>PVBE010595842.1_pt1 | contig 127664 bp, 77 predicted proteins | sample 1631181 | NCBI WGS metagenome assembly PVBE01 (sample SAMN08397723, study PRJNA350692) | Marine metagenome, whole genome shotgun sequencing project. | isolation source: water | place: Pacific Ocean | collected 2012-04 | reverse complement strand
GACGGGGGCGCGCTCGGCACGGATGGCGGTCACGACGGGAGGCTGGGCGTCGGCCGCGCCGGTGCCCAGGAAGGCGAACATGGCCAGGGAGAGCGTGCCTGATGGCATGGGATTTAGGCCTTTCACACGACGGCGACAGGCGAGGACGCCTGTCCTACGACGGCTGATCGTCTAGAATGCGCCGAGCCGGTCGGCTTCCTGGTGCATGTCCTCGAGGCTGGCAGGCACGAGTTCGAGTCCCTGGCGGTCCGCCAAGGCGTAGGCGGCGTCGATACTCGCCTCGACCGTCGCGCGCCTGGGGCTCGCGCGGTCGGCGACATCCCACGTGTTGTGAGTCGGGGCATGCACGTAGAGGATCGGGTGGTCCCGAAGCAGCAGATCGTCGAGACTCGCGCCGGCCATCTCCATAATCTCGTCGAAGCCCATCTCCGACTCCGCGCGGAAATCCGCCACGCGAAACGTGCCGGGCTCTACGCCGGGCTGAGGCTCCAGGCTGCGCGTGAGCGTGAACTCGTAGACGGACAGGTCGCCGCAGACGAGGCGCGACTTGCGGCTGGTGTGGTGCGAGTGTGGGAACGCGCCCCACCACTCCTGCCCGTTCTTGGGATCCCGGCGGCCGGGGCAGGAGCAGTAGCATTGCTCGAATCCCAGCTCATCGAGGATGGGAAACGTGTGGTCGTTGGCCTGGGCGCAGCACGCGCCGAAGCTCGTAGCGGGCATCCCGAGGGCCTGCTCCCACTCGGCCTTGGCGATGGCGATGACGGCTTTCTGCTCATCGTAGGCGTAGTCGGCCAACGTGCGCTCCCAATCGTAGTCCTGGGCCGCACTTTGGGGCCGGTAGCCACGGACCTGGAGGTGCAAGGCTTGCCAGCACCCGGCCTCGGCTGTCTCGCGAAACACGTCAGCCTGCCGGATGGCGACCTCGGGTTCCGAGCAGAAACCAAGCGCGCGCTCGAGCCCCCGATCCGCGAAGAGTTCGGCCAGTCCTCGCACGGAGCGCTCCGCGATGTCCCATGTCTGGTCCGCCCCTCCTCCAGGCTTCTTGGGCGTCTGGCAGTCCATGAAGTAGCAGAAGAACAGCTTCTCTCGGTTGATCTCGTGGCCAAGTCGCTCCATCGCGGGAGCCTCCCGTTTACCAGCGTGGTCGCGCGTAGGCGACGTCGATTCGGCTGATGATTCCGGCGCGGCCGACGACATTGACGCCACGACACTCCAGACGATTGACGCCCTCGCGCATCGGCCATTCAAACTCGCTCTCGCAGCGTTCCCACCCGCCGCCGTCGACGCGAGCCTCATAGTGGCTGAAGAACGGCATGCAGTGCTCAGAACCAACCGTTAGCCGCGCCCGGTCGCCTTCCCACGCGGGCGCCATCGAGAACCGGACCATGTTCAGCGTCGGGTACAGGTCATCGAGGTTGGACGTGTATCGGACTTGCGGAGATGGGTGGAAATGGGCGATGAATGTCGGCAGGCATCGATGATCGGCCCACTCCCAGCCCGCGATCCGCAGGCGGGCATAGTAGTCCATCGAGCGGTGGCGGTTGAACCTGGCGAAGATCAGGCGCACTGTCTCTTCGGTGAAGTCGTTGAGCCCGGGCGTGAGTTCCTTCGCGAGTTCGATCGTGTCGCCGGTCGGGAGGACAAAGCCCGGCTCGTCGAGGACCTGATCCACGTCGCCAGCCTCGCCATCGAGCCACGCGTTCCGGATCTCAAGGGCGCTGAGCGGCACGCCGTCGCGCGCGTAGAAGCAGTTGAGATCGGGATCCATCACCACCCACTTCTCGTGATCGTTGGACCAGATCTCAGCCACGGCATGGCCGACATTGCCGACGTTATGGTTGCGCGGGAACTCGCAGCCGGCGATTGAGATGCCGATGACTCGCGCCGGCCAGCCCAGCGCCGTCGCGCAGTCGGCGAAGACGCGCGCGTAATGCCCGCAACAGAACTGAGCGCCCTCGGCCGCGGCGCGGAGGATGTCGAGGCCGTCGTCAACCGTTCTGAAGTCCATCGACCAGCCGTGATTCCAACGGCTCCGCACCCAGCGCTTGAGCGCCAGGAATGCATCGATCTCCGCAGAGCTATCAGCCACGGCCGTGGAGATCCCAAACTCACCGTCGAGCGCGCGATGGCGTTCATCCGTCGGATCGCCGAGGTCGCTGGCGGACAGGTCGCCGGCAAACGATCTGACGTCATGATGGACGACGCAAAACTCGCCCGGCACTCGCATCTTGGCTTGCACGTCCATCGGTGTCCCCTCTCAGGCGGTCGCGCGTCCGTAAGCCACTCGAACGGCGATTTCGTCGTCCTTCGCGAGGTCAACGCCTAACGCCGTCCAGTCGAGATTCTCGAAGGGCACGGGGGCGATTTCAGTGGTGTCGCCGTCGATGCCGGCGCCGATCGGCACCAGTCCCATGCACGGTGGGAGCAATATGGTGAGGTCCGTGACATCCATCGGGCTGCGGAGGACGAAGCTGAGCGTGGCCTCGCCCGGATTCCACGAGACACTGCGGATGGTCACTGCCCGGCGGGCGTCGTTGAACCTAATCCACTCGCGCGTGTTCAGGCTGGGCAGACCGCGATCTCGGGCCGCGCGCAGCACCTCGCGGAACCACTGCTGGCACGAGACCGGCGTCCGACCGGCCAGGCTGATGGGGTGGAAATACGGATGATAGACGCCGTGGTGGACTTCCGCGCAACGGCGCATCAACTCCATCGCCAGCTCCGTGGCCTCCGCCTCCGTGGAGAGCGGCAGCAGGCACTTGGGGGTGCATGATCCGTCCTCGGTCTGCACCGTGTTCTGCTCGTAGCAATCGATCACGCCGCCGCTGCCATCGGCGAACTTGACGGGCAGGGCGCTGCCGTTCATGTAGCCGGAGACGTACTGGTAGCCGGGCGCGAAGCTCGTGTCGAGCCGCAGCCCCCGTTCTGCGTAGATGCGAGGGGTGTCGACCCAGCCTGGGAAGATGCACGAGTGGCTGCGCAGGGATGTGGGTTGGAAGCCGAACTTCGTCGCAAACCGGCTGACGATCGCGCCGACCTCCGCCTCCCACTCCCTGACCGTGGGCTTGAAATTGACCCACGGGTGAACGCCAAACTCGTGCCCTCGATCTCGAATTTCGAGAATCCCCTCGCGGGAGAAGGCCTCGATCTGCTCGTTCATCAGAAAGAGCGTGTACTTCGCGCCAAACTCCTCGACGTTTCGGATCGTCCACTCCAGGTCGCTCCAGATCATCGAGTCGCCATCGCCATCAACGAGGAATGCCGCGGGCGCGGCTCCCGGGAAGTGCCAGAGCCGGGGCACGGGCATGGCATCGCCCGTGAGTCCACGAATCACGCGCACGAGGATGTCCTGGTGAATGTCGGCTTGGGGCACGTGTCGGAGGCTGAAATCGCGCATGCCGAAGAGAGCATCATCGGGGCAGAACTTGCCGTCACCGTTAGCGTCGGGATTGGCGCCCGTGCTGGCGTTTTCCGGCCGGCCCTGGTGGGTCTGGACGATCGTGTCGGGCAGGTCGTAGGTGAAGACCACGCCGATGCCTTGACCGATCTTCTTGGCAGCAACGGCCGGACGGTCGCTGCGGAGTCGGAGCTGCCCGGCCAGAAACGCGACGACGTCGGCGGACTCGTTGACGTAGACATCGGCCTCACCCGGGCACTGCAGCTCCGGCTCCGCGAAGCCACGCATCCAGGGGTGGTCGGTGCTCACGGAGAGGTAAGCGTCGCGCACCAACGAGTAGGCGTCGCCAACGGGCGCCAGGCCAAACATGGGAGCCCACTCAGCCGGCGGACGCAGCACGATGGCCTTGCCGCCTGCTTCAATATAGGCGCGCAACGTGTCCGGGCTCGTCGCACTGGCCGCGCCGCTGGAGATGATGACCAGGGAGTAGCGAGCGAGTTCGGCGGCGTCTGCCGGAGCGTTGGCCTCGTCGAAGCAGTTGTAACCCTCAGTCAGCAGGATCTCGCGGAGGTAGGCGTCGAACGGGTGCCCCTCGCCCGGAGCAGTCAGCAGAAGAATGGGCGCGGCGTCCGTGGTGACGGGCATGTTCTCCGAGTCCTCCTCTTGCGTGACGGCCGCAGGCAAGAATGCCTGCGCCACGGTGGGACGCTGGGGTCGGCGCTAGTCCCAACCCGCGGTTTGCTCGAAGACGTCTGCTACGGATGCCGCGATGTGATCGAGGTCATCGTCGGTCATCAGCGGGTGAAACCCAATGCAGAACAGGCGCTGGCCCGTGAGAAGCGAGATCGGCGTCGATTGCCCGGCCACGTGGTCGCGGATGAGCGGGTGCTGTTCGGGCGTGGTGTTGTTCATGACGACCGTTCCCACGCCATGTTGCTCCATCAGCGCGGCGCAAACGGCGTCGCGACGATCCCCCGCCCACTCCGGCGGGACCATCACCGTGTAACCGTAGTAGACGTGCTTGCAGTCCGGCGGGCACGTGGGGAGCGTGAGGTTGGCGACGCCCTCAAGGCGGCGAGTGAGCCCGTCCGCGCGGTCGATCCGGCGCGCGTTCATCTCGTCCAGTCGGCGCGTCTGCACGAGCCCAACCGCAGCCTGCATCCGCGTCATGCGGTAGTTGGTGCCCCAGATCTCCGTCCCCGCGCCAAAGCCACGGTTGGCGGTCGCGCGCCGCGCGACTTCGGGGTCGTCGGTGGTGATCATGCCTCCCTCTCCGAGGGTGGTCATGTTCTTGGAGGTCTGGAAGCTGAAGATCGTCATCCAGCCCCGCTTGCCGACGCGGGTCCCACGGTACTCGCCGCCGGCAGCCCGAGCCGCATCGGGGATCACCTTCGGCGGGCCGTGCTTGGGGTGCGGGTGGCGACGGCAGATGTCCTCAAGCTCATCCATCGGGACCGAGAGACCGTTGTTGTGGACCGGCATGATGGCTCGCGTGCGATCGGTCATCTTGCGCTCGACATCCGCTGGATCGACGTTGAAGGTCGCCGGATCGATCTCGCACAGCACGAGCTTGGCGCCTTGGCCGATGATGGCCAAGTGAGTTGCCTTGAAGGTGATCGCGGGGCTGATGACCTCGTCGCCGGGCTCGAGATCGAGGCACATCATCGAGATGTCAAGCCCGGTTCCGCACGAGTTTAGGGCCACGGCGTGGTCGACGCCACAGTACTCGGCGAAGGCCTGCTCGAACTCCACGACCTCGGCGCCGGAGAAGCCTTGACGCCAATCGAGCGAGGCCTCGTAGGCTGCCATCATGGCGGTTTTCTCTTCGTCCGTGAACCACCCGCCTAGTGGCGGCAGTCCTGGGTATGGGCGGTCGGGTTTGCCTGGCATCACAATCTCCCTGTTGGTGACTGCAGTCGGTTTCTATAGCTGGTTCCAGCCCCCACAGGTGGCCCGTCGGATCTGGAGATCCGACCCACGGGGGTCTGAGACGACTTCTATCGGTCGCTATGGGTCTTGGCGAGGTGATCTACCTCGCGCATGGCGTTGCCAACCTGCTCGGCAGTGAAGCTCTGATTCAGCCCGAAGGACGCGGTGCTGTCCGGCCCGACGAGCCCCTTTGCGTGTTCGACGACCTCATCGGGGGCAATGTCAGCGAGACCGAAGTCCTCAAAGCGCGTGGGCAGACCGACGCTCTGGTTGAAGTCGAGCACCTCGTCGATCTCAGCGGTCGGGCATCCGAACAGGATCAGGTTGACGAGCGTGCCGAAGGCGACCCACTCGCCGTGGATCAGCTCGCGCTCGCAACGGGGGTGGTTGGCGAGGTGCAGAGCGTGGTCGCCGCCGACAAGCCCACATGCAGGGCCGCCGACGGCCGAGCAATAGAAGATGGCCTCGCAGACCTTGTTCACCGCATCGGTCGGCATCCCCATCGCGGCGGCGTCATACGCCCGCTTGCCATTCTGCATGACGAGATCGTAGGTCAGCCCGCCGATGAGTTCGGCGGCGGCGGTCGGGAACGCATCGCTCAGCCCCAACGTGCCGGATTCCGCGCCACCGGGCCGATCCAGCTCCCGAGCGATCCGCAGGCCGGCGCCAAATGGGAGCACGTCGCCCATCCCGCTCGCGAGATAGCGGGCCCCGGCGTCGACGATCACCCTCGTATCGCAGAAAATCACATCGGGCCCGCGGTACCAGTGGCGCCGGGGGACGTCGTCCTGCTCGATGCCGGAGGAGATGGTCGCCGCCGCGTTGGTGCCAGCGGTTGTGGGGACAACGATGAGGGGCACGTCGAGGTCGCGGGCGACGGCTTTGCCGCAGTCGGATACGCGTCCGCCTCCGCAGGAGATCGCGAAGTCCACGCGTTGTTCGCGGCCGATGCTCACCAGAGCGTCAACGCGGGGCTTGGTCTTGTCGACAGCGGCTCCCCGCTCAACGTGCACGTCGAGTCCATTGTCGCGCAAGCTGGCGCAGATGGGAGATTCCACAGCGTCAAGAGCCCGCGTGCCGCCCATCAGGAGCGCCTTTGCCCCCAGGCAGCGACCGTGCAGGCCGATCTCCGGGAGGATATTGGGGCCCACAACGAAACGCCATGGGCTGACGATGGTCCGTTTCATCAGGTGACCCTCCGCGCGTGTCTCAGGCCGGCTGAGTTGGTGGCATTCGTGGCGCGATGCCCGCGCGCCTCCCGCGCAGGCGAGTATCCGCTACGGCACGAGAATCGGCTTCAGCACGTCGTCGGGCACGAGGCATCGGTCGAAGGCAGCCTGGACGCTCCCGAGCGGGAAGAATGACTCCTCGCCGAGAAGCGGGCTCAGGTCCACGCGGTTGCGGGCGATGAGATCGAGGGCCACATCCCATCCGGAGTCTCCGTAGGCGTAGCAGCAGACCATGTCGACTTCTCGACCAACCCAATCGACCGGCAGAACGGTGGCCGGCTCCCAGCAGAGGGCGACGTGGACAAGCCTTCCCTCGGCGCGGAGCATTTGCAGGCCCTGCTCGAGGGTGTTCGGAGCGCCCGCGCATTCGAACACGATGTCGGCGCCGCCGCCAGACGCCGTCACGATTTTCTCGACGGGATCGCGTTGCGCCGGATCGATCACGACGTCCAGGCTGATGGTCTCCGCGGCGGCCCGGCGAGCCGGCGAGGGATCCACGCCCATCACGCGCGCCGCTCCGGCGGCCAGGGCGCACTCAGCCACCAACAGCCCGATGGGACCAAGCCCGATTACCGCCACCGTGTCGCCCAGCAGCACTCGCGAGCGATGAACCGCGTGGACGGAGACGGCGAGCGGCTCGACAAGCGCCGCCTGAGCGTCAGTCACCTGATCGGGCACGGACAGCGGCTGCCAATCCCACATCAGCGTGTACTCGGCGAACGCGCCCTGTTCGACCGTTCCGGGAAAGCCCTGATGCCCAAGCAGACGCGGCGTGTACCGTTTCTCCCAATCGGGCACAACGCGCCTCGCATCACCCGTCGTGGGGACCGGATCCGAGGACGCTCCAACCGCGTGTCCGCCGCCGCCAACGACGCGATCTCCCACGCGCCAGCGACTGACGCCCTCCCCCACTTCGGCGACCGTGCCGCTGTACTCGTGCCCCAACACCACCCCGGGCGACACGTGGCCGTGGAACACGCGGTGGACGTCCGATCCGCACGCGGCGACGTGGCCGACCTTGACGAGAATCTGCCCAGGACCGGGCTCGGGTGTTGGGACGTCCTCGATCTCAAGACGGCCCTTGGCTTTGTAGATGGCTGCTTTCATGGTTGACGCCCGTCATTCGACGCGGGCTTCCCCCTCTCCCGTCCACGCCAGCGGCGCGAGCGCGTCGATGTCGGTCAGCACCTCGACCACACATGGGCCATCGCAGGCAAAGGCCTGGTCCAAGGCGCCAGCGAGTTCGCGGGGCTCGCGGACATGGATCCCCCGGGCGCCCATCGACTCGGCAATGCGAGTGAAGTCGACGTCCGAGAACTGCCAGAGGTCCGCGTGGTCGCCGCTCAGCTCGCCGCCGTAGGCAGTCTTGTACCCTTCGATCGTCTGGTTGAACGAGCGGTTGTTGTTGATGAGCATGACGGCGTTGATGCCGAGCCGCGCTGCTGTCTCGACCTCGGCCATGTGGTACCAGAAGCCGCCGTCGCCGGAAAAGAGCAGGACAGGGCGGTCCGGCAGCGCGAGCTTGGCCCCCAGCGCGGCGGGAACGCCCCAGCCGAGCGAGCCGGCGGCGCGGATGTATCCCTGACCCGGATGGTTGAGATCCACCATGCCGGCGGTCCACATCCCGGAATGCCCCGTCTCCGCAACGAGCAGCGTGTCGGGAGGCATGAGGTCGGTCAACTCGCGACATAGGCGCTCGGGGCGCATGGGGACCTGGTCCGAGCGCATCAGCTCTCCGAACTCGCCACGCCACTCGCCCGCCAGATCGGCAACGCGAGCCAGCCAATCCTGGCGGGAGGCATGGGGACAGTCAGCGACTTCAATTAGCTGGCGCAAGACGGTCTTGGCGTCCCCGTTGAGCGAGGCAAGATTGGGGTAGTGCCTGCCCAGCTCGTCGGGGCATATGTCGAGCTGGATCACCGGCGTCCCCGGCTGCGGGACCTGCCACTTGGCGGTCACCTGGCTGCCCGTCCGACTGCCGATGTAGAAGACGAGATCGGCCTCGGATACAGCCCGGTTGGCGCTCTTGCGCGAGTAGAGACCGACAACTCCCACCGACAGCGGGTGCGAGGCGGGGATCAGGTCCTTCGCGTTCATCGACGTCGCGACGGGAATGGACAGCATCTCTGCCAGCTCGGCGACCTCCGGCCCCGCGCCTGACACGCGAGCGCCGCCGCCGACCACGATAATGGGCCTGTCGGCTTTGGCTAGAGCATCGGCGGCGGCGGCGATGGACGCCGGATCGGCGGCCGGGCGGAACGGAGGGAGGCCGCCGAACTGGGACTCGACGGTGATGTCCAAGTCAGCGCTCTGCAACTCAACCTCGCCGAAGTGGCCCTGAAGCTCAACGTGCGTCGGACCCGGCGTACCCGTCGTGGCGGCCCGGAAAGCCTGGCGAAGGGCTTCGGGCAGATACTCGACCGAGTCCACCCGCGCGCTGTACTTGGTGACCGGCTTGAACAGGGGGGCGTCCTCGATCTGCTGGTAGGTGTGGCGGTTCCTGGTCTCCGGATACGGGCCGCCGGTGATGGCGACTAGCGGCGTGGACGCGAGATAAGGGTCGCGGAGCCCGGCGGCGAGGTTGGCGGCACCGATGGTCTGAGCGAAGCAGATGCCCGGCCGCCCGCTGGCTCGCGCGTAGCCATCAGCCATGTAGACGGCGGCCTTCTCCGAGTGGGCCATCACGCGCCGGATGCCGGTCCGCTTCTCCATCTCAGCCAGCGAGTGGGCCAGGATCATGGGCACGAAGAACACGTGAGTCACGCCGTATCCATCGAGGGCTTCCGCAAGGTACTGAGCGCCGGTGATTCTCGCCATGCCGCGTTCCTCTCGTGGTTGACACTGCGCGCGTCCTGGGATCTGCTCCGGAACCGGCCGATCATCCTCCTGCCGCAGCAACATCGGAGACTGGATCAGGGCCTCGGGGTTGATAGTGAGTTGGCGGGAATTAATTAGTGTCTGACACTATTTCAGTTTCGGCGTTATTCCGCGCTACAGGGCTCTCAATAGCCGGTAAACTAGTGTCTGACACTAATTAATTATCGAGTAGATCCAGAGGCCTCATCGAGTGGGGCAGCGAAGAGGCTAGCCGCGACCGACGGGCCGTGACAGTGATGTCCGGGAGTAAACCAGTCATCGGGCCCGAGAAAAGGACCGCACTATGCGACACTCACTTGTGCTGCTGGGGTTCATCCTAATCGGAGGGAGTCGTGCCATGAGCGATGTTAAGCAGGGCCCAGACTGGGTCTGCGTGAACGAACAGGCCGACTGGCAGGCCCGGGATTCAGCGGGGGAGTTCGTTTTCGACAACCAGATGTGGATTCTCGGCGGATGGTACACGCCGCAGGTGCCCAACCCGCGTGATGTCTGGAAGTCCCCGGACGGCGTGGAGTGGACGCAGACCGTCGAGGTCGCCCCGTGGGAGTATAGCGATCTATCCGTGGCGCTCCCGTTCGACGGGAAGATGTGGTTCATGGGCGGGCGCAAGCTGCCCGGCAAAGAGAACAGCAACGAGGTCTGGTCGTCCACCGACGGGGCTGAGTGGACGCTGGAGACGGACCACGCCGGGTGGTGCCCTCGTGTCGGCATGTCGTTTGTCGTCTTCAAGGACCGGATGTGGGTGATGGCGGGAACAGAGAACTTCTACGAGGACAACGACGACACGCTCAAGAACGACGTCTGGTCCTCGGCCGATGGCAAGACGTGGAAGCTGGAGACTGAGAACGCCGGGTGGGCGAAGCGCACTCACGCCCAAGCCGTGGTCTTCGACGGGAAAATCTGGATCATGGGCGGCGGGCGGTGGAACCCGGAGACGGTTCCGCGGAATGACGTGTGGTGCTCGGAGGACGGGGTGAACTGGACGGAGGTGACGGCGGGCGCGCCGTGGGGGACTCGGATGTGGTTTTCGTCGCTGGTCTACCGCGACCGGCTGTGGGTGCTCGGCGGCTGGTCGAGGGACCACGGTAACTACGGCGACGTCTGGTACACGAAGGACGGCAAGGACTGGACCGAGCTGAAGTCTGATGTGATCTGGAAGGCCCGCCACGAGCACTCATCGTACGTGTTCAAGGACAAGATATGGGTCACGGCCGGAGAGGCTCAACCGCTGAACAGCGAGGTATGGACGCTGGAGATGCCGGATGGTTGGTTCGGGGATGAGTGACGGAAGACCCCAGCGAACACGGGAGATCGATATGCGGATGTTCACGTGCATTGCCACGTTGCTGGCGATGACCTCGGTTGCCATGGGACAGGCGACAACCGCGGACTATCGCTCGTGGGAGCAAGTCGGCGAGGCCGGCGCGGTTGAGCTGGCTCCGATGACCGACCAGCGCGTCGGGTTCCGGCTCGGGCCAGATGCCCACGGCCGCCGGGTTGTGGTGGCGGTAAGCGCCCACGCCCAATCCGAAGATCCGGGCGGCTACACGGATGGGATCCTGGCGATCGATGTCAACGACGAGATCATGCAGCCGCGGCTGGCCGACCAACCTCGCTTGCTCAACAGACCCGAGGAGATCGCGTTCAGCCCGAACGGCGCGCGGACGACGGCGGCATGGCGGAAGGGGTCGCTCGGTCTCATCGAATCGTGGGGCTCGGCGCGGTGGACGGTTGCGTGGGCGCCCTCGATCGATGCGTGGCTGGCGTCGGAGGACTACAGCCCACACGGTCTTGATGACCCGGCGTGGATCGTGGTCGAGATCACCGACATGGTCCACTCGGACTCGTTCAACTACCTGACGATCAAGAACGAGTCGAAAGACGGCGTGCTGCGGTCCGAAGGCGTGACGGTGCATGTGGGCCCCAAGGCACGGGGTTCTGAGGCCGATCGCCGCCGCCGCAATGCCATCGAGACGGTTCACCGGCGGCTCAACGAACGGTACTTCGGCCGGGGCACTGTGGTGCAGGAACCGTCTACCGGCCGCGAGTGGGCGTACGAGATGGACCTGATCCCCAACAACTACTCCGCCGGTGACACGATGGGCGAGATCGAGACTCTCGACGATGCCCGTCGCATGATCCAGCCCCTCGCGGACCAGGGATACAATGCCATCATCGTCAGCGGGCTGCACATGCGCTACACCTATGTCCCGCTGTGGGAGACGCGTATCCTGCCGTATATGAAGCACGCGTGCGAGGCCGCTCACGAGGCCAGCATGAAGGTGATCGATCACTACGACGTGCCGATCTTCTACTCGGACGGGTATCCGTTCCTGTTGGCCGACGATCACCTCGACTGGACCCAACGCGATATCCACACCGGCGTGCCGACGCGGATCTACTGCATCAACAACCCCGACTTCCGCGACCACTTCTACACGTGGGCCCGCCGCGTCCAGCGGGAATCGGGCATCGACGCGTACCAGATCGACGAGGTCTACTTCCACTCGAAAAACCACTGCGGCTGCGAGCATTGCCGTCGCTTGTTTACGGCGGAGACGGGCTTTGAGCTTCCGCGCGAGCCCGATTCGCCCGTGCTCAACAACGACGCCGACCCGCTCTGGCAGCTCTGGCGACTATGGCGGCAGATCGCCGTCCAGCAGTTCAAACGGGACTTCCTCACCGAGGTCCGCGAGGAGAACCCGGCTGTCTTCCTGAGCAACTACACCACCAGCTACTACGCGGCCAGCGCCGGAGGAGGGCTCTGGCCGATGGTCTTCGTCAGCTACGCCATTGGGAAGGAAGGCGTCACCCGCGTCCCGTTTCAGAACTACCAGTACGGCATTGCGGATCGGCGGCTCTACCACTCGATGACCGACGCCTTCGACTCCGCGCCCTGGATGCTCTGGTATCCGCTGACCGGCTCGGCGGGCAGATTCTGCTGGGCGATGTCTCAGGCGTGCAACGACGCCCAGTGGCATGTTGAGAAGGTCATTGGATCCGTCAAAGACCTTATCGCATGGCCGCACAAGACGAGGAAGATCGACTTCAAGGCTTCCACCGACGTCGCGATGATCTTCTCGGAGAAATCGAAAAACGCGTCGCTCTGGACGGGCTACTACCACGGGATGGCGACGCTCGGCTGGGGCGAGGCGATGGTCGGCGCGAACATCCAGTACCAGACCATCCACGAGGTTGCTGTCACGCCTGAGCTGCTCTCGCAATTCAAGCTCGTGATCGTGCCGCGCATGACCCTCATCGACGAAGCGAACCGGAAGGCGTTCGAAGCGTACGTCAGGGGCGGCGGAAGGCTCATCATCACTGCAGACACCGGACTCCTCGACGAGGCCAAGCGCCCGCGGGAGGATTTCCTCCTGGGCGAGATGATGAACGTGCGTCTCGTGGATTTCCGTCACGCGCCGTTTGAGATCGACAAGCCAGGCTACGGCTCCTTCACGTACGACCGCGAGCGGATGCTGTACCGGCATGGGGCGCGGATGCTTGAGGTCGAGCTTCGCGAACCCGACAAGTCCCGCGTCACGGCCACCTTCAGCAAAGACGGCAAAGAGTACCCGGGAATCGTCGAGACGGACTACGGGGAGGGCACCGTCTACTATGTCGCCACGTTCCTGGGCGTCAGCAACTTCGAGATGGGGCTCCACGAGAACAGTAAGCCCATCTTCCGCCAAAACCCCGAGTCCGCACCATTCATGGCGGCGTGGCTGCGCGAGATTCTGGCCGACGACGAGACAGTGACCACGGTCGATGCGCCGGAGAAGCTGATCTACACGACGTGGGTGAGGAAGGATGGGGGCGAGTTGAACATCCACTTCCTCAACGTCGAGGACCACTCGCTGCTGGGGCCGGACGACGCCACGAAGCGTCGGGAGATCAACTTCCCTCGCGTGGAGGAACCGATCACGCTACTCCTGAGAGGGATGAACGTGACCGGCGCGACTTTCTACTCGCCCGACACGCCTGAGCCGGTGCCATGTAGTATCGCGCGCGATGGTCCCGACGCGCGGCTGACGATTCCGGGCGACAGCATGGCGATGTACGGATATGCGAAGCTGGAGCTAGGCGAGGAAGGAGGCGCGCAATGACCCGCATCTTTGGTGTGTTGCTTGCCGGCCTCCTGACGGGCGCATCCGCTGCCGCCGAGACCATCGATGCCGGCCCGTTCTCGGTCGACGTCACGCCGGAACTGGCCGTGCGCATCAACGGCGAGACGTTCATCAGCGGCGACCGGTGCGTCTCGTTCCGGGGTCTCAAATCCGGCGAGCCCGCGTTTGTTGACATCCCCAATGGCCAACTGACCCGGGAGGATAATGTCACCACTCTGGTGGCCACGAAGGACCGCAACACGCTTCGCCGCGAGGTGATGGTGACGCCCGAGGCTGTCCACATCACCTTCGAGATGAGGGTCTTCGGCCGGACGGGGGGCAGTCATCTCCAGTACGACATGCTCACGCCCGGCGACTACCTCAATGGCACGGAGTATCAAGCGTGGACCGGCGCGCCGCGCGGGCCTCTCGGTCAGGAGACGGGGACGTTCAGCATCGAGAATTCGGAGCCGGAGAAGTACCTGGCGCGGAGCGTGCGGTACTTCATTCTCAAACACGCGGGGGAGGAGTTCTCGCTGGACTTCAATCCTGGCGGCGCGTGGGTGGGCGAGACCAACTACGGGCACAGTTTCACCACCAACCCCTACCACGACGGCGACCGGTTCCATTGGCTGATGCTGTGTTCGGGCGGCAGGCATGGCGGGATCTTCAAGGGCAAGATCATCATCCGGCCCGGCGGGCAGACCTACGAGTCCCTTCACAGCACGGCGAACGTCGCGTACACGCTCAACTTCCCGACCGCCCTGGCGCTGAACTTCTCAGAGGCGGACGCGACGGGCGAGTACGAGTCGTGCGAAGCCAACACCCCCGCCGACAAGCCGTACCGATGGGCGAGCCCGGAGCAGATCCGCATCGTCGAGCGAGAGACCGGCGGCTTGCTCTACCGAGACTTCGCGACGGCCGCGGATGGCGGGAGCGAGGGTGTGCTGGAGCTGGAGCAACGCTCCGGCCACTACCTCCTGACCGTCAACGCCCACGACGCGGAGGACGACATTGGTCCCTTCACGATCGCGGGGCCGGATGGCCCGCTGTTTGAAGATGTAACTGTCAAGCGCGGCCAGCATTGGTTCGAGAGCGCCCATCTCCGCTTCCGAGATGGCAGAGCCCAGCTTCGCTTCAGCGGCGACTGGAAGATCGGCGCGCTGTCGCTGCAGACGATCCTCTTCGATACCGAGGACTACGTGATCGATCAGCCGTGGTGGAATATGGACATCGATGCGCTCGGGAATGAGTGAGACCGCGTGGGCTGACGCCCAGAACGGGCGATCTCGGTAAGGAGACAACCCAGCCATGCCAGCGGACAGCCCGAACATCGTTGTGATCATGTCCGACCAGCACCGTCGAGACACGGCCGGATGCTACGGCGATCCGGTGGCCGCAACGCCTAACATCGACCGGCTTGCCGCCGAGGGCGTCGTGTTCGATCACGCCTATTGTCCGTTTCCGCTCTGCGCGCCGGCGCGGGCGGCGTTCATGGCCGGGCGGGAGCCCTCCGAGATCCGGATGTACGACAACGCGTCTGTCATGGCGTCTGACATCCCGACGTTCGCCCACTCGCTTGGAGCAGCGGGCTACGAGACGGTGCACTGCGGCCGGATGCACTTTAATGGTCAAGATCAGCGCCACGGCTTCCAGCGCCGGATCTTCCCGGACATCAGCGGACACGCGGTCGGGATGCTGGGCAATACGAACGGATTCAGTCGCCCTTGCATCGAGTTGAGCGGGCCGGGCACGAACCACTACCTGCTGTATGACGAGGAGTGCGTCGCAGAGGCCACGGGCTGGCTGGGAGGCCGCGAAGACGAGCGCCCGTTCTGCCTGGTGGTTGGGTTGGTCGGGCCGCACTGTCCGTTTGTCTGCCCCCCCCCGATCTCTTCGAGAAGTACCGCGAGGCCGTCACGATCCCCGAGCACCCGGACGGGCACTTCGAGCGCATGCACCCCTACCACCAGCGCTTTAGGGAACGCTCGCGCATCGCGGACGCGACCGAGCACGAGATCCGCCGGACGCGAGCAGCTTACTACGGCATGGTCGAGTTCGACGACCGGCTGGTCGGGCAAGTTCTCGACACGCTGGAGGCCAACGGGCAGCGCGAGAACACGCTGGTTGTCTACACGAGCGACCACGGCGAGATGGCCGGAGACCACGGGCTGTGGTGGAAGATGTCGCTGTATGAGGGCTCGGCGGGCGTGCCGTTGGTCGCGTCAATGCCGGGGACCATGGCGGAGGGGATCAGAGCCGCATCCCCGGTCAGCCTCACAGACATTGGGCCGACGCTAGCGGACGTGGCGGGGGCAGCCAAGATCCCCGGCGCGACGGGCCAGAGCTTCGCGGCGCAATTGCGCGGCGAACCCGGCGACCCGAACCGTCGGGCGGTCTCGGAGATGCTGGTCAACAGCCACATCTGGCCCGAAGTTGGGCCTTCGCGGGGCCCGATGCGGATGCTGAGGCGGGGCGATTGGAAGTGCAACTACTACCACGGCGAGCGTCCGGAACTCTTCAACCTGGCCGAGGACCCTCGCGAGCGATGCGACCGCTACGATGATCCGGAGTGTGCGGAGATCCTGCGCGCCATGACGGCCGAGCTGCTGGCGGACTGGGATCCGGAGAGGCTGCAGGCGGAGTGTCACGCGCAACGTGAGGCGCGGGAGGTGCTGCGCGCGGCGCCGGGCGATCCGACCAGGGCGCTGCCGGGAGAGCATTGGATGGGCCCCGAGGGCTACGGTTACGTTGAGCCGAGTTAACCGAGGAGACCGCTGAAATGAGATGCGTTGCGTTGGCGCTGCTGCTTATCGGTTTTGCCATCATGCCGGCGGGTAAGGCGGCCGCGGATGACGCGCAACTGCGGTGCATTCAGAAGCCTATCGCGTGGTTCGTGGGGCAGCAGACACGGATCGTCATCGAGACGCCGGCCGATTGCGGCGAGTTGGCCGTGACGGCGCCGGACGGCATCGAGTTGCACGATCGCTGGCCATGGACGGCCGGAGACACGACTCAGAAGTTCTACTTCACGGCAACGGCGCCTCTGACCGGAGGCACGATCGACTTCGCTGCCGGCGACCACTCGCTTGAGTTACCGGTCGACGTGCTCCCGTGGGCGGAAGTCCAAGAGCCGCGCAAGTTCGAGAAGTGGGACCTGCCGCGGCTCTTCCCCATGGACGGGCAAGACGATCCGAAGGCCGGGATCACGTTCCTGGACGAGGATGAACTGACCGCGCTGCGGGATCAGGGACTCGACGGGGTCGAGAAGATCGCCGTTGAGCTGCCGAATGACGAGGATCTGTACTACTCGCTCCCCGAGACGACGATCCCCCGCGTGGTCTTCGTGCAATACCACGAGCCGAAGGGATGCCCGGTCTGCGGGCGCAAGATCTTTGAGGGGAGATCGCCTTTCTACCCCTGGAAGCTCGACTTTGAGGACCACCCCTGGCAGGTCGGTTGCCCCGAGTGCGACCGATGGTTCCCGAGCAATGACTTCGCTGCTGGCGACATGCACAGCGGCGAGTTCCCGGACGACGGGTGGGGCTACTTCGAGCCGGGCGAACAGAATCCGTATGCGTTCATCGGCTACTACACGTGCTGGCACTACCTGAACCGCTGGGTCCCCCTGGTCACGAGTCTGAGCAAGCAATACGCGATGAGCGGCGACCGACGGATCGGCCACTCAGCCGCGCTGATGCTTTTCCGCACCGCGGAGCAATACTTGAACCTGTCGGTGAATATCAACCAGCGCAAGTCGCTGATGCGATCGTCCGTCTGGCGCGGCGGGATCATCCCGCAGACGAACGTCCCAATCTACAACACGTGGCTGTATGTGGAGCACAACTGGGAGGTCCCGCGCTTCACGCAATATGCCGCGGCGTTCGAGCACATGTGGGAGTTCTTCGATGAGGAGGACGCGGAGCTGCTGGCATTCGTCCAGGAGAACGGGCATCCCGAGATCGAGACGATGGCAGACTTCCGCGAGTTCATCGAGGTGGGCTACTTCCGAACGGTCGCCCAGGCGTGTCTCGACAAGAACCTCATCGGCAACCTCCCCCAGGGGCAGCGCGCCACGATCGAGAGCGCCTTGTTCCTGAACTCGCCACGCAGCCCCGAGTTGGTCGATTGGGTCATCAACGGGCCCGGGATGATGCGCTATTTCCTGACGAACGACTACTTCATCGATGGCTCGGGCTTCGAGTCGCAGGGGTACAACGCCGGGCACGTGTACAACCTCGAGGAGATCGCGAGAGTCGCTGAGAAGATCCGCGCGATGAACCCCGAGACGTATGGCCCCGACCGAGTGCCAGCGCTGACGGATGACCCCAAGTACAAGAATCTCTTCGACTTCTGCATCAACTTCAATCTCATCGGCCGCACCAACGGGCAAACGGGCGACGCGGGTGACGTCGTCACAACGGCGCCTAGAGGTCGTTACCAAACTACCGACGTTTCGCCCATGTGGTTCGTGGGGCCGCACGCGCTTACCGGCGACCCTCGCTACGCGATGGCGATGTACGATCAGGCCGCGGGCGCGCCCATAGCCGAAGTTACCGACCCAGACCAGCGCGAGGAGATCGAGAGGATCGTCGCGGAGCGCGGCTCTGACATCCATCTGCCGAGCAACGTGCTCGACGGCTACGGCCACGCGATTCTCCGCTCGGGCCAGGGCGACGATCGGCGGGCGCTTTGGGTCCGCTACGGACGGCACCGGGGCCATGCCCACGACGACATGCTCACGATTGGCTGGGAGGGGAAGATGCGCAAGATCCTCCCCGAACTCGGCTACCCGCACTCATGGACGTTCCGCGGCCAGTGGGAGGGCAACTGGGCGGCGCACTACTGCGGGCGGATTGTCGGCGCGGCGAGCTACCGGAGTCGCGGACACTGCAAGCTGTTCGCGGACGGGGCCTGGGCGCAAGTCACGACGGCGCACGCTCCGGCGCATGTCGACGTCGCGGCGCCGGAGGTCTATGAGATGCTGCCGGATGTGGGGATGGAGCGCACGATCGCCCTGATCGACGTGAGCGACACCGACTCGTATGCGGTCGACGTGCTTCGCCTGTCAGGCGGGACGGATCACTATTGGAGCTTCCATGGTCCCCGAACCGAGGGCGAATCCACGGTGGAGGGACTTGATCTGCAGGCGCAAGGCACTGGAACGCTCGCCGGTGCGGGCATCGCCTACGGTGACGGCGTCGAGTGGACCAAGGCGAACCCTCAGCTCAGCGCGTTCCCATATCTCTACGACGTCGCGCGAGCCGACGGGGCCGGGCAGTGGTCGCTCGATTGGCCGTTGGAGGGCCAACCAGACGTGCACCTGAGAATGACCTCGCTCTCGACGGGACCGGCTGACGTGAACCTCGCCAAGGGCAAGCCTCCCGGCGGGGGCAAGCCGTACGAACTGCAGTGGGCCATCGGCCACACGACGGGCACAGCACCCCACGCGAGCCAGTTCGCGGACGTCATCGAGGTGCATGAGGGCGAGCGATTCATCGACGCGGTCGAATCGCTGGCGGTCGATGCCGAGCCCGGCGGCGCGTACGCGCCGGTCGCGGTGAAGGTCGCGATTGGAGACCGCCAAGACACGGTCATCGTCTCGCGGGACGCGGGCGAGTGCTCTGCTGGGGGCGTGACGACTGATGCGACGTTTGCCGTGTGGTCGGAGACGGATGGCGAGTTGACCGGCGCGTGCCTCGTCGGCGGACGCCTGCTCAAAGTCGGCGACATCGGAATCGAGGCGGAAGCGGCGGAATGGCAAGGGCAAATCACCGCGACGGACTATCCAAATCGGAAGGTCACTGTCCAGCCGGCGGCGCCGTACCCGAATGCGCTCGCAGGGCTATACATCCGCATCAGCAACGAGTTCAGCGACTGCACGCATCTGATCGTCGCGGCTGAGAACCAAGGGGATGCGTGCGTGCTGACCCTCGAGCTTGACCCGCGGATCTGCGAAGGGCCCGTGACCGCCATCAAGGCGAACGCGATCACGAGCGGAGTCACGCTGCAGCTCGCGGGCTTGCGCTACTGTCACGGAAAGACGCTGGCCAATGAGGACGCGTCATCGGCGTATCGCGTAAGCGGCGTCACGGGGCGAAACACCGTCTGGATCGACCCGCAAACTCACGGCGAAGTAGCCGAGGAGACGCTGGGGCAGGAGTTCGGCGATACCAACGGCGACGGCTCGAAGGGCTTCGCGGTCTACGATTACGGAGTTGGCGACACGGTATCAGTGCCGACGATCGTCTCGCTACGAAAGGTGAGCGCGGATCTGTGGACGCTCGTGACGTCGACAGACGTCGACATCTCCGCGCCGGGGCTGATTCTGACCAACGTCAAGCCAGGTGAGGAGCGCGCCAACGGGGCGACCTAGTTGAGGCCGGCGGGCGACTAGGCGGGCGGGCTCAGCAGCGTCGTCGTCGCCCGTTGGAACACCTCGAGCGCCCGCTTACCCGCGCCGTACGGACCGGCCGTCCCACCATTGATCTCGTAGAACACGTGAGGAATCCCGAAGCGCTTGGCAAGCTGATACTCGGTCGTGTTCGGCGAGTGAGTGGCGGCCGTGATGTGCGTCGATGGGCCGGTGGTCTGCAGTCGCATGGTATCGCAGAACGCCTGATACAGCCTCGCCTGCTTCGGGTCAGAGAACACCGGATCCGCCACCTCGTACCAGCCATCGTACGGGTGCTCGCTGTTCCCACGCCAGCCGAGATAACAGTGGATGTTCATCCACAGGTCGGGCCGGTCGGCGACGGCTTTGTCCCACAGCAAGCGGCTCTCGTGGGCCTCCGGCTCGGGCGCGTCGGGCGTGTCGCCGAAGCTCTGGTACATGTCAAGGTCCTCGGCGTTGAACCCATTGCGCCCCATGACCGTCCCGTCGGGGCAGACCATCGGGATGATCTCAACCAGCAGCTCCTCACGCAGAGCGCGCGCGTCGGGGACGAGCGACGTCATGAAGTCGGCGATTCCCCGCATCCCCCAGATCCCGGGGAACTCGATGGGGTGTTGCCCGGCGACGCCGAGCACCCGAGGCTTCCCGGGAGTGCCACAGCGCACGCCGAGGATATCGCGGCCCTGGACGGATTGGCCGAGAGTGAACAACTTGCAGCGATCCGAGCGCTCCTCCGCGAGGCCCCGTAGGAAGTCGCACGTGTCGGTGTAGGTGGATGGCCAGACATCCGTGACGCGGACCGTCTGCCCGGCCGCGAGGGGCAGGTGGATCACCAAGTGATCGTCATGCGTCTCGCACTCGCCGAAGACGAGCGGCTGGTAGCGCCCCGCGCCCTCGAGCTGGATCCAGATCGTGCTCGGAAAGTGCGAGATGAATCCCGGCACGTCGTCGATCACGGGATCGTGCCAGACCTCGATGACGGCAGTAGTCGCCTCGCCGTCGTTCCTCACGTCGAAGCAGAAGTAGTAGCAGTAGACAGGCTTGTCGCCAACGACCTCCAGCCGGTGTCGGTTGTCTCCGGTCTGGGTGACGTTCTTGGCGTTCCCGCACTCGAAATCGCTGGTGATCGTGATCATTGCTCGGTTCCCCCCGCGGCCCGCGCGCTATCCTGACGATCCAGCAGATACAGCAAAGTCGGCATCATCCAGTAGCAGTTGCGGACATCGTTGATCGTGCCCTCTTCGACCGTGATGTCATACGCGCCGCGCATGGCGGCGAGCATCCGGTCATCGCCGGTCAGTTCGTGCGCGAGTCCAACGCATGGCGCGATCAGCACGTTGTAGCCCGAGTTCCACTTGCTCCGATGGAGGACGGGGCAGTGAGTGTAGCCCTGGAAGTTGCCCGGATTTCCGAGTTCCATGTTCTCGGCGACGAGCGATTCCATCAGCCCCACCATCATGTCGGCGACCCACACCTCGCCCGTCTGTCGGTAGAGCATGTAGAGCGGTTCGGCCAGTTGCGCGTCCATCCAAGGCACGTTGCCCCGGTAGTTGTGGCCGCCGTGAGTCTCGGCGTAGCATCCGCGCCGGGGGATGAGGAACCGGTTGACGCTGTCGGCGATATCGAGCGCGGCTTCGAGGTATTTCTGGTCCCCGGTTTCATCGTAGGCCCACGTGAGCGAGTGAAGCGAGCCCGCGTTGTTACGCGAACTGCCCTCGCCCTCGCCCGCGCGCGTTCGGACGATGTAGTCGGCGAGCATCAGCGCTGACTCGCGCGCGTCTTCGTCGCCGCTCAGCCGCCAACACGTCAGCATTCCGCCGGCCGGTCGCAGCATCGCCGCCCACACGCCGAACTCCTCGTTGTGGTTGGGCGTGTAGACGCTCGAGTTTCCGCCGACGAAGTCTCTCGTCCGCTCAGAGGCGTGAAACTGGTCGATGTCCATGTAGTGGCGAGCGGCCTCCTCTCCCCTATCGAACCACTCCCCTCCGCCGCCCATCAGGTACTCGCCGAACATCCCGCGCATGACGTCGTAGTAGTTGTTGCGGTACGACGGCGTCTCGGCCGTGTAGTAGCCGTCGCCGAAGTCCCGGATGCCAAACAGCAGCGCCATGCTGCCGTAAACCGCCGCCGGGTATGTCTTCGCCATGTGCTCGCCGACGTTTGCGAATTCGCCGTCGTGCGGCCGGGCATATCCCAGCCCCTCCGAGGCGCAGAAGTAGCTGCTGTTGAACAGCCTGAGCGGGCGCCGCATGAGCGCGGGTTGATCTGGGCCAAAGGTCAGCCAGACCTCGTGGCGTTTGGCCTCACCGGCGCGACAGCCATAGGTCGGACTCGATTCGCTGCCGGCGAACAAGTCGATGTGAAGCGCTCCGGACGTGGCCTCGAGAGCGGCAGGGAATTGCTGCCAGAAGTGTCGCGCGGTGGCTCCCAGCCACGCGCCGCCGACCTCCACGGCCATCCACCCGTCGAGGCGGCCCTCAATGGACGCTCCGGCCGCGTCGTTCCAATGGCCCGCATCGGTCTGCGCCAATCTGGTCGGCTCCGTGCCATCGATCGAAGTAGCGCTGTCGCCGGCCGATCCCCGGACCGCCCGTTGCGCGTCGTCGTCGATCTGCGCGGACAGCCTGACGAGGCTCAACTCGGCCGTGCCCGCGCCATCGTTGAAGATCCGGTGGGTGATGCGCGCTGTCGGGGCGCCGGCGTAGACGTCGACACGACATATCACCGGCCCGAGCGATCCCGCGCCATCAGCCATCACCCCTCGCGCCTCGATCGTGGCCCGGACAGGGCCGCTCCGCGTCACTTCGAAGCTGTCCCAGACTGCCTGCAATGCGCGGGGCTCGCCATCTCCGAATTCCCAGACGACCTCGGACTGCAGCGGCCCGGCGATGCGCTCGCCCGCCCATTCGATGCTCTCGATGAGACTGTCCGAGGCGCCCATGCGGACCGTGAGGTCGCCGGAGGTCACCGTCACCGCGTGGCCGTCACGCGCGACGCTGACGGGGGTATCGGGTACGGCCTCGACCTGCTCGCGACGCAAGGAGAGGCCGGCGTCAGGCTGAGTCCCGGCCGGCAGAACGGCGTTGACCATGACCCAGCGAGCGCTGCCATCGGGCCACGTGTTCATCGTCTCGGGTTGCCAAGCAAGCGGCTCGTCTCCCAGCCAGAGAGATAGGTCGGCGATGTCATCGACGACGCCCTCGGAGATCGGCACGCCGCACGTGACAGGAGCGTTGGCGGCAAGCGGCCCGTCTGCTCCCTCGAGCTGGAGATTTGCCGGAAGCGAGGCATCGCCACCGGCGGGCGGATACGGCCATTGCTCAGCATGACGGGCGACGACCTGGGCGAAACTCGGTCGCGGCCACGCGGGGCCGTGACTGAGCTTCCCACGCCAAACGACGACATCCCCCCACCAGCATGTCGTCGCGAGCACCTCGTCGCCGCCGGGGCGATCGCCCTCGTACACGCCGCGGTAGTGGTAGTCTGTCTCCAGTCGCGTGTCCATCCCGACCTTGTCGAGATTGCGCAGCGCGATGGTGAAACTCTCGCCCGGCTGCACGCGCCCCGTGAGGTCAACCGCGAAATCCACGGGCGCGCCGGGCGCCGAGTTGTCAGCGATGTCCTGCTCCCAAATCACCTCGCCATCGATCAGCACCTGCTTGAGCCGATGGCCGGGGTAGGCATCCACTGAATTGGAGCCGGAATCGGGCCGCGAGCCAACGTCGAGGTAATCGTCGGAGCAGAAGAACGTGAGCGTGAAAGGCGGCTCCCAATCCGCGGGGATGGTCACCTCGCGCGTCAGTTCCGCCGTCTCGCCGGTCGTTGAGACTCGCCACGGGTACCTCATGCCGCGAAGCTTCCGAGCATCGGGCAGATCCACCCATGGACCGGTCGACGCGAAGTTCCACTCAGCGCCCGTGACATCCAACTCAAGCCGCTCGTCGGTTGGCAGCGTCAACTCGACCATGGGCATTTCGCTCCCCTCGGGCAGGTTCTCCAGCGGCACCGTCGCTCTGACCACCGCCTGCTTGCGGCTAATCTCCGTAAGGCTGCCCAGCACGTATGGCTCCCCAGGCGTCAGGCGCAGGCGGCGCTCCTCGCCCACCATGTTGCCGTCTCCGTCGACTCCCTGCAGCACCACTTCGGGCGCATCAGCCGTGAACGGCGGGAATGAGCGGGCGATCTGGAGCGCGACATACCAACCGGGCCCATACTCGGGCCCCAGCCGCGAACCATGCACCAAACTCGGGCGCAGCGCGGCGCGGACGGAGCCGCGATCCAGCGCCAGCACCCACCGGTACGCGCGGCCATTCTTCGTGGGATCAGTGTTGTCGGAGGCTGAGAAATACAGGCTCTGGGGCTTCCCGTCGGCATTGCCCGACCAGTGGGAGAAGGCCCCGCCTCCGAGCTCGCGGATGGTCGCGTGTTGCGAATGGGCGGGCCCCAACTCGACATCGTCCTCGAGTAGCTGCAGCGACGAGGCCTGCCGGACTGGCGTGTCCGGCGAGCCCGGCGCGTCGATTGGCGCAATGTAACAGTGCCCGATTTCGTGCGAAGCGCGGCTTACATCGACGACGCCCTCGATACGGAGGTCATCGGCGGCGAGGCATGCGCAGAGGCACATACTTGCGAGAGTGATTGAGGCAGATCCCAGTTTCACGGACGCACCCGTTCGGACATGATTGGCGATCTCTCAGTGCTAGCGAGTCCCGGTCGGAAGCGGCAACCCATCGATATAGTAGCTGCGTGGGATACCCATCAGATCGTAGTAGGCCCACGGGGCAACGAACGGGTCGCGCGGCTCGATGTTAGGCATTCGTCGGAAGATCGCTGTGACGAAGTCCGCAACATCCAGCCCACAGTACCAGTAGAGGGGCATCCGGTACGATGACTCCCAGGAGGGCATCTCGGTTGCCCGATTGCGGAAGGAATAGTAGCGATTGGAGCCGGTAGCCAGATCGCGGTTTCCCCCCAGCCATCGCCCGGCGGCAACGATGTGCTCCTCGAACCTCGGGTCGCGCCACAAGAGCTGACTCCACACCCATGAGAAGGCCGCGTAACTGCCGTAAGCAGTGTCGTGTTGCGTGATGCGATCCGCGGTCTCATTGAGTGGTATTGCCCCCGTGTCCATCTCCTGGCTCGACATTGAGGCCAGCGTCTCCTCGAGCGCGATCTCCTTCGCCAATGGATCGCGGAAGAAGGCGGACGCGGGGTCGTGGTACAGCAACCCAAAGGCGAGGCCCACCTCGGCATTCTGGTTGACGTCGATGATGTAGGCGCCCGGCGTTTTCGTCGGGTCATCCACGTCGATGAAGTTGGCGGCGAACTGCACGTGGGTCTCGCCGGCGCATTCGTGGCTCGCCCGGGGAATCGTCTCGACCATCGCCCGCGCGCAAGAGTCAGCCCAGCTTAGGTATTCGCCATCGGCCAGGATGCGGTAGGCCAGATAGAAGTTGTAGATCTGCCGCGCCTGGGCATCGCGATGGGCGGCGGGAAAGCCGCGATCTCGGGTGACGAGCGAGTTCGTCTCGAGCCTGTGAGCGTATGCCAATTGGACGCGGGCTTGAGCGGCGTACTCCGGCTCGCGCGTGATAGCGTAAGCCGATAGAAACGGCACGGCCGGCTCGGTCGGGTAACTCGCCTCGACGGGTCCACCGGCAGCCTGCGCGAGTTCGCGCTCCCACACGACCCGTGCCGTTGCGATCCGCTCCGAGCGCGTCGACTCATCGCACCAGGCGGCGGAGACGGCCGCGCTCAGACCAAGCACCAAAATGGGTCCGAGCCATCTCGAAGGGCATTCCATTGATGGTCCCTGAGGTCCGGAATCACTACCAGTGCGGCCCGCCTGGGCAGTGTTTCTGAGCCGCCGCGATCGCGGCGTCCATGTTGCGGTCCGGCGTGAGCCGACCGGGGTAGAGTTGAACGAGCCTCCCGCCACACTCGGCGAATTCGCGGATGCGCTCGTCGATCTGCTCGGGAGTTAGCTCGAGCATCTCCCGCGGCGTGAGTTGCGTCCAGAACTGCTCCCCCATGATGTCATGCATTTCCTCGAGCGTGAGAAGCTCGCACCCGGCCCCGTGGAAGTCCGTGACGCCCAGCTCATCGCGGGCGATCTTGAGGTGCTCCGCGCGCAACAACTCGCTGTGCATGAACCGGGACGGCTGGTCCGCGTAGAGTCTTTGGTAGACGGGGACGACGTGCTCCCTGAACATCGCCGGCGACAGCAACCCGGCGTAGTCGTCGCCGATGTAGCCGGTCCCGTTGTATTCGCCGCCGACGAGCGACGCGCCGAACTCGGAGACGGCTTCTTGCGCGTCGGCTATGAAGTCGAAGACCCGCACGGCGTCGTCCGGCGACTCGGCCAGGCCCGCCATGATGGCATTGTTGCTGATCTCACAGGCGACCGTCACGATCCCGCCGCCGGCGCCGCCAAACCCGACTGGGTAGCCTTGGGAGGTGTAATACTGGTAAGCCTCCCAGCGCGCGCCCATCAGGCCCTCCTCGCGCGGGTCGCCGATGCGGAGTTCGTCAACGTCCTTCAAATCGGCTATCAGCGGGCGGGTCGTGTCTATGTACGGAAGCTCGTCCTCATCAGGCGTGATCACAGGCATGCCCAGAAACGAGGCGAAGGTGCAACCGGGCGAGTCTACGAGCGGGTTGATGAACCGCCCGACACCGAAGCGCTCCTCGGCGTGGTCCTTCGCCGCCAACTGCGTCTCGAGCATGATCGCCGGAGACCCGTAGTAGTCCCGGTACGAGACGCCTGCGTAATTGGTGAACGTAACGTTGCAGAACGCAATGTGCCATTTCGGCTGCATCGTGTCTCCTCAGTTGCCGCCACGGCGGGTCGAGCCCATCTCACCCGTCGCTTTCGCTCACGCCTCTCCGGCTCCCTCCCGGTGATCTGACGCGTCGGGAGAGGATCATGCGTGGATCGGGGTTAGTGCTGTAAACAGCATGCCGCAGAGGAGCGAGCGAATGAGCGATCTGGTGACGCAAGCGAAACAAGCGGCCAACATGACCAAGGAACTGCTGCTGAACACTCTTCAGAGCGTGCCGGATGACAAGCTGACATGGACTCCATCGCCGACAGCCAAGAGCGCGTTGGGGATAGCCGCCCACGCGGGGATCTCGAACCAGGCCTTCGCTGGGATTCTGCGCGGCGAGGAGTTGCCGGGCTCGAGCCTGGCAGAGATCCAGGAGCAAATGGACGCCGCGGAGGCGGCCATCACCTCCCGCGAGCAAGCCGCCCAAGTCATCGAGGAATCAGTGGTGGCCGTACACGCCGCGCTCGACGCGCTGACGCCCGAGCGCATCGACAGCATCGTCGAGACGCCGGTCGTCACGCGACCGATGCCGTTCTTCATGAACCTGCCGGGCATTCACATGGGGAACCACGCCGCGCAGATTGACTACCTGCAGACCATCTGGGGAGACATGGACTTCCACATGTAGCGCAGGCGCTGGAGGAGCGGCGCGGGTTGAGGCTGAAGATACCGAGAGGCGCCGAGACAACGCGGCGCCTCTCGTAACATCTCAGCACGTGGGAGCGCCGCGATGTCGCGTCCAAGGAGGGCCCGCCGAGGCCCATTGCTGTCACTGGTGATCCTCACGGGCGCGATGGCTTGCGCCCCCGCGCAGGATGCCCCACGCGAGACTCCGGTGGAGGTGACCGTGAAGGAGCCCACGCTCTCGCCGAGAGCCGAGCCGCTGCGCGACATCACCTGCGAGCAAGTGCTGGAGGTAACCGACTTCGGCGCCGTGCCCGACGACGAGGGTAACGACTTGGAGGGTGTCCGAGCGGCGCTCGCCCAGGCGACCGAGGCCGACCTGCCGACCGAGGTGCGCTTCGCCAAAGGGCGGTACCACCTGGATGCCGACATCGACATCGAGGAGCAGGCCAAGCTGACGAAGCACGCCTTGGCGATGGTCCGCGCGGAGAACGTTGTCATCAATGGGAATGGCGCGGAGATCATCATCCGGACTCCGACCACGGGCTTCCTCTCGCTCTTCGCCTGCAAGAACGTCATCGTCCGCGATCTCACAGTGGACTGGGGCCCGCCTCCCTTCGCGCAGGGCTTCGTCCGGGGGGTCAACGTGGAGGAGGGCTGGTTCGATTTCGAGGTGGAGCCTGGCTTCATCAGCATGGACGACCCGCTGTGGGAGCGGCCGAACCAGCAAGGTTACGACACGATCCGGTGGGGGATGTTGAAAGACCCCGATGTCCCCGGCCGGATGAAACGCGACGTGCCCAACGTGTTCTTCTCCGACGGCTGGGAGGAAGTCGGCGATCTCACGTTCCGGATGAAGCTGCGGAACCGTGGCCAGGCCGGTTTTTTCGAGGTGGGCGACCGGTACGTGCATGTAGACCGAAACGGCGGCAACCTCATATTGTGTTCGGGATGCGAGCGCGTGACGTTTGAGCGAATCACGAATTACGCGAGCCCAGGGCTGGACTACGGTGGCGGCGGGACGAAGGAGGTGGCGGTGCTGGACTGTCACGTCCTCATCAAGCCGGGGCGATGGCACACGTCGAACGCGGACGGACTCCACTTCCCGGTCAGCCGGCCGGCACCGTGGGTGGAAGGCTGCACGTTCGAGGGTATGGCCGACGATGGCGCCAACTTCTACGGCAAAGGTGCGTTCTGCGCCGAGGTGATCTCCGACACGGAGTTCGTGCTGACCATGCACGCGCCGATGGCGGAGGGGGCCCGCGTGCTCGTCTTCGACCCCGAGCCCGGCGTGAAGCTAGGTGAGGCCCACGTGACCGAGGTGGGCAAGGGCACGACTCCCGGGACTCAGCGCGTCAAGTTCGATCAGCCAATCCTCAATGTCAGAACCGGGCTGGAGAAGAAGGACCCTCAGTTCTTCAACCTCGACGCGTCCGGTGGCTTCGTATTCCGCAACAACACGTTCCGGAACATCCGCCGGTTCGGGATTCTCATCGACTCGCGAGACGGTCTCATCGAAAACAACCGGTTTGAGGGCACGAGCTCAAACGGAGTGACGATCCACAACGATCCCGGCTGGCCGGAGGGCTTCGCGACGGGGAACGTCATCATCCGCGGCAACACGTTCGACACGTGCAACGTCGAGAGGATCCATCACCCAGACTCAAGCGCGTCCATCTCCATCGAGACCACTCGGCTGGGCTGGCAGCCCGCGCCGTACCGCGGGATTTCGCAGATCCTCATCGAAGACAACACGTTCATCAACTGGCGCAATCAGGCCATCAGCATCGGCTCCACGGAAAACGCGATCATCCGCGGCAACCAGATAGTCGCGGGACCGGGCGCGCCCGGTCGCATCGACGGCAAGCCCGAAGTCCCAATCCGCATCTCAAACTCGGCCGACGTGTCGGTGCGGGACAACCGCATCGAAGACAGCCGGCCGCTGATCGAGGGCGCCATCGTGGTGGCCGACGACTGTGATCGCGTGGACGCGCGCGGGAACACGGTTGACGGGTCGCCGGAGTAGGCGGCGTCAGCCCTCCAGCACGATCGTGCGGTAGTCGTGCTTCGCCAGTTCGAGCGTCAGCACGTTCCCATCGCGCTCCACGATCTCGCCTGTCTCGAAATCGGTCGCGACGAAGTCCGGGTCAATGCCGAGGCGATCAACGTCGAGCGTGATCGAGGCAGTGGCGTCGTCCCCCCAGCTAGCAACGATCAGCATCGTCTTCCCGTCGGCGCTGTGGAGGATGCTGCTTGATTCCACGCCAGTGATCGCGACCGGGTAGTCGGCTTCCCAGTAGTTCTGCGTTCGGCAAGCATCCGTGCCGATTCCCATCTCGAACAGGGCCTTGCGCGTTTCGTAGAACAGCTCGCGACTGGTCGTGCGCTCGCCACGCTCGGCGGGGGTGATGAACTTGTTCCATGAGTACCAGCACGGGATCAACTCGTGGGTGAGCACGACCCCGTTGAAGGTCCGGTTGAGCCACTCCACCTCGTCGGCCGCCCCGCCCTGAGAGCCAATCCCAATCACCACCGGCGCGCAGCCCGTCTGCCGACCGATGCACGCCGCGCGGATGTGATCGCGAGTCCACCGGTCCTGGTAGTCGCTGCGGCCGTAGTGCCACTCCCAGTCGAGCCCGAACTGGGCGTAGGACATCATCGGCGCGATGGTGGAGTTCGTCATGTGCGGGCCGATCATCGGATGGCGGTCGGCTTCGAGGTACATGGTGCTGGTGCGCCGCATCATCTGGCGCAGGTTCGCCCACGTGACCGATGGCTGCACGCGCCCATCGGGGAGTTGGTAGGCGGAGGAGACGACCCGGTCCTTGATGGGGATCATGAAGAAGTTATCGAAATACAGCCCGTCGGTGAACGTGTCCATCTGCTGCCTGAGCCACCAGAGCGTGAAGTCCTGCCAGCTCTGAACCGGATCTGTCGAGTAGGCGCTGCCGCCGCCGAATTCCGCAGGCCACACGCGCGGGTTGTAGTCGCTCATCGTCCACTCGTCCTGAAACACCTGAAACTCCGGCGTGTGGAAGCTGATCCCCCGCCCTTGAACGTAGACCAGCATCCGCTTCGGTTGCTTCGCGACCATGAAGAACCCGCCACGGACCGAGTCCAGGTACTGCTTGCGGGGGTACATCTCGAAGGCTGCCTCGGGGTAGCGGTCTATCCACGCCTCGGCGAAATCGAGATCGGGCTCGCCCGTCTTCCTAGTCTCGCCGAACTTCCTCCAAAGCTCGAGGTCGCGCTCGAAGGGGAAGGGTTCGTGGTTTGGGGAGCCGATGTAGTGGGTCGACCCGGCGATGGTGAAGGTGCTCGCGCCGGGCGCGTCGTCGCCGGCAGTCCACGCGCGCCAGTTGTCGGGCCGCTCGGGCATCGGTTTGACGGGAGTCGCCTGCAGACCGAAGGTGATTTGTCGCGGCTTACCAGACAGCGACGTCGGCGTCTGCACGAGCCTCACGCGGACCGATAGCACGTCGCCGTCGCGCTGGATCTGCTGACACGCGGTGGTCCCATCAACCGTCCACCCGCGATCGTTCTCGGCGAACCAGGCGATGCCCCGCTCCTCGGCGCCAACCCACATGTAGGGGCAAAACGGGCCGATCAGATCGTGCCGGAGCGTTTTTTGGCTGTCCCAGACGACGCCCGTGCCGGCTGGGACGAAGCCGGCGAAGTTGTCGCGGCAACGCTCGCCGACGAAGTGCCCGAGGGGCGCCATGTCATCGCGGACGGGGATGACCAGATCGAGCCGGTCGAGGGTCCCCTCGCCGGACAGCTCCAGGTCACAGAGCATCATCCCGTCCTGATCCATCCCGGATTCAACGCGGCCCTTGAGCGCGCCCGCCGACCATCGCGCGCGGGCCGCGACGCGAGTGTCGGATCTACCGGTAATCCTCAGGGGCTCGGATGTGATCTCGGCTCTCTCCCCGTCGACCCAGGCCTCGAAATGCGCGGGGCCGGCGAGAATGGGCTCGCCCTTCGCCACGACCTGATCCCACAGGCCCTGACCATTCATCACGTGCTCGCGCAGGACCGCGCGAACCGTGCTGCCCTCGACCTCGAGCGGCGTGAAGGGCGGCAAGATGAGATCGCTCGTGCCGATCTCGTTGTGCTCCCACTCGAACGTTTCGCGCTCGAAGTCGCGGACGAGTTCTCCGACCAATGCCTCGGGTCCACCATCCAGACGTAGCGCCAACCCATACGTCCCATCCGCGAGGTCGGGCAGATCGGCGATGGTCTCGGAGACACTGTCGACGAACTGGGGCATGCGAATGGTCGCGACGGGCTTGGCGCCGCCGGCGGCGCGGACAAGCAGTCGGGCGCCTTTGACGGTCTCTTTGCCCTCGAGCGCGTTCAGATCGACACGCACTTTGAGCTTGGCGGAGTACGGGTAGTATCCGTAATCGAGCTGGACCGCCTCCCAGGCGGCGGCGCCGGCGCTGGATTGACAAAACAACTTGCCCACGCGCAACTCCGGCTGCGTCAGGCAACGGTCGAAGAGCATTACCTCGTCGATGGCGGTCTGGTCCTCGCCTCCCGCGCGGCCCACGCTGAAGTGGGTCCGCGTAACGTCACGCGCCGAGAGGGGCGGATCGAGGGCGCGGCGGCCCTTCTCAAGGCCATCGACGTAGAGTGTCAACTCATCCGCCCGCCATGTCATGACAATCCAGTGCCACTCGTCGGGCTTCCAGATGCGCACCTCGCCGGTGACTGAGATATGCGCGGGTTGTCGATACGGGTACTGGATCATGTAGCATTGCAGGTGGGGATGGTTCAGGTTGAAGCGCGCCATTTGGACGCCGAAGTACCCGTCGGTCGGGCGGCCGTTGACAAAGAACGCGTGGCTGAAGTCGCCTTGGTCGTCAGGCTTCCAGGCGTCGGGCCGGACCCACATCGAGAGCGTTCCCTCGGTCGCGTTGAAGTTGCCCTCGTTCTCGTATTGGACCGATGCACGCTCGCGTCCGCTCAGCAAGGCCTGCCCGGCGAGCCCCTCGACGAAGCCCAGCTCCCCACCGTCAGGCACAGTCAGGGCGACCGCCGCCTCGCCCTTGGCGAATGCGGCATCGGCGCCCTCGTCAAAGCTCGCGTGGAACGTCAGCGACTGCTTGATGCGATCGAGCGCCGTCCCCGCCACGCGCGCGTCGCGCCAGACGTTCTCGGGCCGCGCGAGAGTCCACGTGAACTCGCGATGGTAGTAGACGAAGGCCCCGTCGGGCGAGTCGATATGGATGCGCGTGTAGATGGTCTCCTCACCGTGGCAGGCGCGATGGTCGAGCACAATGTCGCGCGTCTCGCCCGGACCGATCTGGTAGGTCTCCGCGAGGTCGGCGTGTTGGCTGGAGGCCGGTTGGCTGTCGATCCGCGCGCGGATGGCGAGCGGCTGGTCGCTGGGGTTGCTTGCGCGCAAGGTGTAGCGGCACTTCTCGCCATCAGGCGTTCTGTTGGAGATCGCCTGGATCACGGGCCCCCGCTCGACCCACTGAACAACCGACATCGTATCGCGCGAATCGAACTGCGTCGCCAGCGGCGCCAAGGTCGCTTGCTCGCCGGGGTTCTTCCAGGCTCGCGCCAGGCGAACGCCCCACGTCTGCCCGACAAGCGGCGTCGTCACGCCGAGACTCTCGAGCGAAACCGAGCCCTCGAAATGCCACCAACCTTCGACGATCCGGCTGGCCAACTGCCAGTCGCCCCGCCAGTTGGCGCCGGGATCATGCTGGCGGTCGTAGATCGCGCCCAGCGAGTTGAAGAGGGCCTGGTAAAGTCCCCGCCCACTCTCGCCGAGGTGCGGGTCGAGCCAGACTTCGATGCTGTCATCGTTGATGGTCGCGACGTCCGTATCGTCCGCCGCCGGTTCGAGAGCGGAGACGAGTTTCCCGCCCGGCGGCGCCTCGCTCTTCATTGCGAAGTAGACCCGCGTCCCGTCGCTCGCGAGCCAACTCGCGGCCTGACGATGGGCCAATTGTGTCCGCCCCGCCGGGATGAGCCCGATCATGCGGACGGCGCCGGCCCACTCGCCTTCGCCAATCGTCCCATCAACGGTAGGGGCAGCGTCCATCAGGGGCAGAGCGATCTGGGGAGACTCGAAGCGGCGTTGCGCGTGCATCGCGCCGGCGTGGAGCAGCGCCGCCAGCGCCATGACGACGGGGGTAATCCTGCGCATTGGGAATGTGGCCTCCACTCAGGGAACTGGGGCGCGCGCGTCACTCAGTCCCGAGCGCGCCGATCGTCACGCCGTTCTCGCCCGCGCCGACGTTAGGGCTGTCGGGCTGCAAGCGGAAGTCGCGGTTCTCAGGATCGACGTACTTCGGGTGCGCGAAGATGGAGTGAGCGTCCTGGCCGGTCGCCTCGCGCCAGGCCCGCAGGCTCTCATAGCGCTCGCTGTTGAGACTGATGACCGCCTTGGAGCCCACCTTCAGCACGGCCTCGTCCGGAACGATCTCGTCGCCCGGCTCGGGCCGACGCAGCATCGTGCCGAGGTTGTTGTAGTCGCTGTTGAAGGTCTCTAGCTCCGAGTCCCGCTCTGTGATGACGACGTACTGATCGTTCCCGCTGAACGCGAACGAGTTGTTCCGGCTGACCGAGCCTTCGGCGGAGTAGATGAAATGCACCGCGCCATACATGTTCTTCAGGATCGTGTTGTGGGTGATCGTGGCCCGGGGGCTTTGAAGCAATTGGATGCCGCGTTCGACGGCAAAGATGACATTGCGGTCCCCGGAGAAGCCCGGTGAACGGTGGACGAAGACGCCCGAACCGGTGGGCCATCCCATCCAGAAGTCGTTCCATATCCTGCAGTTGAGCACAGCCACATTCGGAGAGTCGACAATGTAGATGCCGGCCGTCGCGTACCACCGGGCTTCGATGCCGGCGATGGCAACGTGAGGCGCGTTCTCGAGCGATAGGCACGACTTGGCTTCGTGACGGCCATCGAGGACCGCCGTCCCTGGCTCATCCGCCTCGATCACGATGGGCAGCCCCTCGAGGCCGCCGTGGGTGAGCGTGGCTTCCCCGGTGTAGAGACCAGGGAGCAGCACGATCCGATCTCCCGGCAGGGCTCGGTCGACCGCGAATTGGATGGTCCGCCATGGGGCCTCGCGTGTGCCGGCACCGTCGACATCCTCCCCCGTCGGCGAGACGTAGCGCGTGGACCGCTCGCCCGCCACGGTGAGTTCGTAGTCCCCGGACTCGCTCCGATTGCCGACCTCATCCTCCAGCACCAGCCGGTAGTGATACGTCGCTCCAGACTCGACTTGCGCCGGGAGGAGCACGAGGAAGTTCGTCACGCGCGGGCGGGATCGTATCTCGACCCAATCGCCGCCGTCGCTCGGCACCCACGTCCGCTGCACGCCCTTCGGCTGGGTGAGCGTCGAGCCATAGGCAGCGTCAGGTCCGAATTCGATCTTCGCCAAGCACGGCGTGTCGGTCTCAAACGAGACCACGGCGCCGGTCGCGGAGGCGTAGACGACGGGCTCGCCCGTGAGCTTCGGCCCCTCGGCGGCGACTCGGAACAGGACTGGCACTGCATCGCTGAAGTTGCCCGCCACATCGGCAACCGATACGCTCACCTGCGTGAGCTTGGTGTCGGCCGGCAACGCAACGGGCCTGCGCGGCTGAAATGGCTCGGGCGCGAGCCAATCGCCGTTGCCGATCCTGATCTTCATCCGATCGGGCCTGCTGACGTGGTCCTGGGCATCGATTTCAAGGGTCACGTCGGTCTGCGGCGTGATCCACTCGCTGCCCTCGCCCTCGGGTGGCAGCTTGCGTATCAGGTTTCGTCCGCCGCCGAGCCATGGGTCGCGCTCGAAGTAGAGTTCGCCGGCTCCGCCCGCCGGTTGCGCCGGCTCAGCCGCGGTGACTGTCACCAGTGGCGGCCGCACGTCCTTAAAGAGCGCCTCAACGACACCAAGCGCCCCGCATGTTTTCTCATCCGGCCCCATGCGCGCGCACGGGCTGTCCGGGAGCAGGCGGTAGTGGCTGCCCACCGGCGCGGCGAATCGGGGATCGCCGACGATGGTGTGGGTGCCGGTTCCCACCTTGCGCGGCCCCTCGAGACAGGCCTTGAGCGCGCTGCCTTCGGGCGTGTCCCAGAGGCAGTTGTAGTCGACGATGTTGGTCGGATTGATCGCATCCGGAGACAGGATGGGCCAGACGAATCCCGTCACGATGTTATAGCGAAAGATCGTGTCGGGATGCCAGGAGGTGCAACCGATGCCGTACTTGATCCCATCGAGACACGTGTTATGCTCGACGGTGAATTGGCTGGTCGGGCACTTGACGAAGATTCCGCTGCTGAAGCCGACGCAGATGTTGCGGCGCACCTCGCCCTCGAACGCGGGGTAGTAGAACTGAATGCCGCAGTCGTCCTGCGAATAGGCGGGGATCATGAAGCCGTCGCGCGCCTTAAACAGCTCGCAATCCTCCACCACGGCATGCTTGCCCGCCGAGTAAACGCCGCCCGCAACATCATCGGCTCGGCAGTTGATGATCCGCGTGCCCTCGGGCTCTTGCATGATCTGAAATCCGCGTACGCAGTTGCTGACCTGGCAGTCCTCTACCGCCGTGTCGGCGCCGCGGAGTTCGATGCCTGCCGACCATCGCCACGCCAGGCAGTTCCGGACCTGCAGCCCCCGCACGGTTACGTTTGGTCGCCAGACGACGAGCCCCGCGCGGCAACGGCTGGCGCCCATGTCGTGAGCATCCGGCGGCTGGTCGTCTGAGGTGTGGAAGTACGCGCGGGACTCGTCATACCAGAAACTGGCGGGGAAGCGTTCAGTTGCAGCCAGATCGGCGACGAGCGTGTAGCGCGTGCGCGTGTCGCGCTCCCAGATGTGGGGGCGACCAGTGAGTGTCCAGGCGGCTGGCGTGGAGTAGACACCGGCCATGTCCGGGACCGGCTCGGCATCTCGGACGGGCATGCCTCCTTCGAAGATGACCGTCTCATAGCCGCCATCGCCAGGGCCGCCCGCGGCTGTGATGAGAAGATGAGGTTGGGCCCCGCCGATGCGGTCGTCATTGGAGCCGACCGAGGCGTCGCCCGGGTAGACGCCCTCGTGGATGACGATCTCGCTTGCATCTTCGCTCCCGCGCACGAGTTCCAGCGCCTTCCTCAGCGTCTGCACCGGCTCCGCCTCAATGCCAGGCGCGCCGTCGTCTCCGTCGGGCGAGACATGCACGGTCGCCGCCACTACGGGCACCACTGCCAGGACAAGCGCGAGCCACGCGGGGAGCATCATCCAAGCCGAGCGCGTAAACGAGCGTTCCACGTGTCTGGCCTCCTTCGGGCTGATGGGGACAGCGCTTCCTCGTTCAGAAGGCCGGTCACCGGGTGAGGATCGGCGCCATCGCCTCCCGCAGCCGCACCAGTCGCGCTTCCTGGTCATCGCTGAACGAGCCAAGGCGCTGCGCGTAGGTGTCGAGCCACGTCACCAGGCGATCTCGATCATCTTCGTCAAGCTCGACCCCATGATGCCCGTCGGCGAGCAGTGACATCAGGGCGCTTTCGCGCGCGGCTCCCACGCCTACGGGAGATGCGCCGGCGCGGTATCGCGCGACTATCTGCTCCCGTAATGTGGGCTGACCGTGGGCCAGCAGGCTGGCATACGACGCCTGGCCGGATAGATCCGGCTTGTCCGCACCGGGGTCGTGGCAGGTGATACAGTGGCGGTCGAGCACCGGCTGGACCAAGGCGTCAAAGCGCAATGGCCACGAGCCCTCCGGCGCGAGCGCGAGCTTGGAGGGGGGCGCGCGCCGGCCGTGGTCGCGATGTTAGCGGGCGCATCGTGCCTGGTCTCGTGACACCCGATGCATGTCAGCGTCTCGCCCGGCTGAACGTACGTGATCGTGCGCATCGTCTGCAGCGCCATGCCCTCGTCGTCGAGCGCCTGGAAGAAGACGGATAGGCCCGCCGGGACGCTGAAGTGAGCCGAGCCATCCGCCTCGACCGGAACCGTGCCGAGAACGACCTTGCCCGGATCCTCATCGGTGACGCCGATGGAGGGGGAGTTCATCTGGGGCTGGACCTTGGGCGGAACGCCGATGACGCGCAGGCGAGCGACATCGCCCCGTTCGACCCCGGTCAAGCCGCGATAGACATCCATCAGCAGGAAGTCCCCCACGCCGGCGGGGTCATCGGTGACCCGATCGGCGAGTGTTGGTGGGGCCACCCGCGAGCGCAGCGGGATCGGGTACATGCTTGAGATCTCCGGGTCGCGGTGCAGGAGTTCGAGATTCCCGAAGGCATCGCACAAGTAGATCCCCAGCGCGTTGGGCGGGTTCGGCCGGCCTTCGGTCGCCAACGGCAGGTCGCTCCACGCGGCGAGGTACTGCCACTCGCTCAGAGGGTAGGGATTCGCGAAATACGTCTGGGGCCACCCTTCGGTTTCGGGGAAACAGACCTCGGGCGTCAGGCGCGTCAGCGGCTCCGGTCCATCGACGCCCTGGCTCGGATCCAACAGCACCACGCTGCCAGCGGTGATCGAGTGATGGGCGGATGCGGTGAACATGAGTTTCCGCGAATTCGGGACAGATCGCGCCTCGAAGATCGAGTGCGGGCTGCGGGTGAAGTTACCGTAGACGATTCGCGAATTGGTGCCATCGGGGTTCGTGGACCAGAGGCTCATGTAGGCGTTGTTGTGGCGGTCCACGTAGTCCCAACGGGCGTAGAGCACGCGGCCGTCCGCCGAGACGGATGGGGTCCACTCGAAGTTCTCAAAGGCGGAGATCGCCCGCATGCTCGCGCCGGCGGCATCCATCACGTGCAGCGTGTAGACGGCCACGGGCCGGGACGCTCCGCCGCCGCAACGAACGAAGCTGTCGGGCATGAGACCTTTCATCGTCGTGGAGGCAATCGACTGGGCATACTGCACGAACTGGCCGCGCCGGGTGGAGAGAAACACGATGTCTCCGCTCGGCAGATAGCGCGCGTCGAAGTCGTTGTACCGACCGGAGGTCAACTGCCGGAGGTCCGTGCCATCGACGTTCATCTCGTAGATGTGATAGAACGCGTCCTCGGGCATGGCGGCCCGGTCAACCTTGTTTGGGCGCGTGGCGGTGTCGGGGTAGTACCGACAGTACGCGAAGATGACTCGCTTGCCATCGTGGGAGAGATCCGGGCGCAGGAAGTTGCCCTCTTCCATCCCTTCAGTCAGGCACTGCGTCTGTGGGGTATCGCTCCTCAGCCCCTCCAGCAAGTAGAGGCCTCCACCGGGTCGCGACCACCATCCGTAATACTGGTCTGACATGTGGCTGTAGACGCCGGGGGAGCGCTTGGCGAAGAGAAGGCTGTCGAAGTCCATGAGGGGGCTCGACAAGGCCAACTGCCGGACAGCATTGCGGGCCTCGACGTAGAGGGCCTGGCACGTCGCGTCGGCCGCATCCGAGGGGAGATCTCCCACCCTCTGCAATAGGGATTGCAGCGTCTTCACGGCTGAATCGCTGTCGCCGCCCGCGGCCTGCACGGCCTCCGCCAGCTTCAGACCCCGGTCGATGATGCGCTCGATGGAGCTACCGGACGGGCCGCCGGCACCAGGCCGGATGCTCTGCACGGACCACTGACTGATGCTGCTCTGGTCGGCGGGGCGCCGGAGGGCGATGTTGGTATCGCTATCCGGCGCGTAGACTTCGACTTCATCGAAGTGGAGGTACACCGTGCCGGGCAACTGGATGCGCAGATACCGAGTCTTCGCGCCTGCGAGATCAACCGTCAGCGGAGGGCCGCCGGTGAAGCCCCAGAATGTCTCGCCATTGTGCTGGTATGCCTGCTCCCACTCAACGCCATCGGGCGACAGCGACAGGATCAGGCTCGCGGAGCGGCTCGCGGTCGCGTCGCACCGGTTGTAGACAACCACGCGTCCGACTTCTTGGATCTCGCCTAGATCCACCTGCCACCACGGGTCGGGCTCCTGGAGGGTGTGGAAACCCCACTTGCCGTTCTTCACTCCATCGCACGCGCCCGCGGCATCGCCTTGGGTGGTAACCCCGGTGGTCAGCGACCGCACGGCTTCCTGCCGCGCCCAGTCGGCCTCGATCTGGTCGCGCCACTCGTCCGCCGAGGCGGCGCCAATGAGCGCGAGGATCAGGACGGTGAGCATGGTCAGGCGTAAGGCGGCTGGCGTCATTGTGTCCTCCTGGCGAGCAAAGGCTGCCCTCACTTGGCCAACGCGCCCGCGCGGTTGGCCATCATCAGGATTGTTGGGGCCATGCCCACTTGGCCCTCCTCGGACGCGGCCTCGAACTTCTTCAAGGCCAGCTCATAGGCCCTGGCGTCCCACTGAGCCAGCATGCCCCAGACCGCGTTGACCGGGCTGAACTTGTGCTCGCCCGAGCCGTCCACGTGTGAGGCCATCATCGGGTCCTCTTCGTCGCCATTGAACATCACCCGCACCCAGCAGTTGGCCATGCGCTTCATGCCCTCGTCCGTGAAGACCACGCCGCGTCGCGCCGCGACCACGGCCATGCTCATGGTCAAGCCGGCGTGGCTCGTATCTTCCCAGCCGCTGTGATCCGGGACGCCATAGTCGGTCCAATCCCAGTAGTACCACTGGTACCACTCGTACGGCTCTTCGCCCTCGGCGTTCTCGAACAGGTGCATGTGGCTGTGGAGGTACCTCGCCATCTTCTCAGCGCGGTCACCCATCAGAGGGTGCGCGCCCTCAACGTCCTTCAGCACGAGCCAGGCGCGACTGAGAGCGCCGAACTGGTTGTGAGGCATGATGCGGTTTGGGAATCTGTCGGTGATGAACGGCTCGAAGCGGTACCCTCCGCCCAAATCGCCCATGTCGAGCCAGTCCATCTCGTTCTTCTCGAATATGTGCTTGTTGATGAACTCCAGGAATTCGTCGGCGCTCTCGCCGAATTCGTCCTGCAGCGCCGGATCGGTCTTCACCGCCTCGATGAACAGGGCGGTCGGGTAGACGAACATGCCCTGGTGGACCGTGTACGTGGCAGGAAACGGGGCCTGCGTGCGGATCAGGAACCGGTCGCCCTGATGCGTCTCGCCCTCGATCTTGAAGCTGAACGGCACGATGCCGTCGATCGCCGCGCCGGATTCGTATTCGGCGGCCTCCACCACGATCTCGTAGGTCTCCATGTCGCGGATCCGATACGTGTCCGCGCTCTCCTGGAACTCGATCACGTACGTGTGGCCGGTAGTCTGGTTGGCCCGCTTGCCGTTCATCTCTTTGTGCCGATCCGGCGTGATGTCGGCGGTGCCCACGTTGTGCAAGCGTTCGGCAAACGCAAGAGCGGTCGAGTAAGTAGGCGTCTGCCAGCTCTTAAAGCCATCACCGTCGGGGTCGGTTGCTGTCGCCATGATATTGCGGAAGTGCTGCTGAATCTTGCCCAGCCAATACGTGTCCTGCGTGGCCTCCCACATGTTGCCGTAGGCCTGGATGATACTTCCCTCGCCCCAACCAAGCGTGCCCGAGTCTGGGCTGGTGGAGTGCCCCAGGCCCTCGTTGCGTTCCATGTCAAAGGCCTTGTAGGCTTCATTCAGCGCCGCCACGTCCGGTTGCGCGGAGGCAACGGCGGCGCTCAGGCTCAGCACGACTAGCGCGATGCATGCATAGCTCATTTGGTCTCTTCCCTTCGGCACGGCGGAGTGTATTCAGGTGCTTCGCTGCCGGGCCCGAACGGGCCTTTGCCGCCAAGCAGTGGCGCGCATTCGCCCGGCATCCAGGGATCAGTGGCTCGCGCGGCGAACGGGACGACGCAAGTGAGGCGGGCAATCCCGTCGACGAGCAAACCAAGGATGGTGACCACACATGCGTTACCGCAATCTCGGCAAGTGGGGCGTCAAGTTAAGCACGGTCGGGCTCGGCAGCTACCTGACGATCGGGATGCACGTGGACGACACGATGGCTGAGGAGTGCGTCAAGCTCGCGTTCGACTCGGGCGTCAACTGGATCGACACGGCAAACGCCTACAACAGGGGCGCCGCGGAGGCCGCGCTGGGCAAGCTACTCAAGCCCTACCGGCGAGACAGCTACGTTCTCGCCACGAAGGTCTGGGCGCCGATGGGCGATGGTCCGAACGATCAAGGCCTCTCGGCCAAGCACATCTTCGAGCAGTGCCACGCCAGCCTCGAGCGTCTCCGGGCAGACTACATCGATCTATACCAGTGCCATCGGTATGACCCCGGAACGCCCGTCGAGGAAACCGTCAGGACCATGGATGACCTGGCGCGTCAGGGGAAGATCCTCTACTGGGGCGTCAGCGAGTGGACAGCAGCCCAGATCACCGAAGCGGTCGCGACGGCCCGGGAGATCGGGTGTCGCCCGCCCGTCTCGAACCAGCCGCGCTACAATCTCATGTGGCGATATCCGGAGGCGGATGTCTTCTCCACCTGCAAGAAACTCGGGATCGGCAATGTGAACTTCTCGCCGCTCGCGCACGGCGTGCTCAGCGCCAAGTACGAGCCCGGGCAGCCCCCGGCCGCCGGGACGCGCGCGGCCGATGACACGCAGAACGCCATCATGATGGAGAACTACTGGGGCGACGAGAGCCTCCAGAAGGCGAAAGAGTTGCAGCGAATCGCCGGGGAGATGGACCTCACCGCCGCGCAGCTCGCCATCGCCTGGTGCCTGCGCGAGGAGGCGTTGACCTCGGTCATCATCGGGGCGACCCGCGCCGAGCAGATGAAGGAAACCATCGTCGCCGCCGACGTGGACGTGCCCGATGATGTAGCGCAACGACTCGAGGAGATGTACCCCCTCCCGGAGTTGAACGCGCCATGAGGAACGCCTGCGCGATTCTGGTGACTGCAACGTTGCTTGCGGGAGGGTCCGCTGTGAGCGCGAAGACCGGCAGCGTGATCGTAACCTCTGAGATGCGTGCGAACGCGGTCCGCAACTGCGAGCGGCACGAGTGGGCCGCCACGCACCGAGACAACCTCATCGCGCAGGTCAAGCCGTGGCTGGACATGTCCGACGAGGAGCTGTGGAATCTGCTGCCCAGCCAGGACATGCCCCGCGATGCATCGGTCAACCGCGGCGAGGGCTGCCCGAACTGTGGCATGGAGCATTACGAGGCCAACTACAATCCCTCGCGCTGGCGCTGGGACTTCGCCGACAAGCCATGGAAGGTCCGCTGCGCCAACTGTGACGAGTGGTTCCCCAAGAACGACTTCCAGGCCTACTACGAGAGCGCGCTGGATGAGCAAGGCAAGTTTCGCCAGAGAGCGGGCGACCCCCAATTCCTGGAGCCCGAGGAGGGCGCGCCCGCGGAATGGACCGACGATGGGACGGGCGCGAAGGTCGGCGAGAACAAGTGGTTCTTCGGCGCCTACTACGCTTTCAGAATCTGGCAGCACATGCTCGACACCACCGAGCGCTTCGCGATTCTGTACACGCTGACGGAAGACCCGATCTACGCTCACAAGGCGGGCGTGCTTCTCGACCGGATGGCGGACCTGTACCCGGAGATAGACTACCGGCCGCACTATAGCTTGGGAATGGAAGCGTCGACTGGTGGCTCGGGCGAGGGCCGAGTGCAGGGCTGCATCTGGGAGACGTGGACCGCGCAGAAGCTCAGCCTGGCGTATGACTACACTTACGACGCTCTGTTGGAGGACGAGGAACTCGTCGAGTTCTCCCAGGCCATGTCGGTGCGTTACGGGACTGGCGACAAGTCATCCGCGCAGACCATCGCCAACCACATGGAAGAGCACCTGCTGCGCGAATTCATCATCGGCGTGCTAGACAAGCGTATCTGGGGCAATGAGGGCATGCACCAATACTCGATGGCCGCGGCAGCGGTTGCTCTGGACAATGGCGCTGAGACCGAAGAGGCGCTGGACTGGCTGTTTGAGGCTGACGGTGGGAGGATCCCGCACGTGCTGGTCGAGTTCCTGGGCAGGGAAGGCCTCAGCCACGAATCGGGACTGGGCTATGCGCGGATCCCGGCGACCTCGTTTCAGGAAGTGGCCGAGGTTCTGAGCGCGTACGAGCCGTACACGAAGCACGATCTCTATCGCGATTACCCCAAGTTCCGCAACTGCTTCACGATGTGCTCGAAGGTCCGGGCGCTGGATCGGTACAGCCCGGCGATCGGCGACAGCGGCAAGGCCATGAACATCGGCGATGTCGGGCTAACGCTGCCGGTCGAGATGAGCCTGGCGGGTTATCGGCTGTTCCCTGGGCCCGAGACGGCGCGCGAGGTCTGGTTCTCCAATGGCAAGCGCGTGGATGGTCTTCGTCTGGACATCTACGACGCGGAGCCCGAGGCAATTCAGGAACGACTCCGGGAGGAGTTGGCCGGCCCCCCACGCCCATTAGCCAGCTACAACGCGGGCGGATACGGCCTGGCGGTATTGCAGAACTCCATCCCCGACACGGGCACGGCGGCGATGATGTACTATGGGCGGATGGCGGGGCATGGACACGAGGATCGGCTGTCGATCTCGGTCACGGCGCGGGATGTGGTGATGTCGCCCGACTTGGGGTACCCGCTCTACACGGGACACTGGCCCAAGCGCGTCGGGTGGACGAGCCATATCATCAGCCACAACACGTGCATGGTGAATGATAAAGGCCCCGAGCGGGACTCGTACTCGGGCAAGACGAAGCTCTTTGCCGAGGCGGGGCCCGTGGCCGTCGCCGATGTCGACGGTGGAGAGATCTACGAGGGCGTGTCTACCTATCGCCGGTGCCTGGTCAAAGTCGAGGTCAACGCGGAGGACGCTTACTTCCTCGATCTGTTCTGGGTGCGTGGCGGCACGAACCACCGGCTGATTCAGAACGGTGGCGGGCCGGAGGTGACTCACTCGGGCCTCAGGCTCACCGAACAGACCGACGGCACGTACGCTGGGCCTGACGTTGGGTACGGCGAGTTCTACGATGGGCCTGATAACTGGGACTACGACGGCACGGGGTTCATGTACCTGCAGCGTGTCTCGAAGGCCCAGCCGGCCGACGCCTTCTGGGTCGATTGGCTGGCAGTCGAGCCGCGCCGCACGATGCCTGAGGAGTGGGAAGCCCACCTGAGAGTCCACAATCTCTCGGCGGTCGACGAGGTGGCGCTGTGCGACGGCATTCCTCCCGAGTACAAGGGCAACCCGCCGTCGCTTCGGTACATGCTGAGGACTCGTTTCGGCGAGGCGCTAGACACCCAGTTCGTCTCCGTGCTCGAGCCGTACGGCAAGCAGGCCTTCATCCAATCGGCCCGCCTGGTGCGTGAGGTAACCGGCCCGGACAGTTTCGCGGCAGTGGTGGAAGTTGAGTTGGCGGACGGTCGACGGGATGTGATTCTCGTGAGCGAGAACCCAACGACCATTGAGGCCGAGGGAACCGAACTGAGCGGCCGAGTCGGCTTCGCTAGATTCGACGGCGATGGCCCCGTGGAGTTGGCGTTGATCGCGGGAACGTCGGTGAGCGCGGGCGGCGCAGAACTGCAGCTGCCGGCCGCGCAGCTAACCGGCACGCTCGCGGGGTGGGATGACTCAGACCCCGCTGACGTGCGGCTGACGCTTGAGCCGGGCCTTGTTGCGCAGGACCTTGAGCGGCGCGCCATCATCTTCGACAGCTCGGAGCGCTCCGACGCCAGCTACAGGATCGAGAGAATCGTGGATGCGACGACGGTGAGCGTCGGAGGCAACTCGCTGGCGGAGCGATTCGTGGACACCAATGACTACGCGCAGGGCGTCCACCACACCATCTCCGAGGGCGACGCGTTCTCCGTAGCGCTAACCGCGACCTGGCAGAGGGAGTAACGCGCCGTGTACCTGTGGTTGGCCCTCGCGGCCACGGCTCACTCCTCACCCGCGCAGGAGTTCCCGCTCGCCGCAAGCCGGGGCCGGCACACGGTGCAAATCTCCGAGGCCGGGCGGGTCGACCTCAGCGTCTGTGGCCTGGACATCGCGGGGCTATTCCTCACGGCGACTGACAGCGGAGGCCTCGTCGACCAGCGCCCTTATTACGTGCCGGTCACGATTACCGTCGATGACGGTGATGACTACGAAATCACATGCACGGGCACCCTCACGACGAGAACCGGGATCGTGTTCGATCTTCGCGAGCGACTCGTGCTCGACAGCAACGGCGTCTCGCTTGCGTATGACCTCACCCCCCGCACGGACTGCACCATCGACACGCTACGCCTGAGCGTGAACCTGCCGGTGAGTCATTTCGCGGGACGCCGCGTCTCCGCGACTGATTCGGACGGCGTGTCGCACGCTTGGGTACTGCCGGACGAGCAAGGCGAGCCCATCCTGGGGTCTGCGGCGATGGCGGAAGCTGTCGCTGAGTTCGGCGATGGGAATGGCCTGGAGATCAGTGGCATCGCGGGTCCGAAGTCAGTCCTGCTGTGGGACATGCGGGGGTGGCAGCAGGCGTGGTACGCGCTGGACATGCGCCTGGCGCAAGGCGAGTTGAAGGCAGGGACGCGCTGCCACCTCGAGATGCGTCTCACTACCCGCCACGAACTGCGAGACAAGGCCCTGCTGGGCGCAGTCGAGCGCGCCCGCGAGGCGGAGGCCGCGCATTTCCTCGGGGATTTGCGCGCGGAGTTCCGCGACGAGGTGCTGCCGGTCGAGCCCTTCAATTTCGCTGACACGGACTGGGAAGCGCTGCGAGGAATGGGCGGCGGGCTTGAGCGGATCATCCCCTACGTTGCGAGCGTGTGTGACACGATCGACATGGACCCGGGCGGCCGGCTGTTTGGGTACGCGGATTTCCACTGGCGATCCGGCATCGCGCCCGACACGGCGACCTACGTGGAGACGATGCAGCCGCTGGCGTGTGTTTGGAGCACGCCTGGCGATGCGAACCCGCACTACCGCGATCCCGCCCTCATGCAGCGCATCGAGGCGATGGCGGTCTACTATTGCGAGCTGATCGGGCTCGATGGCTCGTTCGGCGGGCCATGGTCTCACCCGCTCGCGCGAGCCGCCGAATCCTACTACCGCGTCGGCGAGTGGGTCGATGAGGACATTGCGGATGTGTGGGTCGACCGGATGCTCCGCCGAGCGGAGTTCATCGGCACCAAGATGGTGGTCCAGGGCCAGTGCACGAACCAGCAGGCGGAGGGCTTCCACGCGCTGCAATGGACCTACTGGGCGACGGGCGACGAGCGCGTGTTGGGCTGGATCGATGAGCTGAAGGAGCGCTACCTCAGCGAGGCCATCCAGCGACCGGGATACCCCGTGGAGCTGCAAGGGCCGGACTACTACTACCACACGGTCAGCACGATGGCGCTCTACTGGTACTACGAACTCACGCACGACGATGACATCCGCGATACCGTGCGCGACCGCATCATCCCTTGGCACGCCCTCACGACATTGCCCGAGCCGCCGCTGGGGACGGGCTTGCTCGTCGGCATCCGTGGCCACGATACGCGGATGCGCGGCTTCGCGCGCGCGCATATCCCCTGGATCGACGCGTGGGCCCGCCAGGGCCTGACCTCGGCGCGGGCGTTTTGCGCGGCCAACGCGACTCAACCGCCCGCTCAGGCCACGCGACCCGCGTCCGGCCCGATGCCCGAACTGACCGCGGTCGAAGCCGTGAAACGCGGCGTCTGGCGCAACTACGTGTGGAAGCTGCCCGATAGCATCATCGACCGCATCGGCGAAGTACCGGGGAGCGTCGCCCTGTCTGTCGAGGACGTCGCCGCCGCTCGGCGCGAAGTGCTGGCCTGTTTCCGGCAACCGTTCGCCGAACACCTCAGCGACGACTATGGTGGGGAGTACCTCTTCACCCGACGCGAGGGCTACTATGCGGCCGCGTCGTGGGGGCCGATCGTGCAGTCAACCCAGCGCAAGGGCGCGGGCCTGCAGGCGCTGTGGGCTCCGGACATGGGGACCGTGCTACTCAGTCAGAACCGGGAGGGTCCGTCGCATGAGCTGCTACTGAGCGCATCCGACGGCTCGCAGGCATACGGTTCGAGCCACGCGGATCCAGTGGTAGAGGTGTCATCTGATGCGGGGCTTGTGGGAGAGCTGACGGCATCGTGGGAGCTGAAGGGCATCCCCTGCTCGAGGCGGTACTCGTTCCGCGACGGCAGCGTTGAGGTCCACGTCGAGGCCGGACAGCTCCCGGAGGCGGAAGGAGCCGTGACGTGGCAACTGGATGAGGTCATCCCGCTAATGATGGATGGGCGGACGGAACTGGTGGTGCGGACCGGCAACGAGGAACGACTGATTGAGGCACCGGCGAGCGGCCTGTCGACGAGCCTAATCATGGTCCGCAAGGCGGGCCACGAAGTGCGGCTTGAGTTCGGTCAGGAGGTCACCGTCGACATCGATCCAGCCGCATACAAGGACCCGAGCCCGTATTCGAACCCGGCCGGCATCGAGATCGCCCGCGTCTCGGTCACGATGCCGGCGGACCACGACCTCAAGTACCGATTCGTTCCACAGTAACCTCGGTCTGCCCGCGAAGCGTCAGAGACACGCGAAGCACGCCGTCCGCGTCGGCGGCGATGGGCTCGTCCACTCCAGACACTGCGTATTCCGCCCCGGGCGCAATGGGGAAATCCCCGCTCCTAAACTCCAACCGCACCAAGCCGCGCCCGTTGAGAATCAGGCTCGCGCCCGAGGCATCGTAACGCTCGAATACCAGGTTCACGGGGTTCTTGGCCCGGATCGAGACGGGAACGCGCTTGATGACAGCGCTCTCGCGGGGAGCGATGTCGATCTGCGTCCGCACCCCCTGGCGCTCGACCGTCGTGAGGAACTCCGCGGGGATCGATACCCCGATCGGATTGTATCGGTACGCAAAGTGTAGATCGTCCGCGCCTTCCCACCCATACGCGCCCGCTCGGCTCGTGATGATCCTCTCCTTGCCCCGGACCGTGCCCGAGTGGATCGACTCGATCGTGATCGGGAACATCTGTTGCGGGAGCGATGGGTAAGTGAGTTGCTTCTCGCCGTAGTAGAAGTAGAGCAGCCCCCAGCTCAACTTGTCGAGGACATCCGTGTACACATCCGCCTCGCTGTGAATCACGCCGGGATTACCTAGCGCGCACGGCGTCTGCGCGAGATGGGTGGCCGGCCCGTTACTGCACTCCTGGTCGGTGATGATGTCGAGCTGGCCCATCGTGCGCGTCATCGTGATACCGTTGGCCACGACCCTCGCGCCCTTGGCGTTCATGCGCTGCGTATACTCGACCATCGAGGGCTGAGACATCAGCAGCACCGACCCAACCTTGCGCTTGATCGTCTTCGTCTCCGGGTCGAGGTCAACCGTGTGCCCGTCCCATCGGTCGTACGTGTACGGCGAGCCATAGCCATGCATGAAGCCATCCATGAACGCGCCGTTGCATCCGATCTCGTCGACCATCACGTCGACGCTGCGCATGAGCGCGTCATGGAACGAGTTCCCGGGCATCGGATAGTAGATGAACCAGCGCCATCCGGCCTCATGTCTCGCGCGGCTGAAGTATGCGCAGGAGTCGTAGTCATACGGGTAGAGCACTTGCTCCCCGTTCGCATCGATCACGCGAGAATCAGCGAAGATCTCGTCCGGCGTGTTCGTCGACACGAGGCTGTGGGCGACGTGGAACATGAGCTGGACGGTGGGGTTGTCCGCGCGGATCGCGTCGAACTCAGCCTTGATCCTGGCGCGTTCTTTTGGCAGCCAGAGGAACTCGATGCCCTCGATCTCGATCTCTGGGTCGTCCGCCACATGCGTCAGGCACCCGAACGATCCGTAGCGCGTGTTGCGCAGATCCAGGTGCTCCGGCGTGACGTCGCTCCGCTCGATGAAGGCGAAGCCGCCGTCGACCGCGCCGTTGCGGCCCTCGTCGCGGCGGACGAGATTGAGGAAGTCGTAGTAATCGGGCGAATCAACGGGATAGACCGCCCACTCGACCGTGTACTCGGCGTCCTTCGCGAGGCCGAACTTATCGTCGCGGACACCGGCGCGGCCGTCCTTGGCGTAGACCGTGCAGTGGACGATGGTGACGTCGTCCAGCGGCACAATCCCCACGCCCAAGTCGCCGTAGCTCGCGAAGGCCGACGGGCTCTTGGCCTCGCGCCGCTCCGTGCCCTCGGGATATCCGGCGACCGCGGATGCGTCGAAGGGATCAGGACCGGCGAGGTAGTTGTCGATTATCAACCCCAGGTCATCGCCACTCGTATTGCGGATCGTATCGCTGACGAGGACGCGGGTGGGCTCAACGGCGATCCGGCGCGTGATGGCGTAGTGCGGCCCCTCGGCCGTGACTTCGTGAAGGTCTCGCTTGACCTGTTTCACGCTCACCTCAAAGCCCGCCTCGCCGGCGTCATCCGGCGCTCCGGCGAGCAGACGGTTGCTGCCGCCCTGAGGGTATGACAGCGATGACTCAAACGGCAGCCGCCGGTCCCCGCTGATGACGGTGAAGCCCCCGCCCAGGCCGACCTCAACCGAGTAGGTCGCCGGCCCGGCGACGGCCGGCAACGGCCCGACCCTCGCCTGCGATGGGTCGGGGACCGCCGACGGCGCCAGCGGGTAGACGAACGCGGTTTCGCCCGCAATGTCGACACCGCCGGGGGATGTCAGCCTGGCAACCACCCGGTGCTCGCCCGGCGGCACCCCGTCCAGATCGAGCGTCGCGCACAGCCTCCCCGACGCAGGCAAGGCGGTGAACTCGGTCACCTGCGAGAGTTGCTCGCCACCGGCGAGTTGGAGACCGGCCGTAACCTCGGCATCCGCCGGCAATGGGAACACCCCGCTGAAGTCGAGCATCGAGACGAGGCGCCCCTCGCCGCGGAATGGGTAGTTGACCACTCTCATCCTGTCGAACCAAGTCGTGTCGACGCCATACCCGCTGGCCGACTCTCGGTAGTGGTCGAGGATCTCAGATTCATCGAGCGCCCGGCTGTAGACTCGGACATCGTCAAGCAACCCGCGCCAGTGCGCCTTCGCGCCGTATCCCGGATCGGCAGACTCGGGACCGGCGACCAACACGCCCATCAGGAAGCTCTGCCCGCTGTCGATCGCGGGCGCCTTGGACTGCTTCGATCCGAGCTTGACCCGGTTCACATACAGCGACATCGTCGTGCCATCGAAGGTCGCGGCGACGTGGCTCCACTCGCCGATGGCCAGGCGCCCTTTGGTGTTGTTGCCGCCGCCGGAGATATAGAACCACGTGTTGCCGTCTCGATAGTGGGTGAGCCCGAAGCTGTCGTAGTACTTACCGAGGATCATGGGCTCGTTTGCCGGCAGCACCTCTGGGTTGATCCATGCCTCGAGAGTCACCGCACCGGTCAAATCGAGACTCGGCGCGTTGCCGCAGTCAACGTAATCGTCCACGCCATCCAGGCTGAGAGCCTGTCCGTCGCCGCGCGACACGAGGGCCGCTCCGTGGAGCGTGGCGTGGTTGGCGTTGCCGGACAGATCACTGACAGCGCCGCCGGACTCCTCATCGAAAGTCCAGTAGCCGACCAGGCCATCCGCCGGCTGAGCCGAGATCGCCGAGCCGATCAAGATGGCGGCAAGCGTAACGAGCATGGATCTCATTATTGGTAGGCCTCCAGCCCTGGTTTTCCCCGGAGATTAGGCGCCGAACTCGGCTTCGGCGCGCGCGTATATGGCATCCAGCGCGCGCTGCTTCTCGTCATCGAGGTGGTGCGGCTCCTGAGCCGCGATGCGCTCCAGAGCCTCCGCGCGCGCCCGATCTGCCAACGAGGTGCAGTGGTGCAGCCACGTGCTCAGCTTCTCCCGGACCAATCGCTGAGACGACGGCATCACGTTGCGGAGACGCCGGATCGTGTTTGGGTGACTGATGAACGTGTCCTCACCCAAGCCAACCTCGCGGCACTCCTCGTAGAGCCCGGTTGCGTCGATGACGTCGGGGTGCGGATCGAAAGCTTGAATGGTCTCGCGGATGTATTCGACCATCTCGAGGTCGATGATGAACTGAACCGCGCTGAAGAGGTCATCCACGCATAGCGTCCCCGCATAGCCAAACGTCCGCGCGCCTTGCATCGCGCCGAGAAGCCCAACAGCCATCTTCTCCATCGCCGCCTGCTCGTCTACCGCCGCGCTTCCGGTTTCGAGCAACACTCCCGAGGCCGCGTAGTCGCCGGGGTCGATGCCGCAGAGCCGTGGCCCGAGCCGGGAGTCCAGGTAGCGCAGCAGGTGTCGTCTCGGCGAGCCGAACGCCCAGCAGGCGTGGCGCAAGTCGGTCGGGGTGCCCGCGATCATCACGACCGGCACGTGCATGTCGGAGTCAAACAGGTTCAGCAGGACGTGCAGCGCGAGGGTCTCCGTGAGCGTCATCGCCGCGCATCCCACGGCACTCATCGGCTTGGTGATGCCGATCATACCGTAGTCCAGGATGCAGACATCAATGTCGCGATTGCTCTTCCACTCGGGGTAGAAGTCCAGCAGCACGCCCAGGTCCTTCGGATCGACCGACAGCGCGCTCGGCACGGTCAGCGTGATGTCGAACCGGTATCCCATCGCTCGGTGCATGTCATAGATGTATCGTGTCTGCTCGGGTTGCTGGTAGTCGTACGGGCGGATGCTCTCGCTCTCTTCCCAGCAGATCTTGAAGCAGGCGATGGCGCGCATCAGCGGAGGGATATCTTGCGGCATGCACGGGTACGAGCCGCCGACGCCGCAGGAGTTCGCCAGTCGGATGAGGTCGCGCAGATCCTGGCACGTGGCGGAGCGGATCTCATCGGTCTCAACGTCGAGGACGGACATGGAGTAGCCGGCGATCTGAGCGGTCCATTCATCCGTGGGCGGCGGCTGCGTTCCCGCCGGGCGCTCGCTCAGCTTCCCGGCAGTGAACTGGCCCAGGTATTCGCGCGTGAGGCAAGGGTCGAAGAACACGCGGTCGCCATCGATACGCAAACCGGGCTTGCCCCGCACGGCGTCTAGGAATCCCTCGTGGGCGACCTCAAACCCGACTTCATCCAACAGGCGCGTGGCTGTGTCGCAGCACTGCTCCACCAACTCGGGCGTGATGTCGATGCCGTAGCCTGGATAGGTCACTCCGTTGTCCGGCATAGCAGTCCTCCAGGGATGGATGGGCCGGCAGGCCCACTCCGAGTTCCCTTCGCCATGAACCCAGCGACGCCCTCGCCCACGCCAACACGAGCAGGTACCATGCGGCAGGTAGCGAAGTAGAGGTCGACGTTTTGCCGCGAGGGATTCGAGCCAACGCGAACAGCGTAGCAACCGCCGCAGCACGGTCGCTTTGCGCACTAACATCCCCTGCATCCATTACACTCTCCCTCCACAACCGGGTTGCGCGATCCGAGGGCGTAGGCTCGGCTCGGGCAGCCACTGGCGGGGGTGGACAAGATGGGGCACCGCATTCTGTTCGTCGATGATGAGCCGGACTTGATCGCCGCAACGAAACTGTATTTTGACGACGAGGGCTACGAGATATCCGCCGCATACGACGGAGCGGAGGCGCTCGAGGCGCTCTCGGACGCAGACGTTCTCCCCGACGTGGTCATACTGGACGTGCGCATGCCCCGAATGTCCGGCTGGGACGTTCTCCGCATGATCCGAGGCAACAAGGAATGGCGCGCGCTTCCTGTCATCATGCTGACGGCTGCGGCGAGCGAGGCCGACCAGGCGCGCGGCTGGGACTTGGGCGTCGATTGGTACCACACGAAACCGTTCAACCCAAAAGATCTGCTGACGATCGTCCGGCGCGTCGTGCAAGCCCGCGAAATGCAGGCGGCGGAGGACGAGATCACGGGTAACGGCGAATAGACAGGTCCGGGACGGCCAGCAACGGCCGCTCCACGGGACTGACGAACACGCGGCATGAGGGGGACGCGGTTGGACACGGATCACAAGGTCTGGGCCAATGCCGTTGACGCGCTGGCGTGCGGGATCGCCGCCATCTCGCCCGATGGCAAGATACTGACCGCCAACCGGGCGTGGCGGGAATTCTGGGGAGACGCTGGGACGGACTTCTCAAAGCTCATCGACGATGCGCTGCCGGGCGCGGATGCTGAGGCTGTTGCTCAGAGCATGGCAGGCGTGGTAGCCGGAGGCCCGGAATTCGCGACCGAATTCGCGCACGGCCACGCCCCCGAACAGCGGTGGGTGCGGCTGCAGATCAGCCGCCTCGCGGACGATCCGCCGCAGGCATTGGCCTGCCTGACCGACATCACCGACCTGTGCGAAGACCGAGACACCCCCGCTGCCTCAGAGGCCAAGTTCAAGGCTCTGTACGAGGCCACCGGCGATGCCGTGATGCTGTTTGAGGACGGGCGGATGGTGGACTGCAATCCGGCGTCCGCTCAGCTTCTGGGCTTCGAACGCATGGAGAACGTACTGGGCCTGCATCCGTGGGAGTTCTCGCCGGAGCTTCAGCCGAACGGGAGACGGTCTGAGGACCTGGCGCTCGAGCGCATCGCGACGGTGATCGAGCGCGGCGTATCGCGCTTCGAGTGGACCCACGTGCGGGCCGATGGGTCGGTCTTCCCGGCCGACGTGATGCTCAGCCGGATCGACAAGCCCGGAGGCGGGCAGGTCTTCCAGGCAGTCGTGCGAGACATCACCGAGCGCAAAGAGGCGGAGCAAGAGCTTCGCATCAGCCAGGCCACTCTGGCCAAGGCCCAGGAGATCGCGCACATCGGGAGTTGGGACTGGAACATCGTCACCAACGAGCTTTCATGGTCGGACGAGATCTACCGGATCTTCGGGCTGAGGCCCCAGGAGTTTGGCGCGACCTACGAGGCCTTCCTGGCGTGTATCCACCGGGACGACCGCGAAATGGTCGAGGCCGCTGTGGCCCAGACGCTTGAGGAGCGCGTGCCGTACAGCCTCGAGCACCGAGTCGTGTGGGCCGACGGCACGGAGAGAACGGTTCACGAGAGGGGCGAGCCGACGCTTGGCGCGGATGGCGAGGCAGTGCGGATGATCGGCACGGTCCAAGACATCACGGAGCGCCGGCACGTTGAGGACGAGATCCGGCGTCTCAACCAGGAACTGGAGGGACGCGTCAACACGCGAACCGCCGAGCTGTCGGTCGCCACGGACCAGTTGGAGACCAGCGAAGCGAAGTTCCGGATGCTGGTCGAGACGATGAACGACGGTCTTACGATCGTCGACGCCAACAGCAAGATCACCTACGTCAACGACGCGTTCTGTCGGATGCTCGGCCGAGCGGAAGACGAACTCATGGGCGCGGACTCAAAGGCACTGCTGGACGAGGCAAACCAAGAGGTCCTCGCCGAGCAAATGCTCCGACGCATGCAGGGCGAAGACGAGTCGTATGAACTCATGTGGACGGCGGCAGACGGCAGGGCCGTCCACTCCATTGTCGCGCCCCGCCCTCTGTTCGACGACGATGGGGAGTACGCCGGCAGCTTCGCGGTAATGACCGACATCAGCCGACGCAAGCAAGCCGAGAGGAAGCTAGAGCTTGCGCTAGAGGAACTGCAGAGATCGAACGGCGCGCTGGAGGATTTCGCGTACGTGGCCTCGCACGATCTCCAAGAGCCGCTGCGCAAGATCGTGGCCTTCGGCGGGCGCATCGAGACCAAGTTTGGCGAATCACTGGATGAGCAAGGTCGCGACTACCTGGACCGGATGCAGAACGCCGCTCGCAGGATGCAGACGCTCATCAACGACCTGCTCACGTTCTCGCGTCTCACGACCAAAGCCCAACCGTTCGCGCCGGTGGACCTAACGGAGATCGTTGCGGACGTCGTCAGTGACCTCGAGGTGCGCATCGAGGACGTGGAAGGCGAGGTGCGTGCAGACCCTCTGCCGACCATCGATGCCGATCCGCTCCAGATCCGTCAGCTACTGCAGAATCTCATCGGCAATGCTCTGAAGTTCCGCAAGGAGGGCGTGTCGCCGATCGTCCGCGTAAGTGGCCGGATCTCAAGCACCGCCACGCCGATGTGCGAGATCACCGTTCAGGACAACGGCATTGGCTTTGAGGGCAAGCACGCTGAGCGAATCTTCGGCGTCTTCGAACGTCTCCATGGCCGCAGCGCCTACGAGGGCACGGGCATGGGGCTGGCAATCTGTCGCAAGATCGCCGAGCGTCACGGTGGCACGATCGCGGCCCATGGCGAAGACGGCGAGGGCGCGACGTTCACGGTTTCGCTGCCGGTTCATCAGAAGCCAACGGAGGCATAGACGGCATGGACAGGACCTGCCCAATCATGATCCTCGTGGCCGATGACGATGACGACGACTGCCTGATGATCCGGGACGCCTTCACTGATAGCCGGCTGGCGAACGATCTGCGCTTCGTCTCCGATGGCGAGGAGCTGATGGACTACCTCCTGAAACAGGGCAAGTATGCCGCCCCGGCAGACGCTCCGCGGCCCGGGCTGATCCTCCTGGATCTCAACATGCCCAAGAAGGACGGCCGTGAGGCGCTGCAGGAGATCAAGTCCAGTCCGGACATCCGCAAGATCCCGATCGTGATTCTCACCACGTCCCAGGCGGAGGAGGACATCTGTCGCTCGTACGATCTGGGCGTGAACTCGTACATCACCAAGCCCGTCACCTTCGAAGCGCTGGTCGACGTGGCGAGGGCTATCGAGCAGTACTGGTTTGAGATTGTCGAATTGCCACGGGGGAAGGGCTGCAACGATGGATGACAGGCCGATCAGGGCGTTGCTAGTTGACGACGACGAAGACGACTTCGTCGTGACGCGGGACATGCTCGCCGAGTCCACCCGCGGATCCGCCGTGAAACTGGACTGGGTGTCCACCTACGAGGAGGGCCTCGATGTCATCTGCCGCGCGGAGCACGATGTCTACCTCATCGACTATCGATTGGGCGGGCGCTCAGGGCTCGACTTGCTGAGGGCGGCTATGGAGGAGGGCTGCCGGGCGCCGGTGATTGTGCTGACCGGCCAGGGCGACCATGACATCGACGTGATGGCCATGGAAGCCGGCGCGACGGACTACCTAGTCAAGGGCCAAGTCGACGCGGCGTTACTGGAAAGATCGCTTCGGTACGCAATCGAGCGCAACCAACTGGATCAGTTGCGGGACGCGCTCGTGGATTTCGCATCGCAAGAGTTGCGCGCGCCCATTATGTCGGTCAAAGACCGGGCGCGCGGCATATTGCTTGAGGACACCGCCGCGTTGGCGGACGGCACGGTCGACGACCTCGGGTCGATCATCCAGGCGGCGGACCATCTGACTCGCCAAATCGACGGGTTCCTGGACATCGCCAAGATCGACTCCGGACGACAGATTGACTTGGCCATCGACGCCTTCGACGTTGGCGGCCTTGTGGATGAGGCGTTGGAGATCCAGTCGGCCTCCGGCGGCCGGTGCGCGTATGGGCCGACACTCGATCGGGCTCCGACCACGTTGAGAGCGGACAGATACAAGCTGCTCTTGGCGCTGGTTGGACTGCTGTCCGGCGCGGAGTCGCGGTCTCCCGATGGCGGAACGGTGCGGGTGAGCGTGTCGCCGACGGCCGACGGCACGAGCTTCGCCATCTCAGACGGAGGAGACGCGATTTCCGAGGAGGCCATGACCCAACTGCTGGAGCGCCGCCGAGTGGGAGCCCACGACAGCGACTCGGGGCTGGACTTGGCTCGACACCTCGTGGAGGCACACGGCGGGGTCATCGCCGCCGAGGCCGGGCCGGATCACGGGACGACGGTGACGTTCACGATCCCAAACTGCTGACGCACGGCGGGAGCGACACGCGCAATGGAAACCGAGCAATGGGACCTGCTACTCGTGGAGGACGATCCCGACGACGCGCTGCTGTTGCGCGACATGCTTGAGGACGTGCCATCGGCCCGCTTCGAGCTGCACCACGCGCAGGAGCTTGAGGCAGCATTAGAGATGCTGGAGCGCGTCCAGCCGGATGTCGTGCTGCTTGACCTATCGCTCCCCGACAGTCGCGGCCTCGCGACATTTGAGAGACTGCACGACCAAGCACCAGACGTCCCCGTGGTCGTGCTGACGGGCTTGCCGGACGAGACGGTGGCGGTCGCGGCCGTGCAGCGCGGCGCGCAGGATTACCTGATGAAAGGCGAGGTCGGTGGCCCGCTGCTCGTGCGGTCGCTGCAGTACGCAATCGAGAGGCAACGCAACAGTCACTTCCAGGCGACGCTGCTCGAGCGCGAGCGCCTCGACACCGCCATCGCGCACATGGGCGACGGCATCGTTGTTACCGATGCAGACTGGCGCGTGATGACGACGAACCGGGCCGCATGCCTGCTGCTGAATCTGGGCGAGGACGAATGCGTGGGCGCCCCTCTCGAGGCCACGCTATCCGCGTTTGAGCTGTCGCGGCCGGTCGCGGAGTTGCGGGCGGGAACCGAGCGCGCGGAGGCGTTCGAGGTGGCGCGCCCCGATACGCAACCCCCGCTATACCTCGACGCTCGTCTGACCCGGCTGTTCGACCCGCGAGGACACCTCACGAGCACGGTGCTGTCCTTGCGAGACGTCACGGACGTGCGGCGCGAGCAGCAACTCAAGACATCGTTCCTGATGATGGTCTCGCACAAACTGCGCACGCCACTCAGCGTGCTGATCGCGTGTCTGGAGCTGTGCAAGCGCCTGCCACCCGAACGCGCGGCCGAGCAGTTGGTGGCGGTGTTGGATGTCTGCGACACCGAGGTAAAGCGACTTGGCGAGGTGATCGAGGGGCTGTTGGATCTGAAAGCCCTCGCCGCGCCGGACGCCGAGGCAGCGCCCGATTCCGCGGACGTCAGACCGGCCATCACCGAGGCTGCGCGGAAGGTACTCAGCGCCTACCCCGACCGGCAAGTCGAGCTGACGATTGATGTCAACGAGGCGACGAAACGCGTGGCATGCGGAAGCACGCACCTACTGCTGATTGTCGAGCAACTCATCGACAACGCCGTCAAGTTCGCTGACAAAGACCCCGTGGAGGTGTCCGTCGCGGCCAGCCCACAGGATGATGGCACGGTCGTAGTCGCCGTTTCCGACAATGGCCCGGGTATCCCGCATGAATACCACGACCGCGTGTTCGGCGGGTTCGTGCAGGTCGAGGACATGCCCACCGGCCAGGTCCCAGGGCTCGGGGTGGGGCTCTACAAGGCCCGCGAGGTTGCGGAAGCCCACTCGGCGACTATCGCCGTGCGGTCGGAACTCGGCGTGGGGAGCACGTTTTCGGTCACGCTTCCCGCTCTCGATGGGTAGCAGGCCAGCCTACTTCAGCCGCACGTCACCCCAGACCGCGTGATCGCTGTTGATCCCGTCGCCTCCGTCGGTCGTGAACAGTCGCACGAACCGGGCCGCCCCAAGCTCCACCGAGATGGGAATCGGATCACCCCCGCCGCGCACTGTAGGCGACGTGTAGAGCGTCTCCCACGGCCCGTCGGCGGAGTCGCTGCGCTGAACCATGAATACCACGCTGCCATATGTCTTGGCCATGTCCTCGATGGCGATCTCAGCCACCAGCACCAGGTCATCCCGCCCGGCCGGCAACTCGAATGTCACTTCCCCGTGCACATCGTCGACAGTGGGTTCCGGACAGATCATCACGCTCTTCTGGTAGACGTGTCCCCGCGACGATACGCCTTTCCCCGCGTAGTCGCGATCGAGCAGCAGGCCGCCGTGCGCGAATGGGTTGAGCGGCTCGAGATCGCTGAGGTATACCGCGTCGGGATCCAGCGGCACGCGATTGGTGTAAGACAATTCCATCGAAACCCGGTGTCGCGCCACGGACCTGTCGCTTGCCGAGAGCGCAACGCGCCGCAGACGCGACTGCTTCAAATCACCGGCGGTCGCGCCCGCGAGGTCGACCGTTACGGTCAGCGTCTTGCCATCGCCCGATAGCGCCGCATCAGCGAACTCGCCAAGTGGCTTCCCATCGAGGGTGGCATCGAGCGCATCCGGATCGATAGGGTTCGCGTCATCGGCGAACTCGACTACCAGCGTTGTCGGGGGATCGACAGCGCCAAGTTCAATCGCCTCCGTGGTCTCCAGGCCTTCGCCGTCCAACGACACCCGCGCCACGTTGGGCGCGGCGGCATCGTCCAACTCCAGCCAGTCGGGCTTGCCCGATATCAACGAGACGCCCGCCGCGCCGAGTTCGGACGACGGGATTGCATCGCGCCCGCCCGGATGCGACTCCCACGCTCCCTCGTCGCTCTGACAGTGGTGCGCCAAGGCCGTCGCCGCGCTCGCGAGCCGGATGTCGCCAGTCGCTCTCACCGAGTGCTGCTTCCACTCGCTCGCGGGCTCCTGCCGGAAGCTGAAGTCGTTCGCAACCGTCACCGTCAACCCAGGCTCGACGGCATGGATGAGATACCAATCGCCAAGCTGGATGCCATCGGCGGCGAGATCAACGTCGCCCACCAATTCGACGGTGTCTCCGCCAAAGCCCCCACCGAGTTCATTGACGCTCGCGATGGTGTAGGTCTTCCCGCGCTCCGGGAACCACAGTTTCATGCCCCGATACCATGGCGTGTTAGCGTGGTCGGCCATCGGCCGCCAGGTGCGGATCACGTTGGGCCGGTCGGCGGGAAGCTCGACAACCTCATGCCAACTCGTGGCGAGCGGTGCGTGGTCCTGAAGATCGACGCGGACCAAGCCATCGTCCCGTTGTGTCACGCTCGCGATCCGGTAGCCCTCATTGCACGCGTCGCGCGACTCGCTTTCCACGCGGATGAGCAGTTGCTTGTCGCTGAGGTTCGCGCCCGCCGGCCAGGGCGTGTCCGGCTTGATGATCAACGCGCTCTCGCTCCGCGTCCCCGTCAAATCGCCCACCACATCGACGATGGTTCCGGTGAAATCGCCCGGCATGTCGGCGCGGAAGTCGCCGCGTTTGAGCGCGGTGCCTCGCGAGGCGTCTGCGGCGATGACTTCGCCATCCGCATCGCGTCGGATCAGCGCATATCGGGCGTCGGTTTCCGTTCCATCGGGCAGGCGGATCGTGCCGGCGTCAGACTGGAAGATAACCGTGTCGACGTGCCCGGGCACCATCCGCAACTCAAGCGCAACGATGTCACGGGCTGGACCCGCAGTGCTGACGGCCTCCAGCAGCGTCGTCGACTCGATCGCCGACTGCTCCCCCTCGCGGAAACCCTCCAGCACGTGGACAAAGAGGCTGGTGAGGTCGCCGGTGTCGGCGCTTCGCGTCTCGATGAGGAAATCGCGCGCGTCCATAAACGCGACGTTGCCGTTTACCTGCTGGTTGCCCGGCAACGGCTGGCGCATCCACCCGACCCACGGCCCCGTCGCGCGCATCAACTCGGTCTGCCCGTCCGCTTGATCCAGGCCGAGCATCCGCAGGCGGACCTGCCCCACGTCATCAGGTAGCGGGCGCTTGAAGGGCGTTCCATCGGTCTCGCGAGGCGCGAAGGCCGCGTAATCCGTCTTCCAGGTCAGATCCCACGCGCTCCGCACATCACCCAGGCGCTCCACATTCCGGGCGTGAGCGAAGTTGCGGTAGTGCGAATCGCCCTCGGGGAGTTCGTCGCCGAAGAAGACTTCGCTTAACGTGGCCGCAGTGCCGTCGGCCGAGGGGAGGCCATCGTCGGCGCGTTCGCCCCAGGCACTGTTATACAGCGCGTGGCGCTTGCCGCCCGCTAGCTTGAGCAGATCGACCGCGTAGGGCCGGCCATCCGGGCCCTCAACGCCAATGACGGTGCGGCGGAAGTCCGAGACGTCCTTGTCGACTTGGGCCCACGAGTAGTGGTCGCGCGCGTCCAGCACCTGGAAACTCGAGCCCGGCGAGCCGGCTTCCTCCCCGCCCTTGAACGTGATGCACTCACCATAGCCACGGTTGTCGGCCCAGCCCCTGCCGGTGGCCATCTCGTCGACCATCACCCCGTTCTGACACATCGGGCTGTGGACCCAGATCCAACTCCACGCGTCGAACGCCCACTCGCCTTCGGCAAGCTCGGTGGGGTAGCCCATGTCCTTGAGAGCCTGAAACTCCGGCCGGTCCCACTGCAAATGGGCGTTGCTCCACCACGCTCCATACCCGCCCCGGCGCATCACGGGGACACCGTCCACCCAACACTCGAGGCTCAGCGCATCCTGGGAGTTGTGCAACGTGGCCCGCGTGTAGCTCAACCCGATCTCCTGCCGGTGACCAGGGCCGCCTACGCGGATGAGACCCATGCCGTACCCCGCCCAGTTGCGGCTGCCTGTCTTCTCGCGCGCCGCGACTTGCGCAGGATCGGTGATGAAGTTCGGGGCAAAGCACTTCTCGTGCTGATCGCCAAATTCCAGTTCCAGCCCGCGGACAGTTCCGACCTTGTTCATCTCACCCGCGGCCGCGACGTGGAACGGGTTGTCATCCAGGAAATCCGGGTAGTACTCAAGCCAGCCATCTGGATCCCTCATGTAGGGGTAGTAGTAGCCGCCCGGCATGTCCATGTAGTTGGGCGCGCCCTCGCCGTTCATCCCGTCCTGGTAGCTGTGGTTATACATCGAGAGCGCCATCGTCGGCGCGGTGAAGTCGATGAGCACGTCGTCCTCAAGTAGCAACCCGAGCAACCACAGGTCGACGTAGATCGCTTCCTGGTAGTTGTGCAGCAGCTTCTGCGAGAAGACGCTCTTGAACATCAGCGACAGCTCGCGTAGCAGCTTCTCGCGGATCTTGAGGTCGAGCGCTTCCGGATCGCCATACAACTCCTGGGAGACCTGCTTGAAGGTCGGGTGGTGGCGGACGCGCGCGAAGGGCTCGACCCAGATATGCTCGTCCACCATGTTGAGCCAGCCAGGGCTGCTGTACGGCTTGCGCTTGCTCCACGCTCCGAGGTAGCTGACCTCGAAAATGGCCGGTCGGGGCACGGCTTCCCACTCCGCGCGCGTCAGCGGCCCGCCGTCCTTGCCCCCGCAGACCTTGTGGTTCGCCGCCAGCGGAAGCGCGTAGTAGGTGTCGGCCACCTGGTCGAGAATAATCGCGATCTTGTGGACGTAGAGGGGGTCGGCCGTCTCCCTGAACTTGTTCCCAAACGTCCTCACGAGATCGCAGCCCTGTTTGAGCCACCGCTCGTGGTCGAAGAGGGTCCCGATGAACAGCTCCCACTCCACCCCACGCGCGTCGAGATATCGCGTGCAGGGGATGTCGTGGAGGGTATCGTCGAGGTGAGGGAACGATGCGGCGGCGTTGGGCGGGAGGGGAGAATCGGCCGCATAGTCGGCCGGATCGGCGTAGAGGTCGGTGCCGCAGCAACTCATGACCGCGTGACCGTACGGGTCGTCGGGATCGAACTGCAGCGACATCCCTTGCGAGTCGCAGACCGGGCAGTAGGAGACCAGAACGCCGTCGGCCTTATCGTTGCCCGGATCGCCGGACAATACGCGGCCGAAGGGCGAAATGTGAACGGGGAAATCGGCGGTCAGTTCGGCATCGGTCGGGTCGGCGGCGGCGTGTTGCGCGTAGGCAGCATCGGGCGCGAGCGGCTCGCCGGTCGCGGCCCAGCGCTCAACCTGTTGCGTAGTCCAGTCGGCGAAGAGCGTGTCGGGCGTGTACTTCGGGACGCGACGCCCCGGGATCAGCGCGGCGACCTTCGCGCCTCGGTCGGTCGCGTTCCAGAACGGTCCGCCCTCCTCATCCTGTCCGAACGCCGGCGCCATCGATACAACGACCGCGACCAATACCAGACCTACCATGACGCATCGCTCCGCTCTACGCAGTTTGCCCCTCGATGCGAGCAGGACATGCAGCTTCGTCGGAGCGATGAGCCGTCCCTTCGGTCGCGCGCTGCCTACCCCGCCGTCAGGACCTTCGTCGCCACCGCAACCGTGCGGTCCGCGAGGTCGGTGATGGCGTTGTCGGTGAGGCCGACGACGATCGATTCGAGCCGGTTCTTCAGGACCCCAGTCCACTTCTCGGGCAACTTCGATGCCCCGAGAAGAGCGCCCGCTACTGAGCCGGCCGTGGCGCCGTTGCAGTCGGTGTCCCAGCCGCCATGCACCGAGAGCGTGATGGCAGTCTCGTAGAATGCGGCCGGGTCGTCCTCGCGGTCGGCGTAGAGCAATCCCATCAGGACAAGCGCCGCGTTGTTGATCGTGTGGACGCCGCTATAGTGACCATACTCGTCGCTGATCTTCTCCCACGCCTTGCGCCAGTCGGCTTCGCCGTCGCAGAACTCCTGAGTCTTCACGACCATCTCGGTGAAGCGCGACTTCGCCGGGATCTCGGGGAGCGCCGCGTCCATCGCCTCGGTGAGACTGTCGGTCGCCAGCGCCGCGGCAATCAGGGCGGCGAAGTACATCTCGCCATAGATTCCGTTCTTCACATGGCTGACGGCCGCGTCGCGGAACCCCAGTTCAGCGGCTTTCTCGGGCCAGCCGGGCGCCACGTAGCCGAAGGCATCGCAGCGAATCTGCGCGCCGATCCACTCGCGAAACGGGTTCTGGTGCGTGGCCGATTCCGGAGGCCAGATGTTGTTGACGAAGTTCTGGTACGCGACGCGCTCGGCGGTGTAGACCAGGAAGAACGGGAGGTGCTCCTGCCACTGCCACGCGACGTCGCGACTGGTAAAGTCGACGCCCTTCTCCTCCATGATATGCAGGCCCAGGACCGTGTAGTCGGTGTCGTCATCGCGAACGCCGTGGGTGATGTTGCCTCGCAGCATGTCACTCGTGGGATCCGGGTATGGAACGCCCTCGGGCACGTTCTCGATGGGCGGGAAGTAGTCGGTCAGCGCGGGCTCGCCGGCGGCCTCCAGCAGCGCGTCGATCTGCCACTTGTGCCGGCCCTCGACCGGCTTCCCTAGCATGCAGCCGGCGCAGCGCCCAAGCCACGCCCCGAGCGTTCGATCGTGGAGGTTGTCCGGTGGATCGGCGATGCGCCGAGGGCCATCCGGCCGGGCAGCGCGGATCTCCTCGAGCGTGCTCGGCTCGTCGTACCCGAAATCCGCGCCGGGCCTCAACTCCCCGGCCTGTCTGTAGGCTGAGTCGTAGAGCCCTGCCGCTTGCTTGTCGAGCGTCGCTCGGCTCCGGGCGATCTCGGCCTCAAGCTCATCAGCATTGCAGCCCTCTTCGCGGAGCTGTGTGATCTCTCCGCGCAAAATTCTCTCGTATTCAGTCCATGCGGGCATTGCGTGGGCCACCTTTCGTAGATGTGCGTAGCGCGCGAGTAACATGCCACGCAGATCGGACGGTCTCCTTCGTCGGGCCCTCGAAGTGAGCCATGTATGCTCCGTTAGCCCGCTGGGCATCCCCCAACAAAACCCACGAACGGGCGCTCAGGCCTTGACATGCGTGTGCAGGTGTGTTAAGAAAACAACAGCTGAACGTTTAGTACGGTTGTTTAGTTGAGTTCAACAGAAGGTCCTGGGATACCTATCTTGGCAGGCAGCCGAAGGGTAACAGTCAGAGACATCGCGTCCAAAGCCGGCGTTTCGCCGGCAACGGTGTCCGCTGCCCTGCGCACTGAGACCGACGATTCGTCCATCGGGGCCGAGACCCGCGAGCGGGTGCTCGAAATCGCGAACCGGCTCGGCTATGACTACTCCCGACTCCGCCCTCGCAACCGCCGCACGCGCGCAGTGGCGCTGTTCATGCCCGGCGTTGTGCCCCCCAATGTCTCCATGCTCTACCACGCGCTTCTCGGTCTGAGCCAGCGACTGTCTCAACACGGCCTGCGAGTGCTGCTGGAGTGCGGGCACGAGCAATCGGGCGACCCCGAGGCCGGCCGCGACATCTTCACCCGCGGCGAGGCGGAAGCCGCCATCGGCTACGCAGTCGGAGAGCAGTGGGCGACCCAGATGGCCCAGTGGGGCGTCCCATCCGTCTATATCGGGCCAACCGACCCAGAAGCACCGGTCTGCAGCGTGAACGTCGATGACGCCCTCGGCGGCCGCGCTGTCGCGGAGCATCTTTGGTCGTTGGGCCACCGGAACGTGGGGATCGTCCACATGTTCCGGAGCGAGTGGGGCGAGGCGCGCGCCTCCGGAATCCGGTCCGTGTGGGAGCGATTCGGACGTTCCATTCCCCCCGCACGCGTGCAACTCCTCACGCCCGGCACGGGACGATCCGACGGCGCGCAGATAGAAGAGAACGTCGACGGTGTTGTCCGAGCGCTGCTGGCCGGCGACGGGAATGGCGCCGAGTCGGTCACGGCGATCTTCTGTGATGCGGATTGGGTGGCGTCACGCGCGCTGCGCTCAGTGAGATCGTTGGGGTTGCGGGTGCCCGAGGATGTCTCGGTCGTAGGTTTTGACGACGCGCACTTCGCGCCAGTGCTCGACCCGCCACTGACTACGGTTCGCCAGCCGGTCCGCGAGATATGCGCCTTGGCGATCGAGCTACTGCTGGAGCAGCTAAGCGTGGGCGAGCCAATAGTCCGATCATACTCGCTCCCTTGCGAGTTGGTTGTTCGGAACACGACGGGCCCGGTTAAGAACTGAGATGACTACATTGGCATTGAAGACGTTTGACGTCGCATGTAGTTCGTACCATCCCTAGGGCCAGGGCAAACGGTGGCCCCAACCACACGCCGGAGGTGCGTATACCGTGAGACGCAGAGGATTCACATTGATCGAGTTGCTGGTCGTCATAGCTATCATTGCCATTCTGGCCGCAATCCTGTTCCCCGTGTTCGCTCGGGCACGGGAGAAGGCACGCCAGACGTCCTGCCTGTCGGCACACAAGCAGGTGGGCCTCGGACTTATGATGTACGCCCAGGACTACGACGAGACCTTGCCGTTCATCGAGAACTGCGGCGCCCCATCAGCTGTGTACGCGACCGCCCAACCCCAGGGCAAGATCGATCCCTACTGCAAGAACGCCCAGATCTGGCAGTGCCCGTCGGCGTCGACGGGTACCACGGTGACGTACGACGCGAGCACGAACACGGCGAACAATGGCTCCTGGTACTTCCCTCCGTCGTTCGACGGGATACTGATTTCGATCGGGTGCAATCAGACGGTACTCGGTGGCCTGAACTGCAACGGGGCCCCCGGCGGGATTCGGAAGCTGGCGTCACTCAAGACGCCCGCCGACCTCATCGCGTTCAGTGACTCCGCCGCCTTCTCAAGCTGTGGCTGCGCGGGGGGAATTTACCCGGAGAGATGCTGTGGATTCGATGGCCTCGTCGGCACCGATGCCGATGCGCGTCACAACGGCGGGAACAACTACACGTTCTTCGATGGGCACGCGAAATGGCTGTCGGCGGGTGCAATGCTCTCAGCGGCCGGCACGCCCGGGTCTCGCCCCTCGACGCACGCGTACTTCAAGCCGTAGCAGCGCAGCAACATCGTGCCGAAGACCGGTCGCCAGAGAGTAAGTAGGCACGGCCGAGAAGACGTAGATCGAAGCAATCGTGGAGAGGAGATCTACCATGAGTACCCGTCTGATGCGCATCATCGCGTGCGTGGTCGTGTTGGCCATCGTCTGCACGCTCGTGATCGGGACGCTTGGCTGCAGCAAGAAGCTGTCCTCTGAAGACAAGAAGATGATGAACGACCCAGAGGCCAAGGAAGCCAAGCAGAAACAGATGATGCAAGACATGAAGAAGAAGCAAGGCGCGACGACGACGCCTGGCGGATAGCATCCGACACACGCTGGCTGCCGGCGACGTCAGGCAGATACGACGCAGGAAGAAGAGAGGGAGGCCCGAGGGGCCTCCCTCTCTTCGCGTCCGGCCCCCCTCTCCCCACCGCAGGTGCGCGACTTCCCGCCGCCGAACGTGGCGGGAAGCCTCAGGCACAGCAATCACAGGAGCCACGAATTGCGATGAGCGAGCCACTGAAAGTCGGCGTCGTCGGTATGGGCATCCGGGGCATCTGGATCTCCGAGATGACGCGAGCCGGGGACGCTACCGAACTCGTTGCCTTGGCGGACTTCGACGAAAGCAAACTCGATATCGTCAAGCTACACTTCCCAGACGCGTCGCTCTACGCCTCCGGCGAGCGAATGGCGTGCGAGGCCGACATCGACGCCGTGTTCGTCGGCACGGGAGATCGCTTCCACGCGGGCAACGCCATAGAGGCGCTGCAAGCGGGCAAGCACGTGCTGGTTGAGAAGCCGCTCGCGCAGAACTTCGGCGACATCTCCGAGATCGTTCGACTGAAACAAGAGACGGGACTGACGGTCGGGACGTTCCTCGAGCTACGCCACGCCACGCTCTGGCAGCGCGTGATGGAACTCATCCAATCCGGGGAGATCGGGACCGTCCTCGCCGGCGCGCTCGTCGACCATGTGGGCCGAGACAAGGCGCAGTTCTTCGGCCGATCCGCCACGAGATCACGCGACGGCGTCGTCAGCCTCGTGCTGCAGAAGGGCGTCCACGCGTTGGACTTGCTGAATTGGTTCATGGGCTCATCCCCCCGCAAGCTCCATGCCGTCGGCGGACTGCGCCATTTCGGAGGCGAGGAGCCGGAGGACAAGCACTGCCACGATTGCGCCGACAAGGACACGTGCCCCCACTTCCACGAGCGAGTCGGCAAGCTGGCCACGCCACCGATTGAGATGCAGGCGGACGATGATTTCTGCGTGTGGTCGAGAGCGTGTGACGTGGAGGACGTGACCTTCGCCAACATCGCGTACGACTCCGGCGCCGTTGCCACCTACAGCGAGGTCCACTTCGCGCCGCACTACAGCATTCACATGACCATCTACGGCAGCAAAGCGCAACTCGACATCGATGCCAACCACGACACCGGAGAATCGTGGATCGACGTGACCGCGCGCCACACGCATGAGACGCGGCGCGAGCAACCGGCAGAGAACACGGGGCACGGCAACGCCGATCCCGCGCTGATCGTTGATTTCGCCGAGGCGGCGAGAGACAAGCGCGAGCCCCTCGCAGACCTTCGCGCCGGAGCCGAGAGCGCGTCGATCGGCATCGCGGTGAGGCAATCAATCGACTCCGGCGAGGCGATCGAGTTGCCCGACTTCTCTGCCGTCTAGGGCGCGGCAAGCCGCAACTAGCAGGAGTTAGCTGGACCGCACGCGAAACATAGCAGGCCCGCAACGCAGACCCGCCGGAAGAGGAGTACGCAAATGGCTAAAGTGATCCGAGTTAACATGAGCGACCTGTCCGTGACCGTGGAGGAGCCGGCGACGGACGCGCAGCCCACGGGCGGTCGGCACTTCACGTCCACCGTCGTCGCGCGCGAGGTCCCGCCGCTGTGTCACCCGCTCAGCGCGGCCAACGTGCTCATCATCGCCCCGGGGTGGCTGGGGGGCACGGGCGCGCCCTGCTCCGGCCGACTCTCGATCGGCGCCAAGAGCCCGCTGACAGGCACGATCAAGGAATCGAATGCCGGCGGCAACGCTGCCAACGCGTTGGCGCGACTGGACATTACGGGCATCATCATCGAGGGCTTGCCGCCCGATGATGCGCTCCGAGCCCTCGTGGTCGGCCCAGAAGGAGCCCGCATCGAGGATGCGCCCGAACTCAAGGGCCTGGGCAACTACGATACGGTTGCGGCCCTGCAAGAACGCGTCTCAGGCAAGATCTCGTGCCTCACCATCGGCCAAGCCGGCGAGATGAAGCTGACCGGCGCCAGCATCGCGGTGACCGACGAGGAGATGCGCCCTACCCGCCATGCCGGACGCGGCGGGCTCGGAGCCGTCATGGGCTCCAAAGGTCTGAAGGCGGTCGTGATCGACAACGAACATGGCGATCGGCCGACATCCGCAGACCAAGCCGCGTTCACGAAGGCAGCGTCCACGTTTAGCAAGCTTCTTCGCGCTCACCCTGTCACGGGCGAGGCGCTTCCGACGTATGGCACCAACGTGCTCACCAACATCATCAACGAGGCGGGCGCCTACCCGACCCGCAACTTCAGCACGGGCCAGTTCGAGGGCACGGAGGCCATCAGCGGCGAGACCCAGCGCGACACCATCATAGAGCGCGGCGGCCTGCCAAAGCACGCCTGTCACAAGGGCTGCGTGATCCAGTGCTCCCGGATCTACCACGACAAGAACGGCGAGTACCTAACCAAGGGTCCCGAGTACGAGACGGTCTGGTCCCACGGCGCGAACTGCGAAATCGATGACCTCGACGCCATCGCGGTCATGGACCGGATGGACGACGACATCGGGCTCGACACCATTGAGATGGGCGCGGCAATCGGCGTCGCGATGGAGGCGGGGCTGATTGAGTTCGGCGATGCGGAGGGAGCCATCAAGCTGCTCGAGGAGGTCCGCGCCGGAACGCCGCTGGGCCGCATCATCGGCTCGGGCGCGGAGGTGACGGGACGCGCTTTCGGCGTGGCGCACGTGCCGACGGTCAAGGGCCAGGCCATCCCCGCTTACGATCCCAGAGCCGCGAAGGGCATCGGCGTAACTTACGCAACCACGACCATGGGCGCCGACCACACGGCTGGGTATGCGATCTGCCAGAACATCCTCGGTGTCGGCGGGACCGTCGATCCGCTCAAGCCCGAGGGGCAAGCTGAATTGTCGAAGGCGCTTCAGATCGCGACGGGTATGATCGACGCGAGCGGGCTATGCGTGTTCGTGGCTTTCTGCGTCCTTGATGAGCCCGACGCCTTCCAGGCGATTGTCGACATGACCAACGCGCACCTGGGCACATCGCTCGACGGCGACGGACTCGGTGGCATTGGCGCCGAGGTTCTGGCAATCGAGCGCGACTTCAATGCCCGCGCCGGCTTCACGAGCCAACACGACCGGCTTCCGGCATTCTTCTCGACCGAGCCGCTCGCGCCACACGGCGTCGTCTTCGACGTCCCCGAGGAGGAACTCGACGCTGTCCACGACGGATGAGATCACCGTTACGGTCAAGCTGTTCGCCACCCTCCGCGAGCACGCGCCTGAGGGCGCTGATCCGCGCGGCTTCCCGGTCGCGATGCCCCCTGACGCAACGCTGGGCGCGCTGGGCACGCATCTCGGCGTCCCCGAGGCGCTCTGGAGGGTGGCGTTCCGCAACAATGTCGTGTGCCGCGACCCACAACTCCCGCTCGCGGACGGCGACGTCGTTGCGTTCTTTCCGCCCATCGCCGGGGGGTAGGCCGGCGGCAATCTCCCTCTTACTATGGTGGCATGACCATGACCGAGCCGGCACGCACCCTGCTCCACGAATGGCACTGCGCGCGCGACGCCAAGATGGTCGAGTTCGCCGGCTGGGAGATGCCGCTTCACTACGAGATCGGCATCCTACAGGAGCACCTCGCCACCCGCAAATTCGGGGGCTTGTTCGATGTCAGCCACATGGGGCGCTTCTACGTCACCGGCGCCGGCAGCGTTCCGTTTCTCCAGCACGTGCTATCCAACAATGCCGAATCCCTGCAGCCATACGGTCCCCACGCCCAGTACACGCTGATCGCCGATGAGCGTGGCGGCGTCATCGACGACGCGTACCTGTATCGTGTCGATCACGATGAATACCTGCTGATCGTCAACGCGGGTAACCGTCCTGCGGATTGGGACCATCTCCACCACCACGCTACAGATTTCGCCGACGTGCAGCTTGAGGATCGCACGGTGGCCACGGCGATGTTTGCCTGTCAAGGCCCCCTCGCCGGGCGCATTGTTGAAAGCCTGATTGAGGGCGGATGTCTGCCTGACCCGATCCGCAACCGGACATCCACGGCCGTCCTGGCCGGGGCGGACGTGTTAATCGCGCGCACTGGCTACACGGGCGAGCCCGTCGGGTTCGAGCTGGTCCTGGACGCGGGGCGCGCGGCCGCAGTGTGGTCCGCGCTCCACGAGGCCGGCCAAAAATCCGGCATGCTCGCCGCCGGGCTTGGGGCGCGCGACACGCTTCGTTTGGAGGCCGGCCTCCCGCTACACGGGCACGAACTCGGTCTCGACCTCGACGACAACCCGATCCCGGCCTTCGCGTCGCCCCTCGCCCCCATCGCCGTGAGTTTCTCGCCACGCAAAGGCGACTTCATCGGCCGTGAGGCTCTAGCGCTCCAGTTCGAGCAGGCGCAGAAGCTCCTCATGGGACGCGGCGAGCAAACCGAAGTCCTGCCTTACCAGGTCCGGCCACTGGCGCTGGTCGGCCGCGGCGTCGCGCGGCGAGGCGATGAGGTCGTCATCGGCGAGCACAGAATCGGGGCCGTTACGAGCGGCACGATGGCGCCGTATTGGGAGTTCGCGGGTGAGGGCGCGGGGATGACGATCACGGATGAATCGACACGCCGCTGCATCGCCCTCGCCTGCGTGGATCCAACGCTGCCGCCCGAACAATATGTGGAGGTCGTCGTCCGAGGCAAGCGAATTGCGGGGCGCGTCGTCCGTTGGCACGGGCGCTCGGAGGCTCCGCCCTACTTCCATGCTATTCCCGTGGAATGGCACAAGCCCGATCCGGAGCCCGTCGTCGGCGACGGCACGACCCGCGCCGCGGAGTTGGTCCGCAAGGCCTTTGATAACCACGAATGGCGGCAGCGCCAGTGCATCAACCTCATCCCATCTGAGATGACGCCGTCGCCCTTGGTCCGCGCGCTACAGGTTGCCGATCCCGTCGGGCGATACGCCGAGCACAAGGAACTCGTGGCGGCCTTCGATCAGGAGGTCTACTACTACCAGGGCACCGAGTTCATTCGCTGGGTCGAACAGCGCCTGCAGGCGGAGATCAGAGAGTACCTCGGTTGCTCGCTCGTGGAAGCGCGCCCCATCAGCGGGCAGATGGCCAACCTCGCCTTCTTCAGCGCGTTGGTCGACTTCCGGAATACCGTCGACCGCAAACGCGAATCCGAGCGCATCCGCATGGTCATGAACAACCACCTCGGCAAGGGCGGTCACCTGAGCGCTCAGCCGATGGGCGCGCTCCGCGACTGCGTGGCCAAAGACCCCGTGACCGAGCGATTCGCGGTGGTCGATTTCCCCGTCTGCGAGGAGAATCCGTACCGCATCGATCTCGATGCAACGGGCGAACTCATCGACCGCCTCGATCCCGAGCTGTTCATCCTGGGCAAGAGCCTCGTGCTGCATCCCGAGCCCGTGGCGGAGATCCGCGCGCTCGTGGCCAGCCGCCAGCCTCAACCGCTCATCATGTACGACATGGCGCACGTGCTCGGACTGGTCGGCCCGCACTTCCAGGAGCCCTTCGCTGAAGGCGCGGACATCGTGACGGCATCCACGCACAAGACATTCTTCGGCACGCAGCGCGGGATCATCGGTGCTGAGATCGAGGAAAACACTGCCGAGTACGAGCTGTGGGAGGCCATCCTCCGGCGGTCGTTCCCGGGCATGGTCAGCAACCACCACCTCGGCACGCTCGTCGGCTTGCTCCTGGCCGCCATCGAGATGAACACGTTCAAGGACGAGTACCAGCGGCAAGTCATCGCCAACGCCAAGGCCTTCGCGCGGGCGCTTCGCGAGGCCGGGCTCGATGTGCAGGGCGACCCGTCGGTGGACTTCACCGAGACGCATCAGGTGATCGTGAAGGTGGGTTACGCGGCGGGGTGTGAGGTCGCGCAGCGCCTGGAAGACAGCAACATCATCTGCAACTACCAGGCCCTGCCCGGCGACGACGGATTCACGGCGAGTTCGGGCCTGCGTTTGGGCGTCGCGGAGATGACGCGGTTTGGCATGACAGAGGACGACTTCCGACAACTCGCCGCGCTGATGGCCGATGTCATCAACGGCGGCGCGGATGTAGCAGCTCAGATCGCGGCGATGCGATTCGGCTTCCAAACGATGCAATACTGCTTCGATGAGACCCTCGCTGGCGGTGCGATGGCGCGCCTCTTCTGAGCCGCACCTACCACTTCAACTTCGGCTTTCGCGCTGCCGTTACCTCATTCACACGCTTGACCGAAGCCGCGTGTGGCGCCTCATGCAAGACATCCGGATTCTCCCTCGCCTCATCGGCGATCTCGCGCATTGCCGCGATGAACTGATCGAGCGTCGCCTTGCCTTCGGTCTCAGTCGGCTCGATCATGATGGCTTCCTTGACGATCAGCGGGAAGTACACCGTCGGCGGGTGCATGCCGTGGTCGATCAGGCGCTTGGCGATGTCCATGGCCCTCACGCCCGTTTCCTTCAGGATGCTCTGCGCCGACAGGACGCACTCGTGCATGAACGGGCCCTCATGCGGCAGGTCATACGCGTCCTTGAGGGCCTCCGCAACGTAGTTCGCGTTCAGCACGGCGGCCTCGCTGACGCGTCTCAGGCCCTCCGCCCCGTGGGTGAGAATATACGCGTAAGCGCGCACCGCGACGAGGAAGTTGCCGAAGTACGAGTGGACGCGTCCGATCGACTGCGGTTGATCCCAATCCCAACCAAACTCGCCGTCCCGCTCAGTGGCGCGAGGCACGGGCAAGAACGGCTGCAAGTGCTCCTTCACCGCGACAGGTCCCGAGCCGGGCCCGCCACCGCCATGGGGCGTCGAGAATGTCTTGTGGAGGTTGAAGTGCATCGCGTCAAAGCCCATGTCACCGGGCCGCGCGTAACCCATGATGGCATTCATGTTCGCGCCGTCGTAATACAGCAGCGCCCCGGCGTCATGCACCATCCTGACGATTTCCAGGATGTCGGTCTCAAACAGCCCGAGCGTGTTGGGATTGGTAAGCATCACGCCTGAGACGTCTTCACCCAGGGCCTTCGCCAACTCACCCAGATCAACGCGCCCGCCGGCGGACGTGATCGCCGTGCTGGTGTACCCGCATCGCGTCACCGACGCCGGGTTGGTGCCGTGCGCGCTGTCGGGAACGATGATGCGCGAGCGTTGCGATTCGCCCCGAGTCTCGTGGTACGCCCGGAACATGCGGACGCAACAGAACTCGCCCGAGGCCCCGGCCGGCGGCTGGAGCGAGGCAACCTCCATGCCCCCGAGTTCACAGAGCCAGCGCTCGAGTTCGGAAATGAGCTTCAGCGCGCCCTGCACGTGAGCGGCCGGCGTGTCCGGGTGCAATGACGCCCAGCCAGCCATAGCGGCGATTCGCTCGTTGACCTTCGGGTTGTACTTCATCGTACACGAGCCGAGCGGGTAGAAGCCCCGGCCGATGTTGAACGTGTCGCGAGCGAGACGCGCGTAGTGCCGCGCGATCTCCGGTTCGCTGACCTCGGGAAGCGCCGGCGGCGCCAGGCGACGCTGCGCGGAGGGAATCAAGTCATCCAATTCGCGCGCGGGGACGTCCAGCGCGGGCCAGCGGACGCAGCGCTTCCCGCGCCCGGAGATCTCAAGCAGCGTCGTCTGAGGCACTGTGTCACTCATGCTACCCAGCTCCAAACGCGGCGACGAGGCTGTCGATGTCGTCACGGGACCGCTGCTCGGTCGCGGCAAGTAAGAGGCAGCTCTCAAGCTCGGGGTAGTCTCTCCCGAGCGATGGTCCCACGAGGAAGCCCATCCCCGCGAGGCGAGTAACGGCTTCGTCGGCTGACTCGTCGATGTCGACCACGAACTCGTTCAGGAACGCGCTCGCGAACCTCGGCTTCGCCTTGCCGGTCGCCATCAGTCCATCGCTCAAGTAGCGTGCCTTCTGAGCGCTCAGTTCTGCCAATTCGCGCAGGCCCTGGGGCCCGAGCGCCGCGAGGTACACCGTCGAGGCAAGGGCGCAGAGAGATTCGCTCGTGCAGATATTGCTGGTGGCCCGCTCGCGGCGGATGTGTTGCTCGCGCGTCTGGAGGGTCAAGCAGTATGCTCTCCGTCCGTCGGCGTCGACCGTCTCCCCCACAACCCGCCCCGGAACGCGGCGCATCATCTCTTCCCCGCAAGCAAACAGACCTAGCAGCGGGCCGCCATACGCCGGCGCGATGCCGAGCGGCTGCCCCTCACCGATGGCCACGTCCGCACCGTACTCGCCCGGCGGTCTCAACACCCCCAGCGAAATCGGTTCGACGGACGCCACGAAGAGCGCGCCGGAGCCATGGGCCATCTCAGCCGCGGCGCCCATGTCCTCCAGAACGCCGAAGTAGTTCGGGTGCTGCAGCGCGACGCAGGAGACATCATCAGCCATCATGGCGCTGAGAGCATCGATGTCGGTCTGTCCCGTCTCGGCATCGTAGGGCACGTCAACGACGTCGATGTTCATCGCGCTGCAATAAGTCGTGGCGACCCGGCGCGCGCTCGGCGAGAGCGCTCGCGACACCAGCGCGCGCGAGCGCCGCGTCTGGGCGGCCGCCAGCAGCACGGCTTCGCCGAGAGCTGACGCGCCATCGTACAGCGACGCGTTCGCCACCGGCAGTCCCGTCAGCTCGCAGATCATGCTCTGGTACTCAAACAGCGCCTGGAGCATTCCCTGCGAGGCCTCGGGCTGGTACGGCGTGTAGCCGGTCTTGAACTCCGGCCGGTTGATGACATCGAGCACGATGCTGGGGATGAACCGGTCGTACACTCCGCCGCCGGCGAAGCATGTCAGGTCATCAAGCGATCTGTTCGTCGCCGCGAGGTCCCGCATGTGGCGGAGCAGCTCTGACTCGCTGAGGGGACCCGGCAAGTTGGCGGCGGCCGTCTCGCGCAGCTCCGACGGAATCTGGCGAAACAGGTCGTCGATCGAGGCGACGCCGAGGGCCTCGAGCATAGCTGTCCAATCATCGTCTGAGCCCGGGACGTAACTCACCCCGCAGCCTCCTCACAGTGCTTCGCATACGCGGCTGCATCCATCAGCGCATCCAGCTCGGTTGGGTCGCTGAGGCGGATAGCGACGATCCATCCGTTGCCGAACGGATCCTGGTTCACGACCTCCGGCTCGTCCAACAGGTCATCATTGACTTCGGTGATCTCGCCACTCACAGGAGCGCACAGATCGTCCACCGCCTTCACGCTCTCGATGACGCCGAAGCCCTCGCCAGCCGCCACAGCCCGCCCCACTTCCGGGAGTTCGAAGAAGACCATGTCGCCAAGCTGCTCCTGCGCGAAATCGGTCACGCCGACACGGACGATGTCGCCCTCCACGCGCGCCCATTCATGCGTCGGTGCATACCTAAGATCATCCTGGGTCCCCAAGTTGACTTCCTCCTGGTCATCATCTGACGATTCAAACAACAACCGGCCGGACATATCTTCGCCAGTCACTGCGGTATCGCCTACATTGAAGGGCCACAAGCCCGCGGCGTGCAAGCTACCCGCGTACACGTGAATGTCCGAATTCGGAGGCGTGAGATGCTGGCGATCGCGACGTGGTTGTGCCTGGTGGGACCAGCCGCGGGCCTGGCTGACGAGCTGTGGAGTGATGAGTTTACCGGTAGCCAGACTTACGAGCGGTGGGGCCCGAGGTGCTGGGAGATCGCTGACGGGGCGCTGGGGTTCCGAGCGGGTCAGGAGGCGTCATACCAGATCCCGCGCTTGCCCGACCTAACCGAGGCGACCACCACCTGCGAGCTGACAGCGACCGAGCGCACGCGCCAGACCTACGTGTGGGCGGGACTGACGCTCTTCGTCGATCCGACCAATCAGTGGCAGCTATCCCTCGTCGAAAGCCCGCAAGGCAAGCGCTACTTCGAGCTGCTTGAGCGACTGGACGGCGTCCAACACGCGCAAGCCGGTGGCGGCACGTCCGCGACCAAACTGCCGATGACGAGCGCCGGCGAGCTTGGTGGCTGGGAGTACGGACAGGCGTGCGAGCTAGAGCTGGCGCTCACTCCTGAGTCCATCACCGGAACCGTGACCGACCCGCGGACGGGCGAATACTGGCAGCGCAGCTACAAGTTCGACGGCGGCCGAGCGCTCATGGCCGGGCGGCCGGGGATGCTTGTATCGGGCATGGAAGGCACGTTCCGCGAGTTCCGCATTGACGGCAGCCTGCCGGAGCCAGAGGAAGGCCTCGCCATCGAGTCGGGGCCGCGCGGCTCGGTCGCGATCATCGACAGCCGCGAGGGCGGCCTCGCGGAGAAATGGGCCGACGAATACAGAAAGGCGGGCTACGGCGCGACGGCTGTCGCGCGGGAAGACCTGCGCCAGGCAAACGTGCCGGTGGGTGAAGTTGACCTGCTCGTGCTCGCGGACGCGACGGCTGTCCCGCTCAGGACGCGAGACTCAGTGACACAGCTATTGCGATGCGCCGGCAAGCTGATTGCCATCGGCGCCCCGGCATTCACGGAACTGCTCACCCACACGCCGGAGGGCTGGGTCGACAGAGCGAACTACGCCGAGGCGATAATCGCCGAGCTGGAGCTTGTTGACCTCGACGCGCCCGTCGACGAATGGCGCTTCGCGGCGATGCAACCTGACAGCGATGCCAGCCTCCGCGCTGCGGATGACGCGCTGGAGTTCGACATCGACCACGACGGTTGGGGCGGATTCTCTCACGACATCACTGGGGCTTACGACGAGGATCGCACGCTGCTGACGTTCTGGGCGCGCGGCGATGACCAGACATCTCAGATGCACATCGAGTTCCGCGAGGAGGACGGCTCGCGCTGGATCGGGACGATTGGGTTGACGCCCGAATGGCGCGCGCACATGCTCCAACCACGAGACTTCCCCTACTGGAAGGACTCGCCCGCCCCGCGCGGCTGGGAAGGCGATCACTTCCACCCGGAAAACGTCCAGCAAATCAGCCTCGGACTCTCCCAGAGCCACACGCCAAGAGTCAGGAAGGGGCGCCACAAGTTCTGGGTCCAGGGGCTCTCGACGGCCCCCGACCCGGATCACGGGAACGTCGATTTCTCCGTCCCACAAATCCAGGCGCTGTCGCCCTCGTACCACCTCTTCCCCATGCAGACGCCGGCCAAGCTCACCGCGGGCCTACGGAACACCACCTTGGAGATGCCCAACCTCACCTGGCGCGAAGACGCGTATGCGCCCGTCTGGCGCGAGCGCGGTCGCGGCTTCGATCGCGATCGTTCGTGGCGTTGGATCCCACTACTTGAGGTCCGCGACGATTACGGCTTCCATCGCGGAGCGCTCGTGTCGCTCACAGTCGGCGACGCCGTGAATCCCGACGCCATGTGGGCCAACGTCGGCGTGGCGAATGCGGAGGACGCCTTCACCAGCCGCAAACTGCGCGAAGCCGTAATGTCGACGAGCGACGCCATTACACGCGGTTGCTTCCTCATCGAGGCGGGCGCGCCGGTCTTCTCATGCAAGCCGGGCGAGACGATGGAGCTGGGCGCCGAAGTGCTCAACGCAAGCGCCGAAACGCGGGAACTGACGGTGGAGTTCGGCACGTTGATCGGCGGCGGAGGACTGGGTGGGGGCATGGTGCCCGCGACAGAGCGCCGGCAAGTCGTCGTGGAGGCCGGCAAACGTGCGACCGTCACGCTGCCATGGGTCGCCCCGAAGCCCCCCAGCACGTGCCACGTCTTCACAACTCTCACGCTGGATGGAGCGGCCATCGACCGCATCGCCCAAGAGATCGTCGTGGGACCGCGTCCGACTCCGAGCGCCGCCGACTACGTCCGCGTCGAGGGCAGCCACTTCATGCTCGGGGATGAGAAGTGGTTCTTCAACGGGGTCAACTACCGGCCGACGTTCGTGGGCGGCTACCCGCACCTGAACTTCCTTAGCCGCGAGGTATACGACCCCGAGATCGTTGAGCGCGACCTCGCGTGGCTTGAGTCCGCGGGCATCAACGCCCTCAGCGCAATCCACGGAGTCCAGCCGGCGAATGCCGACTCGCCGTGGGCCTACCGCGATCAACTCGATTTCCTCGACCGGTGCGAGCGCCACGGCATCAAGGTCTTCTTCTTCCTATCTCACGCCAGACCGTTCGCCGACGCGGACGCTGACCGCGCCATCGACTACATCAGCCAGGCGGGACTGGCAAATCACCCGGCCATCATGTGCTGGGAGTTGGCGTGGGAGCCAATCCACGGCTCTTGGGGCGACGGCCAAGCGCTGGCGTTCATGCTCGAGCCGTGGAACGACTGGGTTGCGCAGCGTTACGGTTCGGTTGAGAACGCGGTCGCGGACTGGGAGTACGAGCCCGAGATGGTCGACGGCGCGCTTCCCGTGCCCAGTTACGAGATGACGCTCGACCACGGCGAGTGGGACCGCATGGTCGCCGCATTCAGACGCGCCTTCAGCGACACCCTCAGCCGGGGTTACCGCGACATCGTCTCGCGCCTTCGCGAGGCGGAGCCGAGTCACCTGATCTCTTTCCGGTTCGGCGCCTGCGGCATCCCCAACGGACCGACCTTCGCCCACGCCCACTCGCAGGGCGTTCTGAAGCACGTGGACTTCATGAATCCCGAGGGCTACAGCCTCATCAAAGGCTGGGGCATCCCGACGCCCGCGGACGACCTGCGCAAGGGCGGGCTTGTCACGCTCTACTACCGACACTTCTCGCGCGAGAAGCCGGTCGTCTGGATGGAGTTTGGGTATACCGTCAACGGCATCCATGATGCGTGGGAGCAAGGCCGCATCCACATCGACCCCAACGAAATCGCCAACCAGACAGCCGAGTACGAGAGTCTCTACGCCATGTTCATCGAGTCCGGTGCCCGGGGAGCCGCGCCGTGGTGGTTACCGGGAGGCTTCCGTCTCGGCGAGAACTCAGACTTCGGCATGTTGCGCCCGGATGGCTCGGAGCGACCTGTCTGCGAGGTCGTCAAGGGCTACTTGCCCCAGTTCGCGGAGGTGCAGCACGAGGAGCCGACCGCGTTCATCGACCTGGACCTCGACAGCCATTATCCCGATGCGTGGGACGTATATTCGGCGGAGTACCTGAAGCTGGTACAGGCGGGTGAGAGACCCCACGTGCGGACCGCCGGAACAGGAACGACGTCGGCGAGCTGCCCCCTCACCGCGGTGGGAGGCACGGACTACAACGGACACAATCCGCCGGCCTTTCTCAATGCGGAATTCAACTCGCTGGAGATCCGCGGCGGCGACGGCGACTGGATCGCTGTTGACGACGGATCCGCCATCGACGTGCCCGTCGGCAAGCCCGTCCGCTGCCGCGCATCCGTCGGCAACATCGGCGAAGCCACGTGGCTCGGATCAGGCGAAGTGTCCCTGGCGGGGAGAGCCGAATACGGGCTCGAGTTCTCAGCGCCCATCGACGCCGAGACCGAGTTCCTGAGAGATGCCCAGGTCTCGGAGTTCGTCCTCGTGCCAAGGGCCGATGGGGAGACCACTGTTTCCTTCGAGATGCAGGCCCAGGGACGAGCTTACTTCGGCGAGCGCCGCACGATAGTCTTGCGAGCGATGCCATAGGGGAGCGACCAATGCCCCACGCCCTGTCCGTTGCCATGCTCGTGATCGGCACGAGCGCAACCGCGCAGCCACCCGAAGACGCGGCGCGCGTGGCGCCGGGCGACTCGATCCAAACGGAGGTGAGCGTGGTGAAGTCGAGCGACGTCAGCGTAACGGATGGCCTGCTAGATGGTGAGTTCCGGTGGACGACAAGCGGCCCGTATGTGGCCCATCCCGAGTCAACCGAGGACACGTACGTCTCGATCAAAGACCCAACCGTCGTGTTTCACGAGGGCCTGTGGCACCTGTTCTGCACCGTTCGGCGCGACGGGCAACACCACCAGATCGAGCACCTCTCGTTTGCCGACTGGGATGATATCGCGTCGGCCGAGCGAACCGTGCTGAGCATGCACGATGACTTCATCGCCGCGCCGCAGGTCTTCTACTTCGCGCCGCAAGAGAAGTGGTACCTTATCGGCCAGGCGGCGAGCGAAGCCTGGGACCCCAAGTACGGCGCCGCCTACGCCACAAGCACCGACATCGCCGACCCTAGCGCGTGGAGCGAAGTCAGACCGCTCGAAGCGAATCACGCGGACGGCAAGGTGGGGCTCGACTTCTGGATCATCTGCGACGAGACCAAGGCCCACCTGTTCTTCACCAGCCTGGATGGGAGGATGTGGCGTGAGGAGACGAGTCTGGCGGACTTCCCAACCGGTTGGTCGGAAGCGGAACTCGCGCTTCAAGCCGACATCTTCGAGGCGAGCCACACCTACAAGCTGGCGGGGCTAGACAAGTACTTGACGGTCATCGAGGCGCAAGGCGGGCGCGGCTGGCGGTACTTCAAGGCCTACCTGGCGGACACGCTCGACGGCGAATGGACTCCGCTCTCCGCGACCAAGGACGAGACCTTCGCGAGCATGGCCAACACCACGCACCCCGATCAGCGATGGACGGATTGCATCAGCCACGGCGAGATCCTGCGCGCGGGCGTCGATCAACGCCTGGAGATCGACACGGCCGATCTGCGCTTCGTGTTTCAGGGCGTGCTCGACAGCGAGCGCGCCGGCCTCGGCTATGGCGAGATCCCGTGGCGGCTGGGGCTGCTCGAGTCTGCCAAGTAGATCAGCCCTCGAGCGCGATCTCGACGCTCCCGCCGGCGGGGATGGCAACCCGCTCCTCAGCCTGGGCGAGTCCCGCGAAGGCGTCGTTCGTCCGCAGCGTGCATTCGAGCGCGTCTTGGGTCGGATTGTGCGCGTAGACGTCGACGCCGCCCTCGCGCCACCACGCGACAATCCGGATCTCGGCCCGATCGCACGTGACCGGATGCCCGATGACCAGGCTCACGTCCGCCTCGTTGAGATCAACGCGCGCGTATCCCGTCCCATCGTGGACGGTGATCGCCTGCAGCGCTCCCCCGGCGACCTGCTTCGCTCCAGTCCAGTTGTCCGCGAGCCCCGCGGCTTGCACGAGTAGATCCGTCGGCATTGGCGTCTGCGAGAGAGTCGCCGCGAATGCGCCATCCTGAGCCGTCGCCACGAGCCGTCCCGTCGTGTCAACCACGCTCCCCTTCGTCGCGTCAACCGTGTACGCGGGCTCGCACCCAATTCCGAGCGTGCGACGGACGTCCTCGAAAGGCTCGTTGCCCTCCTCGAGGCTCGTCGGCGCGGACACCGCGATGAATTTCATCTCCCACTCGTCGCCCGCCGACGCCTTCTCACCCGAAATCGGCAGCCCGAAGTTGGCTGCAAACAACCCGCTCGTCATGACCACTCGAGCCATCACCGGCGTAAGCGGGAAGATGGCGCCCGCGCCCACCGAATTCGGATAAGCGGCGACGTAATTGCCTAGGTCCATCTCGCCGTTTGCGTACCAGTGGGGTGCGTCCGGTGTCCCGACGCGATTGAGCGTCCTCCCGTCGGCGAAGCTGGCGAAGCAGTGGTCGCCGACGCCCTCGGGGCGGCTCCCATAGTCGCTGACGGCATATCCATGCAACGCCACCGCGCTCTCGGGGTCGAACCTGAAGTCCTGCTTGGCGGCGACCGTCACCTCGTTGAAGCTCATGCCCACGCGCTCGAACCGGGCCGTCGGAGTAATCCGGCGGACCCGGTACTCGATGAACTCCGTCGGCATGGTCCGATAGCTCGGGGCGCAGTCCTTCCGCTGGGGCGTGCCTTCCGCGTACTTCGACCGGACGATCTGGTCGAGTATCTGCACTTCCGGGCCGGCGACCCCGTAGATATTCGATGCCGCCGATGCCGGTCCACCCTCTTCGATGCCTCCCTCAATCGCGGCCCGGACCGCAACCTTGCCCGATGAGCCCGTCCACGTTCCATCCCATGACGGCGGGAAATCCGACGTGTAGTCCACCGAACAGGGAGCCCCCCAGGTAGGAATCCACCCCGCGTAGACTGCCGAGGTGGTCCCGGTTGTGTAGAGCAGCCTGCCCTTGGCGTTGCGTTGCAGCGTCGCTGAGATCGTGTTCTGGTGGTCGCCGCACTGGTTGACGTATGCCTCCGAGAACCGGACGCGGATGCCGGGCGAAACCAGCATCCCCCCGTCCGCGTCCGTCGCAGTGAAGTGGAAGACGTGCTGCCGGTCGTGGTGGCCAGGCCACTCGCGGGCGCACTCAGTCCCATCGCCGGCAAAGCGCATGAACGGCCGACCCCGGTCCGTCACGCTCACCTCGCTCACTCCCGCCGGCGAGCTGACGTTGAGCCGCATCTTGGTGCGGCTCGATCCCGGCGCGGGCGGCGCCCAATACATGGCGTTGATGTCAGACCACTCCACCAGCTTCGGCCCGCTGGACAGATACGCGAAGTGCGGGTTCATCCAGTACAGACGCCCGGCTTGCTTCTGCGGCGTGATCTGGAGCTTCAGGTCTTCGGCGTCGCGGACGCGCCACACGTTCTGCAGGCCAGTCTCGGCCGCGTCCGCCACGGCATCGGGCGACGTGATGAGGTGCAGCGACAGCGGCACCAGGTTGTGGAACTGGGCGTTCAGCGCCAGGTAATGATCCAGCGAGTCGTCCACCAACTCCCCATTCTCGTACGTGTGAACCGCGCAGGCCGTCATATTCTTCAGGATCTGCGGGTCGCGGTCGGGGTGGGCGTGGAGCCGAGTAATGGCCAGGAAACCGCTGTGCATCTGGCTGCCCCAGAAGTTGTACGTATCGTCGATGTGCTTGCCGTCCGCGGCCAGCCCCGGCCCGACGGGGTAGTTGAACTCGCCGAACGCGACGTACTGATCGCCCTGAAGCGTCTCGTAGTCGATGCCCGGCAGCGCCAGGAACTCGGCGTTCGATTCGGCCGCGCAGTCATCCCGCAGGCCGTTCCATTCGTCGGCGGTCAGCTCATCCAGCCGTTCCGCGAACAGGATGGCCTGGTATCCGGCATCCTTCGCGGCGGCGCAGTACTCCGCCACAGTCCCGGATCCGCCCGTCAGCGCTGTCCGAGCCCCGGCGAGGACTTTCAGGTGCCGCAGGTCGAGCGGAGCCGGAAACATCTCCGTTTCCCAGTCCACCTCATAGGCCACGTATTCCTCAGGACGAGTTTCGGGCGTCTCAGGCGTGATGTAGCCGCCAAACGCGCCGCTCTCCACCGACGGCTCCGCCAGCCACTCGATCAGCCGCACGCAGAGCTTGCCCATGTCGCTGGGCGTCCCGTTAGCTCCCGCCTCCCAGACGATGCTCTCCATCGACCGGTTACGCGCTCCCCAGAACGTCCAGTTCGGCCACAGCGCCAGAATGGCGGCTCGCCCGTTCTCCACCGACCTGGTCGCCACGATGGGCGGCTCCGTTGGGTAGGCAGCCGCCTCAGTCTCCTGCACGCCGGTGTTGGGCGTCGTCCGCACGGATCGCGCCGAGGCTTCTCCACTCACCAGCGTCGTCCAGGGGTCGCCGAGCTTGGGCACGTAGAGGGTCTTCTGCCCGTCAGCGCGCCACGACCGAGCGGGGTAGTAGATGGTCGTCAGCCCCTCAGTGACAGGAGAGGCCGTTAGATTCGTCGTCCACGAATAGTCCCAGCGGATGAACCGCGTCTGCCGGTGAAGGTGCTCAGGATCCGTGACTTGTTCATCCAGAAGCTGCGCGTCCCACCGTTTCAGGAATACGTTCGCCGACACGCGTCCCTTGTCCCAGCCGCCGCTTCCCATGCACGAGAGCACGCCCCCGCCGGCGCTGCAGTATTCATGAAGCGCCTCAAACGCCGCGGCGACGTGGGGCGGCACCTCGCCTCGTTCATTGGCGCTTGGCACGTCCGTCAGAACCACGGCATTGAATGGCTTGAGGCTCTCCGGCGTGACGGTCTTCCAGCTCAACACGCCGACCTCAAGCCCTGCGTCGATGAGGTCGGGTGCCGCGTCGTATTCGTCCAGGTAGTGGAACTCCCTGGAGACGAACGCGACCGACGGCGCCGCTGCGGCCGCCGAGGCCAGGGCCAGACACGAGGCAACGATCATCAGCCCGCCCAGCAGACCGAGGAGTCTTTTGGGGCGTATTGAACGGGAGTGGATTGGCATGGGGTGTCCCGATCCTCCTGGTAGAGCAGCACTCGCATACCGACACCCGCAACATTGGCACCCGCCGCATCGCTGACCTTCAAGGCGGGCCAACATGGCACTACCATCCACGTCGATGCACGCGCCTCAATGGGGAGCCCTGCGGGGAACGGCTTCTTCGTGCGGTCGCCAACCACGCCGCCACCTGTAACGGAAAGCCCCCCGCCGAGTAGACTCGAGCGGGGGGCGGCAGGTCGTCGTGAGTTCTGGCCCTACTCGCCGAAGTGCGCGCTCTCGATGAGGTAAGGATCGTTGGCTGGGACCGGATCAGCAACGCGGAAGCTGCGGAGGAAGGCAAAGACGAACAGCGCCATCATGCCCGCGAAGGTAAGGATCTCAACGAACCCAAATCGCACCGGCATCTTCAAGGCGGGCATCACAAGCAGGTAGACGTCGAGCCAGCGGCCGACGAGCACGATCACGGCGGCTCGCAGTAGCCACTTCGGAGAGCGCCTCGACGAGGCCGGGATGAGGATCACGAGTGGGACGATCCAATTGAGCGCGAAGTTGAGCAGGAAGAGAATCGTCCACCCGCCCGTCAGCCTGAGGGCGAAGTACGCGGTCTCCTCGCCGATGTTCGTGTAGTAAATGAGCATGAACTGACTGAACCAGATGTAGGCCCAGAATGTGCTCGTCGCGCAGATGATTCGGGAGAGTTCGTAGACGTGATGCTCGGTGATGCCGGGGATGATGTTGCGCGCCCGCATGTAGAGCAGGAAGAGCGCCATCGCAGCCGTGCCACCAAGCAAGAGCCCGGCGAAGCAGTACACGGGGAACATCGTGCTGTACCAGTTCGGCTCCAGCGACATGACCCAGTCGATGCTGCTGAAGATAAACGTCACGCCACACACCATGAGGAATACCGCGGAGCGAATCTGGTTCTTGCGCGTGTGGCGCACGTCGCCATCGGCGTCCTGGCGCGTTGAGTGGGATCGCAGGATGTACGCGAACAGTATCCAGATCGCGCACGTCACGACAGTGCGCGCGAGAATGAACCCGGGGTTGAGGTAGGCGGTCTTGAACCCCACGTGCGGACCGGGGTGCAGTTTTTCCAGCCCCGGGTAGATCGCGGAGCGGCCAAAGAAGAGGACGAGCATCAACACGGCACCGACCGGCAGATACGCGGCCATGGCCTCCGGGATCCGCCGAAACAGCACTGCCCAACCCGAGCTAAGCACGTAGTTGAGGGCAATGAAGATGACGCCATAGAGCGCGATCATGAGGAAGTAGTAGTTGCCAACCAGGAGGCTCGCCCACGCTCGCTCGGGCAACACGAACACGCCGATGACGAAGGCCGCGAGTCCGACCGCCGCTATGCCAAGCAGACACTTGCGATGCTTGTTGTAGGCCGCGTTAATCAAGTCCACCTACTCGTTGCCTCCCTGTAAGGAACGAACATACACGATGACCCGCCAGCGATCATCCCAGGACACCTGGGACGCGTAGGAGCTCATCTTGTTGCGTCCGAGCGTGATCGTGTGGAACATCTCCCCGTCGCTCAATGCCTGAGTCTCAGCAGTCAGGAAGTTGGCGGGGTTCGGGAATTTCGGGATTATGGGACCGTCGCCCTGCCCCCCGGCGCCGTGACACACCAGGCAGAACGTCTCGTAGGCAGACTGACCGCGTTCGAGCGTCTCGGGAGACGCGGCAAACGGGTTCGCGAGTTCCTGGCCGGCCCGCAGACGGTCCTCGTCGGTGGCCTCGTAATGGAACGGGTGCGCGCCCCTGGCGAGCGTGCCCGCCGGTGGGAGTTGCATGGTCATCCCGTTGGCCAGCACCAGGTTCTCCGACTGAGTCCGAGAAGCAGGCGACTTGAACATCTGAGTCGGCAGATACCAGTTTGGTTCGGTCAAGTCGCGCCTGAGCGCCCACATGGCCCCCAGAACAACCACGGGCAGCAGCACGACTCCTGACCACAATGCCAATCGTTTGATCACGCTATCTCGTCTCCCTCATCGACCTCGACGGCGCCGTACTCCCAAAGCGAGGCAACCATCTCCGCGGCGTCGATCGACGCGTCCGACTGCACGAGCACGATGGCAAATCGATCGTCCGAGACGCGCCGCAGCTTGGGAGCGGCTCGCCCCGGCCACAGCTTCGTACAGGCCAGCAGCGCCAGCACTCCGATGATGCCAGACAGCAGAACCGTCAGCTCGAATGTTACGGGAATGAACGCGGGCCAGGCAAGGAATGGCTGACCCCCGATGATGATCGGCCAGTCGTACGCGGATGTCCATGCCTGAAACGCCAGTCCCAAGGTCAACCCGAGCACGCCCGCGCCAATCCCGACCCAGACCAACCGGGACGGGGCCAGGCCCATGGCCTTGTCCAGGCCGTGAACGGGGTAAGGCGTGAACACATCCTGCACGTCGTAGTCGCTGGCGCGAGCATCCGCAACGGCGCGCACGACGTCGTGTTCGTTCTCAAAGTAGCCGATGCAGTACCTGTTACTCATGTGCCGGCTCCTTGGACCGTTTCCTCGAAGCGTAGTCGAGCACTCCCTTTATCTCAGCGATGGAGCACACGGGCAGCACGCGGATGAATAGGAGGAAGAGGGTGAAGAACAGTCCGAAGACCCCAATCAGGATCGCCCATTCATTGCCGGTTGGTATGTACATGGCCCAACTGCTGGGCAGGAAGTCCCGGTGCAGCGAGATCACGATGATGACGAAGCGCTCAAGCCACATGCCGATGGTAACAAAGACACAGACGACGCCGATGATCCACGGCGTCCGCCGGGCCCGTCCCCACCACATGATCTGCGGCGCGGCTACGTTGCAGAACACCATCCCCCAGAAAGCCGGGGCGTATGGCCCAAGGGCGCGGTTGCGGAAAGCGGCCATCTCATACTCGTTCCCGCTGTACCAAGCCATGAAGACCTCGATGGCGTAGGAGAACCCCACGACCAGCCCAGCCAGGAGCATGATCTTACACATCCAGTTGAAGTGCTGGATGGTGATGTACGCCTCGAGCCGCATGGTCTTGCGCGTAACGAGCAGCAGAAGCATGACGAACGCCAGCCCGGAGAAGATCGCCCCCGCGACGAAGTAGGGGGGGAAGATGGTGCTGTGCCAGCCCGGGATGACCGCCGTGCAGAAGTCGAAGCTAACGATGGTGTGAACCGACACGACGAGTGGCGTGGCCAAGACGGCCAGCAGCGCGTATATCGTCTCGTACCGATGCCAAGACCGCGCCGATCCATTCCATCCAAAGCTGAGGAGGCCGTATATCATCCGCCGGAGCTTCGACGGCGCCTTGTCCCGCAACGTCGCGAGATCGGGGAGCATCCCGATATACCAGAATATCAAGGAGATGGTGAAGTAGGTCCCGATGGCGAAGAAATCCCAGAGCAGCGGGCTGCGGAAGTTGACCCACAGGTCGCCGCGGTTGTTGGGATACGGGATGATCCAGTAGAAGTACCACGGTCGCCCCATGTGAATCAGCGGGAAGACGCCGGCACACATCACGGCGAAGATGGTCATGGCCTCGGCGGCGCGATTGATCGAGGTGCGCCACTTCTGCCGGAACAGGAACAGGACGGCCGAGATGAGCGTCCCGGCGTGGCCGATACCGATCCAGAAGACGAAGTTGGTGATAGCGAAGCCCCAGCCGACCGTCTTGTTCAATCCCCAGACACCGATCCCGTGCCACATCTCGTAGCCCATGGCGTAGGCGCCGACGAGGAAGGTTGTTGCCGCCACGATGAACCCAACCCACCACGCGGGGCCCGGCTTCCTGAAGACCTCGCGAACGATGTCCTCAGTTACTTCGCCAGTGCCCCTTGGTGGATCGACCAAGGGTTCTCTGAGATCGGATACGGGGGTGCTGGCCACCGGCTGCTCACGCTCCTTCGTCGGTGTTTCTCACTTTTTTGAGATAATGGATCGATGGTCGCCTGTTCAGTTCTTCAAGCACGCGGTAGGCGCGGGGCGACGCAATGAGCTTCGAGACCTGGCTGTCGCGATCCGCCATGTTGCCGAAGGTAATGGCATCGGCCGGGCAGCTCTGCTGACACGCCGTCTGCACTTCACCATCGCCTGCTACGCGGCCCTCGCGTTTCGCCACGGCCTTCGCCCCCTCAAGTCGTTGGAGGCAGAAGCTGCATTTCTCCATGACGCCGCGGGTCCGCACGGTGACATCGGGATTGAGCGCCAGGTTCTGGGTCACGTCGTCGCTGGTGTTGTTGAAGAAATTGAAGCGACGGACCTTATACGGGCAGTTGTTCTCGCAATAGCGCGTGCCCACGCACCTGTTGTAGATCTGGACGCTGAGGCCCTGGTCGTCATGCACCGTAGCCAACACGGGGCAAACCGTCTCGCAGGAGGCGTTGGCGCACTGCTGGCACAGCATCGGCTGATGCACCACTTGCGGCGAGTCGGGGTCGCCGGTGAAGTAACGGTCTATCCGGATCCAGTGCATCTCGCGCCGACGCCCAACTTCCTCACGTCCCACCACGGCCACGTTGTTCTCAACGTCACACGCCGTCACGCATGCCGAGCACCCCATGCACTTCGCCAAGTCGATGACCATGCCCCACTTGTAGTCGCCGTGCTCGTGGTCTTTCCACAGGTCAACATCGTCCGCGTTGACGGGATGCCCCTCGGAGTGGTCGACCTCCTGGACTAGGGGCCGGCCTTCCATTGAGTCGTGGGTCTGCGTCCTGGCGAACGTAATGCTCTCGCCCGTCGGGCTGACGCTGCTGATGACGCCACTGGTCTGGCGGCGTCCTCCGCGCATGGCAACGAGAGGGTACGCGCTGACGCCCACGTTGTCGCCTACCGCCCCGGCGCGCGTCCGACCGTAGCCCAAGCCGATGGAAACGGTGCGCGCGTGCTGTCCCGGTTGGATATGCGCGGGGATCTTGATGGACCCGCCGTCGACCTGGATGTCGACCAACTGCCCCTCGGCTATGCCATTGTCACTGGCAAGCGAATGGGAGATGGCTGCGTAGTTGTCCCAGGTAATCTTGGTGATGGGATCTGGGAGTTCCTGAAGCCAGGCGTTTCCGGCCGCCGCCCCCTCACGGAGCGCCACCGTCTCGAACACCTCGACTTCGAGGTCGCTTCCAGGCGACAGAGTCGTCGCAAGAGCCCTGGCGCCCGCCGCCGCGTCGCCCCACTGGAGCGACGGCGCGTCCTGGCTCGGCGGCACCTCAATGAAGCCCCGCTGGAGCATCGCATCCCAGAATGACTGGAAGTCGCTGAACTCGGTCTGGCGGGGGAAGACGCTTGTCCGCCAGTGGCGCTTCAGGTACTCGTGGAAGGAGACGTCCTCGCCGCTCCACTTCAGCAAACTGTCTTCGAACGCCCGCGTGTCGTAGAGCGGGCGAATCGTCGGCTGGAACAGGCTGAGGCGTCCGTCCTGAGGCTCCGCATCCCCCCATGCCTCCATGGGGTGATCGGCGGGACTGTGCCACTTGGCCACAGCCGCCGTCTCATCCGGAGTGCAGGCGAAGGAGACTGAGCACTCCACCTTGCCCAGCGCGGACGTGAATTCGTCGGCATCCGGGTACGTGTAGGCCGGATTGCAGCCGTGGATCAAGACGGCGTCCACGTCTCCCCGCTGCATCTCCTCGATCAGCTCCGCCATCTCGGCGTCCTGACCCATTCGCTGCTGTGAGGGGCGACTGAGGTCGACTGTCTCGCCCTCGTTGCCGAGGACCGCGTTCAGGAGTAGCACTGCCGCTTGAACTGAGGCATCGTTGGAATCCGACACCACGAGGCTGCGGCTTCGCGCATTCAGGAGCGCGCGCGCTACGGTTGCCAGGCCAGAGCCAGCGCCGGTAGGTAGAGCCGCCGCGGCCGCCACGCCCAACTCCCCGGCCACGTGCGCAGCGAGCGCGGCCACGTAGGCTGCCTGCTCAGACGGCGAGACAGCATATCGGTGGTCGGCGTTGCTGCCCGTCAACGACATGCGCGACTCGAACTGAAAGTGGCGCGACATCTTGCCGTGCTGGCCATCAGGGCTGCGACCAGCGGAGTATTGCTTGGCAAACTCAACCGGAGACAACCATGTCCCCAGGAAGTCGGCGCCGAAGCTGACGATCACGTCCGCCCGGTCGAAACGGTAGCTGGGAATCAGTGGTCGCCCGCATGCAACGCGGTACGCCTCGCGAATCGCATCCAGCGAGAGGGCGTCGTAGACGATGTGTCGGCCCTGCCCGAACGTGTCGACGAAGTCGGAGATCGCCGCGAGGGCCGCCGGCCCGGTGACCGTGCCGGTCAGCACGACGACCTTCCCGCCTCGATCCCTGGCCTGGCTTAGCTGTTTGGTGATTTCGCTGTCGATCTGCTCCCAGGAGGAGGCGCCACCGGCGGAACTCGGCTGTGTCTGCCTGCCCGCGTAGTAGAGCCCGAGCGGCGCCGCCTGCCCCACCGCACACAGCCCCCCGCGCGAAACAGCGTGGTCCGGATTGCCCTCGAACTTGACTGGGCGCCCATCGAGGACTTTGGCCAGCGCCCCGCATGCGGCGCTGCATCCATGGCAGGTGGTGGCGTACCAGCTCGCAACGCCGGGGGTCATCTCGGGCGGCTGGTTCAGATAGGGGATTATCTTCTCCGTCGGCTTCTGACAGCCGGCGATGGCCCCCACGGCCAAAGCCGACCCCATCAGCTTAAGGAAGCCTCGACGGTCCACGCCCAGCGCGCCCGGCAGGATCGAGCGGACATCAGATTCCGCGTCAGACCCGCCCGTGTGGGGCTGCTGGTTCTCTGGACTCGTCAAGCCTCTATCGTTCTCGAAGTCCCGCACCGCGTTGCACCTTCCCTTTAGAAATGGCACGTCGAGCACTCGGTGGGTGGCGCGACATCTTCGACGCCCTCCGGAGGGCTCACCGCATACTCCCGATGGCACTTGACGCACCAACCCATGCTCAGGTGCTGGGTCTGCTCGATACGGGGCATCTCTTCGACGGCGCCATGGCAAGTCTGGCACTCGACGCCCTTGGTCACGTGAGCGCTATGGTCGAAGTGCACGAAGTCCGCGATGTCATGTACGCGGACCCATTCGATAGGCACGTCATTCTCGATGGCCGCCGCAATCTTCTTGACCTCGTCCGAGTCCTTCAGCGTCTCCGAGTGACAGTTCATACACACGCCAGCCGGCGGAACGCCCGCCACAGCCGCCTTGCGGGCGCTGAAATGGCAGTACTCGCAGTCGATGGAGTTGTCCTTGGCGTGGACCTTGTGGGAGAACTCGATGGGCTGCTGTGGGGCGTAGCCTGTCTGGTTTCCCAGCCAGGCGTAGTGTTTGGGGCTGTAGTAGGCCACCGCGCCGGCAACGGTGATCACGACGGACAGGCAGATGAGGAGCGGGGCGTGAATCTGCCCGCTCCTGGGGCCCGCCCCCGGTACCGCTGCAGCTCTCTCAGTGCCGCCGACATAGTGGCGCATCTGATTCGTTATCTCCCAGAGATTGATCCCAGCGACGAGTACCGCAAGACCGACAAATACGGCCGGAGCGACGAGGTGGGCCATCAAGGACTCCGGGACCTGAGTGGCGCCCGCGTATGTGCACGCGAAGAACATTCCATACGTGAAATTCCTCGCGAAATTGACCATGCGATAGTCGACCACGCGGGATCGCTCAGCGCTGAGAAGCATCCGCAGTTCGGCCGTCAGCACGGCCACGAAGAAAAGGACCACGAATGCCCAGATGACGCTCATGGACCAGACGAGAAAGGAAAGGCGCTCCGGCGCGGCCATGTACAGGGACACCTGAGCCAAGACCGAGATTGAGAGCGCTCCGTGCGTGATGTTATTGGGAGCAACCCAGTTCTCGAGTTGAGCTCTGACTCCGCGGACGATCCACATGTAGAAGAAGACGTACACGTAGAGCGCCAGACCGAGGAAATTCAGAGCCAAGAACAGTGGAAGCATCCCCTCGGCCCACGGCCAGACGTGCAGCGAGCTGATGACGACAGATTGCGTGGACACGGTGGTCAGCAAGGCGGCTCCGTTGATGCCGTCACCCATCTCCCCACCGGCAATCCTCCGCACGAACCAGGCGATATAGTATGCCCAACACACCCAGCCCAGAATGTTGAAGGCCTGCGCCAACTCGCTCTGATGGGCGAACTTGGCCAGAGCCACTGCCAGAACATTTGCGCCCGCCGCCCACGTGCCCATGCCGAAGTTGTCGGCTGTGGGTTGTAGGAATGTCTGAGGGGCGCGTGCGAACCGGACGGCGATAGTGGCGAAGATGACTACAGCAAGCAGCAGCAGACCGTAGGAGACTGGCCCGAGGTACTGATCCAGCGTGGCCTCATCCAGACCCATGCGGGTCAGCAGGTGCGGCCCCGCGAATAGCAGCCAGATGCCGAGGGCCATGACCATGCCAGGCGCCGGCAAGTACTCGCTCTTGTTGGTGAATACGCCGTCCAACTTTGCCATCGGTTAGCGCTGCCACCTTCGGCTCGGGTTCTTGTTCCAAATCACCTGCTGCGGACGGCTCCAGAGGTACTTCCACGGCACGACTAGGACGTGCGCCAAGCGCGAGAATGGCAAGATCGCGACCAGGGCGAACGCTCCGATCACGTGTAGCTTGACTACCAGAGGCAGGACGCTCAGCAGCGCCGAATCCGGCTGAAGCACGCACAGAGACCGCAGGTAGGGAACCATGGCCACGGCAAACCAGTTCGAGCCCCACCGCAAGGTGAGGGCCATGTAGACCCCAAGGCCGACCTGCGCGATGAGGAGCACCAGCAAGACAACGTCCATGGGCGTCGTTACCGCGCGTATGCGGGCCCTGACCGCGCGCCGAACGCCGAGGCTCACGATCCCCGTGAGAGCCGCCAGGCCAAACACCAGCGCCGAGACCTCCAGGATGTAGAGGCGAAGCGGAGCCCCGTTGAAGGCCAGCAACTGCTCGGGCAAGAGGAAACCCAAGAGATGCCCAATCAACAGGATGATGATGCCGTAGTGCCAGGCGACCGTGCCGAAGAAGAGATCCTCGCCCTCCAGGAGCTGAGACGACAGACTGGAGTACGTGAAGCGGTCCTTCAGGTAACGGCGCACGCACTCGACGAGCGCAATGGCCACCGCTGCGTATGGAAACAACTCGAAGAGTACCCTGTCCACTGCGAAGGCTCCCTTAAAAGCCAGGTTGCTACTGCGAGGTCACCGAGTCGGTGACAACCTCCGAGGCACCGCGTGCAGCCCCTGATTGCAGGTCGTGCTCCAGCACCGCCGTTACCGCCAGCAGCGGGTTACGATACGGGTTGTCGGCATCTGCCAGGCACTCGTCCATCTTGGCCAGCGCGGGCAGGATGCATTCCTCGATAATGTCGTGGCAGACCTCGGTCCCCGTGATCCGCGCCAGCCATCTCAGCAGTACCGCCAGGTGGTCGGGAAGCTCCACGTCGTTGCCGAGCCCTACCTCGACTTGGCTCTCCCGGAGGTGAGCGAGAAACGCTCCGCGCTGGTAGTCCTCGCCGAAGATATGGAAACCAACCTCAAGGGCGCACACTGGCGTCAGGTCGAACGTATTGGTGTAGCGCTCCTGCATCATGTCCAGCGAGGTGCCGGTGACGTAGGCCTGTAGATCCGTCAGCAGTTCCGCCGCCGCCGGATACGAAATGTCCAACTCGGCCCGGCAGGCCTCGACCGCGGGCCCGGGGTGCTCGGTCGGATACTCCAGCAGCGCTGCAAGTTTCTCGTAGGCGTGGTTTCTCAATGCCATTGACTCATGATCCCCGAACAGGCTTCTTTACATATCCAATGCCGGTGTCGCCCGGCGCATCCGTGACGTCATCGTAGAGCAGCTCTTCCGTCTCCTCGCGGTGGCTCGGAGGAATGACAAAGCGATCGGCGAGCAGCGCCAAGGTCGTGAGGTGATAGATCGCCTCCAACTCCTCGGTGTTGGTGCCCAGCTCCGTCATCATGGCCTCCACCTTCTCGGGGTCCATGTCGCCGACGGATTGCATCCGTTTGAGCGCGCGCACGGCCATCAGCTTCTTGAGCGCGTAGCGCACTTCGCGCTCATTGCCCGCCGCGAAGAGCCGGGCGAGATACCGAATGGGCGTCCTGCACTGGTCGACGGAGCCGAACAGATCGTCACTCAGCGAGTGATAGACGTCGTCTTGCACGGACGCCATGACCGGCTGCAGCGGCGGCACGTAAAAGAGCATCGGCACGGTCCGGAACTCCGAGTGGAGTGGCAGCGCCAAGCGCCACTGCTTCACCCACTTGTAGACCGGAGAGCGCTGCAGGTGATCGATCGTCTCATCATCGATCCCGTTCGACTGCGCCGCTGTGATCACGGCGGGGTCAAAGGGATCGAGAATCATGTCCCGCTGGCCCTGGACCAAGTCCTCATCCGCCATCCGCGCCGTGTCCTCGATCCTGTCCGCATCGTACAGGAGGCCGCCGAAGTAGCGAATCCGTCCGACACATGAGTGGAAGCAGGCGTTGACCTGCCCCGTCTCGATGCGAGGGTAGCAGAGAATGCACTTCTCGGATTTGCCGGTGCTCCAGTTGTAGTAGCTCTTCTTGTAGGGACAGCACGAGACGCACATCCGCCATCCCCGGCAGGCGTCCTGGTTGATCAAGACGATGCCGTCCTCCCCGCGCTTGTAGATGGCGCCCGACGGGCAGGCGGCGACGCACGCGGGGTTCACGCAGTGATTGCAGATGCGGGGCACGTAGAAGAAGACCATGCGCTCCAACTGAAACAGGCTCTTCTTCTCCTCGGGGGTGATGTCTGAGAAGTTCGGGTCGTTCTCAGCGTAGAGGGGCGAGCCGCCGAGGTCGTCGTCCCAGTTCGGGCCCGCCTTGATGTCCATGAGCTTTCCCGTCACCAGGGAGACGGGTCGGGCCGTGGGCTGGTCCGCTCCCTCTTTGGCGTCAAACAGATCCTGGTAGCGGTATGTGAATGGCTCGTAGTAGTCATCCAGCGTGGGCAGGTGCGGGTTGTGGAAAATGTTCGTGAATCCCCGCGCCTTGTCCGTGCCTTTCAGGCGTGGCTTGCCGCCCGCGCCCAGTTCCCACCCGCCACGATACTGGTCCTGGTCTTCCCAGGAGGTCGGGTAGCCCGTGCCCGGCTTGGTCTCAACATTGTTCCACCACATGTACTCGGCGCCTTTGCGGTCGGTCCAGATGTTCTTGCAGGCGATCGAGCACGTGTGACACCCAATGCATTTGTCTAAGTGAAACACCATGGACATCTGTAGACGAACGTTCATGCGGACCTCTCACCACCTGACTTTGTCGAGCTTGCGAACCAGCGCGTAGGTGTCCCGGTTGACGCCAGTCGGGCCCCAGTAGTTGAAGTGATAGGTGAACTGGGCGTAGCCGCCAACCATCAGCACGGGCTTCAACCTGACCCGGGTAAGGCTGTTGTGGCCGCCGGCGCGGCGATACTGCCGTGAGGGCGCTTTGGGCACGGAGATGGTCCGCTCAGGGGAGTGGTACATAATGCAGACCCCCGGCGGGATCCGAGCGCTGACGACCGCTCTGGTGACAGCGACTCCGTTGTCGTTGTGCACCTCGACCCAATCGTTATCCTCGATATCCAATTCCTCCGCGTCGCTGTCATTCACCCACAGCGGCTCCATGCCGCGCGAAAGCGTCAGCATGCGGAGGTTGTCGCCATAGGTGGAATGGATGTGCCACTTGCCGTGAGGCGTCAGGAAGTTGAGCTGTTTGGCCTCGCCCTGCTTGAGACTCACGGCCAGGTCACCGAAGGCCTCCGGCGTGGGCGATGGCTTATACGTCGGCAGGTGTTCGCCGAACGCCAGGTAGCCATCATGATCCAGGTAGAAATGCTGTCTCCCCGTCAGGGTCCGCCAGGGCACGAGGCGCTCTACGTTCATTGTAAAGCCCGAGTACGTGCGCCCGTTGTTGATGAGTCCCGACCACACGGGACTGGTGAGAATCCTCTTCGGCTGGGCCGCGAGTTCGTCGAGCGTGGTCCGAACGCCCCGCGTCTCCTCGGCCAGGTCGGCCAGCTTCAGTCCGGTAAGCTCCTCGAGGTTCTTGAAGCCACGATACGCCACCTCGCCGTTCGTCTCGGGCGCGAGGTGCAGTATCGCCTCGGACGCATCCCGCGCCTCGCTGAGGGACGGATAGGTCTCGCCATTCCACTCTTCCTTCGGAGTGATGGGCGAATCCATAAGCTCATCGTAGAAGTCAGCTACTTCGAACTGAGCGGCATGTGCCTTCAGCCCGTTCTCCCGCACGTTGCGGCCCAACGAGATGAACCGCTTGTACAGGTCCTTGTAGCTGCGCTTGGCGACGCGAATGTGGTGCATCGTCTTGCCGGGAATCGCCTCGCACTCGCCGGCGCGCCAGTCCTTGATGTGCTTCTGGGAGATCTCGTCGGGGGTGTCGTGCATCAACGGCGCGGCCATGATGTCCTTGCCGTCGGGCAGATGCCTCTCAGCCAACTCGCTGAACTTCTCGGCCATCGACTTGAAGATGTCCCAGTCGCTACGAGACTCCCAACAGGGCGGCACGGCCGCCTGCAGCGGATGGATGTACGTGTGCATGTCCGTCGTGTTCAGATCGTCCTTCTCGTACCACGTGGCCGCCGGGAGCACGATGTCTGAATACAGCGCGGACGTGTCCATTCGGAAGTTCAGGTCCACCACCAGGTCCATCTTGCCCGTCGGCGCCTCTTCGTGCCACTTGACATCCTCGACCGTGCCTTTGGCCACTTCGGGCGCGATGTCGTTGTGGTGGGTGCCGAGGTAGTGTTTCAGGAAGAACTCGTGCCCCTTGGAGCTGGACATCAGGGCATTGCCCCTCCAGATGAACCATACCCGGGGCCAGTTCTCCTCGGCGTCTGGGTCCTCCACCGCGAACTGAAGCTCCCCGCTCTTCAACTGCGCGACCACGTAGTCGACGATCTCCTCGTCCGTGATCGCCCCGCTCGCCTCGGCGTCGCGGGCCAATTGCTCGTTGGGCTTGTTGAACTGCGGGAAGAATGGGAGCCAGCCCGACCTCACGGCGCGCGCCTGCATGTCCATGGTGTGGCCGGTTGCAAGCTCGCTGTCAGGCACTGAGTAGTAATCTGTGAACCGGCCGTCGTAGCGCCACTGGTCGCTATGCACGTAATGCCACGACGGCGCGTTCTGCAGCCTCGACGGTGGGATCCAGTCCCGCGCGAATGCGATCGGGGCCCATGCCGCGATCGTAGCCAGCTTCTCTTGACCTACATAGTGGTTCAGGCCGCCCCCATTGCGCCCAACACAGCCGCAGAGCATCAGCGCCACAATACCGGAGCGGTAGATGAGGTTGTTGTGGTACCAGTGATTGATCCCCGCTCCAATGATGATGGAGCACTGGCCCTGGGAGGCCTCGGCCGTGGAGGCCCACTCGCGAGCGAAGTTGACGACGATATCAGCGCTGATACCAGTCCATGGCTCCTGCCACGCGGGCGTGTACGGTGCCGTAGCGTCGTCATAGTCGTCGGGGTAGTCCCCCGCCAACCCCCTGCTCACGCCGAACTGAGCCATCAGCAGGTCATAGCCCGTGGTGACCGCGGTTTTTCCCGAGGCAGTCTCTACCCACTTGACGGGGACGCCGCGCAGCCTGGTGGTATCTGCGGCGAAGTCGTCGAAGTCGCACTGGACCACCTCATCGGCGTTATCCAGAAGCGTCACGCGCGGCAGGACGTCCGAGTCATCCGAGGGGTCGCGCAGGCGCAGGTTCCACTGGCCCTTATCCTCCCCCCACCGGTGACCGGTCGAGCCGCCCAGCATCCGCAGCTCATCGCTCGTCTCGTCAAGCACCAGGAACTTCCAGTCGCCGTTCTCCTCGTCTTTGTACTTCTCGACTTCCCCCGCCCGCAGAAGCCGACCAGGGCGATATCCCTCATCCGTTTTCGTCAGGGACACCAGGAAGGGGGCATCCGTGTATTGCTGGACGTAATCAAGGAAGTACGGAGTCTGCTTGTCCGCGTGGAACTCCTTGAGAATCACGTGGTTGACGGCCATCCAGAAGGCCCCGTCTTGCCCGGCGTGCACTGGGATCCACTGGTCGGCGTACTTAGTCACCTGACTGAAGTCGGGTGACAGTACCGTCAGCTTGCAGCCACTGTGACGCACCTCGGACAGGAAGTGGCAGTCCGGCGTCCGGGTCATGTTGGGGTTTGAGCCCATGACCGCGATGAATCTGGAGTGGTACCAGTCGGCGGACTCGGCAACGTCCGTCTGCTCGCCCCAGATTTCTGGGGAGGCCGGTGGAAGGTCGCAGTACCAATCGTAGAAGCTCAGGTTCACGCCGCCGAGAAGCTGCAAGTACCGCGAACCGGCGCCGTAGGATAGGTACGACATCGCCGGGATCGGCGAGAAGCCGTAAATCCTGTCCGCACCGTACTTCTTGATGGTGTGGACGTTGGACGCGGCGATCATTTCGAGAGCCTCGTCCCATGAGGCGCGGCGGAAGCCGCCCTTGCCACGGGCCCGCTGATACCGGCTCCGAGAGTCCGGATCGTTGACGACAGACGCCCACGCCTCGACCGGGTCGTCGAACTTGCGTCGCGCCTCGCGGTACAGGTCTACTAGCGCGCCCCGGATGTAGGGGTACTTGACCCGCAACGGGCTGTAGAGGTACCAGGAGAATGAGATTCCCCGCTGGCACCCGCGAGGCTCGGTGGGAGGTACGCTCTCATCCAGAGGTGGGTAGTCGAGCGCCTGCATCTCCCACGTGACGATGCCATTCTTGACGTGGATGTTCCAGCTACATCCACCAGTGCAGTTCACTCCGTGAGTGCTGCGGACGATCTTGTCGTACTGCCACCGGTTCCGGTAGAACTGCTCCCAGGAACGCGTCTTAGGGTTGACGACATCCTTAACCCAACTCATCGGCCGCCCTTTCTCAACTGCCGTCGCACGCCACGCGAGCGTCCGCGCCAAAGCACGGAAGTACCGCAGATAAGGATCGCTAAGCCCGCCACGACCGACACGACCAACCTCGCCGAGACGGGGCCCTGATCCGGCGTTTCGTCCTTCACGGACTGCAAGAAGGCATACACCTGAACGACCTCTTCATCAGTCAGCTCGTGGTCGGCAAACAGCTTCGACATCGTCTCGAAGCTTGGGATCTTCAGAATGCTGGCGAGTTCGACCTCGTTGTACTTCTGGTTGGCGTTGGTCAGGTCGTCACCCAAGGTTCCGCCGCCCAAGCAACCGATGTCCGTGACCGTATGGCAGCCGATGCAGGCCGGGCCGCCCTGGTCCAACGTGCTCTCCCCGGTAAACAGCCTGCGCCCGATGGGAATGTCTGCCTCGGTGGGCTCGCGGCTCAACTTGCCGCTTTCGGGGATGAAGATCTGGCCGCTGGTCGAAAGCTCCTCGATCATGTCGAGGATCTGGTCGATCTGCTCCTCCGTGAGCAACTGATCCGCCATCTCCTCGGGGGCGAACTTCTCAAACAACTCGATGGCGTCGGGGTCGCCGGACTTCTTCATGTCCTTGGCGGAGGGGATGAACTGGCGAAGCCACTCGCGGTCGCGACGCGTCGTCACATCCTTAAGATCAGGTCCCGTCTTGTCGCCACCACCGATGTTGTGGCAACTGTAGCAGACCTTCTCAAACAGCATCGCGATGCCGCCGCCTTCTTCTCCCGCATCGCTCGCCGGTTCGTCTTGGCCGAGAGTGGGCGCGGCCGAGGCCAAACCAAGCACTGCAATCGTGCCACACCAAACTGCCAGCCTCGCGGCCATGGAGGAAGGGCGGGAGTGGCCATGGCCGGCCGACCGCGTGGGGCGGGAATGCAAAGCCCTTCGGGCTAGCAAAAGGTCCTGTCTTCTGAGGACGACCAAAGGCCCAGTCTCCTCTCGAGCGCCGTCGTGGCGAGCCGCATCTCGTTAACCCGGCGCAACGCCCGATTTGGGCGCGATCTTGTCCGGGCTCGGACAGCGGCAACGCATGGGTTTAACCCGAAGTTCCCACGATGAATCGTGGGAACATGTACGCCGCTCGGCGTGACCCAATGCCACTGCCTGCGACTCACCGGCTGATTCACTGACCCCCGGCAGCATCCCTTCTTTCGGTACCACAATATCGATGTTTTTTTCGCGCAGCGGCGATTTCAGGGGGTATACCCCAGCGCTATCCGGGAAAACTCCGGATACAATTGCGCACGGACTGCATCACAACCCGGATGCCTAAGCCGACGGGACCGGGTGGGATCGCGCTGACGGCGTCCGAATCACCTACCGTTCGACCACGCTGAAGCTCGATCGAATCCGCGGATTGAATCTCAGGGACACTGTCGCCGACCGGTCCGCGTCTTCCCGAGCCGGCGCAACATCGACATTGGGTCCGCGAAGGCCCCCGGCATTGAATATCCGCGCCGTCAAGTCGAGTGCCAGGCGGCCTTCCCCGCGTCGAACGGGCGCCCAAGAACTCGACGACAACCACGGCCGTCAAAACATCTCTTTCTGGTACCGGAATATCGGACCCTTTCTCTGCTCGGCGGGGGTTTCGCGGGGCATCACCGATCGAAAACGTAAGAAACCCGGATGCAATTCCAGGCGCGCTGCGGGACAACCCGGATGCACTGGTCTACGGGAGTGGATTAGGATGGCATGGGTGGTGTCCGAGTCACCTGTCGTTCGACTCCGCTGAAACTCGACAACTCGCGCGGATTGAGTCTGCGGAGCAGCACGGTTACTATCCGATCCGCGCCCTCACGGACTTGGTGCAATATGAGCTTGCAGTCGATAAAGGTCCCCGGCATCGGATACTGGCGGGGACAGATAAAGTGCCAGGCAGCCTGCCCCGTTCGAACCGACGCCCGGGGTTACGCGCGCGCCATCGCCGAGGGCGACGACGAGCAGGCATACCTCATCGCCCGCGGCCCCAATCCCCTGGCATCTATCTGCGGCCGCGTGTGCGGCGCTCCCTGCGAGACGGACTGCCGGCGCGGCGATCTCGACAAGCCTATCTCCATTCGAGCGCTGAAGCGCTTCGTTTGCGATCAGTTCGGCCCCGAAGCCGATGGCGTCAGCGAATCCGACCTCATTGAGTTCCTGAAGCAGGCCGCGGCGCGGCATCCTGACCGCGTCTGCGATGCCGGTGAAGAACTTCTCCCGTTCCTGCAATCCACTCTCAACGGCGACATTCCGCTGGCGGATGGTCAGTCGGTGGGCGTCATCGGCGCCGGGCCAGCCGGTCTGGCGGCGGCTCACGACCTCGCTCTGCTCGGGTTCAAGGTCGCGATCTACGAAATCGAGCCCGTCCTCGGCGGGATGCTCGCGCTTGGCGTCCCGGAGTATCGCTTGCCCCGCAACGTCATCCGCGCCGAAGCGGCCGTCATCGAAGCCCTCGGCGTGGAACCCGTCACCAACTGCGAGGTTGGTGTCGACGTAACGTTGCCCGAGTTGCGCGAGCGCCACGACGCGCTGGTGATAGCCGTCGGCGCAAAGCGCTCGAGGCCGCTGACTGTCCCCTGGGGGCGACGCGGAGGGCGTCGTGGGGGGCGTCGAGTTCCTCCGCGATGTGGCTCTTGGCAATCCACCCGACCTGGGCAAGAGAGTCGTCGTCATCGGCGGAGGCAGCGTGGCCTACGACGTGGGTCGCAGCGTCCTCCGGCAGATCTCGATCGACGCGGCGCGCCAGGCGCTACGAGAGCCCGGCGTGGCGGATGTCCACCTCTGCTCGCTCGAGAGCTTTGCGGATATGCCCGCTGACGACATCGAGATCATCGAGGGCGACGAAGAGGGCATTGTCCGGCGCAACAGCCTCGGACCCGTGGAGATCCTGACTGACGAATCCGGCCACGCGAGCGGCGCCGCTTCCAGCGCTGCCTGCAGGTCTTCGACGAAGATGGCCGGTTTGCCCCGCGGTTTGACCCCGAAGACGAAGAGATCATCGAGTGCGACCACGTGCTCCTGGCGGTCGGACAGACCGTTGACATCGCCTTCGTCGACGGCGAGCGGGATGGGCTTGAGATCACCGACCGCGGCTTCATCGCGTGCGATCAGGAGACGGGCCAAACTAGCGCCGCGGACGTATTCGTGGCCGGGGACCTGGCGACGGGGCCCAAACTGCTGATTCACGCCGTCGCATCGGGCAAAGCAGTCGCTCGGGCGGTCTACCAGAGCATCACCGGCGGCAAGATCGGCACCCACAGCGTGGAGCTGCACCTCGCCCTGCCGAGATACGACCGCGAATGGGGCTACGAGCATCAGCCCCGCGTTCCGGTGCCGACGAACCCCGTATCCGAGCGCATCCGCTCACACGTGGCTCCCGTCGAGTTGGGCTTCAGCGAGGAAGAGGCCCGGCGCGAAGCGCAGAGATGCCTCGATTGCGGGATCAACACCATCTTCGATGGAACCAAGTGCATCCTCTGTGGCGGCTGCGTCGATGTCTGCCCCGAGCGATGCCTGCGCATCGTATCGGTTGACCGACTGGACCACGAGGCCGCGCTGGGCAAGGCCGTCGATGCGCAGCTCGGCGACACGGATCCCGAAGCGGCGTCGGCGATCCTCAAAGACGAGACAATCTGCATCCGATGCGGCGCGTGCGCCGATCGATGCCCCACCGGCGCCATTACGATGGAACGGTTTTCCTTCAAGGAGACACCCAAATGTCTGACGAGTTAGGCCGGGAGGCCAAACCGCGACGGGAGTTTCTCGGTATCGCCGGCGTGGCCGCGGCCGGGCTGGCTGCGCTTGGAGCGACGGCGAGTTCCCTTCGCTCGCTGATGCCCAAAGCGCTGCCCGAGCCGACTCAGCAGTTCAAGATCGGCTCGGCCGATGAGTTCCCCCCCGGGACCGATCGCGCCGTGCCCGACCGCATGGTGCTCGTCATGTCACGCCCCGAGGGACTGGCGGTCGTCTCGCTGGTCTGCACGCACCTCGGTTGCATCGTCCAGGTGAACGACGATGGCTTCGCGTGCCCGTGTCACGGTTCGGAGTTCGATGGCGAAGGCCGCGTCAAGACAGGTCCCGCGCCCCGCGCGCTCCGGTGGCTGGCTCTGAGCCGCTCCCCCGATGGCGCGGTCGTCGTGGACGCGAGCGTCGAAGTCGATCCCGGCACATACCAGCAAGTCTAAGACGGCGTAAGGACAGCAGACCCTCGACGATAGGGCGGGTGGCTATGGGCAGTTCAGGCTTTCAGGTGCTGAAGGACAACGTCAGGGCGCTCCCCCGGAACCTGAGGGAGTCGATTCTGGGTGAGGGCGTGCCGAAGTCGGACCGTGGACGGTCGCGCGCCGTCTTCGCGAACCTGTTCTTGCATATCCACCCGACGCGCGTCCACGCCCGCACGCTCAAGTTCACGCAGACATTCGGCCTGGGCATGATCTCTGCGTTCCTCATGGGCATACTGACCCTAACCGGCGTCCTGCTGATGGTCTACTACAAACCATCCACGGCGCTCGCGTATGACAGCATCAAGGATCTCCGCTACGTCGTGCCGGCCGGGCGCCTATTGCGCAATGTCCACCGTTGGGCGGCTCACCTCATGGTCGCGGCGGTCATTCTGCACATGGTGAGGGTCTTCTACGCCGCCTGCTACAAGAAAAAGCGCGCGATGAACTGGTTGGTGGGAGTTGGTCTGTTCGGCCTGACGTTGGGCCTCTCGTTCACCGGCTATCTCCTCCCTTGGGATCAGCTTGGGTACTGGGCCACGAAGATCGGCGCCAACCTCGCTGCGTCCCCTCGCGAGGTCACCGACGCCCTCGGCATCACGGCGATCTTCGACCCCGGGGGCATCATGCGAACCTTCCTACTCGGCGCTACCGAGGTCGGACAGGAAGCGCTGACACGATTCTACCTGCTTCACGTCGTCGTGCTGCCGGCCGTGCTCACGATCCTGATGGCCGTCCACTTCTGGCGCATCCGCAAGGACGGCGGTCTCGCCCGACCGGATGGACCAACCCCCGCCGGCAAGGGCGCGGCGCCCATCGGCACGGAGCCGAATGCACCCGAGGCGGCCCCGAACAAGACCTACGGGCTGATGGCCGTGGTGAAGGACAAGACACCCGCCACGGATCTCGACCCCGCCGACACGGTGCCGAGCTGGCCATACCTGCTCCGGTACGAGCTGCTGCTGTTGATGGGGACGGTCCTGCTCTGCCTGGTACTAGGTCTGCTGTTTGACGCGCCGCTGAAGAACCCCGCCAACGCCATGGTCCCCGAGAACCCGGCTAAGGCGCCGTGGTACTTCCTGGGCCTGCAGGAAATCGTCTCCTACTCGGCCTTCATGGGCGGGGTCGCCATACCAACACTGGTCATTCTCGCGCTCGCATCGATACCGTACATCGACCGCGAGAAGGAAGATGCCGGCGTTTACTTCGCCAGCAAGCGCAGCCTGCGCGTCGCGATCCAGACCGCGATCTTCGCCCTGGTGAGTTCCGCCATGGCTGTCGGCATCCCGGTGACATTCGGCTGGATCCGCGATTGGTCACCGGACATACCGCAGCTCGTGATTACGCTCATCAACCCGGGAACGCTGCTGGTCTTGGCGTTCGCGATCTGGTCGATCGTGGTCGTCTGGCGGACAAGATCCACCCGCCTGGGCGCCATCGCCGTATTCACCAGTTACATCGTCGGCTTCCTCGTATTGACCTATGTCGGCACTTATCTGCGCGGACCGAACTGGGACTTCTTCTGGTCGCGCTCAAGCTGGCCACTGCACTGAGGTGTGGGAATGAGATCAAAACCGGACCGCAGCGACCCGCGCGCCGAGGCCGTGGGGCAACAGGTCGAGGCCCAGGACAAACGGGTCAAGGCGCTACTCGTCATCGTCAGCCTGGCCGTCGTGGCCGCTCTGATCTACGACGGGCTCAGGGATGAGGTCTTCCCTGAATGGCGCGCCCATCAGCGCGAGTATGGCAAACTGCTCGTGGCGAAGGCCACCGATGAAGCGGAGCGAGAGGCCGCCGACGCCTTCAAGCCGGCGGTGCGCCAGGTCGTGCTGCCCGATCGCGGCATCATCGACCGGTGTATCTCCTGCCACGTCGGGGTTGATGACCCGCGCATGAGCGACGCCCCTCAGCCTCACACCAGCCACCCCGGGGATTACCTCAAGTGGCACCCGACGAACGAGTTTGGCTGCACCGCGTGTCACGATGGCGATGGCCGGGCTCTGACATGGGACGACGCCAGAGGCGACGAGCATTGGGACTTCCCTCTGCTGCCCGTCGGGCTGACCCAGGCTTCCTGCGGGCGCTGCCATGGCGGCGACGACATCGCCGAATCCGGCGGGCGCCTGTTCGCCCTCGGCGAGACGCTCTACCTCACCAAGGGATGCTCGTCGTGTCACAAGATCGGCGGCCGGGGTGGGAGCATGGGGCCGGATCTGGACTCAGAGGGCCTGAAGATCCCTCAGCAACTCGACATGACCCACGTCGAGGGCCCTCACACCGTGGCCCAGTGGCTGACTGAGCACTTCGAGGACCCGCAGAGAATCGTCCCCGAGAGCCAGATGAAGCAACCGCAACTCAGCTACCACGAAACCCAGGCGTTGACGCTCTACATGCTCTCTCTCGGCGACCGGGGCTTGCCCGTCAGCGTCCTCGCGCCGTCGAAGCACAATTCGCTCTACCAACAGTCCGGCCCGCTGAACATGACAGGCGAGGAGCTGTACGAACGCTTCTGCGCCAGTTGCCACGATACCGGCACGTACGGCCGCTACGACGAATTCTACACCAAGTTCATCCCCGCCGTCCGCGGCGCGACGTATACGCTGGTCGCGAGCGACGAGTATGTCGACGAGAACATCCGCCGAGGCCGCCCGGGGACGCTGATGCCGGCCTGGGGCGAGACGGGCGGCGGCTTGAGCGATGACGAAATCACCCGGATCCGCGAGTTCCTGATGGAGCCCACGGGCGGGCCCACTCACGACATGCAGGCCGGGCCGCTTGCGGGCGGTGCCGTCGGCGGTCTCACGTGGGACGCCACCCGAGGCGCCGAGGCATTCGCCCGCCATTGCGCGGCGTGCCACGGCCCCGAGGGGTCCGACGGCCCCGCGCCGGAGTTGAGCAACGAGGTATTTCAGGAGTCCGCATCGGAAATGTTCATCTGGCTGACGATCGCCCTGGGCCGACGTAACACGGCCATGCCCAGTTTCCTCGCGCCTGACTCCGGCGGCTTGAGCGCGGCTGACATCAGCGATCTCGTCGCCCACGTCCGCACGTTTTCACCAGCGACGCCAACCGTCTCGGCCATTGACGAGGACCCGCAGGCGTCGCTTCGCACGGCTCACGATAGCAGGAGGCTACAATGACCGAGAAACCACGTGATGGCGACGAACCGCGCGGTCTGAGCCGCCGCGAGATGCTGAAGATCGCGGCCGGAGGGCTTGGGTTGGCCGCTCTCTTCCCCGCCGAGGCTCAGGCTCCGCTCGAGGAGTTCTCGATCGTCGATACCAATCCGCTCAAGTCGTACCCCTACCGCGGATGGGAGAGTCTCTATCGCGAGCAGGCCTCGTGGGATCGAGTGGTGCGCTCAACCCACTCGGCCAACTGCACGGGATCATGCTCGTGGAAGGTCTACGTGAAAGACGGGATCATGCTCCGCGAGGAGCAGGCGGGCGACTACCCTCGTATCAGCGAGGACCTGCCCGATTACAACCCGCGCGGCTGCCAGAAGGGCGCGTGATTCGTTGAGTATGTCTACGGCGCCCAGCGGCTGAAGTACCCGCTCATCCGCACCGGCGAGCGCGGCGAGGGCAAGTGGCGACGGGCGTCGTGGGACGAAGCATTGGACAAGATCGCCAACAACCTGCTCGATAACATCCACCAATACGGTCCGGACACGAACACGTTCTTCTCGGTCATCCCCGCGATGTCGCCGGTCAGTTTCTCCGGGGGCGCCCGCTTCGCCCACCTCATCGGCGGGGTCGTGTGCTCGTTCTACGACTGGTACTGCGACCTCCCGCCCGGTCAGCCCATCACGTGGGGCGTCCAGACCGAAGCGTGCGAGTGCGCGGATTGGTTCAACGCCAAGTACATCGTGCTTTGGGGCAGTAACATCAACGAGACCCGTATCCCCGACGCTCACTTCGCCTGGGAGGCGAAGTACAACGGGGCCAAGGTCGCGTGCATCTCGCCCGACTACAACAGCAGCTCGATCCACACCGACCAGTACCTTCGCATCAACCCGGGCACGGATGCCGTCCTCGCACTCGCCGTCTGCCGATACCTCATCGAGAATAACCTCCACCACGAGGACTACGTGAAGGAGCAGACGGACCTCCCGTTCCTAGTCCGCGAGGACAACCAACAGTTCCTCCGGGCCTCCGATCTCGGCATCGAGTCGGAGAAGCCCGAGGAGACGTTCTTCATCTGGGACGCGAAGACCGACGCCCCCGTCGCCGTTCCCGGCGCCAAGGGCCACGCGGAGCAGACGCTCGACCTCGGCGAACTCGATCCCGCTCTGCGCGGCACCCGCAACGTAACGCTGTCGGATGGATCCCAATGCGCGGTCCGGCCCGTCTTTGAGCGGCTGGTCGACAGTCTCAGCGACGATGTCTACTCGATCGAGGGCGCCTCGGAGCGATGCGGAATCCCCGTCGCCGACCTGGAGGTCTTCTTCAAGGACTGGGGCGAGCGCCATCCCGCCATGATCATCCACGGCGCGGGCACGAACCACTGGTACCACAACGATCTCATCAACCGAGCGATGATCCTGGTGGTCGCGCTGACGGGCAACGTCGGCATCAACGGCGGCGGTTTCAACCACTACGTCGGCCAGGAGCGCATCTGGCCCGAGCACGGTTTCAAGAAGCTCACCTTCCCCCAAGGCGGCAAGAAGCAGCGCTTCCAGAACACAACGCTCTGGGTCTTCTGCCACTCAACCCAGCACGATCCTCACCTGGTCGCGGGGCAGCCGCCGGAGTACTGGATCCTGGAAGCCGTGCGCGAGGGTTGGATGCCCATCTGGCCCAAGAACGACTGGGATAGCCTGACACCCGAGCAGATGCACGACCTGCCGAGGAAGCCCCGGGCGCTCATCGTCTGGCGGGCGAACTTTCTCAACCAGGCCAAAGGCAACGAGGCGATCCTGAAGTCGCTTTGGAAAGACCTCGACCTCATCGTCAATATCAACTACCGCATGGACACGACGGCGCTCTACAGCGACATCGTCCTGCCGGCGGCGAGTTACTACGAGAAGACGGACATCAACTCCACCGACTGCCACACGTACATTCACCCATTCGGCAAGGTCCTTGACCCGCTGTATGAGTCGAAGACCGACTGGGACGTGTTCAAGGCGCTCGTCAAGAAGGTCCAGGAGGTCGCGGTCGCGCGTGGCCTGGCGGAATACAACGACGAGGACCTCGACTGGGAGCGCGACTTCAGCACGCTCTACGCCGATTGGACCGCGAACGGCGAGCTGGAGACCGACGAGCAAGCCTGCAACTTCATCCTCGCCAACTCCGCGGAAACGAAGGGGATGACATACCACAGCATCCAGGAACAGCCCCAGCGCTTCGTCGGCATCGACCACGATGCCTGGACGGGTGAGATCGAGGACGAGAGGGCCTACACGCCATTCACGGATCACACAGAGCGCAAGATCCCGTGGCGGACGCTCACCGGGAGGCAGCAGTTCTACATCGACCACCCGTGGTACGTGAAGTTCGGCGAAGAACTCCCGGTCCACATGGAGCCTCAGGACGACCCGGACTACCCGCTCTACTGGAACACGCCGCACGGACGCTGGTCGATCCACTCCACGTGGCGCGACAACCGTTACATGCTGCGGCTGCAGCGCGGCATCCCGGTCGTCTACATCAGCGCCGAGGAAGCCATTGCGCGCAATATCGCCGACAACGATTGGGTCCGCATCTACAACGGCGAGGGTGAGGCGGTCGTCAAGTGCAAGATCCGCCCCGGCGAGAAGATCGGACGCATCACGATGTACCACGGCTGGGAGAAGTACATGGGCTTCCAGAAGGGCAGTTGGCAGTCTCTCACTTACGTGAAGGTCAAGCCGACCCAGCTCGTCGGGTATGGGCACTTGAAATTCAAGCTCAACTACTGGGGCCCAACCGGCAACAACCGCGACATCAAGGTCGAGATTGAGAAATACACCGGCCCGACCTTCGAGTTTGAAGAGTCGCAGGCGACATAAAGCAGTTCCCGTGCCAGCGGCTCTCCAGAGCCGCTGGTCGTAGGCAGTTCCCGTACCAACTGGCGCCGCCTCTAACCGGCCCCGAGGGACAAGCAAATGGCGAAAAATCAGTACGCGATGGTACTGGATCTCAACAAGTGCATTGGATGCCACACGTGCACGTTGGGCTGCAAGAAGCAGTGGACCGACGAAGATGGCATGACGTACATGTACTGGAACAACGTTGAGACCCATCCCGGCGAGGGCTACCCGCGCAACTGGCATACGACAGGCGGCGGCTTTTCTGCCAAAAGGCATCTGACGCCGTCTCCCCTGCCGTCGAAAGAAGACTACGGCGACGCGCTCGAGTACGACTACGGGCAGCGGCTGTACGGCGGCAAGAAGAAGCCCGTCATGCCTCATCGCCTGCCCAAATACGGGCCCAACTGGGACGAGGATGTTGGCGGCGAAGACAACGAGAACCCGCACTACCAGTACATCCCGCGGCTCTGCAACCACTGCACGCACCCGGCGTGCCTTGAGGCCTGCCCTCGCAAGGCCATCTACAAGCGCGAGGAAGACGGCATCGTCCTCATCGACCAGGAGCGCTGCCGGGGGTATCGCCACTGCATCAAGGCCTGCCCATACAAGAAGATCTACTTCAACGAGGTCACCCGCACAAGCCAGAAATGCGTCTTCTGCTACCCGCGTCTCGAGCAAGGCCGCGTCAATGCTTGCGCCGGGCAGTGTCCCGGACGCATCCGGTTCGTGGGGCTTCTGAACGACCGCGAAGGGCCCGTGCATAAGCTCGTCAGGAAGCACCATGTCGCGCTGCCGCTGCTCCCGGACAAGGGAACCCATCCGAACGTCTTCTACGTGCCGCCGATCAACCCGCCCAAACGCGGCCAGCCCGGCGATAGCACCCTCGAGGACCCGCGATTCCCGATCGAGTATCTGGAGCGCATGTTCGGCCCTGAGGTGAAGCGGGTGATCAAGCTCGTCGAGGATGAACTCCGCCGCGCCCAAGCCGGCGAGACGAGCGAAGTGTTGCAGCTACTGATCGGGCGAGACAGCGACGTGCGATTCCGCTTGCGACCCGACATCGCCACCGAGGCGGCCGGCGCAAACACCGGCGGGCCCGAATTGACGCTGCTCGGGACGCCAGGCGATGGGACCGAGACGGCCGAATCCTGACGCGGGCCGAGCAAATGGGGAGAGCATCATGAAACTCATTCGGATTACGGGTGCCGCGGCCATTCTCCTCGGCATCATCTGCGTGGTTCGCGGCGATACCACGACCACCGCCGGCGTGAAGCCGCTGGTAACAGCATCGCTGCCCGCGGGGATAGCCGCCACCGACGTCGCTAATCCCGCGCACGCCGCTTGGGAAGACATCGAGGCCACGCCCATCCACGTCAACCGGACGCCGCCGCTGTACTCCGATGACAAGAATGACGATGGCGAGAGGCCGACGGTTACGGCCAAGGCGGGGAGGCTGGCTGACGGCCAGGTGGTGGTGCTCATCCACTGGACCGACGCCGACGCCAACATCGCCCCCGACCCCAAAGCCTACGCCGACGCGGGTGAGGAGCACGTCTACCAAGAGCATTCTGAGAGCGTCGACGAATTCGCCGACGCCGCCTGCGCAATGGTGCCCCGTGAGCGCGCCCCCCACAGATCGTATCCATCGATCATGATGGGCGATGGCACGGACCCCGTCGACCTCTACTTCTGGCAAGCCGGCGTGGGGTTTGCCGTGCTCAAGGCCGCTGGAATGGCGACCGTCGAGAGCACCGACACGGACCCCGTGGGCAAGGCCGCGCGCGATGCGGACGGCTGGACGTGCGTCATGCTCATCGGCGACGCGCCGCCACAGACACCGGTCTGTTTCGGCGTGTGGGATGGCGCCAAGGAGCACCGCGACGGTCTCAAGTTCTTCAGCCTGTGGTACGAGGTGCAGTGATGGTCTCCCCAACCGGGCGAGACCCGGAAACGAACGCGACGCTGCTGGAGGAGGCCGCCGTATGGCGATTCCTTCACGACCTCTTCCGCGGCCCGAGCGAGTCGCAGTGGGCGTGGCTCAACGAAGAATCGGTTGGCCAGGCGTGGGAGTTGCTAGCCACGGCCACGGGCCAGACACCATCGGAGCTGCCTCGCCCGGGCGACTATGCCGAGTACGAGACGAGCTATCTGTCCGCGTTCGAGGTCGGCGTGCCATGTCCCCCATGTCCTCTGGTCGAGTCCCACTGGATGCGCGCGGAGCCCGTCCCGCAGATCCTCCACGAGAACGTCCTCTTCTACCGACAGTTCGGGCTTGAGTTGAAGTCAGCGCAAGGCGAGACGGCGGATCACCTCCGCCACCAACTCGAGTTCCTCGCGCATCTCTGCACGTCGGAGGCCAACGCCGCCGACGACGAGTCCGCCGAGCAGATCAGTCGCGGCCGATCGGACTTCCTCGACCGGCGCGTGCGGCCCTGGATCGCCATCGCGGCCGAAGCCGCCGGCGAAGTCTTCCCCGACGCGTGGCCTAGCCAATGGATGGCCCTGCTTGCCGCGTGGGTCTAGGCCAAACCACTTCTCATCAACCCGGCAGAAGGATGCTGGCCCGCAGTGGATCAATTACCCTCCTTCGTAACTCAACGGAGGGTGGCAACCCGCATGACGCCTCGTGATCTCGGTCTCCTCAGCCTCGTCCTGCTGACATCCGTTGCTGCCGCCCAGCCGAAGGGGGCGAGCATGCTGCAACTCACAGAGAAACCCTTGCTTGAGGCGCGATCGCCGCTGACAAGCGCCTTCTACGTGGATGACACTGGCCTGAGGATGATGACCCGTGCCGCGCGGTCCGACGACAACGGCCGAACGTGGCGCGCGCAGTCGCCGGAGCCAGACTTCGACGCCGATCTCCCCGAAAACTACCGCCGCTCCCCGTACCCCGGCTTCGTCGATCCCGTCACGAAGCGCCTGCTGGTGGTGGTCTTCTCGATGGACCGCGAGGACATTGACCGCTCTGTGGAAGAGCCGGCCGAGACCGCCTCGGACAGCTACATCCGCTACCGCGTCTCCGAGGACGGCGGCGAGACGTTCCTGTTCGACGAGCCGGTCATCCAGGAGGGCGACTACGACTTCAAGCACCCGCTCGAGGGCCTGCACCTGGGCAAGAACGCCATCTTCCTCGGCGATCAGGGATGCCGCCCCATCCGCACGCGTCAGGGGCATATCATCGTCCCGACCCAGATGACGATCCTCAACGATGAGGGCGAGCCAGAGACCTTCGGCAGCGGGTGGGACTACTACCATTGCCTGATGCTCATCGGATCATGGCAAGACGACGGGCGGCTGACGTGGCAAGTCTCTGAGCAAATCAAGGCCGACCCCGCGCGCACGGTTCGTGGCCTATACGAGCCCACGCTGGCGGAGATGCCCGACGGGCGGATCCTCTGCGTCATGCGCGGCAGCAACGGACTCGGCAAGGACCCCCAGTACGAACTGCCGAGCCACAAGTGGTACTGCGTCTCTGACGATGGCGGCTTCACCTGGAGCAAGCCCGAGCCGTGGCAGTACTCCAACGGAGAGAGCTTCCACTCGCCCTCCAGCATGTCTCAACTCATCCCCCACTCCAACGGGCGCTACTACTGGATCGGCAACACCAGCCCCGACAACGCTCGCGGCAACGCGCCGCGCTGGCCCATCGTCGTCGGCGAGGTCGATGCCGAGAGCATGATGCTGATCGAAGACACCGTCATCACCATGGACACGCGTGGCCCCGATGATCCCGAGGGCCTGCAGCTCTCGAACTTCCACGCCTTCGAGGACCGGGAGACCGGCGACATCGTGCTCCCGATGCAGCGCTGGACGCCGCCGGACAAGTACGCCTACGTTCAGTACCGCGTGGCGATCCACGAGCCGCTTCAGGGAGCGTGGGAACGTGTTGTCGAGCACGCGGCCTTCAGCCCGCGCGATACGTCCGAGGACGCGGTCTTCCAAGGGAAGATGTGGATAAGCAACGCGTATCACACCGGCAACGTCCTCGTCCGCGACCTGTGGAACTCGAGCGACGGCGAGACATGGACCTTGGTCAGCGACGACACGCCCTACGATGGCTACAGCGAGATGGTCGTCTATGATGAGAAGCTCTGGGCCATCAAGGAGAGCGTCTGGCGCTCCGATGACGGCGTGGACTGGACGCAGGTCCTGGAAGAGACGCCCTTCGGGGCGCGCGGGTATGGCGAGGTCGTCGTTCACGACGGCAAGATGTGGCAGCTCGGCAGCGGGGCCGATGTCTGGTGGACCACCGACGGCGCGACCTGGACGTGCGTGACGACCGACGCTCCGTATGGCGACCGCTACGGCACGGCCGTCGCGGTCTACGATGGAAAGATGTGGCTCATGGGCGGCGCGGAGAAGAAGGGCAGCGACCCGCCCGAGAAGCACTACCCAGCCTACACCACCCACAACGACGTGTGGTGCTCCGCCGATGGCGCGAGTTGGACGCAGGTGAGCGAGAGAGCGCCGTGGGACGAGCGCATGTGGTTCGTCTCGCAGGTCTATGCGGGACACCTGTGGATCATCGGCGGATTCAGCAACCGCACCAGCGAGAATCGCCCGGATGCGTGGTACACGTCCGACGGCATCCAATGGCAGCGGCTTCAGCCGGACGCGGGCTGGTCGCCGCGCCACGAGCCCACTCCATACGTCTTCGACGGCAGTCTCTGGGTCGTGGCCGGAAACTCCTGGCCGCTCATGAACGACGTGTGGCGCCTAACCATTCCAGGCGCCGACTAGCATCTCAAGTCGTCTGTGCCGGCGGGTCTCCCGACCCGCCGGACGTCGGGATACGCAAGACCCAGGCGGGTCGGGAGACCCGCTGGCACGAGACACCGAAAGGGGGCCACCGGTGACGACCACCCGCGCCAGCCTACGCTGCCTCACACTCGCGCTCGCCGCCGCGTGCCTCAACCCCTCACTCAGGAGCGACGATATGACTTGGCAAGTCGGTATTGGCCGTCGTGTCATCACGCCTAGCACGCCTGTATGGTTGGCCGGATACGGCAGCGAGCGCGCGCCCGACGGCACGATCCACGAGCTCTGGGTCAAGGTGCTCGCGCTCCAGGATCCCTCGGGCAAGCGCGTCGTGCTGGCGACCACCGATCACATGGGCATGTCCAAGACGATCTACGAGCGTCTCTACGCCAGCATCCAGGAACGCTTCGGGCTGGAGCGCGCCGAGTTCATGCTCACGTTCAGCCACAACCACTGCGGCCCCGTGCTGGAGGACGATCTCGTCGATTACTACCCAATGGACGACGAGCAGCGTCGCCTGGTGGCGGAGTACTCGCTCTGGATGGAAGGCGAGATCGCCGACGCCGTCGGCGAGGCGCTTGATAGTCTGCGACCCGGCCGACTTCACAAGGGTGAGGGTCTCTGCACGTTCGCCGTCAACCGCCGCGAAAACCCGGAGAGCGAAGTCCCGGGGATGGTCGCAGCCGGCACGCCGCTCAAGGGCGCGGTCGATCACTACGTGCCCGTCCTCGCCGTGCGCGGCGAGGCGGACGAGTTGCTCGCGGTGCTCTTCGGATACGCGTGTCATCCGACCACGCTCTCGTTCAACACGTGGTGCGGCGACTACCCCGGATTCGCCCAGGTCAACCTCGAAGAGAACCTCCCCGGCACATCCGCCATGTTCTTCAACGCGTGCGGCGCAGACCAGAACCCCATCCCGCGCCGGACGGTCGAGTTGGCTGAGAAGTACGGCAAGATGCTCTCCGATGGCGTCGAGGAAGCGCTCGCCCAGCCCATGCAGCCCGTGTCCACGGGCCTGCGCGCCGCCTTCGAGTTCGTGGATCTCGACTACGATGAGATCGTCACCCGCGAGACGCTCCTGCCCGTGGCGAATGGCAACAGCGAGTTGCACGCTCGCTGGGCGAACCGCATGTTGAAGATGATCGACGAGGGCGTCGTCTTCCCCACCTCCTACCCCTATCCCGTCCAGGCGTGGAGCATCGGCGACGAGCTGCTCCTGATCGGCATCGGCGGCGAGGCCGTCGTTGATTACTCGCTCCGCTTCAAGCGCGAGTTCGGCCCGAAGACATGGGTCTGCGGCTACGCGAATGACATGGCGGCCTACATTCCCTCGCGGCGCGTGTGGGAAGAGGGCGGCTACGAGGGCGGGCGCCACCTCGACGAGTACGGGCGCCCCGCCTGGCGCTGGGCGGGCGATGTCGAGGACCGCATTGCCGACTCCGTTCATCGCCTGGTGACAGAGGTCTCTCCGAGTCCCAACTGGGTCCAAGTCGCCGAACATGCCGAATGGGCGCCGCGCGATTCTTGCGGCGAGGTGGTGCTGGGCGGGAAGATGTGGCTCCTCGGCGGCTGGTTCAACTCCAACAGCATCGGGCCGCGAGACGTCTGGAGTTCAGCCAACGGTCTCGACTGGGCGAAGACCACTGAAACAGCCGGTTGGCGGCACGGCGATCTCCCCACGACGCTCGCGCATGACGGGAAGATGTGGTTCATGGGCGGTTGGTACAAGGGGCGGCTGGAGGGAGCATCAGCCAGCAACGAGGTCTGGTCCTCAACCGACGGTGCCGAGTGGGACTGCGTCACCGACAGCGCGGGCTGGAGCCCCCGACTCGGAGCGGCGGGAGTCGTCTTCCAGGGGAAGATGTGGATTCTCGGCGGCATCGAAAGCTACTTCTTCGGCGACGAAACTGACCTCAAGAACGACATCTGGTCATCAGCCGACGGAGCAACCTGGGAGCTAGCCACCGCCAACGCTCCCTGGGCTCCGCGCGCCTACCACGCGGCGGCCGTCTTCAACGATCGGATCTGGGTCTTCGGCGGGGGCAACTACCTGCCGGGCTACCTGGGGTTCAACGATGTCTGGAGTTCGGCCGATGGCGTCAACTGGGAACAAGCCACCGACAGCGCCCCGTGGGACCCGCGCATCTGGTTCTCGACGGTGGTCTATCGGGATTGCATGTGGGTGCTCGGCGGCTGGTCGAACGAGCCGTCGCGCAACTGGAACGACGTCTGGTACACGACCGATGGCGTCACGTGGCGCGAGCTGAAGACGCCCACGATCTGGTCCGAGCGCCACGAGCACTCGACTTACGTGCACGACGACCGAATCTGGGTCGTCGCGGGCAACGAGTGGCCACTCGTCGACGATGTCTGGAGCCTGCAACTGCCCGAGGACTGGAAACCCGAGCAGTAGAAGCTGTGCGTGGCGCAGGCATTCTTGCCTGCGGACGTGCTACCCGCTACTCCGGCAACCTGTAGCTGAAGATCTGCGGGCCGCTGGTGAAGAAGACGTCCCGACCGCGAATCGCGAAGCCCCCGCCGATGCCGCCGGGGTAGGTCGCCAGCACTCTCGGCCGGCGGGTCGCCTCGTCGATCGCGAAGATGCCTCCGCTAGCCAGCCCGATCAATTCGCCGTCCGGGCCCATGGCGACCGCGCTGTAGACCACTGCCCCCAACTCGTGCTCCACCGTCTCGACGACCTTCCGCTCTTCTGGGTCGAACACGAACATCGTCCCCCCGGCAAAACCATAGACCAACCCATCGCCGCCCACCGCCAGCGTGTAGATCGCCGTCTCGCCCGGCACGGGCACGGTCTCAACCAGCTTCTCCCGATTCGCCGGGTCCCACAGAATCAGCTTCGCCTCGGTCTGCGTCGCGTGGCTCCCTCCTCCACCCGCGACCGTCGTGCCGCCCACGATGAGCCCACTCGGCAGCGCGGCGAGCGCGACGACGCTCTGATCCTCAACCACGTGCATGTACTGATCGACCTCGCCCGTCGCGGGGTCGAACACGCAGATCGGCCCGCCGAGTTTCCCGTAGCCCGAGACGGCGCCGATGATGATCTTGTCATCCGGACCGGCGATCATCGCCATCGGCCGCCAGCCGCTGTTCTCGCCCTCGTAGTGGATCACCCACGGGTTGCCCGACGTTTCCGTGGTAGGCGCGTACGGCTCGCCGGGACGATAGACCATGATCGGCCCGATGGCGCTGTACGCCGCGCCAACCAACACGTCGCCATGCGCGAGGAATGAGTAGAATTCCCCGCCGCCCGGCTCGCCGATCTCCTCCCACTCCTCGCTATCCGGATCGGCCCACAGGAAGTGGATCGGCATGGCCGTGCTGCCGTAGATCAGGCCGTCCGGCCCGAGGCCGATCCGGAAGAGCGACTGGCTCTTCCCCTGGTATCCAGTGGGGTGAGTCTCCGCCTCATTGGTCTCCGGATCCGTGATCGTGATGCTGCGGCCCTCGTACTGCGCGACCGTCCCGTCGGCGAGCGTGAGCGGACCCGGCCCAACGACCTCCTCGGCCGTGATCGGCACTGCGGTGAAGCCCTCGAGTCGCAGGGCCTGGCTGCCGGCGTTGCCGTAAACAATGCCGTCGATCCCACGACCAACACCGCACGATCCGTCTCCCGCGAGTTCCGGAGTCAGCACGTCACGGTGCTCGCCGGTCGCGATCTCATACGCCACCAAATGCCGCTTCGACATCCCAATGCCGACGTACACGAACCCACTGTCGTCAGCCGCGACACTGCGGGCATACAGCTCCTCCTCATCCATTCGGCCGAGATCCTCGCCCTCGCCCGTGGCGGGATCGAATCGCACCAACTTCGCCTGCGGGTACGTGCATCCGTAGAGCTTGTCATCCGTCCCGAGCGCGAGCTGCCAGATGTACTGCTCAGTCGTGCTCGGCCGCCCCATGTCGACCAGCGTCTTCGTCTCCCAATCGACCCTCAGGACATGCGCCGCTGGCAGCGTCCCGACGTAGACTTGCCCATCCGCGCCGACTGCCAGCGCCCACGCGCCCACCTCGCCCGCAATCGGACATGGGAAGACATCCGTCTCTCCCGTCGCCGGGTCCGTCGCCACGATGTCGAGCACGTCGCCGCTGTAGATATGCGATGAGTAGACGCGCTCGGAGCCGGGCTCGGGACCGGGCGCGACCACGGACTTCAGACACGAGCCGATCCCCAGGAACTTCCCGTGCTCGCGAAATCCATCAGGTTGGGCGTTTGCGCACGAGGCGATTACGATCACGGCAGCGAATACGACTGCGTTCATCAGGCTCATGTCGGTCTCCGGTTTCCGGGACTGGCCAAGCAGATGCGTGGGGGCTGGTTCTCCCGCAGACCGAGCCTATCCTCCATCCCTTGTGGGAGATCACCTCGTGCGCCCTACGAGACTGATGGCGTTCATCGGATTGGCAGGCGTGACTATGGCTGCGAGCGGAGAAGCGCGTGGGGAATTCCGCCATGGCGGGATCTATGGCCCCGCCAGCACGCTCCAGTCCATTGCCGCGGAAGCAGACGACCCCGGCGTCTTCCACATGCCCGAGGACAAGACGGTCGTCGTGGGCGTCAGCACGACCGTGCATGAGCAGTTCACGATGGGCCCTGGCGAGAAGCTGCTCATGGCAGGCGACGACTGGGGCATGAGAACGTTCTACGTCAAGGGCGGGCCGTGTGATTGGACGGGCTGCACGGTCGAGGGGGCCTACTGGCTGGATGTCGGGGCCGACGCCACCGGCACGTGGCGCGACGTCACGATTCGCGCCGGTGCCGCGGGGGTCTACCCCGTCGTCTGGTTTCGCAGCCCTGCCTTGGACTGGGATGGCGGCCTAGTCGATTGCTTCCCCGCTGAGGGCGAGCCCGCCAACATCTGCATCGGCACGCGCTCGGGCTATCAGCCCGGCCCGTTCACGAACACGATCCGCAACGTGACCTTCCGGACCCACAGCTACCTCCTACTCGAGTCTGTCAAGGAGCGCCACGACGTAGACCTCACCTTTGAGAACTGCGTCTTCGAAACCACGGGCGACAGTGCCGCTATCGTCGCCTCGCCGGTCAACGTGGCCGACGCGTGCCGCTCCGTCTTCACCTTCCGGGATTGCATCCGCCGCCACGACGGCGAGGACGGCCCCGCGTCCTCGATGATCGAGCGAGGAGAGATCCAGCTCAGTGGCTCCGCGGTCACCGTCCGCTTTGAGGAAGGCGGCGAAGTGACCGAGATCCGCCGCGACGATCTGATCGAAGTCGCCTCCGCCGCCGACACTTTCGTGCCCAGGTTCGTCGACGCCCTCGCCGGCCTGAGGCCCCGAGTGGCCGAACTCTCCGCCGACGAGCGCCTCCGAGGGACGCTCGCACATGCTCGAGAAAGCGTGGCGAGCCTCGAGTTGGTCGCCGGATCCCTTGAGAACGCGGGCTGGTACGGCGAGGGCGACGTGGCGTTCGTTGACAAGCTCCTCAGCGAGATCCGCGACACGGTCGACAAGGCCCCGCTGACGATCCAGGCAGGCAGTCCATACAACCCGATCTCAGCCCCGCTGGATCCATCGACCGAGGGCGAGGCCTCGATCGAGGCCATCGACGACGCCAAGCTCCGGGTGCAGACCCAGGGCAGCGAGTGGGTTTACTTCCGCAACCCCGCTGGCGATGCCCACGCCACCTTCCTGGCGGAGAGCCACGTTCGCGGGCGGCCCATCGTGGGCGGCGCATATCCCGAGCTGGGCGGGCCATCTGTCCGCACGGTCGCGCCCATCAGCAGCGCGAATATGCTCTGGGAGTATCCGTGGGAGACGCGCATCACCCGCGAGCGAGGCAAGATCGTCGCCTTCGAGACGGAGTTCATGAGCGACGAGCGCTACGGCGTCCGCGCCACGTGGGTCTTCTTCCAGGACCTCCCGGAGGTCATCCTGTGCAATGCACGTTCCATCCAGAATCTTCCCCCTGACGCGCCATATGGCGCGACCTACACGAGGCTGCAAGCCTACGCCCAGCCGGAACTAGGCACCTACAACGGCGCGCGGATCTGGGGCAACAGCCCTGACGGCGTCAGGCTGAACTACGCGCCGACTCGCGAGCACATCGACGCTACCGAACCCGAGCACGGCTTCTTCGTCGCCGACAACCCATCGTGGTACTACACGACCGTCAGCCGCGGTCTGGTTCTCGCCCAATGGGGTGGCTTCAACCACTGGGAGACGAACCCGCCATGCGGCTATGTCGTCCGCAAAGAGCACTTCGAGGCCGCGTGGACATCCATCGGCGGATACTACGGCCACGTAGTCCAAATCCTGCGCGCGGACCAGGCTCGCGATGCTGACGATCTCAACAACCAGATCCTCTGGTTCGAGGGGGCCGGCCTGAAGTGCTGGGAGAATATCTACAACCTCGATGCCGCGTTCAACCACCCGTGCCGGCCGCTGCTGGACCTCACCGACGGCGATCCCGGGCAACTCACTCTCTGGGAGGCCGACAGTATTGACCGGGGCGTCGAGATCGTCGTCTTGCCCCGGCCCTTCGCTGCCCTGGAGAGCCCACTCGAGTGGTACCGAGGCGATGTCAGCGTTACGCTGCTCCGCGACGTTGCGGCGGGGTCGCAGACACCCCTCGGCACGTTGCCCATCGAGGCAGATCTCTCCGACAACGAATGCATCATCCGGAATGCCGACGAGGTGCTGCGGGACGTGTGGCTCCGCATCCCCGCCGCGGATGCCGGCGAAGTGAAGCTGAACGGCGAGCCGGTGACCGAGATCGTGAGCCGCGGCGATTGGTCAGCCTTCATGCGTGACCTGCCGGCGGGAGAGAGCCGGATCGAGTGGTAGAAGCCAGGCCTGGCAGGGACCTGTTGGGTCGAGCGCGAACGCTAGCTACGGAGGGTGCTCCCATGGTGAAGGCTTGCGGTGTGGCGATTGCTGTTTGCTTGCTCGTAGCCGTGACCTGCACTGCTCAGGATGCCGCCGCGATCAGCCTGGCGGATTCCGGCATGCTCACTGCCGCCGACGCGGCGGGGGATATCTGCACGGTTGAGTTGAACTGCCACGGCCCTGACTGGACCTACGCCTCGCAGACTGAGGCGACGGCCACGCTCGAAAACATCGGCGATGGTGAGCGGGTGCTGACCGGCAAGCTCCCCGTCCCCGAGACCGAAGGCGGATCGGTCACCTTCACCGAGCGCCTGACCGACCGCGATGGCGGCCTGGACGTTGCGTACGAGTTGGGTTTCTCCAAGGCGATGACGCTGCACGGGCTTCAGGTCTCGGTCCTGCTGCCTGCCGACCGATTCGCGGGGACGAGCCTCACCATCGTCGCGTGGGACGGCGGCGAGTGGGAGATCCGTCTGCCGCTGGCCCCGTCTGACGACGACACCTGGCAGCTTGGCGAGTACCTCAGCAGCGCGGTCGTCCTCGGCGACGGCTCCGGGCGCATGGATGTCGACCCCACGAAAACCCCCGATCTCGCGCTCTACGACCTCCGCCGCTGGGACCGAAACGAATTCGAGATCCGCATGCCGCTGATCTACGACCAGGATGGCAAGGCCGTCACCGACGCCGACAAGATGTCTCTCGCGCTGACACTGAACGCCACCGGTCAGTAGCGACCTCTGGAAGTGGTCTCAAGACCCCCGTAGGTCGGATCTCCAGATCCGACAGGCCGGTTGTTGGGGTGCTGAGACGAGCTCGAGCGCCCATCACCACCACGCATCGTACATCGGCCTGTGGAGCACCAACGCCAGCAGGCTCCAGCCACAAGCGACCACGCACTCGCCGATGATCAAGCCGATGAAGAACGGCAGCGCCCGGCTGTACGCCTTGTTGCTCCCATAGCGTAGAAGGACGCCCTTGCACGCCGCCGCGACGACGAGCGATGCCCAGTAGAAGTCGACAGCATAGCTCAACCCCAGCACGTAGCCCATTGGGTGGAGACTCCACCACAGGAACCGCGTCCGCATCAAGCCCAGCAGCGCGGCGAACAGTCCCCCGCCGACGGTGAAAGCCCTGCCCCAGTTGCTGGGCGGCTGGGGATTGCCGACCCACGAGTTCATCCGGTTGACCGTGTCGCTCCCCACGCCGAGCACCTCGCCCGCGGCCTTGATGGCTCCGTCACGAAAGAAGAGGGCCGGATAGATGGCAAACGCCGCCACCACGCTCACAAGTCCCATCACCCACATCGCCGCCATCAGCCGCGTTCTGTCCAGCCGCACGACGTCTGCCATGTGCAGCGTCTCCAGCGCCACGGGCATCGGGTGGTTGCGGTTCAGCCGGTTGAACCACCAGAACAGGCCAAACAACGTGAGATTCTGCTTGCCCAGGCTCCGGCCGCCGAACCAGACGAGCAGCATCTCCTGAGGGTTGACGAACAGCATCGAATGCGAGGGGGAACCAACCTCGGCGCGGATGCGCGTGACGCCGATCGAGATCAGGAAGTACAGCGCGAAGAACCCAACGATGACCGCCACCGACATCCCCATCGCCAGGCACAACAGCCCCAACAGGATGGCGCTCGAAGCCGCCAGACCCATCGCCCACCGATACCGAACCGTGCGGCGGCCGTCCGATCGGGTTGGGTCACGCCCGCGCGCCGTGGCGATGACGTCACGCAGGTACCCCCGCATCGTCCACGCCATGATCAGCACGATAGCCACCATCGCGCCCGCCGCCTGCTCCCCTTGGAACGGGAAGCGCGGGATGTGATACAGCCCAACCGCCCGACCCACGATGCGTTGGACCTTGCCGAACACGAAGAAGATCCAGCACGAGTTGAGCACGTCGGCCGGCATGAGGAAACCCATGCCGATGATGAACGGATAGAAGCGCACCAGCGTCGACCCCATCGCGTTGAACGGCGGGCCGGGGAAGTAGCGGCGCAAGTCCATTTCGCGCACGGGGAGGTGCGGCACGGAGGGGTACAGGTACGATAGGCCGTTCAGCAGATCCACCGAACCCGCCACGGCAAAGCCAATCCAGAAGACGCGCCGCAGAAACGGTGGCGAGCCGCTATCGGTCAGCTCCAGCGGCAAGCGCGTGATCGGATAAGAGAGCCGTTCCCGCAAGGTCCATCGTTCCGCCATCAGCACGCTGATGCTGGCGTGAACGAGGAATAGCAGCATGAGCAAGGCTCCCCATCCCAACGCGGGCCTCAGCCAGTGCCATTCCAGCCCCGAGCCGTAGAACCCCCGCCCGCCCATGTAGAACGCGCTGACGGCGCGCTCGTCCATCACGACCATCCAGTCGGGCAGGTACTGGTGGAACAGCTCGCTCCAGCCGCGCGCCGGCGTGTCGAACCAAGCCGACGCAGGGAGGACTCCCATCAGGCCGATGAGGTTGTCATGTCCGAGGAATACGGTCTGGATCGAAAGCAGAGCGTAGATGGTGATAAGTTCGGCGCGGGTGAGGCAACGTGACGGAGACGCCTGCTTGACCAAGCCATTGATGCCAACGAGCACTATGAGCAGCAGGAGATTGTTGGCCGGGAGCGACATGCAGCTCATGTGCAGCCCATGCCACACGCCCTCGACTTGCCCGAGCCAGTACGCGTTGAGCGGCAATAGGACGAAGGCAATGGCGACCGCTCGCCGCGTCACGGACTGGCGGCGCGGCGCGGCGACGTGGCCTTGCGTCGCGGTCGGCATCGGCACTGTGCTCCCGTGTCCGGGGCTTGTGAGCGGCGAAACGTATCATCGCTATGACCGGAGCAGTCGGTATTGGCACCCGTTCTACCTGCATTGTGGTGACACAATTCGTTCGCCCTCACGCCTCCACCGCCCTCCTCAGGCCCGGCTCCGTGCAGGTCCGCTCGACTCGCCTGAGCAAACGGCGTCGTTACCGACACGCTCCGGAGGGCAGTGCCAGTGACATCCGCACGACGATGGTTCCCGTACATTCTCGCCGCCATAGCCCTATCGATCAGCGCGGCGGGCCTGGCCCAAGACGCGCCCGGCGCTGAGATCGTGTTGCCTGACATCGCCGCCACCGGCGACATCTCGCTGGAGGCCGCGATTGCCGCCAGGCGCTCCGTCCGCGAGTTCGCCGACACTCCGCTGACGTGGGCGCAGATCGGCCAGTTGGCCTGGGCCGCGCAGGGGATCACGGATACCGACAGCGGATTCCGCACCGCGCCGTCGGCCGGCGGGTTGTATCCGCTGGAGGTGTACCTGGCGACTCCCGATGGCCTGTACCAGTACCTTCCGGCTGAGCACAAGCTGGTCCGGCTGTCCGAAGGCGATCCGCGCCCGAGACTCCGGGACGCCGGCGGCCAGGACGCGATCCTCCAAGCCCCCCTGACCATCATCCTCGCCGCCGTGTTCGAGCGCACCCAGGCGCGGTTCGGCGAACGCGCGGACGTCTACGTCTACATGGAGGCGGGACACGCGGCGCAGAACGTCCTGCTCCAGGCCGTGGCGCTGGGCCTCGGGTCCGTGCCCATGGGCGGGCTCGCCCCGGATCGCGTCGCCGAAGCCCTATCGCTTCCCGATGACCATCAGCCACTCTACATCATGCCGGTCGGACATCCCCCAGCCCCGCAGGAGTGATGACCATGACCAAACTCATCGCGTTCGCCGTTCTCAGCGCAATCCTCGTCGCGGCCGCCAATGCCGACGACAAGTCCTACGCCGAGTGGTCGAAGTTCGACCCAGCTAACTTCGATCCCGCCCACACGCACTCATTCGAGGTCGGCGACATCCGCGTCGTCATCGGCGATGAGTACCCTCACGGCGGCTCGGACCGCAGCAGCTACACGGGCATCCATCACCTATCTCACGCCAAGTGGCCCTCGAATGTCTTCAACCCAAATTACGCCGGCGTCATTGGGATCCGCCGGGCCTGCAACCTGGAGAAAACCGGCGACAACGCGGCGGCGATCTGGGTAGAAAACGGTGGCGCGCCCATCCGCGAGGAGTACACCGTCCGACCGCCGCATTACATCGATCACATAGGCCGCTTCACCGCGTCAGGCGCGACGGCCCACTGGAACGACACGTGCTACATGAACGGGCCATCCGACCCGGGAATCCACGTCCTGCAGGGCGATGGCACCTGGGTGAGACACTACTCCGAGAAACACGGCGACGCCTCGTCCATCGCTCCCGCTTCCTGGGCGGAAGAGGACTTCCCGGAGATCGTCCAGGTCGAGGACTCCATCTACCCGCACGGCGGCCGAGGCTTCCACGAGGGTTTCAGCGACCTTCGGTTCGATCCCGAGTTCCCGATCTGGTATGGGCGCTTCGATGAGATGGTGCTCGTGGTGATGATGGACCGAAAACTAGGCGACTACTTCGTCCCATTCATGTCGCCATCAGGCGGGGGATACAGCGCGGAGTTCGAGCGCACCAACCCAGCTTGGGACTACCGGTGCCACCTGCGCGACCTCGTGCCCGGGCGAGAGGTCACCGTCCGCAGCCGGCTCATCTTCAAGCCCTTCGTCAGCCACGACGACATCCTCACCGAATACGAAGTCTGGCTCAAGACACTGCCCGAAGACAGCCTGCAACCGAAGGACTGAAGACTGTCTCAGGACCCGTAAGTCGGATCTCCAGATCCGACGCCGTCCGTCCGGGACTGTCCAAGCGTCGTTCGCGCAGGACTGTCCCCTGTTCTCCGTCTGCGCTTGGGTGTTGAAGCCGCTTCTAGCCTTCTTCCATCGCATACGCCGCGGCAATCGCGGCGTGAGGATCAAACATCTCCTCGATCGGCCCAAGCTGCTGCTCTAGCTCACGCGGCGGCTCGTAGGTATCGAGGTCCGCCCCATCGGCGAAGCCCTTCAACAGCTCCACCATGTACAGGAACGTGCGCAGCGGGATGTCCGGCGGCACGCCGTGATCGACCGTCGGGATGTAGCGCCCATAGTCCCGAGCCACGCGGTACCGCTTCACAACCTCCGCCCGCGCTTGCTCGTAGCCGAATCGCAGCTCGCGCTTATCGATTCCGCCTGACATGTAGATGCCCGGATAGTCTCGCAGGTACTCCTCCGGATCGTTGCCGGCGGCGATCTCAATCGGCTGGATGCCGTCGATCCCCTCCGGGTACATCACGCTGATGATGTCCTTGTTGTGCCCGTCCGAGTCCATCTCCACCACCTCCACGCCCCGCTCCTTGAAGAACGTGTAGAGCTTCTTGTACCGCGGCAGCATGAACTCGCGGATGTGCGTCGGCGAGATCATCGACATTTCCTTATACGCCATGTCCTCGTTCAAGCAGACCTTATCGACCTTGATCCGTTTCAGCGGCTCGTCTAGCAGTTCCATCAGGAACCACGCCCAGTACTCCATCATCTCGTGCACGAGCTTCGGGTAGTCGTAGAACATCACCGACAACCCCTCAAAGCCGCACATGTCGCGCAGGCTCCAGTAGAGGGCGGGAACTGTCAGGTTAACAGGCGCGTCGCTGTCGTTGCACCGGTCGACCAGATCCCACCAATTCGGCCCATCGCCGACGTGGCGGTAGCGGTTCGGATTCAGGTCAGTCAACTCGCCGCCATCGCCGCCGGGACCGGTGCGTTCGGGAGACTGAGGGTCGAACCGGCGCTTCATCTCCTCCCACGTGTCTGGGTCTTTGACGAAGAAATCCAGGTAGCTCCGCGTCACGAAGCCATCGGTCGGCTGGTTAATGGCGTCCAGGCGTTTGACGCCCCAGTGGTCGCGCCAGACGCGGTAGTTGCCACGCTCCTCGATAACCTCCTCGGGGAACGGGGGCACCGGGCCGCAGTAGAACTTGCCGATCCCCGCGCCCGGATCGCCGCCGGTGAACTGGCCCCACGTGCTCAGCAACTCCTCCGTCAGCCCCTGCTTGCGCCAGGCGGCGAACGTGGAGGCCCTCGGGCCGCCGAACATGTATGGCATGCGATCGATGGGCTCGCCCTTAGCCAATGCGCGGAAACGCTCGCGAGGTGTCATGGTGCCGTGTCTCCTTCGCTGCGACCGGATGCGACCGTGATTCGCCGGGCGGGTCCACCCAACCTGCGCGCGTTGGCCCGCATTGCCCATATGAGCAGGGAGGTTTTCGGTAGAGGCCCCAAGAAACTGGCCTCAGAGCATCGCAGCGGGCATCGCAGCAATGATCGCCGGAGGCACCGCATGGGTGAAAGCCAACAGGAGCCGTTGAGCCTGGAGTTCGACGCTCGAG
>PVBE011393662.1_pt1 | contig 127691 bp, 120 predicted proteins | sample 1631181 | NCBI WGS metagenome assembly PVBE01 (sample SAMN08397723, study PRJNA350692) | Marine metagenome, whole genome shotgun sequencing project. | isolation source: water | place: Pacific Ocean | collected 2012-04 | reverse complement strand
CGAGATCAACAACGAGCTCAGTCTGTTCGACGCCGAGCTCATGGACAAATCGCAGATCGTCGCTCTCAATAAGATCGATATACCGGAGGTCAGAGAGCGGATAGATGGTCTCTCGTCCGATCTGTCGGAGGAGAGTGGAACTGAGACGCTGAGCATCTCGGCTGCCGGTCGTGAAGGTTTGGCCGAACTCATGGACGCCGTTATGAAGAACCTGGAGAACGAGCAGACGTTCAGCGAACAAAGGGAAGGGAAGTCACCCGAAAACGATCTCCCTGTGTTGCGCCCCCGTCCACGGTCGACGCGGCCCCTTGTTCGTAAGGATGCGGACGGCGTCTTCATCGTGGAATCAGCCGATGCGATTCGAATCGCCGCCATGGTCGATGTGCGAAAGTGGGAGGCGCGTATCCAGTTCTATCGGCGGTTGCAGCACACCGGCATCGATCAAGCGCTTATCGACGCCGGCATCATGCCTGGCGATTCGGTTCGGATCGGCGCATTGGAGTGGGAATGGGAGTAGAGCCCGTTATCATGGCTTCGCGCTTACCGGATACGACGGATCAATGTTTCCAACGCGGGTTGGTCTTGGATGTTGCCCAGATTGTCGAAGCGGTGGCCGCATGAAGCTCGGGCTCCTCGGCGGCACGTTCGACCCGATTCACTTGGGACACTTGCTGATTGCCGAGGACGCCCGTGAGCAACTCGAACTCGACCAGGTTGCGTTTATTCCGGCGGGTCGTCCATGGCTGAAGGCAGCCTCCGGTATCAGTGATGCACAGAGCCGTCTCGAGATGGTCGAAGTGGCTGTATTCGAGAATCCGCACTTTCGAGTTATGGACGTTGAGGTGCGGCGGTCCGGTCCGACGTTTACCGTGGACACATTGGAGCAGCTTCGCGGAGAATTGCCTTCAACCACCGAGTTCTTCTTGCTGCTAGGCATGGATTCAATTGGCGATTTGGCGCGATGGCGAGAATCCGGCCGGCTGTTTGGGCTGTGCACGGTTGTCGGAATATCGCGGCCCGGATACGACGACATGGACCCCGAGAGTTTGTCGACGATCGAGTCGCACGCGCCGGAAACTGTGCAATTCATCGAGGGCCCGCTCGTGAACATCAGTGGCACCGACATCCGAGAGCGAGTCGCCTCTGGGCGGTCGATCAGATATCGTGTTCCCGACCGCGTCGAAGCATATATACGCGAGCACGGGCTCTATCGCAAACAACCAGTTGGGACATAGTTCAACAACGAGTGTACTCTTGGCGCTTCGCAGCCTGATGGGCGGCGTCGGACCAGCAACGAACTCTGAACGACGACACGAATAATCACAAGGAGCACCATGGCAGAGCAGAACCACACCGTTTACTACATTGGCAATCGCAGAACGAGCGATCACTCGGAGACGATCGAAGAGCTCGACAAAGTTGGCGCCACGTTGGTCCCGCTGCCAATGCTCGAAGACGAGGACGAGATTATCGAACAAACTCAGGGAGCGGACGCGCTAATCGTTGTGGAAGCGCCGATCACGCGAAAGGTGTTGGAGTCGCTCACGCAGTGCAAGGCTATCTTGCGGACGGGAGTCGGTTTCGACTGCATTGACGTCGATGCGGCCACCGACAACGGGATCGCGGTCATCAACGTCCCCGATCTCTGGACGCGAGAAGTTGCCAACCACGCCATTACGTTGCTCCTGGCCGCTAACCGCAAGATCGTGGGTCTCGACGGTGACGTCCGCGCCGACCGATGGACGCCAACGATAACGCCGCCTGTCGGCCCGTTGCACACCGAGACTGTCGGCGTCGTCGGGCTCGGCCGGATCGGCAGCGCTTTCGCCAGACGGATCACTGGCTTCGAGGTCGAGCTCGTTGCGCACGACCCATACATCTCAGACGCCGAATTCGACGCCGTCGGCGCCCGTTCGGTGTCGCTGGACGAGCTGCTGGCGATTTCCGACTACATCTCGGTTCACACGCCGCTGAACGACGAGACATACCACCTCATCAACGAAGAGGCGCTCCGCAAGATGAAGCCGACGGCGCACCTCATCAACACGTCTCGAGGCCCTGTCGTGGATGAGCAAGCACTGATCAAAGCCCTGCAAAAAGGGTGGATAGTCGGCGCCGGACTCGACGTGCTGGAAAAAGAGCCGCCGGACGCTGACAACCCGCTCCTGAAGATGAACAACGTGACGGTCACACCTCACGCCGCCCACTACTCGGACCTTTCGATGGCGCTTCGCCCTCGGCGGTACGGCCTCGAGATCGCGGCCGTGCTGGACGAGAGGAAGCCGATGAACCTGGTCAACCCCCAGGTTCTCGAGGTTTTGCCTCTGAAGTAAACCGTCCGGTTGGGAAGGGAAACGGGTAACTCACCCGACCCGTTCGGCCTGAGCCCGTCGAAGGCCCGCTGCCACGCGCGGTGCGCAGAAAATGGGTTGCGATGGTAAGAACTCCGAGTTTGGACACTTGCGCGATATCGCGTTTGGGCGTGTGGTTCGACAGGCTCACCACGAACGTCTGCGCGGCTACGGTGGGACGTTCAGTTGAAGCGGGCTTCGAGCAGCGCTACGACGGGACTTTGTAGCCGAAGCCCCGAACTGTGATGATGACTTTCGGGTCCGCGCCGTTGTCGCCGAGCTTCTTGCGCAGATGCTGGATGTGCAGCTTGACCAGGTACGAGTCGGTGGACGAGGAGTTCAGCTCCCAGACTTCGTCGATGAGCGCGTCGCGGGTCACGACTTTATCGGCGTTCTGGACTAGCATGGACAAGATCTTGAACTCGGTTGGCGTCAGGTTGATTTGCTTGTCGTCGACAAAGACCTCGGCAGCTTCGGCGTCGATTCTGATTTGGCCGGCTTGGAGGATGCGCGGGGCCGAAGCCCCGTTTTGCCGCTGACCTGCCGCAGCACCGCCGATGCGCGCGCCAGGAGTTCGAACGGCGAGAACGGCTTGGCCAAGTAATCGTCGGCGCCCATCTCCAAGCCGCGAACCCGGTCCGTTTCCGAGGCTCTCACGGTCAGCATGATGACGGGCACGGTGGAAGTCTCTCGGATTTTCGACAGCACTTCGAATCCGTCGATGTCCGGGAGGTTCACATCCAAGGTAACGAGGTCGAACGACTCGCACTTGTTGACCGTGACGCCGTCATTTCCCGATTCCTTGACGACCACCCGCGCTTCGGGCCATCGCATGGAGAAGACCATGCTGATGGTTTCACCGATCTCGGGATCGTCTTCGATGACCAACTCGTCAATCATCAGCCGCGACCTCGCCAGAGCGGAATCGGGACAGTGAATCTGAGCCACCCTTCGGAATCGTCCAGTTCGATTCGACCGCCGTGGGCCGCGGCAAGAGAGCCGACCACGCTCAACCCGAGTCCGGTCCCGGCCGCGTACCCTCCCGCCGAAGACTTTTGGAACGGCTCGAACAGCCTGTCTTTCAGCTCCGGATCGAGGGGGCCTTTTCGGTTGGACACCGTGATCGCAGCGACGTTGGCGTCGGCGTCCTCGACGATGTCGATCAGCACCGGTCCGCGCTCCGGGGAGGCTTTGATCGCGTTGGTCAGCAGGTTGGCCATGATCTGCTGGAGGCGGATTTCGTCCCCGGCAACCGTCGGACCGTCTCCACCTCGCCATCCGCCGCTTATGAACACCTCTTTCGCGCCCGCGGCCGGCGCGAGCTCGGTGACCACCTGGTGGATGACGTTCGAAACGTCCACCGGTCCTTTGTGGATCGACAGGTCGTCACCCCGGGCGAGCGCGACATCGAGCAGGTCGCTGATCAGCCTCTCGGGCCTGGCCGTCGACCTGCCCATGTTGTCGAGCAGACGCGCGGTGATGGTATTGTGGGTCTCGGATTTCTCGGGACCGGTGAGCATGTCGAGCGCCGCCCTCAACGAGGTTAGCGGTGATTTCAGCTCGTGGTGAAGCACCGAGTAGAACTGCGCCCTGAATCTCTCCGCCTGCCGAAGCCGTGCCAACTCGCTCTGGGGCGGGTCGTCACGTTCGGGGGCTTTGTCGAAGCGCTCGTTTGGCGGCCTAACTTGGCCGGACCCGGATCGATATCGTGGATTTGCTTGCATCGTCGTTTTCACGGGTTTGTTGCGGGATCAGAAAACGTCAGACGGCCGAAGCCAACCGTGGGCGGTGAATGCCGCCACTACAGAAATGGACACATGCCCCCGACGCAAAACGTAGTCGATGCGAGTCCGTGCTGGATTGAACGGCCCCGCCCGTCGAGATTTGTCCCTGTGATACATTACCGACGCGATAGACGCCGGGACATCCCCGCTGCCATATGGCGGCAACCCCAGGAGATCGACTTGACGACACACGACGGACCGGATATCGAACGCGCTCGGGAGTTGCACAGTCAGGCTCCTCTGATCGACGGCCACAACGATCTGCCGTGGCGATATAGACGATTCGCGAATCGCGCGCTGTCCAAGATCGATATTGCTCAGCATCAAGAGGCTCTGCATACGGACATCCCGAGGCTCCGGGAGGGCGGTGTCGGCGGGCAATTCTGGTCCGTCTTTGTGTCCCAGGCCATGCCGCCGGAAGACTACGTGCGAACGACGTTGGAACAGGTCGACGTCGTCTACAACATGATCCGCGCATATCCAGAGACACTCGAGCTCGCCTTGACGGCGGATGACATGGATCGAGCGTTCAGAGCAGGCCGCATCGGGTCGTTGATCGGAATGGAGGGCGGGCACTCGATCGACAACTCGCTGGGGGCTCTGAGGATGTTCGCTCGACTCGGCGCTCGGTACATGACGCTGACTCACTTCAAGAACACCGACTGGGCCGACTCCGCCACCGACGAGCCCGCAGCGGACGGCCTGACGCCGTTCGGACAGGAAGTCGTACGCGAAATGAATCGCCTCGGCGTGCTCGTGGACCTGTCGCACGTCTCCGCCGACACGATGCGATCGGCACTCGATACGGTCGAGGCGCCGGTCGTGTTCAGCCATTCGTCCGCGCGAGCTTTGACGGGCCACCCTAGGAACGTGCCGGACGACGTTCTCGACCGCGTGCGCGACAACAATGGCGTGGTGATGGTGTCGTTCGTGCCCGGATTCAGTTCACAAGAAGTGTACGTGCACACGCAGAGCAGGGACGCCGAAAGGCAACGACTAGACTCGAGCCCGTCCTCGACCGAGGAGTCGACGAACGCGGGGCTCGAACAGTGGGACGTGGGCCATCCCGAGCCGAGAGCGACCTTGTCGGACGTGGCGGACCACATCGATCACATTCGCGAGGTTGCGGGCATCGACCACATCGGCATCGGCGCGGATTTCGACGGCACCGGCTCGGTGCCGGTCGGACTGGAAGACGTCTCGAAGTACGTCGATCTAACCGCCGAGTTAGTTCGCCGCGAATACGAAGACGGAGACATCTTGAAGATAATCGGCGCCAACGTATTGCGAGTGATGAGGGCGGGCGAGCACGAGGCAGGCAGGATCCAAGAATCTCGAGGGCCGTCAGAGGCGCTTATCGAAGACCTGGACGGTTGACGACCCGGGTCGCTCGCCGAGAAGCGGCATTCGCCGCGCGGACGTAATCGACCGTCGCGATCTGCCCGCGGCGGGACAGTGGCCGAACTCAGCCGATCATGCGCTCTGGCAACCGACGTTGCCGTACCGCACCAAAGTTTCAGACGATGTCGGGACGCTGGACTGAGTGGTGGAGTTGAGTCGAAGGTTGGTGATCGTCAGCGGCTAACTGGCCTTGCCAATCCTGTAGACGTTCGCGCCGCAAACGGAGCACGTGCCTCTGGTCGCTGGGCGTCCATTCTTCAAAGTGACCTCTTCGGCATTGGATATATCACGTCGCTCACGACACTTCAGGCAGTACGCTTGCATTGCTCCCTCCGGATGGATAGATGATGAGATATGAATGGAATACGGAGATTGGCGCTGTGAAGCCCCAATCTGATGCAGGGCGGCCTGTCTTCGCGGTCTAATACTCGTGACAGGCAATCCGACCGGTGGTTCGGCAAAAGCAATGCTTCGACAAGGGTCCGGACAGTCCGCATTATATGATGACTCGAGGCTTGTATCAAGCGCCTTTTCGAGATCGGCCTGTTTGCGGATCGACGGCCAACTGCAGCGCGCCAACATTCCTGAAATGCACGTCTGAATCCCCTGCCAAATCAATTGGAAGTAGCTTTCCGGAGGTTCAGAAAAACAAGATCTTGACGCCATCGATGGAGACAGGGCGGCCTGTTTGACGGACTCGCTAGCGCCGGTCTCGGCCCTGTAGCAGCCGCTGCCGCGCGTAAACCGCCAGCACCACGATCGGCGCCAAGACGATGAGGAAACCGAGCAAGAGGACGATCGCTTCGGGGCCCAGACCGAAAATCGCGTCGATCTGGTGGCGAATCCAGTCCATGAGCTCGGGGTCGATTGGTTCTCCGTGGTGGGCAAGCGCCGACAGCAGCAACATTATTGACAGTTAACCGGGTTACGCTAGTCCCCGTCGCTGACCGTCTCCGGAGTTGCCGCCGGCACCGACTGGAAGCGAGACGAGTATTGCTTCTCACGGATGCTAAAGCTCGCGATGGTGGCTCCGAGCAACAGCGCGCCGGCGATCCCGAACGCGACATCGTATGAGCCGAAATGATCGTACAACACACCGCCCATGAAGACGCTCAGCGCGCCGCCCACTTGGTGCGACAGCGTGGAGAATCCGGCGAGCGTGCCGATATTTCGAAGTCCGTAGATGTCCGCCGTCAGAGACGTCGTCAGCGGAGCCGTGGCGATCCACGAGAATCCGGCTATTACCGCGAACGCCCAAATCCCCCAGATTCCAGGCGCCAGGATTAGTGCAGCGTAGGCCAAGCCACGGATGGCGTACAACCCCCCGAGCAATCGTTTTCGTCCGAACCGATCAGACACGAAGCCGACCACGATCGCTCCCACGACGTTCAGCCCTGTCATGAGACCAAACGCCAACGCCGCCATTTCGGGCGACGCCCCTCTGTCGATCGCAGACGGCACATAGTGCGCGGCGATTAGCGCTGTCGTCACGCCGCAAACGAAGAAAGCCCCGGTCAACTGCCACATCGGAGGCGACTGGAACGACTCTTGCCACGTGTTCGTCTCCAGCGGACCGGTTTGCGAACTCGGTTTGGAGGTCGCGGATTCGCGCTCGGGATCGCGAGCAGGGCCGCCGTCAGGCACTTCGCCGATGTCCGCCGGATCTTCGCGCACGAACATCAAAACGAGCGGTAGGGGAATGAGGATGACGAGAGCTCCGACGACAAACCACGTCGTCCGCCACCCGGCCAGCAGGATCAAATACGTCGCAAACGGAGCCAGTATCATGGCGCCGGCGGACGCCCCGGCGGTCACCATGCTCAGTGCGACGCCGCGCTTTCGATAGAACCACTTCGACATGACACCGTGAATCGTGACGTTGGAAGCGCCGCCGGCGGCGATTGAGATCACGAAACCGTAAAGGACGACGAGTTGCCAGAGGTTGTCGATTTGGTTGAGCATCATCGTGCCGGCGCCGACGACGACCAGGCTGGCCGAGATGACCGTCCGGCCTCCGAGTCGATCGTAAGCCCAACCGATCAACGGTTGGCTCAAGCCGTTCGCAAGCCACCCGATGGATATGGCCAACGATATGGCGCTTCGACTCCAGCCAAAGTCATCGGACATCGGCAGGATAAATACCCCAAACGTGCCGCGCGCGCCCATGGTCATGAACATCGCCATGAAGCCGGCCGCCAATATGAACCAGCCATGGAATATGCCCTTGCGGGCCGGCGACTTCGCCAAGTTGGGCCTCCCGTCAACGCCTACCACAGAGTCAACAGAGTCTAGCACTGGGGTTGCTCGCGGGCAAGGATATTCAACAAAAAGTTCACCCCATCCGAAGTGGTGTGAGCATTGGTCGGATGCTCAATTCACATGAGTGGGGTGATAAGGGGGACAGTCGCCACCCGCTCAACGGGTCGCAATGTTGTCAAGGGTTAGCGACTCCCGAGCGAGGAGGTTATCGTCAGGAAATTTTGTCTACGGGGTAGCCGTTTGCTGCGCCTCGGCCTCAGCGATTGCGTTGTCGAACTCTCCTTGCATCCGTTGCGAGAAGCCGTCGATCATGCCCGCGATAGCGACAGTCTTGCTCATCAGGTGTTGACTTGTTGCCTCGGCTCGTTCGTAATCAGGGTTCATCTGATGGGAGATGATTTCGTCGAGAATCGAGGTGTATCGGTTTGCGATTAGGTCGCCGGCCTGCTCGACGGCCGCCGGGCTGTACATCTCGTCGACCGGTGCGTCCGGAACTTGCTCCATTTCGGGAATAGCGAATGCGGTGGTGACCCTGATAATCAAGGCTACAACCATTCCAGCTATGCTCAGTGCGGTAATCGATCCGACCATCGTTTTCCCCCTTGGGCCGTTGCCTAATTCCAATATGAGGTCGGAAAGTGAATATTCCGGTGACAGGACGGTATGCATATGGATCAGGAGCAGCATCGGATTGTCACGTTCGCCTTCGGAACGGGCCGCAGCCGCTTACGGCGGACAGCATTCAGCGTTCCGCATTCAGCGCTCAGTGCTCAGCTAGCCGTGGCTGATCACTCCTGATGCGTCGGGACTTCCAGCCAACGGCTGCTTGACTCGTAGATTCAAAGACACGGCCGGGCGCGACATGCCCAGTCAGCATCGGTCCGCCCACCCTCCCGCCCCGAATTCCGAACGCTTCTGGAGCATTCACTTCGGCCCTCTGAAAATCGGGTTGCTCGACGAGTACAAAAGGACTACTCTGCGCATACCGGTACAGGTGTCACCCATGTCCCCAGATTAACTGTTACCTATGTTCCGGTTCATACAGCCCCCAGAAAACCTTCGCGGGCGGGTGGGCACATTCAACCTGGGCGGGATCGCGCTCCAAGTTGCCGATCGTTACGCCGCCAGCAGCTCGTAATCGACCCGGCACTCCTCGCACATCGACTCGGGGATCAGTCCCCAGCGCATCGCGTAGTTGAACACCATGCACCCGGCGCAGAAACCGAGACCCGCTTCCAGCGCCGCGAACACGGACAACACGCCCAGCACTATCCTCGATGCGGTTATGCCGTCGGTTACGAAGTAGAGCGCTAACGCGGTGAAGGAGAATACCACTCCGACTGACTGCGCGAACCGCTTGGGCGGTCCGGGGACGAGCCTGCCGCGGTCGCCCATCCAGGGCACGAACACGCGGGTCGCCAGAAGTCCCATCGGGCTCAGCGTCGGGCCAGTCATCACTCGAGCCAGGAATCCGTACGCCAGAATCGGCATGAGCCACCACTGGCCGGAGATGATTGTCGCCAGCGCCAAAGTGAGCACCATCGTTGCGACCAGACGCGCGGCGATCTCGTTGACCGGGTTCGGGAAGCTGAACACCGCCTTGAACAGTGTGGGGGTTGTAATGTTCGCGTTGATCATTCTGTCTCCTCTTCGTTCCACAAAAAACCCTCGTCCAAAATCAGACGAGGGTCGAACATTCAGCTAAATCCAAACGGCGCGATGCCGAGAGCTGTAGGGCTCCCTCTATGTCAGCACATACACACGCAGGAAATCAGATTCATCATTGCCGACGCAGTATAACGCGTTCCCGGCGCGTTCGCCACTGTTCGCCGCCGGCGGCCCGTCCTCGAGTCGCAAAGGCATGATCGGCAACGGTTTCTGCCGAACATCCCACTGCCTTCGTTTGACCGAGTTCAGGCGCGTTGTTACACTCCGCCCAGCCGGATATTCGGCGAGACGATGCTGAGCGGAGGGCCGGACATGTGCGGAAGATTCACGCTGACCGCCCACGATGACGCACTGGCGGACGCCTTCTCGTTCACGCAAGCCGACTTGGGCTGGGTGCCGAGCTACAACATCGCGCCGACGCAACAGGTCCTCGTCGTGACCAACGACGGGAGCGAGAACCGGGCCCATCAGATGCGCTGGGGACTGGTGCCTTCTTGGGCGAAGGACGCGTCGATCGGCAATCGCATGATCAACGCGCGCGCCGAGACCGCGGCCGAGAAGCCCAGCTTCCGGACGGCGTTCAAAAAACGACGATGCCTTGTCCTCGCCGACAGCTACTATGAATGGAAGAAAACCGGCGGCAAGAAGACGCCGATGCGAATCATGGTCGGCGACGGCGAGCTCTTTGCGTTCGCCGGACTGTGGGAGTACTGGCACCCGTCCGACGACGAAGGCATCCTCTCCTGCACGATCGTCACCACCGCTGCCAACAGCTTCATGGAAACGATCCACAATCGCATGCCCGTGATTCTTCCCCGCGAATCGGCAGAAGCTTGGCTTGATCCGAGCATTGAAGACGTTGCGACGGTCTCCGAATTACTGTTGCCGTGCGATTCCGATGCGATGATCGCACACGAGGTCTCGACCTTCGTGAACTCGCCCCGCAATAACACTCCCGATTGCATCGCCCCGGTGCAATCGCTGCTGTAGATGTCCGTTCGCCATTCTGAGGCCGCGGCCGAAGAATCTGGCCCCACGGCGCCAATGCCACCCTGCGAGACCCGAGATGCTTCGCTTCGCTCAGCATGGCGATCGGGGCAACCCATGTATCATGTGCCAATACGCATTGCCTTTCGAATTTCCAACCTGACACGCCCACGATTCTGAAGAATGGCTCAATATCACGTCTACATCATGACCAATCGATCGGGAACGCTATACGTCATCGTCACCCCCGATCTGGTCAGAAAAATGTACGAGCACAAGAACAAACTCGTTCACGGATTTACGAGCAGGTACAATATTGATCGACTCATTCTCTTCGAACAGACCGATGATTTCGAATCCGCTGTGACTCGCGAAAAACAGATCAAGGGCTGGACTCGCAAAAAGAAGATCGACTTGATCCGACAATCCAACGAAACATGGAGAGACCTCTCCGAGGGGTGGCTCGAGTAGGGCGCATCTGCGCTGCGGGAAGAAACACATGGCCGGCATCTACCTCGACTATAACGCGACCACGCCCATCGACCCACAGGTCGCCGACGCGATGATGCCGTACATCCGGCACAGCTTCGGCAATCCGTCGAGCGGCCACTCCTTCGGCGTCGAGGTGCGAGATGGCGCGGACCGAGCTCGGGGAGAGGTCGCGCGACTGCTCGGTTGCGAATCGGGCGGAGTGGTGTTTACCGGCGGCGGCACCGAAGCCAACAACCACGCGATCAAAGGCGTCGCGGCCAGCCACGGGCATCGAGGGCGTCACGTTATCACCTCGGCCATCGAACACCCCGCCGTCGAGGAAGTCTGCCGCTACCTGGAAGGGCAAGGCTTCACCGTGACGTACCTCCCCGTAGATCGCGACGGTCTGATGCACCCCGAACAAGTCGAGGAAGCCATCACGTCCGAAACCATCCTCGTCACGGTCATGCACGCGAACAACGAAGTAGGCACGATCCAGCCCATCTGCGAGATCGCGGAGGTCGCGCACCGAAATGGCGCGCTGATGCACTCAGATTGCGCTCAATCGGTCGGCAAGATACCCGTGAAAGTCGACGACCTTGGCGTCGATCTGCTGTCCATCGCCGGGCACAAGTTGTATGCTCCCAAGGGCGTTGGGGCGCTCTGCATTCGTGACGGCGTCACCGTCGAGAAGCCCATGCACGGCGCGGACCATGAATCGGGTCGAAGAGCTGGCACCGAGAACGTCGTCCTCGTGTCCGGTCTGGGCGCGGCATGCCAGCTCATCGAGGACAATCTCGAATCGTATACGGCGCAGATGCGCGAGATGCGGGATCGGCTCGAGGCAGGCGTGATGCGAGTCTATCCGGAAACCGCGTTCAACGGCCATCCGGACAAGCGCCTGCCGAACACAACCAGTGTCAGCTTCAAGGGTCTCTCGAGGCCAACGCGATACTCGCCGAGATCGAAGGCGTTGCCGCGTCGGCTGGCGCGGCGTGTCACAGCGATCGCATCGACGTTTCGCCGGTGCTGATGGCGATGGGCGTGCCGATCGAGTACGCGATGGGCACGGTCCGGCTTTCGGTAGGCAGGTACACGACAGCAGACGAAATCGACTCAGCCGTCGAGCAGATCGGCACCGTGGTAGGCGCGCTCGCCGGAGTTTAATCAAAGAAGGCAATTTACGATGCAGAAGTCTCAGCCGGAATACGAAGTTGTCCTTTTATCCGACGTGATGGTCCCGTTGCGAGACGGCGTCCGCTTGGCGACGGACGTCTACCTGCCGGCACGCAACGGCAATGCCGTGTCCGAGCCGCTGCCCGCCGTGATGCAACGAACCCCGTACGACAAGACGGTCCAGGCTCGACGAGACGACGCAGCCCAGTACTTCGCCAGTCGAGGATACGCGGTCGTGTTCCAGGACACCCGCGGGCGATTCAACTCCGAGGGCAAGTTCGTCAAGTACCTGACCGATCCCGAAGATGGCTTCGACACCTGCGAGTGGGTCGGACAGCAAGCTTGGTCGAACGGGAAGATCGGTACCTTCGGCATCTCCTACGGCGCTCACACTCAGGCCGCGATGGCCGCCCTCGACCCTCCGAACCTAGCCTGCATGTTCCTCGACTCCGGCGGATTCACTAACGCGCACGACAACTCCTGCCGCAACGGCGGAGCATTCGAGCTTCGCCAGATCGTCTGGGCGTTCAACAACGCCAAAGCCAGTCCGGAGGCGACCGCCGACCCGAAAATCCGCGAAGCCTTGGAGGCCGAGGACCTTGGCGCCTGGTTCCAGCGCATGCCCTGGCGGCGCGGCCACTCGCCACTGCGATGGGTTCCTGAATACGAGGACTACATCTTCAAGATGTGGACGAACGGCGACTTCGACGAGTACTGGCAGCAACCCGGCATCTGCAACGAAATGTTCTTTGAACAGTACTCGCCTGTCCCGCAGATGCACTTCGGGAGCTGGTACGACCCGTACACGAAGACCACGACGAAGAACTTCACTGGCCTGTCACCGATCAAGCAAGGACCGGTTCGCATGGTGCTCGGTCCGTGGACCCACGGCGCGCACGATGCGGCCTTCGCGGGAGACGTCGACTTCGGCCATGAATCCACGGTCGCCGGCAGCCTGGCCGACGACTACAACGACCTTCGACTGCGCTGGTTCGACCACTGGCTCAAAGGCATCGACAACGGAGTAGCCGACGAGCCGCCCGTGACCCTGTTTGCGATGGGCGGCGGCGACGGCCACAAGACCGAAGACGGCCGCATCCACCACGGCGGCAACTGGCGTCAAGTCGACGAATGGCCTCCGCGCGAGGCGACACACACCCCGTACTTCTTCCACCCTGACGGCTCGTTGTCGACCGGCCGACCGCCGTCCGACGCGCAGCCGAGCGCCTACCAGTTCGACCCGAACGACCCGGTCCCGACCGTTGGCGGCAACATCTCGTCCGGCGGCGAGCTCATCATCGGCGGTGCGTTCGACCAACGCGCTGGACCGCGATTCTTCGGCAGCGAGGCGCCATATCTGCCGCTGTCGTCACGACACGACGTTCTCGTCTTCCAGACTCCGCCCCTCGAAGAAGCGATCGAGGTCACGGGCCCGATCGACGTCCGTCTGTGGATATCGTCCTCGGCTGTCGACACCGACTTCACGGCCAAGCTCGTCGACGTCCACCCACCGAGCGACGACTTCTCCAACGGCTTCGACATGAACCTATGCGACGGCATCATCCGCGCCCGATACCGCGACACGTTCGACAGGCAAGACCTCATGACCCCCGGCGAGGTCTACGAGCTCGCCATCGAGCTCTACCCGACCAGCAACCTCTTCGCGGCGGGCCATCGCATCCGCATCGACATCTCCAGCAGCAACTTCCCGCGCCTGGACGTCAACCCCAACACAGGCGAGCCCCTCGGCCAAAACCGTCGCACAGTCGTCGCCGAAAACACCGTCTACCACGACGCAGATCGACCCTCGCACGTGGTGCTCCCGGTGATGCCGAACAGACCACGCCAGCGACGGCCACACCGATTCCAACTGCAACCGCGGCCCCGCCCGCGACAGCGACTCCTACCCTGATTCCGACTGTGACTGTCACTCCCCCCGCCACACCAACGGTGACGGCCATTCCCACACCGACACCGACGGTCATCGTCACGATGACCGCTACCAATACGGCCGTTCCTGAGCGACCCAACCTACGGCCGACCCAACCGGACCTCTGGAACGCCGCGCTGGTCGTCTCGGCAGACCGCACCCAGTTCTTGGAAACGCCGCCGCCGGGCGGGAGCCAGTTTGTATTTGGCGAGCAAGTACATGCCCACTGGGCCGTCACGAACGACTCCCAGAAGGCGGTGACCGAGACTTTCCAGGTCGGCATCAAGGTGGACGAAACCTTGGTGATAACTTTCGTGGTGCCAGGGCTCGGGTCGGGCGAAACGGCAATGGAGTTGAACATCGCCTGTCGATTGTCAACACCGGGCAGCACAAGGTGACTCTAATCGAGGATGTGGACAACCGCGTGACCGAAGGCAACGAAGGGGACAACCGCTTCGTGATCCTGCCGACATGGGTGAAGCCAACTCCAACTTCTACCCCTGTGCCGCCGACAGTAACGTCAACTCCTGTGCCGCCTACCCCCACTTACACGCCGACGGCCGCGCCCATACTTTACTCAAACTACGGAACGACTCGATACCATGTACTAACGATCACTGCAGGCTGGCGTCAATTCGAGGCTGAAGCGATAGCCGCTTTCAAGAATACCGAATGGTATGCCGACGGCCTGTACTTGGGATTCGTTAATTCAGGCTTTTCGGCCAACAACCCCACGTACAGGGTTGACGCCCCACAGGGGTCCCATGAGGTCATAGCCATGATCTACAACTCCTCCGGGGGTTTTGAGGAACAGCACACATGGTCCGTCACGGTTGTTCCGTAGAGCCCTCCTGGTGTACCCGCGGCGTCTGCCTTGCGTGGTTGATGGAAACGTCTGAGTTCCGCCAACTTCTCCGACACAGTTTGCCGTCTTGATCTTCATTGTGTCCGTTTGGAATGCCGGCGAAGGAGGAGCAGACTTCGGGCAGTTCTGCCACCAAGAGGTTTGAAGGACAGTCATCGTAACGTGCTGCCCCCAGTCGACAGAGCGGGTATGTCGCCACTCCTGCATGATCACACCAAATACCGCGCTCATGCCACCATGCTCGCGGATACGCCCACACATTCACCGCGTTTGCCTTTAGCGTTAGCCACAACCGGTGTATGCTTCATTGATAGTCACGCCATGTAATCCCCCGGAGCGTACTCTCATGACTGCCACTGCCAGATCTCCCCGCTTTGATGTCGCCGCCCGAACCAAAATGCTGGAGCACGCCGAACGATATACCGAATTGCCGCTTCTGGCGCTGTCGTTCGTGATGATTCCGCTTTTGATCGGACCACCGCTTTGGGATCTGACAACCAACGAAGCCCAAGTTTTCTACATCCTAGACGCCATCGTATGGGCCATGTTCGCCATCGACCTGGTAGTGAAAATCGTCATCGCTCCGTCACGGCTCCAGTACGTGCGCAGCCATTTGTTGGACGTGATCGTCGTGGCGGTCCCGTTCTTCAGGCCGTTGCGGATATTGCGAGTGTTCCTGTTCGGCTCTCGAATTCTAGTCGGCGGCAGGCGGTTGGTGGGTGTTGACTACCTTCTCGTCTACGCACTGGGGATCGTGATAATCTCCGGGACGATTGTCGCATCGGTGGAAGGAGGGGAGGGATCGTCCATCCGCTCGTTCCCGGACGCTCTATGGTGGTCATTCGTGACCGTCTCCACGGTGGGTTATGGCGATATGTTTCCGATTACGATAGCCGGCCGGGCCGTGGCCGTCGTGTTGATGCTGACGGGAATCGGCCTGTTCGGCGGTTTGGCGGCCAACGTGGCGTCGATGCTGATTCGCACCGACGAGGCGGACGACGAGCCGATGCACGACCTCTTGACCGAGATCAGGTTGCTGCGACACGAAGTCGCCGAGTTGCGTCAATCAAACCAGTGATCGAGGCATGCTAAGTTGTATCGGTCAACACCGTCCGGTATGCTACCTTCAGTATCCAAACACGAGCTGACAAGGTGTAATCGAGATGACGGAATCTGCCAACTGGGAAGAGTATCGAGGGTCGGTTGTCATACCGAGCCAGACCGACCGACGCGGGCTGACCGTGCTCCTGAACAAAGTCGATGGCGCGGCTACGGTGCGTTTTGACAAGCCCGTGTCCGGGGCCGCGGAATGGCAAGGTTCTCAGGTCTGGATTGTCGAGCGACTCAAGTATCACGAAGTCCAGTTCTCGACAACCAATTTGCCGGTGGAGACGGTCGAGATCGTCTGGAAGATTAACGCGGCGAAGTTCGACGACACGGCCGCTGGCGTTGTCGCGGTCCGCCCCAACGACATGCGTATCTCCGGCGAAAAGGGGTTCATCCTCAACCGCGCCGGGGGCTAGGCGCCAAGCCTGTTGATGCAAGGTCGTCGTTCGCGACGGCTGGATGCTGCCGCCGCCCGCGTTCCGCTCCGGACTCTCCACAAGTGGGAAGTAAGCGGCCCATGGTTGGGCGCTCGTTGACGCACGGTTGCCCTGCCCGCCACGGTTATCCACAGATCATGTGGTGGGGCCGGGAATTCCCGTAGGGGCGGGTTCCGAACTCGCCCGCGCTAATCACCCACTAACAACCCCGATACCACGCCATAAGCGTATGGGCCCATGCGCATATCAGTTGTAACCGAGGCGCATACCTTTCAGGCGGGTTTGAAACCCGCACCTACCACGCACCGTTCGAAGTCGGCACAAGAAACTCCTGCTCCAGGCGGCGAATCCACGGTGCTCTGGCCATTTACGGTCAAGCCTCGCCCAATCGCTAATCGACCGATCAGCTCACCGTGGCGTTGTCGGCGTCGAGCTCGACCTCGACCAGCGGGCTGCGGGCCATCCAGTCGTTCATGTCTCGCTCGCCGTCTAAGTTCGCGTGGATGCGCTCAAACGTCGGGCGGCGCTCCGCCGGGTCCGTGATGGGACGAGCCGTGGCCGGGATATCCGCGTTGATGCTGCTCTTGAGGTGGAACGTGAACCCCGGGTTGGCGATCATGTTGGCATACCAGCCACGAGGGCCTGGGGTTCCGGTGATGTAGAATCTGCCGTCGATGTTGTGGAACCAGATTTCTTTGCGTCGGGCGCCGCCGCTGGTTCGTCCGGTAGTCGTGATGTCGATCGTGCGTTCAGTCTTCAGTGCCTGGTCTATGCGCTCGTCCATAATCGTGACCTTTCGTGAGGAATTAATGAGAATTTGCGTCATAGTCTAACCGCCTGCGGACACGCCTAGTATACCTGTCCAGGCGTGATTTGTCGGCACAGCGCCATTGCGCAGTTTGTCGACCGCTGGTACTATGAGCCTGCAGCCAATCCTGTCAGGGAACGGTGAGCGTTATATGGGCTTTTTACCCGGTGCTCCGCGTACGGATTCGGTCGCTGATGTTGCAGCGAAACCTACACTCGCGCACTCGATAGACCTTCCCTGAGAGTTGGGAAGGTCTTTTTGTTTTGGTCGCGTGGCTTAGCCTGAAGACCGAAACCACCGCCACCGATGAGCTAATAGCAGGTGCTCTGGTTCTTCAGGACCAAGCGCAAGGAGGAGGGCTCGGCCTAAAGACCGAGGCCACCGATTGGAAGGGAGTATGGACAGCTTCGGAATCACAATCGTGCCTGGCATCCGCGTCGGTCACTACACCGACCGCGAGCACGCGACAGGATGCACCGTCGTCCTCAGCGAGGGCGGTGCGGTCGGCGGCGTCGACGTTCGGGGCTCCGCGCCCGGCACGCGCGAGACCGACCTGTTGAACCCGACCGCGCAGGTCGCCGAGGTGCATGCTGTTCTCCTGTCCGGCGGCTCGGCGTTTGGGCTCAGCGCCGCGCAGGGCGTCATGTCTTTCCTCGAAGAGCGAGGCACGGGCATCGAGTTCGGCGGAGCGACCATCCCGATTGTCCCTGCCGCGATCCTGTTCGACCTGAGCCTCATTACGAGCGATATCCGTCCAGGGCCCGACGAGGGTCGTGCCGCGTGTGAGGCCGCAAGCTACGAACGCGTCGACGAGGGCACAATTGGCGCCGGTACAGGCGCGACAGTTGCGAAACTACTCGGTCGAGAACGCGCGATCAAGGGCGGCATCGGCACGGCCAGCGTCGATCTCGGAGCGGGATTGCAGGTCGGCGCAATCGTGTCCGTCAACGCGGTCGGCGGAGTAGTCGACCCCGATACCGGCAGCATTGTCGCCGGACCTGTTAGCGACGAAGGCATCATGCAAGACTCAATCGAGCTCATCACGACGCCGGGGTTCACGCGCGAGGCGCCGCCGGCCCCGACGAACACAACGATAGGCGTCGTGGCAACCAACGCGACGCTCACCAAAGCGCAGGCCAGCAAACTGGCGTCGGTGGCCCACGACGGCCTCGCGATGGCGATCCGACCGACACATATGATGAGCGACGGCGACACGATGTTCGCTCTGGCAACCGGAACGACCGACGCTACGGCAGACGTGAACCGCCTGTGCGCCGCGGCCGTTCGCAGCGTGAGCCGAGCGATAATCCGCGCGGTGCGCAAGGCCGAGGGATTGGGCGGCATACCGTCCGTTGCCGATCTCGGCGAGAACCAAATCCATGACTGACACGACTCGATTCGACAAAGCCACGACGCTGGCCTTCATAGGTGCGGGCTACGTCGGCGGATCGCTGGCAATCGCGCTGGCGAACGCCGGGTACCCAGTCGTCGCGGTAGCCAGCCGGACCTTCGCATCGGCGCAAACCGTCGCCGACCGCATAGCAGGCTGCACCGCGGTCGAGAGCATCGCCGACGCCGCGAACCGAGCGCAGTTTGTCTTCATCACGACGCCGGACGACGCCATCGGACCGACGAGTGAGTCGATATCGTGGACGCAGGGCCAGGGAGTCGCCCACTGCTCGGGCGCGGCGTCCCTGGATATCTTCGATCCCGCGACTCGAAAAGGCGCGAGCGCTGGAGCATTCCATCCGCTGCAGTCCTTCAATTCGATCGACAACGGCGTCCAGTCCGTCCCCGGAACCACCTTCGGCATCGAGGGCGACGCTGCGATGCAGGGGTACCTGAGCGAAATGGCGCTGGCGATCGGCGGCAACCCGATCCTCTTGAAACCCGAGGACAAAGTGCTGTATCACACGTCCGGTGTTCTTATGGGCAACCTGCTGGCCGTGTTAGGATCGGTCGCGTCGAGGATTTGGGAGCGGTTCGACCATCCCACGGACGAGGGCGCGAAGGCGCTGGCCCCGATGATGAAGGCAGTGGCGACCAATCTCGAAACGTCGGGTGTGCCCGGAGTGATCGCTGGCCCGTACCCAAGGGGCGACATCGGCACAATCCGCAAACATCTCGATGCCCTGAGTGCGGACGTCCCGGAATATCTGCCGCTATACTGTGAGTTGGCTCTGGCAGGCCTGCCATTCGCGGTCGAGAAAGGCTCCCTTGACCCCGAGCGAGCGCGAGAGATCGAAGCATTGGTAAATCGGTTCAAAACCCGCCAGGCGAGCAAGCAGACCGCCTGACAGGGAAGATCGGACTTCACTCAAAAGTGCACATGAGGAGGTACCAACGTTGCGCATAACCATCCGAGACCTGAAGCAGATGAAGCGTCGGGGCGAGAAGATTCCCATGATAACGGCCTACGACTACACTTCGGCAAAGTTGCTGGAGCAGGCCGGAATCCCGCTGATGCTGGTCGGCGACAGCCTGGGCCAGGTCGTCCTCGGCTACGACTCGACCGTGCCTGTGACGATGGACGAGATGGTCCACCACGTCAAAACCGTGGTGCGAGGCACGGAGAAGGCGCACATCATCGGCGACATGCCTTTCCTGAGCTACCATGCCGAGATCCCGGAGGCCATCCGCAACGCGGGACGCCTACTGAAAGACGGCGGCGCTCAATCGGTCAAACTCGAAGGCGGACAGCACATGGCTGAAACAGTGAGCCGCATCGTCAAGAGCGGCATCCCGGTCATGGGCCACATCGGCCTGACTCCCCAATCCGTCAACCAACTAGGCGGCTATCGAGTGCAGGGCAAGTCGCTGAGCGCGGCGATGGACCTCATGGAAGACGCCAGGGTGCTCGAAGAGGCCGGCGCCTACGCGATTGTCCTCGAGTGCGTTCCGGCGCAGCTCGCCAAGTTGATCAGCGAGCGAGTCAAGGTCCCGACGATCGGCATCGGCGCCGGCGTCGGCTGCGACGGACAAGTGCAGATTTTCCACGATTTCCTGGGACTGTTCGACGACTTCGTGCCGAAGCATGCGCGCCGCTACGCTGAGCTCGGTGAAGCGATCAAAAACGCCGCCACCATGTACATCTCCGACGTTCAGACGGAAGCGTTCCCAACCGACAAGGAAAGCTTCACGATGAGCGAGTCGGTCCTGCACGAGCTGGAGGGCCGCGCGTTCAAACCGGCATAACTTCGACATCTTCCCGAACACATAGAAGAGCTCGGAGCCCCGTCCGTCGATTTTGGCGTTAGTGCAAGACGCCAGGCAATTCGAGCAGAATCTAGGCCGATCGGGCGTGACAATTCGCAGGTGAGGCCGCTCAAGTCGAGTGCGCTGACTGATTGTGAAAATCATCGAAACAGTTGACGCTTTTCGAGACGTCCGGCGTCGTACGCCGGACCCGCTGGGGCTCGTGCCGACCATGGGCTACCTGCACGACGGCCACCTCGCCCTGGTCCGCCGCGCGCGAGCCGAGAACGCCAGCGTTGCCGCCAGCATCTTCGTGAACCCGACACAGTTCGCGCCAACCGAAGACCTGGCCACGTACCCTTGCGACATGGAAGGCGACCTCGAGAAGCTGGAGCGAGAGGGAGTCGACCTGGTGCTCGCGCCGAACGCCGACGAAATGTATCCATCCGGATTCGACACTTTCGTCGATGTCGGGGACGTCGCGAACCGGCTCGAAGGAGCACATCGACCCGGCCACTTCCGCGGTGTCGCAACCGTCGTGTGCAAGCTTCTCACCATCGTCCGTCCGGACCGCGCCTACTTCGGCCAGAAGGACGCGCAGCAATCGATGGTGATCCGCAGACTCAGCGCCGACCTGAACCTCGGCGCGGAGATCGTTGTCGTTCCCACGGTGCGCGACGCGGACGGCCTGGCTCTCAGCAGCCGCAACGCGTACGTGAAGCCCGACCAACGCGACGCCGCACTAACGCTGTCCCACTCCCTGAACCTCGCCAGACGCATGTACGACGATGGCGTTCGTGACGCCGAAAAGATCCGCTCCCAGATGCGCGAACTCATCGCCGTGGTACCCGACGCCAACCTCGACTACGTCAGCATCGCCGACGCCGACACACTCGCCGAGCTCGACGATATCGACCGCCCAGCCCTGGTATCGCTCGCCGTCAACGTCGGCAGCGTCCGTCTGATCGACAACACGCTGCTGCCATAGCGTTTCGGCAAGGCTGGCCGACTTCGACATCAATTGCGGCGCCTGCTATCTCAGTTAGGCTCCAACGCAGATCGCAACGTGGTTGACCGCCCATGACTCCCTGCTTCGGCGGCCGCCTCCGGCAACCCACCCAATGAACCTGTATCATTGAAGCCCACCGGTGCTGCCGCCGCTCCTGACAGACCCGATTGATCCCAGATCCACGGAGGATACGTAAGGAGGCGAAGCCTCCCTTACGCGGGGGTCTGGGGGCGTCCCCAGAACACCTTCGCCAAACGCAATTAACTTCAGCGCCGAGCACACTACTCGAGGAGCAAACAATGAAAATCACCGATGTCGAATGCCTAGTCTTGGACCGCTCGTTCCCGTTCGTACGGGTGCACACCGATGAAGGGATAACCGGCATCGGCGAGTGCTTCCGACGCCAACCCGGCGTGACCAAGATGCTGGTCGACGAGCTGCTCAAGCCCGCCCTCGTCGGCAAAGATCCACTGGACACCGAAGTCCGCTGGCGCGACATGGCGCGAGCCGGTTCCGCGACCGAACTCGGGGGCGCGATCTACTGCGCCATCGCCGGATTGGACATCGCCCTGTGGGACATCAAAGGTAAAGTGCTCGGGATGCCGATCCACAAGCTGCTGGGCGGCAAAATTCACGACAAAGTCCACGTGTACGCTAGTTCGATGGCCCGCAACCTGACGCCGGAAGAAGAGGGCCGTCGCGCCGCGTCCCTCGTCGAGCAGGGATACGACACGTACAAGCTGCACAGCGCGGTCCCCGGCGCCATCGACGACCCGGCCGACCAGACGATCGCCACGGTCACAGCAGTGCGGAAAGCAGTCGGCGACGATGTCGACATCCTGGTCGACGTCAACGGCGCGTACTCGGTGCACCACGCCATCGAGATCGGCAAAGCGCTCGAGGACCTGGGCGTGTTCCATTTCGAGGAGCCGCGCCCCGCCAACGACCTCGAAGGCCTCGCCCAGATCGCGGACGCGCTGACCATACCGATCGCATCAGGCGAGATGATCTACGACCATTTCCAGTATCGCGACCTGATATTGCAGGGTCGGGTGGACATCATCCAGCCCGACATCGTCAAAGTGCCGGGCTTTACCGAGTTCCAGAAGATCGCGACGCTTGCCTCGGCATTCGGCATCCCGATCACGGTGCACAACACCCAGCCGATTCTGAGCACGGTCGCGCACCTGCACTTCTGCGCAACGAGCCCGATGACTCCATACGCGCAGGAGTACAACATCGAGCACATCTCGATCCGCGACGAAATCTCGGTGCTGAAGGAGCCCCTCGAAGTCATCGACGGCCACATAGCCGTCCCCGACGGCCCCGGCCTCGGCGTGGAACTTGACGAAGCCGCGCTTAAGGAGCTCGCCTCGCGCTAAGCGGAGACCAATTCGTGGGGATTGCAAAGGGGCACGCCCCTTTGTGCGTCGGCCTCGGCCATCACAGGTTCTCGATGTGCACCGGCTCGATGTCGTCGGCGAGATCGAAGCCGAGGATACGCGAGTAGAAGTACAGCTCCGAATTCAGCGCTCGAATGACGTTCTCGGCCTTGCGGAAGCCGTGTTGCTCTCCCTCGAACGGCAGGTAGGCGACCGGCAGGCCTTTCTTCTTCAGAGCATCGACCATCATCTCGGCTTGGTTGGGCAACACGATCTTGTCCTCCAGGCCTTGCAACAGGATGATCGGGCACGACAGCAACTCCGTGTGGTGGATCGGCGACCGCTCGACGTACAGGTCTCGGCACTCAGGGTACGGGCCGACCATCGAGTCCATGTACCGCGATTCGAATTTGTGGGTTTCCTTGGCCAGCGCCTCCAGGTCGGCGACACCGTAGTAGGAGGCCCCGACCTTGAACACGTCTCGGAACGTCAGCGACGCCAAGGTCGTGTAGCCGCCCGCGCTGCCGCCGCGAATGATGAGCCGTTCGCCGTCGACGTCGCCGCGATCCACTAGGTGCTGCGCCGCGTTGACGCAGTCGGCGATGTCGACGATTCCCCAGCGCCCGTTCAGCCGGCGACGGTACTCGGTGCCGTAGCCGGTGCTGCCGCCGTAGTTGACGTCCACGACCGCGATGCCCCGGCTAGTCCAAAACTGGTACGCCAGGTTAAACGACGACATCGCCGCGCCCGTCGGGCCTCCGTGGCTGACGACGAGCAGCGGAGGCCGCTCGCCGGTCGGGCCTTCGAAATCGGAGTTGCGAGCGGGGTAGTAGAAGGCGTGGGCCATCAAGCCGTCGTCGGTCGGGAACTCGATCGTCTCGGGCACGGAAAGGTACCCGTCGTCGACCCCGACCTCTTCCGATCGCTTGAGCACCTCCATCGCCCCGCTGTCGGGGCGCAGACGAACGATCGCCCCGGGTTCGGTGGCTGAGCTCGCCTCGAACACGAACTGATCCGGCGACGCCTTGATGTCGCCCCGGCCGACCTCGGTGTACGGCCAGTCGATGTTCGTGAGCTCCAGCGTCTCGGTGTCGATGCTCGCGAGGCTCCAGACGCCGCGGCGATTGATCTCGCACACAATTCGCGTCGCCGACTCGAAGGAGTAGGTCTCCTGCCCGAGGGCCCACTGCGGCGTGCCGAACTCCGCGTCCATCGGCGCGACGGGTTGAGTCTCGCCATCGATCAAGCGGTACAGGTTCCACCAGCCGGAGCGATCGGACACGAAGTACAATACGCCGTCCGGAGACCATTCGGGTTGGAAGATCGATTCGGTCGGGCCCCCGGCAACCAGGCTCACGTCCTCGAGCGACCCGTCGTCCGCGATCCGCGCCGTCCACAGCTCGACGCCGTCCCACGGCATGTTGGGGTGGTTCCAGGCCATCCAGGCGAGCGTCGACCCGCCCGAGCTCAGGGCAGGCGACGAGTAGAAGTCGGCGCCGGAGACCAGGACATCGCCTTCGCCGCCGTTCTCCAAGTCGATGCTGACAAGCGTGTTGACGGCCTCCTGTCCCTCGACGGTGTGGTCCTCGCGAACGCACACCATCCGGTTTCGACGCCGGTCGACGACTCCGTCCGCGTATCGAAGCTCGACTGCGGGAGTCAACGGCGTCGGCTCACCGCCTGGTTCCTGGCGATACAGGCGCTGGTCGACAAAGTTCGTGAAGTAGATGACGCCGTCGGATACGGCGAAGGATCGTCCGCCGTACTCGTGCACACGCGTGCGCACGTTGAACGGCGCGGGCGTCACGTCGGTCACGACGCCGTCAGCCCCACGACGCACGACGACATTGCGCGCGCCCTCCTGGGGGCGCATCTCGACCCAGTAGATGTCGTCGCTCTCAAGTTCGATCTGCCCGAGCCCGACAGAGTCGGCAACGATGCTCTCGGCGGTTATCGGCGACTTCCATGAGCCGTAAGGGGCGATGGTCGGCATTGTTAGTCCTTGATGAAGCTTTGGGGGTGATTGTGGAGCTTGGCCCTTATGGTGATCAAATAAACACTTGTTCGAGGCATTTGCCATCCTGAGCGAAGTCGAAGGATCTGGGGCGCCGCAGACGATCGAGTGTGTTTTGCGACCAGATTCTTCGGCTGCGACCTCTGAATGACATATTTCGTACGGCGCCACTTATTATCTTGAACGCCATAAGCGCCAGAGCACCGGGCAACGTCTCGACGCGGCGAACGCGCGCCTCACAACAAGCGCTCGGTCTCCTGCCGAACGTGGTCGCGGAGCTCTGGAGGCAATGGGCCGATTGAACCGGCCTTCGCGTTTTCGTGGATGCGCTCGGGCCGCGATGTGGCAGGGATCGCTGAGCTCAACCGCGAGTCGGACAGCACCCACGCCAGAAGCGCCTGCGCCCAGGTTTCGATTCCAAGTTCGGCGAGCGGGGCGAGGTCCGGCTCGGACTTGAGCTCCTTCACGTAGCGCCCCTTCTTGAGCGGCTCCATGACCAGAATGCCGACACCGAGTTCCTCCGCGGCAGGCAGTATCTCAGCCTCGCAACCACGCTCGATGACGTTGTACGGGATTTGCATCGCGTCGATGCGGCCGGCTTTCATCAACTCGACGATGACCGGGTACGCCTCGTACACCATCGCCGTGACGCCGATTATCCCGATCTTGCCTTCGTCCTTCAGCGCCTCCAGCGTCGGCAGGTGCGTCTCCCAGTCGATCATGTTGTGGATCTGGTACAGGTCGATGTAGTCCGTCTGAAACAGCTCGAACGACTGCGCGATCTGGGCCTTTCCAGCCTCTTTACCTTCGCACCGAACCTTCGACGCCAGGTAGAACTGATCGCGACGACCCTCCGTCGTCTAGCCCACCACGCGCTCAGCGGCGCCGTACGCCGACGCGCAATCGATCAGGTTCATCTGTTCTACAATGCAGTTGTCGACGATCTGGCTTCGCACGGCGATGTCCTCGTCTGACGAGACGTCGAACGCCCTCAGCGTGCCCAACCCGATCGCGGACACTTCGATGTTTCCGAGTTTGCGGTATTCCAAATTTCGTTCTCCTAAATGTCTGCTGTCTGCTGAGAATCCGGCTCGACGCTCACCCTCGCCCGATGAAAGGCATTATTGTTGCGATGAGCTGGATGAATTGCACATTCGCGTCCAGCGGCAGATTCGACATGAACACGATCGCTTCCGCGACATGTTCCACGTCGAACCGCGGCTCGATGCGGACCTCGCCGTCGGCTTGCAGCGCTCCGATTGTGCTCATGCGATCGGTCGCGGTGGTCGCGGCGTTGCCGATGTCGATCTGGCTGCAAGCGATGTTGTACTTTCGCCCGTCGAGCGAGGTCGCCTTCGTGAGACCGGTGATCCCGTGCTTGGTGGCGACGTACGGCGCGGAGTTCGGACGAGGCACATGCGACGCCGTCGAGCCGTTGTTGATGATCCGGCCGCCCATCGGATCCTGGTTCTTCATGATCTTAATCGCTTCCTGCGTGCATAGGAACGTGCCGGTCAGGTTGCTTTCCACGACGCGCTTCCACTGCTCGTAGGTCAAGTCCTCGAGCAACACCCCCGGAGCGCCGTGTCCAGCGTTGTTGAACAGCACGTCGAGGCGTCCAAACGCGTCGACCGTCTTGGCGAACAGCGAAGCGACAGCCGCGGGCTCGCCCACGTCTGTCGGCACGGTAATCGTCCGGGAACCGAGCTCGCCCGCCTCTTGGACGGTTTCTTCGAGCGGCTCGGCGCGTCGGCCAGCCAGCACGACGGAGTACCCGTTTTCCAGTAACGCAAGGGCGGAGTACTTGCCGACCCCGGTGCCGGCGCCAGTCACGATTGCAACCCTACCATTTGACGTCATCGGTCAGATCCTCCACACACTTGAATCGGATTCGCCCCCCCACTGATCTTCAGCCCTCTGCCGAGGACTCCGAGGTTAACCGCGGCCGACGAACGGCATCTTTGTCGCCATGATCGTGATGAACTGCACGTTGGTTTCCAGCGGCAGGTTGGAGATGTACAGCACCGTTTCCGCGACGTGCGCCACGTCGAACGTCGGCTCGATTGCGACCTCACCGCTTGCCTGCGGAACGCCCTGGCCCATCCGCTGTGTCATCGGAGTTGCAGCGTTGCCGATGTCGATCTGGCTGCACGCGATGTTGTACTTGCGGCCGTCGAGCGAGGTCGCCTTCGTGAGGCCGGTGACGCCGTGCTTGGTGGCGGTGTAGGGCGCGGAGTTCGGTCGCGGCGTGTGCGCCGAAATCGAGCCGTTGTTGATTATGCGGCCCCCCATCGGGTACTGCGCTTTCATGATCCGGATCGCGTGCTGGGTGCACAGGAACGTGCCGGTAAGATTGGCGTCAACGACCCCGATCCACTGTTCGTACGTCAGGTCTTCCATGAGCACGCCGGGCGAGCCGTGGCCGGCATTGTTGAACACCACGTCCAGGCGTCCGAACGCGTCCATCGTCTTCGAGAACAGCTCCGCAACCGACTCAGGATTGCCCACGTCGCCCTGGACGGCCAGCATTCGCGAGCCGCCCTCGCCAGCATCGGATATCGTCTCTTCCATCGGCTCGGTGCGACGTCCCGATATCGCGACGGAATACCCGTCCTGTACCAGCGCCAGGGCGGACTGCTTGCCGATGCCGCTGCCGCCGCCCGTAATAATAGCCACTCGTCCGTTTGAAGCCATTGGTCATTTCTCCTAGCAATCTTGTGCGAAGATGTGTACTCGCAGAGTTGTGCCCGCTGGCGGTCGACGATCGTCGAGGCGTGATCGCCAACTACCGGTGCTGAGTAGCGATTATAGTCGTGCGCGCCGACCCGTGCCACTGCCCTTGGCCCTGCGTACGCCGCCCATGTCGGCGCCTTCGAGGGGCACTTTGCCGATTGCGGTGTCGCGCTCCAACGAATCGAGGCGTTCCCGCGGGATGCCAAGCACCTCGCCTAGCACGTAGTCGTTATGTTGGCCGAGCCCGGGCGCCGGTTCGTGCCTTGGCTCGGGTTCCGACTCCAGCTTCCAGATCGGACCACTCATCGGGTGTGTGCCCGCGTCAGGATGATCGATCGTTCTGAAGTAGCCTCGATCTTGCAAATGAGGATCGTCGTACGTCCCCGCGCAGCAATCCAGAACCGGTCCGGCCGGAACGCCACGCTCTTGCAAACGCTCCGTGACGCGTTGCCGGTTCTGTGTGGATGTCCATCGACTCAGCGCGGCGTCGATATCGTCGTGGCGCGCCAGTCTGCCGTCCAGCGTCGACAGCCGGACGTCATCTGCGAGATCGGGGTCGACGACGACGTCGCACAACGCTTGCCACTCGGCGTCTGTCCGAACTGCGATCGCGACCCAGGCGTCTTCACCCTCGCACGGATACGCGCCGTGGGGTGCCATCGCCGGATGCCGGTTGCCGCGCCGCTCCCGAGCGTTGCCGGTTAGCTCGTATTCCAAGAAGACTTCGCCGAGGTGAGGGATGAACGCCTCGGATTGGGACAAGTCGATGAACTGGCTCTTGCCTGACAAGGCGCGCCGATAGACGGCGGTGCAGATGGCGAAGGCCGCCGTCACCCCTCCCACGGCATCCGGATGGTGCACCGGCGACAGCCGCGACAGGTCCAGGTCAGGGTAGCCTCGAAGCGCCGAATGGCCGGAGATAGCGTCGATGCTCATCCCCATGCTGCGTATGCCCTTGTACGGCCCGGTGTTCCCGTATCCGGGCATGAACAACGCAATGATGTCCGGTCGGGCCTGACGCAGCGCATCGTATCCCAGGCCGAACTTCTCCATAACTCCGAACGAGTAGTTGCAAACAACGACATCGCTAACGGCGACGAGGTTCAAGAAAGCATCTACGCCTTCAGGGCGGGTCAGGTCCAAGGTCATGGCGATCTTGTTCCGATTGATCGCGTTGAAGTTCGCGACCCGATTCCACGGGCGTTCGCCAGGGTCGCCGTCCGGATATCCCGGCGCTCCGGGACGCGGCCGGACCGGTCCCCTCGCGATGCGCTGCACCGACTCTACTTTCACGACCTCCGCGCCCATGTCGCCCAACAACGCCCCGCAAAACGGTCCCGCCCAGATCTCCGCGAGTTCCAAGACCCTGATTCCAGTGAGCGGCCTCAAATCACGCCTCGCCTTCGAAGTCCATCGATCTCGGAGCCGTTCATCCGAAGCACGTCCGAAAAGACCGCGCGTGTATGCTCCCCCAACCCGGGCGCCGGCATCTCTTCGACCCCGGGTGCGTCAGACAACTTGAACGGCTGGCCCGGATAGGCGAGGGTTCCGAATTCGGGATGGGCGATCCGGCGGAAGAAGCTCCGGTCTTTGAAGTGCTCGTCGGCCATGATCTCGGGCGGTGTCAAAACAGGCCCGCCCGGAATGCCCTCTTCCTGAGTGGCCTGGAACACTTCGGCGCGTGTGTGACGGTCCAGCCATTCCTGGAATATAGCCTCCAGCTCGATGCGGTTCTTGACCCGGTCTTCGGGTTCGACGAACCGTGGGTCACGAGTCAGCTCGGACTTGCCGATCATTCGCGCGATGTTGGGCCACATCCGCGGTCCCAGCGGCAGGAAGCTCATGTGGCCGTCCTTGCATCGGAACGTGCCCACCGCGTAAGGCTCGCGCCCCCCGGCCGCCGATGTTCGCGGCTCCCGGCGTAGGTCCAGCTCGCCGTTGTAGACGAAGGGCGCCCGCCGCCCGATCTGGTGCGGATGCCCGGCCATGCATTCCATTATCGAGAGGTCGATCCAATCGCCTTCCCCGGTCATCAGCGCGCCGACGCACGAGGCCACAGTCGCGGCAGCGGCGGCGGTTCCGGCGAAATACCCCGCGATCTCCCCGCCGTACATCAACGGGTGACGCTCCGGAATGCCTTCACGTGCCATGCCTCCGCCCATCGCGAACACGGTGAGCTCGGTGTACTCGAAATCTTTGTAGGGGCCTGTCTGCCCGAACGGGGTGACCGAGGTCATGATGATTCCGGGTGTCTGATCGCGCAGCCGATCGTAGCCGATGCTGAGCGACCCCATGATGCCGGGCTTCAGGCTCTCGACGATGATATGGCTTTTGGAAGCGAGATCATGAAACGCGGCCTGCCCCGGTTCGCTTTCGAGGTCCAGAGTGACGCTCTGTTTGTCAGCATTGAGATGCAGGAAGAACGCGGCATCTTCTTTTGAGGACGGGCTGGGCGCACGCTGTCCGGCCCATTGTCGTGCCGACATCGAATCGACGCCGGGTTTCTCGACCTTGATCACCTCGGCGCCATACTGGGCCAGAAGTTTTGCGCAAAACGGCCCGGCGACGCCGTCGGCCACCTCGAGCACGCGTATGCCGTCGAGAATCGCTACAGGCACCCATCTACCTCCTCCGCCCTGGTGGCGGCAACGCCAATTCTCCACGCGGCGACTGTGCCTGTCAACATCGCACGGAGATGTTCGACGGTTGTTCGTTGCCGAGGTTAACCCAAGTTGATAAGCTATAGGCAGCCGCTAAGGGACGGCCCAGAAACGACCAGCGATACGGGGAACCGAGATGCAAGACGTATTTCGCGAGGCTGTAAACCTTCTCGAGAAGGACGACCAGATGGTCGTGGCAACAGTCATCCGAACCAAAGGGTCCACGCCACAGAAGCCTGGCGCGAAGTTGCTCGTGCGCAGAGACGGCACCGGCGTCGGCACGCTGGGCGGAGGTTGCGTCGAAGGCGACATCTGGTTCGAAGCCACGCAACTCATGAAGCGCGGAGGCGATACCCAGTACCGTGAGTACGAGTTGAACGAAGACCTCGCCGCCGAAGACGGCCTCGTGTGCGGCGGCACGATGTTCTTCCTCATCGACCCGATCTACAGCCCCAACGAATACCTGCCCTACGCCCGCGAGATCGAGGCGGCGTACCAGGGCAAGGGACCCGTCGCGGTGGCGAACCTGATCAAACCGGCTCCAGGCAGCGACGCCGCTCTCGGCTCGAAGCTGTTCGTGCGGGAAGACGGCTCGACCGAAGGCACTCTGCACGATGTCAATCTCGACGAGGACGCCGCGGATCTCGCTCAGGACTTGATGATCCACGGCAAGAGCGAGTACGTCGTCGCCGACAACGGCGCGGAGTACTTCGTCGAAGCGTTCACGACCCCGCCTCAACTGGTGATCTGCGGCGGAGGTCACGTCTCGAAGGCGATTGCGGCCCACGCGGCCAGCCTGGGATTCCGGCTTTTCGTCACCGACGACCGAGAAGAGTTCGCCAACCGACAGCGATTCCCCGACGCTGACATGGTCGTTGCCAAGCCGCCGGCAGAGGCGCTCAAGGAACTGCCGATCAACCCCAACACGTTCATCATCGTCGCCACTCGCGGCCACAAGTTCGACGCCATCGCCACAGCCGCCGCAGCCGCCACTGAAGCCCGCTACGTCGGCTTGATGGGCAGCAAGCGCAAGACCATCCTGATCTACGAAGACTTGGTCCGCATGGGCCTGTCGGTCGATCGCATCCGCGAAATCCGCTCCCCAATCGGCCTGGACATCAAGGCCCGGACTCCGGAAGAGATCGCCATCTCCATCATCGCGGAGGTCCTGCTGTTCCGGCTGGGAGGCGCAGGTCTCCCGATGAAGCTGGAGCAACGCCAGATCGACCGGATCGTCGCGAAGGTGGAGGCCGAGAAGGCCGTACCGGTCGCCGACTAGCGTAAAGCCGACTCAAAGTGAGCACTCGAGACGAAATTGACGGCGGAGCAAGCGCTCCTCCCACGCAGTTCGTCTCGGCGATCCTGACCGCGGCCGGCCAGTCCACTCGCATGGGCAGCCCGAAGCCTTTATTGTCGTGGCGCGGCACAACGTTGCTCGAATATCAGGTTTCATGCCTGCTGGAGGGCGGCGCGTCCGAGGTGATCGTCGTACTCGGCCACCGATCAGAAGACATTGCTCCGCACGTCAAAGGCGCCAATGTCCGATACGTCGTCAACCCGAGATACATCGAAGGCAGATCGACCTCAGTGGTTTGTGGAGTCGATGCCGTCTCGCCTTTATGCGAAGCGATCATGCTGCTCGCCGTCGACCAACCCCGGACGCCCGAGATCGTCGCCCGGGTCATAGACTCCCACGCGGCCAACGACGCCCTCGTCACGTCGCCCCGACACGAGGGCCACGGTGGCCATCCTCTGGTCTTCGCCGCGAGCCTCAAGCCCGAGCTCATGCGCATCACGGAAGAGCGTCAGGGCATCCGCGAGGTGTTCGATCGCCACAGAGACAGTTTCCTGGAACTGCCACTCAACGACCCGATGATCCGGCTGGACTTCAACACCCCGGACGAGTACGAGGCGGCCAGGCGCCAGTACGAAGCGTGAACACCGCTGCCCATTCGCCATTCTGAGGCCGCAGCCGAAGAATCTGGTCGTACGACGATCACGCCCCGCCTACAGACACCTCGGCGTTTGAGCCGCCCAGCGAGCCCATGCCGCTGGAGTCACGGCCGGCAACCGGAAAACCCACGTCGCGATGAACTCGCCGTCGTGCCATTGGGGCTCCGACTCGAGGTCGCCCATCAGGCGCTGGGACCAGGCGTCCTGGTCCGGGTCGTCGGCATTGGTGTGGTAGACGTCTTTGTTCTCGAAGATGCCCATCATGATCATGTCCCGCGGGTCCGAGTCGAGATTCACCAGGTAGCCTGAAACGGCGCCGTCAATCTTGGGCTTGCGTTCCGCGTTTCACTCCTGTAGAGGGTGCTGAGCTCGTCCCTAGTGCCCTGCCTTGACTCTGAAATGCGGAACTGTCCTGTACATCGTATCCTCTGCCTCCCGGTCGTATAGCGCTTCATCCACACAATGTCAGAGTACGTCCGATACCGACGCGAACACAAACAATTCTGCTACCCGCTCCAGGCCTGCCACGCGCGCTCCAGACGTTTCTGCGCGACCTGATGCTTTTTGCCCAGATCGGCGATCTTGTCGATGTTCTCGCTTGCCGACGCTTCGGCGAGCTGGCGTTCAATGCGGGCGATTCTGGCCTCGAGTTTCTCGATGGTTGCGCCGTGGTCGACGGCCGATGCCACGGGCTCCGCGGCGCGTTCTTGCTTTTTCGTTTCGCGAACTCGTCGTCGTTGCCGGGCTTTGGCTCGCTTCGAAACCAGAGGCGCGACCGCTGGCTGCTTGGACTGGACCCACTCCGGAAACGTTCCCGGGAACAGCTTCGCGACGCCGTCCTCGATGGACCAGATCTGATCCGCCATCAGAGAGATGAAGTGGCGGTCGTGCGAGACGAACAACAGCGCGCCCGAATAATTCGACAGCGTGTCTTCCAACGCTTCGCGACTCGGGATGTCCAGGTGCGTTGTCGGCTCGTCCAGGATCAGCACGTTGGGCTCGGTGATCAGCAGCCGGGCCAGAGCGAGCCTGGTGCGCTCACCGCCGCTCAGCACAGCGACCTGCTTGAACACGTCGTCGCCCGTGAACAGGAATCGGGCGAGGTAGCTGCGAGCGTCAACAAGTTGCAGGTTCCTTATGTCGATCAATGCGTCGAGGACGGACCTACCGTCGGGCAGATCGTCGGTGCCTTGCTGCAGATACCCGACATCGACGTTGTGCCCGAGTGCGATCGAGCCCGCGAGCGATTGCTGTTGCCCCAGAATCGTTCGCAGGAGCGTCGTCTTGCCGATGCCGTTGGCCCCAACGATGGCCGTTCGTGATCCGCGCTCCAGTTCGATCTTCGGGATCGACACCAGTTCTACCGATTTTGCGTCTTCGACGAAGCCCACTTTGAGGCCGCGAATGCCGAGAACAACGCCGCCTGTTCGTGTGGCGTTGGCGGCCGAGATGCGGATCGACCGGTCGCGTTCCGGCGCGTCGATGCGTTCCATCCGCCCGAGTCTGGTTTGCCGTCCTCGGGCCTCTTTCGTTCGTTGACCGGCCATGTATCGTTGGATGAACGACTCTTCCTTCGCGATGAACTCTTGCTGGCTGTCGAAATCCTTTTGCTGCCGCTCGACCTGAGCTTGCTTCAGCTCTCTGTATTTCGAGTAGTTGCCAGGGAACCGCTGGAGCCGTCCATGGTCCATCTCCCATATTTCGGTCGCGACTCGGTCCAGGAAATACCGGTCGTGCGAAACGACCACAACGGAGTAGTCGAAGCTGGAGAGGAATCCTTCGAGCCAGTCAAGCCCGTCGAAATCGAGGTAGTTCGTGGGTTCGTCGAGCACCAGCAGGTCAGGGTCCGTGAGCAGGGCTCGGGCCAGAGCCGCCCGGGTTCGCTCGCCGCCACTCGCCATCGACGAAGGCGTTTCGAGCGTGTCCCGCGCCAGGCCCACGCCCGCGACGACGCGTTCCATCCGGTTCATGTAATCGTAGCCGCCCTCGGATTCATACTGCTCCAGCAGCGACGAGTAACGGCGCTCGGCCTGACGCCGTTCGTCGTCGTCGGACTGCTCGAGATCCGCTGCGCTGGTCGCGAGTTGATGCTCGAGTTTCAGGAGACCGTCGAACGCGATCATGATCTCGTCGTGTAGGGTGCCGTCGCGAGCCGCGTCAGGGATCTGCGAGACGTGGCCGATTCGTAGCGAGCGTGCTCGGCTCACGCTCCCGCCATTGGGCTCGAGTTCGCCGGTCAGTACGCGCAGCAACGATGTCTTGCCGCCGCCGTTCGGGCCGACGATGCCGACACGCGCCTGTTCATGCACGTCGAGGCTGATGCCCGAGAACACTTCGATCTCGCCGTAAAACAACCTGAGCTGAGAAGCAGAAAGAGTAGGCAATGCGATCAGTCGTCCGCGGGAACAGGTTCGGCTTCGGCGTGCGAGGATGTCCCCGCTCCGATGTGCCCGATCATCCAGTCCAGCATCCGCGACAGATACTCCATGCGCAGCTTCGGGTGTCCTCTGCGCAGGAAGCTGTGGGCGCAGTCCGGGAAGCGCACGAACTCGACTTCTTTGTCCAGCCGCTTAAGGGCGACGAAGTACTGCTCGCTCTGTTCAATCGGACACCGAGCATCTGCCTCGCCGTGCATCAGCAAGACAGGCGTTTCGACGTTCTGTGCGTAGGTCAGCGGCGAGTGCTCCCTGAATGCGTCCACTGCGTCGACGCGCCGGCCGCCCCACTGGACCTCGCCGAAGCTGACGCCGATGTCGGATGTGCCGTACATGCTGGACAGGTTTATGCATGGAGCCCCGACGACCGCAGCGTCGAAACGCGTGTCGTGCCCGATGATCCACGAGCTCATGAATCCGCCGTAGCTGTAGCCGGTGATGCCCAGCCTCGATGCGTCGACGTAATCTCGGGCCGACACTTCGTCGACGGCGGCCATAATGTCCAGGTAGTCGCCGCCGCCCCAATCCGCGTGGACGGCCATCATGAAGTCGACGCCGTACGTAGACGTCCCTCGCGGATTGACCGCGAGGACGATGTAGCCCGCGGTCGCGAGCACCTGCTGGATGTCGTTAAACGCATCCGAGAACACGCCGTGCGGCCCCCCGTGGATGTCGAGGATGAGCGGATACTGCTGCGTTTGGTCGAAGTCCGGCGGGAAGAACAGGCGAGATTCGATTTCCGATCCCGCTCGGTTCATCGTGAATTTCTCAAACAGCGCTGGCGGATGTTCTCGAAGGTATTCGCGGTTGTAGTCGGTCAGTTGACTCATGGCGCCCGAGTCGAGCTCAACCCGGTGCAGATTGCCCGGCGAGTCCGGCGTCGCGCTCAAGACGACGGCCCGTTTTCCGGCAGCATCGAATGTGACCGCGGTGAACATCGCGCCACCGCCTGCGATCTTGTGCAGGGCGCCGTCAGTGACGGCAATCTCATACAGGGCGGACTCGCCCCGCGCGTCGCCTTGGAACACGATGCGGTCATCGGATCGCCAACGAATATCAGGCGGCGGAATCAGTGGAGCGTACCCGCCGGCCGGCTTCAACGAGTCGTCGGTGAGTCTTCGCGGCGGCTGTCCAGGCTGGAGCATGTACAACCATCCCTGCCATCCCGCTGGAGCTTCACCGCGATCTGACCCGACCACCGCGATTGCGTGTCCGGTCGGCGACCAGGTCACCGCGGCGATGCCGGACAGTCCCTCCGATCGGTGCTCCAGCGCCCCTCCTCCGGATGCGACAACGTATACGTCCGAACGAGTCTCGATGTCCTTGGCGTCGCGTCGGTCGCCGATGAACGCGATGCCGGAGCCGTCTGGCGACCATGTAGGCGCGCTGTCGTCGCCATCGCCGTCGGTAATTTGCTTCATCTCGCCTGAGCTGACGTCCACCGTGAATATGTGGCTGAACGCGTCTCCGCGCCAGCCGATCGTGTCGCCTCGATACCGGATGCGCCGAACGACTTTGGTTCGGGGCATCTTCGCGTCTGCCGCGTCACCCGGAGGCAAGTCCGGGTCCACGTCGGACGCGAACGCCAACGAACTTGAATCCGGGGACCACTCGATTGCAGCGATGCCGCCTGGGACCGACGTCAACTGACGCGCCTCGCCTCCCGCTGTCGGGATGATCCAGATCTGCTTCCGACCGTTACCGTCCGGCCGCACAAACGCCATCGACGCGCCGTCCGGCGAGAACCTCGGGCTCCCGTCTTCGTCGCCGCTGGTGAAATCCGCGGCGTCGCCGCCATTGGTTGTCGCGACCATGATCTTCGATTGCTGTTTCAGGCTGACCCGGTCGATTGTCGATCGCACGAACGCCACTCGGCTCCCGTCTGCCGATAGGCACGGGTCCGAAACGCTGGTCAGTTTGACGATGAGCTCGGGCGTAATGGGACTAGGCATGGGTCTCTCCTTGGATATCGCATCGGGATATCGTAACGCCTGAACTATCTAACCCCACCGGCTGGCGGCGCGTCAAGCTGGCCGTCGTCCGAACGACGACTCGCCGAGTCACACTGAGCGCGCGCCTACTTTCGGCTGGCAGAAGATTGATCAGCCGTAATAGACCGTCCATTAGCTTCGGACGAGACGCCATTCAATTGATCGGCGTCAGTTTCCGGTATTCGGTGCGCGTTGGGCAATGTCATGACCGCACGCTAGACGTCCTTCATTCGGCAAACGGCAGCGCTCGAATGCAGAAAACGTTGGAGGATTCAGGGCATGTTTGGGTTGTTTGGTCACAAACCTGGATCTGTCCCGCCCACCCGCCCGCGAAGGTTTTCTTAGTGTATGAACCGACACCCCAAAACCCTGGCGTGGGCTCGCCCCCTGCACCCCCACTTCCTCGCCTTACGAGGGCGCATAGGATTGTCCAGAGATATTCGCTCTGGCAAACGGGAGGGCAGATGCCCGTTACGCCTGTTCGAGACCGAAGGTGCTACCGGATCCATTCCGACACCGTGTGGCGCTCAGGCGGTAACACGTGCAAATTATCATGGGCAGCCAGTTAGGCGTTGCGTCGTGGGCGGTTGGGGACTTGTGTCGGTCGTCGTCGCGCTGGGTCACTGTCGAGTTGGACGCGCACGTGCGGCCTTTCGGTCCCTTTGGTCCCTTCCCTCCACTCCGAAAAAGTTGCGGCGCGCAACACGGCGAGGTATCGTATCAGGCACCCTGACCTGAAGCGTGCCTGATGCAGCGAATTCCGCTTGAACCCGTCGATTCCGTCACCGTTACCTCGTTGATGGACAACGTGTCCGATCTGTTGCTCCAAGACCAGGGACCGGCAAAGCGCGCATCGATCAATAACGCATCGGCGCCTCACATGGCCGCACGGTTCATCGAAGACAGCGACGTTGGCGACACGCTGCGGGCTGAGCACGGCTTCTCCGCGCTTGTGTCGGTCGACAAAGGAGGCCGAACGCACAACATCCTGTTCGACGCCGGCGTCAGCCCGGACGGGGTCGTCGATAACATGCGGAGGCTGAGCTTTTCGCCCAAAGACCTCAAAGCCATGGTCATGAGCCACGGCCATTTCGATCACACGGTCGGCTTGGACGGGTTGGCCGGCGAGCTCGGCACGGTGAATTTGCCGGTGATGGTCCACCCCGAGTTTTGGAGCCGCCGCCGAATCGCGATTCCCGGTCGGCGCGCTTCCGAGCTCCCGACGACGAGCAAGTCGGCGCTTGTCGGCGCCGGATTCGAGATGATCGAGGATCGCCAACCGTCGTTCCTGCTCGGCGGCTCAATTCTGATCACGGGCGAAGTCGACCGGACCACTGAGTACGAGACAGGCTTCGGAGTCCACCAGGCGTTTCGAGACGGCGGCTGGCAACCCGACCCTCTGATCCTCGACGACCAGGCGCTGATCCTGAATGTCCGCGACAAAGGTCTTGTGGTGCTGACCGGTTGCGGTCACGCTGGAATCGTCAACATCGTCCGCTACGCCAAAAGGCTGACCGGCGTGAACGACGTCCATGCCGCGATTGGCGGGTTCCATCTGAACGGGCCGCTGTTCGAACCAATCATCCCGGCCACCATCGCCGCGCTTTCCGAACTCAACCCCCGATACATCGTGCCGGCCCACTGTACGGGTTGGCGCGCCGTCCACGCGATTGCCGCCGCGTTGCCTGATGCGTTCATCCAAAACAGCGTTGGCACGCGGTTCGAACTCTAGAGTGGCTTCGATTATCGCAAAAGCCCCGCGCTCCCGACGCACACTTTTCTTCGGATCAGCGATGCACATCTGGAGCGACCTGTTCTTCGCGATTCTGGTTCCGCTGCTGCCGTTCATCAAGGAAGACATGGACTTGAGCTTCACGGAGGTCGGGCTGCTCAGATCGGTGCTCAACGGGTCTTCGGCGGTGCTTCAAGTGCCAGCCGGTTTCCTGGCCGAGAGCGTGGGCGAGTTCTGGCTGCTGATCTGGGGCAACCTCTGGGTGGCCGCGGGGTTGGCCGCGATGGCGGCGTCGCCAGTGTTCATTGTGCTGGTGGCGGCTTCCGCGATCGGTGGGCTCGGCGGCGGCGCACAGCATCCGCTCGCTTCCAGCATGGTCTCTAGGGCGTACGACGATCGCGGTCGGTCCACGGCCGTCGGGACTGTCAACTTTGCCGGAGACCTGGGCAAGATGATGGCGCCGTTGGTCGCCGGGTTGTTCGCCGTTTCTTTAGGATGGCGATACGCGTTGCTGATCGTGTCGGTCGCCGGCGCAGTGTTCATGTTGGGCGCGATGCTGACACGCCGGGTGGTGGACATCGGGAAACCGGCAGCGAGCGAGCTCGACGAGTCACAGGTAGATGACAGCGCGCAAATGGGTGGTTTTGTGACGTTGAGCGGCCTTGGCATCTTGGACTCAGCAGCGCGGTCGGGGTCGCTCGTCTTCCTGCCGTTCGTCCTCGAATCGAAGGGATTCGGGTTAGCTCAGACAAGCTGGCTGCTTTTTCTGCTTTTCGCCGGAGGCGCGGCGGGAAAGTTCGTGTGCGGCTGGCTAGGCGACCGCATCGGCACTGTCAGCCTGATCTGGTGGACGAAAGGGTTGACGGCGGTGATGCTGGTCATCGCGATGGCCGCTCCGGCCTGGACGATGGCTCCGTTGATGATCCTGACGGGGATCGGGTTGAACGGCACGTCGTCGGTCCTGTACGCGACGGTCGCCGAATTCGTGCCCGCGACGCGCAGAGGCAGGTTCTACGGCTTCTTCTACACCACCAACGAGGCCGGAACTGTCGTCGCGCCGCTGGTCTACGGGCTGATCGCCGATCTGGCCAGCCTCAAGGTGACGATGATTGTCATGGGCATTGCGACCGCCACGATTCTGCCCGCGAGTCTGGCGTTGCGCAAACACCTGATTCCCCGCGTCGTGGGCCGGTCCGGCGACGCCTGACGCAGGTGTCGAGCCATTGACGCTTCGCGTGCCTCGGTGCTAGCATCACGGGTGTTCATACCAGCCTCGGATCAAGAATGACTCTCGACAGCGAACTCTCGCTCCAAGCCACAAACCGGGACTCCACACTGACCATAGGTGTGTTCGATGGGGTCCATCGCGGTCATCAGCATCTGATATCGCGGACGATCGACGAAGCCAAGAGGACCGGCAGGCAGGCTGGCGTAGTCACCTTCTCCAACCACCCGAAGGACGTGCTCTTTCCCGGCTCCGAGGTCGTCTGGCTCATGGACCTCGAAGAACGAGTCAAGCTGATCAAAGAAACCGGAGCCGATTTCGTGGCTCCGGTCACCTTCGACAAAGACGTATCTTTGATGCCTGCCGAGCAGTTCCTGGCGAAGCTGGTGGACAAGCTTAAGATGAAGCAACTGGTGGTCGGACCGGACTTCGTTCTGGGTCACGACCGAGACGGATCGCTGGGGACGCTGCCGGGAATCGGCGAGAGGCTCGGGTTCGACTTCGAGTCGGTCGAATCCCTCGCGGCGGGCGACGTACCTGTTCGGAGCACCGTCGTTCGGGGTTTGGTGGCCGATGGATTCGTGGACGTGGCAGCTCACATGCTCGGGCGGCATTTTTTCGTCAAAGGTGAGGTTGTCATCGGCGAGCGTCGAGGTCGCACAATCGGATTCCCGACCGCGAACCTGAGCCCGCCGTCCAATATCGCTGTTCCCGGCTTTGGAATCTACGCAACGTGGGCGCACACGGAGTCGGGCAAGTACATGGCCGCTACGTCGATCGGCGTACGCCCGACGTTTGAGGGCGAAGGCAGAACCATTGAGGCGTATCTGCTTGATTTCGACGACGACCTCTACGGGCAGACCATCCGGCTTGAGTTCGTCGACCGGTTGCGCGGCGAGAAGAAGTTCGACGGCATCGAGTCGCTCGTGGCGCAGATTGGCCGCGACGTCGAACAGACGCGCGAGCTACTGGGATCGCAATAACCCACGCCAGATCGACATCCACGGCGATGCGATCGGAATGCCCGCCCGGACTGTTTCAAACTTCGGTTTCCCATACTGCTCATCGACCCAGGTTCATGTGAGGTGCCAACAATGGACCAAGCGCTGCTAAACAAGATCATGAAGAGGGGCGTCTCCGACATCATCGTTGAGGACGAGTTCCGGCAACGGATGGAGGAAGGCAAGCCTCTCCGGCTCAAGATGGGGTTCGACCCGAGCGCACCCGACATTCACGTCGGCCATGCCGTGGGCCTGCGAAAGCTCCGCCAGCTCCAGGACCTTGGGCACAAAGTCGTCATCATCGTCGGTGACTGGACCGCACAGATCGGCGACCCGAGCGGCAAACCGCAGACGCGTCCGATGCTCACGCACGCGGAGGTGCTCGAGAACGCCGAGACGTACCTGGCCCAGTTCTTCAAGATCGTAGACCGAAGTCGAGCGGAGGTCCGCTGGCAGAGCGATTGGTTCGGCCCGTTTTCGCTCGCCGATGTTCTGAAGCTCACGTCGCGATTCACGGTGGCACAATTCTTGCAGCGAGACGACTTCGCGGCTCGATTCGCGGCAAACCAGCCCATCGCGATCACAGAGCTGCTCTACCCGCTGCTTCAAGCCTACGACTCGGTGGAGATCGAGTCCGACGTCGAATTCGGCGGCACCGACCAGATGTTCAACCTGCTGGTGGGCCGGGACTTGCAGTCGCAAGTCGGCCAACGGCCCCAACAATGCTTCCTGGTGCCGCTGCTTCCGGGAACTGACGGCGAGCTGAAGATGAGCAAGAGCCTGGGCAACTACATCGGCATCGACGAGCCCGCGAACGACATATTCGGCAAGACCATGTCGCTGCCCGACACGATGATCGTGCCGTACTTCGAAAACCTCACGGACATCCCGGAAGCCGAACTTGAGGAAGTGCGAAACGTCGTAGCGAACCAATCAGGCAACCCGATGGACCTCAAAAAGCAGTTGGCCCACGAGCTCGTGACGCAGTTCAAAGGGGCTGACGCTGCCCCGGAAGCCCAGGCGCACTTCGAGCAAACGGTGCAAAAAGGCCAGTTGCCGTCGGAGATCAAGGATGTCGACCTGGACCCGGGCGACCGCCTCACGAGCGGATTCTTGTTCGATGAGTTCGTCAACCGCGTAGGCGCGATGGTCGAAGAAGGCGTGTTCGTCGAAGACCAAGACGACACGGGTGTCAACGCTGGGGATGTCGTCGTCGATCTGGCCAAAATCGTCCTGGGCGCCGGGCTGGCTGCCAGCATGGGCGAGGCTCGGAGACTGGTCTCGCAAGGCAGCGTCTCGGTGGACGGCACGCAAATCCGCCCACCCGAATCCGGCTCACGCGTAGCGATCAACGTTCGCGACGGTTCGGTCATCCAGCGCGGGTCGCGGGATTTCAGGCGGTTGCGGATTCGATAGATCGGCGGTTGGAGTCGATCCTGAGATGTCGAGCCAAAATATACGCCCCGCCTTCACCGTCGTATACAAACCAATCGCACGCCGCCATTCGTAGGGGAGGGTTTCAAACTCTCCCTCGTGGTTCGCCCATAATATCACGAGATGCAGCGTGAACAATGGTGTAACGTGTGGTAATGCGGCGGGTATGTTGTGCGAAGACTGGCGGGGGGTTTGAAAGCCTCCCCTACGGCTTGATCGGCCGACGATGGGTCGATCGCCATCTATTGCGGTTGTGGCACATTCTAGTCGGCGCGTTCTCCTTAGAACGAATCGGGGTCGCAACCGACTACAGTTCGAGGACCTCGGCCATGCGCTTGCGATGGAACCGCGGGTCGCCCAGGTAATGGTACAGGGTGCGCGACATCCGAGTGTGCAGTGTCAGACCGTAGTCACGCATGACTCCGATTCCGGCATGGACCTCGTGGGCGCCGTTGCACGTCTGGTAGTACCCCTCGGTGGCAACTGCCTTGGCCAGGTGAATGCTGGTTTCGACGGGCCTGCCCGAGTCGAGCTTCCATAGCGCCTCGTAGGTGGTCCAGCGCGCGGCGTCGAGGTGGTTAACCATCGAGATGAGGTGGTCTTGCACCCGCTGGAATCGACCGATGGGCGTCCCGAACTGGATGCGGGTGCGCGAGTAGTCCAGCGTTATGTCGAAGACGGCTTGAGCGCCGCCGACCTGGAAGGCGCACAGCACGGGGATCGCCTTTTCGAACGCGCTTTGCAGCGGTCGCCAACCGTCACCGGCCTCGCCGAGGATGGCTGATGCGGGCACTTCGACCGAGTCGAATGTTACTTCACCTACCCAACCCAGGAATCCGGGCAGCAGTCGAGTCGAGACGCCGGGCGCTCGGGCGTCGACCATCAGCAGCGTGACGCCCTCGTGGCCTCGGAGCCGCACGGCGCAGATGAGCGTCGTGGCGGCAGCGGCGTCGTGCACGAACAGCTTCGTGCCGCTGATGACGATGCCGTTGTCGGTGGGCTGAGCGCGCATCGAGATCGAGTCAACGCCCCAGCCGTAGTCGGGCTCGGTCAGCGCCAACGCGACGATCTCGCGTCCTTCGGCGATAGAAGGCAAGTAGCGTTGTCGCTGCTCGTCGGTCCCGGCTTCGAGCACGGTCAGCGCGCCCAGAACGCCGGACGAGAAGAAGGGACCCGAAATTGGGCCCGCGCCCATCTGCTCGAAGACGACAGCGGCGTCGGTCAGCGAGCTCCCAGAGCCGCCGTACTTCTCGGGCACCAACATTCCGAGCCAGCCGATGTCTGACGCCTTCTGCCACAGCTCGTCGGAGTAGCCGGAGTCGGTCTCTTCCAACTCCAGCAATGTGTCGCGCGGGGCCTCTCGGTCCATGAAGTCCGCGGCGGTGTGCTTCAGCAGTTCTTGTTGTTCGGTAAGGGATAGGTCCATGGGTGTGCCTTCAGTGTCTGTGTGATTGCGTTATGCGAGCTTGCCCGCCTCTTCGCGGACTTCGCGTCCGATTGCGAGGCGGCGGGCCATGATGACTTTTTGGATCTCGGCGGTGCCTCCAGGGTGTAGCGCGACGATGCTCGAGCGCTGGAAGACCTCCATGTGGCCGTCGGATGGGTCCCAGGCGGGGTCGTTCGTCAGGGCGTACGGGCCCAGCACTTTGAGGATCGATTCGCCCATGCGCAGGCCCGAGGTCTTGCGGTAGTACGAGTGCTGCGGTCCCTCGTGGGCCATCTTCTGTTGCGAGTGCCGCATCCAGTAGTTGCGCATGCCGAACAGCCGCGATATCTCCGCTTCGACGTAGACGTCTACCATGAGCTCCTGGACCTCGGGGTCCTTGCTCAGAGGCTTACCGTTGCGTTCGAGGCCGCCCGCGTACTCGAACAGCCGGTCCACCAGGCGGTTGCGACGGATAGTGCCGCCGGAGCCGTGTTCGAGCTCGAGGTGCGTCGTCGCGACCTGCCAGCCGTTGTTTTCGCCGCCGATGAGGTTCGAGGCTGGCACCCGAACGTTGTCGAAGAACACGGTGTTTTTGACGCCCGTGCCGGCGCCGCCTTCGCCTCCGGAGATCAGCAGCTCCATCGGAGTGACCGTGATGCCCGGACTGTCGGCGGGGACAATGAACCAACTCAGGTTCTGGTGCCGGTTGCCGTCGGGGTCGGTGCGGGTGATCATCCAGAATTGTTCGGCGCCGTGGGAGCTGCCGACAAAGATCTTCTGGCCGTTGATCACGTAGTCGTCGCCGTCGCGGACCGCGCTAATCTGCACGCCCGCAAGGTCGGAACCGGCGCTCGGCTCGGTCAGTAGCTGCCAGGTGCGAACGTCGCCGGTGAAGATCGGCGGCAAGAAACGCTGCTTCTGCTCGTCGTCGCCCCAAACCAAGATGCTCGCGCCGCCGAGCCGTCCGCCGCTGTCGTAGTATGGCGGCACGGTGAGGTCGTACTCGTCGAGTTCCTCTTCGATGACGATCGCGTGATCAATGCCCAGTCCGCCGCCGCCATATTCCGACGGCGCTGTGGGCCACAGCCAGCCCTTGCCCCCGAGTCGACGCCCGAGGTCGCGGTACTGGAGATACTCCTCGAACGTGGTGTCGGCGGCGTCCGCCGGCTGGGCGAGGTCGGACGGCACGTTGTCGCCGAGCCAGGCGCGGACCTCTTCACGGAAGGTTTGCTGTTCGGCGGTGTATCTGGGTTCGAAGTCCATTGAGCGGTCTCCCAGGTGCGGTGCTGATTGGTCGTTTCAGGTCGTGGGACCGATTGTATGTGCGTGCGTAGGTTGCGTCAAATCGGGGGGTAACGTGGAGGCTCGGTTGAGGGACCGAAGGGACGAGAGGGACGGCAGGGACGCGACCGCTGGGAGAGTCGACGCCGCCGGCGGGCCGGCGTTGCGATCGAGTTGGGTGGTGAGGCAGGTTCGGCCTGAAGGCGAAAACGAAATATTCGGCGCCGGAAAAATGTGTCATCTGAGCCGCAGTCGAAGAATCTGGTCGCTGAACACGCCAATTTGCCTAAGTAACCCCAAATGCTTCTTTTTCTCCGGGGCGCCTATCACGGCAAAGAAAGTTGAGCACAATATATTGGGTCATTGACCATAGCGGCTTAAGCGACGCTTGCGCCTGGGCGGCCCTTCAACAGGCTTCCAAGTAACGGCGCCTCATCTCGCCATCCTGAGCCGCAGCGAAGGATCTGGTCGAATGCGAAAATTGTCTCCCTGCGGGGCCCGAGATTCTTCGGCTGCGGCCTCAGAATGGCGACAGTTCAAGCGCCGTTTCTATCTCATGCGTCGTCTCCGTCCCGCAGACATAACGTTCCTCAGGGCGAACGGATGGGTGCATGGCTCACCATGGAAGGATGCCCAGCATCGCGAGAAGGGATGGGCGAAACTTATTTAGTTGATGACCATTACGGCCAAGCGGAGATGCCACCCGTTCGCCGTGGTACAATCGCCCGCGTGAGTTACGTCGCAGACCTCCACATCCACTCCCCTTACGCGATTTCGACCAGCCGCGATCTTAGCCTTGAAAACCTTGCCGTTTGGGCGAAATTGAAAGGCATCGATTTGCTGGCCACCGGGGACTTCACGCACCCGGTTTGGGCCAACGAGATCCGCACGAAGCTGACCGATTCGGGCGATGGGCTGTTTTCGCTCGACGGCGTCAAGTTCGTCCTGGGCACGGAGCTGAATTGCAACGGCCGGCAGGACGGGCGCAGCCGTCGGATACACACGCTAGTGTTCGCTCCCGATCTCGGGGCGATGGACCGCATCGGCAAAGCGATGGCCGGCAGCGGCGCGTCGCTGGCCGGTGACGGGCGACCGACGGTGCACATGACGCCGCGCGAACTCGTCGAGACGCTGATGGAGATCGACGATCGGTGCATCGTCATTCCGGCCCACGCCTGGACGCCATGGTTCGGAGTGTACGGCTCGAAGTCCGGCTTCGACTCGCTCGAAGAGTGTTTCGGTGACATGCTCGACCACGTTGCGGGCATCGAGACTGGGCTGTCGAGCGACCCTGCGATGTGCTGGACGGTGCCCGAGCTCGACGACAAGGCACTGCTCTCGTTCTCGGACGCGCACTCGCTGCCGAAGATGAGTCGAGAGCTGACTGTCTTCAACGGCGAACCAAGCTACGAAGGCCTGGTGAAGGCGATGGCCGAACAAGACATCGCGTACACGGTCGAGTTCTTCCCCGAGGAGGGTAAATACCATTACTCTGGTCACCGGAAGTGCGGGGTGAGCTACTCTCCGGACGATGTCGCCCGATACGGCAGGGTGTGTCCGTCTTGCGCTCGAAGGATGACGCTGGGCGTCATGCAGCGCGTGGCGGAGGTCGGAGCGCGACCGGTCGAGACGTATGTCGACGAGCAAGGCCTGACGAGGGCCGACAACGGCCGTCCGCCGTTTCGTTCGCTGGTGTCGCTGCAACAGATCTTGTCCGAGGCGATGGGCTTCGGCGTGAACACGAAGCGCGTTCAGGGCGCCTACCACGAGTTGGTGAAGGCTTGTGGAGCGGAGCTGACCGTGTTGCTGGAGGCGCCGACCGACGACCTGGCGAGCGCGGTTCCGCAGCATGGCGAACGGATCGTTGAAGGGATCGCCAAAGTCCGGGCGGGCGACATATTCGTCGAACCCGGCTTCGACGGGCAGTTCGGCAAGGTGCAGGTCTGGCCGGACGAGATGGCCGCGCCACGCAGACCGCTCGCGCAGAGCCGAATGGAGTTGTAGGCAAGGCATCAACGTGTGGGCGTGTGGTGGGGCTGGTCGTTTCGGACTGACGGGCTCCGACGAGAAGGAGCGGTCTTGTGTCTGATGCGAATCAATCCCAGGCATTCCCTGTCCAGTGGGACGATCCGGCTGACGCGGAACGAACCTGGACGTACGACCCCATGCACAACCCGGAGGTCCTTCCGCCTCTGGCTCACGAGTTCCATCGTCGTGGAGATCGGCGGCATACTGAGCCACGCGGCGGTGACGGCTCGCGAGTACGGCATCCCGGCGGTTTTGGGAGTTGTGGGGGCCCGCGACGGCCTGATGCTGGAAGTGGACGGCTCCAATGGTACGGTCCGAATCCTCTGAGATCGAAACTGCGACCCCGCCTTTAGGACGGAAATATGCCAGACCTGCTCGTAGTGTATGAGACCCCCGACGGATCTGATTTTCCCGTACAGTGGGACGACCCCGAGGACGCCGACCGAACTTGGAACCATGATCCGATGCACAGCCCACGCTTCATACCGCCCCTGGGTCACGAACTGCACACCGGGCCCCTGATGACCGGGTTCGCCAAAGGTTGGTCCGAGGCTGGCATCCCGACCGTCGCGAATTGCAAGCTGTTCAACTACTACTCATTTACCGCCAGGGCTGTGCCTCCCCCGCCTCCGGATTTCAAACCGCCGTCGCCTGAAACGATTCTCGAGAGGGCTGCTGCCGGCGGTCTCCGACGGAAAGCCGAGATACTCCCAGAGGTCAAGCGTTGCACCGAGCACTACCGCTCGACGGATTTTGCTTCGCTGACGGGTGCGCAACTCGCCGCTGAACTCAGGGAATTGCAAGATGGCAGCGTCGAACAGGGCCGTATGCACATGCTGGCAATGATGCCTTGGAATCAGGCGACTAACCTGCTGGTAGATACGTACACTCGGATGACCGGCGGCAGCGAGCTCGATGCGGTGAGGCAGTCCAGGGCGATGGAAACATGGGCGTCGTAGCAGGTCGTGCGCTGTGGGATCTGAGCAGATTGGCCGATGGCGTCCCGTCGGTTCGTGAACGGCTGCCTGCGATCGCGGACGAACCGGCGTCGGATGTTTTGGCCGACCTCGAAGGCGAGGCGTCGTCAGAGGCATTCCTCCGGAGCCTTTCCACATACCAGGACGACTACGGCTGGCGAATCGACTTGCAGGGGTTCGCGACACCAACCTGGGCGGAAGACCCAACGATTGCGTTGCGACAATTGAAGGCGTACTTGACCCTGGACACTTACGACCCGGACGCGGAACTGCGCCGCTTGCAGGACGACCGGTACGCCGCCGAAGCCGAGTTGCGTCAGAAACTATCGACAACGGATTGGACTCGGATGTCGGCCATTATCGAGGTCGCGAGGGACGTTTCACCGATATTGGAGGATCACAATTTCTACATCGACCAGCGACTGACGACTCTGCCGCGCCGGATGGTCCTGGAAGCAGGCCGCAGACTGGTCGGGGCGTCGATCATCGCCGAAGCGGCTGACGTGTTCTTCCTGCACCTGAGCGAGTTGACCGAGTCACTGCAAAGCGGGCAACGTGACTTCAGAGGCGTGACCGCCGATCGCAGGCAAGAGATGGCACACATTAGGCCGCCGTCGGTCATCGGCGCCCTGCCGAAACCGTCTCCGTGCGGCGTCGGTGACGCCGCACGCCGCCGATTCTCCGGCAACCAGCGGCTGCAGTCCGATCAGCCGAACATGCTCATCGGCAGCGGCGGGTCGGCGGGCGTCGCGGTCGGCCCGGCGCGGATACTGCTGACCCTAGCCGATGCCGGGCGTCTGAACAAAGGCGATGTTCTGGTCACGGGCACGACAATGCCGCCGTGGACGCCTCTGTTCGCGGTGGCGAGCTCAATCGTCCTCGAGACTGGCGGCGTCCTGAGCCACGCCGCCGTCACCGCCCGTGAGTATGGCTTGCCGGCGGTGCTGGGCGTCCGAGACGCCACGCGCGCCCTTCGCGACGGCCAGATGCTCGAGGTTGATGGCACGCAGGGCACCGTGCGCATTCTCTCGTGATCGGTGCGGCACAGAAAGGCTTGAACATAATCAAACGGCTCGACGATGGCTAATCGGGTGCACATATTCGGAGCGTCAGGTTCGGGCACAACCACGCTCGGGACCGAGTTGTCGAAACGGTTGCGCGTGCCTCACCTGGACTCGGATGCGTACTACTGGAAACAGACCGATCCGCCGTTCGTCGAAAAGAATGAGCCGTCAGTTCGAATTCGCCAAATCGAGCGCGACATTTCCACCGTCTACAGTTGGATTTTGTCGGGTTCGATATGCAACTGGGGAGACCCGCTCCTGCATTACTTCACTATCGCGGTGTTCCTTCAACTCGATCCTTCGATTCGAATGAAGCGAATCAAAAACAGAGAGATCGACCGATACAGCGACCGGATTCAGCCGGACGGCGACATGCATCAGAAGCACCTCGAGTTCATGTCGTGGGCGGAGAGCTATGACACTGCCAAAGCGCCGATTCGAAGCCTTGACTTGCACGAGAAATGGATGACGACCCTGCCTTGCCCGATCCTCAGGCAGGACTCTGGCCGAAAAGTGGAAAACTTGGTTGAAGAAGTTTTGATGCTCGTCGCTGACTAGCTACATTCGCCCGCATTTCGACGAGATTGCGTCGGCGAAATCCATGACGTACGATGACCCCAAATTCGACCTGCGTGGATGTGAGGAACGAGATGATATCGATTACCGGTGAATTGAGAGACCAGTTGAACAGAGCCTTGGACGACAGGATTCCCTGCTTGGTGGGCACCGCATCCGCGGACGGGCAGCCACAAATCAGCCTCAAAGGCAGCATCCTCGTCTACGATGACGAGACGCTGGCGTACTGGGAGCGGGCCAAGCGGTCGGCCCTGGAGAATGTCGGCGTGAATCCGAAAGTTGTGGTCTTCTATCGCAACCCGGGCGAACGCGTGAACTTGCGCTTCCAGGGCACGGCGACGATCCACGATTCAGGCCCGATCAAGGACGAGGTCGCTGACAGAGCCGTCGAACGCGAGATGAGCCGTGACCCAGAGCGGCACGGCGTCGCGGTGCTGGTCAAAGTCGACCGGATCGTGGAGCTTTCGGGGAATGTGCTTCAAGAGCGGGGCTGAGCTCGACGCTCGTAAATTCGGAGGCGAACCGTGACTGTTGGGTTCGCGAATCGCCTTTTGACCGTCTTTGGGGTGCATGTTAAGATTCAAGCGACGGGTAGCCGTCGCCCAGGCGTCAATCCGCCGCTGGGCAACGCGGCGAATCCGCGCCAACGGTTGATCGTCGACCGAACATCTGCATCACAGGAGCTGCGATATGTCAGGGCATTCAAAATGGTCGACTATCAAGCACGGCAAAGCGATTACCGACGCTCGACGAGGTAAGCTATTTACTAAGCTCACCAAAGAGGTCATTATCGCAACCCGCGAGGGCGGCGGTGACCCCGATATGAACTTCCGGCTGCGAATGGCCATCCAAAAAGCCAAAGACCAGAACATGCCCAGCGACAACATCGACCGGGCGATCAAGAAAGGATCTGGCGACGCGGGCGATGGCGCCCAGATGCTCGAAGTCCTGTACGAAGGGTACGGTCCGGGGGGCGTAGCAATCATGCTGGAAACGCTGACCGACAACCGCAACCGCACGGTGTCCGACGTCCGTTCGACACTCACCAAAGCGGGGGGCAACCTGGCAGAGGCCGGCGCGGTGGCGTGGCAGTTCGAACAAAAGGGTGTCATCATGGTTGAGGCGGGCGAAGATCTGGCCGAGGAGTTGGCCCTCATCGCAATCGACGAGGGCGCCGATGATTTCGAAGCGTACGATTCGACACTCGAGATATTCTCGGCTCCCGGCACGCTGGAGGCTATCCGAATCACATTGGAACAGAACGAGGCGAAGATAAACTCTTCCGAGATTTCGATGGTCCCCAGCCACACGATCGAACTAGACAATCGAGCGGCGATCCAAACCCTCAAACTGCTCGACAAGCTCGAGGATCTGGAAGACGTGCAGAAGGTCTACTCGAACGCGGACTTCTCCGACGAAGCCATGGACCAGTACAGCACCGAAACCGGGTAGGGTTGGGCGACACCCACGTCTCTCAGAGAAGCTTGAATCGACCTTCGAGAATCTGCCCTCGGACGATGTGCGTTCGCTGTTAGGGCGTCTGGAGCAGCCCATGTTGGTTGTCGGCGTAGATCCCGGTACGTTCAAGATGGGCGTGGGCGCCGTGAGATCGGACAGCGGCGATCTGATCCTCGCTCACACAGAACTTTTGAGTCCCAAGCAGTCAGCCACGCTTGAGCAGCGATTAGCTTGGCTCCACTCCAAGCTGGCCGAGTTGCTTGAGACTCTCCGGCCCGAAGTGGTGGCCATCGAGCAGCCGTTCGTGTCACGCAACGTGAGGGCGGCGATGGCAGTGGGTCAGGCGCAGGCGGTCGCGATGATAGCCGCGGCCGATCTGTCGATCCCGGTTGCCAGTTATGCCGCTCGCGAGGTGAAGAAAGCCGTCACGGATTACGGGGGCAGCTCCAAAGAGCAGGTGCAGGAGATGGTCCGTGTGCTGCTCGATTTGCCAGACGCGATCGAGTCTTCGGACCGTGCGGATGCACTGGCGATCGCGATTTGTCACATCAACAACTCGCAAGTGTACGATGTCACCATGCGAGAGTGAGACTCGCGGCTTCGCAATCACTCCGAAAACAGATGTCAGAAGCCGTCCGACAAGCTCACTTATTTAAAAACCGGAAGGCGGTTATCGGCGGAAATTGGCCATGATCTTCCAAATGGATCGCGGTTGGTCCCGCCCGCCCGCCCGAAAGTATTCTCTAGGGACACCCCAGACCCCGGCGTAGGCTACGCCCCCTGCACCCCCAATAAATGGGTGCATCGGATCAGAACTTACGATTCCAAAGAGGTTCCTTCACTGGAATACACTTGCCGGGAGGGGACGTATCCCAATTCCACGATCTGTCCGAGTGGACCGGTGAGTGTGAGGCGCTTTGCGCTTCGAGGCAGTCAATCGGATTCAACGTGTGTCCGAAAAGTTCGCAAACTCTCCGGGCGAACGGGGTCGAATTGGGCGGCTCGAAGGGAACTTTCGAGCGATGCCTCTGGAAGGTCACGGAACATTTAGCGGCAAGATCCCGGATCATGGTTCGTAGATTTATCGGGATGATGAATGGCGGAAAATGGTATCGACTTTGATCTCATCTGTATCCGGAGTCGTTGAGGCCGTCGGACCCGATTGGGTTGACGTGGCTCTCGGCGGCATCACATTGCGCGTGAGCGTGCCCGGTTCCACTGCCAGCGGCGTCGGCGCCGCAGGGGATGCCGTCCGTATGCACACCTCCCTTCAGGTCAGGGAGGACAGCCTGACGCTGTACGGCTTCTTGTCGGACGAAGAGCGTCTTACGTTCGACACGTTGCTTGGCATCAACGGTGTCGGACCACGCTTGGCGTTGGCGGTGCTCTCGCGGTTCGCACCTTCCGCGTTGGCGGCCGTGGTGGATGCGGCGGACACAGCCGCCCTTTCGACGGTGTCAGGCGTCGGCAAACGAACGGCCAGCCGCATCATCCTTGAGCTCAAAGGCAAGCTGGACCTCGACTTTGGCGGCGCCGCGGCCGGGCCGGTGGACATCGACGCGCTCGACGCGCTGGTCGCGTTGGGGTACAGCGACACCGAGGCGCGCCAGGCTCTCGCTGCGTTGCCAGCCGACGGCGCCGCTTCGATGGAGGACCGGGTCAGGGACGCGCTCCAGCACCTCGCCGGAGTGTAGCGTCCGTCGGGACGCCGGCTTCCAGTTGTCCCAATAACTTTGTGGGCCTAATTGTGCCTGCGTCTAACAGCCCGCGTCGCAAGACCGACAGGCAGGAGCATCAGCGCCAGGTGGGCCGCTTCGACGCCGTGGCCGGACGCGGAGCACGTGCCGCCAGACACTGGAGTCGCGTTCGGAGTTGGCTCGACGATCGTGGGCGGAGCCGTTGGCTCGGCCGCCGGCAGCGCCCTTGCGAGCGTGGTCGGTGCAGGCGCCGGTGTGGGAGTGGCCGTCGCGGTCGCGGCCGGCGTTGGCGCCGGCGTCGGCGTTGCCGGGACCGGGGTTTCAGTCGGGACAACCGGAACAGGCGTTTTCGTGGGTGCTTCGACGTCAGGAGTGTACAACTCGGCCGATGCAGTGAACCTCTGTCCTTTGATCAGTCCACCGACAAGCAGCACCGATCCATCGTGCAGGACAGAAGCGGTGTGCGAGTTCCGCGGCACCGCCATCGACTCACCCAGTGAAAACCGGTTCTTCTCCGGGTCGTAGAGGCCGGCGATTCCGTAGACCCCGCTGCCCGATGCTGCGCCGCCAGCGATGAGCACGTGGCCGTCGGTCAGCAGAGTCGCCGAATGCCAGGATCTTGGGAGCATTCCCCTAGGCACGAACTCGAGCTCGCCCGAAGCGGGGTCGTATAGCTCGGCGTTGTTCAAAGGGGTTTCTGCCGTTCTCGCTTGGGTCTCGGCGCCAACGCCCCCGGCCAGCAGCACGCGACCATCTGTCAGCAACGCCGCCGTATGGGTGGCTCGCTCTTCGGCCATGTTGCCCTTGTCGGCAAATGTTCCCTGCGCTGGATCGTAAACGGTGAGGATTGAGAGGGTGGCGCCGTCGGTGAACCCTCCGGAGAACAGAACGGCGCCGTCCGGCAAAAGCGTCGCCCTGTGATGGCTGCGAGCTTTCGACAGTGAACCGGTCTCGATGAAAACACTGGTCGCCGGGTCGAAAAGCTCCGCGCTGTCCAGGAATTTGAATCTATTGCTGAACCCGCCCGCGATCAAGACCGTGCCATCTGGCAACAACGTGGAAGAGTGTTGAGCTCGACCTACGGACATCGGTTCGACGGCCGAAAACTCGCCGGTTGCGGGATCGTAAACCTCGGCGTTGTCGATGAAACGGTCGTTTTCCGTCTGGCCACCGGTGACCAGGACCCTGCCATCGGCCAGGAGCGTCGACCTGTGACCGAACCGGCCCTCGGCCATGACGCCCGTAGTATCGAACTGGTCAGTCGTGGGGTCGTAGACTTCCGCCGTGTTCAGCGGGAAGAAACCATCGGCCCCGCCAGTGATCAACACCCTCCCGTCGGCGAGCGTAGTTGCTGCATGGTAGGCTCGTTCGTTGGACATGGAATCCGCAAAGGTAAATCCCGCTGGATTCTGTGCCGCGGCTTTCCCACCGACGCCGAACACGCCTGCCAGGACAATCGCCACTATCAACAGGCTCACCAGGATACTTGATGACATCCGATTATCGCCCATAGCCTGCGGCGCATAATCTCATTCGATATCTCGAGTCGCTCATGACCCGCAGATTCCCCTTTAAGGTCGCTCCATTGTGCGGTTGCTGCATCCTGATCTGATGCCGAAAATCCGACGCCGGTGCCATTATAGAGTTTCTCATTTCGCAATTGGCAACCTGATCAAACTGCCTTGACCCGGCCAGATATCTCGAGGTTATTTGACTTGGAAGGCGATTTCGATACGATGAGTCTCAAGCTGCGCAGGCACGACTACCCCAACGATAGGAACGATGACATGACCGACTCAGAGGCGGACCAACACTTTCCGGCATACATGGGCTTGCCCACGTTTCTGTTCACGCCGTACGTCCGGTCACCAGCCGAACTGGCGGAGTCGAAGGCCGACATCGCGATCCTTGGCGCGCCGGTCGACATGGGCGTCGCGAATCGTCCAGGCGCACGATTCGGGCCGCGAGCGATCAGGCAGGCGGCGTACTTCGGCAGCCCGTCTTCGGCCCTGTACCACATGGGCCTCGACGTCTATCCCTTGCGAGAGCTGAAGGTGGTGGACTTCGGTGACGCTCTGTGCCCGCCGAGCTCACTGGACCAAAGCCACGACGCGGTGCGCATGAAGGTGACGCAAGCGCTCCAGGCCGGCACACTCCCGATCGTGCTTGGCGGTGACCACTCGATCACGCTTCCGAGCGCCACCGCCGTTGCCCAGCACTACGGCTACGGTCGTGTCGGCTTGGTTCACTTCGACGCCCACGCAGACACCGGGCCGTCCAGCCACGGCGGCGTCCTGATCGGCCATGGCAACCCGATGCGCCGATTGATTGAAAGCGGAGCGATTCCGGGCAAGAACTTCGTGCAAGTCGGGCTGCGAGGCTACTGGCCTCCGGGCGACGTGTTCGACTGGATGCGCGAGCAGGGCATGCGCTGGCACCCGATGTCGGAGATCGAAGACCGTGGATTCGAGAACGTGCTGGACGACGCGATCAGCGAGGCTCTGGATGGTCCGGAATACGTCTACCTGTCGGTGGACATCGACGTGCTGGACCCAGCGTACGCCCCAGGCACTGGAACTCCGGAGCCCGGCGGAATCACGTCGTCGGAATTGCTGCAAGCCGTCCGCCGAATCGTCGGCGCCGTTAAACTAGTTGCGGTCGACGTCGTCGAGGTCTCGCCGCCCTACGACGGCCCCGGCGCGATAACCGCGGAAGCGGCGCACAGGGTCGTGTTGGAGGCGATCAGCGCGCTGGCCCATAAGCGCGTGTGAGACGGATATCCGCGCAGGATTCACCACGGGTCGTACCTGTTTGCAACCCAGGGTTCAGGGTCGCTTCCAGTGACGCTCGCGGATGAGCTGCCTAGCAGTGGTTCAGGCGTGCTTCGAGTCGCATGACAGGGGAAAACTGCCCCATTCTCAACAGGCTCACAATGGGGTACAATGCGGGCTATCCCAGCCAAACAAGGCTATTTTTCAGTAATCGCAAGACAGGAATACGACAGGAGGACTACCAGTGACCGACCGACCGACAATTACAGAGGCAGCGAGAGAAACACCGGTATTCAAAAAGACTGATGTATTGGTCGTTGGCGGTGGCCCTGCCGGAACAGCCGCATCCGCCACGGCAGCACGGATGGGCGCAGACGTGACCGTTATCGAGCGCTACGGCCACCTGGGCGGCATGTCCACCGGCGGCTTCGTGCCCTACATCGAGAAGATGACCGACTGGCGAGGTCGACGCGTCATCGCCGGATTCGCCGAGGAGATTCTGGACAGGATGCCTCGGGAGCATGTGCTTGGACCGGACCCAGAGCTTTGGGGCTCCAAAGATCCGAAGCTCAACGAATATTGGCGCGACCGAAGCAACTCTCACTTCGGCACCATCACCTGGTCTCCCACGATCGACCCCGAGTGGCTAAAGATCGTATCAAGCGACATTCTCCGCGAACGCGGAGTCAAGCAGCTTTTGCATTCCTGGGCCACCGCTCCAATTATGGACGGCAACACGGTCAAGGGCGCGATCTTCGAGAGCAAGTCCGGTCGCCAGGCGATCCTCGCGGACGTAGTCATTGACGCCTCGGGCGACGGCGACATATTCGCCATGGCCGGCGCGCCGTTCGAAGGCGACATCCTGGGCGACGACATCCACCACAAGATCAACGTCGCGTTCTTGCTCGGCGGCGTCGACATGCAGCGCTTCTTCGACTTCCGGCGCGAACACTCCGATGAATTCCAGGCGATCATGAAGGCCGGTCACGACTCCGGAATCGAGGCGGACTCGGTGCCCCATACAATGCCCCGAAACGACGTGGCGTTGTTCATGGGACCCAGGCTCTCCGGATACAGCCACATCGACGTCGAAGACCTGACGGCCGTCGAGATCGAATCGCGAGATCGCATGCAGGTTGTCACGGAATGGTACAAGGACAACATGCCCGGATTCGAAGAAGCATGGATACAGACCACCGCTCCTCAGATGGGCACACGCCACAGCCGTCGATTGCTGGGCGTCAAAAAGGTGATTCGAGAAGATTGGACCGGAGGTTTGGTCCACGACGACGAGATCGGCATTTCCACTCCGCCCAACCCGCGCAACCCGAACGTCTCGATACCTCTCGGCGCCTTGTTGCCTCAACAAGTTGAAGGCATTATTGCCGCTGGACGAGACCTGTCCTGCGACCCTGCCACCCACTCCTTCCTGCGATTGATCCCGCAGTGCTGGCTGATGGGACAGGCTGCCGCCGCTGCCGCAGTTACATCCATCAACCAAGGCGCAAATGTACGAGACGTGAACGTGACCGAAGTACGAAACCAACTCTTCAGCCAAGGAGTTGTCCTGCACAAGCAGACAGGCACCGAACAAGGATTGACCATGGAGCCTGGCGTAGACGTTCCCGAAGGCGTCGCACGCCCGGGCCAGGAGGCCGCACATTGAACGAAGGATCAGTTATCACCGATGAGATGAGAAGTCTGGTCGGAACCTGGCAAGGCGAGCCGTACGTCGGCGGAGTGGTCCACCTGGAGGACATCCGAAAGTTCGCGAAGGCAGTGGGCGACAACAACCCGCTGTTCAGCGACGTCGACTACGCGGCTAAGACGCGATGGGGCGGCGTGATCGCCACGCCGACCTTCGTCGATCGATTTACGCCTTTCTACGTTCTTGGCGACAACAACGAACAGGGTTACCTGGGCGGCGCGTCGCCCGTGCCGCGACTGTTCCGGCACGGTTTCAGCGCCGGCGACGAATACGAAAGCTTCAGGCCGACGCGTCCCGGCGACGTCATCACCGCGACGACGAAGATCTCGGACATGTTCGAGAAAGTCAGCCGGCCCGGAATCGGCCGAATGCTCTTTACCCGGTTCGACAAGACCTATCGGAACCAGCGCAACGAGATCGTGACGATCTGTCGTTGGACTTCGGTTGGATACGAAGGCCCCAAGGAAGGCGATCCGGTGCCTCAGGCTGAGCCCGAAACTCCAAGGCTGTTGGAAATGGGCGAGCAACCCAAAATCCCGCAGTGGAACGACCAATGGGTCACGCCGGTGTACTACGAGGACGTGTCCGAAGGCGACGGGCTCCAGCCCGTGGACAAGTACCAGAGCCTGAAACGGTTCGTCAGGTACGCGCAGGCCAGCAACGACCTGTCGGACATCCATTACGACCTCAAGATCATGCTGGGTCGTGGGATGCCGGACCTGGTTGGGCAGGGCGCGCTTACCTCTGGGTATATTGGGAACCTGCTCACCAACTGGTGCACGCCCGATGGCTTCCTGAACAAGTTGAGCCTGCAGTATCGCGGCTACAGCTTCCCAGGCGACATCATCACGGCAAAGGGAGTCGTCACCGGCAAACGCCAGGAAGAAGGCCAGAACCTCGTGGATTGCGATGTCTGGGCTGAAAACCAGAACGGCCGGCGAGTCACTGCCGGCACCGCCGTCGTGAGCCTGTCCAGTCGCAAAGACTGATCGAGTCAATCAACCGGCGCCCCACGCTCCTCGAGGACATCCCGTGCGGGCAAAGGGCGCCGGTTCGGCGATGTTCGGCCGCCGCCTCGTTTTCGGACGAGCTCCGCGACGAGCCAACATGCGGCAAGTCGTTCTCGGTCACCGGGGACGCACCACTGAAACCTGTCGATAGGGCGCCGGCCAACACCGAACCGGACGGAACGCCCTCCCACACCCAAGTCTGTCTGAACGGTCAGCACGTCAGGCCCAGACGTTCGACAAGGCAATCGAACTCGAGCGAACCGTTGACTGACGACACGGCCGCAGACCAATCGGAGGAAACATGAGCGGTAAATATGTTCTGTTAGAGAACAAAGGGCACATCGCGTACGTCACGTTGAACCGTCCCGAACGACTCAACGCGGTCAACCCGCCGATGCAACACGAGCTATTCGAGACGTTGAACGGCATCATGCAGGACGACAACGCATGGGTCGTGATCATGTCCGGCGCCGGCGGACGAGCGTTCTGCGCGGGCATGGACCTGAAATGGCGAACCGAGAATCCGGGCGTCGATGCGGGAACGGGCGGACCGATGGGGAGCGGCTACATGTCCGATCCTGTCCGACCCGGTCCCGTCGGCTCGTTGCCGACCCAGTTCTGGAAGCCGATCATCGCGGCCGTCGAGGGCTACGCGGTCGGAGGCGGAATGGAGATCACGCTTCAATGCGACGTGGTAGTCGCGTCGGAATCGGCGCAGTTCGGCGTTCCTGAGATCCGCAACGTTGGGGGCTTCCCCGGCGGCGGCGGCATCTACCGGCTCCCGAGGCAGGTGCCCTACAAGGTGGCGATGTGGATGCTGCTCAGCGGCCAATTCATGACCGCTCAATACATGGCGAGCATCGGCTACGTCAACGAAGTCGTTCCTTCAGACAAGCTGATGGAGACGGCCGAGAAGTACGCCAACACGCTGCTGCAGAACGCGCCTATCGGCGTGCAGACGTCCAAGGAAGTCGCGTTGCGCAGCCTGGACATGCCCCTGGATTACGGTCCCTCGGCCTGGCAGCTCCAATGGAGTGCGCCAACCGCCCGAATGCGCGGTTCGGAAGACGCCGAGGAATCGCGTCGTGCGTGGCTCGAGAAGCGCCCGGCGGTGTACAAAGGGCGATAGACAGTACGAAGTGCTAATGGGCGCAAGCATGCTCGGAGTTGCTGGCTGAGATCGCGACTGTTATTTCGCGGTGCTCTGGCCGTTATGGCGATAAACATGATATGTGGCATTGTCTACAATGTGTCATTCTGAGGCCGAAGCTGAAGAATCTGGTCGCTGAACAAGGCGTGCTGCCTCAGCACCCCCAAACGCTTCTTTTCTCCGGGCCACCCGGCATGGTAAGAATCGTTGAGCACAACATATTGGGTTAATGCCCGTAACGGCTCAAGTGACACTTGTTTGTGGGCGACCCTTCGACAGGCTCAGGGCGAACGGATGGGTGCGTGGCTCACGATGGACGGATGTTCAGCATCGTGAGGAGCGCTGAACACAACCTATTAATTGATGACCATCGTGGCCAAGCGAGCGTACGAATCAGCGTTGAGTCTGTGAAAACCGAAGCCATTCGCGGCGTCGCGCGTGAGCGAAGGAGGCTCGGCCTGAAGGCCGAGGCCACCGGTGTCGCGGGCCGAAGCGGTTGGCTATTGAGTAAGAGAACAGGCCAGGCGTCGATCTGAGCGTTGACGCCTGGGCATATAGCGCGTCGCGGACGTTCCCGCTATTTGAGCACGAGCATTGTCGCGCGACTTACGTGGCAGGAGGAAACCATGCAATTCGATCTTCCGGAAGAAACTCTCATGATCCGAGACACCGTGCGACAGTTCGTGGCCAAGGAGCTGTTGCCGCTGGAGGCGGAATTCGACTTCGAAGAGTCCAACCTGCCCGATGATCGACGGGCCGATCTGAGGAAGAAGGTCGATGACATCGGGCTCGGAGGCATGTTCATTCCGGAAGAGTATGGCGGCGCCCCGGACATCGGCCACGTTGCTAGGACCGTTGTACAAGAAGAAACTTCCGCGACTCTCGTGGGTCACGGCGCGTTCGGCCGTCCGATTACCGAAGGTCTGTACCAGTGCAACGACGAGCAGAAAGAGAAATATCTGCTGCCAACCCTTCGAAGCGAGAAAAGAATGGCGTTCGGCATCACCGAGCCGATTTCAGGTTCGGACCCGTCGATGATGGAGACGAATGCCGAGAAACGGGGGGAGACCTACATCATCAACGGCCGCAAGACGTTCATTTCGACCGCGGAGGGCTGCGACTTCATGATGTTGTTCGCTCGTATCAAAGGCACCGAAGGCAGGAGTGGCATCACGGCGTTCCTCGTCGACTCCGACCTGCCAGGCTTTACCGTAGAACGCCAGATACCCGTCATCGGCATGCCGTCGGGATCGGTGACGTCTTCGCCCAGCGAGGTGTCGTTCGACAACATCGAGGTTCCGGCGTCCAACGTGTTGGGCGAGGAAGGTTACGGATGGCGCGTTCTCCAAGGCTCGCTCGGCGGCATCAGGCTTGGTTTCGGAGCTCGATGTCTGGCGCTGGCCACGCGGTGTCTGAGGATGGCGCGCGACTACTCGGTTCGTCGCGTGACGTTCGGCAGGCCGATTGCCGATCGACAGGCCGTGCAGATCATGCTCGCCGACTCGGCCATCGCGATCGAGAATCTGCGCTGGATGACGTACCACGCGGCCTGGAAGATGGAGCAGGGCCGCGACATCAGGCCCGAGATATCGATGATCAAGGTTTACGGCTCCGAGACACTGCAGATGGTCTCCGACAATGCGATTCAGATACACGGTGGGCTCGGCCTCTCGAGGGATCTTCCCTTGGAACGAATCTACCGATCGGCGCGGACGGACCGCATCGTCGACGGACCGAACGAAGTGCATCGTTGGGTCATCGCCAGGAACATGACCAGAGGATACTGGTTCCCAGGAGGGAACTGATCGCCAATTAACCAAGATCCGACGTGGGCGCCGCAGAGCGCGGTCGGGCTCAATCAGGTTTGTGCTGAACATCGGCTTGTGGCAAGCCGCATATCTAAGGAGGATATCGTGACACTAGCGTTCGAAGGCGTTCGCATGATCGACTTCACCCAAATTGAGCAAGGCCCGGCGGGCACCCAGGTTTTGGCGGATTTTGGCGCGGACGTAATCAAGGTCGAACGAATTGACGTCGGCGAGATGGGTCGCACAAAACCCGACCTCAATGGCGTGGGCCTGTTCTTCATGGCTAACAATCGTAACAAGCGAAGCATCAGCATCGATATCCGAACGCCTGAAGGTAAAGAGATCATCTACAAGATGGCCGAGACGTCGGACATCGTCGCCAGCAACTTCCGCCCGGGCGTCATGGACAGGATCGGGTTCGGATTCGACAAATTCCAGGAGATCAACCAGCGGATAATATGGGCGGTCGCGTCTGGATACGGACAGACCGGGCCATACGAAAAGCGTGCCGGGCAGGACCTTCTCGCGCAAGCGCTGGGCGGACTCATCGCGATGACAGGCGAACGCGACGCTCCTCCCACCACCGCGGGCACCTGGATTGCAGACTACCTTGGCGCCATGATGCTCGCACAGGGCATAATGATCGCCCTAGCCGCCCGTGAACACACCGGGCGTGGTCAGATCGTCGATACAAACCTGCTGAACGGAATGATCGCCAGCCATATCCAGGAAAACGCCGTGGTGCTGAATTCAGACCTGCGATACCCCAGATCCGAACGAGGGGGCGGTCACTCGGGCGCCGGTCCGCTCTATGGCGTCTACGAGTGCAATGACGGCAACTACTACGCGCTGATGGGCGGGTTTATCAACGACAGTCTGAGTCGCGTGAGCGATGCTTTGGACATTCAACCCTCGCTGGACGTAGACCCCCAATTCAAGGACGTCGATTTGCGGAGTGGGTACTCAGCAGAACTGCGCGCCGCGCTGGAAAAGGCGTTCAAGAAATTTACGCGCTCCGAAGTTGAAGAACGGTTCGATCGCGTTAACTTGCCTCCGGGCTCCGTGTACGACATCGAGGAGATGTTCGAAGACCCGCAAGTGGTGCACAACGACATGATCGTTGAAACCGAGCATCCGGTGTACGGCCTCGTGAAGCTGACGGGCTTTCCGATGAAGTTGTCGGACACGCCGGCAACCATGCGAATTGCGCCTCCGACCGTCGGAGAGCACAACGAAGAGGTATTGGGCGAACTGGGTTACTCCGAGGGACAGATCCGGGACCTCCAGACCGCGGGCGTAGTTGGCTCCGAGAATATCAAGCGCGAGAAGGAAACCGCCGCCGCAGACTAGTGGCGCTCGCCTCAAATCCCGGCGCGTTTCGATTGGAGACGTGCCGCGCCGCTGAATGGCTTTTGCAGGCTATTGAGGCGTGACTTGATATCCGGCGGTGTAGAGTTCTGGCGTACTGAGCTTTACCGGCTCGCCAAAGCCGTTCGAGTGCGACATTGACACGTACCCCGATAATTCGGACAATGAATGAGCGGCGTCGAACCTGGCTCACGCCGCCGTCGCTCGAAACACACATATGTGCTCCGTACCAGGTCTGTGGCCGGGCTGTTCGTCCAGTTTTCTGAGGAGATGGTCATTTGCCGAAAATCACGACTGTCAAACTGAAAACCATCGTCGTCATGATCGCCGCGATCTTGTTGGCAGGCAGCGTGTCCGGCATGGTGCACGCCGATGGAGGCGCCATCGACTTCGGCAATGGCACACCCCTCGCCCTCGATTCCGCCACCCCTTACTCAGAGGGTGGCTGAATCTTCGTAACCTCTTCAACCCGGGTGTCGATCGAAGACATCGATGCAGATGCTGCCTCAGAGCGAGAGTTAGTCGGTGGGTGGTCAATTCCCACCGTCACCGTTACAGCGGCCGGTGGAGGCGACTTTGACGTAGTATCGTTGGACGTTGAATTTGCTCCGGTTGCGTTCGGCATCCAGCCGTACGTCGGGGTGTGGCCTCAAGCGAGTGTTACGGTTCCGGCAGTTACTTCAGGCACTGTCACAGTCGTCTTGAATTGGACGAACATTTCGAAGTTCGTCATACGAGACGTCGGCGGCGCTGGTTTGATTGGCACGATCGCGCTGGTCATCGACAACATCGTGACTGGCGCCGGTGTCGTTGAACCGCAGGATACGATCCAAGAAGCATTCGACGCCCTCGGCAAGTTTGAGGGCGAGTCGAAGAAGTTGGACAAGGCTCTCCGGAGGGTTGGCCGAGCATTGCTTCGGACCTGTGGCTTGATGGGACTCACCTGGCAACGCCGGCTGGCAAACGAGTCTTCTCGGACTTGGAAAAGGCGGTCAAGGATCTCAGAAAAGGCCTCGACAAAGGCGATATCACCGGTGGCGCCGCTGTCGCCGCGAACGACGCTATGCAGGCGCTGGCCGAGGCCATGCAGACCGTTGCCCAGACCAGCATCGATGACGCATCCGCCACGCCGGTGGCCGATCCGGCGAACGCCGACAAGGTTGCCAGAGAACTCGAGAAGGCCGAGAAGCACTTAGCGAAAGCCGAGGCACTGCTGGCGGCCGGCAAACACAGCAAAGCAGTGAAAGAGTTCGAGAAGGCCCGGAAGAAAGCGCGCAAGGCCGTGAAAACGGCAGAGAAACCGCCTCGAACCTAACGACATTGCCCGGCGCCGATGACACATGAAGAACGCTGACATCGCGGCGGTCTGCGGCTCGACGGACAATTCGAGCGCAGTGGACGGCTCCGCCGACGCCTTCGCGTGACGCTTGATTGAGTTGAACTCGCGCCCATCGTCGGAATGGGCCGATCACCGGTATCGAGATCTCTCGCAACCAGGCGGCATCCACAACGAATATTCCGGACGTCAAAGCCAGCATTGCGCGGCGCCTTTCTTTTGGTGATCGACAGACGACTGTCTTCCGGGCGCGTTGGGGTCTGCCACCCAATGAGCGCGGTCCGATTTCGCCGTCGCCGCGTCGCGAAACACTGAACCAGTCAGGAGCGCCGCCAGGCGGATGATCATGAACGACTCCAACCCCGGATCGTTGATTCAGAGCGTCGATGGCGTGCAGTTCTATGTGCCTGACCTCGATGCGGGCGTCCGCTTCTATCGTGACCTGCTGGGGCACGAGCCCATCTGGCGATCGGAGACCGCGGTCGGGTTTCGCATGCCAGACTCCGAGGCGGAGATCGTGATCCAAAACGAGCGCGAGTACCAGGAGACCGATCTGAAAGTGGACTCGGCTGACGAAGCTGCTCTCGCATTGAAGCGTCTGGCGGTCGGGTTGTGGCGGGACCGTTCGACATCGCGATCGGTCGCGCGGTGATCGTCGAGGATCCGTGGGGCAATCGGATGGTGATGCTGGACAACAGCAAGGGCAGGCTGCTAACCGACGACGAAGACAATGTGACCGGCGCCGGGTGACGGAGTGCCAGATTTGCTGAGCTTGCCATGAATCAGGGTTTCCAAACATTCGTGAGTGGGTCTACGATGTCTCTCACCGAGGATGATGCGCTACTTGGGTCTGGACAGTCAGGCGCGAGAAATGTGAGCCGGTGACAATGAATACTTTCGAACAGTCCTACCTTGGTCAGCTCCGGGCGGCGTTCGGCAGTCGAAAGCTCATCGCGCCCGGCGTTCGCGCCATCATTACAGATCAGGAGGGCCAAATCCTGTTCATCCGACGGCGTGACAACGCCCAATGGGCCTTGCCCGCCGGAGGGATCGAGCTTGATGAATCCGTCCTTGACGCTCTCAGGCGTGAGGTGGAAGAGGAAACAGGACTCCACGTCGTGAAGGCGACGCTGAGCGCCATCTACTCCGAGCCCAGATTCTCGTACACGAACATGCACGGGAATGAGCACCAGATGCTGTCCTTTGAATTCCGCGTCGATGAATGGACTGGGACCGTCGCACGTGAAACGGAAGAAACCACGGACCTCGGTTTCTTCCCCGTTGACACCCTGCCTACGACCTCCCCTCTGTACCTTGAATCGATACAAGATTTCCTGGCGTACGATGGCGAGGTGGTCCTGAAGTAGTGTCGACCGCTCGGATGTTGGCTCCAGGCGGCGCGGACTGACTTGGGCGCGAGCGTTTCACGTATTCGGCGGGTCAGGGTATTCCTGCGATAGCTGGCCCTGTCATAAGAAACACCAAACTCAATGCCCCGCCCGACCACAGGAACCATAGCCCGATTCGTCGTCGTAGCCGGCTGATGATCGCGGCTGCTGCTACCAGGAGCAAAAAGACGGGAATCAACGGGACGTACCCGTAGTGAAAGCTCCATGCCGACAATGCCAATGCGCCGACTGTGGCTTGCGGAATCCATGACCGGACGGAAAACAAAGCCATATGTACGACCACCAGCGCCAGTCCGAACCCGACCGTCATCAGCAGTCCCAGAAGCAGGTGGCTTCGACGGAGATGACGCCGCCATTCGCCGTCCAATTTATCCAGCGATTTGCCGTAAACCTGTCCATAGCGCGGGCTTTCGTAAACCTCTAGAAACTTTCCGATACCGTACCTTTCGATCAGAAAGTCAACGAACGAGCCAGCCTGACTGTAGCGCTGACTGCTCAATGGCAGGTTGGTCGGTTGGCGCAGGAATGGCAAATTCTGCAACTCGATAAGTGGAATCAAGCCAAGATTTCCGCCGACAAGGCTGTATAGGAAGGAATCAAACGGACGCAACGAAACGTGGACGCTGTAGTATAACGAAGGGCAAAAACAGGGTCCGCCAAGGCGGATCGCCGCGGCCTCGGCCAATCCCTCGCGAACGAAACTGCTTGAATACTTTGGCAGCAGCGAATGAGTCATCTCATGTGCTAAGACAGGCCTGAGGTCTTGCGCCTTGAACCGATACAGGTCGATTCTGTTTGGCTGCCCGGTCGCGGTGTCGGTAAGCCCGTCTTGCGGACGCACGCGTAACGTGATGGTCGATTCGGGCTCGGGTATTTGGAGGAATTCGATCAACTCCGCACGGACGGCTTCCGCTTCGTCGAGAAGCGCGTCAATCTCGTTGTCGCTCAAGTATCTTTTCGGCCCAACGACGGTGAAACTGTCGCTGGCGCCAATCTCCTCGATGTCGGTGTCTTCATTGGCCGGTCCGGCGAGGATGAATTTCCAGCTTTCCGCCACTCCGGACCGCTGAGCGCCCCAGCCCAAAAGCACGAGAGTGATCGTGAGCGCGATCCAAGGAAACCACCGTTTCAGTCGGCGACTCACAGACATCGTCAGGGATATTTGTGCGAATCTCGTCATCGAACATCTCTTCCCGATCTGCCCCCGTGGCTGTCGTGGTCAATGCGCATCCGGACGATGCAGGAGTGTGACACAGGGCTGGGCCCATCGCCTGATTCTCGGCGAAGAAGTCGCAACCCATGTCCTGGCCGGATCGCCCGCGTTCAGAGAATGACCTGCGCGGGCGGCCTAACCGATCTCCCGAGTTGATCGATCAGGTGTCCCGAGAGCGCTATGTCGGCTGGGTCTGGCGCCGACGGTTAACGGTGACGAAGGACGCCGTGAAGACGATGATTGTGCCGGTCAAAATCGCTGCGCCGCCTCCGCCTACCAGATGAATGCTCCGATCGACCGCGGTCAATGCCGTGGCGTCCAGCACTAACAGCAGAACAGCAAGCCCGCGATCGTGCCGATCGTCCGGCGGCCGATGAAGAACGCGCTCGCGGCCATCGCCGCCGCGGCGAGGACGGACGCTGCCATGGGCGCCCAGAACGTCCAAGGCGCGAACTCCATTCCCACGACGCCTGGGGCGGTGAATGCGGCTTCCGAGATCATTCGACCGAGCTCGGGATCCGGCCAGCGGGCGAACACGAATCCGTTGCTGCCCAGGAAGACCGTCGTTACGAACGCGTACGTCCAGATCATCAGCGCTGACGAAACGCGAATTCCCCGGTCGCGGTCTTGCGGCACGAGCGACAAGATCGTCTATGGCGCCAGACTCAGAGTGACGGCTATCAGCCCTGCCTCAGGGAACACCGGTTTGCCTGCAATGCCGAATAGATCCTGATCCCCCGCAATCGCCGCCAAGAGCGTGCCTGGGAGGAGGCTCGCCAATCCCGCGAAGAACGTGATCCAGAATCTCACGGTCCACGACCTTGATCTCCAGAACGGCGCTGGCGCCATGCCGCGCCACCCAGGCGCCAGTTTGGCCCGGATTCCGATCAAGAGGCGGTACAGCACGATGGCCGGCAGCGCAAAAAGGAGACCTCCGATGATGTTCAGGTGAAGAGCGAACAGCAATCGGGACAGCACGTCTCTGCCCTCGTGGTTCGTCCCTAGCAGGTGGCGTCCATCCGGAGCCGCCAGTCTGGCCATGTTGTCCGCTGACAAAGGCTCGTATGGGGCGAATATCGGCCCAATTATAGCCGCCAACAACAACAGCGCGACCATACCGACGCCGATCCCAACTTTCGCCAACTCGCTATTGCCCACACCGGACGAACGTCCCGCTTCGACGCGCCAAACGATGTCTTGCGGCATGCCGAACACAGTTCGTGAAAACAGGCGCCAGGCGGTTTTCGTCGACGCGTCGCGCGATGAGCTTGGATCGTGAGTCGAATCCCAGATGTCGCTTCTGAGTTCGTCCAGCCGGTCGTTTCTTACCTCGCTAGGCAAGCCCCGCGTGTAGAGTCCGACCCACCACATCGTCAAGAACCCGGCGAGATTGGTGAATGGGCTCACGCCAACGCTCCGCTCTCTTCGTCTCGAGATCCATCGACCTAGCAGCCGGAGTTTGATTCGCTTTCGCCAGCGCCTGCTCTCCGGCGACCGTAACTTCGTACAGCCGGCGCCGTGGCCGGCCTTCCCTTTCAGAGATTTCAGGGTCTTCCCAGCGGCTGGCGAGAAGGCCCGCGTTCGCCATGCGATTGAGTGCTCGGTAGAGGGTTCCTTGAGTTACGAACCGCTTGGCTTCATTCCGCTCTTTGATCTCCTTCGCGATCATGAATCCGTGGAACTCCGAGGCGCCCTGGAGCCGCAACTCCAAACCCGCCGTCAGAAACGACAACTCAATCGGAAGTAGAATGCCCGGTTTTCTTCTCATGCGGACATTATGCGCATATATATGCGCATTGTCAAATTGAACGAAGTTCAGCAATCGTCCCGCGAGGACACGAACCTGGTGGTTCGGCCGGGGTTGGCGACGGCCGTTTGCGATTCCGGGTGAACACGTTTTCGGATTCGACAAGGCTCGGTTCGTGGCCAACAGCGTTTCGGGTTGAGTCTAATCGCCACGGATGACGGCGATGCGAGTCGCCCACGAAACCGGAGGTCCGCAGGACTGCCTCGTCGGAGCCTGACCGCAGCCGGCGATGCTTATCGACATTCGTGTTGCGCTACTGGTAGACGGCCACGCCCACGCCTCCGCCGGCGGCGATGACCTCGCCCGTGATGGCGGTGGATTTGTTCGATGCCAGGAAGGCAACGACGTACCCTATCTCGCTCGCGTCGACCATGCGTCGAGTGGCTGTTGCCTGCGACGCGCGCGCTATGTCTTCGTCGGTGGTGCGTTCGGTCCGGGTCGAGCCGGGATGCACGAGGTTAACGGTGATGCCGTCCGGGCCCAGTTGATTCGACAACGTCTTGGTGAAGTGGACGAGGCCCGCGTTGCGCAGACCGCTGATCGCTCCGGCGCTACGTGCCGACAGGCCGCCGATGTTGATGATCCGGCCCCAGCCGCGTTCTTGCATGATCGGCGCCGTCGCTTTGGCGCAGCGGAAATAACCGACGACCTTTGTGTTGATGTCGGCCAGAAGGTCTTCTTCGGCGGACTCTGCCAACGGTCCGAGCACCAGGCCACCAGGGGTCGCGGCGTTGTTGACCAGGATGTCGACGCCGCCGAGCTCGCTGATCACACGCTCGACCATGCTCGCGACGGAAGATTCGCTGGTCGTGTCCGTGACTATCGGAATGATCTTGCCTCCGGTCTCCGATGCCAGGTCGCTCGCGGCCTGCTTCAGCAGATCCTCCCTGCGAGCGCATACGGCGACATTGACGCCCTCGAGGGCAAGCTCCTTCGCTATGGCTTTGCCGATGCCGACGCTCCCGCCGGTGACGACGGCGACTTTACCGTTCAAGTCGAGATCCATGTATTGCTCCAATTTCTGATTGTGGCTAAAGCGCCGTTTCAGGCGTCCTGAAGTTAGGCTTAGATCATACCCCATCTGGTTGCCAGGCTAATGTTCTCTTCGGACGACTCGCGGGCAGCGCGTTCCTGCGGTTGCCCAACCACCGATCGCGGGTTGATTTGGCGCCCTGCAGGTAGGTCGAGCCATGCCACGGACGTTTGCATCCTAGTTGAGTCGACTTCGAGGACCCGAGAAATGACGCTTGATTGTTGAGCATCGATGGAGCGCAACTCAGCCGGCGCGTGCTGTCTCAGCGGTCCCAGATGTCGAGCCTGACAACGCCGAAGTCTATGGCATCGCCGCATGACCGACTTCTGGACTCTCGGAAACGAGCATCCGATCGCCGGACTAGATCCGGTCTACGTACATGGCAGCTTGACCACCAGGTTCAATAGGGGCCTGGTGGTCAAGCTCGTTGCAAGTCGATTCCAGCATCGCCGTTTTCGCGTGAGCGTGGTTCTTCGGGACCGGCTACAGCTTCGGCTTCTGCCAACCGCCCAAGGCCGATTCGAGCGTTGCCGCCAGAGCAAGTGCGACGTCTTCGCGCCACGGCCTGGCGACTACCTGAACGCCGATCGGGAGGCCTTCGGGCGATGTCCCCCCCCTGACGACCGCGCCGGGCCAACCCGTCATGTTGTATGCGCCGCTATAGCTGAACGACCACTGATTCCCATCGAGCCATGTTCCGCCGTGGGCGCACGCCGGGATTGCGGCTGTTGGACACAGGATCGCATCGTAGTCGCGCATGAAACCGAGCATCAGGCTTCGGTAGCGGTCGAGTTCCTCCAGCATCGCGGAATATTCGCTTGATGGGACCGGATCGATCTGCGTGAGCCTGTTCTTGATGAAAGGTGACATCTCCGTCGTGCCAGCTCTTTCGAGCAGCCTCGTGACCCACGCGCGTCCATCGCCGCCGTTGAGTTTCGGGTTGATGTCCGGAATCATGGCGAGGGCGTCGGGCCGGGCTTCTTCGACGTTCGCCCCGGCGCTTTCCAAGGCTTTGGCCGCTGCTCGAACGGCGTCTTGGATCTCGGGCGTCGGCGTCTTCAAGCCGTTGTCCGTGTGCATCGCGATGCGGAGCCCAGCGATGTTGACGTCCGCGGGGTCGCCCAACGGGACGGGTGCGATTGCCGGGTCGCTCCAGTCAGGACCCGCGATGATCGGGAGCGTGAGCGCCAGGTCTTCGACGAAGCGAGCCAGCGGCCCGTTCTGCGTCAGCGCATCGACTGCGCCCATGCCGTAGGGCACAATGTGGCCGGTGCGAGGCACGCGACCCGAGTTCGGCTTGAGTCCGGTGATGCCGCAGAAGTGCGCGGGCAGCCGGATGCTGCCGCCAGTGTCGCTGCCCATGTCGAATGGCGAGCCTCCGGCGGCGATGATCGATGCCGCGCCTCCGCTGCTGCCGCCCGGAATCCTGTCGTGCATATACGGGTTCTCGGTGCGTCCGTAGATCAGGTTGTTGGTCTCGCCCGCGAGAGTGAGCTCGGGCGTGTTGGTCTTGCCGAGTAGGATGGCGCCCGCGGCGCGGAGCCGGGCAGTGACGGTCGCGTCTTCCGACGGCACGAATCCGGTCCGGCCTTGGGTGCCGCCCGTGGTGACGACGCCTTCGGTATCGAGCGAGTCCTTCAATGTCATCGGGACGCCGTGGAGAGGGCTGTTGGAGCGTCCGTTGGCCAGGGCGGCGTCGGCGTCAGCGGCCTCGGATAAGGCGCGGTCGGCGCACAGCTGGACCACCGCGTTGAGCTTGGGGTTGACGGCCTCGATTCGTCTCAGGTGAGCTTCGACGACCTCGACGGCAGACACGTCTTTGTCGCGAACGGCTTGTGCGATCTTTGTCGCCGATGAGAATGTGATATCGTCCATTGGGGAGACTTCTCCTTGTCGTCGCCGGAATCGGCGATCGGTTTTGGTTTGTCAGTTATTATGCGCCCTTTGGCAAGACTTCTCTGTCCCACCAGCCCGCCCGAGAGTATTCTGGGGGACGCCCCCAGACCCCCGCGCAAGGAGGTTCGGCCTCCTTACGAATCCACCGATGCTTGTTCGATGAGAGGTTGCTTCAGGGCTCTAAATCGGTGGCTTCTGCCATCCGCCGAGTGCTGTTTCAACAACTTGAGCGAGCGCGAGAGCTACCGCCTCGGTCCACGGCCTCGTGATTAGCTGGACGCCGATGGGCATCCCCTCGGGCGACGTTCCGGCTCGCACCACAGCGCCGGGCCAGCCAGTGGTGTTGAAGGCGCTGGTGTAGCTGCCCGAGGGGGACATTTCTCGAGACATTGACTCGCCGTGGGGCAGCGCCGGGAACGGCCTCACAGGACAGAGCAGGGCATCATAGTTTTCCATGAAACTCAGCATCTCGGACCGAAACGCATCGACAGACTCCAACATGGCCGTGTAGTCGCCGACTTCCAGTGCCTCTGCGGTGGCTGCCATGCGCTCGATCCTGGGGTGGGGTTGGGTCGTGCCCGCAGCGTCCAACAGGCGCTGGATGCCCGCGCCTCCGTCCGCGGTCAGCATGCGCAGCTCATCGCGCTCGGCGAGGGGCGCCGGACGGTCTTCGGTGACCGTAACGCCAGCGTCTTTTAGGGCGTTGGCGGCGGCATCCACGGTCGCCTCGACCTCAGCAGTCGGCGACACGGTCCCGATGTCGGCGAAACTCGCCACGCGGACGCTGCTCAGGTCAACGTTCGTGGGATCGTCGATGGGCATGGGGACGATGGCGGGGTCGATCCAGTCCGGACCGGCGATGATGGGCAGCACGAGCGCCAGGTCTTCGACGTATCGCGCGAGCGGCCCTACGGTGGTCAGCGATTCAGTTGCGCCCAGCAGGTGATGGATGATGTGGCCAGTTCTCGGGACGCGTCCCGAGCTCGGCTTCAGGCCAGCGATGCCGCAGAACCCGGCTGGAACGCGGATGCTTCCTCCAGTGTCGGTTCCCAGGTCCAGCGGCGATCCCCCGGCGGCGATTATCGCGGCCGCGCCGCCGCTGCTTCCGCCGGGCGTCCGCGATACGTCGTACGGGTTGTTGGTTCGCCCGAAAATCAGGTTGTCGGTCTCGAAGGACAGAGTGAGCTCGGGGGTGTTCGTTTTGCCGAGGACAATCGCGCCCGCGGCCCGCATCCGAGCAATGGTAGTCGCGTCCCGGTCTGGCACGAAAGTCGTGCGACCGGTCGTGCCGCCTGTCGAGACGATGCCCTCGGTGTCGTGCGAATCCTTGACCGTCATGGGCACGCCGTGCAGCGGGCCCTTCGATTCGCCCTTGGCGAACGACGCGTCTGCTTCTCTGGCTTCGGCCAGTGCGCGGTCGCCGGCGAGCGTCACCACAGCGTTCAGGTGCGGGTTGACCTCGTCGATCCGGCGCAGGTGCGCTTCGACGAGCTCGACGGCGGAGACCTCTTTGTCTTGGATGGCGCGAGCCATGGACTTGGCTGATGCGAAGGTGATGTCTTCCATGCGATCCCCCTGGTGCTTCGATCGATAAGGCTCGATCATTCTGTGTGAAGGCAATTGTACGCCGTTCTTCAGATGACGGTGACGGTCGTCGACGTTACCGCGACCTGCTTGGCGATACTAGGCTTGTCGAGGTCCTTCGACAGGTCCCGACAATGCCGGGATCCCGATGCGTCGGGACTCAAGACGAACGGCAAAAAGATAGTCTCGGCGGAATATTCGGCGCGAGTGTGATTCTGCTAGATCCAGTACCCGAGACCTCGAGCGCGGTTGTCCGGAAAGACACTGACATGCATGGCGTTATGGCCGGCAAGACCGAATGATTGACGGCGTCGAGGACCGGTGCTATGTTTCGGCCCTGACAGGCGATACAAGCGAATGGCGAGGCGAATGATGGACTACATGATCTGGGTGAACGGCGATTTCGTGCGTCGGAGCGAGGCGACGATCAGCATGTTGGACCGAGGATTTCGACTCGGGGACGTGGTGTTCGACACGTCGCGAACGTTCGACGGCAAGGTGTTCCGGCTTCGAGAACACCTGGTGCGTCTGTACCGATCGCTGCAGTACACCAGGATCGACCCAGGCATGTCGATCGACGAAATGGAGCGCGTGACGTTGGACGTGGTCGAGCACAACGAGGAGATGCGGAGCGCGGCTCGGGACGACTACATGATCACTCAGATCGTCACCCGAGGCGCGGGCGGAGTCGTCGGCGACATCGAGCCGCACGTGTCCATCATGATCGACCCGATCGACTACGTGCGGTACGCGCCGCTTTACGACACCGGCGCCCACGTCGTGATTCCCAGGACGCGCAGCTTCTCGCCCGACCAGATCGATCCGAAGGTGAAGCACTACAGCCGCCTCAGCTTCGTGATGGCTGATCTCGAGGCGCGCGATGTCGATCCGAACGCGTTCCCGGTGCTTCTCGACACCGACGGCAACGTGAGCGAGAGCATTGGCGCGAACTTCTGCATCGTGTCCAACGGCGTGCTCAGAACTTCCGGCGATCGAAGCATTCTCCAAGGCGTGTCCCGGATGACGCTCATGGAGCTCGCCGAGCAACTGAACATCCCGACATCCGAGGAGGACCTGCAACCATACGACGTCTACACGGCGGACGAGGCGTTCCTGTGCAGTACGCCGTTCTCGCTGCTGCCAGTGGGCAAGGCCGACAACCGCCAGATCGGCGACTCGGTTCCCGGTCCGATCACGAAACAGTTACTCGCCGCATGGAGCGAGCGCGTGGGTTTCGACATCGTCGACCAGTTCGAGCAGCGAGCTCGGGCGCTGAATGCGGGTTAGGCATCTGATCCACTGCAGGTTATTGCGGCCCAGGGGCGGCCGCTGGTCGATGCCGAGAACTTCATCGAGGATGTATCGATGGGCATGACTAACTGGTCAGGCGACTTCGAGTTCAGGTCTCCTGCTCGAATCGTATTCGGCGTCGGGACGGTGGAGCGCGTCGGCGAGATTGCCAAGTCGCTGGGCAGCAAAACTCCGTTGATCGTGACGGATCCGATCCTCCACGAGATCGGCCTGACCGAGGGCGCGGAAAAGTCGCTCAGGGACGCGGGGTTGAGCGTAGAGGTGTTCTCGGGCATCGCGACCGAACCAACGCTGGAGTCGGTCGAGAACGCGGTCGATGCGTTCCGTTCCGCGGACAGAGACCTGATCGTTGCTCTCGGCGGCGGCAGCACGATCGACAGCTCGAAGTCGGTGTCGCTGCTTCTGGTGAACGAGGGCAAGCTCACCGAGTACCACCAGTCTAGAGTCGGTACGGACTGGACGCCGCCTCGCAAGATCGAGAAGCGAGGAGCGCACATCATCTCGGTCCCGACGACGGCAGGCACTGGCAGCGAGGTTACGGCGGGCTCGGGCGTGTTCAACCCGGACACGGGCATCAAGGGATGGGCAGGCGACCCGATTCTGCGGCCCAGCGTCGCGATCTGCGACCCTGAGCTCAACGCGACGATGCCGCCCAATGTCACCGCCGACACGGGTGCGGACGCGCTTTCGCAGGCGATGGAGTGCTACCTCGTCAACCGGTTCAAGCCGACCGCCGACACGCTGGCGATCAAGGCGATCGAGGTGATCGGCAAGTACCTGCCCAAGGCATTCGCCAACGGCCAGGACATCGAAGCTCGCTCGGCGATGCTGTGGTCTGCCACGACCGTCGGCGTCGCCTTTGGCAACGGCGGCTTGATTCACAACCATACCTACTCGGAGGTTCTGGGCGACGTCACGCACCTGCCCCACGGAAGGCTTTTGGGGATCATGTTGCCGCACATCCTCGACTTCAACTTCCCAGGTTGCCACGAGAAGCTGGCCGACATCGCCCGCGCTCTGGGCGAGGACATCGACGGCGCGTCCACGCGCGACGCTGCCGAGATGGGTGTCATCGCAGTGAACCGTCTACTGGAAGAAATCGAGATGGACGACAAACTGAGCAACTACGGCGTGACCAAGGCGCAACTCCAAACGGTGGCGGAGCGCGTGTGGGCCCAGCACGGCCCGCGATCCGCGCTATCGCCCCGCGCCTTCCGCACCTTCGACGACGTCATGGACCTGCTTCGTCAGGCGTACTGAGGGGCGAGCGCACTGGTCTCGTATAGGTCTGTCCATCACTCGCGCGACCAGGCGGAGGATGAGTCTGCGCCGGAGTGGTTCGTGAGGTTGATCAAGGTCGAGCCGTCGGCGTTCATGACGAAGATTTCGTCGTTGCCTTTGCGCGATGACGTGAACGCGATCTTTTCGCTGTCGGGCGACCACGTCGGGGTCAGGTCGTTGGCGACGGTGTCGGTGAGGTTGGTCGGATCGGAGCCGTCGGCGTTCATCACGTAGATCTGCCAACTGTCGTCACGGTCCGATCGGAACGCGATTTTCGTGCCGTCGGCAGACCATCCCGGGTCCAGATCGGTGGCGTCGTTGTCGGTGAGTCGGGTTTGGCCGGAGCCGTCCGCGTTCATGACGTAGGCTTCGAAGTTGCCGTCGCGGTTGGAGCTGAATGCGATCTTCGTGCCGTCGGGCGACCAAGCGGGGTCAGTATCGCGGCTGGAATTGTCGGTCAGCCGCGCCAATCCGGAGCCATCGATGTTCATCACGTAGATTTGCCAGTCGCCGTCACGGTCTGACCGGAACGCGATCTTCGAACCGTCCGGCGACCAGGTAGGCCGAGTGTCTTCGCCGGGACTGTCAGTGAGATTGCGTTGCGCTGAGCCGTCGGCGCCCATCACGTAAATCTCTTCGTTGCCGTCGCGATCCGACTGGAACGCGATTTTCGAGCCGTCGACAGACCATGTTGGGGCGACGTCTTTGGCGGAGTTGTCGGTGAGTCGGGCCTGGCCTGACCCGTCGCCGTTCATCCTGTATATATCCCGGTTGCCGTCGCGGTCGGAATAGAACGCGATGTGCCTCGAGGCTGTTGCCGCCCCAGGCGCGGCGATGATAATCGGCGGCGCGCCGTCGACCGAAGCTGCAGGCGACCATGTGGGTGAAGTATCAAGCCCTTCACTGAAAGTGAGCCTGATCGAATTCGTGCCGTCGGCGTTCATTACGAACACGTCTTGATTGCCGCGGAAAGCGGACATGAACGCGATCCTCGATCCGCCGGGCGACCAGGCAGGATCCAGATCGTCGTGGACACTGTTCGTGATCCTGATGTTTCCAGTGCCGTCGGCGTTCATCACGTAGGTTTCGAAGTTCCCGTCGCGGTCAGATGTGAACGCGATCCTCGAGCCGTCAGGCGACCATTCGGGGTCGGAATCGATGGCTTCGTCCTGGGTGAGCCGAGTCAATTCGGAGCCGTCCGCGGTCATGATGTAAATCTCGAAGTCGCCGTCACGGGAGGGCATGAACGCGATCTTCGTGCCGTCGGGCGACCAATCCGGAACTCGATCGAGCGTCGGGTTGTTGGTCAGCCGGACCGGGTCCGAGCCGTCGGCGTTCATCACGTAGATTTCAGGATTGCCGTCGCGGCTGGAGCTAAACGCGATCTTCGTGCCGTCCGACGACCACGCCGGATCGGAATCGCGAATGGTGTTGTTTGTGAGTCGGGTCTGCCCGGAGCCGTCGGCGTTCATTACGTATATCTCAGGGTTGCCGTCGCGGCGAGACACGAACGCAATCTTGCCGGACGCAGCCGAAGAAGCGACCGCCGACGAAGGAGCGGTGACGGCTGGCACAACAGCAGGAGCGACAGATGCAGATGCAGGTGCCAGCGGCGGCGCGATGGTCGCACACGCCGTTGCGTCAGGCAACCAAGCGGGAGCGAGCTCGGCCTTGTCGTTGTTTGTGAGCCTGGTAGCTTCGGAGCCGTCGGCGTTCATCGAGTACAGCTCCCGATTTCCGTCGCGATCGGTGTCGAATACAATTCTCGTGCCGTCAGCCGACCATGCAGGGAACCGATCATCGTCCAAGCTGCCGTTGAGCCTGGTCGGCTCGGTCCCGTCAGCGTTCATCACGAACGTCTGCCCATTGAACTCGCGGTTGGAGCTGAACGCGATCTTCGTGCCATCGGGCGACCATGCGGGGTCGACGTCGCGCCCCGGGTCTTCGGTGAGCCGTGTCTGTTCGGAGCCGTCGGCGTTCATGACGTAGATCTCGCGGTCGTTGTCGAGATTCGAAGTGAACACGATCTTGGCCCCGTCGGGTGACCACGCCGGCTCGAAATTGTCAGCAGGGGTGTTGGTGAGTCGAATCAGGTCGGAGCCGTCGACGTTCATCGTGTAGATTTCCGAGAATCCGTCTCGGACGGAGATGAAAGCTATCCGCGAGCTGACGGGCGACCATGCCGGGGCTTGATCGTGAGCGGGATTGTCGGTGAGGCGCGTCTAGTCGGAGCCGTCAGCGTTCATAACGTAGATCTCGAAGTTGCCGTCGCGCCTTGACCAGAACGCGATCCGTGAGCCATCGGGCGCCCAAACCGGGTCCGAGTCGACCGCGGGGTTGTCGGTCAGCCGAATTTGCTCCGAGCCGTCGATGTTCATAACGTAGATCTCGCGATTGCCGTCGCGTTCGGAGGCGAACACGATGCGCTCGGGGATCGGCGCACGCGTCGCGGCAGGAGCGGGCGCTGGCGTCGGAGCCGATTCGGCGGCGACCGCTACCGGCGGCGCGGTCGTGGATTCAGGCGTCGTCGCTTCTTGCTGTTGCGAACAGCCGACGGCGATCGCGAATACGAATACGAGTATAGCGGCAGCGAATTTTCGCCCCATGTCGATCACTCCGGGATGGCGAACCAACGCCATCGAACTCTACCGGGAGACCATGCGTTTCTTAGCAACAACCCGGAGCGACGACACGTGCGGTCACCGCTTTCGGGATAGGGAGTTGCGTGTGCGCTCGGCCGATACGGGCAGCCCGGCCCTTCCACCTACACCACTTCTTCCACCATGTCGTGCCAGCGCACGACGCCTTCGTCCACCCACTATCGGGCGCAGCCTCGATTTGCCGGCGAATCCGGTTGTTTGTTGCTCGGAATCGTCCGGCAATGGGCCGGCGCCACGCATCGTGTAGAGGCGCCGGGGTTGATATTCGAGTGATCGGTTTCGGCGACGACTCAACTGTCTACCAGGGCATTTTTCGCCCCATCTCTTTTCGCAATTTGTCCGCCACGTCGACTTCGGGCACGTGCAAGATTCGTGCGTCTTCCTCGAACAGGGCGTGGCGAGCTCGTTCCTCGACGGTCATGTTCGGATCTTGCCAACTGCACAAGAACGTGAGGCCGGATTTGTCCAGTGCGCTCTTGACCGTGGCCCTTGCGTCGTTCATTTCTGGAGAGTAAGGCGGGTCGTGCTGCTCTGGGTCGCCGTATGACATGCCCATGTCGCCAGGGCCCCACTCGGCGAACGAGAGCCCAGGGACGGCCGCGATGTTGTCGGCGTCGGGAAGGCAGAACCTGTCCTCGATCTTGAGGCCGAGCATGAGCTCGCCGTCCGGATTAAGCGGCCAGGGATCGGCTTTCTGCATGTACTCGACCGGATCGAGTCCCCAGACGGCGGCCGGATCTCTCTGACCTCCACCGCCTCTCAAACCCTCGGCGATCCCCTGGTCTCGACCGATCGTCTGGAATACGTATCGGCACGTTGCAACGAACGCGGCTACCGCGTCGGCTCGGCGCGTATGCGTGTGAAGAATGCCGTGCACCCCAGTGCCTAACACGTGCCTGGCCTGCCAGGCGTTGTAAATTACTTCCTCTGAGGTCATGCAGTTGGACGGAAGGGTCGTTATGACGGTCGGCGTCGGATGTCCGCTGGGAGTCGGACCGCCGTCCTTCAACCCTTTCATGAACTGCTGCAGCCCGACGGTGTCGAACGGATGGTGTTCGAAGTCGAATTGGATCATGTCGGCCCACGTCTGCGACATCTCCTTGCCGCATTCGTAACTCAACTCCGGCGCCGACACCGAAAAGATCGCCTGATTCTGCTCTATGAGCTCGATGCATTTGTTGATTCTGGCCATCGTAATCCTCCTGCCCTGGGTGAAATCAGAGGTGTATTTAATCACCATCGAGGGAGGTGTTCAAGGTCCATCTCTCGGATTGCTCACCAAGTAGGGCAGTGGTGGAACCGCGCACACGGCGGAAACGCCATTATCTATCGGATGCACGGGCATGCCAAGGCGATTCTGAGCCGGACGAATTAAAGGGCGATACGAAGCGATGGCGAGTACACCGGTTTGACCCGAACATCGACGACGCCATGGACTTGCTCCGTCAAGCGTATTGATTGCCGCTTCCCGGGGCCCCGGCTGGCAATGGGCGCTCCCCCGTCAAGGATCAGTGTTGCGTGGCCACGGACCTCGTTCAGTGCCCTCGTTCCGATTGCTTCGGACCTTCGACGCGATGGATGGGCGCTCTGACGCGAATCACGAGGGGCCGTTATCGAATCCAGGCGGGGCGCCGTCCGATCCCTCTGGCACGATTGTTATCGCAACCGCCGAAACCGTACCATCGTCGTTGCGCTCACCGACGGCTGCCACCTGCATGCCGTTCTGAAGTTGGGCCAAACCGAGCGTAACCGTCTGCTGGATCGTTGTCTCCGCTCCCACGCTGACCGTCAAGCGGCCTTGGTTGGTGTTCAGCGTTATGGTCTCACCATCTACACTTGCCACTTCGCCGATGATCGCGCTGCCTGCCTGACCGCGCTGCCGGAGGAACCCTGGCGCCGTCTTTTCAGGCGTCTCACCTCCAGTCGCGCGTCGTCCGACGACCCCGCTTTGAACACCCGACGAAGGACTGCCTTCACTCTGGCCGCTAGTTGCCTGGGACTGAATGGCTTGGTTACGTAGTCGTCGGCTCCCATATCCAACCCCGCCAGGACATCCTTCTCCTCGACACGAGCCGTGAGCATCACAATGGGAACAATCGATTCTTGCCTGACCGTTCGACACACCTCCATGCCATCCATGCCCGGAAGCATAATGTCCAGAACGATCAGGGACGGATGTTCCTTTAGCGCCAACTTCACGCCTTCGGCGCCGTCGTTCGCGGAGATTACCTGAAACCCGTCAGCTTTGAGATACAAGCTGACGAGCCTCACGACATTGGGGTCGTCTTCGACGATCAAAATAGTGTTTGACATATGGCTTCTTCCGACCGATTCTCAGGTCAATCGCATCGCTCACTATACAACTCTGCACCCGGCGTCTCAAACAACCTTTCGGAAATTGTCAAGACTCCGAAGCTCTTGTCTTGAGCCGCTGCGACTCAATCGAGAATTCGAGCCAATTAGCGCTCCCGACCGGGGGTGAATCTACCTTCGGACGGTACGCGGTCAGGCGCATGGGGCTAAACGTTGGCCGGCGTCCGCGGTTGAAGCTTTCCGGAGTGGGTTGTCACCGAACATGCGAGACCGAGCCTGTAAAGACCAGTCTTTGCCACAGCTTGAGCATGGCATCGGATTCGGTTCCATAGGTCATCAGCCGTTTCTAATGTCGGCGGTCAGTCGGGTCGGCCTAGTGGCTGCCTTTCGATTCGAAGAACTCGAGATCGATGGCGAATGCGCATCCGAGTATGAGCAGGGACATGTCTTCGTCGATCTCGTCGGTGTTTTTCTGAATGACGAAGGTGTCGGCGTCGGTGGCCATCTCGCGCATGAGTCCGCCCCACTGCTTCGTAATGCGGGCGACTTCCGTCCCTCCCCGTTCGAAGATGAACGTGTTGGGGCGAAACAGCGAGCCCTTCAGGTCAAGCAGAGTGTTCCCGGAAGGGTCGTCTAGAGTGAAGACCCGGCCCAGCATCTTGAAGTGCCTGCTCAGGCTGCCAAGGGGGCGTTCTTCGCTGTTGGAGATCCAGAGTCGGGAGAGCAGCCAGTAGAAGTCGCGCCCAGCAGCCATGACCAGTTGGCCGTCGCCGTCGACGACGTGGATTTCGAGGGCTCGGTGTGAGCTGAGGAACTGCCGTCCGAGTACGCCGGACTCTTCCCAGGCAAACAATAGAGGTTCGCCTTCAGGCGTTAGCACCGAGTAACGGTTTTCCGTCTCAAACCCGGTGAATACCTCCAAGTGCTCGATCTCTTGCTGTACGACCAGTTCCTGAAAATCCGCCAGATTGAACAATGAGTCGCTCCCTTCCTCTCCAGCGATGCGCGATTGGGATCGTTCCCCGTGTAGACCGCGCTGGCTGACCGCCATCCCGTCGTGTTCCAATGCGGCCGTTCAGCAACCGACATTTTCGGTTGATTTTCGCGAGTTTATCAACGGATTTCGCTCGGGTCAATTATTCGTCCCGCGAGCGCTTGAGCTGGGCTTGCCGCGACACCTGCGGATTCGAGATAATGCGTCTGTTGGAAAGCATTCAAAAACAACCCCGAGGAGTCTCAGTCTGTTGGACAAAACAGTCCCGAGTTTCGCAGAGGCGGTTGCCGATATCCCCGACGGCGCGGTGTTGATGATCGACGGGTTTGCCGGGCCCGGGGGCACACCGCAGAACCTGATCCGTGCCCTTCGAGACCACGGCGCCCGCGAGCTCACGATTATCAGCAACACAGCGGGACTGGCTAGCGTGAGCGGGTTCGGGACCATCCCCGGCGACCGGCCCACGGACATAGGCGTGCTGGTCGAAAATCGGCAGGTCAAGAAGGTGGTCGCGTCGTTCCCCGTTTCGCCTTCGCCGTCTAAGCCGACCGCGTTCGAGACAGCGTATCAGCGGGGTGAAGTCGAGCTCGAGGTCGTTCCTCAAGGCACGCTGGCCGAACGGATCAGAGCAGGCGGCGCGGGCATCGCCGCGTTCTACACTCCAACCGGGGCGGGTACGATGATTGCCGACGGTAAAGAAACTCGCGAATTCGACGGTCGGGAGTACGTCATGGAACTCGGCATCAAGGCGGACTTCGCCCTGCTGCGAGCCCACCAGGCCGACACGATGGGGAATACTGTGTATCGAGGCACGTCGCGCAACTTCAACGAGGTGATGGCGACCGCCGCGAACGTAACCGTCCTCGAAGTGGATGCGATCGTCAACATCGGCGATCTGGACCCAGCCGGCGTGCACACGCCCGGGCTGTACGTCAACCGAATCGTACAGATACTTTGACGGAGTATCCATCAATGTGTGATGGTAGCGACGGTATCCCAAATTGGTGGCTGTCCTGTGCCCACCCACCCCAAAGGGTTCTGTTGTATTTGGGGGCACATCCCCCAGCATCCCTTGCCAGAGGTGACGCCCCTCTGGACTCCCTGTCGAACTGGCCGGATCCGCACGTAAAGGTCAGTGTAACTGGATCAAAGGAGAGCCATGGTAAAGCTAAGACTCGAACGAGAAGCGATCGCAATGCGCGTCGCGCGTGAGCTCCGCGACGGCGACGTCGTCAATCTTGGCATCGGTATACCGACGCTGTGCTCCCAGTTCGTGCCGGAAGGCCAGACTGTCTTGTACCACTCCGAGAGCGGCGTGCTAGGGTACGGTCCCATGGCCGAATTGGGACAGGAAGACATCGATTTGATCAACGCGGGCGGGCAGTTCCTCGCGCCGCATCCTGGGATGTCGTTTTTCAGCTCGGCCGATGCGTTTGCGATGATACGCGGCGGCCACATCGACGTCGCCGTACTCGGCGCGTTCCAGGTTTCGGAACAGGGCGACATGGCCAACTGGATGCTGCCTCAGCGCGGGGTCGGCAATGTCGGCGGCGCCATGGACCTTGCAGTCGGCGCGCGTCGGATCATCGTTGCGATGGACCACACGGATAGGAGCGGCGCGCCGAAGATCGTCCGAGAGTGCTCGTTTCCGCTGACAGGAACCGGATGCGTCGACACCATCGTCACGGACATCGCGGTGATCGAGGTGTCCGATGAAGGGCTCGTGCTGACCGAGGGTGCTCCCGGTTGGGAAGCGGCCGATGTCCAAGCGTTGACCGAACCAACGCTGACAGTTTCGCCGGATTTCGGCGAGATGCAGTTGTAAGCGATTTACGTCACGTCCATCGCCATCAGGTCGGCGTAGCTTTCACGCCGGCGGATGAGCCTGGCCGAGCCGTCGCCGACCATCACGATTGCCGGACGCGGGTTCAGGTTGTAGTTGCTGGCCATCGAGGGCACGTACGCGCCCGATGACGGTATCGCAACGATGTCTCTGGGTTCGAGAACGGGCAATTCGATGTCGCGGATGAGCACGTCCCCGGACTCGCAGTACTTCCCGGCGAGCGTAACGACTTCCTCCGGGGCGTCCGACATTCGGTTTGCGACGACCGCTTCGTATTTGGCGTCGTAGAGCGCGGGTCGGATGTTGTCGCCCATGCCGCCGTCCAACGAAACGTATTTCCGAACCGACGGGATGTCCTTAATCGCGCCTACCGTGTATAGTGCCACTCCCGCTCGGCCTACGATGGAGCGCCCGGGCTCGATCAAGAGGCGTGGTTCTCCGAGACCGAGGTCCGCGCATCGAGCTCGGAACGCGTTCGTAATGACCTCTGCGTAGTCTGCGATTCGAGGCGGCAATTCGTCGCGCACATACCCGATCGCGAATCCGCCGCCGGGGCTAAACTCGCGCAAGTTCAGGCCTTCGTCTTTGAACGGAGCGATGAACGTCAGCACGGTGTCGATGGCAATCGCGTACGGCTCAAGCTCGAATATCGGCGAACCCAGGTGGAAGTGGACGCCTACCAGGTCCAGGTTCGACGCGGCCAGACAGTCTCTGATTGCCTTGACGGCGTCGCCCGTCTCGATGGCGAATCCGAATTTCGAATCGAGGATGCCGGTTGTCGTGTGGGCGTGGGTGTGCGGGTCAACATTGGGCGAGAGCCGGACCGTCACTTCCTGCGTCACGCCTCGATCTTTGGCGATGTCGTTCAGCACCCGTAACTCGTAGAAGTTGTCGATTACGATGCGCCCAATGCCGGAGTCGACCGCGAACTCGAGCTCGTCCGGCGTCTTGTTGTTTCCATGGAAGTAGACTCGCTCCATCGGCATGTCGGCTGCCTTCGCAACCGCAAGCTCGCCGCCGGAGACGACGTCCAGCCCGAGATCCTCCTCGGCCACGAGCTTCGCGATGGCCGCGTTGATGAAAGCTTTCGACGCGTATATGACCGACGTGTCGGGGTATCGGGCCGTGAACTCGTCGACGAATTGACGGCACATGGTCCGGATGCTGTCTTCGTCGAAGACTAGCAGCGGCGAACCGAACTCGGCGACGAGCTCAGTCGCATCACATCCGCCAAGGGTGAGCCGGTCGTCGTCGTTGACGCCGGCGGTTACCGGGAAGAGGTCGATGTTGTCGAATGTCATGTATTGCTCCGCAGCATGGTGGCAGGATTTCGTGGCGAGCTCGTTTATTCGCTGCTACTCGTTGAGTCAATTAACTTCTGAACCGCATCTTCCAAAAGTAAGAGATCCTCGGAGACGGTCTGCCACACAATTCCTAAATCCATTTCAAAGTACACATGTATCAGTCGATTTCGCATTCCGATGATGTCTTGCCAGGGAACTTCCGGATTTGAGGCGCGCATATCTTGTGGAACGTTCCTCGCTGCCTCGCCGATGATCAACACGTCGATGGTTTTCTCGTCGGTTGAAAATCCTTCGTAATCCATCCCCTCGACATGCCTGAATGTGCGGTGTATCGAGTCTTGGGTATGGACGAGTCGCTCAAAACCGCTCTCAGGTTGCATAAATGAGGTCTTCGTAAACCCGCTCCCGAACTGAGGACCGGAGCGCTTCGGGCGTCGCCAAGTCGACTTCTTGGCCGAGTTTGTCCTCCAGGTAAGACCCCAAATTTACGAACTTGAACAACCCGATCGGTTTTTCAAAATCAACCAGGACGTCCACATCGCTGTCGGGTCGCGCTTCGCCGTGCGCCGTCGAGCCGAAAACAGCGATGGATTTTACGCCGTACTTTTCACGAAGGTCTGACCTAAGATCGGACAGAATCTTCAGCGCAATTTCGCGTTCCATGGCTGACTCCTCGATGATGTGCGGTCGGTGGAACAATGTGCCCTCAGATTGTACCCAATATGCCGCTCAGATTTCGATGCGGCACACGCGGCGGTTTGGATCGCAGCAAAACAACAGTGCGCCGTCGTGGATCGTGAGGCTGTGGATCTCGGGATCGGCGACATGGGTCTGGTCGAGAACCTCGCCGGTTTCGGCATGAAGGCGATGCACTTCGCCCATGTCTCGACAAGGCGCCAGAACGCTTCGCCGTCCCAGGCAACTCCGTGCGCCGCCGCGCCCGGCCTCGGGATGGAACGGAGGTCCGTCATGGTCTCCGGATCAACAAAATGATTGTTCAGGGCGGGGTTGACCGACACCTGTGCGATACATTCGAATGATCGCTACCAGGCTCCTTCGAGCTTCGCGATGCCGATTCCCTGTTCGCCTGCCACCGAGTAGAGAAGATACGTGACGCCGTTTTCTTCGAACAACCCTGGGTCGCGGAGCTGCCGGACGGGTGGGATCGATAGACCTACTTTGGACGGAGCGAGCGGAAGGTTGACGCCTTCGTATTCGGTTTCCGGTTCGAGCACCGTGGTCGGGGCTGATTCTTTCCAGTCCATCCAGTCCGGGATCAGGTCGACGGTCGCCAAAAGGATGCTCTCGGGATTGTCGCCTCGATTGGAGTAGAAGATTCTGAGCACGCCACCGTGCACTTTGACGGCGCAGTGCCGCATGTCTTTCGTGAACAGGGCCGGTCCCTCTTCGAACCCGGTCAATCCGTCTCTCGAACGATAGATGACACCGGGCATTCCCACCGCGTAGTGGTAGCCGTCCCACCGGAACGCCCGGAAGTACGAGTAGCCCAGCACCTCGTCTCGGGCCGTGAAATTCAGGCCGTCGGATGAAAGCGCGACCTTCGACCTTTGCTCGCGGCTGCTCCAGACGCCGTGATAGTACATTCGGATTTCGCGGGCGTCGTCGTCGATGTGGATGTCGGGCGACGCAACGTGATCGAGGCAATACGCGTCTGCGAGGTCAAAGACGCCCGGTTCGTGAGTCTTCCAGGGACCTGCCAATTCGTCCGAGTACGCCATGCGGATGTACTTGCCTTTGTGATGGGCGAAGTACAGGTAGTATTTGCCGAGCGGATTGGGCAGCCAATCGGGCACTCGGATCAACGACGGGCCATTGATGTTTTCGCCCATCCTAGCGTCCATGTTGGGCACGATGATGGGCTTTCCGAACAGTCGCTCGACTTGAATCATGGCGGCTCCTAGCTTGGCAGCGGGACGGTGCAGACGCGGCGGGTCTCGGCGCAGCAGAACCACATGTTGCCATCGTGCAAAGTCATGCCATGAACCTCGGGCGCGGGCACGTCGATCTCGGCCAGCACGGTCCCGTCGGCAGGGTCGAGTTTGTGCACCTTGCACATGCCGGTGTCGGCGAGCCACATGTCGCCTTCGTGCATGAACAGCCCGTGAGGACGGTCGCCGGGCGTCGGGATGGAGCGCTTCACGGTCATCGTGTTAGGGTCCATCAGGAACACCTTCTGGGCGGGCGGAACGGCGACCCACATGTTGTCGTCGTCAATCCACTCCATGCCGTGGGCGCCGGTTGTTCGCGGATTCGGCGTGTTCGCGAACGCCACGCCGCCCTTGCCCGGCGTGGCGTAGCGTTCGACCGTCGTGCCGTCCATGTTGCACTTGAACAACTCGGCGGTGTACGTGGACGCAATCCAGATGTTGCCGCCGCCGATCGTCACTCCGCTCGACCGGTCAGTCTCGGTCGAGAGATCTTCGAGCATGGATCCGTCCTCCCAACTGAGCTTGTAGAGGTGGTTGTCGCCCTGATCAATGGCCCAGAGTCCATCCTCGGCGGCCTGAAGTCCGTTTGGTTGCGGTCCCGGATGCATGAAACGGTCTGTAATTTCGGTCACGTGACACCCCCTTGACTGAATGGCGACGATTCCAACAACGAGTGTCGCTAATGTTAACCGGCGAACGCGAAAATGGGAACCGGAATCGTGTGTGCTGCGTCCGTTGCTCCAATTGTCGTTGTGGATTCACAGCCGGACGATCATCCAATGAGATGTGCGCGGCACTTTTTGGGTCGCCATTTTCACGTTACGATTGTATCTGCGTGACGAATTTGTGCGGTGGTTCGGGGTCGGGGCGGTCGCTGTTCTGTCAGCTAATCAGGAGGATGATCGGTTATGAAAGCTGAAGCCTCTTGGAACACTAATTCTAATATCTGTCGAGGGGATTGCGAAAAGGATATGTGTTCCAGCGCCTGGTCGAACGGCACAATCCGTCGGCGTTTGATCTCGTGCCGTGGATCCCATCGGCGCAACGAGACGTTCGCGTACCAAACGGATCTGACAAGGACCAATCCTTCCTCTGGGCCTAGCTTGCAAACTCCTTTGGAGAAACCGAGCAACTTTGCATCCTCGACCAACGGGCAGGCTTCCTCAAGCCCCTCCCGGTCGAGGGTTTGTCTCCAACCCTCACTGCCCTCGGTTCGACCGCCTGGCAGGTCCCAAGATTTGCCATCCGTACTCACCAATACGATGTTTCCGTCCAGCGTGACGCAGACGCCGGCAGAACCGTGCGGGGCGCCGCCGGGAGGACCGAGAGACGTTGGATGCCATGACGCGGACCAGTCTTGGCCGTTGGAGCGAAAGTCAAATTCTTCTCTGCCGGCCGGCATCTCACCGGTAGCCTGAACCATGAGCAGTATGTCTCCGAAATTCCGTGGTTGCGTTACGCTTGAGGATGAGCCAAGTATACAAGCCCAAGTTTAATTGACAAGGTAAAGGGTCGATGCTAATCTCACCTTTATATTCGTTGAAAAAGAACGTAGAGCAACACGCGGTCTGGCATAGGGAGGAAACACTATGGGGAAGTCCAACGTCTATTGGATGGACGCGCATTCCGAATCGACCGAAACCAGCTTGGTCTCGAAGATGTTGACGGTCTTTGACGCCGCCGAGCTCGACGACTTGATCGAGCCCAACGACATCGTGGCCATCAAGATCCATTGCGGCGAGTGGAACAACACCGCGTATCTGCGACCGGTCTACGCACGAGCGGTTGCCGATCGCGTCAAAGAGTTGGGAGGTCGCCCATTCGTTTGCGACACGACCACCTCGACGTACTCGGCTTGGGGTTCGCGTTCGTCCGAGCTGGACATCATGCTCACGGCCGAGCGAAACGGTTTCTCGTCGGCCACGCTGGGCTGCCCGTTCATCTGCGCCGACGGTTTCATCGGCACGAGCGATGTGCGGATCGACCTGCCGGAAGGCTATCTGCTGAAAGAGGCGTACGTCGCACAGGCGATCGCCGCGGCCGACACGCTGATCACGCTGACCCACTTCAAGGGCCACGGCATGGGTGTCATCGGCGGTGCGCTCAAGAACCTGGGCATTGGCGGCCAGTCCAAGCGCGGAAAGCTCAACGTCCACATGGGCGGGCATCCGACATACGGTCTCGGCGCTGCAGCCACGTTCCATCCCGAGGCGTTCAAGGGCAAGGCCAACACCCCGGACTGGGAGATTCTCGAGGACTGCTGTCCGTTCGACCTGTGGCACATTAACGACAACGACGAGATCGAGTGGGACCGAGAGAAGTGCACGAACTGTCTGGGTTGCCCCGGCATCATGGGCAGCCGAGGCATCCTCGACGTGCCGGCGGTCAACTTCGACGCCGCAGACGTTGCCATCGCCGACGCCGCATTGGCCGTCGAGAAGGCCGTGGGTCGCGGCAAGATCGGCTACATCAATATGGCGCTCGACGTTTCGCCGAAGTGCGACTGCGCCAACCACGCTGACATCCCCATCGTGCCTCACCTGGGCGTATTCGCCAGCAAGGACCCCGTCGCCATCGACATGGCGTGCGTGGACGCTGCTCGGCGATCGGTCGGCATGCCCGGTTCCGCCACGGAGATGATGGAAGCTCACCATTCGGGCGATCGCAAGTTTGAAGCGGCCGCCGCCACATTCCACGGCCAGAGCGAGGTCGCGACGATCAACACCGGTCACGCCAACGGTCTCGGAAGCCGTGACTACGAATTGATCGAGGTCTCGCCAGCCGCTCCTGAGAAGTACCGGTTCCCGTACGACCGACGGCCGAGCCGCCAACGGTTCAAGGAGAGGTTCATCCAGAGTCCGCCGTTCCCGTACGAGCGTCACGACGGCCACGGTTTCGACCGCAAGGGCGAGGTCGATCTGGAGGCCATGAAGGTGCACTACGAGGACGCCACCAATGGCCATCGTGTCACCGAAGACGTCGAAGCCCTCGCCCCGGCAGACGACGACTAGGCCGATCCGGAGCGCAGGCTTGGCTTGAGGGCCGCGCGGAAGCAATAACGTCGATACTAATATCCCTGGCTCCGTCGAAACCAGGATGGAGCCAGGGTGTTGGTTCGTCACAGACATATCGTAATTCGAAATTTCCCGCGCATCCCGAATACGAAAGTCGGGAGGGCGGGCGCAAGAGGTCAACAAGACATGCCACCATCTGGCCAGGAAATGCTCGAACAAAGTATCGCCGCGTGCGAGGAAGTCGCTGCGGGACTGGGCGACCAGAACAAGGAATGGGAGACGTCGGTCGTCGAGATTGTCGCCAACTTCAACGAGGTTAGCGGAACTTTCTTCTTCAAGACCATGCCTGCGATCCCAGCGACCCGAGGCGCCGTAAAGGACTCGACCGCACTGCTGGAGCTGAAAAACCAAGGCGACTGGACCGGTTTCGCGCCCGCGCTGGAACAGATGATCAAGACTGCCCAAAGCGTGATCGACAAAGCAGGCATGCGCGGGACGACTCTAACGTGAGCAACACCATCTTGGTGACGGGCGGCGCTGGCAGCGTCGGCCGTATGCTTGTCGAGAGGTTCGTTGAAGCGGGCCAGCGGGTCCGGGTATTCGATCTACCGCAGATGGACTTCACCGGCCTCGAGGAGCGAGACGATGTCGAGGTTCAAAAGGGCGACATCACCAGCGACGACGATGTTGCCGCAGCGGTGGCCGGAGCCGGCTCGGTCGTGCACCTTGCCGCTCTACTGCCGCCGAACTCCGAGCGAAACCGTGACCTGACGTTTCGGGTCAACGTCGGCGGCGCCGAAAAGATCATCAAGGCGATGACGGAATCGAACCCGGACGCGATGCTAGTCTTCACGTCGTCGATCAGCACATACGGCGACACCGCGGCCGAAGATCCGCCCGTGACGATCGAGCATTCGCAGAGCGCCATCGACATCTACGCCGACAGTAAGATTGCCGGCGAGCAGCTCCTGCGGGAGTCGTCACTGAAGAACACGGTCGTGCTGCGGATCGCGGGGATCGCGGTTCCGGCGTTTCTGGAGCCGCCCGAGCCCTGGCCGTTCATGATCGACCAACGAGTCGAGATGGTTCACAGGGACGACGTTGTCGACGCACTGGTCTCAGCCGCGCGGACACCTGAAGCGGGCGGCAAGGTGTTCAACATTGGCGGCGGGCCGACATGGCAGCTTCGCGGTCGCGATTACGTCCGCGATTTCTACGAGTTCATGGGAGCTCCCGACGACGATGCGGTTTACCGCGATTCGCCGGGTTGGATGGATTGGTACGACACCGAGGAGTCACAACGCATCCTCGGCTATCAGAATCGATCCTACCAACACTACTCCGACGAAATGAGGGCCATCGTAGAAGCCATGATGGCCGAGTAATTTCGCATATGACGCAGGTTGGTCTTTCGCGGACGGTTTGACCTGGATTGGACGCTGGCGATTCGTCGTAACATCGGCCAATGGCAGTCGACCAACGCACACTCCTTCAACGATGTAAGGACGCCGACGGCGTGGAGCGATGAGAATGGCGATGTTCGCCGAACTTGAGGTTGTCGACAAGAGCGTTGCCGCGAAGAAGCGGGCCGCTCTGGAAGCCATTTTGCGCGAAATGGGATCGGTGATCGTCGCGTATTCCGGCGGCGTCGACAGCGCGTTCCTGGCGGCCACGGCGAACAAAGTTCTGGGACAGTCCGCGTTATCCGTGACGGCCAAATCCCCGAGCCTGGCGCCGACCGAGCTCCGCGAGGCCGTCGAACTCGCCGAACGCATCGGCCTGAACCACAAGGTCATCGAGACGCAAGAGGTCGAGCGCGAAGACTACTCCGCGAACAACCCCGACCGATGTTTCTTCTGCAAGGACGAGCTCTATACCCACCTCGCCGCGTTTTCCGCCGATGAAGGCATCAGGCACGTCACCAACGGCGCCAATATCGACGACCTGGGCGACTACAGGCCAGGGCTGAACGCCGCCAAGCAATACGGAGTTCGCAGTCCTCTGGTTGAAGCCGAGCTCACGAAAGCCGAGATACGCGCGCTGTCCAGGGATATGGGCCTGCCCACCTGGGACAAGCCCGCTCAAGCCTGCCTGTCGTCGCGCATTCCGTACGGGACGCCGGTGTCGGTCGAAGCGCTCGAGCGCATCGCGAAAGCCGAGGAGTTCCTGCATGGGCTTGGCATCGCCCAGCTCCGTGTAAGGCACCACGACACGGTCGCGCGAGTCGAGGTCGAGCCAGATGACTTTGCGACGTTGACCGAGCCGGAAAACCGCGACCGCATCGCGGCGTACTTCCGCTCGATCGGCTACTCGTACGTGACGCTGGATCTCGAGGGCTTCAGAAGCGGCAGCCTCAACGAAGTCCTTGCGAAGCTGCGTGCGAAGGCGTAACGATCAATCGAACGCGGTTGGCATGATTAGCCGTCCGAGTTGGGGTCGATGAGCGACTGCCTTTTCGTCCCTTCGGTCCTTTTAGTCCCTGCCCGATCATTGGTGGCCGACCCAAATTCTCGGCGGACAATCTCGTCCGGCCGATGAAGTATAATTCCACACGGAAACCAGCCGGTAGGAGGTCGCCGATGCGACTAGAAGGCAAGGTCGCGCTGATAAGCGGCGGAGCTCGGGGAATGGGCGCCGTCGAGGCGAAGTTGTTCGTCCGTGAGGGCGCACGCGTCGTCATGGGCGACGTTCTGACCGAGGAAGGCGAGAAACTGGAGGCCGAGATCAACGAGGCTGGCGGCGAGGCGCTGTTCGTCGAACTCGACGTGACCAAGGAAGAGGACTGGGACCGCGCCGTCGCAACGACGGTCAACCGGTTCGGGAAGCTGGACATCCTCGTCAACAACGCCGGCGTCTACGACCTGTCGACCGTCGAGGAGACCTCCGGCGAAGCCTGGGATCGCATCATGGACATCAACGCCAAAGGCCAGTTCCTCGGCTCCAAGGCTGCCATCGGCGCAATGAGGCGGGCGGGCGGCGGATCCATCGTCAACATATCGTCCACCGCCGGGCTAGTCGGCAGCCGAGGATCATCGGCGTACAACGCCTCGAAAGGCGCGGTGCGTTTGCTGACGAAAGCCACGGCGGTGCAGTACGCCGCGGAAGGCATCCGGGCCAACTCCATCCACCCCGGCCCTATCGAAACCGACATGTTCCAGCAGGCCTACCCTTCACCGGAGGCACGAGCGAGGCGCGCCACGGAAATACCTGCCTCCCGCTTTGGCAACGCTGAAGAAGTCGCCTACGGAGTTCTGTTTGTCGCGTCGGACGAGGCGTCGTTCATGACTGGCAGCGAGCTAGTCATCGACGGCGGCCAGACCGCGATGTGACTGGCCGTTGGCAACTTCCGGAAATTTCCGACAGCGCCCCGGAGCGTCGCACCTTCCCCACGGCCAATCGGAAACGACGTGCTGGCACGGCGGAATCGGGCCCTGACCCAACCCACACAGGCGGTGAGCCGATGACAGATTCAGATGTATGTCTGCGGGCGATAGACGGAACCAACCGGAGCAAATGCATATCGCTTCGTGTCGCCGAATCGCAGTTGGGTTTGATAGCCTTAAACGAAAAATCGTTAGAGTGGGCCAGCTAAAACCCTCGGTGCTTTCCGTTGGGCATCTACGCGGTTGGGCATGGTGGGCTTCGCCATGTACGAACCCCGCGGCAACGGTGTATTCTCGGTCCACCGCTTGATGATAGACGCGGCTCATCAGAACCAGGGCATCGGATCATGGTCGATGCGTCTGGTCATGGATACCATCGTCGGATTGGGAGGCGAGACCATATATCTCAGTTTCCGGCCGAAGAACATCGTAGCGAAACGCCTCTTCGAGAAGTTTGGCTTCGTTTTTCACGAGCGCGAGCCGGATGGCGAGGTGGTCTATCGATTCGGACCGGCACGAGATATCGAAACCTGAACATCTCGGCGTAATTGCTGCGTCTGGAGACCCGTTTTTGCGAACTGGATTCGTGTGGTCACAGCCGGAGGAATCGATTATGTGGTCTGGTGCGTGTCCGGTGGAGCGGGTGTATCATGGGACACTGAATTCTCACAACGGCAGAGATCGGGACCTCAAAACGCGATCTCAGTGATTACAGTAGTAGGCACATGACAACCCAGGACAAGCTTCAACGAGAGATCGACGTTTACGTCTCCAGGAACCCCAAGTCTCGCAGTCTCCAGGACGACGCCGAGCAGTATCTGCCGGGCGGCAGCTCACGGGGCACCGCGTACTTCGGACCGTATCCCCACTTCGTCGAGCGCGGCGAAGGTCACTACATGATCGACACCGACGGCAATCGCACGCTGGACTTCGCGATCAACGCGACCAGCTTGATACTCGGTCACGCCCACCCCGACATCGTCCAGGCGCTGCAAGAGCAGGCCGCCAAGGGCACGGCGTTCACCGGACCCACCGAGGCGCAGGTGCGATTGGCCAAGATTCTCACCGACCGCATCCCGTCGGTCGACTCGATACGCTTCACCAACTCCGGGACCGAAGGCACGTTGATGGCCGTCCGGGCCGCGCGCGCCTTCACCGGACGAACAAAGATTGCCAAGTTCGAGGGCGGGTACCACGGCTCGCACGAGTACGTGTCGGTCAGCGTCCATCCGCCGCTCGAAAAGCTGGACCCCAACGGACCCACGGCGATTCCCGAGCATCCAGGCATGCCCGCGAGCATTCTCGAAGACGTCATCGTCCTGCCGTACAACGACCTGGAATGGTGCGAACGGGTGCTGAAAGAAGGCCGCAACGAGATCGCTTGCGTGATCATGGAGCCGGTCGTCTCCTCGTTTGGCTACCTTCCGGCTCAACAGGCGTTCCTGCAGGGCATCCGAGACATCACCACGGAGCTCGGCATGGTCCTCATTTTCGACGAAGTGCAGAGCTTCAGGGTTTCGTCGGGCGGCACACAGGAGCATATGGGCGTGATTCCAGACCTCACCGCGCTGGGCAAGACGATCGGCGGCGGGCTCCCGGTCGGAGCGTTCGGCGGCAAGCAAGAGCTCATGGACCTGTATAACCCGACCGCGGGCGGAGCGACCCTCGCTCATGCCGGGACGTTCAACGCGAACCCCATGACGATGGTCGCCGGAGAAGTGGCCATGAACCATCTGACGCCCGACGTGTTCACGCGGCTGAAAGCCCTCGGCGACGAGCTCAGAGCGAAGCTTCGCGCGGTCTTCGACGAGATGGAGGTGCAGGCGCAGGTCACGGGCATCGGCTCGCTGTTCGGCATCCACTTCACGTCCGAGGAGATCGTGGACTACCGCAACGTGATCCGCAGCGACGACCAGATGCGACGAGCGCTGTTCACCGGTCTTCTCAACGAAGGCATCCTGCTCCAGACCGGCGCGGGCGGCTCGCTCAACACACTAACGACCGAGGCCGAAGTCGACACGCTAGTGGATGCGACGCGCCGGGTGGTGCAGCGGCTGCGTTAGGTCAAGGTGGCTCGCAGGTTCGATTGGGTTACAGCGCGAATAGCTGTCTCAGTTTGACGGCGATCAAGCTCTGACTAGTGGCTGGCAACTCACCGAGTTCACGCAATATCATTGCGATGGGCACGGATATCATACGATCGAGACGAACCACCGAGTCGACCCTCAATCCGGTTGCGTTGAATCCGGGTGACCCAAGGCGCATGACGATGTCCGTCTCTTCCAGGTCAGTCGGTCTCCGGCTCGTCACAAACGCCACCAACACATGAAGATACGGGCCGACAGGTTCGGTCAGGCAAGTTACGGGCCTGATTTTGGTCGTGGTTAGGTCATCGTAGGGGCACTCGACGATAAGAACTTTACCCTTCATAGATGAACGGTTTTCCGTCGTCCAGCGTGTAGATGTCTTCTTCGGGGTCTTTGAGGAAATCGAAGTCTGGGTCCGACATCAGTAGGTGGAGCCATTCCTTTTCAGAAATGTCTGAATCGTCCGTAACGAACAACATTACGCCAACTCGAGAGGGAGGCAAGTCCGCCACAGGCTCATCAAGGTGAAGCTGACCATCCTCGTCGATTTTTCCGTTGACGAATAATGCCTTTATCGGAATGCTCATTTCCCCACCTCGATGGACCGGTTCTACTCGACAGGGTTTCGCACTAGTTGGAGAATACGATTGTACCAACTGCCGTTTCGAGCCACACAGGCTTCATCAGGAACGGTTACGTTTCCCTAGGAGTGAAGGGAAGCGTCTCCCCGCGGGCCAGGACAGCGCCATACGCCGCTGCTGCTCGTATTCCATCCGCCGGCAACGACGGATAGTCGTCGAGGATATCGCGGTCGGACATTCCCGCTGCCATGCAGTCGAGGATGATGCTGACCATGATGCGAGTGCCTTTGATGCACGCTTGACCGTGGCAGACGTTCGGATTGATGTTGATCCTGTCGGCTAGCTCCACGATGATCCCTCACGAGTGGCAGTCTCAACGACCTGATGCTATTGTACGCGCAATCAACCCTTCCGCGATTTCCGGCGCCTTCATGGGCAACCGTTCAAGCCGGAACCCGTCAGTGAGGTCATCATCCGTCGACGTATCTCGCCATGGCTCGTGCTTGTTTGCGCGTTCTTGCTGTTCTTCATCATTTACCTGACGGGAGCTGTTTGGCCGTCGTACGTTGAGTCGCAGGGGTTTGGCGAGGGGACGCTCGGGCTATTGATCGGCCTTTACGGTCTGGCGTTGTTCGTGGGTCGCATTCCGATTGGGTTTGTGAGCGATCTTCTTGTGGGCCGTCGTCGATTCGTGGTCATCGCGGGTTTTTGCTTCATGGCCATGGCGTTCGCCCTGCCGTCCGTGTTCGACTCGAGGTGGGCGCTGTTAGGCAGCCGGATGCTCATGGGCGTGGGAGCGGGGTGTTTCGTTGCGATCGCTGTATTGTACGCGCTGTACTTTCCGCCTCGGTCTGCGATGTTCAGCACCGCGGTCATCGCTTCGTTCTTTGGATGGGGGCAGATTCCCGCCAACCCAATCGGCGGTTGGATCGCGGACGAGTTCGGCGCGCTTGCGCCGTTCTGGCTGTCGGCGGGCCTTGCCGTCGTCGGCGCCGCGCTCGCGCTCTCCGTCGTCGAGCCGGTTGAGAACCGAGCTCGGAGCAGACCCGTGTTGCTGCCCCGTGATCGACGGTTGTACGGCATGGCAGCCATGATGGGCGTTGTGTTTTTCGCGTTGTACGCCACTGTGTACAACACAACTCAGGTTTACGCCGCAGATCGACTGAACGCCAGCGACTTTACACAGGGGTTGCTGCTCATGGCCTACATAACGCCGTTTGTGGGAGTGGTGCTGGCGAGTCCGTACTTGGCGCAACGCGCGAGCGTCACCAGCGTCGTCACGATCGGGATGGCGTCAATGGGCGTCGGCGTGCTGCTGACGGCGTGGGCCGATCTGGCGGTGCTGTTCGCGTGCGAAGTCCTGATCGGGGTCGGCCTGGGCCTGACATACGGCCTGCTGATGGCACTCGCCGTTGAGGAGGCGCCAGCAAGCCAGAGATTTTACGCGATGGGCGTGTTCCAGTCGATCTATGCCGTGGGCATGTTTCTGGGCCCGTTGGCGTCCGGGTATCTCTCCGAGGCCGCTGGCTTCTCTCCGGCGTTTGTCGTAATTGGAGCGGTCGTGCTTCTGGCGGGCGGAGTGTTCTTCTTCGCGCGTACCGGAGACTCTCGTTCGATAGTGAAGTCGTAGGCGTGAAGCGATCGGCATCGAGGTTGCAATGGTCCGCCACCGTCAGCCTGCTCGCGACGCGATTCCGTCTAGGAAGCTCTTGGCGCCAGTGTTGAGCCATCCGGTCCACGGGATGCCGACGTAGCGGACGCCTTTCGCCAGGTAGTCGTCGACGGTCGAGTCGCTGACTAGCATGCCCGCGATGCGCCCGGAGTCGACGATGGTGGCGATTCCGCGGTCCACGGCCGCCAGGACGTCAGGGTGGCTGGTTTGGCCGGTCAAGCCCATGCTCTGAGCCAGATCTCCAGGCGCGACGTAGAACACGTCGATGTGGTCGACGGTCACTATCTCAGCCAGGTTGTCGATGGCGACGATGTCCTCGATCAGAATCGTCACGAAGGTGTGGTCGTTGGCCTGGTGCACGTACTCCGCGACGCCGTGCCCCTGTCGGCCGTTGGACATACCGCGCGCTCCGATCGGCGCGAATTTCGTCGCTTCGACGACGGCCTGGGCTTCCTCCTTTGTGTTGATGTGGGGAACCATTACGCCCTGCGCGCCGACATCGAGGGTGCGATAGATGACGCCTGGCTGGTTCACGTTGACGCGTACCACCGAGGTCATTCCCCAGAGATCGCACGCCCGCGTCAGGTTCGGGATGTCGCCGAAGTCCACGGGCCCGTGCTCGCCTTCGATCAGGACCGAGTCGAAACCGAGCGGACCCTGGGCATCGACCGTGTTTGGCGAGCTGTTGTCTCCCATCAGCAGGGTCGCGATTTCGCCGCGCTGTAGTTTTGCCTTGACTCGGTTTTCTCGGATCTGGGCCATTGATCGCTCCTTCCGCTTAGCTTTCGCGGGCGGTGTGAGTCGCATCACCGCCGGTGTTTGGACATGATCTCTTGTAGGCGGTCGAGAGGCAGCGCGTGGGCCGTTCCGCGAAATCCGACGGTGGTCTTCGCAGCGGTCAGCGCATTGAGTATCGACTCCTCTACGGCCTCGATAGTGGCGTCAAAGAGCGGATCGATCAGGTTGTTCGGGACCATCTTCAAGTCGACGAGCTCGGACGACTCGGGCGTCGTGTCGTCGTTCGGATCGCGGGACGGGTGGTTGCCGGTGGCGAAGGCGAGGAAGATGTCGCCGCTGCCGTTGTAGCCGGTTCCCCCGACCCTCGCCAGGCCCACGGTTGCTCGCTGGGCCAAGCGACGGCACTGGATCGGCACGAGCGGGGCGTCGGTGGCTACGACGATGATGATCGATCCGTCGCGACGCTCCGATTTCCTTGGCAAGGGCACTTCGTCCGGACTGATCTCGCGACCGACGGGGACGCCGTCCACTCGGAGATGGCGGCTGCTGCCGTAGTTGGCTTGCACGAGAACGCCGACCGTGTACGGGTCGCCGATGACCTCGACGACTCGGGACGACGTGCCGATGCCGCCCTTGAAGCCGTGACACATCATGCCCGTGCCACCGCCAACGTTCCCCTCGGGGACGGGTCCGGCAGACGCCGCTTCGAGAGCCTGGTACACGTGCTCTTTCGTGGCGTGAAACGCGTCGATGTCGTTGAGGACGCCGTCGTAGGTCTCAGCCACGACAGGCAGGATCCAACCGGCCATACCGCGATCGACGGCGTGTGCGACTAGCGCGTCTCGAACGACGCCGACCTGATTGGTGTTCGTGATGGCGATAGGCGATCCGAGCAGTCCAGTCTCGTCGATCCAAGGCAAGCCGGTCATCTCGCCGTTGCCGTTAAGGACATGGTACGCGGCGAAGGCGTTGTCCTCGTGTATCCGACCGTCGCGAGGCACGATTACGGTGACGCCGGTTCGGGCGATGCGAGGTTCGTCGTAGGACAGGGTCGTGTGGCCGACGAGGACGCCGGGGATGTCGGTGATGGCGTTGTTGAGCCCGGTCGGCAGGTCGCCGACGGTGATGCCCAGGTCACGGAGTCGGGAGCGAGTCATGGTGGGGCCTCAATCGTTCGTGGAAAAGTGCTTGTTGTGTGCTGAGATTTCGGGGCGAGACCTGGCGCTTGGCGGCCCTCCGACAGGCTCAGGGCGAACAGATATTTGGCGATGGTTGATCCGAAATCGACCGTCTCGGGTCTGCCTCCAATGGTGACGAGTCCGCGTCATTGTGTACGCCGTGAGCTTCTGGACTTGGCGCCGGCCGGCTCTGACTACGCCGTGTCGGGCAGCCAACCCCAGGGGCGCGGGCCCCAGTCGGCGGTGAACACCTCGCCGTCCCTGATGGTGACCACCGGCGCGAGGGCTTTGTCGCCGCGGAGCGTGCCGCCCTCGGTGTCGTGGAAGAGCCAATCGCCGGTTGATTCTTCGAGCACCGTGATGTCGGCGGTTCGGCCTACGGCCAGGTTTCCCAACGTGTCGCTCATACCTAAGGCCTCGGCGGGGTTGGCGGTGGACATTCGGATCACGTCCTCGAGGGAGTAGCCAAGCGCCAGGAATCTGGACAGCATCTCCGTCATGCTGTGCACGGCGTGAAGGCGTCCCGGGATCGTCAGATCGGTGCTGATGCTGCGAGGCACGACGCCTCGGTCGACGGCTCGGCGCGCGACATCGAAGCTGAAGTTCTGCCGGCCGTGGGCGGTGTCGAGGAACACGCCTCGTTCCTGCGCTTCCATGAGCTCGGGAAGGACCGATCCGTCGTCGTCGAAGATCGTGCCTGGGTTGCCTGTGAACAGATGGGTGAGGATGTCGCCCGGTTCAAGTAGCGGGAGCAGCGCTCGCGTGATGGTCGGGCCGTCTCCGGCCAAGCGGTCACCGATGTGGACCATGAGCCGGACGCCTGCCTCGTTGGCGGCCTGCTTGGCGAGCTGCACGATCTCGACGCCCATCACGGGCACCGCGGGACCGACGGCCCTGATCTTGACGCCCTGGATCAGCGGCCGATTTTCACGGATGACCCGTACGGTGTCCTCGACGTCGATGTCCTCGCGTCGGGACAGATCGGGTTGGTAGGCGAGGCCGGTTCGGGAGATGTGGAGCATGCAGATGATGCGGGTCTTGGTTTTGGGCACGACATGCGTCGGGAAGCCGCCGAACGTGTAGCAACCGGCGCTCCCAGCGTCGACAAGGGTCGTGACGCCAGCGTAGACGCCGGCTAGATCGGGGTTGACGCCGGTTTGGTTGACGCCGTGGTAGATGTGGCAGTGCAGGTCGATGAGGCCAGGCACGACCAGCTTGCCTGTCACGTCGATGACTCGCGTCTCGGCGTCAGGTTCAAGGTTAGCGACCAATTGTGTGATCGCGCCGTCGGTGACGGCGACGTCGAGTCGCTCTCGGATGCCCTGGGAAGGGTCGATTACTTCGCCGCCCTTCAGCAACAGATCGGTCATGGCGAGTTCGCTTCCATTCACGACGGGTGTGATGTGCGGTGTCGTCAGGTAGCCGTGCCCATCGCTTGACCGATGTTATACTGGCACCGGTAACCGGCGCAAGATTCTCGCCGAATCCGAGTGAAGTGCACTAGATGGATTTAGAAGGGAAGAAATCTGTGAGCACAGAATCATTGGTTCTGACCGCCCAAAGTATCGATCGTGAGATAGCGAAATACTCAGATGCCGTACAGGACATCGTGCTCCCTACGCCCACCGATGATGTCGTCGAGACCTTGACCATACTCAAAAGGCGGCCGCTTGGTTCAGGTCCGTACCCGAACGTAAGTGTTTACGAAGCCGGCAACAAGATCTTGTCAGATCTGGTTGTCTTTGAAGGCGTCAAAAAGCTATTGAAAGGATTGGCAGACCACTCGATCGAACTGCCGTTTGCCGAGTACACCATCCGACTCAGAACATCGCCGGGTTTCAGCGTGACCGCCAGTTGCGGCGAGATCCGTTTGATCGGCGCGGCTTGCAACGTCGCCAAATCGTTCTTTGGAACTAAGGAGGCGAACTCAGGAGCAAAGGCTCTCTCGCGACCAGGAAGCGAATTATCGAGTGCTATTGTTCAATGCTGACGCAACACCGGACCCGAGCAATTACATCGGAATTTCAACCGCAGAATTGATATACGTGCTGTTGAGATTTAGTTGTGATCACACCCAACGTCGCCTGAAGGCGGCGACGATCAGGGCGAAGCTCACCGGCGCGACTCCGGCCATCCAGTCCCAATGGACGTAACGCCCGAACAGCGGGTTGATTGTCGCGCTGAGGGCTATGGACACTCCGACGATCCCGACTGCCCAAAGCAGGGATACGGCCCATCCCCTGGGCGCAAGCGTCTCGGTCTTGTTGACCTGTTTTGCCATCTTCTGCTCCTCCGCGTTGGCCACGATAACAGCGGCCAAGCTGCTAATCCGATCTTGATGCGCCGAACTTCGTCAGTCCGGCGTCAGTAACGGATTAGGTGCAGGCCGGGGCGAAGAGATGCAATTGTCTCCGTGATCGTTGGCTCGCTAGAACGCCGCGCAGCCTCCGTCGACGGGGATGGCCGTGCCGGTGCCGTAGTCGGAGGCGGTGTTTGGCGCTGCCTCGAACTAGTAAATGCCCGTCGGATCTGCAAAAGCTAGGACCCAGTCGCCGTCCTATTGCGTGACGAAGGTGTATTGCCAACTGCTTCCCCCGAAGGTGCCCACGAAACGCTCACTCAGGTCCACTGTGGGGCGACTCTTTTCGAGTCCTCCTAGACGGTAGGTCGAGAAGCTGATGTGCCAGGCGATGCCGGATTGGCATCGGTCCGCGGCCGTTTCATAGTCGGAGACATACACCTGCAGCGAAAGGTTGCGCCCGAGGCGACGCACCAGGTCATCGATAAGTGCGCGCGGGAGCCGACCCTCGTCGATCACGGAAGCCCAAGCAGGATTGATGGCTACGCAGACGCGGGGTGTATCAACGTCAGCACCCCACTCCCAGTCCACATCGCGCAGAACTCGCAAGGCGCTGGCAGTCAGGATCGACGCTATGTCCTCCATAGGCAGGGAGCGTCCGTACCGGTCCTTGTAATCCCCGGGATCGACCGGGATATCAGCAGTCAGCACGGCTGTCGGATCGGGGCCAGTGGCTCCACACGCCGTTGACATCACCATGATCGCGATCATGGCCGCGACCACAATGAAGTCGGATCCGCGGGTGATCCGCGACGTTGTCATTGCCGCGGTGAATCCGCCATTTCGGCCATCGACCGGACGTCGATGCCGCAGCAGGTGGCTTCGGATGCGTTGACGGGCACTTCGATTACCTCAGACACGGGGCAAGTCGAGCCGGGATGTTTCAGGCATCCAGTGTATCACGCGGGCTCCCTCGTTACGATGACCGATGTGCGGCGACAAGGCCCGAAGGCGGCGCTAACGTCGTGGCGACCCCATATCCGGTCGCTGAGCGGGCTCAACGTCATCAAGCGCCAATTGCTGGTGGTGGCCAAGGAATTCGACCAACAGGAAGCCTTCTCCCGTGGGCCGACGCCAGGACATGCCGATCGCGGGCGCTGAGTGGGGCCGCGCCCTAGAACGCCGCGTAGCCGCCGTCGACTGGGATGGCTGTGCCGGTGACGTAGTCAGAGGCTGCGCTGGCCAGGAAGATGGCGCAGCCTCTCATCTCGTCGGGCTCGCCCCAGCGTCCGTGAGGGATGCGGGCCGTGATTGAGGCGTAACGTTCGGGGTTGTCGCTTCGGATCGGGTTGGTGAGATCGGTGTGGATCCAGCCGGGCAGGATCGAGTTGACCTGGATGTTGTCGGCGGCCCAGGACAAAGCCAGGCTTTTCGTAAGCTGCACGACTCCGCCTTTGCTGGACGAGTACGCGGCCACCCAGTCGCTGCCGAAGATCGATGTCATCGAGCCGATGTTGATTATCTTGCCTCCTCCGGCGTCCTTCATGAGGGGATACACTTGCCGAGCGCACAGGAACGTACCGGTCAGGTTTGTGTCCACGACCTGTTCCCATTCCTCGAGCGTGTAGTCCTGGGGCGCTTTGCGGATCGCGATGCCCGCGTTGTTGACGAGGATGTTCACGCCGCCGAACTCGTTCGTCGCGGCCTCGGCCATGGCCGCCACAGACGCTTCGTCGGTCACGTCGGTGGCCGTGCCGATGGCTTTCGCTCCGAGCTCACGAATGTCGTCGAGGGCCGCCTCGGTCTTCGATTCGTTGCGGGCGGCGATTACGATGTTTGCGCCGGCCTGCGCCAAGCCTCTCGCGATCCCGAGGCCGATGCCTCCGTTGCCCCCGGTGACGATGGCTGTCTTGCCGCTAAGGTCGAACATGGTCATGATTCGGTTGTCTCCTGCTGTGCGATGGGAATCTCCGAATGTCGTCGGGCGCAACACCGGCACGTCATCGGTCGCTCGCGGCACCGCATTCGTAGCTTGTAGCCTGAGCCATTATACGACGAAGGGACGGGGGGGCAGCGGCCTTTGCGGCGTCGAGCGTTTGTGAAAGTGTTTCACTAGAAGCCTGCCGCGACAGGGCGTTTTGGGCCGTTGGGGCGGAGTCGGTCGAGGATGGCCCTGGTCTCGCCGGATAGTTGGCCGCGGTCGCGTTGTCGCGCGAGCACGTCGAGGGCGTTGTCGGACAGGGCGGGCTTGACGCGCAACGTTTCAGGCATGTATCGCATGCAGCGACGTATGAAGACTTGCGCGGGACGCGGGGTCTGCTCGCTGCAGCCGTAGGCGTAGGTGCACATGTACGCGTAGCATTTCGTCGTCTCGCGATACACGGACGGCACCCGGCTCGTGGAAGGCGGAAGGTGCGTGGCGAGGTACGATTCGAATTGACTGTCGAGCTGCTGGGGCGCGGGACGCCGATTCCGCATGCGGGCAAGGCTCCTGAGAACACGTGTGCTGGGCCAAGTCTAATACGTGTCTTAGAAACATGCAAGGTTTGGGAGCGCGAAAATCGGTCGCGGAATGCCGAAAGCGGGGCGGCGTTTTGGGCTGTCAGCTATCAGCTGTCGATCAGTCCCGGTACCGTTGGCCGAGATGGGTCGCGTCCGCAAGGTGGCCGTCGCGGATTTCCTTGACCTCGTCCGCCATGGCAAGGAGTGTGGAGTCGTGCGTGGCCGAGAGTACGCTGATGCCTTGCTCTTTGACCATGTCCTTGAAGAGGCCGAAAATCGCTCGCGCGTTGGTCGAGTCCAACTCACCGGTCGGTTCGTCCGCCAGGATCAACGGAGGGTTGTTGACGATGGCTCTGGCGATCGCGACACGTTGCTGTTCGCCGCCGGAGAGCTCGTACGGGCGATGCTTGGACCGGTTCCACAACCCGACGATCTCGAGCGTCTCCCGGGTGCGCGCCTCCCGTTCTTTGGTGCGCGCGCCCGCGATCCGCAATGGGAGCTCGACGTTTTCGAACGCGGAGAGCAGCGGCAGTAGACCGAACGACTGGAACACGAACCCGATTTTGTGCCGACGGATCTCGGTGAGCTCCTTCTCGTTCATCGCGCCAAGGTCCCGATCTTGGAACAGCACCTGGCCATCGGTCGGCTTGTCCAGTCCGGCCAGGATGTTCAGGAGCGTCGTCTTGCCCGAGCCGGATCGGCCGACCACGGCGATGAACTGGCCGGGCGACACCGTCATGTCGATGCCGCGAAGCGCGTTGACAGTCTCGGAGCCCACCTGGTAGCTCCGTGTGAGGTTGTGAGTTGTTATCAGGGGTACGACTCTGGCCATCCGGTTACTCCTCGGGCCGTAGCGTGACAGTGCCGTTTTCGATTGTCACACGCGCTTTGTCTTTGATCTTGAGGCTATCGAGCAGGTCGCGCGGTATCTGGACCCTTCCGCTGGCGTCCACGAGCGTGAATTCCTCCAGCGACGCTTGGGCGTCGGCATCGCCGGTGATGCGCTGGAACGACACCCTGCGCCGGATTTCAGTGGACATCTTGCCGTCGCGGATCATGACGACCCTGCCGACCTTGTAGGCGATGTCCGGGTCGTGCGTGACGATGAGGATCGTCGTGCCCAGCTCCTGGTTGACTGAGCCGAACAGGTCCAGAATCTCGGCGGCGGTCGTGTCGTCGAGCTCGCCTGTGGGCTCGTCCGCCAACAACAGAGGCGGGTCATTGGCCAGCGCAACCGCAATGGCGACTCGCTGCTGCTCACCGCCGGAGAGCTTCTCGGGCGTGTGGTCGAGCCTGTGGCCCAACCCGACGATCTCGAGCAGCTCTTTGGCCCTCTGCTGCCGCTCTTTGCCCGGCTTGTTCGTGAGCATCATGGGCAGGGCTACGTTCTCGATCGACGTGAGGTAGGGGAACATGTTACGGCTGGTCTGCTGCCAGATGAATCCGACATCGTTCCGACGGTAGTCTTCGACGTCCTTGCCGCTCATTTGCAGCAGATCCTTGCCGCCGACGGTCACTCGACCAGCGGAAGGAGCGTCGTAACCAGCCAAGATGTTCAACAGCGTGCTCTTGCCGCTGCCGCTGGCGCCCACGATCGCGACGACCTCGCCTCTCCGGACGTCAAGGTCCAGGCCGCGCAGGGCAACGACCTCGAGGTCGGCGATCTTGTAGATCTTGAACAGGTCCTCGCACAGGACGTAGGCGTTTTCGTTTCCAAGGGTCATCAGTCACCTCTAACGTTCGGGCGACAGCGGTCATCGTGCATGCCGGTCGCCAAACCTATGATATATCATCCTACACTTCGCCAAGCCGCAGGATGCGCTGCAGCGAGATTCGCCGAACGAACCAGATGACGCCGCCGATGATCAGCGCGAAAAGCAACGCCATCGCGCCGTAGACGACCGCCAACGTGTCCCAGTTTACCTCGACGATGAACGGCGGAAGCACCTGGATTCCCATGTCGTCGTGGCTCAGGTACGGCATCATGACCGCGCCCAGCCGGCCTCCCATCCACGTGCCCAACGCTAAGCCCGCTCCGATGACGAGCACCTGCTCCAAGAACACCAGCGCCATGAGCTGTTTCATCGTGAACCCGATGGTGCGCATCAGAGCGAACTGGACCTCTCTGCTCTTGAATGACACGTACGCGTGCACCAAGAATCCGAGACCGCTCAGGATAAACACGGCCGAGAACGCCACGAACAGCAACGCGTTCCAGCCGGCGTCGATCAGCGGATCGACCTGCGCCTCATTGAACATTTGCTCGCGGTCGTGAACGACGCGGGACAGAAACGGCTTGTCGTCGATCAGCATGTCGACGAGCTCCACCCGTTCGGCCGGATCGTCTGTGGTGAGCCAGATCTCGTTGGGCTTGAGTTCGCTGTTGTTGGCGTCGAGATTCGCGTACTCGGAGATCGAATCGAGGTCGCCGATCAGGTACGACTTGTTGTGCGTTTCGAGCGTGGGGAAGTACTCAACTTCGTCGACCAACGACACATCGATCCGGTGGCCCTGGACCGAGACCTGGAACGTGTCCCCGATCGCGTGGTTGTTGATGCGCAGGAACGATTTGGTCGCGACGACATCGACGGGCACTATGGGCGGACCGTGGAACACGCCGCGGCTCATGAGAGGGCTGCCCTCGGCCCAGATGAACGTGCCTATCCCGTCTGAAGCCGTTGGGTCTTCGAACGCGCGCCAGATGTCGGATTCTGACTCAGGCGCCGCCTTCATTATGTTCCAACGGTCCGTTGAGTCGAACGATTCGATCGTCTGAACTTCTCCGTCCGGGAATTTCGCGTACACTTCGGATATCGCGACGGAACCCGCTCGGAGCCGGTTCCTGCTGTTGGTTTCGTGGACGGTCAGAGACACCAGTTTGAGGGGAGCGACCGGCTGAAGCAACTCTACGCGCCGAAACTGGCTAACGCGCGCGAACCCGGCCTCTAATTCGAGCCACTGGTTCGAATCGAGCGTTCCAAGGGTGTAGGTGAAGTATCGGTCGTTGACGTCTTTGAGTCTGGCGGCTAAGGCAACCGACGGATGGATGCGGTCGGGTTTGATCGAGACTCCGATGGTATCGGCGCCGTCCGGAAGCACGATGCCTTTGGGCGGAGTCGGATTCGACAGGTTCGTCACCTTGGGCCGCATCGGCCCCTCCGAGAAGTCGCTGCGGAACCAGCCTATGTCCATGATCGCGTCGCCGTCCATGGCGAACATGGTGTACGAATCGCCGAGCATCCTGGAAAGGTCCGATCCGAAACCCCGGAAAGCGAGGCCGACGTCACGCACGGCGGGCAACGCCTCGAACGTGGCTTGCACGGGCCTCGACGTTCCACGGGAATCCAGGAGGACGCCTGACATCCGAATGTCCGCGCCCGTCGAGTAACGAGTTCGTTCTTCGAAGCTGCGCTCCAGCGTGCCGCCGAAACTGGCGGCGAAGATGCCCAATCCGGCCATCAGAATGAGCAGAAGCGATAGTCGAGCGTAGTGGGTCGGGTAACGCGCCATCTGCCACAACCCGATTACCAGGCCGGCGGGCAGGACGGGTGACAGCAAGCGGCTGGCTATTCTCATCGTCAGCGGGAACAATCTGAGCAGCACGAGCGCCGACGCGACCAGAATTACCGCGGGCACGGCTAGCAGCACTTGGTCGACTGCCACAGCGCCGAATATGCTGACCGCCACCACGGACCCCTGTTGCGAAAGCTGCCTGAACAGCAGAATTCCGGCGGCCAACAGCAGCACGTCCAGATAGTAGCGCTGATAGAACGGTTGCGTGCCGGGTCGGGCCGATTCCTGCCGGTGCGTCGCGACGGTGACGCGCGAGGCCTGAATCGCGGGAACCAACAGAGCCACGAAGCTGAAAACGCCTCCGACGGCGCTCATCAAAAACGCGGAGGAGGACAAGCTCACGACCAAACGGCCGTTGCCGCTTAAGTCGGAGAACGCGGGTGTATAGCCCAGGAAGCTGATCACTATCGCCGCCAACACCGGGGCTACGAACACAGCAAGGACGGCGATAGTTGCGCCTTCGAGCACGAACACGGAAAGGACCTGCGCCGATGTCGATCCCCTGCTTCGAAGGAGGACGATCTCGGATCGTTGTTGCTCCACGAGCAACGACGACATCGTGACGACGTAGTACAAGATCACGACTGCGATTAGCACGAGTATGATGAACATCGGCAGCTTGGAGAAAAACAGCCGCGTGTCGTACTCCTCTATCGTGTCGACAAGTTCGGTGATCTGTCGGTAGCTGAACAACGTGGCTTGCAGGTGACGCCGCATCGCCTCGATGCTAGCCCTCGCGAACGTGGCGTTGCCCGCGTTGAGCCTGTCCGTGTCGACGACCAGCAACCAACCGTACGTGGTGTCCAGTTGCTTGTACGTCGCGCCGAGTACGTCGAAATACGTCTCCTCGGACAGCAGGAACGGTATCGTGGTGAAGCTGCCCGATGTCGAAGCGCGGAGGATTCTTTCTTCGAGGTGCCAGAACTGGTCGTCCGGATCGTTCTTCTCGTACAAGCCAACGACTTTGACTCGAACGATGGGCAGGTGATCGCCCCAGTACGCGACGGTGGAGAGCTGCCCTTCAAGAGATACGCCGAACGCTTCGGCGGCCTCGACCGGTGCGATCACCTCGAGCGTAATCGGTTCACCGGGCGCGCCAATGGGCTGATCCACCGGGACTCGGCCCCCTGGCAAGATCGTGATGTGTTCGTAGAACGTCGGGACGTGGAAGAAAAACGCGCGGCGGTTATCATCTCCCGCGATCGCTTCGTCCCCGACGTCGGTCACGAAATACGTGGCCGATTTCATGCCGAAGATGCGGTCTTCCAGGAGCCAGGCGGCGCGGCGGTCGATCTCCAGATTCACTACTCGCGCCACGTTGGCCGCTTCCGTTCGGGTTGTCGGACCGCGGTCGGATTTGACGAGGATATTGGTCTCATCCTCGGTCAACTGGTTTAACGCGTTTTTCAGCGCGAGCTCTTTGAGCGCGTCGAAGTAGATTACCGTGCCAGCCATGATGGCGCACGCCATCAACACTCCGATGACGACCGTCGAGAGCAGCCGCCAACTGGCGATCGCTCGTCTGACGACAAGCGGCCAAGCTTTCGCGAGCCTGATTGCTACTCGTATCAGGTTCATGCAGTCAGATTCCTACTCATCTTCCATCCTGGAAAGCTCCTGCAAGTTCACGTTGGTTACCATGCGAGAGAGCCAATACAGCGCCGCCGCGAACACCGCCAACATCACCACGAATATCGGCCCAAGCAGCGACCAGTGCGTGGTCAGGATGAATGGGGGCAGTACGGCTTCCCCAGTTTCGGTGACGGCGATGCCGGACACCATGATATCGCTCATAGCGAAACCGGTCACGGTCCCGATGACTAACCCGATGGACACGATGACAAGGTGTTCCGCTCCCAGCAGGAAACCCATTTGGCGTTTTGTGACGCCCAGCGCTTGCAAGAAGCCCATCTCGCTACGGCTCTGGCTGGAGAACGACAACAGGTAGGTGATGTAACCCATGGAGGCGGCGAATAGCACTATCCCTACGGCCAGCAGGACCATCGCCTTCCATCCGGCGGTGATCAACGGGTCCAGTTCAATGGCCTCAAGCAGGGTCGCCTTGTCATGAACCAGTTCGCGTGAACCCGACAGGCGCAACGCGGTTTCGTAGACCGCCTCGTTTGCGCCGGGCACCTCGGCGACGAACAGCTCGTTCGGTCTGATCATCGCGATCGGACTCAGAAGGTTGAGATGGCCCAACATGTTGTCCAGGTCCGCCAGCAAGAATCCGGTTTCCGATGGATCCAACGTTGGGAAGAATTCGACTGTGTCCATGATCCTGATCGGGATCATTCGGCCGAAGATGTTCACGATGAGTTGGTCGCCGATCTCGGCGCCGGAGATTTCGCTGAACGTTGTACTGGTCACGACCGGCACCGGACCGCCGGACGGACTGCGATAGAACCCGCGGATCCCGGCGTCGGTGTCTTTTCCGAACGAGAACACCCCTGATTGTTGACCGTTCAACGGAGCTGTTCGAGAGGTGGTGATCCTGTCAGAAGAGATCAGCGACGTCGCCAGCGTCGTCCACTTGTTTGGGCCCTCGAAGTCGTCGAGCACGGCAGCCTCTTTGCCGTTGCTGAAACCGGCTTGGATGTCGTCCAGGCGGATGGATCCGACCGTGCCCGCGGGCCCGAACACCGGCTCGTAGATCTGCACCGAGACCAAAGACAGCGGCGTCTTCAGGGTGTGGGGGATGTCGACTTCCATCAAGTGCCACTCTGATTGTCCGACCGATCCCAACGACACGGTGTCTAGAACGCCCTCGCGGTCACGAACGACCATCCACAGGAACATGTTGGAGTACGCCTCTTGCGGTTCCGCCCAAACTTGGAGGCTCGTGGCGTCGTCGGGAATCTCGATCGGCTCCGTTTTGGCGCTTCCTTGCAGCGACCGCATCACCCCCGTCAGAGGTTGGCGGGAGAAATCGTCGCGGTACCATGAGATGTACGGAAAGTCTTCGGACTCCAAGGCGAGCATCGCGAATCCGCTGCCCGCGTACGTTGATCCGACGGAGCCTCCCCCTCGGAGCGCGACGGAGATCGCGGTCACCCCTTGGATCTCCAGGTACATCTCCTTGAAGTCAGAGATGGTCCGGGTGTAGTACGAAGGCACGCCCGTCACCCTCAGGTCGGCGCCCACCTCGTAGAGTATTCGCTCCTCGTAGCTGCGGTCGAGCGTTCCGCCCACGGTCGTAGCCAACACCGCGAGCCCGGTCACCATGACCAGCAGGAGCACGAGCCAACTGTATTGCACCGGGTTCCGGGCCATGTGCCAGATCGCCATGGAAGTCCAAACGGGGTAGACGCGGGCGAGGTTGTGCGTAAGCAGATAGATAAGCTGCAGCGGCACGAGGAACGCGAGCGCTATCGTGGGGATCAACAGGATGTCATCGCGTCCCGGAAGTCCGCCGTAGATCAACAGAGCGACGAGTCCGGTCTGCGCGATCAGCGCCGCGGCGCGATTCCAAGGCGACGAGGTTCTGTTGGCGGCGAGATACATCAGGCCGACACCGCCAACGATTGCGAAATCCCCCACCCAGTCGAAGCCCGAGTCGGCTCTGAGACCGCGAACGGCCATCAAGGATGCAAGCGTTGCGAGGACGGCAACCCCGAACATGTGCATCAGCGCCGGCGAGTCGCCGCTCAGGTATCTGACCATGAGCGGGAAGAAGCGCATGAATAAGAGCGCGACCACTGTCAGCAGGAGCACGGGGGCGAACAGCAGCGTCTCGTTGACGGTGGCGTCGGAGAACAAACCCCTGGACACCACCTGTCCTCGGGAGTAGAGCTCCCAAAAGACCAAACCACCGAGAACCAGCAACGCGATGTCCACGTGGAAGCGTTGGAAGAACGGCGTCGATGGCGGACGGGACGAGCGCAGTTTGTGCACCACGAGTCCGGACCGGGCCACCATCACTCCGGGCAAAACGAAGATCGCCAGGCACAACAGGCCGGTCCCCGCGGCCACCGCGAATGGAGCCCAACCGAGCTCGACCGGCAACCGCGCTCCCGCGGTGATCTCTTCAAAGTAGCCCAGCTTTCCGGCGAAGGAGATGGTTCCCATCGCGATGAACGGCGCGACAACCGCGGCCGTCGAGGTCAGAATGAGCCCCTCGAAAGCGTAAAGCTTGACCAGCTGAACAGTGCTGATGCCTCGACTTCGGAGCAGCGCGACGTCGCTGTTCCTGCTGCCGACGAGGTACGAGACCATCATCGTGGTGTAATACAACACCGTGACGACCATCACGACGAGCAACAACAACAGCGGCACGCTGGTGAAGAAGCTACGTCTCTCGAATCGGTCGAGAAGCCGATTTATCCCCGTGAAAACCGCGGACCCGCGGAGCTTCTCCGATACGTCGGCTTCCATTTGGTCTAAATTTGCCCTGGCCTCATTCATGCCCCATAGCTTGAGCCGTTCCTTGTCGATGAAAGTGAACCAGCTCGACGAGACCATGTTGCCCGGATACGCTTTGCCAACGCCTTCGATCATGGCGTCGTACGAGGTGAACAGCGAGAGAGGAACCTCTTCGGGGTCGATATCCACCCCGACGTCCGGAATCTCGGTCAGCGGTTCCGGGGCGAAGAACACGTTCGGATTAAGGTGCCAGTACTCCTCTTCACGATCGTTCACTTCGAGGATCCCGACGATCCTGACGGTCACGTGTCCCGTGTCGGCCATCGACGGCGCCATGACAGCTACATCGCCGATGCCGAGGTCGAATACGGTGCTGGTGATCTCGCCGACCACACCCTCGATGATCGGGCCGTCCGGCCCTTGCTCGATGTTGCCGCCGGCCATTCGGCCTTCGCGGAACGTGACGTGGTCCGACAAGTGGGATAGGAACTGGAAATAGCCGCGTGAGACGAATTGGCTTGGATCGAGGTCGAGGTTTCTGCCTTCTGTCCCGACCAAGTACGTCGAGGTTTTGAGGTAGCGTTCGCGGGTTCTGAAAATTTCCCCGATGTTGTCTAGCGAAGCGCGATCGATGATCTCGTCCGATTCTTCGAGGGCAGGCCGGGACAAGGCGATGTACGGCGCGACGGCATAGACGTTCAAGAATCGCGGCTCGGAGCGATCGATCGCCGTGTCTAGGCCCTGGCGCTCAAGCGTCTTGATATAGATGGGCGCCCCGGCAACGAGGCTCGTCGCGATCAAGATGCCGACGAAGATGCTGAGAAGCAGCTTCCAGTCGTCGATCAGGCGCTTGAAAATGAGCTTGCTAGTCGTTAATGGGTGCATTCAGAACCTTGGTCGTATGCAGACACCGCCCCTTCCCAAACATCCACACATGCTGCACGGGCCAATTCTGCGTCCAACATCAACCCTGTGCGCTATTGGGTTGCCCATGAATATAGCACAGCCTAGCTTGCCGCGCGTGCCACCCAGACCTGCTCGACGCCCGGTTTGTACGGTCCCCGGTCGAAATCCCCGTACAGCGCATCGACCTCCAACCCGCACAGTTCCAGCAGGTGTTGCATTTCGTAGCGATAGGACCACCGCAGCTCCAATGGCGTGTAGGTCTTTTTCCGCACAACACCGTTGTCGTCCAACTCCTCGAAAATCCTGTAAATCGAGACGACTTGTCGCTCTAGATCGAAATTCCGAGTCTCCCACACGACCGTTTTGTTTTGCGTTTCCGGATCTTCGAACTCGGCGAGACGATTCAACGCTTGTCCCGAGTAAGACGAGCCGGCCGCGATTCCTTCGAGATTGGGGTCGAAGATATTGAACACGAGCAGACCGTCGTCTTCCAGGTGGTCGCGGACGCTGATCAAAGCCGCCCGTTGGTGTTCTATCGTCATCAAGTGCATGAAAGCCCCGTAGGGAATCAAGACCATCTTGAATCGCCGTCCCAGCGCGATGTCGCGCATGTCCCCTGCGACGATCTGAATCCGGGCCCTGACGTCCTCGCGCAGCTTCGCGACCTTCGTCCTGGCTATCTCAAGCATCGCCGGGGCACGATCTAGCCCCACCACGTCGTGGGCCGCCTCCGCGACCGGAATCATGACCCTGCCGGTTCCGCAGCCTAATTCAAGTACGGGAGAGCCGGTCTTGCGGATTTCGTCGAGGTAGAAATCCACGTCGCCTGGCGTACCCTTGGCGATGAAGTCGTAGAATGCAGCGTCGGTTCGGTCGAATTGCTGCATGGGCGGTTCCTCGGGCGTTCAAGCGTGGGTGGGCGGCTGGACATCCGGCGGCGTCGGCATTCGTGAACGACTATCGACAAGCTGCAAGCCGGTGTTCGATTTGGTGATGCGACTCAATGATGGGCGTGTGTCCGGATTGAGGTTTGCTGCGCGGGGTCTGCCTGATGGCGATAAACATATCAGATGGTGCCGAACGAAGTGTATCATTCTTCTCCTTCCGCAGAAGGAGAAGAAGCTGGTCGATGGACGCGCCTTGTTGCCTGATCGATCCCAAACGCTTCTTGGTTTCCCTGCCATCCAGCACGGCGTGAAGCGTTGAGCGTCACGTATTCGAATGATGACCATCACGGCCTGGGCGAGGGTTGCGTGTGGGCGGCCCTTCGACAGGCTCAGGGCGAACGGATGTGCGCGCGGCTTGCCATGGACGGAACTCGGCTTGGCCGTGATCGCAACAAGCAACTTACGCGCCCTCGACCAATTGGCGTCATTTTGATCCTTTAGCAGAACGTTCAGCATCGTGAGAAGCGTCGAGCACCACTCAATGTAGTTGATGACTCTCACGTGCCGAATCCAACCTCGGCTGCTAGAGGCCCATTGCCTGGGCAACGGATTCCAGGTGGACGTCGCTGTCGCCGAACATGAGCTCGGCGGCTTTGGCGCGGCGCGAGTGGAGTTGCATGTTGTGCTCTTTGGTGAAGCCGATGGCCCCATGGCACTGATGCCCGAGGTCGCACACGCGGCGGTAAGAGTCGTTGACCCACGCCTTTGCCATGGCAACTTCTTTCGCGGCGTCGAGCCCGTCGGAGATGCGCGCCGCCGCCTGGAAGGTGATGTGGCGAGACGCCTCGACCTTGGTGGCCATGTTCGAGCAGTGGTGTTGGATCGCCTGGAAGCTGCCGATCGGTCTGCCGAACTGGACTCGCTCTTTGGCGTAGTCGACGGTCATGTCCAGCACCTGCCGGCCGCCGCCGACCATCTCGGCGCACTTGCCGACGGCGCCCCACTGGAGGACGCGTTCGATGGTGTCCCAACCGCCGTTGAGCTCGCCGAGCAGGGCAGAGGCTGGCACGGTCGCGTTCTCGAACACGACTTCCGACTGTCGGTCGGAGGCGATCGTCTTGAGCAAGGTTTGGCTAACGCCCGATGTTGAGCGCGGTACGATGAACAGGCTGACGTCGCCTTCCGCGTCTCCGGTTCTCGCGGCGACCACTAGATAGTCGGAGACGTGGGCGTTGGGCACGTACAGCTTCGTGCCGTTGATGACGTAGCCGTCGCTTGACGGCGTGGCGGTGGTTTCGACTCCCGCGGCATCCCAGCGGCCGGTCGGCTCGGTAAGCGCAAGCGTCACGATGAGCTGGCCCGTTGCGATGCGAGGGAGGAACTCGGATTTCTGCTCGTCGGACCCGGCGAGCTGGATGGCCTGGCTTCCCAAGACGACTGTCGAGAAGAACGGTCCCGGGAGTAGTGCGCGTCCCATCTCCTCCAGCAGGACTGTCAGGTCTGTGAAGGTCAGGCCGACCCCTCCATATTGTTCGGGGATGGTCAACCCAATCCAGCCTTGCTCGGCGAGCTTCGTCCACATCTCGGGCGAGTAGCCGCGCTCGTTTTCTTCCATCGCACGGACGTAGGTGTCGGGGCACTCGGCCTCGAGGAACTCCCGCGCGCTGTTTTGCAGCATCTGCTGTGCTTCATTCAAGCCGAGGTCCATGGCGTCTCCTCCGGGGTTCGATAACCGTTGGTGTCCGCTTCGAGATCGCTACAGGAACCGATCTCCGCGATGGTTCTAGAAGGCAATTGCGAGTGGGTTCGAATCAGGGCTAGAGGTTAGCACGAGGCGAAGTGGGCGACAAGTCTCGTGCAAGGTTCCGTTCACACGTGACGCGATTCCCTTGCGTGTATAATTTGGCGGTGCTCCACGTCCTGTCATGGTTGATAACGGTCGAAGCCCTTGGGTTGGCGGCGTTTCCGCTGGCCTATTACCTGTTTCAACGGATGCCCGATCGGGGCTTCAGTTTCAGCAAACCGCTCGGCATCCTGATCGTCGGCTACTTATCCTGGATACTGGGCGCCTTAGGCATCGTGCCCAGCGTGCGAGTGTCGCTCATCGTGATCTTCGTCGCGATGGCATCTCTCGGAGGTTGGATCGCGTGGCGTGAGCGCGTCGGGCTAAAAGCGTTCATCGTCCTCGAACGACGGGCGTTGATCGCGGCCGAGGCGATCTTCCTCGTCTTCTTCGTCGCCTGGACGGTCTTTCGAGCGTATGACCCCGCCATCGACCACACCGAGCAGCCGATGGACCACGCGTTCCTCAACGCGTCCGTCCTAGCGACCACGGGTCAGCCCGAAGACCCATGGCTGCGCGGCGAGTCGATCAGCTACTACTACTTCGGCTATTGGATGATGGGCGCGGTCACCGAGCTCGCGAATGTGCCGACGAACTACTCGTACAACTTGTCGCTAGCGCTTATCCCGGCGCTGGCCGCGATGGGGCTGTTCGGACTCGTCGCGGCGATGGTGCGATCGGAGTCGCGCAGGTGGGCGCACGCCGTGATCGCCGGGGTCGCGGCCGGCATCGTGCTGGGTGTTGTCGGCAACCTCGAGGGCGTGTTGGAGTTCTGGAAAGCCAACGCGATAGGCGGACAGGGATTCTACGATTGGATCGCGATCGACGGGCTCGACGGACCCGCCGAGACGCCGACCGACAGTTGGACCCCGAACGACTTCTGGTGGTGGTTCCGGGCGACCCGAGTAATCAACACGTTCGATCTGGGGAACGGGATCGATTACACGATCCAGGAGTTCCCGTTCTTCAGCTTCATTCTCGGGGACCTGCATCCCCACGTGTCTGCGATTCCGTTTGCACTGCTTTTCGTGGGCTTCACGTGGAACCTATTTCGAACGGGCACTCCGCATCTCGACTGGCGGCAACCCCACACGTACGCGCTTGTTGGCTCGATGGGGTTGTCTCTGGGCGGCCTGGCTTTCACGAACATGTGGGACCTGCCGACGTACGCAATCCTGTTTCTCGGCGCGATCGCACTGAAGGCTTATGCGACTTCCGACGGCGGGATTATGCCGATATTGCGAACGCTGGGGGAACAGGCGCTGCCCGTCTTCGGGTTGGCGGTGCTGCTGTTCGTTCCTTACTACACCACATTCGCCGCTTCCGTCGAAGGGATCGGGACGGTTGCGACGACCACGCGTTATCCGCATCTGTTTCTGATGTGGGGTCTGCCGCTGGCGATTGTGGGACCGTTTATCGTCGTGTCGTTCTGGAGGACGAGGCTGGCGTCTGATTGGCGCAGGGTCGGCTTGTATTCGCTGGCGATCGGGTTTCTGCCGTATGCGGTGTGGGTACTCGTGAGATCTCAATCCCTCGACACCGATGAAGGGCCGGCCGCTCGGTTGGTGCACATACTCCCGTTCCTGACGCTCATCGTGTTGAGCACGTGGTCGGCGATATCGTTTGCTCGGGCTCGTGGCGTCAACGGCCTTTCGTTCGCTCTGATGGTGGCGACGGTCGGCCTCGGGTTGATCATGGGCGCCGAGCTCCTGTATGCCGACGATTCTTTCGGACCGCCGAGCGAGCGCATGAACACCGTGTTCAAGCTGTACTACCAGGCGTGGATTCTTCTTGCCGCAGCTTCTGGCTTCGCCATATACTACTGGCTGGTCGTTCGGCGGGTCCTGCGGGCGTGGAAACGTGCGAGCGCTACCGTGTGGGCCGCGGGGGTCGTCATCTTACTGGTTGGGTCGCTCTATTACACGGCCGCGGCCGCCGCGAGCAAGTCCGGGTTCCCTGACCGGGACACCACTCTCGACGGCTTGGCGTTCGTCGAACGGACGTCGAAAGCCGAGTATGCCGCGATCTTCTTCGTCATGGACGAAATCGAACGAGACGCCGCGATTCTCGAGGCGGTCGGAGAGTGGTTCGATTCGGGTCTCATCTCGCGCAGCACGGGCGTGCCCACCGTGATCAATTGGCCGGGCCACGAGATTCAGTGGCGCGGATCACACGAGGTTCTCGATGGTCGCGAAGGCGACGTGGCGCGGATCTACGAGACGATGGACCCGGAAGAGGCTGAGAACCTGTTGGCCAAGTACGACGTAGATTACGTGTACATTGGCGGGCGCGAACGAACGAAGTACGGCGAATCCGGGATGGAGAAGTTCCCCGAGTTCATGGATTCGGTGTTCCACCAGGGCGACGTCAGCATATTCAAGATACGAAAGTAGAGCGTACATAGATTTGGAAGGTCCATCGGCAACCGGCGACGCTGTCGTGACGCCGGAGGTTCAGGCATCCGAAAGCCCGCCGTTGGGAATGCTGGATCGCGCAAAGCGCGCACTGTTCCGCAACGGATCGGACGACGAATTCGCGAGTCCCGAAGCCCGATGGTGGGAGCTCGTCGGGTACGCCGCACTGCTCGTGACCGCGCTGGCCATGAGACTGTGGGACCTCGGCGCAAGAGCGATGCACCACGACGAGAGCCTGCACGCGCTGTACTCGTGGAACCTGTTCGACGGCCGTGGCTACGAACACAGCCCCATGATGCACGGCCCTTTCCAATTCGAGGCTAACGCGGCTATCTTCCTGGCACTGGGCGACAGCGATCTCACCGCGCGGCTGCTGTACGCCTTCGCCGGGACGCTGCTGATCGCAATGCCGTTCCTGTTCAGGCGCCACCTCGGGCGGTTTGGTGCGCTGATGGTCGCAGGGCTCCTCACGGCTTCGCCCGCGATCTTATACTTCAGCAGGTTCGCCCGCAACGACATCCTGATGGCTGTGTGGACTCTCGGCCTGGTGATCTCGATGTGGCGCTATCTTGACGAAGGGCGCCCCCGATACTTGTACTTCTCCGCTGGGCTCCTGGCGCTGGCTCTGACCACCAAAGAGACCGCTTACCTGGTGATGGCCATGCTGGGTTTATACCTCGCGATGCGGGTCGCGCTGCCTGTCATCGAGCGCTCCCTAAAACCGATCGAGATCGAAGGCGCTTCGCCGCCGGTGGCCATCGGGCGCGTGATCCGGGCGTTGTGGGGCGCATACGCGGACGGAGTCGACCTGTCGAAGCTCTCGCGGCCCGCGGCGTTCCTCGCCGTTATGATCACCCTGACTTTGCCGCAATGGTCGGCGTTTGTCAGCCTGTTCCAAGATACTCCGCTCCTGAGCTGGACCGGACTCGTGTTGGCGGCGGGTGAAGGAAACCTGACAATAGGCGCGCCAATCGGGGGCGGGCAGGTGCTCGCCTTCCTGATCGTGGTTTCGCTGCTTGGCGTGTCGATCGCGGTCGGTTACAGGTGGTGCTGGGCCGTCTGGTGGCGTTGCGCCGTGGTGTTCTACGCGATCTGGATCCCTCTGTACACGACGTTTTTCACCAACCTGGGCGGCATCCAGAGCGGCGTCTGGCAATCGTTGGGGTACTGGATCGTTCAACAGGGCGAAGGGCGGGGCGGACAGCCGTGGTACTACTACATCGTCATTGGGTCCGTGTACGAGTTCCTCCCGTTGCTGATTGGCGCGGCAGCGATGGTGTACTACCTGCGAAAGCGAGACCGGTTCGGCCTGTTTCTGGTCCACTGGTCGGCAATCACGTTCGTCCTCTACACCGTCGCGAGCGAGAAAATGCCGTGGCTGCTGGTTAACATCACGCTTCCGTTCATCATTCTCGTCGGCAAGTTCATGGCCGACGTTTTCGGTGAGCTCGATTGGCGAAGGTTGCGCAACTCCGAAGTTTGGTTGGTGGCCGCTGGTGTGGCTGTATTCATGGTCTTGCTATGGCAGCTCGCCTTATACGAGGCCGGCAGCGTCGATCTGACGGACGTGGCGCTCGTAGCAGCGCTGATCGTGGTGCTCGTCGCGATGGTCGCATCCGGATGGCTGCTCATGCGTCGGATCGAACGGCAGTATTTCCGGGCCGCCGTCCTGGTCGGAGTCGCGGGCGTGCTGCTTGTGCTGACGGTGCGAACGGGCTGGATCGCCAGCTATCGCAACAGCGACATTCCGGTCGAGATGATCGTCTACACGCAGACGTCGCCCGACATTGCGAGGTTGCTCGACACGATCGAGGAAACGGGGATCGGAATTGACAATCCCGCGGACATAGACCAAACTTCCGGCTTCACGTGGCCGTGGGCCTGGTACTTTCGCGACAGCGACAACGCCGACTTCCCGACTTACAACGAAAACTCGTTCGGCACTCCTCCGACATCGCCGTTGGTGGTCGTCCATTCGCAAAACCGCGAGGCGGCTGACGCGGGACTCGGAGACGCGTTCACGGAAGGCGAACGGATAAGGCATCGATGGTGGTTCCCCGAAGGCACGTACCGGAACCTGACGCCGGTCAAGGTTCTGAGAGGCATACTCGATCGCAACGCGTGGCGGAGCACGACGGATTACTGGCTGTACCGAAGCGGCGTCGAAGCTCGCATCGGGAGCGAGGACGCGTACGTGTATTTTGACGCCGACTTCGAGCAGAACTTCACGACGCCGTAGAGTTTTTCGTATCCCAAACCATGTGGGCCATCTCTTCGTTCTGAATCAACACGGAAGCCGCGCTTTCGATGTCGATGTGGAACAGGTGGACCTCGGGTTCCTCCGGTTCCCAACCGATCTTTTCGAGCAACGCTTCGCCGTATCGCCGTCGAGTATCGAGGTCACGGGTTTCGATCGCTCGGCCGTAGAGCTTGAACTCGCCTTCGGTTCCGTCGCGGTTCGAGACCGTGCTGTGAACGGTGCATCGTGAGTCGCGCAGCAGGCCGAGGGCTTTCCGTGATTGCCACATCATCCCAAGGCACAGGTCGCCGAAGGCGATCAACGGCTCGACGGAGGTGATGCGAGGCCAACCCGATTTTCGCAGCGTGCCTAGAAGGATGAGGCCAGTCCGATCGAACCGCTCCTCGCCGAACGCCGCGAGTTCAGGGGCTTCGCGCTTGAAATCCGCCCAGTTCATGAGCTGTCCTCCGGTGACCAACATTCTTGCCGATTCTGACTGCAGGCGCCGCTCGGAACACGACCGCCTGACGCCTGAAGTCTAACACTGACGACACTGTAGTCCGGAGCTCCAGGCAGAGTTCGGCGGGGCCACGAATTGAGCCGGGCGAGCGTTCTCGTCGAACGCATTGGGAGCACGTGTCGAGTGCGATGCCGCTGTGCTAATGTGGTGCAGAGGTTTGATATTGGCGGGATCGCTCAAATTCTATATCGGGATCGGCATCTGCGCGGCGCTGCTGGTGTTGTTCGTGCGCACAGCCGGTGTTCGAGACATGCTGGACGCCCTGGCCGATGCCAACTACTGGTACGTGATCCCCGCCGCTGTTTTGTACCTCGGGTCGACGTGGTTTCGGACAATGCGGTGGAGCGTGTTGATGCGCCACATGAAACCGGTGGGAACCCGCAGGTTGTTCCCGGTGGTTGTCGTTGGGTACATGTCCAACAACCTGCTGCCGATGCGACTCGGCGAGCTGGTTCGCAGCTTCTACGTCAGCGAGCGCGAAGGGATCAGCAAGGCGTCGGCTTTGGTTACGATCACGATCGAGCGTGTGTTTGATGCGCTGGTCTTGCTCGCGTTCATCGCCGTGATCGCGGCGTTCGTCCCACTCACCGGGCTCACGCGTTCGTTCGCCGATCAATCGGGAATACCGGCGGGCATACTCGTCGCGGCGGGAAGCCTGCCGTTCCTCGGAGCGTTCGGGACACTGGTGCTGTTCGCGACGGCCCCGGCGCGGACGCAGGCGCTGATGAACCGGCTGGTTTCGCCGGCGCCGCCCCGGGTGCGGGAAGGATTCGCCAATGTTGTAGCGCTGTTCCTCGAAGGGCTCGCGCCGCTGCGAAGTCCGCAGATGCTGGCGCTGTTGTTCGTGATGTCGATTCCGATCTGGCTGTTCGAGGCTGGCGTGTTCTTCCTGATGGCGTACCCATTCGACTTGAACTATGTCTTCGGCAGCGTGTGGGACATGGGCGTCACCATGGTGCTCGTCACCGCCGTCACCAACATCGGCAGCTCCGTGCCCGCCGCGCCTGGCGGTCTGGGGTTGTTCGAGATCATCACACGCGAGACGCTCGTGCTCGGACCGCTCGCCGCCGTGGACCGATCGGTCGCCGCGGGCTACGCGATCGTGCTCCACGCCGTGATCCTGTTGCCGATGATCATCCTCGGCCAGATCTTCCTCTGGGCCGGCAACATCTCGTTGGGCCGGCTCTCGAGCCGCGGACAGGAAGACGAACCGGTGTCCACGGGTACGACCGAGGCTGCGGTCGATGCCTAAGCGAATGCGGGCGGCGTCATGAGGGTCGGGATAGTCGGCGCTGGGGCGACCGGACTGGCAGCCGCGTACGAGCTCACCCAGCAGGGTCACGCCGTGCAGGTCTTCGAGCGATCTCCGTTTCTGGGCGGCCACGCCTCGACGTTCGACGTCGGCGGCACACGGCTCGAACGCGGATACCATCACTGGTTCACCCACGACACAGACATCATGGACCTGGTGATCGAGATCGGCCTGGGTGACACAATCCGCTGGATAGACTCGACGGTCGGCACGCTTCACGGCGGGACGATCTACAACTTCGTCACGCCGATAGACCTGCTGAAGTTCAAGCCGCTCAGCTTGCCCGATCGGCTGGGCCTCGGCCTGACGACCCTGTACTTGCAACGGCAAAAGAACTGGCGAAAGTACGAAGGTGTGGCAGCCGACGAATGGCTGCGCAAGCACGGCGGAAGAAAACCATACGATGTCTTCTGGGGACCGATGCTGCGAGGCAAGTTCGGCGAGGACAACTATGACCAGGTGTCGATGGCCTGGGTGTGGGGCAAGATCAACACCCGAGTGAAGTCGCGCGGCAAGAATATGGTGCGGGAGATGCTGGGCTATCCGATGGGCAGCTTCGGCGAGGTCTTCGACGTGCTCGCAGATCGCATTCGCGCCAAAGACGGCGAGATACACACGTCCGCTTCGGTGGAGAGGATCGTCGCCGAGGACGGTCGCGCAAACGGAATGCAGGTGTCGATAGGCGGCGAAGAGCCGCAGTTCGAGGCGTTCGACGTCGTGATCGCGACGCTGCCGTCACCGGTGCTGCCCAGGATTCTGCCCGATCTGTCCGGAGAGTACCTGTCGCGATTGTCCGCCGCGCGATACATGTCCGCGGTGCTTATCGTCCTGGTGCTCAAACGGTCGCTGTCGGACGTGTACTGGCTGAACGTGGCTGACCGCTCGATCCCGTTCGTGGGCGTGATTGAGCACACGAACCTGATCCACCCGGAGCACTACGGCGGAAATCACGTGGTGTACCTGTCCAACTACGTGACGACCGAAGATCCGCTGTACTCCATGGAGCACGACGAGCTGCTGGACACGTACCTACCTCATTTGCGAAAGGTAAACCCAGCGTTCGACCGATCATGGATCGAGGCGAGTTATCACCACCGAGTGGACTACGCGCAGCCGATCATCGGCGTCGACTACTCAAATCACATGCCTGGTCACCGGACGCCGGTCAAAGGCGCTTACCTGGCCAACACCACCCAGATCTACCCCGAGGACCGGGGGACCAACTACAGCGTTCGCATGGGCAGGCAGGTCGCGAAGTTGGTCATGGAAGACCTGGCGTAGATCTTGGACACGCTGCCCGACCATCTGCGCGAGGGCCTGAGTCTCGTATTCGTGGGGCTCAATCCGGGGCTTGAATCGGTCAGGGTCGGTCACTACTTCGCCTCGCCCCGCAATCGAATCTGGACGGCGGCGAACCAGGCGGGCATATTCGATCCGCCTCTGGACGCGACGTCCGACGCCCGAGCGCTGGAGCAGGGCATCGGGTTCACCGACGTGGTAAAACGTCCGACCGCCGGGTCGTCCGATCTTCGCGCGGCGGACTACAAGCGCTGGGCGCCGGAATTGAAGCGGCGCCTGTTGCGATGTTCTCCCCGTATTGTGCGCTTCCACGGGAAGATTGCGTACGTCAATTACCTCAAGCGAGCAGAGGGAGTCGATGAGAATCCGGACCTGGGTCTCCAAGATCGACTTATCGGGCAGTCGCGGGTGTTTCTGATTCCGAACCCAAGCCCGGCCAACGCCGCGTATTCGATGGCCGAACTGATTGGCTGGTACACTGAGCTCGCCAAGTTCAGAGATGAGATGGAGCCCGCGCACTGACTGAGAAGCTCAAGACCTTTATCGCGATTCAGATGCCTGATGCGGTCAAACTGGCGCTCAGCGCGGCGGTTCGGCAGATCGGTCAAGCGGACATTCGCGGCGTGCGGACAGTGTGGCCGGACGGCATTCATCTGACGTTGAAGTTTCTCGGAGACATTGAAGCCGGCCGTGTGGCCGAGGTGTCCGAGGCGATAGACCGAGCGACCGCCGGCCTGGATCCGTTCGATCTGGGACTCGGAAAGGCGGGCGTGTTTCCGAATTGGCGGTCGCCGCGCGTACTGTGGATCGGGCTCGATGGCGATCTCGAAGCCTTGGGCCGGCTCCACGAGGCCGTCGAGCGCGAAATCGTGGCTCTGGGGTTGGAGGCGGACAACCGGGCGTACCAACCTCACCTGACGCTGGGTCGGGTCCGCGACAATGCAACTTCCGAGGGCAAGCGCCGCGCCTCAGAGGTGCTCTCGGGATTGAAGATTCCGGCGGGACTGCGAATACATGGCAATCATGCGAGTTTAATGCGCACGACATTCACGCAACGCGGCGCAGTTCACGACGCGTTGTTTTCCGCGTCGTTGCGAGGAAATTGACGCTCTAAAGTTGCCCGGTGACGCTCCGAGACTCATCACGCAAAACGGCATGTAGATGCAGTTAAGCTACGTTAATGATGCATCATGGTTCCCTCACAGCTACGTCGCTTCCGCGCCTGTTATAATGCCCGACACGATGGTATACTTGTTGTGATTGTCGCAAATAGGGCAGGTTTTCAAGAGGAGGACGGCGTGGAAGGTAATGGGTGGTGGCCCGAGTGCACAAAGTGTGAACCAGGCAAATTGCTGCCGTTGTCCGATTTCGGCAGCCAAGGCGCGCCGATTCATTACAAAGCGTGGGTTTGCAGCAATCCGGATTGCGGCTTCAACATCAAGATTCGCAACGGTGACGTCTACCTAAACGAGCCGATTGCGAGCGGCGCAATGCACACTCCCCGCGTGCGTTAACATACACCGAAATACGGAATTTAAAGCCCTCGTAAGAGGGCTTTTTTTGTTGGCGCCTCGGCCCGTTTTCGTGGGTCGAGCGAACAGGAATGGTATACTGATCTATCGTCCGACTGTGGTTCGGGCGTTCGCGAAATTCAGATGTTTGGCGGTGGTGGATGCGGTCCGAGGATTCGATGTCGACGATCAAACGCAGACGCTGGCCGGTGTTGGTTGGCGGTGTAGGAACGATCATCGTGGGCGTTGCCGTGCTGGCCGCGGTGGGCTTTTACTACGGCTTCGGCCTCTATTCGTCGTCACGCTTGGACGAATTGAATGCCACGATCGACGGTCCCGTCGCTCTCCCCGCTCTCCCCGCTCTCCCGGCCGATGCTCTTCAGGTGCACGGAGCCCTGCTCCCCGACGGCAGCTTCAAGCCGATCAGAGCGGTCACGACCGACACGCGTTCGTTCGTCGAAGCCGGCGGCGTGCTGATCGCGCCGACCGCATCGGTTCCCCCGTCGCCCGTTCCGGTCGTCGCGGTGAAAGCCTCCAAGGCCGAGGCGTCGCCTACCCAGGCGCCTCAAGCTGCCAAGGAAGTCAGCCCGGTCGAGTTTCCTCCGGCCGATGGGGGCGTCCTCGTTTCCAGCTACAACGCCATCTATCCTGGTTTCAACGTACATCCGAAATACTGGGGCGATCCTCAGTGGGCTGGCGCCGACGAATACACGTTTGGTGAGATACGGAGGCCCGACGGTTACACGCAAGCTACGGCCTCGGACGCGCTGCACCGCGGCGAGGGATCTGCCGCGACGCGAATCACCATCCCGACCATCGGCGTCGACTCAAGTGTGTCGGATCTTGCCATCATCGATTTGGGCGACAGCAGCGAGTACGAGACTCCGAACAAGGTCGTGGGCCGCATCCCCGAAAGCGCCAACCCGGGCGAGACGGGGAACTCCTGGTATTTCGGCCACCTTGAGAGCCCGATCAAGGGCGAGGGCAATGTCTTCCACCGTTTGCCAGAAATACCTGAACTGCTAAGAAACGGCGACCCCGTCTACGTGAGCCTGGAATCGAACGGCGAGGAGTTTCTTTACCAGGTGACTGCCACGCGGGTCGTGCATCAGGACGATCTGAGGCTCTACGACTCGGACGACGCGACGATAACGCTTGTGGCGTGCGTTCCCAGGCTCGTCTACGATCACCGCATCGTCGTGACCGGCAAGCTGGTCGGGATAAAACGGGGGTAACTCCGCGGTCGCCGAGATCTCGCCTAGCGCGAGAGTTTGGGCGATGTCGCCGCGGCCAACGTGTCCCTCATCACTGCCGCGAATTTTTCGGCCGCCGGCGAAAGCCGTTTGCCCCGAGGGGTGATGATGCCGCCTTGCTCGAACGGCAGCAGGTGGGACAGGCTGACAACCCCTAATTCGTGCTCATCTTGCGGGTCGATGGCCAGCTTGGGTCCGATTGACACCCCCATCCCGAGGGCAACGTAACGTTTGATCATGTCGAGGCTGTCGAGCTCGACGATGATCTCGTAGTCCACACCGTGTCTGCGCAGTTCGGCTTCGAGCATTTCACGCGTGTGCGTTCCCGGCCCCATCAATATCAACGGCCACTTTGCGACTTGTGTCAGCGACTCCAGGGGTTCTTCCAGCAGCGGGTGATCCTTTGGCGTTACCAGCGCGCGGTCGTAGACGAACAGACCTTCGAAATCGAGTTGGTCGTCCATGTCGTCATGCGCGACGATCCCCATGTCGGCCTCGCCGATGACGACTCGACGCACGACCTCCCGCCGAGTGGCCGAGTTGATGCGCAGGTGGATGTGAGGGTGGCGGGCCAGGAACACCCGCACGACTCGAAGAAGGGTGTGGGGAATGATGTCTGGCGTGGAGGCGACCACGACTGGTCCGCGTTCCTCTGCTTCGGAAGCCGTCTGGGCCAGCGCGTCGATGCCCTCGACGAGCGGAGTCGCGACCTCGGCCAGCGTCTTGCCGACCGACGTGAGCTGGATGGGACGCTTGAACCTGTCGAACAACGTGGCACCGAGCTCAGCCTCGAGCTTCTTGATGTGCGTGGTGACCGTCGGCTGCCCCATGCCAAGAATCTCCGAGGCCCTCGAGATGCTGCGCACTCTGGCGGCTGTACAAAAACTGCGTAACTCTCTGAGTTCCATGCCGGCCGCCTTCATTATCACGTAATCGAATGAAGTATATCATGAAGTATCCCTTGCGGTATGACTGACATGTCTGATACTAGAAGAGTAATACATGAATCACTAACGCAGTTGGTGATCCGCAAAAGAAGGAGAAAGATCACAATGTTTAACAAGATCACCCACGTATTCAGGCACGGCACCATCTCCACCGGGTTCGAGGCCTATTTGAACCGGGTTCGCCAGGAGACCGGCCAATTCGGCCCCACGATCGACGAGGCCAGGAGCGACTACAAGCGCATGGCATCTCAGCGCTATGGGAACATGAGCTAAGGAAAAATGAACTCGACCCGTAGGCCGAGTTCACCGACGCCTCTGAGATCGAGAGATCAGGGGTCGGCTACAATACAAGTTTCCCCCCCAAACTGACGCGACGTCTGCCTGCTGCCCCGGCAGGATCCGATAACAGACGTCGCGTCGCATCGTCTACGCCACCGCCGCCGAATCGCGTGACTCGCGTATAATCTCGGGATGCGAAGTCTATTGATCGTCGCCGTGGCTGCATTGGCTGCGATGTCGTGCGGTGGCGGCGGCGACCGAACACCGGCATCACCGCCAACCGCGCCCACGGCGATTACGCAGGCGCCACCATCATCGCCAACCCCGGCCCGCGCCACTCCGATTACTCCTGAGGTTCGACCGACACCCGCCGCTTTGACGGTGACTGTGCTTACGCCAACGGCGACGCCAACTCCCGTTCCGATCCCCGTTCAACGTGTGCTGGCAGGCGCGTTTCGAGTCGAGCATGCTTACCCCAAGATCTCTTACAGCCGCATGATCGCTTTGGCTTTCGCAGACGACGTGTCCGGCACGGCGTTCCTTGTACTCCAACCTGGCCAAATCATGAGCTTCGACGCCAGCGATGAAAACAGCGAAGCCACGGAGTTACTCGATATCAGGGATCGCGT
>PVBE011118650.1_pt1 | contig 128152 bp, 114 predicted proteins | sample 1631181 | NCBI WGS metagenome assembly PVBE01 (sample SAMN08397723, study PRJNA350692) | Marine metagenome, whole genome shotgun sequencing project. | isolation source: water | place: Pacific Ocean | collected 2012-04 | reverse complement strand
GCAGTAGAGCTCGCAGTACAGGCGCTCGGTGGACACCTCCTCGATGGGCAGCGAGGTCACGACGAAACGCGGGTTGTCGCGGTCGACGAGGACCTCGGCCTTGGCGACGACGCGGCGCGGTCGCGTCCACGACTTCAGCGTCTCGTAGACCAGCTCCTTCAGCCGGCGAGCCGGCTTGCCCGTCTCCTTCGACTCCTCGCCCGCGGCGTCGAGGTCGGCCTTCACCATCTCCCTCAACCGGTTGTTGCGAGCCAGGCCGAAGAGGAAGTCGACGCCGGCCGTGTCTTCGCACCAGGCCATCAGCGCATCGCGGGCGAACCCGGAGTCCGCGCGAAGCAGGATGCGCGTGCCGGGCTAGCGCTCCTTTGCCACCCAGTCGCGGATGACCTCTGGACGGCCAGCCAGGAAGTCCTGCACGCACCGGCCGTGCTCCTCGAAGTGGTCCATATCGTTACGGGTCTCGGGATCTGTCGCGGCCTGTTCCCGCACGCGGTCGAGGGCCTCGGCGGCCATCGTCGAGGCGTCCAGGGCCTCCAGGAGATCGGCCTGCTCCAAGAGCGCGTCGAGCACCGCCTCGTGGCACTCGGAGACCTCCTCGCAGCTGGCGGCGAGGCGGCCCATGTCGTAGTCCCCGGGGTCCACGCCGTGCTTGCCGCAGTCCGGGTAGCTCCAGGGCCGGTAACCGAAGCCGAGGTCCCCGGACCAGGGGATGAAGGTGAAGCGGTCGGCCGTGGGCTCGTGGTAGAGGCGGTAGTTGGACACATCGAAGCTGTAGCTGTCCCAGTGGGCGATGGCAGCCTCCATCGCCAGGAAGCCCACGAAGCGCTCCCAGTCCATCTGGTCCTGCATCGCGGCGAGCCAGTCCGAGCCCTCCAGGGCTGCCGCCTCGACCAGTGCCTGGAGGGCGTCATCGTTGCCCTCGTCGTCCTCTTCGGCCTCGAAGCAGCTCACCGAGCTCAGGTCGCAGTAGTTCTCGCGGTTCTCGTAGAGGTTGCCGCCCGAGTCCTCGAACCAGCGCCCGAGGAAGTCGTCCTCGATGTCCTCGACGACGCTGTAGAGACCGCGGTCGTCGTCGTTGATGTCGAGGCGCGCGTAGCCGACCCGCGGCGCCGGGAGCTCCGCGGCGCGGAAGATGGCCCAGGTGAGGACCTCGCTGCAGAGCATCGGGTCCAGCGTCATGTTGTGCAGGTTGAGGCGCCGCATTCCGTGGAAGCGCTGCCCCTCGGAGACGAAGTCGAAGCTGAGCTTGAGCGAGGGCTTGTCGTCGATGGACTCGTAGGTGCTGGAGCCCTTCACCCGCACCCCGACCTCGTACCGGACCCCTGCCACGACGAAGACCCCCTCGGCCCACTCGTAGGGGTCGCGCTGCAGGGCGTACCGGGCGTCGCTGTCCAGCTCCAGCGCGAAGCTGTGGATGAGCTCCTCCGAGAAGACGTCGAGCTCTGGGACCTCGCCGATGCCCTCGGGGCCGGGGGCCTCGTCGACCCAGTCCGCGCCTGTGTCGATGGGGCCGACCATCATCGGCACCGACGGGGGCCCACAAGCGAGGAAGAGCAACACGCCCTGACGCTATCAGCGCCTTGCCACGCCCCGAGCAAAGAGCCGGTGATGCCTGGAGTTGGAGTTGGAGTGAACCCGGTTTTGTGGACACCTTTCCGTTTTCGAGAAAAGGAGTCACATGGCCAAACGACATCGTTCCCCGTACCCGGCTGAGTTCCGCGCGCAGATGGTCGCGCTGGTGCGCGCCGGGCGCTCTCAGCTGTGTCCCGTCAAGTGGTGTATCGAAGCCGTTGGAGTCTTCCTGGTTGTTGATGTCCGGGGTTGAAGGGGGAGAGCGACGAGCAGTCCGTGGAGCGTCTGTCGTCGTGTACAGGTCATGTTCCTCCTCACCTGCAGGGCCCCGCGACAATGTCGCGGCTGGGTCTCATCCCCGCCCTCAGCGCACGAGTCGAGTCATGTAGAGCGGCGCCGGGCTCGTGCAGCTGTCGCAGCCGAGGGCCAGGAGCCAGGTCTCGCCGCTGTCCACCACCGAGAGATCGAGCTCGGTCGAGGTGCCGCCGCCGTGGTCCTGCACCACCAGCTCGTCGGCGATGAGCTCCAGGTCGAGGAAGTCGGCCTCGAGATCCGTCCCGTCCTCGAAGCGAGCGAGCATGACCTCGCTGACGTCCAGGGGATCGAAGGGTCTCCCCTGCCCCGTCGTGCTCAGCTCGGACCAGTCGACGACCTCGACACGGCCGGAGAGCTCGGTCGTGGCCGAGACGTCCACCTCGTACTCGAGCACACCACACCCGCCGACCAGGGCCACGCGGGTCTCGCTGCTCGAGCTGTCCGGGCGGAGAAAGGCCATGCTGTAGGTCCCCACCCCGACCTCCGTGCCCCGACCGAGGAGGGCGACCCAGGTGCCGCTGCCCTCGTCGAACTCGTCCTGGAGGTTCACGATCGTGCCGAAGAAGGTGAGCTCGGAGATGGCCGCGCTCGTCACGCCTCCCTGGGGATCCAAGGAGGCGTAGGAGCCGAGGTCGACCTGCTTGAGGCTGTCCTCGGCGAAGCCAGCGGCGACCGCGGCCTCGTCCAGCTCGGGGAAGACCAGGAGTTGGACGTTGTCGATGTCGGTGACCGGGTCGAGCTCGTGGCAGGAAAGGTCCGAGTCCACGCCGGACCAGTCGAGGGTGTTGTCGGAGAGCGGCACGAGCTCGTGGCCCGGGATCTCCAGCGAGCCGTCATAGGTGTAGTTGCCTGCGTCCTGGAGCAGGAGCGTCTCCGGGGTGCAGGCCAGGAGCGTGAGCATGGTCCAGGATACTGCGTGCCGGCGTGGGGGCTCGGCGGTCTGACGGGCCGGAGGTGTGATGCTGGCCGCCGGCGACATCCAGGGCTTCCACGAGGGCCACCACAGCCGGATCTTCTCCTTCCTGGGTGCCCACGGATTGGGCCAGGGCACGCGCTTCGCCGTGTGGGCGCCGAACGCGCGAGAGGTCATGGTCAAGGGCGACTTCAGCGCCTGGGAGGGGCTGTCGATGGCCGCGGCCGACGGCATCTGGTCGCTGAGCGTTCCAGAGGCCCGCCCGGGGCACCACTACAAGTACGCAGTGCTCGGCTCCGACGACAGCTGGGTCGACCGAGCCGATCCGATGGCGTTCTCGCAGGAGCTCCCCCCCGGGAACAGCTCTCGGATCACCGCCTCGGTCCACCGCTGGCGAGACGGTCGGTGGATGAAGCGGCGTGCTCCGGACTGGCGCCAGAGGCCGATCTCCATCTACGAGATCCACCTCGGCAGCTGGCGGCGCCATCCCGATGGGCGCCAGTACTCCTACCGCGAGATCGCCGAGCCGCTCGCGGACTACGTGCGCCAGATGGGGTTCACCCACGTCGAGTTCCTCCCGGTCATGGAGCACCCCTTCTACGGCTCGTGGGGCTACCAGGCCCTGGGGCACTTCGCGCCCACCGCGCGCTTCGGTGATCCCGACGGGCTGCGCTTCCTCATCGACCACCTCCACCAGCGCGGCATCGCTGTCCTGCTCGACTGGGTCCCGGCGCACTTCCCGAAGGACGACCACGGGCTCTACCGCTTCGACGGCACCGCCCTCTACGAGCACCCGGACCCCCGACGCGGCGAGCACCCGGACTGGGGGACGGCGGTCTTCGACTACGGGCGGCCAGAGGTGCGCTCCTTCCTGCTGTCGTCTGCCCGCTACTGGCTCGAGGAGTTCCACGCAGACGGGCTGCGCGTCGACGCCGTCGCCTCGATGCTCTACCTCGACTACTCCCGCGAGGACTGGCTGCCGAACGAACACGGCGGGCGCGAGAACCTCGAAGCCGTCTCGCTCTTGAAGGAGCTCAACGAGGTCCTCCATCGCGACTTTCCAGAGGTGCTCATCGTCGCCGAGGAGAGCACGGCCTGGCCCGGAGTCTCGAAGCCCACCTACGACGGCGGCCTCGGCTTCGGCCTGAAGTGGGACATGGGGTGGATGAACGACACGCTCTCCCACCTCGCCCGGGATCCCATCCATCGCACGCACCACCACGGCGAGCTCACCTTCCGCTCGGTCTACGCCCACTCGGAGAGCTTCGTGCTCGCCCTGTCCCATGACGAGGTGGTGCATGGAAAGGGCTCGCTCATGGGTCGGGTGCCAGGGGACCGGTGGCAGAAGCTGGCCAGCTGCCGCCTGCTCTTCGGATGGCAGTTCGCCCAGCCCGGAAAGAAGCTCCTGTTCATGGGCATGGAGCTCGCTCAGCTGGAGGAGTGGAGCCACGACCGAGAGCTCGACTGGGCCCTGCTCGCGCAAGAGGACCACGCTGGCGTCCAGAGATTCGTGACCGATCTCAACGCCTTGTACTGCCGCAACGGAGCCCTCCACGCAGGCGACCTGTCCACAGACGGCGTCTGTTGGAGCGGGCTGGACGACGGCCGGCTGTCGGTGGTCGCGATGCTCCGGATGGGCTCCGATCATCGCCCGGTGCTCGTCGTCGCCAACTTCACGCCGATCCCGCGCGAGGACTACCAGGTCGGGGTGCCGGAAGCCGGCTGGTGGCGCGAGCTCCTCAACAGCGACGAGGCCAGCTACGGCGGCAGCGACGTGGTCAACACGCGCACCCGGGCTGTCGCCGAGCCCTGGCAGGACCAACCCGCCTCGCTCCGCCTCCGTGTGCCCCCGCTGGGACTGACCTTCCTCACACCCCTGCGCAGGCGAGGGCGCCGTTGAAGTTCGCCTGCATCCACGGCCACTTCTACCAGCCGCCGCGAGAGAACCCCTGGACCGGGCGGATCGACAGGCAGCCCACCGCGGCGCCCTGGCCCGACTGGAACCACCGCATCACCGCCGAGTGCTATCGCCCCAGCGGCCGCGCGAAGCTGCTCGGTGAAGACGGCGACGTGCGTCGGCGCTTGTCCACCTGGGAGCACATCAGCTTCGACGTCGGTCCGACGCTCTCCTCGTGGCTGGAGCGCCACGCCCCCGACGTGCACGAGACGATCGTGCGAGCGGACCGGGCCTCGGCGGCACGCCTGGGACATGGGAACGCCATCGCCCAGGGCTGCCACCACGCCATCCTTCCCCTGGCCTCGGAGGCGGACAAGGAGCGCGAGGTGGAGCGCGGCATCGAGGACTTTGTCGCGCGCTTCGGTCGCGACCCGGAGGGCCTCTGGCTTCCGGAGACCGCGGTGGACACCGCCACCCTGGTGGCCCTCGCCGCCGCCGGGATCGGCTTCACGATCCTGGCACCGGGGCAGTGCCGCGAGATGCGCAGCGCTGGCGGGGAGTGGGGGCCGCTGGTTCCCGGCATGCCGGCCCGTGTGGCCTTGCCCGGCGGGCGGGACATCGTCGTCTTCTTCTACGACGGCCCGGTCTCGCAGGGGGTCGCCTTCGAGGGTCTCCTCCACGACGGCGAGGACTACGCGAACCACCTGATGCAGGCTCCGGGCTTCGCGATGGCAGCCACCGACGGAGAGTCCTACGGCCACCACCATCGACACGGCGAGATGGCGCTGGCCCGCTGCATCGAGGTGCTCGAGGGTCGGGACGACGTGGCGCTGTCGAACCCGGCTGCCTGGATGGCAGCCAACGAGGTCAGACACGAGGCCCTGCTCGTTCTGCCCTCTTCGTGGTCTTGCGCCCACGGGGTCGGGCGCTGGTCGCGCGACTGCGGCTGCGCCTTGGCCGGGCCCGCGAACGGGCGGTGGCGCGGCGAGCTCCGAGCTGCGCTGAACGCCCTTCGGGACGACCTCGGCGAGGTCGACGGCGCGCTGTTGGACTGCCGCCTCAAGATGTTCACGTCTTGTGGGTGGTTCTTCGACGCGCCGGGCATCGAGGCCATCCAGATCCTGCGCTACGCCCTGCGAGCCATCGAGCTGTCCGGACGAGAGGACCTCGAGGAGCCCTTCGTGGAGCGCCTCGGATCACTGGGGTCGCTGTGGCGGGACGAGGTGCGGTCTATCCTGCTGGGGTGATGACACCGTGAGGCGGCTGACCAGCGCGCTGCAGTGGCTCGTTTGCCATGGCTTCGTGGCGGGGTGCTTTCTCCTGCCCATGGCGATGGGGGTCGCCTACGAGGCCGGCACGCTCGGCTTCGAGGTCGATGAGCCCCCCGAACGCACCGCCCACTACATGGCGTCGATGTCGCTGATTCCATTTCCGGATCCGGACGAGCAGGTCCGTGAGATCACCGAGGAGCTGATGAAGCCGCCGGGTCGCAGCGGGGACGCTTCAGAAGAGGAGGGCTCCGAGTCACCGCTGGAGGCCAACACGGACAAAGGCGAGCAGGAGGCGCCCAAGGAGGGGGCGCCCCAGCCGACCGAGGAGCAGGTCGACCGCATCAAGAGCGGGGGCAAGACGAAGGGCCCGACCCAGGACGGCGAGGGCTCCAAGGCCCAGGAGTGTCTGCCGGACAACCCAGACATCAAGGACCAAGGCGATGACACCTACCGTGTGAAGCGCGAGATGGTCGACCACTACGTCAACCACCTCCGCCAGGCCGCGACCCTCGCAGACACCTTCTGGCAGAAGGGCAAAGGTGGCGAGATCATCGGCTTCCGCGTCCGCCGCGTGCGCTGTGGCAACGACCTCTACCAGCTGGGCTTCCGCGGCGGCGACGTGGTGCTGGCGGTGAACGGGGAGACCGTCACGTCGGTGGCGCAGGCCATCGGCGCCTACCGCAGGCTGCGCAAGGAGAAGGTGCTGGAGGTGACGATCCGGCGGAACCAGGTCGAGCGCGTCTTGAAGTACACGCTCTATTGACGCTCAGTCGGACCCGATCTTCTTCGTCAACATCTTCTTGAGCGCGGTGCCCGAGACGCGGGCCGTGAGGAGCTCGCCTCGCTGGTCAGGATGCGTGTCCAGGCCTGCTCTTCGCCCTCGGCGGGCTGGTCCTCGGGCTTCGACGCCGTGCGGATCACAGCGGAGACGTGGTTCCAGACGAGCTTGCCGACATCCTCGCCCGTGAGCTGCCGATCGACGAAGTCGTCCAGTTGGAGCTTCTCCAGCTGCCGCTCCCTCGGGAGCCCACGCGCCGGGTCAGCGAAGGAGAGCGCGCCGTAGCCGATGAACAGGCAGCCCGGGCCCGTGGCCTTCCTGAGCGAGGGGACCACCTGCAGCTGGCTGGCGTGCACAGTGACCACAAGCGGCATCGTCTCCGAGAGCAGCTGCTCGACCGCCAGGGCGTTGCGGGCGTGCTCGACCCGGAAGCGACCGGCCAGGGCGAGGGTGACTTCGTCGGCGACACGTGCTCGCCGATCGAGTACGAAGACAGTGGCTTTTTGCTATTCGTCCATACCCGTTGTCTGGGGGTCTTCGTGTACATCCTGAAGGCGATCTGGCAGGCATTCAAGCTGGACCGCGCGGCGAAGGAGAACATCTCCGACACCGAGTGTGTCGCCTGTGGCAGCAAGAAGCTCGATGAGCTGGCCCCGAAGGCCTACCGTTGCCTCAGCTGCGGGTACGAGGGCGGCTCTGGACTCGCCGCCGCTCACGAGGCAGCGGCCCGCAGGGAGGTGGACAGGCTCTCACCCGAGCGGAAGCGCGCAAAAGCGCGGAAGGAGCTGGAGGACGCCCGGAGCCTCCTCAGCGCGGCCACGGGGACCCTGGATGGCGCGGTGATCGCCTCGGTCCACGACATCATCGGCATCGGCAGCGACCCCTCTGGCATCGCCGGGGAGGGCTCTGAGAAGCAGCAGCTGATGCAGCGCGCGCTCCAGGACGCCGAGCAGGCCCGCGCCCTGATCAAGGACGCGCTCTACCTCCTCGGCGATGACGCAGACGCAGGACGGCCAGAGGACATCGGCATGGGCATGGCCGCGGCCGACATCTACTTCGACAATCCCCTCACCGACCTGATGATGGCCGGGCGCATCGAGCAGCTCAAGGACACCGTGCGTGGCCTCACCGCGCTGGCCGAGCGACTCCTGGCTTCCATGGGATAGGCTCTCCGTGCAGGGCAGTCTGGAGGAAACATGATCTTCCTGCTGCTTTCAGTGGCATGCGGCGACAAGGAGCCCGTCGACTCGGGGGCCGTCGAGGCCGACGCGGATACTGACGCGGACAGCGACACCGACACCGACACCGACACCGACGCCGACTCGGACACCGACGCCGACGCTGACGCCGATGCTGACGCGGACGCCGACACCGACGCTGACTCGGACACCGATGTCAGTCCGCAGGTGGAGCAGTGCACCCCGGCCCACACCGACGCCTACGCGCTCAACAGCATGGGCCTCAGCGGCGACACGCTCACCCTCGAGGTCAGCTACAGCGGCGGCTGCCAGGACCACGACTTCGAGCTCTGCTGGGACGGAGTCCTCACGGACTCGAACCCCACGGAGACCTGGGTGACCCTCGGCCACAACGCCAACGGCGACGACTGCGAGGCCTACATCACCGAGTCCCACAGCTGGGATCTGAGCCCCTTCCAGACCTGGGCAGGCTCATCGCCTGTGATCGTCCACCTCTCGGATCAGTCGGTCACCTACTCCTGGTGACTCAGAGGGCCTGCCAGGACACCGCAGGGATGCCAGAGCCCGCAGGCGGTGGCGAGGCGCCCACGAGGTAGAGCGCCCGCCGGTTGGACTGCTCGTCCACACCGTCCCCGGTCGGCACGGCCAGGAGCCCCTCGCCGAAGCCATGGTAGTAGATCGGCTCGGAATAGCCATGCGATCTCAGCCACTTCGCGATGGCCTTCGCGCGGCGGCTGGAGAGGTTGCGGTTGGAGGCGCCGTCCCCGACCGTGTCGGTGCACCCCGCGATGTAGAGCTTCACGGGGACGACCTCGCCGTACTTGTCGAGCACCCGGTTCAGATCCGCCAGCGTGGCCTCGAGCTTCCACTCCTCGTCCTGCTCGATCACATCGGAGTCCGTCGCGAAGAGCACGTCGTCGTGTGGGATGTCGAGGAACCAGGGGCTGAAGGTGAAGCCTGCCCAGGCGCTGGAGTTCTCGAGCTTCACGTCGAGCAGCACCACCTCGCCAGGGTCACCGGTCCACGGCAGGGTGATGTCCCCCGGGCCGTCGCCCACCTGCACCGTGGCGCGCTCCCGCTCGGTCTTCCCCTCGCCATAGGCGACGATCTGGGCGGTCTCGACGTAGCCCGTCACCTTCACCGTCAGCGTGTGCTCCGTGATGTCAGCCGAGGCGCGGGAGAGGTCCACGCTGAGGCTGCCGCCGATCTCCCACTCCAACGGGATCACGATCTCGTCCAGGAAGCCGTCCTCGAACTCGGCGCGGACGGTGCACTCGGCCGAGGTCACGGCCGGGTCCCGAGGCAATGTGAAGGTCAACTTCTCCCCGCCCGAGAGCCCCGTCTTCGTCCAGCTGCCACCTGGCTCGCAGGCGACCTGGAGCTCCTTGAGCGGTCGGTTCGGCGTGACGTACAGCGCAGGCTTCTCGCCAGGGCCGAGTGTGGGGGTGTAGCCGAAGTCGAGGTCGGCGCCGTGAGCGCTCGCCAGCAGCAGGAACACGCGCTCCTCCCGTACGATGGCAGGGATGGTAACCCCGGGCGAACGCACCACTGTACTGATCGGCTGGGCGGCCATCGCGGCCTCTGAGCTGGCCCTCGCTCGGGTGCTCACTCCCCAGCCGAGCCTGGCGGGCGCCCTCATCGAGTGCCTGGTGTTGCTCGGGCTCGGAGCGCTGCACGCCTGGCTGTCCTACCTGAAGGTCCTGCGGGGTCCCTTCTCCGCCCTGGGATGGGCCCTGGCCCTGGGGGCGCTGATCGCCGTCGATGGCCCCACCCGCATCCTGTCGGTGATGGGGGTCGGCTTCATCGCGCTGGGCATAGGCTACGCAGGCGCGGATCTGGAGGAGCGCCTGCCCTGGGTCGGCGCCCCGCTGGCGGTGCTCGCGGCGCCCTTGGTCCCTTGCGGCCGCCTGCTGATGGAGATCTGGTACGGCGGACACGGAGACGTCCAGACCACGGCGCTCGCCGTCGTCGATGGCCTGCCCTGGCTGGCCTGCCTGCTCCCCGCCGCCCTGCTCGGTGCCTGGAAGGACAAGCTCGCCCTGGCGCTGCTCGTCCTCGCCCCCGCCCTGGCCCTCGACATCAAGGACCCCATCCCGGAGCGCTCGGGCAGCATCGTCCTGATCACCGTCGACACGCTCCGCAAGGACGCTGGCGAGGCCATGCACAGCTACGCCGCCCTCGCTGAACACGGCGATGTCTTCACCGACGCGACCGCCAGCTCGACCTGGACGCTCCCAGCCCTGGCGTCGCTCCACACCGGACTGGATCCCGCCTCCCACGGTGGGGCGCGCGTGGGCACCGGGTGGCTGGAGATCCGCCCGGTCGACCCCAGCCACCAGACCCTCGCCGAGTACCTGTCGCAGGAGGGCCTGGACACAGCGGCGGTCGTTACGAACCCCTTCGTCGGGTACGGCCTGGAGACTGGCTTCGGCCACTGGCGCAACCTGTCGATGCGTGCCCCTCTCGACCCGGTCGGCCTCGGGCTCGCCGGGCGCGGCTTCGACCTGCGCAGCACGCCGCGATCGCCGGGGGACGCCCGACGTGTCGTCGACGAAGCCTTCCGCTGGCTCGACCACACCGGCGACGACCCCGTGTTTCTCTGGCTGCACTTCCTCGACCCCCACCTGCCCTACCACCACGTCGAGGCATACGACGACGTGGACGTACGGGACCTCCGCCAGGGACGCCTCAGACCAGAGGCACGGCCCGAGGTGCAAGAGGCCTACCAGCGCGAAGTGGACTACGTCGATCGAGAGATCACCACCTTCCTCGACGGCCTCGAGTCCCGGGGTCTCGGCGACGCTCTCATCGTCCTGACGAGCGATCACGGAGAGGAGTTCTGGGAGTCCGGCGGCGTCGAGCACGGCCACGCGATCGTCGAGGAGGTCGTCCAGGTGCCGCTGGTGGTGCGCTGGGGCAGTGACAGGCCGCCACGTGTCTCTCGCGACAAGGTCTCCCAGGTGGATCTGTTGCCGAGCTTGCTCGACCACCTCGGTCTGACGCCCCCGGCGCACCTCGATGGCGAGGTCTTCGGGCAGCGCCGCGCAGCGCGGGTCGTCCAAGGCACCCTCTACGACTCGGACCTCGAGGCCACGGTCGGAGGCCGGGTCAACGTGCGCGAGCCCGAGGCCGCGGCGGGGGGAGAAGCGCCTGGCGGCCTGGAGGCGCTCGGCTACGTGGAATGACTCCCCGACTGGTGCTACAAGGTGCTCATGATGACGCTACTCCTCTTCTCCTTCGCCTGTGGCGACAAGGACACCTCGGACTCCGGAAGCGAGGCTGACGCCGACACCGACGCCGACTCCGACACCGACACCGACACCGACTCGGACGCGGACGCGGACTCGGACACCGACACCGACGCCGACGCGGACACCGACTCGGACACGGACACGGACACCCTGACCGACCCCACGGAAGGCATCGACACGACCTATTGCGACACGGCCTCGGGCTACGAGGACCAGGCTGGAGCGACCTCCTACTACACGGCCTGGTACGACAAGGCGGACTGGACCGGCACCGAGAGGTGGCTGCTGTTCGGCACCAGCGAGTGGAACGGGGGCCTGGACTGCGAGGTCGTCTGGACCATCACGGCGACCCAGACCGACGCGAACACGTGCAACAGCTGCAACTACGGGCTCAGCTTCGACGCAGAGGTCGACACCGGTAGCACCGACTGCCCCAGCGATCTCTGGGACCCAGCGCCTTGGAGCTACACCTACGACGTGCGGGAGAACGACGACGGCACCGCCGACTTCTTCTTCGGCGACAGCGGAAACCAGTTCGCCAGCGGCTACTACGACTCCACCGCCGTGAACTGGATCACCGAGCGCACCTGCGTCTGGTTCTGAAGTGGCCGGAGGCTCGAAAACGGCCGTCTACGCGGCCATCGGCGCGAACACCCTGGTCGCGATCGCGAAGCTGGCGGGCTTCTTCCTGACCGGCTCGGGCGCGATGTTGTCAGAGGGCATCCACTCCATCGCGGACGTCGGCAACCAGGCCCTGCTTGCCGTCGGGATCCGGCACTCGGAGAAGGAGCCCGACGCCGACCACCCCTATGGCTACGGGCGCGCCCAGTTCTCCTGGGCGCTGATCTCGGCCGTCGGCATCTTCTTCCTCGGCTGCGGCGTCACCGTGATGCACGGCATCCACTCGATCCTCCATCCGGAGACGCCAGAGGACCTCACCGCCGCCTTCGTCATCCTCGCCCTCAGCTTCGTCATCGAGGGCGCGACCTTCCTCGTCGCGCTCAAGGCGGTGCAGGACCAGTCCCGGCAGGCTGGCCTGAGCATGCTGGAGTACATCAAGGACGGCCCCGACCCGATGGGGGTCGCGGTGCTCATCGAGGACAGCGCCGCCTGCATCGGCATCGTCATCGCAGCCATCGCGCTGGTGATCGCGGACATCACGCAGAACGGTGTCTGGGACGGCGTCGGCAGCATCTGCATCGGCGCCTTGTTGGGGGCGCTCGCCATCTTCCTCATCCGCAAGAACAAGGACTACCTCCTCGACCGCTCGATGGACCCCGTGAAGCGGGACAGCCTCATCGCCGCCATAGCCGAGCACGAAGCCGTCGAGGGCGTCGACGACGTCAAGGCCACCGTGCTCGGGGCGAACACGGCCCGCTTCAAGGCAGAGGTGGACTTCGACGGGCATGTCATCGCAGCCAACGCGCTGGAGGGCATGGACCTCGAGGCCATCTGGGCCAGCGTGAACACGGAGGAGGAGATGCGCGCCTTCCTCATCGAGTTCGGCGAGAGCCTGCTCCACCAGCTGGACATCGAGGAGTCCGACATCGAGGACAAGATGAGGGAGATCGCGCCGGAGCTCGAGCACATCGACCTCGAGGCGGATGAGTGAGGCTGGTTTCGTGGAACGTCAACGGCTTGCGGGCCTGCGCGCGGAAGGGCTTCGTCGACTGGGCGCTGGCTGACCAGCCGGACGTCATCTGCCTCCAGGAGACCCGCCTGTCCGCCGGGCAGGAGCCGGCCGACCTCGAGCGACTCCAGGGCTACGAGATGGTCTGGCACAACGGCGAGCGCAAGGGCTACTCCGGCGTCGCCGTCTTCAGCCGTGTGCCGATCCGCGCCGTTTTCCACGACTTCGCGCCTCGCTACGCCGCAGAGGGACGCACCCTGCTCGTCGAGCTCGAGGGCGGCCTGACCCTGGTCAACGGCTACTTCCCGAACGGAGGCGCGAGCCCAGAGCGCCTCGCCTTCAAGCTGGATTACTACGCCGATTTGCTCGCCCACTGCTGCAAGCTCAGGGGCCGAGGCCAGCGCGTCGCGATCACGGGCGACCTGAACACCTCGCACACCGAGCTGGACCTCGCGCGGCCGAAGGCGAACACGAAGAACAGCGGCTTCCTCCCCGTGGAGCGCGTCTGGCTCGACCGGCTCCTCGCTGCCGGGTTCGTCGACACCTTCCGCATGTTCCACACCGACGGCGGTCACTACAGCTGGTGGACGAACCGCGCGGGCGCGCGGGGGCGAAACGTCGGGTGGCGCCTGGACTACTGGCTGGTGAGCGAGGATCTCCGCGACAACGTCAGGGACGCCGGCATCCACGCCGAGGTGCTCGGCTCGGACCACTGCCCCGTCTCGCTGGAGCTGGAGCTGTGACCACCGCCCTGGTCCTCTCTGGTGGCGGCGCCCGAGGCGCCTACGAAGCTGGCGTCCTGCGGTTCCTGACCAACGAGATCGGGCCACGGCTCGACAAGCCATTGGCGATCGACATCATCAGCGGCACCTCGGTCGGCGCCCTCAATGGGTGCTGGATCGCAGGCAACGGCACGAACCCCGGCTCCGGACGGGGCCTCTCACACATCTGGCGCAGGATGGAGGTCGGCGACATCTGGTCCTTCGACTCGCTGGACCTCTTGCGCAGCCCGGCCAAGCTCTGGCAAGCGGACCCGGACATCGGCGCCTCCTTCCTCGACGCCCGGCCTCTACACGACCTCGTGCGCAGGCTCTTCCCCTTCGCCGGAATCCGGCGGGCCCTGGGCGAGGGCACGCTGGCGGCCGTCGCGCTCTCCGCGACCGAGGTCGCCACGGGACGGTCGACGCTGTTCATCGAAGGCGCCGGCGTCGGCGACATCCCCTACCCCCAGGTCCGGGTTCGAGAGGTCACGCTCGGCCCGGAGCACGCCCTTGCGAGCGCAGCCATCCCCTTCCTCTTCCCGCCGATCAACGTCGACGGCCTTCGCTACGTCGATGGCAGCTTGCGGCAGAACACCCCGCTGTCCCCGGCGCTCCGCATGGGCGCTGACAAGGTCCTCGTCATCGGCGTCAAGCGTCCCTTCGACGTTCGCTCGGAGGAGGCCCTCGCCGACGCCAACGAGAACCCGAACCTCGTCTTCCTGCTCGGCAAGGTGCTCAACGCGCTCATGCTCGACCCCCTGGAGCAGGACCTCACGCGACTCGACCGGCTCAACGCCATCTTCGACTGGGGGACCGAGAACTATGGCGTGGACTTCATCGACCGCTTCAACGCCGTCATCTCGAAGCACCGAGGTCGTGGCTACCGACGCGTGGAGAGCGCGCTCGTGCTTCCCCGAGCCGACCTGGGCGAGGTCTGCGCCGCCGCCTACGTGGCCGCAGCCCCGCGCCTGACTCGAGCGACGCGCTTGCTCCTCGACCTCATCAGCGACCGCGAGGGCGGCGAGGCCGACTTGATGTCCTACCTGTTCTTCGACCGCAGCTACACCGCCGAGATCGAGCGCCTGGGCTGGGAGGACGCGCGGGACTGCGAAGAGCAGCTCGCGACCTTCTTTCGCTAGTGCTAGATCTCGCCTGTGATGTCGATGACGTGCAGGCGTCGCCAGTCGCTGCCCTCGTCCGGAAGACCCGTGTAGGCGAGCAGCAGGCGGCCGTCGGTCTCGATCAGGGAGGGTTCGCCGCAGGCTTTGTGCCCTGTCTTGATCTCGACCGTCTTCGAGCCATCGAGTCGCGTCAGCAGGATCTGGTCGTCGAGCTCGGCGGTCATCGTGCCGTAGGCGACCCACTGGCCGTCGGGCGAGATCGCCGGCGCCGAGCGCACCGGGAGCCTGACGTTGCGGGCGACGACCGTGCGCTTGCCACCGGAGCCGGTGATGGCGATGTCCCAGAGGCCCTCGCCCCTCTCAGAGGTGAAGTAGGCGACCTGATCATCGACCCACACGGGCCTGGTCTGGTCACCGTTTCCGCCCTTGAGCGGCTTCATCCCGGGGACCGCAGTCGTCCAGGTGAAGAGGTCCTCTGTGCCGTTGTTCTTGCGCGAGAGCGCGAGCGTGTCGCCGGCGTCGTTCCAGGCCGGGAAGTGCTCTGACTGCTGGGTGGTGAAGGTGACCTCCATGTCACCGCTCTGGATCTGCCAGACGTAGATGTCGCCGTTGCCGCTGCTGTCCGACACGAAGGCGAAGCGCTCCCCCGAGGTCGACATCGATGGCGCGCTCAGGTTGCCGGCCAGCTGGCTGGCCTGGATGAGCTCGTTTGGCGCGCCGGCTCCCGGCGTGGCGTAGTAGAGCCGCATCGTCCCGCCGGGGTTGCTGCCTTCGAAGATCAGCATCAGCGAGGGCTTGGAGGCCCACGTCGGCGAAGCCGCTAGGTAGCCGCCTGTCCCAAAGGTCGTCGACGCGCCTGGAATGCGCAGCTCCGTCGGAGAGCCCGGGTTCGCCCCTTGGACCTTGGCGAGCCAGAGCTCGACCGAGTTGGACATGTTGTTGATTTCGAAGGCCACCCACTGGCCGTCCGGAGACCACACAGGGTTCTGGACGTGGCCGGTGTCCTTTGTCGTCACCTCGGCGGCGTCAGCCAGACCGAGCATGAGCGCGAGGCTCAGAAGCATTCCTTACTCACTCCTCGATGAGACCGGCGCGATCGTGAGCGCGACCTGGCCCCAGGGATAGTTGCGGTGGGGATCGAAGAGCAGGCCACCGCCAACGGTGATGCCAGCGCGGAGGCTGTCACCCACGTCCAGGAAGGCATATCCGGCCTGCGCCGAAAAGCCGCTCATCGTTAGCCTGCCGGCCCACGGGTAGTACTCCCTGTGCTCTTCTGGGACAGAAGAAACCCACGCGCAGGACTGTTCTTCCGATCCGTAGGGACAGCTCTCATTTACATTGTTCAGCTCGTTGACTCCGCTGGCTCGGGCGACGCCGAAGCCGAGCACGCCGGTGGCGTTGAGCCAGACGTTGCCGAAGCGCATGGTCGGCCCGAGCGCGCCGAAGCCCAGGTGCATCCGGTCGCCCAGGTTCGGCACCCCCGAGATGTCGGGCAGGTCCGTACCCGAGACCAGGTTGTGGTAGCCGACCTCGGCCATCACGCCGAAGCCGCGCTTGAAGCCGACCTCGAGCCCCACTCCGGCTCGGGTGCCGGCCCCGGAAAACGACGGCGGGACCTGGTGCTCGGGCACGACGGGATCGGAGCCGATCGTGAAGGCCCCCCCGAGGTCGACCCGTGGGCCGACATAGGACAGCGCCCCGGTGCCTCCCTCTCCAGAGGGCGTCAGCTTGATGTCGACCTGGTCCAGCGAGCCCGCGGTGACGGAGAAGGTCGCCGTGACGCCGCCAGCCTCGAAGGTGTAGTCACCGGGAGGCAAGAGCCCGTTGAAGTGGCGCTTGTCGGCGAGGGTCTTCTGCGCGTACTCCAAGGACGCTCGCTCATCGGCGGCGAAGGGCATCGCCGCGATCGCGAGGGTGGGCACCGAGTCCTTGTCGACGGAGCGCAGGGTCACCGGCCCGTAGGACTTGTCGATCTGTTCGAGCCAGGCGATGTCCTCTTCCTTGCCCTCGAGCTTGACGGCCTGGGCGAGGCGATCCCGGCAGCTGCCCATGTCGCCGAGGGCACGGGCCGCCTGCGCGCCGAGGTTCCACTCGTCGTAGGTGATCACCTCTCCGGCTTCCTGGAGCTCGAGGAGCTGCTTGAAGTTGCGCTCGACACCGGACCAGGCGTTGCGGGAGGCGAGGCGCTCCATCTCCTCCGAGATCTGGCGGTGTTCCGCCGCTTCGACGTCGCCAGCATGGGCCGGAGTCGACATCGCGAAGAGCGAGGCGAGTACTAGCAGATTGCGGGTCTTCATCAGTACCTGCTCCTTCTGTTCGGGCTCATGTCGACCATGGGTCGAAGAGCTGTCGGGCATAGGGATGGTTGGGTTCGTCCTCGGGCAGCTTCAAGCGCTCGATCACGCGTCCCTCCAGCATCACAAGCGCCCTCGTACACCACCGCTTCGCGGCTGCCAGATCGTGGGTGACGAGGATACACGCTGCTGTCTCCGGCAGGTTGCCGATCAGGTCACGGAGCACCTCCTCGCGCCGATCCGGCTCCAGTCCAGAGGTCGGTTCGTCGGCGACGATGAGCCTCGGGGACAGAGCCAGGACGCGCGCCAGCGTGACGCGCCGCTGCTCGCCGCCGGACATCTCGCGGGGCAGGGCGTGCCCCCGGTGGCCGAGGCCCAGCCGCTCGAGCATCGCCCGGGCGTCGCGCACCGCAGCCTCCCTGTCCCGCCCCCCGAGCACCCGGAGGGTCTCGACGACATGCTCCAGCGCCGTCTGCTGGGGGTCGAGCGCGGACATCGCGTCCTGGGGCACGTACTGGTACTTGTGGCGATGGGGGAAGCGCTCGCCCTCGCTCATGTTCGTCCAGTCCAGGCCGTCGATCTCGACCTTGCCCGAGGTGGCTGTCTCGAGCCCGAGCACGATGCGGGACACGGTCGTCTTGCCGGAGCCCGACTGGCCGACGAGGGCGACGACCTCGCCGGCGTGGACCTCGTCGCGGTAGTCGATGACGGCGTGGATGTCCCGCTTGGGAGACCAGGGCCAGGCGCCCTGTTGGACGAAGGTCTTGTGGAGCGCGGTGATCCTGACGATCATGCCTGGCCCCCTGGCGGCAGGCGCACGACATCGTCCGCGACGCGCTCGACCGTCTCCTCGTGGTGCGAGATGAGCAGCATGCCGCACTTCTTCGACTGCGCCACGCGGATCATCAGCTCGATGATCTGGCGCGTGAGCACCGGGTCGAGGCCGGTCTCGGGTTCGTCCGCGATGAGCACCTTGGGCAAGGGGGCCACAGCGATCGCGAGCGCCGTCCGCTGGGCCATGCCCCCGCTGAGCTCGCCGGCGAGCGCGGCGCTGGCCGAGTACGGCAGCCCGACGTCGTCGAGACACTCCCGCACGGCCGCTGCCAGCTCCGCCGAGGAAGTCGGTGGCTGCTCGCGCCGGCCGATCGCCAGCTCCAGCTGGCGGCCGACCGTCCGCGCGGGGTTCAAGGCCGACGAGGCCGCCTGCGGGGCGTAGGCCACGAAGGCACCGCGGAGCTGTCGGGTCTCCCGGAGCAGCTTGTCCTGGGCTCTCGGGCCGCCCCCCCGCACGCCCTCGAACCAGTCCTTGTCGCCAGAGAGCTGCGGATAGCGAAGCGTGCCCTCCTTCAGGCCCGGATCGACGTCGATGAAGCCCATGGCCGCACGCGCCGACAGGGTCTTTCCGCTCCCGCTCGGTCCCATGAGCGCCGTGATGCGACCCGCGCGGACGTCGATGTCCACCCCCGTGACGAGGTTGCGCTCGGGGATGGCGATCGTGAGGCCTCGAAGCTCGAGAAGGCTGGGCATCAGCGCGCCCTCACGGCTTGGGTCACGAAGACCGACATCAGGGCCACGACGCCGACGAGCGCCAGGCCGAGGACCAGCGCGTGGGTCGAGGGCACGTCCAGGAAGGCCTGGTAGCCCAGGTACAGCAGATCGGCCCAGCTCTTCTCGGAGTCGCCGTGGGTGAAGCTCGGCTGGGTGTCCTGGACGGCGAGGTAGGACAAGCCGATCTCGAGGAAGACGACCTGCATCATCGTCTCGACGCCCTGCCGAACGACGACTGGCCGGAGGTTCATCGCGACGATGTGGAGGAGGTAGATGCGGGCCCGCGAGAAGCCGTGGGCTCGAAGCGCCTCGACGAAGCCGGCCCCACCCAGTCGTCCGGCCACCGCGGCGGCCTCGTCCATGGCACCGGGCGCGGCGAGGATCGCCCAGGTGATGGCGATGGGCACGAGGCTGCGGGCGTCCTTCGGGACCAGCAGGGCCACGACCAGGACGACCACCATGCGCGGCAGGGCGCCCACGATCTCCCCGAAGGCCTGGGCGCCGGCCTCGGCCCGCTGGGAGCCCGTGCAGGCCAACAGGCCCCCGAGGGTTCCGAGCAGCACGACCACCAGCCCGGCGAGCAACGCTGGGAAGGCTACGACCCGAGCGCCCTGCATGGCGTACTCGATCAGCGGCCGCCCCCTCGCGTCGGCTCCGAGGGGCGGCGCCGCGGCCGGGCCCAGGTAGGCGTTGGCCAGGTCCGGCGGAGAGAGGTGCTCGGGGGCCAGGAGCCCCGGCACGACGAGCACCGCGAAGCAGGCGAGCGCCAGGCCCCAGGCGAGCTTGCGGTTCACTGCATCACCCCCGCCGGCGACCGCCGCACGTGGAGAGCGGTGAGGACCTCGACGATCGCCTGCAGCAGCAGCAGCGCGGCAGACAACAGCGCGAAGCCAAAGGCAGCGGCGAGCACCACGCCGAAGTCCTGGGACAGCGTTCCCTGCCACAAGAGGTCGCCCAGACCGTCGATGCGGATGACGACCTCGACGATGACGGCCCCGCTGAGCAGGTGCAACAGGCGCGCGCGCATCTGCCCGGCGAGAGCGCCGAGGGTGTTCGGGAGCATGTTGGAGAGCACGCCCTCCCCCCGCAGGATGGCGATCTGCACGTAGCGCTGTTTGCGCTCCTGCTCCATCAGGCCACGCACACCGCCGACCGCTCCAGATAGCGCCTGGTCGGCGAGCCCCAGCACCAGCGCTCCGAGTACGAGCTTCACTCGCATCGCCTCGTCGTCATAGGCGAAGGCGCCGTAGCGGATCGTCACCAGCGCGGCTGCGCAGAGGGCGAACACCACGCTGGGAGTGAGGCCGACCGCGACAAGGACCGCGTCGAGGCGCGGGGGGATCCACCGGGCAGCGGCACCGGCCGCTCCGATCAAGAGCGGGACGAAGGCGAGGACGACCAGCGCGGCGGTCCAGGGGATGGAAGAGAACAACAGCTCTCCGACCGGGACCCCTGGCTGGAGCCGCCAGGAGTTGCCGAACTCGGCGTGGACGGCGCCGCCCATCCACCACCTGAAGAAGTGCCAGGGACCCTGGTCGAGGTGCCAGTCCGCGGCGAGCTTCTCGGTGCCGCCGCAGAGCTCCGGAGGGCAGACGATGGAGGCCGGGTCGCCGGGCAGCGCCCAGATGAACAGGGTGATGACCGCGGGAACGGCGACCGGCAACAGGACCGCCGCGACCACTCGCACCAGCGGCCGTGTCCACCATCGCTTCACTGGAGGCTCTGACGGCGGCTCAGGAGCCGTACTTCCAGAAGTCGAAGTGCGTCCAGTAGAAGTAGGGGCTGATGGTGTTGCCGCGGACCTCTGTCCGCCAGGCGCTCTTCGTGTCGAGCTTCCAGAGGAAGAGGTAGGGCAGCTCCTCGGCCAGCTTCTCGTGGAGCTTGTGGTAGGCGTCCTTGGCCTCTGTGTCCGTGCGGGCCGCGTCGTACTGGGCCAGCAGCGCATCCACCTGCGGGTTGGCGTAGTTGAAGATGTTCAGCGCGCCCCGACCGTCCTTGCGCGTGTGGAAGAGCGGGTTGACGTCCTCGACGAGGCCGAAGGACCACTTGCCGACCACGAGGTCGTAGTCCGTGGCCTGCCCGGTGAGCACCTTGCGGTTCCAGTCGTCCGTCGTGATGCGGAACTCCTGGCGGTCGAAGCCGGCCGCGCCCAGCTGGTTCCCGATCTGCGAGAGGAGGTCGGGAGCCTCGTTGTTCAGCGGCGCCTTCATTCCGATGCGCATCGTGATGGCCTGGCCGTTGTAGTGCCAGCGACCACCGATCTGCTTGAGACCCGCCTCCTTCAGCAGCGCGAAGGCCTTCTCCTTGTCCGAGCGCGGCTGCGTAGGGACGGAGCGGTTGTAGTAGGGCGAGGTCTGGACGAAGGGGCCGGAGATGAACTCGCAAGCACTGTTCTGCTCGCCAGGGCTCACGCCGATGGAGAGCTGGCGAAGGTCGGTGCGGTCCATGATGAGGTTGAGGGCCTGCCTGACCTTCTTGTCTTTGAGGTAGGCCTTCTCCTGGTTCACGGCGACGAACCACCAGCTGCGGAGGTCGTATGACTTCAGCGTCAGCTCGTCCGAGGCGCTCACGTCTGCGCGGTACGGCGGTGGCACGGCGATGATGCCCTGGACACCGTTGTTCAGCAGCGTCCGCACCTGCACCAGCGGGTCACCACCCTCCTGCAACGTCATCTGGTCGATCTTGGCGTCGTGGTGGACGTTCTTGTACTTCTCGAAGACGACGCCGCGACGGCCCATCGAGCCCTTCATCGGGCCAGTCCCGACCGGGCGGTTGGCAAACTGGTGGTCCGGCCGGATGGCGGTCTCGCCGAAGACGTGCTTCGGCATGATGTGGAAGCCGAGCCGGTTGAGCGGGTTGTGGAAGATCTTGGTGAACTTGACCAGGGCGACGTCGTTCTTCTCGGCGTCGCACCCGGAGAACACGGCGCGCTGCTTGTCGGCGATGGGGCTCGGGGTGCCCTCGTCGAGCATCGCGTCGACGCTGAAGCACACGTCATCCGCGGTCATCGACTGGCCGTCGTGCCACTTGATGCCCTTCTTGAGGTAGAGCCTCACGCCCTTGCCACCATCCGCCAGCTCCCAGCGCTCGACGACATCGCTGACGAGCTCGTTCGTGATGGGGTCGTGGTGGTAGATGCGGTCCAGGACCAGCTCGTGCACGCGGTTGTCGACCATCGACTGCGCGAAGAGCGGGTTCATCGAGGAGGGCAGGCTCTCCTCGTAGAACGTCAAGCTCGCGCCGGTGGCGAACATCGCCGTGACGGCGAGGGCCAGCGCGGTGAGCAGGATTCGGGGAGTCGGCTTCATCGAGGCTCCATCAGACCGGAACGATAGCTCAGCCTCCCGCTTGGTCGAACTGGACGCGCAGGCTGAGCGCATCGAGCGACACACGGGCGGCGTTGAGACCGGGGACGATCGTGACCTGGCCATGCAGCAGCTCCGCAGCGCTGAGCACGTTGCGGGTGCCGGCGTGGTAGGCGGCGAGGGACAGTTGGAAGGCGGGATCCGATGCCGGCCCGAGGGAGGCGTCGCGGGCCAGGGTCCGGATCAAGGCGGCGTTGTAGTCGTTTCCGAGAGCGTCCTCGGTGCGGGCAGCCGCGCGGAGCACACCGGCGCGCGCGAAGCTCCCGAACACGCGGTGGTCGGCGACGACGCCGCCCCCAGAGAGGGCCATCGCGCCCTCGAGCTCCAGGCCGAGCTTCCGGCTGGCAGTCTCGATGCAGTCAGGGTCGATGCCCTTGTCGGCCTCGTGGCAGGTCCTGACCACGGCGGCATAGAGCGACGTCGTCGCGTGGGCATCCAGGGCTTCTTCAACCGGAGTCCCGGCCTCGATGGAGGCCAGGTACGAGAGGTCCCCAGCGCTCGACCAGACCGAGAGGAACAGCGCCTCGAGCGGCAACTCCGATGCGGCCACGCCAGCGTCCTCGCCGGCGAGGCGCCATGGACCCAGGAGCGCGTCGGTCTGCGGTTGTCCGGCTGCGGCCACGGCAGCGGACTCGTGCCACCACGCGGCCTGCAGCAGCACGGTGGGATCGGCGAGCTCCAGCTTGCCGTCGGTGCCCTCGATGTCGAAGGTGTAGTGCGGCGCGTTGGCCAGCTCCGGCAGGGCGCCGACCTTGACCTCACCGAGCGGGTAGAGCGCCTCGTCGTCCCAGACGGCGAGCTCGAGAGAGTCCAGCATGCCAGCCCAGGCGGCATCGGCGGCAGCGAGCTCGACGTTGTCTCCCCCCCGTCCGAGGTGCTCGCGTGCCCCGTCGACCTCGCCGACGATGACGCGGCTGACGCCGAGCAGGTACTCGACCTCTGTCGGGTCGAAGTCCCGCCTGAGCTCTGCCGAGTAGGTCCCCAGCGTCGCGTTGGCGGACACCAGGGCGGCCTGCCGGTAGATGGCCGCCGCCTCGGCGTGCACACGACCGGCTTCGACGCCCTCCTCTCTGAAGGCGCCCAGGGCAGCCGCGGCGTTCTTCTCGAAGATCGCCTGCCAGCCCGGTCCGGACAGCCCGTCGAGAGCACCCGGCTTGCTGACCTCGACCATCCAGGTGGCATCCAGGAGCGCCGGCGACGCCAGCGCGACCTCGGCCTCGACGACCGGGACCTCCGGCTCACCGCCGGCGCAGGCGATGAGGAGCAGCATCAGCCGTCCTCGCAGTACTTCTTGCTGCCGGCGGCGGAGACGCAGAGAGACATGGGCTCCTTGGTGTCCTGACCGCTGGCGCGGGCGTAGTCGAGCCACTCACGGGCGAAGTCCTTGGACATGCCGCGCAGCTTCTCTTCGTTGGCGGCCAGCGCGTCGCGGTTGTCGCCTCCGGCCTCGATCAGCTTGTCGTTCGCATCCTGCCAGAGCTTCATGGCGGCCTCTGCCTTGAGCTGGTTGAGGCTGTAGACGCGGGACTTGTAGGTGGTGCCCGACCACTGGGTCTTGTTCTCCAGCGCGTAGTCGGACCACTTGATGACGCCCCAGGCCCGGCCGACACCGCCGCGGGACAGGTGCAGCGCGTACTTGAAGCAGAGGTTCGGGTCGGAGCGATCGATCTCCTCGAGGTGGCGGCGCATGAGGCGCTCCCACTCCTTCCTGTTCCCGCTGCCCTCCGCGTTCGAGAGCAGGACCCGGCTGATCTTGTCCTTGGTCGTCTGCGTCTTGGTGCCCAGCACCCTCTTCTCCAGGCAGGCGACCTGGCCAGAGCTGAGCTTGCCCATCAGCGCCGCGGGCTCGAGCTGCACCAGGTTGTCGCAGGCGGCGGGGGGCGGGTCATCCTTCTTGGCGACGTCGGGGTCGACCATCACGATCCCGCCGGTCTCGATCTCCGTGTCCTTGTCCTCGACGTCCTTGGGCACGGGCTTCAGCAGGGGATCATCCTTCTTCGTGGCCTTGCCGACCTTCGGTCCGGGACCGGGCTCGACCACTTCCAGTCCCTGGCTGCGCGTCGTGAAGTCGAGGCCGTTGCCTGGGGATGTGGTCGTGTTCCGATCGTCGGTGAGCACCACCGTGTTGCCCTTGCCACCGGGGTTTTCGCCGAAATGAGGATCCGGCGGATCGTCGAAGGTGGTGGGCTCGACGACGGGATCCTCGAAGGACGGCTCCAGTTCGGGGTCGTCCCCTGAGGGATCGCCCGAGGCGACCTCGACCGCGCTGTCGACCGGATCGAGGGCTGCCACCGCCGGATCACCGTCCTCGAGGAGGGCATCGACGGCGCCATCTGCGCTGGCCACGGCGGGTAGATCACCGGTGTAGTCGGAGAGGCCCTGGAAGGGATCGAAGGCCGCGGTGGCGTCCAGATCGAACCAGCCGACCCGCATGTCGCTGGGCAACGGACGCCCGGCGGAGTCGCGGACCGCGTCGGGGCTGATCTCCGCCCCGTCGACCAGGCAGGCGGCCCAGCCATCGTGGCAGGGCATGGCCGGGAACAGATCCTCCATCGAACCGATGTCCTGGGCCCAGGCCACCGAGGAGAGCCCGAAAACGGCGAGTGCGAGTGCAGTCTTCTTCACGCTTCTCTCCTGGTTCTTCAGTTGGCCGGGTCGCCACCGCCGCTCTCGTCGCGCGGGGTGTCGCGTCCAAAGGACATCATCGGCTCCTCGATCTCGCCCTCGTCGTACTTGAGCTCGGTGAGCGTGACCTTCAGGTTGTTCTTGCGCCGCCGGACCTGGTACTGGATGACCTGGGTCTCGTAGCCAGGCGCCGACACCTCGAGCACCAGCATCATTCCCGGGGTGAAGATGAGCTCCGTGCCGTCCGGGAGGTAGAGGACCTCGTCGTCCCAGGTGCCGTCGACACTGTTGACGCGATGGCGGTCGGCCTCATCGGGGTGGCGGATGACCGCCGTGCGGATCGGCTCACCAGCCTCGTCCAGGACCTGGACGTAGACCCGTGTGCCGATCGAGTCAGCGCCCTTCTTGGCGAGGGCCTCTGAAGGGAGCACTGCCAGGAGCAGCAGGGCAAAGAGGGACAGGATGCTTCGTGTCATGGTTACCTCGCGTTGAGGTGCTCGGCGAGCAGGCCAGACGGGGCCAGGCTCCGAGCCATGGAGTCATTGCCAGCCATCGCGGCAGCTAGAGCCGAGGCCGCGCTGGGGTGCTCCGGAAGGAGCTCTGTGACGACCTCGGCGTCGTCCACCAGCATGGCAGCGGTCGCGCGGGCATGCAGGAGGCCGTCCGCAGGGGCCTTTCCGTCGAGGTCTTCGAAGGTGGCGAGGCAGGTGTCGTGCTCGCCGTCGGCGCAGTCGATGATCGCCCGCGTCGCCGGAACACGCCACGCCTGCCCCGGCGGTGGGAAGCTGATCGCCTCGAGCAGGCTGGAAGCGACGAGGGTCTCCCCCTCACCCGCCGCCCGGCCAGCCCACAACAAGAGCTCCTCCGCCTTTCGATCGCGATCGTCGGGGACGCTCTTGACGACCTCCTCGACGGACTTCACCGCCACGCTGCGGGCACCGAGCGCCCACAGCGCGTAGTTCTCGGCCAGACCCTGCACGGCAGGATCGTCATCCCCGAGCAGCTCCAGGTAGCCGTTGGCGGCAGAAGCGACCTCGCCGCCGGCACCAGCTGCGTCCTGCAGGAGCGCGATGGCCTCTTCGCGCTCACCGTCGGCCAGGGCCACCTCTGCGACGAGGACCTTGCCCTCCGGCAGACCCGAGGCGGCCGCGTGCTCGCGCAGCGCGTCCGTGTCCCCAGAGGCCATCGCGACCAGCGCACGCCGGAGCTTGATCTCGCTGAGTCGCTCGCCCGCGACACCCTCGACAGAGGCGAGCACGGTCTCGGCGCGCCCGAGGTCGCCACTGACGTAGGCGCCATAGGCCACGCCGATCGCGGCGTCGACGCTCTCCGGATTGCCGGCGAGCACGGTCTCGTAGTCGACGATCGCGCCAGCGACATCGCCAGCGCTCAGCTTGGCGTCCGCGCCCTGGAGCAAGGCCCCGTCGTCACCGCCGATCATGTCGAGGACGAAGCAGCTCGTCAGCCACAAGAAGCCCAGAAGCATTCCATTCTCCCTGTGCGGAGCACGCGCGTCTTGTCGGACGCCCGCGCCCGGCTCGGGTTCCACTGGAGGATCCCGTCCGAATCGGCGGGGAGTCTAACCGAATCGACACGCGGGCGAACCCCCTGGACTCCGCCCATCGTCCCCTGGCGAAGAAAAGGCGGTGCTATCCTCGGCCCTGGGCCCGTCCCGGAGCCCGCGAGACCGCATGGACCGCTCCTCCGCGCCCGGACGTCAACAAATCACGCTGCTCCACGAACGGAGCGGTGGGACCTTCGCTCGCGTCTACCTCGCCCAGGTCACCGGGACGGGTGGCCTGACGCGGCTCGTGGCAGTGAAAGTCCTACGCGAGAAGTGGAACGACGCGGACGAGTTCCACATCCGGACCCAGGACGAGGCGCGGATGCTGGCCCGCCTGCGCCACCCCAACATCGTTCGGGTCGAGGAGATGACCGAGCTCGACGGCCAGCTCGCCATCGTGATGGAGTTCGTCGACGGCCTCGACCTGAAGCAGGTCGTGGAGCATCTGGCGGAGCGCAAGGAGCGACTCCCGCCCCGCGCGGCCTACCAGATCTGCGCCAAGGTCGCCTCGGCGCTCGACGCCGCCTACCGAAAGACACCCTACGGGCACGAAGCGCCGCTCCAGGTCGTCCATCGCGACATCAAGCCGAGCAACATCATGTTGACGCAGGAGGGCGAGATCAAGGTCCTCGACTTCGGCACGGCGCGGGGCTTCTTCGAGGGGCGCGAGGCGGAGACGGCGATGCTCCGCTTCGGCTCGCTGAAGTACATGAGCCCGGAGCGTCGGGAGGGCGACCGCGGAGAGCACACCAGCGACATCTACTCCCTGGGCCTGTTGCTCATGGAGCTGCTCGAGGGGCAGTGGCTGAAGGTGTTGCCAGATGGCCCTCGTCACCACGAGGCCCTTCGCAAAGCTGCCGGGGCGATCAGCGACACGGGCATGAGCGAGACGGACTGGGATCACGCGGTCCGAAAGGTGTTGCTGCAGATGTGCGCCGATCGCCCCGGTCAGCGCCCCACGGGCGAGCAGGCCGTGAAGCTCCTGCGCGCCTTCGCGGATCGCGCGCGCGGTCCCTCGCTCGAAGACTTCTGCGCCGACAGCATGGGCCAACTGGTCGACCTCGCCTTCCCCGACGAGGAGGAGCCCAGCGGCGTCCTCGCGGGGAAGCAGGTCTACATCGATCCGCGCACCAGCGGTGACCAGCCCCGCCCGACCCAACCCGAGGCGGCGCCTCCGCGAGCTCGGAGGCCTCGACGCACTCCAGGCCGCGTACCGGTAGAGGACCTCGAAGCGCCCACGCCGCTGTCGGGGTTCCGCCCGGAGCCCGAGCCTCCGGTCGAACACATCGTGCAGCACGCGGTCGCGGGGCCGAACCTGGCACGGCCGCCCGAGCCCGTCGGCGAGCCCGTCGGCGAGCCCGCCGACGAGCCCGACCCGATCGCGCGGCCCCCGCCGCCCCCGCTTCCCCCGTCGCCCGCAGAGGTCCCAAAGAAGAGGGGGGTGCTCGGACCGCTCCTGATGGTCGGCTTCGCCGTCGCAGCCTTGGGCTTCCTCGTCGTGCTCGTCGGAGGTACGGCGGCCTGGCTCTACTACCGATCGGACCCGATCGCGCCAATCGACGACCAGCCTCCGATCCCCCTCGAGATCGAAGGGTCGGTGCCCGTCGCAGTGCAGATCGACGGTGACACGGTGCAGTGGGTGCGCCTTCTGCAGGCAGGGGAGCGCGCGCTGGACGGCGACGAGCTGGGGCTGCAAGGAGAGGTGCCAGAAGGCGACTACACCCTCGCCGTCAAGGTGGTCGGCAGGAGCACGGCATACACCGATCTCCACCTCGTCGACGCACTCGAGCTGCGCTGCTGGCCGGAGAAAGACGGGCAGGTCCACTGCCAGGACGAGGCCAGCGAAGCAGGGGTGCTGGTACTGGTGGCAGACTGACGCCCCGCGGAGGTCATCTGTGCTGATCCTGCTCGCTCCGGCGTGGGGCGCGACGCTCTCCGTGCCCGGTGACCACTCCACCATCCAGGCCGCGATCGACGCCGCCAGCAGCGGAGACACGATCACCGTGGCCGCCGGCACCTATGAAGAGGCCGTCGACACCAGCGGAAAGAACCTCACCCTGACAGGCGATGGCCCGTCGACCACGATCATCGACGCCACGGGCGAGACCCACGCGGTGTCGGTAGACGAGGGCGAGACCGTGACGATCTCGGGCTTCGAGCTGACCGGCAGCGACCAGGGGCTGGAGGTCCGCGGGTCGACCGTGACGGCCTCGTCGATCCGCGTCAACAACGTCACGGGCAAGAGCAACGGCGGGGGCTACCTCGTCACCAACGGCGCCACGCTGACGATCAGCAGCTGCAACGTCAAGAACGTGGAGCTCACCAACAGCCAGTACGGGGCCGGCTTCTTCGTCGACGGCAGCACCCTCACCGCCAGCAACTGCACGGTCAGCGGCAACACCGCGTACCAGGGCGGGGGCTTCTACATCACCGACTCGACGGCGGACCTCACCGACGTCACCGTCGAAGACAACACCGCCGAGTGGCACGGCGGGGGCTTCCGGATCCGCGACGGCTCCACGGTCACGATGACGCGGGTCACGGTCGACTCGAACGTTGCCGCGGACAACGGTGGCGGTGTCGACGTCCGTGACTCCGACCTGGCTTGCCAGAACTGTGTCGTGACCAACAACAGCTCCGGGCTCTCCGGCGCAGGCGCCTACATCGAGGGGTCCAACTCGAGCTCTGGCAGCTGGTTCCGCGGGGCCACCGCGGAGATCAACGACAACGCCGCAGGCGGGAACGGGGGCGGGATCTACAGCTGGGACACGAAGATGGAGGTCCGCGGCGAGATGGACGGCAACACCGCCGCGGCGAGCACCATCCGCGGGCCGGCCATCTACTTCGGCGGCGGCACGAAGCTGACCCTGCGGGACTGCACGATCATGAACCACAGCTCCGACTCCGGCGCTGTCTACGTGATCGACACCGGCAGCGGCGAGGACCTCGCCGTCGACACCTGCACCTTCGAGGACAACACCGCCACGGAGGAGGGAGCGGCGATCTGGTCCTCTGCGCCCATCTACATCCAGGACGGGGACTTCACGAGCAACACGGCTGACATCGCCGGCGGCGCCATCTTCGCCGACGAGGGCAAGCTGGAGGTCTACGACTCGACCTTCACGGCCAACTCCGGCGGCTCCCAGGGCGGGGCGATCCGCGTCTACCGGGCCGCGATGACCCTCAAGCGCAGCACCTTCCTGACGAACACCTCCGACGTCGGGGGCGCCGTCTTCCACCACGCCAACGACGCCTCGGGGGCCACGGGCACGCTGTCGAAGAACAGCTTCCAGCGCAACACCGCGACGACGAGCGGCGGCGCCGTCTATGCCGACGCGCCCAAGTCATGGATCTCGTCCCAGAACGACTTCGACGACAACAGCCCAGAGGGCGTCTACGTCATCGGCGCCAACAGCTTCAAGATCACATCGGACAGCTACAGCGGGAACGCCGAAGAGGGCCTCAAGGCGGTCTCGATCGACGGCTCCTACATGGAGAACACGAGCTTCCGCGGCAACCTGGACGGCGGCGCCTACTACTCGGCGAGCGGCTCACACATCGTCACCAACAGCGTCTTCATAGGCAACGGCGGCACTGGCCTGACGGTCTCGGACGCGACCGGGGCCTTCGTCGTGCAGAACTCCGACGCGGTCGGCAACGGCGAGCGCGGCTTCAGCGTGGAGTACGGCGAGGGTGTGACCCTCGTCAACGACATCGCCGCCTTCAACGACGGCGACGGCTTCCGTGCCTACTCGATCAGCGACTTCGTCATCACCTACAACGACAGCCACGACAACGGCACCGACTGGGGTCAAGGTCTCAGTGATCTCACTGGCTTGGACGGCAACATCTCGAAGGACCCTGACTACACGGGCTGGAGCGTTGACGACAACGCCGACAACGACATCCTGTACCTGAGCTCCACCTCGCCTTGCCGGGACGCTGGGGACCCCGACATCACCGACACCGACGGCTCGCGCTCGGACATGGGCAGCTTCGGCGGGCCAGAGGCCGCTGACGAGGACGACGACGGCGACGGCTACAAGCCCAGCGACGGCGACTGCGACAATGACGACGCGAGCGTCTACCCGGGCGCGACCGACACCTGGTACGACGGGGTGGACAGCGACTGCGACGGCGCCGACGACTACGACGCCGACGGTGACGGCTTCCGCCACGAGAGTGGTGGAGACCCGCCGGAAGAGACCGACTGCGACGACACGGACGGGACGATCTACCCGAACGCCGACGAGGTGCTGGACGACGGCATCGACCAGAACTGCGATGGGGTCGACGGCATCGCCCCAGAGGACACCGGCGACACAGACGACACCGACACGGGCACCTCCCCCACCGACAGCGGCATCCCAGGGTGGTGGGACGACAACGACGGCGACGGGCAGGCACCCGCGCAGGGCGACTGCGACGACGAGGATCCCTGGGTCTACCGGGACGCCATCGAGCAGTGCGACGACGGAAAGGACAACGACTGTGACGGCGCTGGCGACGACATCGACGCGGACTGCCAGGGCTCCGCTGCCTGCTTCGGTTGCAGCGGCGGTGGCGCCGCTGCGGCTTCGGTGCTTACACTGCTCGGCATGCTCCTGATGAGGCGCCGCCGCGACGAATGAGCTTCTTCCGCCAGGGCATCCGGGTGCGCTTCGGCATCTTCAAGGACTTCTGGTCCTGGCTCTCCCACTTCGCCGGCTTCGTCGCCGCCATCGTTGGCCTCGTGCTGTTGCTCGTCTTCTGCGAGCCAGGGGCGGCCAGGGTGACCTCGGCGAGCATCTACGGCGGCACGCTCGTGGCGCTCTTCGCCGCGAGCGCGGCCTACCACTTCTTCGACTTCGGAGAGCGCGGCAATCGCCTCCTCCGCCGCATCGACCACATGACGATCTACCTGTTGATCGCCGGCACCTATGTGCCCGGTCTGGTGATCCTCCTCGACGGCGCGTGGCGAGTCGTCATGCTGTGCATCGTCGGCGCCTTCGTGGTCGCCGGCGTCCTGCTCAAGGTCGTCTGGCTGGACGCACCCCACTGGCTGTCGACCGGGCTCTACCTCGCCTTCGGCTGGTTCAGCTTGTTCCCTGTCCTGCTGTTCTTCCCGCAGCTGACGGGCATCGAGATCTTCTGGCTGCTCTCCGGCGGCCTCGCCTACACCATCGGCGCCCTGATCTTCTGGCGCGAGTGGCCCGACCCCTGGCCGGAGCGCTTCGGCCACCACGAGGTCTGGCACCTCTTCGTGCTGGCCGGCGCGACGTTGCACTTCTTCTACGTGGCGAACCTGGTCTCGACGCCGATCGCCTGACGATCCCTGCTCAGTTCGCAGCGTCGTAGGCAGCGCGAACCGTCTTCTCGCCGATGTACGGCGTCGCGACGAAGGCCTCGATCGTGGCGAAGGGGCGGGCCTCCAGGATGATGTTGGCGCCGCGGCCGTAGACGCCTCCTGCGCGGAGGGCCTGCTCGTCGGCCTCGTTGACCCAGGCCAGGGTGCGAGCCGCTTGTTCTCGGGTCATCTGGACGCCGTCGTAGGACGCGGAGGGCCCCACCGGCGGAGGCTCCTCTGCGGGAGCCAGCGGCTCGACCGCGGCGGGAGCAGGCGGCTCCAGCGGCTCTTCGACGGGCACCTCGATCGCGACCTCGACCGGCACCTCACCGAGGACTGGCTCCTCGTCGACTGGAGGTGGGCTGAACACGCTCCGCGGCGCGGTGGAGACCGGGGTCTCCGGCAGCGCCGTGAGTTCGGGGACCTCGAAGCGGGGATCGGGCACCGGAAGGGGGAACTCCTCGGTGGCTTCGGGCCAGAGAGCTACTCCGGCGCCGAGCGCGAGCAACAGCCCGATCACCCCAGCGACGAGCGGAACCCAGGTGCGCTCTGGCTCTGGTTCGGGGAGCTCGATGGTGCTCACCGTGGAGTCCTCTCGGAGCACCGGCCCGGCGCCGAGCCAGGCTTCGAGGGCACGGGCTAGCTCGCGCCCGTCGGGGAAGCGATCCCCAGGGGCCTTCTCGAGGCAGCGCCGCACGATGTCCTCGAGCTCCGGGTCGACGGTGACCTCTGGCGCGCGGACGCGCATCGGCGGGTAGGGCTCCTTCATGTGAGCCAGGGCGATGCCCATGGGGTGCTCCGCCATGTAGGGCAGGACTCCGGTGAGCATTCGGTAGAGGATGACGCCGAGGCTGTACTGGTCGGCTCGCCCGTCGACGACGCCGTCGCTCTTGGCCTGCTCCGGCGCGATGTAGTGGGGTGTACCCATGAAGGTGCCCACGCCGGTGAAGGTGGGCTCGTCCTCTGCCTTGACGAGGCCGAAGTCCAGGAGCTTCGGCTGCTCGACGCCGTCGTCGTCCCGCACGAGCAGGATGTTCCCCGGCTTGACGTCCCGATGGACGACGCCGCGGACGTGGGCGTGTCGGAGCCCACGCCCCAGGACGGCGCCGATGCGGGCTACCTCGCGCGGGTCCACGGGGGAGTTGACGAGCCGCCGGAGGGGACGGCCGACGAGCAGCTCCATGACGATGAAGCAGTCCCCATCCGCCGTCTGGCCGAAGTCGTAGACCCGAACGATGGCCGGATGCGCGAGTCGTCCAGCCCCGGCGGCCTCGCGCAGGAAGCGGGACTGGAACTCCTTCCGCTGCGCCCCTTGCAGATCGGGCCGGACGACCTTCAGCGCGACCTCGCGCCCCAGCGGCTGCTGGATCGCCCGGTAGACCCGGGCAGCGCCACCCTGCCCGATCGCCGCGACGAGCTCGTAGCGGTCCTCGATCACCGCGCCGATCAGCGGGTCGTTGTCCACGTCCTCAGGCTACCCGATAGCGGTCGAAGTACTCCTCGACATGCCCCAAGGCCGTATCGAGGGTCTGGCTCCGGAGCAGCTTCGTCCGGATCGTCTCGTCCTTGGACAGGTGCAGCGTCGCGAAGTGCTTCGTGAACATCTTGAAGCGACCCAGCACGGCGTGGTCGACCCTCGCCTGGCTCCCGATGGAGATCGCGAAGCGAGCGCGAAGGCCCGCCACGTAGTCCAACAGCAGCCTGTGCCTGTCCGAGTCCTGGACGACCGGCTCTTCCTCGCCACGCATCCAGCGCTGGAGCCGGAGCAGGAGCCAGGGATCCCGGATCGCGCCTCGACCGACGAAGAGACCGTCGCAGCCGGTGTCCTCGAACATGCGCCGGGCGGAGCGGACGTCGACGATGTCCCCGTTGGCGAGGACCGGGATCGACAGCCGACCCTTGGCCTCGGCGATCTTGCAGACCGCGCGCACGCCGCCGTAGCCGTCCTGTCTGGTTCGCCAGTGGATCGTGACGGCCGAGGCCCCCTCCTCCTGGCAGATCCAGGCGATCTCTGGGGCGTTCCGGTTCGAGGCGTCGAAGCCGGAGCGCATCTTCACCGTGACGGGGATGTCCACCGCCGAGACCACCGCCGCCACGATCTCCCGAGCCAGCGCGGGCTCGCGCATCAGGGCCGAGCCCCCACTGCTCCTGCAGACCCTCTTCGACGGACAGCCCATGTTGATGTCGACGATGTCAGCGCCCATGCCCTGGACGACCCTGGCTCCTTCCGCCATCCGACCCGGGGCGTTGCCATAGAGCTGGACCGCGACCGGATGCTCGTCCTCGTCGAGCTCCACCGTCTGCACGACCTTCTTGTCCCCGCGCCCCAGGGCCGCGCCCGGGACGAACTCGGTGACGGTCAGGCCAGCCCCGCCGATCCCCCTGATGAGCCGCCGGAAGGTCAGGTCCGTGACCCCTTCCATAGGTGACAGCACCAGGTTGGGCTCGATCCGGAGGTCGGCGACGCGGTAGGAGGCGGGGAACATTCGGTGTTAGCTGGGCGGCGTGTCCTGGCTCCTCCTCATAGCCTGCGGGCCGAAGCAGCCTCCGGTCGGCTCGGTCGCCGTCGAGCGGGACGTGCCACAGGTCCCCATCCTCATGCCGACCGTCGCTGGCAACCCGATCCCCTACGGCGCCGCCCTGCCCTTCGAGCTCGCGAGCACAGAGGCCGAGAAGTCCCTGGTCGCCGGAGAGGAGATCGTGCTCGGAATGGACCGCTGGCCCGCCGCGACGGACCCGGCCACCTCGAAGAAGCGCGCGATGGACCTCGTCGGGGAGTCGGAGCGGGCGCTGGAGCTGTTCGGGACCGCTGCCTCCCAGCACGACCTCGGCGACATCGCAGCCTGCCGTACGGCGGATGCCCTGCGACTCGCGGCCACGGCGGTCCTCGAGACCCGGGATCCGGTGCCCGGGGCCGACGCGACCGTGTTGTTGGAGGAGGCCGCCGAGCCCCTGATCACCCAGGCGACGGCTGCCTACACTTCGGTCCTCGCCAGCCCCGACGACCGCTGGTCGGGGCACGCCCGCTGGGGGCTCGGCGAGCTGGAGGAGCTGTGACGCCGAAGGCCACCTCGGTCACCGCGACAGGCGAGCTCGATGGCTTCGAGCCGCCGCTCGCCTACCGCGGCGAGGTGGACCCCAGCGGCGCCACCCGCCTGGCCATCAGCGTGCCGCCGGACCGCCTCGCCCAGACGCACGCGGCTCTTCTCGCCGCCCTGTCCAAGCCCGTGTCCGTGCTCTACGTGCGGCTCGTCGACCGGCAGGCCAACAGACAGCTCGAAGAGCCCCACCGCCTGCTCGCCCTCGACGTCCCGGAGCACGCGCTGCGCTCGGCGCTCCAGCGCTGCGCCACCTTGCTGTACCGGGACGCGCGCCACCAGCTCTGGCTGCGAGGCGCGATGCAGGAGCAGCTCGTGCTCGACGAGCTCGGCATGGTCTGGGTCTACCCCGACGATCCCAGCTTCAGGGACGTGCTGGAGGACCTGGGGATCCCCGAGTCGCCCGCCCCGAACATGGAAGGCCGCGACCACGTCAGGGTCGACTTCAAGGCCTCGGCCGATGCCGAGGAGGAGATCTTCATCTCCTCCCTCGGGCTCTCCAGCAGATCAGGCCCGCCGCAGAGATCCTAAGATCCTTTTCGATCCCCCTGAGCTGGGGGGTCCAAGGGACGGAACTCAGTTGACGGCCACCGAAGGCGAAATCAGGGAGCTCTACGAGCGCTATGGGCCGGTCCTCTTTCATCGCTGCCGTCAGATCCTCCGAAACGACGAGGACGCCAACGACGCGGTGCAGGAGACCTTCGCCAAGGTCATCAACAAGTGGGACGAGTTCCGCGGACACTCTTCACCGCTGACCTGGATGTACCGGATCTCCACCAACCACTGCCTCAACCAGATCCGGAACCGGACCGGTCGAGAGCAGAAGCGCGTCCAGCACAAGGACGCCATCGTCGGAGAGGGCTTCACCAGGCCCGAGGCCGGGCGGTGGGAGGTCTCGGAGACGATCCGCGCGCTGCTCGCCGACTGCGATGACGAGACCCGGCAGATCGTGACCTACCTCTTCTTCGACGAGATGACGCGCGAGCAGGCCGCGGAGCTCGTCGGCATCTCCGTCCCCACCCTGCGCAAGCGGCTCAACCTCTTCCTGAAGAAGGCCCGCAAGCGCATGGAGGAGGGCACGCTCCCCGCTGGCGCCCTGGCCCTGTTGCTCGTGGTGCTGTTGTGATCTTCGACGTCAACGACGGCAGCCGCCCCTCGCAGCTGGAGCTGGCGCGCCGGATGGTGGGGGAGCTCCCCGCCCAGGGCATCGAGGCCGAGCGGGCTTTCGCCGAGGCGGTCGCCCTCTCCGCTGTCGCGCTGGAGCCATTCGACTTCGAGATCCTCTCGAAGGCCGCCGCGCGCATGGCCGAAGAGCCGCGCATGGAGAGCCCTCGGGAAGAGGCCCGCCGCCCCTGGTGGAGGGCCTGGTGGCTGGTGCCGACCCTGGCGGCTGCGCTGGCGGTCCTCATCTTCGTCATCCCGCGGGACTACGCCGGCGTGAAGGGAGATCCGGACCTCGACTTCGTGGTCCTCGTCGACGGCGAGCTGCGGCCGGGCACCGAGGGCGCCCTGCTGTCCGAGGGAGACCGACTCCAGTTCAGCTACTACGCCCCGGGACTGTCCGACCTCGTGCTGCTCAGCATCGACGGTGACGGCGTGCTGTCGGTCTACTACCCCGGCGAGGGCGACGTCCCCCACCCCATCATCCCGGGCGAGCGGCACTTCCTGGAGCGCTCGATCCAGCTCGACGGAGCCAGCGGACCAGAGGTCTTCGTGGCCGTCTTCGGCTCCGGCAGCGTCGAAGAGGCCGCCGAGCTTGTCGAAGAGGCCTACGCCACCGGCAGCCACGACGCCGTCGGAGACCTCAAGGACCTGCCGGGCGTCGACACCATCCGCGTCGAGAAGGCCCCATGATCGCCTTGTTGCTAGCGCTGTCCGGGAGCGCCGAGGCGGCCGTCGTCCGAATGGCCTTCCTCGTCGGCAACAACGAGGGCGCCACGACCTCGTCGCCGCTGTACTTCGCCGAGAACGACGCGGAGAAGGTCGCCGACGTGCTCATCGACGTCGGGGGCTACGCCGAAGACGACGTCAAGCTGGCGCTGGGTCTCCGCAAGAGCCAGATGCTCACCGACTTCGGCGCGATCAAGCGGGACATCGCGGACGCAAAGGCAAGCGGCGACGACGTCGTGCTCTTCTTCTACTACTCGGGCCACGCCACCGACGACGGCCTGCAGCTGGGACCGACGGTGCTCGGCTACGACGAGCTCGACACGCTGCTGGAGCGCAGCGGCGCCGACGTCCGCATGGCCTTCCTCGACGCCTGCCAGAGCGGCACCGCGACCCGTCGCAAGGGGGGCACGATGGCGCCGAGCTTCGTCTTCGACGTGACGGAACGCCTCGCCGCAGAGGGCACGGTCATCGTCACCTCGTCCTCCTCCGACGAGGCCTCGCAAGAGTCCGACGAGATCGGCGGGTCCTACTTCACGCACTACCTCGTCAGCGGGCTCGCGGGCGCCGCGGACGAGGACTACGACCAGCGCGTGACGCTGTCCGAGGTCTACGACTACGTCTACATCCAGACCATCATCGGGACGGCGCAGTCGGCCCTGGGCACTCAGCACCCGACCTTCGAGTGGGACCTCTCCGGCGAGGGCGACGTGATCCTCGCCGATCTCGAGCCAGCCGCCTCCGGGCTGCTCTTCCCGTCCCACCTCATCGGCACCTTCGCCGTCTTCGACCTCGGACGCAGCACCTTCGTCGGCGAGGTCACCGCGGGCGACGGCGACCGCAAGCTGGCCGTGCGACCCGGGCGCTACCTCGTCCAGGTCAGGCGGCCGACGCACCTCTACGTGGCCGAGGTCAAGGTGCCCAGGGATGGCGTCGTCGACCTCTCCACCGCGACCTTCGAGGCGGTCGAGTACGAGAACGACACTGCCAAGGGCGAGGTCGAGAAGCGTGTCCGCCAGGCGCGGCGGCCCGACACCAGCATCAAGGTCCTCGCGGGTGTAGGCGGACCCACCGCCCCCAAGATCTCGGCCCAGTACCTTCCGCCCGCCCCAATGGCGGGGCTCGGCTACCGGGGGAGCGGCAAGCGCGGCTTCTGGGGCCTCGACATGCTCGCGGGAGGGGGACCGGGCCAGATCACCGTGCCAGAGCTGGTGACGGCCATCGACGTCAGCACCTTCTGGACCACGATCGGGGTCTCCGCCGGCTACCAGAGCCCTGAGTGGTACGGGCTGCAGTGGGGCGGCGGCGTGCGGGGCGAGGTGCTCTACATCAACCGCTCCTTCCCCTTCGACGACACCCCGGACCAGTCGCTGGTCACTTTCGCTCCGGGCGGAGTCTGGTTCGCCGGCTGGCACCCCGGTCGCTTCATGCTCGAGCTCGAGTGGCACAGCTCGCTCGTGCCCTACAAGCTGAGCGACGAGCAGGCCGCGTTCTTCACACGCCACGTCCTGCTCAGCGTCGGAATGCGTTGGTGATCCTCCTCCTGTCGGCCTGCTCGGGCTCGCTGTCGAACGCGATCTTCCTCGAAGACGCCGACTTCCTCGACGCGCTGCCCGGCGGCGAGGGCCTTGGCGTGGAGTACCCGGGATCCCCCACGCCCGATGCCGACGACGCGAGCTACTTCCAGACGACGGTCCAGACCCTCGACGGGCTCCAGGACTGGTCTCGACTCATCACCACCGTGACCGCCACGGTGCGCGCCGTGCCGCCATCGACCCGCGGAGAGGACTACCGCATCTGGGGCCCCGGGGCCTGGGACGTCTACCCGGGCAGCTTCCTGCGCCTGGAGATGAGCCGCACCTCCGATCACGGGCTGTATCACTGGACCTTCCAGGCCTCTGAGATGTCCGACGGTCCCTGGACCGAGTTCATGACAGGCGAGACCTGGGCAGAGGGCGACTGGGACGTCGAGCTCGAGTGGGACCAGGCCGCCCTCGCAGAGGCCATCGATGCCGGCGGAGAGGGGAGCCTCGAGCTGGCCTACGCCGCAATGGAAGAGGGCGGTGTCATCGTCCAGATCGACTCGCAGGGCTACGCGACGGCCTTCGAGCAGGCCCAGTCCACGCGCATGTGGCTCGATGCCCCAGCAGACGGCTCCGGAGAGCTCCAGTTCGCAATGCGCATGGACGCCAACCCTGGCGAGCTGCTCCCGCGGGACGAGGACATCGAGCTCATCACGCGCTGGGACAGCTCGGGCACCGGCCGCGCCGACGGCACCATCGAGGGCGGCGACTACCCCTACCCCGGGCTGGTGTTGACCCAGTGCTGGAGCGAGGACGGCGTCCTCACCTTCAAGGCGGACTCAGAGGGCGTGAACCCCGCGGAGGGCTCCGAGACGGACTGTCCCTACATGGACGTGGGCGTGGTCGACGAGCTCTGAGCGAGCGACGCGTCGAGCACGATCAGCCCCCGCTCCTCCAGCAGGACGCGCCCACGAGCCAGGCCCCCATCGTCCTCGAACACGGCGACCAGGCTGCGGTCCCCACCTGCACCGGAGAACTTGGCGCCGAGGGCGCCCAGCGCTCTGAGCGCATCGCAGGTCTCACCGAGCTTCGGAGCTTGGAGCGCCGGCAGCTCCAGTGACTCGTAGACCGCCTGGGCCGCGTCGAGCTCGGCCCCGAGGGCGACGAGGTCCCCAGCCTCCAGCGCCACGGCGGCGCGTCGAGCCCCGGCGCCCCAGGCTGCGAAGGCCGCGCTGGGGCGAGCCTCGGCCAGGGCCGCCAGGATCGGTGCCGCGGAGATCTCGTCGGGGAAGGCGGCGACCAACAGCGGGATCGAGAGGCCCGGTCTCAGGCGGCGCTCGGCGCGGGGCGGCCCCCAGTCGATGAACAGTGGCGCCCCGGCTGCGCTGGCCAGCTGGTCCATCTCGCCGCAGTTGACGCCGAGATCCCTGCGCTCGGCGCGGTAGGCGACGCCCGCGGCGTCCACCTCGACCCCGGCGTGAGCCGCCAGGGCGCGGGCGGCGGCGACACAGACGGCGGCCGAGGACGAGAACCCGCGCCCCGCAAGCAGCGTGGAGCGCACGACGACACGGGCTGGAGGGAGGGACAACCCCTGGCGGAGCAGCTCCCTCGCCACCGCGGCGACGTAGCGGTTCGGGTCCTCTGCGACGCAGCGCATGTCCGCCCCCATGCGCGTCACCCCGTAGGCGCTGTGGACCACGAGCCCCCAATCGGCGCGACGCACCGTGACCTCTATGCCGACCTTCAGGGGCACGACGAGGCAGGCGGCGTCGACGCCCCCGGCCCAGTCGCAGTGCTCGCCGAGGAGGCAGGCGCGGCCTGGGGCGAAGTGGATCAATAGCAGCTCCGCTGCTCTGGCTCGGAGAGCTCCTCGGCGCAGGCGTCCCGCTCCTCGTCAGAGGCCTCGGCCTGGTCCTCGTAGCAGTCCTCGATCGAAGCCCAGCCCTCCTCGGCGAAGACCGTCGACCAGCCATAGCCGCACTCGTCCAGGTAGACCTCGTGCCGCTGGCAGAGGTCCATGCATGGGTTGCCGCAGGCGGTCAGGAGGAGGGCGAGCACGCCACGATCCTAGCCCGAGCAGTCCACGGGTGTGCCCTCTACCTCCAACAGCTCGGCGCCCATCGGGGGCAGGCCGCCCTCGCCGAGCTCGCAGGCCCAGCGGTGTTGCTCCTCCAGCAGCGACTGCAACAGGGGGTCGGGCTCGGCCTGGAGGTTGGGCAGCCGCCGGAGCGCCTCGACGGAGGGCTTGTTCGAAGCCGTGCTCTTGCAGAGCAGGTCCGGCTCCGCGACGCTCAGCATGTGGAGACGCCGCAGGTAGACCTGCGCGACCGCAGCGCGGCAGTGGGCCTCCGCCACGTCGTCGAGGGGGGCACAGCGCTCCGTATCGAGGACCCGCGTGTGCTCGAAGAAGCCCCCGAAGAGCTTGCGCCAGAAGCGGCTGGCGATGTCGCTGTCCTCGCCCAGGATGGTCTCCCATTCGCAGTAGACCGGCGTGGCCTCCGCCAGCGCGGACTCGAGGTCGCCCGTGGCGAGGTGCCGGTCGACGATGACCTTGACCGGGGACTGCCAGAGGTGCTGGCCGCAGTCGTCGACGAAACGACTCGACCTGGCGCACAGGGCTCCGGCGGCCGCGAAGTCCCGCTGGCGCCGCCGAAGGTCCTCTGCAGCGAGGAAGTAGCACTCGTCGCGCCAGACCCCCTCGTCGACCGCGTCGCAGCGGGGTCCCAGCTCCTCGCCCCGCCGGGAGCCCACCGTGAAGGCAGCATAGAGCTGGCACTCCCCACGGAGCTCCTCGTGACGGATGGTGCCGCAGTCGGCGACCTCGACCGACTCCAGGTCCGCGGCGAGCACCGCGGCGTGCAAGCTGGTGTCGGAGGGCCCGCCGCAGGCGACTAGGAGGGCGAGACCTGCCACGCCTCGGCCGGAATCGGGACGCCACGAGCCTCCAGCCGTCGGGCCCGGGCGAGGACCGCCGCGGCCTCGAGCAGGGCGTCGGCGACCCGCACGACGCCGCGGGCCTCGAGCGGCTCCAGGGTCGTCCCCGCGACCCAGTCGTTGAAAGCACCCATCGCCGGGCCACACCAGATCTGGTAGTCCCGCTTGCGCTTGGTGTCTCCGATGCGAGCCCAGCGGCTCGACATTCCCAGGTACCAGCGGAAGACGAGCGCCATCTTGTGCCGGCCCACCGCCTCGGCGCGCTCGATCTGGCCGATGTCCCGCTCGGACCAGTAGTCGACGCAGTCCGACCAGACATCGGCGAAGGGGCGACCGAGGATCTGCTTCTCGATCTTCTTCCGCGTCTTCTCCGGGACGAGGTCCCAGTCCGCGTGCTCCTTGTAGACCGCGTAGAGCTGCGTCCCGCGGTTGGCGAACATCGTGCCTCTGGACAGCACCTGGACGTGCGCCCCGAGCTCGAACATGTCCGGCGCCGGGCCGAGGCCCACGTCCGCCATGCCCGCCTCGAGGAGCATCGCCTTGGCGCTGGCCGAGGTGCCCGCCTCGGTCGTTGCCTGGTTCACCGAGCCCGTGAGCACGAAGTCGGCGCCCATGGCGAAGGCCGCCACGATCGACTCCGGCGAGCCGAGGCCGCCCGCCGCCCCGACGAAGACCTCGATCCCCCGCTCCGCGTAGGCGAGCTCCCTGGAGACCCGGTCCCGCTGGCGCAGGATCAGCGGCAACAGCACCGGCAGAGGACGTCGATCGGTGTGCCCCCCGCTGTCCGCCTCTGCCGTGATGGCGTCCGCCATCGGATGGTGCGAGGCCAGCTCCGCCTCGCTCTCCGTGAGTCCGCCGGCGGCCACGATCTCCGCCAGGAGAGTGGTAGGGGCAGGGCGCAGGAAGTGCTCGGCGACCTCTGTCCGGGAGACCTTGGCGAAGACGCGGTTCGGACACACGATGGCGCCGCTGTCGTCGAGGTGGATGCCCGTGTAGCGGTAGCGCGTGATCGCCGGCGTCAGCCCCATGAAGGCGCTGGCGCTCACGTAGGTGCAGCCGTGCTCCAGGAAGAGCTCGACCGTCCTGTCCTCGATCGCCGGCTCCACGGGGTTGTGGAGGAGGTTGAAGCCAGCTGGCCTGTCCCCGAGCACTGCCTTGATGTCGATGAGGTTCTTCTCGACCTCTGGCAGCGGCAGGCCGCCGGCGCCGAAGAAGCAGAGCATCCCGCTCTCGCCCATGGCCTGGACCATCGCGGCCGAGCTGATGGCTCCCGCCATCGCGCCCCCGAGGTAGTTGGCGCGCAGGCCGTGGCGCCGCCGGAAGCTCGCCGGACCCAGGGGCTGACAGGGCCCGGCCTGGGCCACCAGCGGCAGGGCGCCGCCGCCGCTGCCAAAGTGGCCGGCGCCGTACCAGCGAAGGCCCTCGCCCCCCTCGACCACGAACAGCGACCGACTCGGGTCCGACAGCGCCGCGGCGACGTCGTGGATGCGGCTCCCGGAGTCCGGGAGGAAGCTCGGCCGGCCCTCGTCCAGGCCTGGATGCGGCGCGAGGTCGACGGTCTCCTCGAAGACCTCGCCGGAGGCCCAGGCCACCGACAGCGCGGCGCCCACGCCGTTGCGCACCAGCCGCAGCGTCACGTCGGCGTCGACGAGCTCCAGCGCCTCGAGCTCGGCCATCGACCAGAGCAGGCCGGCGAGGGGCTCGATGCCGTGGGCCTCGACCGAGGCGCCCAGGCGTCCACCCTCCCCTTCGCGCACCTGTTCGGTTCCGGACACCATGACGGCGCTCCGAGCTGCTCCATAGCGGGCGAGGATGTCGAGCGGCTCACGCACAGGCGACCTCTGAAGCGGCACCCATAACCGGAGCGACGAGCGAGGTCCCACCAGGACTCTTCGGTCGTAGCGACTGCCAGTTAGAGGCGCTCATGGGCGCATCGTTCATCGACATCTCCCCCCCCCTGCACGCCGGCATCGCCGTGTGGCCCGGCGACGTCGCCTTCTCTCGCGAGCTCACCTGCTCGTTCGACGACGCCGGCGTCGAGGCCTCCAGCGTGCGGACGACCCTTCACGCGGGCGCACACGCGGACGCCCCCAGCCACCTCCATCGGGACGGTGCCAGCATCGACCAGCGGGACCTCGCGCTGTACTACGGCCCCTGCGAGGTCGTGGAGGTGATGGTCGCCGCCGGTGGTCGTGTCCCTCCCGTCGGAGCCGTTCGCGCACCTCGGGTGCTCTTCAAGACCGGGAGCTCCCCGGACCCCGACGCCTTCGACGAGGACTTCGCCGCCTTGTCCCCAGAGCTCATCGACGACCTCGCCCTCCAGGGGGTCGTGCTCGTCGGCATCGACACCCCCTCGGTCGACCCCTTCCGCTCGGTCGGACTTGAAAGCCACAAGGCTGCCTTCGCGAACGATCTGGCCATCTTGGAGGGGCTGGTGCTGGATGAAGTCCAGCCTGGCCTCTACACGCTGATCGCCCTCCCGCTGAAGGTCGTCGGCGCGGACGCCTCTCCGGTGCGCGCGGTGCTGATGACCGACTGAGGACAAGCGAGTCAGCGGAGCTCTCAGTCCCGCTGTCTCCGGGCCTGCCTTCGCTTGCGCTCGTCGAGGCCGACGTCGACCTCCATCGTCTCCGTCGGCTCGCGCCCCCGCCCGAGGAGGGCGTTGTCGACGTCCGCGGCCAACTTGGGGATGCCCGCCTCCGCCGTGTGCACGTTCCAGCCCGTCGCCATGGTCGCGAGCACGACGAAGCCGGCGAGGAAGGCGGCGAAGATCGCGCTCTCGCCGGCGGTGAGCAGCTCGTAGCCCGCGACGCCGACGGCCCCGAGGCTTGCGATCCAGGACAACCGCAGCAGCCAGACGATGGCCGGGGGGATGCCGACCACGCCCGTCACCCGCGTCCCGGTCTCCGTCGCCTCGAAGCTCCCCCGCGCGGTGACCACGATCTTCTTGGTGGCGAACTCGTTTGGAGAGACGACGAAGCCCTCCTCGTCGACCCGACCGGCGAGGGACTCCTCCCCACGGCCGCGCAGCGGGCTGGAAAAGGAGGGCATGAGCGCCGCCTTCGTCTCCGCCTTCATCCGGGTGGCGGCCTCGGTTGGTGAGACCCCCGCGAGCTCTATGTCGATCTCGCGCTGTTTGGGCATGGACCCTTCTACGACGACCTACAGCAGGGTACGCGCTGTCTTCACGACGTTGTCGACCGTGAAGCCAAAGACCCTGGCCAGGTCGGAGGCGGGCGCCGAGGCGCCAAAGTCATCGTGACCGACGTGGGCCTGCGCGTACCGTGACCACCCGAAGGTGCGTCCGGCCTCGATCGAGACCCGCGGAGCGGTGCCCAGGACCGCGGCGCGGTAGTCCGGGTCCTGCTGCTCGAAGAGCTCCCAGCAGGGAAAGCTGACGACGCGTGTCCCGACGCCCATTGCCTCCAGCGCAGCCTTGGCTTGCAGCGCGAGCTCGACCTCGGAGCCCGTGGCCAGGAGCGTCACGGCGTGCTCGGCTCCCGCCTCGGCGAGCACATAGGCCCCAGAGGCGACTTTGTCCGCGGAGCTCCCCTCCAGGATCGGCACGCCCTGCCTCGTGAGGGAGAGGGCGACCGGCCCGTCGTGGCGCCCGAGGGCCGCAGCCCAGGCCCCGGCGGTCTCCTTGGCGTCCGCCGGACGGATGGTCCAGAGGCCCGGAATGAGCCGCATCGCCATGAGGTGCTCCACCGGCTGGTGGGTCGGGCCGTCCTCGCCCAGGTAGATGCTGTCGTGGGTGTAGACGTAGACCACCGGCTGCTTCATCAAGGCCGACATGCGCACCGCCGGGCGCATGTAGTCGTGGAAGACGAGGAAGGTCGCGCAGTAGGGGCGCACGCCGCCATGCAGCGCCATGCCGTTGCAGATCGCCGCCATGGCGTGCTCGCGAACGCCGAAGAAGAGGTTGCGTCCGGAGAAGTCCGAGGCCGCGATACCGACAGCGCCCTTGATCAGCGAACCGTTCGACCCGGCGAGATCCGCCGAGCCGCCCAACAGCTGCGGCACGCTCTGGGCCGCCGCGTTGAGCGCCGCGTGGGAGGCCTTTCGCGTCGCCAGCTTCTCTCCGACCGTGAAGCTGGGCCACCGAATCCCGTCGACGTCCGGGGCCTCGTGCCAGGCCTCCCAGTGAGCTCGCCGGCCCGAAGCCTCGAGACGCTGCCCCCACGCGAGGCGGAGATCAGCCCGCTCGACGGCATGCTCGCGGCAGTGGTGGAGGACCTCTGCCGGCACGGCGAAGAACTCGGTCGGATCGAGGCCGATGTTCTCCTTGGTCAAGGCGACCTCGCCGACACCGAGCGGGGCCCCGTGCGACTTCTCGCTGTCCTGCTTGTTCGGGGAGCCGTGCCCGATGTGGGTCTTGCAGCAGATCAGGGAGGGACGCCCATCGGCCCTCGCCAGCTCGATGGCGGTCGCGACCGCGTCGTGGTCGTGGCCATCGATGGCCTGGACGTGCCAGCCGTATGCCTCGAAGCGCGCGCCGCAGTCCTCTGTGAAGGAGATCTCCGTGCTGCCGTCGATGGTGATGCTGTTGTCGTCGTAGAGGTAGACGAGCCGACCCAGCTGGAGCGTGCCGGCCAGGGACGCGGCCTCTGAGGCGACGCCCTCCATCAGGTCACCGTCCCCGGCGATGGCGTAGACGTGGTGGTCACAGAGCTCGCTGCCGAAGCGTTCGCGCAGGTAGCGCTCCGCCAGCGCCATGCCGACGCCCATCGCGAAGCCCTGCCCGAGGGGGCCGGTGGTCGTCTCGACCCCGGCCGTGTGACCGTGCTCCGGGTGGCCGGGCGTGCGCGAGCCGAACTGGCGGAAGTTCTTGATATCGTTCAGTGAGACGGCCTCGCCGCCCGCTGGGCCGCGGTAGTCGAAGAGGTGGAGCAGGCTGTAGAGCAGCATGCTCCCGTGGCCACCGGAGAGCACGAAGCGATCCCGGTCGGCCCAGGTGGGATTGGAGGGGTCGTGCTTCAGGAAGCGGGACCACAGCACGTATGCGGCGTCCGCCATGCCCATCGGCATGCCCGGATGCCCGCTGTTGGCCTGCTGGATCGCGTCGATCGACAGACCCTTGATCGTGTTGACCGTCTTCCGCGCGATGTCCAAGGTGACCTCTACTCCCGGGCGCGCGGGCTTAACTCGTCGACAACGGTGCGCAGAGTGGCATTCGCGTTAAACGCCCACCCCGCCGCAAGGAAGCCCGGATGGCCCAGGAGAACACCATCAAGCCCCGCGCAGAGGACTACAGCGCCTGGTACCTCGACGTCATCCGCGAAGCCCAGCTGGCCGACTACGGCCCCGTGAAGGGCTGCATGGTGCTGCGTCCCCACGGCTTCGCGATCTGGGAGAACATCAAGGTCGATCTCGACGCGCGCTTCAAGGCCACCGGCCACGTCAACGCCTACTTCCCGCTGTTCATCCCCCAGGAGTTCCTCTCCCGCGAGGCCCAGCACGTCGAGGGCTTCGCCAAGGAGTGCGCGGTCATCACGCACCACCGCCTGCGCGCCGTCACAGACGCCGACGGCAAGGTCCGCTGCGAGCCCGACCCGGCCGCGAAGCTGGAGGAGCCCCTGATCGTCCGCCCCACCAGCGAGACCATCATCTGGCACATGTACGGCAAGTGGATCGACAGCTGGCGCGACCTGCCCCTGCTCATCAACCAGTGGGCCAACGTCGTCCGCTGGGAGCTCAAGACCCGCCCCTTCCTGCGCACCGCCGAGTTCCTCTGGCAGGAGGGCCACACGGCCCACGCGACCCGAGACGAGGCCGTCGCCGAGACCGAGCAGATGCTGCAGGTCTACACCGACTTCGCCCACGAGACCCTGGCGATCCCCGTCGTGCCCGGGCTGAAGTCCGAGACCGAGCGCTTCGCCGGCGCAGAGGACACCTACACGATCGAAGCGATGATGCAGAACCGCTGGGCTCTGCAGGCTGGGACGTCCCACTTCCTCGGCCAGAACTTCGCCCGCGCCTTCGACGTCACCTTCCAGAACAGCCGGGGCGAGCGCGAGCTCGTCTGGGCCACCTCCTGGGGTGTCAGCACCCGCCTGGTGGGGGCCCTGATCATGACCCACTCGGACGACATCGGCCTGGTCCTGCCCCCCAGGATCGCGCCAATCCAGGTCGTCGTGGTCGCGATCTGGCGCAAGGACCGGGACAGAGACGCGGTCCTCGACTTCGCGCGGTCGATCCAGGCGGCCCTCGCCGCTTCCGGCGTCCGCGTCCACGTCGATGCCCGCGAGAACATGAAGCCAGGCGCCAAGTACTACGAGTGGGAGCGCAAGGGTGTCTGCCTCCGCATGGAGGTAGGGCCTCGCGACGTCGCCAAGGGCGCCGCCTTCTGCAAGAAGCGCACGGGCGGCGACCGCTTCGGCATCCCCCTGGAGGGCTGCGCCGAAGCGGTCACCTCCGTGCTCGAGAACATGCAAGCGGAGCTCCTCGAGAGCGCCCGCCGCTTCCGCGATGACAACACCCACGAGGTCAGCTCCTACGACGACTTCAAGACGAAGCTGGCCGAGCGCGGTGGGTGGTACCTCGTGCCCTGGTTCGACGACGCAGAAGCAGAGGCCACGATCAAGGCCGAGACGAAGGCCAGCCTCCGCTGCTTCCCCATCGGCGAGCAGGACATCGAGGGCCGAAGCTGCTTCTACAGCGGCAAGCCCGCGAACCGCATCGCGATCTTCGCCCGCGCCTACTGACGCTCCGTGCGGGGCTATGCTCCGCCTCCATGGCTCACATCGACGTCAGCGACCTTGGCCGCGTCCGCGAGATCGCGGGGGTGCTCGCCAATCACGGCTTCGGTGGCTTCCTCAGCGCCGCGGGCTGGGAGCAGTACACCGACGTCGAGGTCGGCGAGACCACCGAGCCGTGGGCCAGCCGGATCCGCGGGGTCCTCATCGATCTGGGCCCCACCTTCGTGAAGCTCGGCCAGATCCTCTCCGTGCGCCCGGACATGGTGCCCCCGGCCTTGATCATGGAGCTCCAGAAGCTCCAGGACGAGGTCCCTCCAGTGAGCTGGGAGCAGGCCCGCGAGGTCCTCGTCGACGAGCTCGGCGCAGACGTCCTCGACGAGACCTTCGGCGAGTTCGAGACGGAGGCGGTCGCCTCGGCTTCCATCGCCCAGGTGCACTTCGCGGAGCTCCGGGACGGGCGAGAGGTGGCGGTGAAGATCCAGCGTCCCGGCATCCCGGCCACGATCCGCTCCGATCTCCACATCCTCCACACCATGGCGACCTTGATCGAGGGCCGGATCAGCCTGCCCGGCGTCTACACCCCGGTCGCCATCGTGCGCGAGCTCGAGCGAGCCATCCACGAGGAGCTCGACTTCCTCCAGGAGGGCCGCAACGCCGTCCGCTTCGCCGAGTGCTTCGAGGACGACGAGTGGATCGTCGTGCCCGCGATCCACGGGCGCTGGTCCTCGAGCCGTGTCCTGGTGATGGAGCGGATCGTCGGCACCCCGCTGAGCGCCGTGGGCGACGACGACGGCCGCCTCCGCCCCACGCTGCACCGACTCGTCGACGCCACGGTCGCCCAGATCTTCGACCACGGCTTCTTCCACGCGGACCCCCACCCGGGGAACCTCCTGGTGACAGAGGACGGTCGCCTCGCCTTCCTCGACTTCGGCATGTGTGGCTCGCTGACCGCCGAGATGCGCCACGTGCTCGTCACCTGCGTGGTCTCGCTGGTCTTCCAGGACGCCGAGACCTTGAGCTTGAGCATCTACCACTCGGGTGGCATCGAGGGACGCGTGGACCTCAAGCAGTTCCGAGGCGAGATCGCGCGGCTGATGCAGAAGTACCACGGGGCCTCCCTCGCGGACCTCTCCACCCAGGCCAGCCTCGTGGAGTTCATCCAGGTGGCCTCGAAGTACCAGATCAAGCTCGTTCCGGAGTACGCCCTGCTCGTCCGCGCCTGCTCGATCGTGGACGGCATCCTGCGGCAGCGCGCGCCGGAGTCGGATCCCGTCGAGCTGATCCGGCCCCACGCCAAGCGGATGATGACCCAGCGCCTCGACCCCGAGCGGGTCAGCGCCGACCTGATGCGCCTCCTGATCCAGGCCCAGGGGGGCTTCAAGCAGCTCCCGACCCAGCTCAACCAGCTGTTGTTGGACCTCGAGCGCGGTCAGCTGCGCGTCGTCACCCGGGACCCCGAGTCAGCGGAGCTTCGGGTCGAGATCCGCCTCGCTGCGCTCCGGGTCTCCCTCGCCCTGTGCGCCATGGCGCTGTTGGTGTCGGGCACGCTGCTGATCACGACCTGGAACCCGATGCCCGGCGACGTCCCGCTGCTGTTCATCTTCGGGTGGCTGGTGTTGATCGTCGCGGTCGGCATGTGGGCGGGTCTGGTCACGGTGACGCTCTTCGGTGATCAGCTCAGACCAGAGTGGTGGAGGCGGCGTGCGAGCGCGCTGTTGCGCTTCTTCACCGGCTGACCGCCGATTCCCGGGGACTCCGCTGTGCTACCTTCGCATCGTTGAAAGCTCGCTCGGCACCCGCCCGAGGACCCCCTGGAGTAGCAGGTTTGGCTGACGATTCGAGGCTGACATTCGCGCGCGGGGACGTCGTCTCCCGCAAGTACGAGATCGAGAACCACCTGGGGGACGGGGTCTTCGGCAAGACCTACCTCGCCCGGCACATCGCCAGCGGCAAGCACGTGGCGCTGAAGTTCGTCCAGCCGCACCTAATGGACAGCGCGGGCGCCAACGAGCGCCTGAAGAAGTCCTTCGCGGCCGCCAAGCGAATCCGCCACGCCGGCCTGGTCCGCTACGGCGAGATCAACGAGCACAACGGCCTCACCTACCTCGTCCAGGAGTACTTCAAGTCCCAGTCGCTGCGACAGGTGATCGACGAGTACCTCGGCAGCGACCAGGCCTTCACGCTGCAGGACGCCTGCCAGATCGTCATCAAGGTGCTGGAGTCCCTGCAGGTCGGCCACGACGAAGGGCTCATCCATCGCAACCTGAAGCCCGAGAACATCCTGGTCCACACCCAGCGCTCGGGACCTGGCGGTTCGAAGGTCGTGCGCACCGTGAAGCTCAGCGATCTCGGCATGGTCGACATGTTCGATCCAGAGGCCATCGGCGATCGCTACAGCTCCCACATGGACTCGCCCTACCTCGCGCCCGAGCTCTCCGGCTTCGGCAGCGATGGCACGCCCCAGGCCGACATCTACTCCGTGGGCGTCGTGCTCTACGAGCTGCTCTGCGGCCAGGTCCCCCGCGGGACCTTCCTCTCCCCCACCCAGATCCGCGAGGACCTCCCAGATCACGTCGACCACCTCGTCGAGCTGGGGCTGTCGCCGGACCAGGGCGACCGCTATCCGACCGCGAAGGACATGGTCTTCGACATCCAGCGCTCCTTCAACCTGGAGATGCAGGGCGGGCCGAAGAAGACCTCGCTGAAGAACATCCTCATCGGCATCGGCATCGGCATCGCGGTGGTCTCTCTCGCCGGCCTCTACATCGGGAGCCGCGAGCCCTCGGACCCCAACCTCTCGAAGACCGAAGAGGACGAGCTCGTCCGCAAGCAGCTCTTGTCCGACAACCCGCTGCCGAGCGACGCCATCGTCCAGACGATGATCAAGGCGCAGCCGGACATGGTGTGGATCCCGGGCGGGACCTTCGTCCAGGGGCGACTCGCCAGCGAGGACGGCACGATGGCCTCGCCGAGCGAGCCCCTCCGCAAGGTCTCGAAGGTCTCGGACTTCTACATCGATCGCTACGAGTTCCCCAACCGCCCAGAGCAGCTGCCAGCGGGCAAGGTCTCATACACCGAGGCCGAGGAGGCCTGCGCGAAGGTCCACAAGCGCCTCTGCACGGCGCTGGAGTGGGAGAAGGCCTGCAAGGGGCCCGGGAATTACATCTACACCTACGGCGACACCTGGGACGGCACCATGTGCGGCAGCGCCATGGACGAACCCTACAAGCTGGGCAGCCGCGGCGACTGCGTCAGCGGCTATGGCGTCTTCGACATGAGCGGCGGCTTCCGGGAGTGGAGCGACAGCTCGCCCTCGGGACGGCCGAACCGCAAGATCGTGAAGGGTGGTCAGCGCGGCAACCCCGAGCGCGGGGCCCGCTGTGCGTTCAGCGTTGACGAGGACGCCGACTACGCGGAGAGCACCCTCACCTTCCGCTGCTGCCTCTCGATCGACGAGAGCGGCACGGTCACCCCGCCAGAGGCTCCCTCAGACTAGCTGGACGCTCTGGCGCTCGCGCCAGACCTGCGAGGCGGCGTCGAGCTCCTTGCGCACCGCCAGGTAGACCTTCGGGGCGTGGCAGAGCTGGGTGTGACCGAGCCCCTCGATCTCGATGTTCTTCATCGAGGTCTCCCCCTGGCGCGGTCGCAGGACGCTGCACCAGTAGGGGCAGACCAGGTCGGCCTTCGAGTAGACGCTGACCAGGGGGATGTGTGAAGGGAAGGTGTCCTGGGCGAGGTCGCTGATGAGGCGGCTCTTGGGCAGCATCTCCCAGGGGCTCTTGGAGATCAGCCCGCCACCGAACATCGCGACGCCGAGCAGGGCCGTGGGCGTGCCGTGGTGGGGCGAGCCGAGGGTGATGAGGCTCCGCACCCGCCGATCACCGCCGTGGTTCTGCACGTAGTGCCGGGCGATGATGCCGCCCTTGCTGTGGCCGATGACGTGGAAGCCCGACAGGTCGTAGCGCTGGCAGATGCCCTCGATCTTCTCGGCGACCCGCTCGCCGAGCGTGTCGATGGACTCCGTGTTGAAGCGGTAGAAGAGGCCACCGAGGTCGAAGCTGAAGACGCCGTAGCCATCGTAGCGGAGCCGATCCTCCATGACCTGCCAGACGGCCCTGGTCTGCATGAAGCCGTGCAACATCAGCACGGTCTGGGGCCTGTTCCCGAGGTCTCCCCGTCGCACGATGCCGTTGCCCTTCACGTACACACGGCGCACGCTGCCGAGCTGACCTCGGAGGTAACGGTAGACGCGGGTGAGGGTGCCGGGGCGGTCGGCCATGCCGGCCACTAACGCCGGTGATAGCTTTCTGGGCTCGGAGGACTTCGATGTCACTGCTCCTTTTCCTTTCCTGCGACAAGCCGGCCGGCGACAGCAACGTCCCGCCCCTGGGCGGCGACGACTCGACCCTGGAGTGCTTCGGCAACGACCCCGTGATCAACGAGGTCGCGCTCGAGAACGGCGGAGTCCAGGACTTCGAGGGCACGCCCTACCCCACGATCCTGATCTGGGCCGACACAGAGGACGCCGACGGCAACCTCGACGTCGTGACCATGGAGATCTGGTGGGACGAGACCCCCGACGGCGCGGTCGACACCAGCGGCACAGCCGCCGGAGACAAGACCTGGACCCCTCGGCAAGACAGCGCCGCCTGCAACGAGACCGCAGAGAACCTCGGCCTCTACCTGCAGGTCGGCGGCTCCATCCCCTACGACACGGAGATGGACTTCGCCGTGCGCATCACGGACTCGGAGGCCGAGCCCAGCAACATCGGCGTCGCTACGGGCTGGACCCCGACAGAGACCGGAGACGACGGCGGAGGCGAGTAGCCCGCCCTGAGACGGCGCGCCGTGTTGGTGCGACGGGAGCTACCAGGCGTCGGGCTCCGGCACCGCAGAGCCCCTACGGGCTCACAGCAGCAGGCTCTCTCCGTCTCGCAGGTCGACCTCGACGCGGCCTCCGACGACGCGCAGGCGACCCTCGACCGCCATGCGCAGGCACATCGGGTACAGGACGTGCTCCTTTTCGAGGATGCGCCCTTGCAGGGCATCGCGGTCGTCGTCGGGCAGCACCGGGACCGCGGCCTGGGCGACGATCGGGCCAGTGTCGGTGCCGGGGTCGAGGAAGTGCACGGTGGCTCCGGCGACTCGCACGCCCCGAGCGTGGGCCTGGCCCTGGGCGTCGACGCCGGGGAAGGCGGGCAAGAGCGCCGGGTGGATGTTCAGGACCCGGTCCGGCCAGGCGGCCAGGAAGGTCGGCGTGAGGATGCGCATGAAGCCGGCGCAGGCCACCCACTCGACGTCGTGGGCACGCAGGCAGTCGGTCAGGGCCTCTTCGAAGGCCTCGCGAGAGGGGTACTTGCGGTGGCCGATGTGGACCGCGGGGATGCCCGCGACCCTGGCACGCTCCAGCCCATGGGCCTTTGGTCGGTTCGAGATGACGACCCCGATCCGGCCAGGGAAGTCCTCGCTCTTCGTCGCGTCGATGAGGGCCTGGAGGTTCGTCCCGCCGCCGGAGAGCAGGACCCCGACGACGCTCATCGCAGGACCACGCCCTCACCGGCGACGACCTCGCCGATGACCACGCCCCCGTCGAGGGTCTCTCCCGGGGGCATCACCGCGACCATGCCGATGCCCATGTTGAAGGTGCGGTAGAGCTCGCGTGTGCTCAGCCCGCCGTGGCTGGCGAGGAGATCGAAGATCGGCGGCACGGACCACGACCCCACCTCGACGGAGCAGCCCAGGCCCTCGGGCAAGACCCGCGGCAGGTTCTCGTAGAAGCCGCCGCCAGTGACGTGGACGAAGCCCTTGGCATCCCGGGCCGCGAGGACCTCGCGCACGTAGATCCGCGTCGGCTCGAGCAGCACCTCCCCGAGGGGGCGGCCGAGCTCGTACTCGGACTCCCAGTCGAGGTCCTCGACGATCCGCCGGACCAGCGAGTAGCCATTGCTGTGCAGCCCGGAGCTGGGCAAGCCCACGAGCACGTCCCCGGCCTGGATGTCCGAGCCGTCGAGGAGCTCGTCGCGCTCGACGACGCCCACGGCGAAGCCGGCGAGGTCGTAGTGTCCGGGCCCGTACATGCCCGGCATCTCTGCGGTCTCGCCGCCGATGAGCGCGCAGCCAGCCTGGCGACAGCCCTCGGCGATGCCCTCGACGACCTCGACGGCGACATCGGGCGCGAGCTTTCCCGTGGCGAAGTAGTCGAGGAAGAACAGCGGCTCGGCACCGACGACCGCGATGTCGTTGACGCACATGGCGACCAGGTCGACGCCGATGCTCCCGTGTCGCCCGAGGCGCTGAGCGACCAGCAGCTTGGTCCCGACCCCGTCGGTCCCGCTCACCAGCACCGGCTCGCGGTACTTGCCCAGGGCGAAGAGCCCGCCGAAGCCGCCGATGCCCCCGAGCACCTCTGGCCTGCCAGTGCTGCGCACGGCCTCGCGGATCCCCTCGACAACGGCCTCGCCGGCGTCGATGTCCACCCCAGCTTCCTTGTATGCGTCGGGCTTCATGCCCGCTCATAGCCCGCTGGCGTCTCACCTCCAGCCGGTGGCTGGCCAGGTTCGCAGGATCGTCAAACGGCGCGATGCACCATCGCTGGTTCACTGATTGACCGATTCACTGGTTTACTTGGGCATGTGGTGGCTCGCCTGTTTCAGCAAGGCAGCGGAGGAACCGGTGGCGCCGGTGGAGCAGGTCGTCGAGGTCGTAGAGGTCCCCGGCGCGGAGCTCCTGCGTGACGCGGAGGGCTTCATCGAGGTCGTCGGGCCCCTCCATGTGCTCCCCCGCTACGAGCTGGACCTGTCGATCTCGGACGTGGCGAACCGCTACGAGGGTCGCGGCACCATCACCTGGACCAACACGACCGACGGGCCGATCTCGACGCTGCCGCTGTTGTTGCACCCGAACGCCCCGAAGGAGCTGGGGGCCGCGACCACCGCCAGCCTGGAGCTTCGGCGGGCGGAGAGCCCGGGCGCGACCCTTCGATCGGTGAGGCCGACCCTGGCAGAGCTGGACTTCGCCTCGCCGATCCCCCCGGGCGGACAGGTGGCCATCGAGGTGGAGTTCGGCGGGACCCTGAAGCTCCTGACCACCGAGACCAACGACGTCTGGGCCCAGGCATCCGCCGGCATGTCCCAGGGGCCCATCGAGGCCGCGGACTACGGCCTGCTCGGCCAGGGAGACGGGCTCTTGACCGCCGCGAGCGCCTTCCCGACCATCGCCCCGTACCGCGACGGCGCCTTCCAGACCCCGCCTCCCAGCGGCATCGGCGACCTCGCCTGGAACGCACCGCTGGCCTTCGACGTCCGGGTCGTCACTCCGGTGGGCCTTCGCGTGGTCACCAACCTCGTCGACTCCGAGCCAAAGGTAGAGGGCGACGTCCAGGTCGTCGAGGGCGTCGGGGTCGGGGCGCGCGACCTGGTCCTCATCGCGTCGCGGGACTTCCACGTCTCCGAGCGACGGCTCGGCGATGTGCTCGTGCGCAGCTGGGGGCTCTCCCGGGACGCCCAGGCCACCGACGCAGCCCTCGCCGACGCGACGATGAGCCTCCAGGCCCTCGACGAGCGCATCGCCGACTACCCCTTCACGGAGCTCGACGTCGTCGAGGCGACCTTGACCGGAGGGGCCGGAGGGGTCGAGTTCTCCTCGCTGATCCTCGTCGCCGGCTTCCTCTACCGCGACCCGACCACGAGCCAGGATCCGACCTACCAGATGCTCCAGCAGATGGGCGGCATGGGCATGGGCGTGCCCGACATGACCGCCGTCGTGGCCGAGCAGCGCCGCTTCGTCGTCGCCCACGAGGTCGCTCACCAGTGGTTCCCGGGTCTGGTCGGCAGCGACGCCCACGACCAGCCCGCCCTCGACGAGCCGCTGGCCCAGTACCTCGCAGGCACTGTGCTCGGGGACGACCTGCGCGACCGGAGCGTCAAGGCCAACTTCGCCCTGTTCCGGCTCATGGACGGCCAGGACGCAGCCGCTGCGCGACCGACGACCAGCTTCTCCTCCACCCTGGAGTACGCCGCCCTGGTCTACGGCAAGGCGCCCTACCTCTACGTCGACCTGGAAGAGGACCTCGGCCGCGACGCCCTCGATCGCGCCCTCCGCGCCGCCACAGAGGAGCACGCCTGGGAGCTGGTAGGGACAGAGGACTGGCTGAGCTCCCTGGAACGCCACGGCGCCACGGATGCCACCGGCAAGGGTCGCCGATGGTGGAAGGAGGCCTGGGGCGACGAGGACTTCGGCCTGGATCCGGAGGGTCACGCCGCCCTGCGCATCCTGCTCGGCGAAGAGATGGCCGAGGGCCTGGAGCAGGGCATGAAGTTCCTCGGCATGTCGCCCAAGGACCTCTTCGCGATGCTCGGTGTGGGCGGCGCCCCGGAGCTGGCTCCCGTCATTCCCGGTCAGCAGCCCTCTCCCGAGGAGATGCTGGAGCTCCTGGAGGCGCTCGAGCAATGAGACGCCCCCTCGGTCGCTGCAGCCTCGAGGTCGACCCCGTCGTCTTCGGAGCCTGGGCCATCGGCGGCTGGTTCTGGGGCGACACCGACGACGACAAGGCCGCAGAGGCCATCGCAGCCTCCATCGACCACGGCGTCGGCTGGATCGACACGGCTCCGATCTACGGCTTCGGCCACAGCGAGCATGTCATCGGCAGGGCCATCCGCGGCCGCGAGGTGCGGATCGCAACGAAGGCCGGCCTGCGCTGGGACAGCTCGGTCCCTGGAGGCGAGGCCTTCTTCCAGACCCGGGCGGCCCGTCTCGGGAACGTCCAGGTGACCAAGAACCTGCGTCCGGAGAGCATCCGGCTGGAGTGCGAGGCCAGCTTGACGCGCCTCGGCGTCGAGCGCATCGACCTCTACCAGTGTCACTGGCCCGACGGAACCACCCCAGTCGAGGACACGATGGGCGCCCTGCTGGAGCTCAAAGGGGAAGGCAAGATCGACGCGATCGGGGTCTCGAACTTCGGCCCCGAGCTCCTCGAGCGGGCACAGCGAGCCCTCGGAGATGTGCCGCTGGCCTCTACCCAGCCACGCTACAGCGCCCTGGATCGAGCGATCGAGGCCGACGTGCTGCCCTGGTGCCGGGAGCACGAGGTCGCCGTCATCGTCTACTCGCCGCTGGAGCAGGGGCTGCTCACGGGCAAGGTCACCGCCGAGCGGGTCTTCCCGCCAGGAGACCGCCGGGGGGAGCTGCCCCGCTTTTCTCCCGAGAACCGCCGCGCCGTCGCAGAGGCCCTCTCGAAGCTCCAGCCCATCGCGGAGGAACACGGGGTGACCCTCGCTCAGATGAGCATCGCCTGGACCTTCTCGAGGCCGGGTGTGACCGCAGCCATCGTCGGGGCCCGCGACGGGGGTCAGGCCGCGGAGAACGCGGCGGCGATGCATCTGTCCTTGGCCGACGAAGAGCTCGCGCGGATCGACGAGGTCCTCGGCGCCCTGAGGCTGTCAGGCTGATCCGCCTGCGCTGCAGGACCCGCGGAGCGAGCAGGGCGGGCAGAGCTCGGCGTCGTGACTGCCGCGGCAGGCGCCGCTGATGCCGAGGTGCGCGATGGCGAAGTCGAAGCGCACCGGGTCGACCGGGTCGAGCTCGGAGAGGCCGCGCGTGATGTCGAGGGCGGTCCGCCAGCCGTCCGTCTTGCGGGTGGTCAATCCGACGAGGCGGGCGATGCGGGCGACGTGTGTGTCCAGCGGCACCACCAGCGCCGAGCTCGGCAGGTCCCAGGTCCCGAGATCGATGCCCTCGGTCGGGGGACGCACCATCCACCGCAGCCACATGCACATGCGCTTGCACGCCGAGCCCTTGGAAGGCCTGGCGACCTCTGGTCCGAGAGCGTCGCCGAGGGCCTCCAGGCAGCTGGCGAGTCCGCCGTCGAAGGCCTCGACAGCGACCGCCTCGAGGCTTCCTCGCTCCGCCAGGACCAGGCGCATCGAGCGGATGAGCGCCTGCAGGCGCGCCGCCTTGAGCCAGCGGTACTCGAAGCTGGCCAGCGAGGCCCCATCGTAGGTCTCGACGAAGTCCCGGGGGCTGGGCCCCATCGACGCCAGGAGTCGCTCCAGCACCGCCCCGAAGAGCTCTACCCGACCGAAGGCGTAGGTCGCCGCCAGGAAGCCAGCGACCTCGATGTCACCAGGGTCCGAGTAGCGGCGTGGAAACCTGACAGGGTCCGTGGCCAGCCGGGCCTGGAAGTCACAAGAGGCGTAGAGCGCCTCGAGGCCAGCCCGGAGCTCAGTCACGCAGGTATGGGAAACCCTGGGGCTTCACGACGAAGACCGAGCACGGGGCCTTGCCGGCCAGGCGCTCGCTCACCGAGCCCATGAGGAAGCCCGCGACCCCCTTGCGACCGTGGGTGCCGGTGATGACCAGGTCGAGCTGCAGCTCGGAGATCATGTCGATGGCGACCTCCAGCCAGGAGCCCCCCGTGACCCGAACGTGGACCGGTACGAAGGGGAGCGGCTTGCCAGCCTCGGCGCACCGCTGCGCTTCGAGCGCGGCGGCCTCTGTGAGCGCGTGCTCGTCGAAGCGGATCTGGTTCTCGATGACGGTCTCGTTCGGTGCGGTCTGGATGGCCTCGGCCATGTCGGACTCGAGACCGCGTTCGACGTGGAGCAGCCAGACCTCTCCGCTCGAGGCGGCGGCCATCTGCAGCGCGGCGCTGATCGCGGCGCGGGAGACGTCGGAGAAGTCGACGGGGACCAGGATCTTCTTTGCGCTGAACACGGCTGCCTCCTGAGCAGGCGCGCCGTATAACGCCCGGGTCACCGAGCGACCTGTGACTCAGACCCGGCGACCGCGTCTTTGGCCCTTCTGCCAGCTCTCGCGCACCTTCTTCGGCAGTCCACCGGCGAGGTCGAGGAGCGGCTCGAGGGCATCCGGGGCGACCTCGCCGAGGAGGCGACCGACACGGGCGACGGCCTTGCGCACGTGGGGGTCGTCGTCGCGGACGTAGCCGGCGAGGACCCCTGCGACCTCGACACCGCGAGGCTCCTCGACGAAGACGACCTGCCGCTGTCCGAGGCGCACGCGAAGGGCCGCGGCCGAGGGTCCGGTCACCGGAACCGGGAGGGCGGCCAGGGCGGCGACGACGGCGACCCGGCGTGACAGCGCGCGGCCCCCCCGGTGCTCCAGCAGCGACGCGGAGAGCGGCTCTCCCGAAGCCAGGAGTGAGGGCCCGAGGACCAACCAGCCCAGCGCGTCGGCGGTCTCGAGATCATCCACCAGCGGGAGCCAGCGGTCGACGAGGTCCAGCGCTCCGTATGGCGAGTCGGGTGCTACCCCCGCGAGGAGTCCGATGGCCACGAGACCGTCTTCGAAAGCGGTGCAGAAGAGGGCGTGGAGCTCCGCCTCGTGGTCGGGGAGCCGGGGCCGTGACTCCTTCCAGCAGGTCCCGGTGACCTGCGCGATCTCCGTCACCGGAGTGCCTCTGAGGCCGCGAAAGGGCTTGAGGTGCTTGCCGCGACGTCGCGCGGTGTCCTTGTCGGACAGTGCCTCCAGCGTCTCTGAGATGAGCTCCGGATCCAGCATCGCGCCGGCTTAACCGATGCTAAACTTGACCCGTCAATGAGTCCTCGAAAGAAACCAACCAAGGGTTCCAAGCCAAAGGCGCGGAAGCCCAGGAAGAAGACGAAGGGCAAGCGGCCTTCCGGAGCCTTCCTTCCGAGGGCTGTGCGTGTCCTCAAGCGCCTCGGCATCGCCGGCACGCTGGCCTTCGTCGCGGGCTCGTCCTTCGTCGGTCTCGCGCTCTACCGCGACGCCGTGTCCCAGGTGGAGACGCGCATCGAACAGGGCGTCTGGACGCTTCCGGGGCGCGTGTGGTCGGGGCCGGTAGAGGTCTGGCCGGGTCTCGCCCTGAGCCCGGAGGAGCTCGCGACGGACCTGTCTGGAGCCGGCTTGGCGCGAACCTCGCGCCTGGAGGGCCCCGGAGACTTCGTCGTCAACGACGACGCGGTGATGGTCTGGAACCGCGCAACCGAAGGCAGGGGCTGGACGATCCGCGAAGGCGAAGTGCTGGTCACCTTCCGCTCGGGACGGGTCGCGAGCACCTCGCCGACGGACCCGGTGCGCTTCCCTCCCACAGAGCTGGCCAGCATCCGCGGCGCGGACAACGAGACCCGCCGGCCACGCGAGCTCGAGGACTTCCCCGAGCACCTTCGAGACGCCGTGCTCGCCATGGAGGACGCCCACTTCTACGAGCACCAGGGCATCTCGCCCTTCGGCATCGTGCGAGCCCTCCTGGTGAACGCCATCGAGGGCGAGACCGTGCAGGGCGGCAGCACGCTCACCCAGCAGCTCGCCAAGAACCTCTTCTTGTCCCAGGAGCGCACGCTCTCCCGCAAGAGCCAGGAGCTCCTGCTGGCCTTCGCCCTGGAGCGAGAGCTCACCAAGGACGAGATCCTCGCGCTGTACCTCAACGAGATCTACTGGGGGCAGGTCGGCGGCGTCGCCATCTGCGGCGCGGACGAGGCCGCTCGCGTCACCTTCGGCAAGCCCGTCGAGAGGCTGACCCTCAGCGAGTCCGCGACGCTGGCGGGCATCATCAGCTCGCCGAACTCCTACAGCCCCCTGCGCCACCCCGAGCAGGCTCGTGCTCGCCGGGATCTGGCCCTGAAGCGCATGGTGCTGGAGGGTTTCCTGGACTCAGAGGCGGCAGAGGCGGCAGCCGCGGAGCCGCTCGGGGTCCACGCCGGCCCCACCGGGCGCAAGGCACCCTTCGTCGTCGACGCCGCGGTCGACCACGTCGAGGCAGCCCTCGGCCAGGGCGTCGTCGCCGAGCGCAGTCTCGACATCTACACGGAGATCAACCCGCCGCTCCAGCGCCACGCGGAGCGCATGGTCGCCCTTTCGATGGCCAAGCTCGACGCTGCCTTCCCCGACGCAGCCGGAGCCCAGGTCGCCCTGGTGGCCGTGCGCGTCGAGGACGGCGCCATCGTCGCGATGGTGGGCGGCCGGGACTACGCCCAGAGCCAATACAACCGAGCGCTGCGAGCGCGCCGCCAGCCCGGATCCACGGTGAAGCCGCTGACCATGCTCGCCGCTTTCGAAGAGGACCGCACGCTCTCACCAGCCTCCGTCCTGCTCGACGAACCCTACGAGAAGACCCTCGACGGGACCACGTGGGCTCCGACCAACTACGACGGGGAGTTCGTCGGCGAGATCACGCTCCGGCGGGCCATCGCCGAGAGCCGGAACATCCCCGCGGTGCTGCTGGCCGAGCAGGTCGGGTGGGCGGACCTCGCGCGCTTCTACGAGCACCTCGGCTTGAGCGGGACGACGACCCTCCCCTCGGCGTCCCTGGGAGCCTTCGATGCAGCCCCCGCAGAGCTCGCCGGCGCCTACACCGTCTTCCCGGGCCAGGGGAGGTACGCCGAGCCGCGGCTCGTCCGCGCCGTGCTCGACGAGGAGGGCTCGCTGTTGATCAACGACGAGCCCATCGTGATCCGCCAGGCCTCCGCCCGGGCGACGACGCTGGCGACCTCTGTCCTGGAGACCGTCATCGACTCCGGCACCGGCACCCGCGCGACGACCTTTGGCGCAACCGGCGCAGTCGCCGGAAAGACCGGCACCACCGATGGCACCCGCGACGCCTGGTTCGTGGGCTTCACCCCGGAGCTCTCGGTCGCCGTGTGGGTCGGCTTCGACCAGGGCCGCGGTGTGGGTCTCTCGGGGGCGACGGCAGCCATCCCAACCTGGGCCCGCTTCGTCGACGGCAGCGGCACCAGCGACGGCGACTTCCCCGTCAGCGACGAGGTCGTCGAGGCGGAGTCCTGCGTGGGCGGATTCGAGGACTGGGAGTGCCAGGAGTGCGCGCTGGAGCTCTACACCCGGGGCACCGAGCCCGCAAACGGCTGCGCACCGCCGCTGGTGAGCGACCTGCTGGAGCTCCTCCCCTGGCGGATCGACCTCGCCGACGAGGAGAAGGTCGACGACCTCGTGGACAAGAAGCGTAGAAGGCGCAGGCGGCTCTTGCCCTTCTAGCCCCGGCGGCGCAGCGCCATGAGCCCGAGCAGTGCGTAGAGGGCGGTGGGAGCGAGGCCTCCGGTCGAGCAGGCGCCGAAGCGGCGGACCTCCTCGCCCTGGGCGACGGGGTCCTCGACGACCGGGACCGGAGCAGCGACGATGCCGGGCTCCTCGCACCAGGAGCGCGTGCCGTCCTCGCAGCGTGCCCTGAGCTCCCCGTCGATCCAGTCGAGGTAGGCGTCGACGCGCGTGTCCACGCCCCCGGTCTCCTCGCAGTCGCTGCGGTCGTAGGCGTGGGAGGTGACGCCGACGAGGCGGGTCGACACCTCTGTGTCCGCCGTGACCTCCATGAAGCTCGGGCCACCCGAGTCCCCGTGGCACTTGCGCACGTCGTCCTCCAGCTCGCCGATCTTCATCTCGTTGTCGCCCAGCTCGGCGATCCAGCTCGTGCCGACCTGCTTGATGGCGTAGGTGCCCGCCGGGGGCTCCGAGTAGCCATCGGTAGCGACCTGCTGCCCCCAGCCGACGACGTCGACGTCGGCACCCTCGGCGAGCTGTCCGGCTTCGTCCGCCGAGGGCAGGTAGGCGTGCTCGACGTCTGTGATCGGCGCATCCAGGAAGAGCAAGGCCACATCGGCGTTGTCGGCGATCCCGACCTCCATGCCGAAGAGGTCGAAGTCCGGGTGGGCGACCCAGTCCCAGGCGCCGACGGCGTCCTCTGGCCACTCCGGGTTGCGTCGGGAGCCGTCGAAGTCGGTGAGGTCGACCTCGCGGGTCCAGCGGATGTCCACGTCGGAGAGGTCGCCCTGGCCGTAGGTGAAGGAGTCCGGGTCGACGCAGTGGGCCGCGAGCAGCACGGCGTCCGGCGCGATGAGCGTGGAGCTGCAGACCAACATGCGGAAGTCGTAGGACCCCCAGCTGCCCATGTCCGCTTCGGCGTCCATGAGCATCCCACCCGTCATCGGGTAGTCATCGAGGCCGGCGTCCGCGCCGTTGATGATCTTGGGGTCGGCTGACAGCGCGGTAGCGATCAAGAGCTCGAACACGGCAACTCCGGACAGTGGTGTTGGCAGAATCAAACACCCCGACCGCTCGCTCGTGTCAGGGCCTCGTCAGGGCGCTGGATAGACGCCGGCCAGGAGCTCGAAGGCCAGCCGGTGGGCGGCGGCGACGCCCGGGTCGTCCGTCAGCCAGGGCTTCTCACGCTCTCCGCCCAGCTGGGCGTTGTGGAGCAGGCTCGCGTCCAAGAGCAGCGTGACGTTGCCCTTCCGGATCACGATCGGACGCCCGGAGGTGTCCTCTGCGAGCACCTCGTAGTCGCCCTCGACCGCGATCGGCGCGACCGAGAGGGGCTCCAGCTCGGACACGTCCAAAAACAGGCGGGTGTCGAAGGTCGGCCGCTCGATCCTCCAGGACAGGCCCATGACCTCGTCACCCGCCTCACCCCAGGAGAGGTCGAGGGCTTCGAGCAGCCGGCGGCTGCCCGCGAACCTGGGATCGACGACGGCGAGGACGCGCTCGCGAGACAGCAGGCCCTCGAGGTCCTCACGGCGGGCCTCCGGCAGCAGGACGAGGCCTTCGCTGTCGACCTCGGCCTCGGCGGTGCAGAACTCGGGTACGGCGAGGTGCTCGCCGATTCGCTGGGACTGAACCTGGAAGGTGCGGAAGGCGTGGTCGGCCGCGGAGGTGCAGAGGCTGCGATTGCCCCCGATCGTGGTGACGCTGTCCGGCCCTCGCATGTCGATGTCGACGTCCTGGCCCACAGCCCAGCCGATTGCGTTGGCGAAGAGCCTGGCGTTGTCCTCGTAGCCGACGAGGGTCGCCCCCCAGGCGTTCTGGTCGGCGAGCACAACCACCCTCCCCTGTCCGTGGCGGCCCGCGAGGACGACAGAGTGCGGCCCGGCGAGCTCGTCGTCGTCGAAGCTCAAGTTCCCCGTGAACCCGGCAGACTCCGCTTTCTTGTAGGGCAACATGCGGTCGGCCCACCCGCCCTCGGCCGAGTTCTGCATCAGGCCCTGCAGCTTGGAGCCCTCGGTCGGCTCGACGACGCCGCCGTTCATCCAGCCGAGCATGCGGACACCCTCTGTCACCGGGTGGTCGACCGCGGTCGGTCGAACGCGGATCCAGGCCACCGATCGGGGTGACAGGCGGTTTCCCTTCGCCCTGTCGGCCGCGGTGTAGGGCCCGATCTCGAAGCCCAGCGCCTCGCTCAGCTCTTGGAGCATCTCGGCGTGGAAGTAGCAGTTCGTATGGTCGACGATGATGACCAGCCCTCCGCCATGGCGGACGAAGGACTCGAGCGCGAGCACCTCGCTGTGCCGAAAGCCCGGGTTGTCTCCGCTGACGAGGTTGATGAAGACCGCCGAGGCGCCGCCGAGGGCGCCAGGAGTCCAGGGATCCCAGACCGGCTGAAGCCGCACACCCGCTGCTCGTGCGGGCTCGAATGCCCGGTAGAGACCGTGCATGTCGTCGTAGCCGTAGGCGCCGAGCGGCAGGTCGTGGGTCTCGAGCTGCTTGGTCGCATGGCGCCTGTCGATGAGCAGCGGGCCGTCACCCTGCGGTCCCTGCCAACCCAGCCAGAGGTCGGGCCACCAGGGCACCGCGTAGCCACCCTCCGTGTCCCGAAAGGCCCAGAACCCCACTCCCACCGCGTACTCCGGGAGCGGGTCGATCCAGGGCTCGTAGGAGGGGCCCTCCTCCAGCTGCGTAGCGACCCCGATCCCGCCGAGCGCGAGCGTTGCAACGACGATGGCGAGGGTGCGCTTCAAGGGATGGGGAGCAGCTGGGCCTTGGCTCCGCCGAGCACGATGACGAACTCACCGTCGTGTTCCGGCAGGCTGAAGTGCCAGCTATCCCCGCCCTCGTCGATCTCCCACCCGGCTTCTCGCGCGGCCTTGTAGACGCTCCGCTTGCCCGCGTCTCGGGTGACGGTGAAGCCCTCGTCGTCGACCTCCACCTCGGCAGCGAGCATCGGAGATGTCGGCTGGACCAACGACAGCCGCATCAACTGCAGGTCGTGGAACTCGTCGACCCAGGCCTGCAGGCTGTAGAAGCCCACGCAGTTGTTCTGGCTCGTGTCACCCCACCACTTCTGGCGCACGGGATCCGTGTGGACGCGCAGGCAGCGATCGAGCACCCACACGACCGTGCCAGCTGGCAGGGCGGCCAGCTCCTCCCGGTTCGCCTCCATCGAGCGGGTGACGGCGTCGTTGCGCGCCCAGTCCTCGTCCTGGTGCCAGAGCGGGGTGTGCGGCAGGAGAAAGGCGACACCGAGCAGGGCCGGCAAGCGCATGTGGCGGTCACGGACGATCCAGGTGGCCAGCAGCACGGACCACCCGAGGGTCGTGAGGTACAACAGCCGCCGGTTGTAGAGCCCGACGAGCCCGTAGAGCAACAGCGGTGCAAGGAAGAGCGCCGCGCCGGTGAGCCCTGTTCCCATCCGGCGCACGCGGTGGATTCCGTACAGCACAAAGATGCTGGCGAGGACTCCCAGCGCCAGCTGCGCCGGCCAGCTCCAGCCCGCCAGTGGCGCGGCCCAGCCGGGCGCCGCGTGCTCGAGGACCGCCGTTCGCAGGACCCGCTCCAGGCCCACGGGATCGATGGGCTGAGGATCGTAGCCACCGAGTCCGGACAGCACGAATGACCGCAGCGCGAGGAAGGCCACACCCCCGATCAGCCAGGGCACGCCAAGCCGAAGTGCCCCGTCCCGCCCCCCCCGCCGCCAGGCGAAGAGCAGCGCAAGGGGCATCAGGGCGACGGCCGTCTCCTTGCACCCGAGGGCGAGCAGGCCCAGGAGTGCTGCCACCACCCAGCGCCCGCGGAGCAGCGCGAGGGCGGAGCCGAGCACCAACAGCGACAGCAGCAGGTCGATGTTCCGAGCGACCGCGGGGACCACCTCCACGCCCAGGGGGTGGAGCGCCGCGAGCCCGCCCGCCAACAAGGCAGTGCGAGGGCCGCCTCCGGCCGCCCGCACCACCAGCCCGAGCAGCACGACGCAGGCGAGGTGGAGTCCCAGATCCCAGGCCTGCCAGCCAAGAGCCCAGTCACCGAAGAGGGTGCGAAGGAGCTTGAAGTGGAGGTTGGCCGTCGGCCGGAAGAAGTTGGCGTTGGCGCCGCCCACACCATCGGTGAGCGGCATCGTCAGCTGGTGGGCCCAGCTCTGGCCGGCGGCGCGGTAGTCCGCCCAGGCGTCCGTGTCGGTGAAGCCGAGGTCGAAGACGAAGCGGTAGCTCACGACCGTGGCCGCGAGCAGAAGCACCCAGGCGAGCGCCCATGTCGCCCTGCTCACCCGCTGAGGCGTCCCGTCGCCTGCAGGAGCTCCAGGTTGAGGATCGCCGCGCCGGCTGCACCACGGAGGGTGTTGTGGGCGAGACAGAAGAGCTTCACGCCCATCACCGGGCAGGCCTCGATGCGACCAACGGTCACGGCCATGCCCTGGCCACGCATGGCGTCCATGCGGGGCTGGGGCCGGTCCCGACGCGAGTCCACGACCAACAGCGGCTTCGGCGAGGAGGGCAGGTCCGGACAGGCCGGAACGAAGTCACGGATCGCTGCCTCGCACTGCTCGGGCGTGGGATCGCCCTCGAGCCGAAGCTGCATGCTCACGAGGTGGCCGTCGGCGACAGGCACGCGCACACACCGCGCGGAGCTGGCGAAGTCCGCTCCGAGCAGCTTCTGAGGCTCCTCCGTGAGCTTCTCCTCCTCGTCCCCCGGGTGCGGATGCACGTTGCCGACCATGTCCCAGCTGGACTCGCCGGGGTAGCCGGCGCCGCTCACCGCCTGCCAGGTGCTGAGGCAGGCAGCCCGCACTGGCCAGCGCGCATGCAGCGGCGCCAGGGCGAGGGCCACGGGGATGGCACAGCAGTTCGGGTTCGTCAGGATGAAGCCCGGCCAGGGCTGCGACTCCAACAGAGAGAGGGCGCCCGGGTTGACCTCTGGGATGACCAGGGGAACCCGCGGATCCATGCGGAAGGCGCTGGCGTTGCTCACCACCGCAAAGCCCGCCTCCGCGAAGGCCGGCTCGACGGTGCGGGCGCTCGCGCTGGGCAGGGCACTCAACGCGACGCCGCCGCCGACTGTCGGGGAGCAGGGCCCGACGACGCGGTCGAAGAGCCCCCGGAGCCCCTCGGGCTCGGGTCCCGGGAGGCGCCAGGTGCAGGCCTCGCCGTAGGTCTTGCCGACCGATCTCTCCGATGCACAGAGCCTGCCGACCTCGAACCAAGGATGGCCGAGCAGGGACTGCACGAGGCGCTGACCGACCATACCGGTCGCACCGAGGACGTCGACGGGGATGCGCATTGCTCTCCGCCTATCCCCGCGGGTGGCTGGAGGCATGAATGCGCTTGAGCCGCTCTCGCGCGACGTGGGTGTAGATCTGGGTGGTCGAGATGTCCGCGTGGCCGAGCATGAGCTGCACGGAGCGCAGGTCCGCGCCGTGCTCCAACAGGTGGGTGGCGAAGCTGTGACGCAGCTTGTGCGGCGACACGCGTTTCTGTGGGATTCCACATACCTTCGCGTAGTGCTTGACGCGATACCAGAAGGCGTTTCGGGACAGCGCCCGCCCCCGTTTCGAGAGGAACACGGGCTTCTTCACCCTCGCCTCGTCATGGCGTCTCCGGGCTCCGTCCACGTAGGCCCACAACAGGGCCTCGGCTCGATCGCCGATTGGCACGATGCGCTGCTTGCCGCCCTTGCCCTCGACCACGAACCAACCCCGGTCCGCCTTCAACGCCGACAGCTCGAGCCCGACGAGCTCCGAGACGCGCAGCCCGGTCGAGTACAGCAGCTCCAGCATCGCCCCGTCGCGGGCTCCGATGGGCGTGGTCCGATCCGGCGCGGCGAGCAGCTCCTCGACCTCGTCCTGGGAGAGCACGTCCGGGAGCGGCTGGGTGAAGCGAGGGGCCTCGACGAGCAGCGACGGGTCGACCTCGAGCACTCGCTCGGCGAGGAGGAAGCGGAAGAGCTGGCGAAACGAGGTGCGGTGGCGCGCCGCCGAGCGCATTCCGCGCCCGGCGTCGAGGAGGTGCCCCATGTAGGCGCCGAGGTGCTCGCGGGTGACCTCGGCCGCAGAGGTGATGCCCTGCCCTGCCAGCCACGCCCTCAGCGCTCCGAGGTCGCGGGCGTAGGCCTCCAGCGTGTTCGCGGCGAGACGCTTCTCTACCCGGGCGTGCGCCAGGAAGCCCTCGATCGCGGCTTCCATCGGCTACTCCGCGCCGTCCTGGGTCGCGAAGTACTCCTCGACGGCGTCGACGATGCCGTCGGCGGTCAGCTCCTGGAAGAGCGGCTGTCGGAGCCGCATCTCGTCCTCAGGGTGGGTGAGGAAGCTGGCCTCGTACAGGATCGCGGGCATCCTCGTGGACACCAACACGTAGAAGAGCGCGGTCTGGACGCCGAGATCCCGGATCTGCTCGTCACCGTAGACGCCCTCGAGCTCCGAGACGACGCTCGACTGCACCATCCCGGCCAGATCGCGGGACAGGCGGGATGTGCCCGTGACGCTGAGCTCTGCCACGAGGCGGTCCATCGACTGGTCCGACTCGACGACCAGGGCGTTCTCCCGCGCCGCCACCCGGGCCGCTCCGGCGTCGCTGGCGGTGTCCATGTAGAAGGTGGTGATGCCCCAGGCCGTGGGCCCGGGCGCCGCGTTGGCGTGGATGCTCAGGAAGAGATCCGCGTCCAGGGCGTTGGCCATCGCCGCTCGGTCCCCCAGGGGGATGAAGATGTCGTCGTCCCGCGTGAGCACCACGTCGACGTCGAGCCGCTCCTCCAGCTGGCGAGCAACCCGACGCGAGAGCTGGAGCGCTATGTCCGCCTCGTGGGTCCCGGTGAGACCGGTCGCGCCCGGGTCGTGACCACCGTGGCCCGGATCGACCACCACCACGCGCCGGGACTTCGAGACGCCCTCCCCCGCCCGCGCCAGGCTCACGCCCTCCATCCAGGCCCCGAGCAGCTGCGCGTCCGGCAACGAGGTGTCGGGGGAGACACCCTGGATGCGCAGGTCGAGCAGCAGCCCGACCTCGCCGACCGTCGTGACGCTCAGCTCCCGGCTCTGGTCCATCTCGACCCCGACCTGGACCGTGCCGGACAGGTCGGCGAGCACGACCCTGCTCACGCCTCCGTCATCGACCGGGATGTAGACGTGCTCGTCCTCGCGCACGTAGGCCTCGGCCAGCGAGGCGTCGAGCCCGGTGCCCGGGAGCAGGACCGTGCCTCGAGCCGGAGAAGCTCCCTTCGCCGGCGTACTGCGGGCGGTCGCGCCCAGCACCGGCGTGTCGGTCAGGAGCAGCACTCGGGCGTGCCCCTCGCCGATGAAGACGTGCACCTGCTCCAACTCCCCCGCGTGTACGGCGCTGAGCAGTGCAAAGAGGCTCACCTGACCAGCTCCTTCAAGCGGTAGAGCGCCTCCAGCGCCTCGCGAGGGCTCAGGGTATCAGGCTCGAGGGTCTCCAGCGCAGCCCTGAGTTCGTCTGTCCCGGCCTCCGCCTCGGGCTCGGGTGGTCGCGCGCCGAAGAGCGACAGCTGCGGAGTGGGCGAGAGCGCGGCGTGCTTCTCGAGCTCCTTCAGGAGCGACCTTGCCCTCTCGACGACCTCCTGCGGCATGCCCGCGAGGCGCGCGCACTGGATGCCGTAGCTCTTGGAGGCGCCCCCCTCCTTGAGCCGCCTGAGGAACAGGATGCGTTCGCCCCACAGGGAGATGGCGACGCTCACGTTGGCGACGTTGGCCCGGGACTCCGCCAGCTGGACGAGCTCGTGGTAGTGGGTGGCGAAGAGCGTCCTGGCGCGAATCCGGTCGTGCAGAGCCTCCGCGACCGCCCAGGCGATGGCGAGCCCGTCGTAGGTGCTCGTGCCGCGCCCGATCTCGTCCAACAGCACGAGACTGCGCTCGGTGGCGTGGTGGAGGATGTTCGCGGTCTCCGACATCTCGACCATGAAGGTGGAGCGCCCGGTGGCGAGCTCGTCAGAGGCCCCGACCCTGGTGAACACGCGGTCGCAGAGCCCGATGAGCGCGCGCTCTGCGGGCACGAAGGAGCCGAGCTGGGCCATCAGCACGATGAGCGCCGTCTGGCGCATCACCGTCGACTTCCCGGACATGTTCGGACCCGTCACGATCACGAGCTGTCGGCCCTTCGGGTCCAACACGAGGTCGTTGGGCACGAAGCGCTCGCCGAGGTCCATCTGCTCGACGACCGGGTGCCGCCCGGCCTCGATCTCGATGCGCAGGCCAGCGTCGAACTCGGGGCGCACATAGCGATTGTCCGAGGCGACCTTGGCCAGGGAAGCGTGGACGTCGAGGGCAGCGATGACTCCTGCCAGGGCTTGGAGCCGCGGCACCTCGCGGGCGAGCTCCTCGCGCAGCTCGACGAAGCGCTGGTGCTCGAGAGCGCGGCGGCGCTCGTCTGCCCCCAGCACCTTCTCCTCGAGCTCCTTGAGCTCCGGGGTGATGAAGCGCTCCGCGTTGGTGAGCGTCTGCTTGCGGATGTAGTGCTCGGGGGCCCTGTGCAGGTTCGCCCGGGTGATCTCGATGAAGTAGCCGAAGACCTTGTTGTAGCGGACCTTCAGCGAGCCGATGCCCGTCGCCTCGCGCTCGGCTTCCTGCAGGGCGGCGATGATGCCCTTGCCCTCGCGGGACAGCCGAATGAGCTCGTCGAGCTCCGGATCGACGCCTCCGCGCAGGAGCCCGCCCTCCGTGATGGTCGCGGGCGGCTCGTCGACCAGGGTCTTGCAGATGCGCTCGCCGACCTCCTCTGCGAAGTCTCCCGGCAGCAGGTGGCGCAGGGTCCGGTACTCCGCCACCACGCCGAAGAGCTCTGGGAGCTTCTCGATGCTCAGCCCGAGGGCCACGAGGTCGCGGCCGTTCGCTGTCTGCTGGGCGAGCTTGCTGCCCAGGCGCTCCATGTCCGCGACGCCCTTGAGCAGCTCTCGCAGGCGCCGTCGGCCAGGACCGTCCTCGACGAGCGCCCCGACGGCGTCGAGCCGCCGCTTGATGTCGTCAATGTCCAACAGCGGGTAGGCGATGTGCTCGCGCAACAGGCGGCCCCCCATGGCGGTGGCGGTCCGGTCGAGCAAGCCCAGCAGCGTGCCCTTGCGTCCGGTGCCGACGAGGGGTCGCGTGAGCTCCAGGTTCCGCCGCGTGGGGGCATCGAGGACCATGAAGCCGGTCGAGGCATAGGGCCGGATTCGCGTGATCTGGGGCAGCGAGGACTTCAGCGCTGCCTCCGCGTGGTCGACCACCACGGCGGCCGCCGACAGCGCCGGGCCCATGCCCTCCGCACCGAAGCCAGCGAGATCCTGGACGCCGAGCAGATCGTGGAGCCGCTTGCGCGCTGCTGACTCGTCGATCTCCCAGCCACTGACACGCTCGATGCGAGGGCCGGTCAGCTCCAACTCCAGCCCCTCTGGCAGCACCACTTCCTTGGGCTGGATGCGCCCGAGCTCGTCGTGGAGCGCCACCTCGCTCAGCGGCTCGGTAGCGCGCAGATCTCCGGTGGAGACGTCGAGGCTCGCCAGACCCCAGCGCTCTCCGTCGCGGACCACGCCGACGATCCAGCAGGGCTCCCTGGCGGGCAGGTCCTCTGGGTTCAGCGCGATGCCCGGCGACACGATGCGCACGATCTCGCGTCGAACGAGACCGCGAGCGAGCTTGGGGTCCTCGACCTGGTCGGCGATGGCTACCTTGTGGCCCCGGTCGACCAGCGTCTGGAGGTACCCGGGGGCGGCGTGATGAGGCACCCCCGCCATCGGGATCGGCTCCGGGTCGTCCTTGTTCCGGGAGGTGAGCGTGAGCTCGCAGACCTCTGCCGCTATGCGCGCGTCGTCGAAGAACAGCTCGTAGAAGTCACCCATGCGGAAGAACATCAGGGCATCGGGCGCCTGCGCCTTCAGCTCCAGGTACTGCCGGAACATGGGGGTGTCGGCCTTGGCCACTTCAGCTCTTCTTGGTGAGGACCGCCGCATAGAAGGCGTCTTCGTCGCCGACGGGGGGCGCCGTGCAGCGCTCGGTCTCGAGCACGTAACCGGGCTGCCGGGCGACGAAGGCGGCGATGCGCTCGCTCCCCTCCTCCGGCTCCGGGCTGCACACGGCGTAGACGAGGCGCCCGCCGACCCGGACGTGGCCACACACTCCGTCGAGGATCCGGTCCTGGAGGACCGCCATCGCGAGGGGGTCGGTGGGCAGCCGCGACCACCGGATCTCGGGGTGGCGGCGGGTGGTGCCCAGCGAGGTACAGGGCGCGTCGACGAGGACCGCGTCGAACTCTCCGAGCTCGGCGCCCCGGGTCCAGTCGACCACCCGCACCTCAGCCTCGAGCCTCGTGCGGTCGAGGTTCTCGCGCAGGCGCTCCAGCCGCGCCGCGCTCCGGTCGGTCGCGAGCACCGTGGCACCCTGAGAGGCGAGCCGCATCGCCTTGCCACCTGGCGCGGCGCAGGCGTCGAGGACGCGCAGCCCAGTTCGGGCCTCCACGAGGTCCGCGACCATCGCCGCGGCAGGGTCCATGACCCACCATCCGCCCTCTGCGTAGCCCTCGATCTCCTCGATAGGGCCGCTGTGATCGAGCCAGCCCGTGTCCGGCACGCCCGTGTCGCGGAGGCCACCCATGGCGACCCCGGGCTTGTGCGCCAGGGCCAGGGGGGCTTCGGTGTCGAGTCGCGCGAGCCAGTCCGAGACGTCCCCGTAGCGCGCGGTCCAGCGCTTCACCAGCCAGTCGGGGTGGTTGGGCACGGCTGGAAGCGGCGGGGCCTTTCGAAGCACCGCGTTCACCAGTCCGGCGGCCCGGGCCTTGCGCAGGACACGGACCAGCTGGACGGCTTGATCCACCGCGGCGTGCGGCGGCACTCTCGAGCGATGCAGCTCGAAGAGCCCGATGCGGAGCGCGGTCTGCACCTCCAGGTCGAGCCGACCCTTCGTGAGCTTCGAGATCGCGGCGTCGAGCTGCCCGCGGGTACGCAAGACGCCAGCGACGAGGTGACGGGCGAGCCCCAGGTCACGGCCCGCGACGCCGACGATCTCGGCGTGCTTGCCACTCTCCGCCGCCAACAGCGCCTGTGCCGCGGCGCGTCGGCCCGGGCTCAGCCCTGGCACGACAGCCCGCGATCTCCGAGCTCGGCGCGGACGAGGCGCAGGTAGGCCTCGGCCTGCTGGCTCCCACGGACGCGGTAGCCGTTCACGAAGGCCGTGGGCGTAGACCGGACACCGTAGGACTCGGCGACCTCTGCGTGTTCGCGCACGTCGAGCCGGAAGATCGCCACGTGTCCCGGGCAGGCCTCGGCGATCCCCGTCCAGCGGGCCTCCGCCTCGTTGGAGAGCTGGGAGGTCGCGTCGAAGGCCACAACGAGCTCGACCGCGGCACCCTCCGGGCCGGTGCGCGGGAGGTCCGTGGCGTCGAGGTCGTACCAGGCGTCTGCGTACTCGACCTGCAAGGAGATCGCGTCAACGTCGAGGCCCTCTCCAGCGAGCCGCACCACCCGCCGGGCGACCACAGGGACGTTGTCGCAGCCCGGGGGGGCCTGCTCGAAGCAGGCTCCCAGCGGTGTGCCCTCGTCCATGCAGGTAGGGCAAGGCCCCGTGGTGCCGTTGAAGAAGGCCATCGCCAGCACGCGTTGGTCGGCGGTGAGCGCATCCAGCCCTTCTACCGCCAGGTGTTCCATCTCGCCGATGGTCAGGGGCTCTCGCCCATCGGGGCGGCGGTCACTCGACGGCTGCACGACCAGGTTCTCCCGCGCCTCGCCCACCGGCGTGGACTGGAAGGTCTGGGGAGACGGCGCGGCCGGCTGCGGCGTGCCGCAGGCCACCATCCACGCCAGGAGCATCAGACCCAGTCGTCGTCGGCGCTGGCACCCAAGGCCCGATCCCGCTCGGCGGCGCGCGCGACGCGCTCCTTTCGGGCACCGGCGAACCAGCCCCAGATGCGTCCGAGCAGGACACCGACGACTCCGCTCAGCAACACCAGTGTCGACACCGGCCAGGGCCTGGAGGCGTAGAACTCGACAAAGCCCATGTTCCAGGACAGCTCGACCAGCTGGCTGTTCTGCAGCGAGAACGCCGCCACTTCCAGCATGACGAAGGCGAACAACAGGGCCAACAGGACCCACTTGACGTGCTTGGCGGTCACGCCGGCACCATATCAACCTGAGCGCTGGCGCGCTGGCGCCGGGCTGTGCAGCCTGGCTATTCGCCGTCGTTGAGCTGGGCCGCGATGTCACCCATCAGGTCACCGAGGCGGGCGCCGGGCTGGCCCTGGTTGGCCATGTAGTCCTTGACGTCGCCGGTGTCTCCGACCTGGTCGTCCGCGCCGGCCTCGCTGAGGCTGATCTTGCGGTCGTGGGGGTCGATGTTCAGGATGCAGACCGTGAGCATCGTCGCCGGCGCGTAGATGGTCTGCCAGTCGCCGTCAGCCTGCTTCAGCTCGCTGACGTGGACCAGGCCCTCGACACCGTCCTCGAGCTCGACGAAGACGCCGAAGTCAGCGACGTGGACGACCGGACCCTGCGTCACCTGGCCGAGGAAGTACCTGCCCTGGACGGACAGCCACGGGTCCTCTGTGAGCTGCTTGATGCCGAGGCTGAAGCGCTCGTTGTCGCGATCGATGTTGAGCACGCGGGCCTCGACCTCGTCACCCTTGTTGAAGCGGTCGCTCGGGTGCCGCATCCGCTGGCCCCAGGACAGATCGCTGATGTGGACCAGGCCGTCGATGCCCTCTTCGATGCCGACGAAGATGCCGAAGTCGGTGATGTTCCGGACGTTGCCCTTGACGATCGTGCCGACCGGGTACTGCTCCTCGACCTTGTCCCAGGGGTTGGCCTCGAGCTGGCGCATGCCCATGGAGATGCGCTTGTTCTCCATGTCGATGCCGAGCACCTTGGCCTCGACGAAGTCGCCGATGTTGACGAGCTTGGAGGGGTGCTTGACCCGCTTGTTCCAGGTCATCTCGGAGATGTGGACCAGGCCCTCGATGCCGTCCTCGAGCTCGATGAAGGCACCATAGTCGGGGATGCTGACCACCTTGCCGCGGACGATGGAGCCGACCGGGTACTTGAAGTCCACCTCGTCCCAGGGGTCCGGGCGGAGCTGCTTGTAGCCGAGGCTGACGCGCTGGCTGTCCTGGTCGAACTTGAGGACCTTGACCTCGATGGTCGCGCCGACCTCGAACATCTCGGAGGGGTGGTTGATGCGGCCGTAGGACATGTCCGTGATGTGGAGCAGGCCGTCGATGCCGCCCAGGTCCACGAAGGCGCCGTAGTCGGTGATGTTCTTGATGACGCCGGTCATGATGGCGCCGACGTGCAGGCTCGTGAGGGTCTCGGCGCGCTTGGCCTCGCGCTCCTCCTCGAGCAGCACCCGGCGGGACAACACGATGTTGCCACGGCGCTTGTTGAACTTGATGATCTTGAAGTCCAGCGGCTCGCCGATGAGCTTGTCGAGGTTCTTGACCGGGCGCAGGTCGACCTGCGAGCCGGGGAGGAAGGCCTTGACGCCGATGTCGACAGAGAGTCCGCCCTTGACCCGCGCGACGATGACGCCGCGAACCGTCTCGTTGTTCTCGACGGCCATGGCGACCTCGTCCCAGGCCTTCATGAGGTCCGCCTTCTCCTTGGAGAGGTGGAGCTCGCCGGCTTCCTCGTTCATCGAGCCGAGGTAGACATCGATGCTGTCGCCGACGCTGATGGTGACCTCGCCCTCGCTGCCGATGAACTCCTTGACGGAGATTCGGCCCTCAGCCTTGTAGCCAACGTCCACTGTGACCCACTCGCCGATGATGCCGATCACCGTGCCGGTGACGACGGAGTGCTGCTTGATTGCACCCTGGGAGAGGAAGTCGTTGAAGTAGGACTCGAAGTCGTCGCGGGCAACGTCGGCGAGGTTGGCGTCCAGATCGATGGGGGTCATAGGTTCCTGGCCCGGGGTCGTCCCAATGACGAGCGCGGGGTTTGGGTTGAAAGGGCCGCGCCAATTAGCCCAGGTCGGCCCTCGCGTCAAGGCGCCCACGCGCCATGCTGACCACCTTCGCAGCTACCTCCTCGGGCGTTCGATGGGTGCAGTCCAGGGCCACTGCGTCGGCCGCCCGGGCCAGCGGTGCATGAGCCCGTCCGCTGTCCTGGGCGTCCCGAGAAGCCAGCTCCGAGCGCACCTCCTGGAGGCTGACTTCGACCCCACGGTCGAGGAGCTCGGCGTGGCGGCGCATGGCTCGAACGGAGGACTCGGCGTCGAGGTAGATCTTGAGGTCGGCGTCGGGCAGCACGACGGTGCCGATGTCCCGGCCATCCATCACGACCCCCTGCTCGCTGGCCAGGGTCCGTTGGGTGTCCAGCAGCGCACGTCGCACCTCGGGCAGCGTGGCGACGAGCGATGCACCAGCTCCGACCTCCTGGGTGCGGATGGCGCGGCTGATGTCCTCGCCGTCGAGGCCGATGGTGAAGCGGCCGTGGTCGAAGCCGAAGGACAGGCGCATGGTGGAGATGCGGGCGGCCAGCGCCTCACCGTCGAGCTGATCGATACCCTCGGCGATGGCCGTCAGCGCGACCGCTCGGTACATCGAGCCCGTGTCCACGTAGGCGAAGCCCAGCTCCCTGGCGACCAGGCGCGCCACGGTGCCCTTGCCGGAAGAGGCAGGTCCGTCGACGGCGATGGCGAAGCCGTGGCTAGGCACGAGCTGCCTCCAGGAGCGAGGTGAAGGTCGGGAAGGAGGTCCTCACCGCGCTGGCGTCCTCGACGGTGACCTCGCCCCCGGCGCAGCCGCCGACTGCGAAGGCCATGGCGATGCGGTGGTCGTCACGGGCGTCCACGGAGCCACCGGTGAAGCCGCCGCCCATCAGGGCCAGCCCGTCCGGCCGCTCCTCGACCTCGACCCCGCAAGCCCGCAACCCGGCGACGGTCGCCGCGATGCGGTCCGACTCCTTCACGCGGGCCTCTCCAGCGTCGGCGACGACGGTCTCGCCATCCGCGAAGGCAGCGGCCACAGCGAGCACCGGGATCTCGTCGATGAGGCGCGGGATGAGCTCCCCGTCGATGCGCGCGCCCCGAAGTCGAGTGGGGCGGACGCGGATGTCTGCGACCGGCTCCCCGGAGACCTCGCGAGAGTCGAGGAGCTCCAGTGAGGCCCCCATCGCCTCGAGCACATCGAGCACACCGCTGCGCGTCGGGTTCGTCCCCACGTTCTCGACGACGAGGTCGGAGCCCGGCACGATGCTGGCGGCGACGAGGAAGAAGGCCGCGGAGGAGATGTCCCCGGGCACCACCACGTCGCGGCACTCGGGCACCTGTCCGGCGTCGACGAGCAAGGCGCCGTCTCGCTCCTCGATGTCGACGCCCATCGCCCGCAGCATGCGCTCGGTGTGGTCTCGGCTCCGGCTCGGCTCGCGGAAGCAGAGCCGGCCCTCTCGCGCTCCAAGGGTGGCGAGGATGAGGCTGCTCTTCACCTGGGCGCTCGCGATCGGGGAGACGCAGGGACCCGCCACGAGTCCACCACCACGGATGGCGAGGGGGGGACGCGTGCCCTCCCCGGGCCCGTCGATGACCGCCCCCATCGACCGCAGCGGCATGGTCACGCGCCCCATCGGACGGCGGTTCAACGAGCGGTCGCCGGCGAGCACGGCGAAGAGGTCCTGTCCCGCCACGAGCCCCGCCAACAAGCGCATCGAGGTGCCGGAGTTGCCGCAGTCGAGCACCCCCGAGGGTTCGCGCAGACGACCCCCCAGCCCGCTGACGACCATCGCCCTGCCGCTGGGCTCGATCCGGACTCCGAGGCTGCGCAGACACGCCGCCGTGGCCTGGACGTCGAGGGCATCGAGCAGACCCTCGATGCGGGCCTCCCCGCGCCCGAGCCCGTTGAACATGAGGGCTCGGTGGGAGATGGACTTGTCGCCTGGGACCCGGATGCGCCCGCGCAGTGGGCGTCCGGGGGCGGTCTGGATCCTCACGCGGTCGTGAACTCGCCCAGCTTGCGGAAGCGCTCGTAGCGATCCGCCCTGAGGGCGTCGGGGTTCAGCTGCATGAGCTCGTCGAGGTGCCGCGAGAGCGCCTCGTCGAGGGCCGACATCGTCGCCTCGTGGTCCCGGTGAGCTCCGCACGCCGGCTCGCCGATGATCTCGTCGGCGACACCGAGGCGCTCGCAGTCCTGGGCCGTGATGCGCAGGGCCGCAGCCGCCCTCGGGCCCTCGGCCCGGTCGCGCCAGAGGATGGCCGCGCAGCCTTCCGGAGAGATCACCGAGTAGATGGCGTTCTCCAGCATCAGGACCCGGTTCCCGACGCCGATGGCGAGGGCACCGCCGCTGCCGCCCTCTCCGATGACGACACAGATGATCGGGACTCGAAAGGTCGCCATCTCCAGGATGTTCCGGGCGATGGCCTCGGCTTGGCCTCGAGCCTCCGCGTCGATGCCGGGGTACGCCCCGGGCGTGTCGATGAAGGTGATGATCGGCCGCCCGAAGCGGTTCGCCAGCTCCATCAGCCGCAGGGCCTTCCGGTAGCCCTCCGGACGGGACATGCCGAAGTTCCGCTCGAGGTTCTCCTTCGTGTTCCGCCCCTTCTGGTGACCGATGAGAAGCACCGGCTGCCCCTTGAACCGAGCGAAGCCACAGACGATCGAGGCGTCCTCGTGGCCGGCGCGGTCACCGTGGAGCTCCTGCCACTCCGTGAAGAGGTGCTCGACGTAGTCCAGCGTGTAGGGCCGCCGCGGGTGGCGAGAGAGCTGGGTTCGCTGCCATGGCGTCAGGGCCGAGAAGATCTGGCGGTGCAGGCGCTCAGCCTGGGACCGCAGCTGCTCGATGGAGGCCGACATGTCCGCGCCGTCCTCCTCCTGCATCGTCTCCAGCGCGTCGATGCGCTTGTACAGCTCGATGAGGGGGCGCTCGAAGTCGAGGATGAGCTCCATGGGAGCCCATCTAACACACCTCAGTGGACCTCGATGTCACCGCTGGCGACCGAAAGGTCTGCCAGGTCGAGGTCGCCGGTGGCGCCGGAGACGCGGACGTCGCCGGACCCGACAGCGATGGAGAGGTGCTCGGGCATCGTCTCGAGCTCGAGGTCGACGTCACCGGCGGCGAGCGAAGCGGCCAGCTCCGACGACTCCAGGCCACGCGCGCTCAGGTCGCCATCTCGAAGGGAGATGTCGACGACGCCAGAGAGTCCGACCAGCTCGATCTCTCCAGCGCCGACGACGATGGACAACTCGACGTCGCGAGGAACCTCGACGACGGAGTCGATGCGGCAACGAAGGGGGCCATCGCAGCCCGCGCGAATCGTCAGGGTCCCATCGTCGACACGGGTCTCCATGTCGAGGCTGCCCTGCCAACCCTGGACCGTCCGCTCGACGCTGACGGTGTCCCTATCCGTGCCCAGAACTACGAGGTCACCGTGGTCGACGCGAATCACGACCCGCTCGATGCGCTCCTGGACCTCGAAGGCCTCGTCGCGGTCGATGGGAGCGCAGCTGCCGAGCCCCACGGTGGCCAGGATGGCGATGAGGGCCGGGGTGACGGTGGCGCGCATGCTCATGCTTTCCTCCGGGCTCCCTGCTGACCTTTCACGAATACAGACACCTGGTTGAACGCAAATGCGAACGACAATCTTCACGATGAAACTGCGGTGACACCGTCAGCGACCTGAAAAGGCCCTCTCTGCGGCCCCCAGCACCGCGTCCATGTCGTCTCCGCCAATGACCTCGAAGCCGCCGATGCTGCGCAACATCGTGCGCTGCTTCCTTGCCAGCCGGCGTGTGTCGCGCTGGGTGCGCCGTATGGCCTCGTCCCGATCGATCTCGCCACGGCAGTGGGCGGTGAGCCAGCGATAGCCGAGCGAGCGCATCGGCTTGCACTCCGGGGGGACGCCCGCGGCGAGGAGCCCCCTCACCTCCTCCAGGTACCCGCGCTCCATCATGGACAGGACCCGCGCATCGATGCGCCCGGCTAGATCGTCCCGGTCCAGGTGCAGGCGGACGCTGGCGCATCGAGGGGTGTCGAAGGCGTGCTCGGCCTGGATGTCCGAGAGCCGCCGACCGGTCTGTCGGAAGACCTCGATGCCCCGCGAGACGCGGACCCGGTCGTTGGGGTGGAGGCGCTCGGCGAGGACCGGGTCCAGCTCCGAGAGCAGGGCGTGGGGATCCCCCAGCAGCGCGATCTCCGCCCGAAGCTCGGGGTCCGGCTCCGGAGTCGGCGCGAGTCCCACCAGCAGGGCGCGAAGGTAGAAACCCGTACCTCCGGCGACGACCAGGTCCCTTCCGACCAGCGCGTCCACCATCGCGGCGAAGTCGGCGGCGTCGAAGTGCTCGTGTGGCTCTCGGATGTCGATGCCGTGGTGTGGGAACTCGGCGAGGACCGCCGGCTCGGGCTTCGCCGTCCCGACGTCGAGGCCCCGGTAGACCTGCATCGCGTCGGCGCTGACGAGCTCGACATCGAAGCGCCTCGCGACCTCGATGGCCGCCGCGGTCTTGCCGGTGGCGGTCGGCCCGCCGACGACGAGGATCACGCTCGGTGGAAGCGGAGCTCGAGCTCGCTCTGGTCGAGGCGGATGACGACAGGCCGCCCGTGAGCGCAGACCGAGAAGTCGACGCCGTCGAGGGCCTTGAGCAGCTCGCGCATCTCGTACAGCGACAGGCGGCGATTGGCCCGGATCGAGTTGTGGCAGGCCATGGTCGCGAGCACGTGGTCGCCCAGGTCCCTCCCCTGGAGGCCACGCCCGCCCTGGGCGAGGTCGTCGGCCACGTCGGTGAGCACCGCCGAGATGTCCTCGTCGGCGAGCCCGGGCGGGACGGCGAGGACTGCGAAGCTGCCTCCTCCGTAGTCCTCGACCTCGAGCTGGATCTCGCGGAGGGCATCGAGCTCCTGGGCGAAGGCCGCCGCCCGATCTGCTGGGAGCTCGACGATCACGGGAGTGAGCAGCCGCTGGGCCGAGCCGAGGCGCTCGCTCCGCTGCCGCTGGAAACGGTAGAGGGTGACGCGCTCGTGGGCGGCGTGCTGGTCGATCACGACGAGCTCGCCACCGCCGTCGCAGAGGATGTAGGTGTCGGCGAACTGGCCGATCACCCTCAGGTCACCGAAGCGCTCGACAGGGAGCAGGGGTCCCGTCACCAGGGTCGCGTCAGGCGGGGGAGCAGGAGGGTCCGACCCCGGCCCCGGCGTGGGCAGCGGCAGGGGCTCCGAGACCTGCGGAGGCGGAGTCCACCGGGGCTTGTAGCGCTTCTCATCAGCCACCGGCCGGCGGATTCCGTGGCTCCGAAGTGCGTCGCGGAGGCCCTCTGAGACCACGGAGAACAGGTCGCGCTGGAAGCGAAAGCGGACCTCTGTCTTGGTGGGGTGCATGTTGACGTCGACGTCCTCTGAGGGGACGCGGACCTCGAGCACGACGACCGGGTGACGGCCCTTTGGCACGATCGCCCGGTAGGCCTCGCGGATGGCTCGGCGCAGCGTGGCGTCGCGAACGAAGCGCCCGTTGACGTAGAGGTACTGGCTGCCCCGGGCAGAGGCCCTGTGGACGCCGACCGGGCTGATGAGCCCCTCGACCTCGAGCGCGCCTGACTGGAACTGCACGGGCACCAGCGCCCCGCCGTGGCCCTTGAGCAGATCAGCAGCGCGGGCGGCCCGGGACTCCACGCGCGGGGCGCGCACCAACACGCGTCCTTCGTGCTCGACCGTCCAGTCCGTCTCGGGCCGGACCAGCGCCTGCCGCACGACCGTCTCGAGACAGTGGCCGAGCTCGGTCTGGACGGTGCGTAGGAACTTGCGGCGCACGGGCACGTTGAAGAAGAGCTTGCGCACCGAGACCCGCGTGCCGACAGGACAGGCGACCGGCTCCGGGGGCCGCAGCTTGCCGCCGTCGATGCTCAGCAGCAGACCGACCTCGTCCCCTTCGCAGCGCGAGGCGATCTCCATGCGCGAGACGCTGGCGATGCTCGGGATGGCCTCGCCGCGGAAGCCGAGGGTGCTCACCGCGAAGAGGTCCTGCTCCGTGCGGATCTTGGAAGTGCCGTGGCGCTCGATGCACATCAGCAGGTCCTGACCGTCCATGCCACGGCCGTCGTCGACGATCTCGATGAGCTGCCGCCCGCCACTCTTCAAGCGCAGCTCTACCCGCGTCGCGCCCGCGTCCAGGCTGTTCTCGACGAGCTCCTTGATGACACTCGCCGGTCGCTCGACGACCTCGCCCGCCGCGATCTTGTTGACGAGGTGGTCTTCGAGGATGCGGATCCGGCCCATCTACTCGGGCTCGTCCCAAGGTCGGCGCTTCTTGCGGAAGTTCAGGCGGATCGGCGTGCCTCGAAGGCCCCAGACGTCCCGCATGCGGTTGATGAGGTAGCGCTTGTAGGTCTCGTCGACGCCCTCTGGCGTGTTGGACCAGATGACGAAGCTGGGCGGCCTGACCCGAACCTGGGTCATGTAGTTCAGCCGGACGGGTCGGTGGTAGCGCTGCGGCACAGAGTGGTTCTCGATGGCCGCCGCGAGGAACCGGTTGCACTCGCTGGTGCTGACGCGGGTGTCGAACTGCTCGTAGACGGACTCGACGATCTCCAGGATCTTGTGGGTCCCCTTCCCGGTCAGCGCCGAGATGTAGAGCACGGGGGCCCAGGTCGTGTGGGGCATGCGGCGCCAGAGCTCATTCTCGACGACCTTGATGTCGCGCTCGGGATCCTCGCGGACCTGGTCCCACTTGTTGATGAGCAGGACAAGGGCTCGACCCCGCGCGATCACGAGGGCAGCCAACCGCGCGTCCTGCTCCGTGATGCCCTCTGCGCCGTCGATCATCAAGAGCGAGACGTGGCAGCGCTCGACGCTGCGAATCGACTTGCTGACCGCGAAGCCCTCGAACTGGGTGTCCACCCGCGCCCGGCGTCGGACCCCCGCCGTGTCGACCAGGCGATAGGTCCGCTCCCCGACAACCAGCACCGAGTCGACCGGGTCCATCGTCGTGCCAGGCATGTCGTGGACGACGTGACGCTCTTCGCCGATCATGCGGTTGACCAGCGTCGACTTGCCGATGTTGGGGCGCCCGATGATGGCGATGCGCAGCTCGCTGTCGTCGCTGACGTCCTCTTCCGAAGGCGGTGGCAGCATGCCCTCGATGTGCTCCATCAGCTCGCCGACCCCGCCCCCGTGCTCGGCGGAGATGAGGAACAGCGGCTCGATGCCGAGAGCGTAGAACTCGTAGGCGGCGGCTTGTTGCTCGTCGCCTTCGACCTTGTTCACCGCGCAGACGACCGGGCGGTCAGAGGCGCGCAGGAGCCTCGCGACCTCTGCGTCCATGGGGGTCATGCCAGCCCTGGAGTCGACGAGGAAGATCACGGCGTCCGCTTCGTCGACGGCGATCAGCGCCTGGCTTCGCATGGACTTGAAGAGGTCATCGTCCAAGTGGGGCTCGAGTCCGCCGGTGTCGACGACGAGGATCTCCTGGTCCGTGTAGCGACTGCAGGTGGCGTAGTGCCGATCCCGGGTGATCCCGGGGGTGTCGTGAACGATGGCGACCCGCTCGCCGACCAGGCGGTTCACGAGGGTGGACTTGCCGACGTTGGGCCGGCCGACGACGGCGACGACAGGGAGGCTCATGATTCCAGCCCGAGGTCCTTGAGCACCCGGGCCGAGCTGGTCCAGTCCTTCTGGACGCGGACGTGCAGCTCCAGGTGGACGCGGGCGTCGAGGATGCGGTTGAGTTCGCGGCGGGCCTGGGTCCCGACACGCTTGAGCATCGAGCCGCCCTTGCCGATGACGATCCCCTTCTGCGAGGGCCGCTCGACGAGGATGGTCGCGAGGATGTTGACGCGCTTCTGGGGGGTGTCCCGCTCTGACTCGTCGAAGCGCTCCACCGTCACCGCGACCGAGTAGGGCAGCTCCTGGTCCAGGTTGTGGAAGAGCTTCTCGCGGATGATCTCGGAGACGACGAAGCGCTCCGTGGTGTCCATCAGCTGGTCGATCGGGAACATCGGCGGGTGCTCCGGCAGCACGGCGATGAGCTGGCCGACGATCTCCTCGGCGTTGTCACCGTCGAGGGCGGACAGCGGGATCAGCGCCTGGAAGTCGTGGCACTCCGACCACTTCTGAAGCACCGGGAGCGCCCACTCTCGCTCGATGAGATCGATCTTGTTGAGCCCGAGGATCACCGGACGCCTGGTCGCGGCGCAGCGCTCGAGCAGCACCTCGTCTCCCTTCGAGAGCACCGACTTCCCTGCCCTGGCGGCCTTCACCGCGGGGACGAGGTCCACGAGCAACAGCACGGCGTCGACCTCTGCGAGGGCCGCGTCGACCTCGCGCACCATGGCCTTGTTGATGCGCGACCAGGCCTCGTGGTGTCCCGGCGTGTCGACGAGCACGACCTGGGAGCCCTCGCGGTTGAGGATGCCGATGACGCGGTTTCGCGTCGTCTGGGCCTTCTTCGAGGTGATGCTCACCTTCTGGCCCAGCACCGTGTTGAGCAAGGTCGACTTGCCGGCGTTCGGACGTCCGACGATGGCGACGTAGCCGCAGCGGAAGGGAGCGCTCACAGCACCCCCTCGATCTTCAGGAGTGCCATCCGGGCTGCGGCCCGCTGGGCCTTGCGCTTGCTGCTCCCAGTGCCCTCGGCCTCGACCTTGTCGCCGACGAGCACGCGCACGCTGTAGCTCTTGGCGTGGGCAGGGCCGTCCGTGTGCAGGAGCTCGTACTTCGGGAGCAGGCGCCACCGCGCCATCGTGAGCTCCTGGAGCTGGCTCTTCGGGTCCACGCCGTAGACGGAGGGGTCGTCGATCTCGCTGACCCAGGGCTCGAAGCTGCGCTCGACCACTTCGGAGACCGGGCCGAGACCCTGGTCGAGGTAGAGGGCGCCGACGAGGGCTTCGACAGCGTCCGCGAGCAGGGAGTCCTTGTCCCGCCCTCCGCTCCGGAGCTCGCCCCGACCGAGCGAGAGCGCCTCGCCGATTCCCCAGCTGCGGCCGACCTCCGCCAGGCGTCGTGTCTGGACGAGGTGAGCCCGGATCCGGGAGAGCTGGCCCTCCGTGGCCTCGGGGACCCGCCGGAAGAGCATCTCCGTCACGGTCAGCTCCAGCACGGCGTCGCCGAGGAACTCGAGGCGCTCGTTGTTCAGCCCTCCGGTCTCCTCCGAGAAGGAGCGGTGCGTCAGGGCCTGGTGCAGCAGCACGGTGTCCTTGAACTGGACGCCGACGCGCTCCTGGAGTGTCTCCGGGGTCATGCTGCGCCCCTGGAGTCGCGAACGACCCGACGAATCCAGCCGCCCCCCAGCACCCGGTCACCCGAGTAGAGCACGACGGCCTGGCCCGGAGCGACAGCCCAGGCGGGCTCGTGAAAGCAGACGATGTCTCCCTCCAGGTGACAGGGCACGAGCGCCCCGCGGTGACGGATGCGAGCGTGGACCGACGCGCCCTCCTCCGGGCGCTCCTGCCAGGTCCAGTCGCCCGCCTGGAGCGCGTGGTGCCAGAGATGGTCCTGCGCCGCGACGACGACGCGGTGGGTGTCGGGCTCGACGCGCTCGACGTAGACCGGCACTCCGAGCGCGACCCGCAGCCCGCGTCTCTGGCCGACGGTGTACCGCCAGTAGCCGTCGTGGCGACCGAGCACTCGACCGTCGAGGTCGACGATGTCCCCGCTCCCTTTGACCCCCGGGCGCTGCTCGGCGATGAACTGGGCGTGGTCGCCCTCCGGGATGAAGCAGATCTCCTGGGACTCGGCCTTGTCCGCCGTGACCAGGCCAAAGCGCCGGGCCAGCTCCCGCACCTGGTCCTTGGGCAGATCCCCGAGCGGGAAGAGCGTACGCTCCAGGGCCTCCGGCTCGATGGGGAACAGGAAGTAGGACTGGTCCTTGTCCTCGTCCAGCGCCCTGTGGAGCCTCCCCTCGAGCACGCGCGCATAGTGGCCAGTGGCGAGGGCCTCTGCGCCGAGAGCGAGCGCCCTGGAGAGGAGCACGCGGAACTTCAGCACCCCGTTGCACCGCACGCAGGGGTTCGGCGTCCCGCCCTCGAGGTAGGTCTGGGCGAGGTCGTCGATCACCGCCTCCTGGAAAGCCCGGCGGAGGTCCATGACGTGGAAGGCGATGCCGAGCCGGTCGGCGACGGACCGGGCGTCGAGGGCATCATCCAGGCCGCAGCAGAGCCCCGGCCGGCCCGAGGACGCGTCGTGCAGCCTCATGTGGACGCCCACCACCTCGTGCCCCTGCTCCTGCAGGAGCGCCGCGGTGGTGGAGCTGTCGACTCCCCCGCTCATGGCAACCACGACCCTCATGCCACACCCTGTGCACGGATGCGCCCGAGGACACGCTCGAGGATGACGATGGCCGTGTCGATGTCTGCCTCCGTGGTGCTCCACCCGAGGCTGAGGCGCACGATGTCCGCTGTCTCGATGCCCATGGCCCGGAGCACCTCGCTGGCGGTCGCGGCGCCGGAGTGACAGGCGGAGCCGGCGGACAGACAGATGCCCTCCAGGTCCATCCCCATGACGACGAGCTCCCCCGAGACGCCCGGGAAGCGCACGTTCAGCGTGTTGGACAGGCGCCGCGCACCAGCCGCCGTGACGACACCACCGAGCTCGACGCAAGCCGACTGGAGGCGGTCGCGCATGGCGCGGATCTCGGGTCCATGGACGAGCGTGGCGACGACCCCGAGAGACACCAGCGGCGCTGGGTTCACGGTGCCGCTCCGGCGCCCGCGCTCCTGGCCCCCGCCGAGGGTCTGGGCCTCGACCTTCAGCCCCTCGCGAATGCAGAGGGCACCCCCACCCTTGATGCCTCCGGACTTGTGGCCGGTGACCGTCAGCAGGTCCCAGCAGCTCGGCGCAGGCAGGCGACCGACGACCTGGGCCGCGTCCACGTGCAACAGCGCGCCGGCGGCGTGGACCACCTCGGCGACGCTGTCGAGGTCCTGGAGCACCCCGGTCTCGTTGTTGGCTGCCATCACGCTCACGAGCGAGGTCCGCTCGGTGAGCTGTCGCTCCAGCGCGGCGAGGTCCAGCGCTCCCCGGCGGTCGACAGGAAGGACCTCGCCTCCGAGGGCCTCTGCCGGAGCTCGCACGGAGGGGTGCTCCACCGCCGAGAACAAGGGGCGCCCTGGCCTGTCGATGCCGCGCAGGGCGAGGTGGTTGGCCTCTGTCGCCCCGCTCGTGAAGACCACCTCCTTCGGCAGGCAGCCGGCCCACGTGGCCAGGCGCTGGCGAGCACGCTCGACGGCTTCGATGGGCCTGCGCGACAGCGAGTGCGACGAACTCGGGTTGCCCCAGTGCTCGGTGAGCAGGGGCAGAGCCTCGCCGAGCACCTGGGGGTGCGGTGGCGAGGTCGCGTTGTGGTCGAGGTAGATCAAGACCCCGGGTACTAACGCGCGACCACCACGAAGGGAGAGAGCCTGGCGCGCGTGACGGGACCGATCCCGACGACGCGCTCGAGGTCCGCCACCTCATCGAAAGGACGGGCCTCGACCATGCGCCCGGCGAGACTGGGACCGATTCCAGGCAGGGCCTGGAGCTCATCGACCGTGGCCGTGTTCACGTCGATCGTTCCGAGCACCGCGAGCTCGTGGCCCTTCGGGTCCAGGGAGCCGACGCTCTCCACGCCCAGGGTCGTGGCCAGGAGCGCGAGCCCCAGGCAGGCGACGACCGCTACCGGTCCCAGCCCGCCTGCGTCCGCTCCAGCCAGCCGCTCGAGCAGGCTCCTCGTGCCTCTGCGTGCGCGCATCGTCCATCCCCCTCGTAGGTCAGCGTCAGCTGCAGGTAATCACCTGGGAGCACATCGGGAAAGCGCCCGGCCCACTCGATCACCGAGACACCAGAGGTGCCGAGGACCTCGTCGAAGCCCAGCTCGGTGAGCTCCGAGGCGTCGCCGAGTCGGTAGAGGTCCGCGTGGAACAGCCTCAGGCGTCCCTCGTGGACGAACAGCAGCTGAAAAGTCGGGCTGGTCACTGGACCCTCGACTCCGAGCGCGGCGCCGAGCCCCTGGGTCAAGGTGGTCTTGCCTGCTCCGAGCTCGCCGTCGAGAGCCAGGGTCGCTCCCTCCGAGGCCGTCGACCCCAACAACGCGCCGAGGCGTCGCGTGTGCTCCGGTCCAGGGAGGTCAAAGGCCGCAGTTGCTTGCTTCATGCGCGTGAGCAGGTATCAGGGGCGCGGATCATGGACACCCTCCTCGAGTACGGGCTCGTCGCGGTCTTCATCGCCCTCGTGCTGACCGCAGTGGGGCTGCCGATTCCAGAGGACGTCTCCCTGGCCGTCGCGGGTGTCCTGGCCCGGACCGGACCGGCCTCGTGGGTGGACGCGTGGATCGTCGGGTACATCGGCGTGCTCACGGGCGACCTGATCGTCTACCACCTGGGAAAGCGCGTCGGCCTCCACCCCAAGGGCTAGCTCGGCAGGCTCTTCGGCGACAAGCAGATCGATCGCATCCTGCGCTTCTACCGCCGCTTCGGGGACTACTCCGTGGTCGTCTGCCGGCAGCTCCCTGGCATGCGCTTCCCGGCCTTCTTCTTCTCGGGAGCCACCGGGATGCCCCTGTCGCGCTTCCTCCTGCTCGACGGCCTCGCGGCGGTCTTCACGGTCAGCATCTGGGTGTCCGTGGGCTGGTGGCTCGGCGAGCGCCTCGGAGACTTCAAGACCCTGCTGGGGAGCGTTCGCTGGGGCCTCACCAGCCTCGGAGTGCTGCTCTTCGCTGCGGCGATCTGGACCGTGCTGCGCTCACGGAAGAAGCGGGCGGGTGCAAACAAGTCCCCTCCGTGAAGGGGCGCTCCTGAGAGCGGCTGGCAAGGCCGCGCAGAGGTCGGACGCCACCAGACCGTCGCCGGCCAGCTCACCGGCGACCCCGTGGACGAAGGCTCCGTGGGACAAGGCGTCCCTTGCACAGAGACCCTGGGCCAGCAGAGCCCCGACGATGCCCGCGAGCACATCGCCAGAGCCCGCGGTGGCGAGCATCGGGCCTCCGGTCCGGTTGACCCGCAGGGGCTCACCGGAGATGAGCGTGTTGCGGCCCTTCAGCAAGGCCGGAGCCACGTCCCCGAGGCGACGGATCACGCCGAGGCGATCCGCCTGCACCTCCGCCGCGCTCAACCCCAGCAGGGCGCCGGCCTCTCCCGGGTGTGGGGTGATGGCGCGGGGATGAGCCGAGGGCACGAAGCTGCCCGAGAGACCGGTGAGCCCGTCGGCGTCGAAGACCGCAGGAGCCGGGTGGTCCCGCCACAGGGCCGTCGCGAGACCGCGCCGTATGCCCAGCCCCGGTCCCACCACGAGGGCGTCGTAGCGATCCAGCTCCAGCCCGCCTTTGACCATGACCTCTGGAGGCAGCTGCCTCGGAGCGGCGTCGATGTGGAGCGTCACCAGGCCACAGCCGGCACGCAGCGCCGCGGTGCAGACCAGCACGGCGGCGCCTTCCATCTCGGGGGATCCGGCGACGACCCCGAGGTGGCCGTGGCTGCCCTTGTGGCTTGCCCCGGCGCGGCTGGGCAACACCAGGTCGCCACCGTCCAGGATCTCCGCGACGCAGTCCCCGTCGACCAGGCCGATCTCGGCCACGACGAGCTCCCCGACAAGGTCCGCTCCCGGCTCCAGCAGCTGCCCGATGCGCGCACGCTGGAAGGTCACCGTCTTCTCTGCGGGAGCGCAGTCGCCGAGGACGCATCCGGTGTCACCGCAGAGCCCGGTCGGCATGTCGACCGCCACGACACGCCTGCCCTTCATCCATGCGACGCGCCGAGCGACCTCGCCCCGCAGCGCCGAGGACAGGCCGGTGCCGAGCAGGGCATCGACGATCAGCTCGGCGTCGGCTGGCCCATCGACCACCTCGACACCCACGCCCTCCGCGGCTCGGCGCATGGCAGCGCAGTCATCGGACATCGCTCCGGCCAGGGGCCAGACGCGAACACGGCGGCCGCTGGCGTGGAGGTGCCGCGCCACGACCCAGCCATCACCGCCGTTGTTGCCCTTTCCCGCGAGCACCAGGACATCGGCGCTGTCGATCTCGCGCGCGACGGCGAGTCCGGCGACCTCCATCAGCGCCAGGCCAGGCACACCGGCTCCAGCGATGGTCCTCTCGTCCATCGACCGGACCTGGGCCGAAGAGGAGACGGGCGAGCTCACCGGATGATCTCGACGAGGTCACGGATCGCGCGGTCGAGGCCCACGAAGATGGCCCGGCTCACGATGCTGTGACCGATGTTGTACTCCTCGACTCTCGGCACGTTCGCGACCAGCATCGGCAGGTTGTGGTGTGTGAGCCCGTGACCGGCAGCCACGACGAGGCCCACGTCCTCGCCCACGGCGGTGGCGTGCCCGAGCCGCTGGAGCTGGTGCGAGGTGTCGGGCGCCTCGGCGAAGGCCGCCGTGTTGAGCTCGACCTGGTCGATGCCCTCGAAAGCCGAGAGTCGGATCACCTCTGGGATGGGGTCGATGAACAGGGCGACGTGGATGCCAGCAGCCGCGAGTCGCTCGGTGGCCCGCCGGACCCCGGGGAGCACGATCCGCAGGTCCAGGCCGCCCTCGGTCGTGACCTCCTCTGCTCGCTCGGGCACCAGCGTCACCCGGTGGGGACGGAGCTCCTCCATCAGGCCGACCATCTCGTCTGTGGCGGCGCACTCAACGTTCAGCTGGGTCGTCACGACCTGGCGCAAGAGCCGGATGTCCCGCTCGTTCACGTGTCGTCGGTCGCAGCGGATGTGGCAGGTGATCTGGTCGGCGCCAGCCTGCTCCGCGACCAGCGCGGCCTCGACGGGGTCCGGGTACGGAGAGCGGCGCGCCTGCCGCACGGTCGCGACGTGGTCGATGTTCACGCCGAGTCGACGGATCGTCTTCACTTGTGGGCCTCGATGTCCTCGACCGCGACGGCGGCCAGGGTGTCGGCGAAGCGCCTCGCGGCGTCGGGGCTCCGCGCCTCGACGAGGACCCGGAGCTTCGCCTCCGTGCCGGAGTATCGAAGCAGGGCGCGGCTCGCACCCTGGCGCAACACCCGCACCTTGGCGGCCTGCAGGCCAGGGAGCTCCTCCAGGTCGGGTTTGCTGGCGACCGCCACGTTCACCAGCACGCTCGGGTCGGGCTCCCAGTCAGCCAGCCGAGCGCCGAGGTCGAGGCCGCCAGCCAGGACGGTCAGCGCCGTCAGCAGTCCGTCTCCAGTGGGGAAGCCCTCCGCGAGGAGCACGTGCCCGCTGGGCTCGCCTCCGACCGGCCAGCCATTTCGCTGCATGACCGCGCTGATGTGGCGGTCGCCGACTGGCGTGCGCAGGAAGCCCAGCCCACGCTCTTTGAGCCGGCGCTCGAGCGCGGCGTTGCACATCACGGTGCCGACGACGCCTGGAGCCCTGGCGAGCAACAACAGCAGCGCGTCGCCGTCGATGATGCGGCCGCCCGGGCCAATGAGGATGCAGCGATCTGCGTCCCCGTCGAGGCAGACGCCGAGCTCCGCGCCCACTCTGACGCAGTGCTCGGCGAGCACCGCCGGATGCACGGCTCCGACACCCTCGTTGATGTTCTGGCCCGTCGGCTCGACGCCGATGGCGTGGACCCTGGCACCCAGCGCCTCCAGGACACGCGGTGCGGTCCGGTACGCAGCGCCGTGGGCGCAGTCCAGGCCGACATCGACGCCGGCCAGGTCCAGGTCGGGGAGCCGGTGGAGCAGGAGCTCGACGTAGAGGTCCTCGCCCGGCTGCTGTTTCAGCGCCAGGGTCCTGCTGAAGGAGAAGGTGCCCTCGAGGATGTCTCGCTCGAGCTCGAGCTCGGTCTGGAGGTCCAGCTTGAAGCCGTCGGGGCCGAGCACCTTCAGGCCGTTGTCCTGCCAGGGGTTGTGCGACGCGGTGATGACGATGCCAGCGGCTCCCCGACGCTCGCTCAGGAGCGCAGAGAGCCCCGGCGTCGGGAGCACGCCGAGGTCGACGACGTCCCCTCCGAGCCCGGCAGCCAGGGCGTCACGGATCTCGACCCCGCTGTGCCGGGTGTCACGAGCGAGGATGACCGGATCCGTGCCGAAGCGCCGGCGCACAGCGGCTCCGAGTCCGCGGGCGACAGAGGGCATCAGCGGCGAGCGTCCCCACCTCCCCCGAATGCCGTCCGTTCCAAAGAGCCGGCCGCTCACGGGGCGGGCTCCACTACGAGCCTCGCCGGATCGATGGACAGCGCCTCGATGCGCTCGGAGCCGCCGTGGCTGATCTCCACCCGAGCGGCGGCGAAGGGATCGAGCGCCACGGTGATCTGCTTCGCCGCGGTCTGCTCGGGGATGAGCACCAGCGCCGTCACGGCGTCCGCGCCGATGGCCTCGAGCTCCTTGACCGGGCCGGAGAGGCGGACGACCAGGGTCTCGGTCTGCGGCATCCAGCCGGGACTCCGGATGACCACGGGGACCTCCGGGAAGGTCTTGGTCGCTGTGACCGTCTCGATCTCGATGGTCGCGGTGACGAGCTCGTCGCTGGTCCGGACGATGTTCCGGTCGGGCAGCGTGACACCGACAGCCCGGGTGGTCGTCTCGGTGAGCCCACCAACGGCGATGCCCTCGGTCGAGACCGTGTCCACCTTCGCGATCGCCGAGGCAGGACCCGCGAGCTCGACCTCCTGGGGCGAGAGCTCGATGCCGGCGACGCGATGTCCCTCTGCGGCGCGGCCCACGACGGCCGGCTCGAGGATGACGGTCTTCACTGCGCGAGTCTCCAGCTCCACCTGCAGGGAATTGGGCACGAGACCGACCACCTCCAGCCTGGGCGGCAGACCAGCGATCTCGGTGTCGACGAAGTCCACCGTCTGCACGCCGGCCTCGAAGCTGCCCATGTCGACCGCGAGCGAGAGCTCCTCTTGCGTCTTTCGCAGGGCCTTCACCTCGCCACGCGTCCCGCTCACCGTCACGCGGACACGCTGGGTCGGCGTCTGCGCCATCACCAGGCCCTCGGGCGTCTGGTACTCGACGCGCACCCAGGCGCTCTCCTCGACGACCTGCTCGCTCTGGATCCACGCCCAGATCGCGATCGAGATCACCAGGGTGCCGATCTTGAAAGCGAGGTTCTCCCGGAAGAAACCCCGAAAGCGCGAGCGAAGTCCGTCCATGAAGGTCATCAGGACCTCTCCTCGCGGGGAGCCAGGATCTCCTGGAGGTGCTGGCGCAGGGCGTTCGCGTCGGCGACGGGGGTGAGCGCGCCCGCCATGACGAGGCTGACCGCGCCTCGCTCCTCCGAGACCACCACCACCAAGGCGTCGGTCTCCTCGGAGAGACCGAGCGCGGCCCGGTGGCGCGTGCCGAAGTAGCGCGCGATGTCCTTTGTCAGCGACAGCGGCAGCATGCACTTCGCCGCGGCGAGCCGGCCGTCCTGCACCACGACAGCGCCGTCGTGGAGCGGCGAGGTCGGATGGAAGATCGCCATCAACAGCTCCTCGCTGACGTCCGCCGACAGCGCGTGGCCTCCCTCGACGAGCTCGCTGAGCGCGGCGGAGCGCTCGACCACGACGAGGGCGCCGATGCGCCTGGAGGCGAGCGCGAAGGCGGCCTGCACGACCGCTTCGTGGAAGCTGGTGTCCTGGGACGCTTGGAAGCCGCCGCTGAAGAAGCGACCGCCGGCCCTCGCGAGGCCCCTGCGGATGTCGTTCTGGAAGAGGATCAGGACCGCCAGCACGATGTAGACGAAGAACTTGTCCAGCAGCCAGCCCAGCGCGTACAGGTCCAGCATCCGGCTGAGGATGTAGAGCACGCCGAGACCGAGCAGGCCGACCAGGGACTGGAGCGCCGCCGTACCGCGGAGGATGAGGAAGGTCCGGTAGGTGATGAACCAGATGAGCAGGATGTCGAGGACGTCCCAGGGGGTCATCGTCGAGAAGACGCTGTCTGCCCAGAAGTCGACGACGGCGCTCACGGCTTGCACGCCTCGAAGACCGCGAGGAAGGCCGCCGTCTCGCCGACATCGTGCACGCGCAGGACGCTCGCTCCGCCCAGGACCGCCGCCGCCGCCGCCCCCAGGGAGCCCGCGAGCCTCTGGTCCGCCCTCCGCTGCCCGGTGAGGTGGCCGACGAATGACTTCCTCGACGCGCCTACGTAGAGCGGGACCCCCAGCGCGGAGAGCTCCTCCAGCCGACGGATGAGCGCAGCGCAGCCCTCTGGGCTCTTGCCGAAACCTATGCCCGGATCCGCCCAGATGCGGCCAACACCCGCCGCCCTCAGAACCTCGATCCGCTGAGCCAACACCGCTCGGACCTCATCGACGAGGTCATCGTACCGGGTGTCCAGCTGCATGGTGAGCGGTCGGCCGCGCATGTGCATCACCACAGCCCCCGCGCCCGCGCTGGCCACGGCCTCGATCATGCCGTCGAGCTCGAAGCCACCGACGTCGTTGACCACCTCCGCCCCGGCCGCCAGCGCGGCGCGCGCGACCTCCGGCTTGCGAGTGTCGATGCTCACCGAGACGCCCCTGGCGACCAGTCCCTCGACCACCGGGAGCACGCGGCGGAGCTCTTCGGCGAGGGGGATCTCCTCCGCGCCAGGGCGCGTGGACTCGCCGCCCACGTCGACCCACCTGGCCCCCTCGCGCGCCATCGACACGCCGCGCTCGATGGCGGCCTCGACCTCGAGGAAGCGGCCCCCGTCCGAGAAGGAGTCGGGGGTGACGTTCAGGATCCCGGCGAGCTCAGGCAGGTTCGGGGATGGCTCCGACACCGGCTGGGAGGATCGGGTCCATCTCGTCGACGAGCTGGTGGAACTCGGCACCGTCGAGGGTCTCCTTCTCCAAGAGCAGCTGGGCGACCTTGTGGAGGATGTGGATGTTCGTGAGCAGGATCTTGCGAGCCCACTCCATACCCTCCTCGACGCGCCCACGAATCTCGTCGTCGATCTTCCGCGCGGTGCTCTCGCTGTACTCGGTCCGGCGCCCGAAGTCCCTGCCGAGGAAGACCTCGCCGCTGCCGCTGAGGTACACCGGGCCGAGCTCGTCGCTCATGCCGTACTCGGTGACCATGGACCGGGCGAGGCGCGTCGCCTGCCGGATGTCGCCAGCGGCGCCAGTGTTGATCTCCCGGAAGATCACCTGCTCGGCGGCCCGACCGCCCATCGCAGCGGAGATCATCGCCTTGAACTTCGTGAGGCTGTAGTTGTGGGCCTCGGTGGGCAGGTAGTGCGTCAGGCCCAGGGCCCGACCGCGCGGGATGATGGTGACCTTGTAGACCGGGTTCGAGTCGGGCAGCACGGCAGCGACGATGGCGTGGCCGGCCTCGTGGTAGGCGGTGCGCTTGCGGTCTTCGGGGCTGACGACGCGCGACTTGCGCTCCGGCCCCATCAGGATCTTGTCCTTGGCAGCCTCGAAGTCGCTCATGTCGAGCTTCTTCTTGTTGTAGCGGGCGGCGAGGAGCGCGGCTTCGTTCACGACGTTCTCGAGATCGGCCCCGCTCATCCCGGGGGTCGCGCGGGCGAGGATCTCGAGATCGACGTCCTCTGCCAGGGGTGTCCGACGGGTGTGGACCTCGAGGATGCCCTGGCGTCCCTTGATGTCGGGGGAGTCGACGGTGACGCGGCGGTCGAAGCGACCGGGACGCAAGAGCGCCGGGTCGAGCACGTCCGGGCGGTTCGTGGCTGCCATGATGATGACGCCCTCGTTGCTCTCGAAGCCGTCCATCTCGACGAGCAGCTGGTTGAGGGTCTGCTCGCGCTCGTCGTGTCCGCCGCCCATGCCGGCGCCACGGTGGCGGCCGACGGCGTCGATCTCGTCGATGAAGATGATGCACGGGGCGTTCTTCTTGCCCTGCTCGAAGAGGTCGCGAACACGGCTGGCGCCGACGCCGACGAACATCTCGACGAAGTCCGAGCCGGAGATGCTGAAGAAGGGAACACCGGCCTCTCCAGCGACCGCGCGAGCGAGCAGTGTCTTTCCGGTGCCAGGAGGCCCCATCAAAAGGACACCCTTCGGGATGCGTCCACCGAGGCGCGTGAACTTCCGCGGGTCCTTGAGGAACTGGATGATCTCCTCGAGCTCCTCCTTGGCCTCGTCGACACCAGCGACGTCCTCGAAGGTCACCCGGCGGCCGCTATCGGAGAGCAGCTTGGCCTTCGACTTGCCGAAGTTCATCGCCTTGCCACCGGCCCCCTGCATCTGCCGCATCATGAACAGCATCAGGCCGATGAGGAGCACGAAGGGCACGAGGTTCACGAGGATGGCCAGCCAGGGGGCCTGCTCGTCCTCTTCGAAGTTGGGGACGACACCGGCGGCCGCCATCTGCTCGAGCAGGTAGTCGTGCTGCTCCGGTCCCGTGGTCACGAAGTCGCGAGCGGGCTTGTTGGGATCCTCGAAGTACTTGCCGCGGATCTCCATGCCCTTCACGGTCACCTCGGTGACCTCGTCCGACTCCAGGTGCTGAACGAGCTCCGAGTAGGTCATCTCGACGGGCTTGTCCCCGGCGCTCTGACTGGCGACCACGAAGGCCAGGAGCACCACCAGGAAGATGAAGATCCAGAAGAAATAGCCGCGGCCGCTCTTGTTCACAGGAGACTCGTCGTCATCAAGGAGAATCTATCGCGCCCCGATGGCGCCGTCTTGCCTGATGTAGACACCGTCGAGCCCACGTCAGGTCCGCGAGCACCGTAGACGGCTCGCCGAGAGGACCACGCGCCAACCGCCGGGGATGTCGACGGCCGAGTTGCCCCTCTGCAGGCGGAGGATGCTGTCGATGTGACCGGAGGAGAGCTCGCCGTGCCCTCGGTCCCGCCGGACGAGCAGCAACACAGCGCGGCGCTGGAGCGGCGGCGGCGCATCCCGGAGCGCTCGGATGGGGATGCCGGTGTCGTCGAGGAGGCCTCCTGCGAGCTCCGTGAGCAGGTCGTCGTCCTCGGCGAGGTGACGCGCCGATCGACCAAGGCCACGGACCGCGCCGGGCCGCAGGGACTCCAGGGCTGGCAGGACCGTATGGCGCAGGGCACCGCGGGTGCCCTCGCGATTGCTCGGGTCCTCGATCCAGCGCAGGTCCCGCTCCTCGGCCCACGCCACGAGCTCTGCGCGGCGGTGGGCCAACAGCGGCCTCACCAGGCGCCCCCGACGGGCTCGCATCGCCCCGAGACCGCCGGAACCCGCCCCGCGGGCGAGTCGGTCGAGCACCGTCTCCGCCTGGTCGTCGAGGTGGTGCCCGAGACAGATCGTGTCGTGGGGCAGGCCCTCGAAGAAGGCCAGCCGCGCCCGGCGCGCCCTGGCCGCCTTCGCGGGACCCGGCGAGACCGCGAGGTCTCCCTGCATCATCTCCAGGCCGAGGACCGCGGCCATCGCCAGGACGAACTGGACCTCTGCGCGGGACTCCGGACGCAGGCCGTGGTCGAGGGTCACGACGCAGGGTCGGTGCCCCAGCTCGACCAGCAGGTGCAGGAGCACGACGCTGTCGACCCCACCGCTGACGGCGCAGGCGAGGTCTCCTCGCAGGAGTCCCTGTCGGTCACAGGTCAGGCGGACGGCGTCCAGCAAGTTCATTGGGCCCCCTTCGACACGCCGAGACGGCGAGACATCTCGAGGAGGGCGTCGGTGTCGTCCGGGTGCGCGCGGCAGCGATGCCGATGACCGCACCGGCGGCACCGGTAGCCGATCACCCAGTCATCTCCCAGCTTTTCGAGGCCCTCTGCCTGCAGGAGGCCCCCGCAGCTGGAGGACCTGTCCCCCGGGACGACATCGACGTGCAGAGAAGCGAGACAGCGCGCGCAGTGGTCACGCACCTGTGCGCCCCCGCGGCTGTTCTCGAAGCCGCAGTCCTCGCAGACGAAGGGCTCGTCACGGCGAATCGGGTTCCGGCGGATCTGCGCCGCGTCGCTCCGGTCCAGCGCGCGCCGCAGGACACGCTTGCCGGCCCAGTCGCTGGCAGCATCGGGGAGCCCCGCCTGGCGCACGACAGCAGCCTTGAGGGCGGCGTCCGCGTCGAGGACGAGCCCCAGGCGCTTGAGCGCCCGGCGCCCCTCGCGGGCCTTGGCCAAGAGCGTGTCGACATCCACGATGGCTACTATCCCGGCGTGATCCCCCTTCTTGTCAGCCTCGCCTACGCCGACGACCTCTGGCAGCTCGAGCTGTCCCGGGCTCCTGTCGCCGAGTTCGCCCCCCACCTGAGCTCCGAGGACGCCGGCGAGCGCGCCCGCGCCGCCCTGGCCCTGGGCCGGCTCACCGACGAGGACGCCCTGGTCCCGCTCGCGACCCTGGTCACCGATCCGGAGGCCGAGGTCCGAGCCAACGCCGCCTTCGCGCTCGGACTCACCCCGGGCGGAGACGCGCTCATCAGGGCCGCCCTGGAGGGCGAAGGCGACGAGAGGGTGCGCGAGCGCCTGGTCCTCGGGCTGGGCCTGCACCCAGACGTCCTGAACCTGGGTCTGCTGCAAGCAGCCCTCGGTGCGAGCCCCGGCGAGGCCCGCGCGGCCGGCGTCGCCCTCGGCAAGTACGCGAGGGCGGAGGTCGAAGGGGTCGACGACGACGAGATCATCGCGGCCCTGACCGCCTCGATGGAGCGCCTGCTCGACACCGAGCCGCGGCAGACCGCCGCCTTCGCCATCGCCCGCATCAACCCAGAGGACCCACCCGACCTCGCCGCGCTCCGGCATCGCGCCCGAACCGACCGGGACCCCGTCGTCCGGGCCTTCCTGGTCCGCGGCTTGACGGCAGCCAGCGAAGCCGACGGCTACGACCTGCTCGGTCCAGCATCCCGGGACCCGGATGTCGGCGTGCGCGTCGCCGCAGGCCGCGGGCTGTCGAAGCTCGGCATGCCCGAAGAGCCGACCAGGCGCCTGCTGTCCGACCCGTCCGAGCAGGTGCGGATGGCCGCGATCGAGGGACTCGCCAGCGAGGACGCGATCGACCTGCTCCTGCCCCTGCTGAGCGAGGACAACCCGCGCATCGTGGCGACGGTTGTGCGCTCGCTGTCGGCCGCCGGCTGGGAGGACCACCTCCGCGACGCCCTCGCCCACGAGGACGCCGGCGTGCGTGCGGCGGCGGTCGGAGGCCTGACAGAGGTCGACCAGCTCGTGCGTCTGGCCAACCGCGGTGAGGAGGCCCGCATCCGGACAGCCGCTGCCAGCCGCCTGCTCGAGCTGGAGGAGCGCGGGGCCGCTCCCGCGCTCCTCGAGGCCAGCGACCCGGCCGTCGTCGGGGTCGGCCTGATGCTCCTGAAGGACTCCCCGAGCGCCGAGGACCTGGACCTGGCGCTCGAGGCGATGTCCGGCGCCACGGACCTCGACATCCTCCGCGAGGGGCTGGGGGTCGTCGCCAACGCAGTACCCGAGCTGCGAGATCCCCCCCCCGAGGCCGGTCTCGTCGTGCGACGTGCCCTGGCCTCCCCCAGCCACAGCGTGCGCGTGGCCGCGGGGCCCGCCGCAGAGGCGCTGGGCATGGACTACGTCGAGCCCTGGCCCCTGAAGCTGCCCGAGCTGGAGGACGTCGAGCGCATCGTCAGCGCACGCATCCTGACGGACAGCGGCGAGATCCGCGTTCGCTTCCGCACCGAGGTGGCCCCCTACACGGTCTGGAACTTCGCGAAGCTCGCCGACGACGACTTCTTCGACGGCCTCGCCTTCCACCGGGTCGTGCCCGACTTCGTCATCCAGGATGGCTGCCCCCGGGGTGACGGCTGGGGCGGCCCCGCCTGGTCGATCCCGGATGAGCTCTCCTGGCTGCCCTATGACGAGGGTGTCCTCGGCATGGCGCTGTCCGGACCGGACACGGGGGGCTCCCAGTGGTTCCTCACCCTCTCGCCACAGCCACACCTCGATGGTGCCTACACGGTGTTCGGAGACCTCGACGTGGGTCAGGGTGTGATGCAGTCCGTGCACGAGGGCACGGTCATCGAGGACGTCGTGATCGAACGGCTGCCGCGCTAGTGCGCGCGTTCCGAAGTCCTTGATGGGTCGCAGGCATCGCCTGACGCGTGCACTGGCGGCCCGCGTGAGCGGGCCCGGGCGCGGAGCGCCCGCGGGGCACTAGCCGAGACCCCGCCGGATCTCCCCCGCGAGGTCCTTCTGCACCGCCTTTCCGGCGACCTTCAGGGCGTTGCGAACGGCGCGTCCGTTGCTTCGCCCGTGGGCCTTGATGACCGGCCTGTCGAAGCCGAGCACGGGCGCCCCGCCGTACTGCTTCCAGTCGGTCATCGTCCGGATCTGCCTGAGGCCCTGGGAGAGCATCGTCAGGCCGAGGCGCCAGAGGAACTTGCGCGCGTAGGCGTCTCGGGCGATGTCCGAGACGACCTCGCTGACGCCCTCCAGCATCTTGAGCACGACGTTTCCGAGGAAGCCCTCGCAGACGACCACATCGACAGTTCCGCGCGGGATGTCGAGGCCCTCGATGTTGCCGACGAACTCCACCGCCGCGCTCTCTCGCAACAGCGCGTTTGCCTCGACGATGCTCGGGGTCCCCTTGTTCGGCTCCGTGCCGTTGCTCAGCAGGGCGACCCGCGGGCGGCCGATGTCCGAGACGATGCGGGAGTAGGCAGAGCCCATGACCGCAAAGCCGACGAGGTCCTCGGCCGTGCAGTTCAAGGTCGCGCCGACGTCCAGTATGAGCGCGAAGGGGTCGTCGCGGGGCCCATGGCGCGCCTCGGTCGGGTAGACCGCGGCGAGCGCAGCCCGACGGATGCCGGGGAGTCGCTCGAAGGTCCGGGCCGCCGCGAGGATGACCGCGCCCGTGTTGCCAGCGCTGACGAGCGCGTCCGCGTCACCGTCGGAGACCAGCCCCGCCGCGACCAGCACGCTGCATCCTGGCTGCTCGTCGAGGACCTCGTTCGGTTTGCAGTCCATGGGGACGAACCCCTCGGCGTGCACGACCGCCAGTCGCGCCGGGTCGTAGCGCTGGCCTGCCAGGTGCTCCGTGATCTCGGCCTCGTGGCCGACGAGGAGGACGTGCAGACCGTCGTCCTCGCGCGAGATCTGGGCCGCACCCTCGACGATGGGGAGGGACCCGCCGTCACTACCCATGGCGTCGAGCGCGATGGTGACAGGTTGGCTCATCGAACCTCCGCCGGCGTGACCCGATGGGGGAGGCCACCGAGTGTCATCACCGTCACGGCGTGCTTGCCGTCACCGTCCTCGTCACAGACACTCCGCGCCGTGTAGCCCTCGAGGCTCAGCTCCACTGCGTAGCGACAGGCGGTCTGCATCGAGCCGATGCCGAGCTCCGGGATCCCCTCCCACTCGACCACCTCCGAGTCCAGCTCGGCGACCCCCCGAGGGCCGCCCCGATAGGGCAAGTAGTGCCCCCGCTCGTCGTAGGCCTTCTGCTCGGCGTCGGCGATGCTCATGAGCACCGACAGCGCCTCGGTCGAGGGCGGGTGACCGATGGGATCGTCGGACTTCGGCGCGCGCTGCGCCACCATGGCGGCGACCCAGTGCTGGTAGCCGGGTGCGCTGATGGTGAATCGAAGCGCCTCCCCCTCGTCTCGAAGGTGGAGGTCGAAGGAGGGCAGCGAGTCCCCCGCCAGTTCAGACCGTCCAGCAGCGAAGAGGGCGGCGCGGATGGCCTCCGAGTTGACAAAGACGCTGACACCAGGGTCCTCGGCCGAGGTCCCCTCTCCCCACAGCGTGCCCTGCCCCTCGAGCCAGCCGAGCACGCGAGCGGGGTTCGTCGCAGCGGCCAGGTGGCGGCCCTTGGCACCAACGAAGAGCGGGGTGCCGTCGTCGGCCTGGACCACGAGGACGCCGTCCGCGCCCAAGGTGCCCTTGCCCTCGCGTTCCATCCTCTTCAGGACCCGACTCGCCTTTCGAGGCCGCAACAGCGGCGCGACCAACAGGAAGTCGATGGACTCGGTGTCGGCCCAGAGGGCGCCCTCCGCACCGGGCTGGAAGCGCAGGCCCGAGTCCTCCAGCTCCTCGACCATGGCGCCTAGACTGGCCTGCAGCCCCTGGCCATCGGCCCAGGTGCCCACCAGGTCGTGGATGTCCACGTTGAGGCGGGCATAGAGGTCGGGCTCTGTGGTGGACCGCAGCGACGGGGCCTCCGGTGGAGACCGGTCCACCAGGGTTCGATCGGCGGCGTCGAAGGCGCTCCCGTAGACCAGTCCACTGACGACCTCTCCGCCCCGGGGAGTGAGGAGGAGCACGATCTCCCCAGCCGTCGGCGTGCGCAGCCCGCCCGCGAACACGCAGGTCTCGCCGAGACCCTCCGCTCGCTCCAGATCGCTGAGGCCGACCGAACCGAGCGCCTCGAGGGGGCTGTCCGCTGACGTCGGCGTCCACGCCCGGACCTCGCCCCGGTCGCCCAGGGTGGTTTGGGCGACGAGGTTCCCACCGGAGTCCTCCCAGCGTCCCTCGCGGTGGATCCAGCCCTCGGCGTCCAGTCGGTGGCGCTCCGACTCCAGCCACCCCTCGGCATCGATCAGCCCGGAGGACAGGACGATCGCGACCCCTCCCGGCCCCGGCATCATCGCGACGTGGAAGGGCGCCGCCGCATCGAGGTGCTCCGCGAAGGGGGTCGCTGACAGGAGCTCCAGCCCCTGGGCCGCGCGGGGGCAGGTCATCACGAAGGCGGGTGGAGCGTCGAGGGAGGTGAGGAAGTCGATGGCACCGTCATCCGCGTGGGACAACGACAGCAGTGCCAGGAGCATCCTCGAAGCCTACCCTTCCTCCTCCTCCGGCGCGGGCAGGAGGATGTAGCCGCTCCGCAGGTCGCCGAGGAAGGCACAGGCCTCTGGACCCCGGAGGTCGAGGAAGGCGGCGATGTAGCCCGAGAGCACGGCGTCGAGCTTGCCCTCGAGCTCCCCGAGGCGGGAGCCGTTGAGGTCGGAGAGGTCGACGTTCACCAACTCATCGAGTGAGTCGCTGTCCTCGAGCTCCGGGTCGCAGAAGGGGAGCTTCCCGTAGATCAGCTCCCGGTAGCGGTTCGCCGCGTCCTTTCGTGCGCCGATGGGCCCCGACTTGATGCGCATCGGACGCTCCAGGTCGAAGAGGATGATCTGGGCGGGCTGGGCCGCGGTCTCGATGATGCGATCGTGCTCGCTCTGTGGGTCCGGGTCGAAGCCCATTCGCTGGAGAGAGCGCCCGATGGTGCGAGGGTGCGAGGAGTTCACGGTGTTCGCCGCATACTCATCGACGAAGAAGCGTCCAAAGTGGTGGGCCAGCTGCTGATCGACCGGCCGTCGGCCGCTGCTGTTCTCGACGATGATCGGAGCGTTCACAGAGAGGATGGCGCCGCCGCGCCCGCGGTTCCGCGCCACCCAGCTCAGTACGTCCTCGTGTGCCCGGAGGTGTGCGGTGGATGCGACCTTGACGGTTCCGTCCCCCGTCGGCTCGAGCACCGCTCCGGCAGAGGAGGAGCGGGGGGCCCAGGCCAGATCCAGTCCGAGATAGCGCATTGTCCTGTCGGTTCTCCATCCGAGGCGTCGGTTGCCTCGACGCCCCCTAACCGTTCACCGCCGACGGCCAAGCGCCCACCTCACCTCTCGTCTGGACTGGAAGACCTCCGACAGCGCTCCAGAGCATGTCCTGCCCATTCGCGTCACGAGGCGAGCCGCTTCGCGCTGGAGCGCGCTCCCGCCCGCAGCGTGGAGGGTCTCCAGCAACAACGGGGCGTCTCCGACCGCGCGGGCCTCCTCCACCGCCGCCCCCAGGATGTCGGCGTCGCCCAGCTTGCCCGCTTCGAGCAGGACGCGCGCAAGGGCTCGCCGCTCACCGAGGCCATCGAGCTCCTCGACGGCGTGGGCGACGTCCCGACCCTGCCCGCGAAGGACCGCGACGAGACCGGCGTACTCGGCCTCCCGCCCTCGCCAGCAAGCGGCCTTCGCCTCGTCGTGGACACGGTTCGCCGCTGCGAGGGCTGCCGCGCGATCCCCGAGGGCGAGCTGGCAGCGAATGCGCGTGTCGAGCCACTCGACCCGCGATCGCATCGGCGCCTCCGGACTGCCGGCGACCCAGTGGCCCTCGAGCTCGTTGAGCGCCTCGGCGGCATCCCCCGCGCCCACCAGGACACGGGCACGGGCCACCCCGGCAAACGCCACCTCGAAGGGATTCTCGGCGCTCCTGGCGACCCGGCCGGCCTCCGCCGCGGTCTCCCAGGCCCGGTCGAGCAAGCCCTCCCGGACCTCGAGTTCGGACAGATCCGCGAGAGAACGCACCAGCCGCTGAGGGCTGCCCTCCCGGCGCAGCCAGCCGGCCTCCTGCCGGAGGTGGCGCAGGGCGTCACCGAGCCTGCCAGCGCCCGCGTAGATCGCGCCGATCCCACCATGGGCGAGCGCGGCCAGCTCGCGCTCTCCCGAGGCCAAGGCCTGGTCGACGACCTGGCGGTAGTCCTGTCCCGCCTGCCGCATCCGCCCCATCTGGGCGCGGCAGCGCGCCCGTAGCAACAGGGCGCGTGCTGCGACGACGCCGTCACGCCCCTCCAGGACGGAGGTGCACTGCTCCTCGGCGCGGGTGAGCTCGCCCACCCGATACAGCGCCCGTGCCCTGGCCACACCGGCAGACCCCGCCATGATGTCGAGTCCCTGGTCCTCGGCCAGGGAGCTGGCGGCGGCGAGAGCATCCAGAGCCTCGCGAGGGCGTCCGATCTGCATCGCGGCACGCCCGCGAATGAGCGCTGCCCGGGCGGCGGTGCGCGCATCGAGCTCACTGCCGAGGCTGGCCCGGAGGAGGACCGCTAGCGCGTCAGCGCTGCGCCCGCGCGCCTCGAGGAACTCTGAGAGCTCGACCAGCGCTCGCCCCGCCTCCGATGGCGCCGCTCCGTGGGCCCTGTGCCACGCGGCGCGCTCGACAGCCCAAGGCTCGCGTCGCCCGCCGAGGGCGAGGTGAAGCGCCTGGTGGACCTTGCACACGCGCGCGGGGCCGGCCTCCCGAAGAAGCACGGCGGCGAGCGCAGGCCTTCGGATGCCCACCCAGCCGCCCTCACGGGTCGCGAGGTGACGCTCTTCGAGCCGAAACGGCGCGAGCTCCGCATCTTCGATCCCCGCCGCCTGGAGGGAGAGACGCTCCGGGAGTGGGTTGCGGGCGACCGCCAGCAGCTCGAGGAGGCGCCGCTCATCCAGCTCGAGCTTGTCGAGACGGGTGCGGAAGATCATCGCCAGACCACTGTCCTGGGTCATCCGGGCGCTCGGCGCCATCGTCCACGCCGGCTCGCCGCTGTCCGTGCGACCCTCGCAGCGCAGCACGCCGCGCCGGTAGAAGTCGCGCAGCGTGAAGACGACCGCGCCCGGAAGCCCACCTGTGAACTCGTGGATCCGACGGTCCTGGCCGGCTGGGACCCGGGGCGTTCCAAGCATTCCGGCGATGAGCTCGCCGACCTCTGCTACCTCCAGGGCCCGCAACGGGACGACGTGTCCGGGGATGCCCTCCGCCGCGTGGAGCCCGGTGCAGAAGACCGAGACCAGCGGGCGCTGGAGCACTCGGATCAGGCTCGTCCGCCCACGCGCCGGCGACAGATCGATGCGCTCCACGACGACCGTCAGGGCGCCATCCCTCGTCAGGGTCTCGACGGCGATGGCCAGGGCCTCCGGATCTCCGGGGAGCGGACCCACCTCGGACTCCAGGGCGCGCCGAAGCCGACGCAGCGGGGCCATCGCTCCGCCCCGCCCGTCGCAGCGCAGCCCGAACACCCTATGTCCCCGTCCCTTCGCCAACTCCCAGGCCTCGCGGACCAGTCGACCGGCACCCATGCCCGGCTCGCCGACGACCTGGAGAAAGCCCCCCTCCTCCAGGAGCGCCTCCAGCGCCCCCATCGCTGCCGCGCGGCCAGCGAGCGGCGGCCGCCTGAGGCCACGCGTGAAGTCCCGGTGACCCGTCAGGATCGCGCGGGCGAGCGTGGCGGTCTGGGGCCTGGAGGAGGGGTCCCGGGCCATCAGCTTCGTCACCAGATCAGCCAGGCGGAGGCTGGTCCCGGCAGGCAAGGCCGGCAGCTCGCCGCGGGTGTGGGCGTCGAGATAGCCAGCCGGTCCCCTCGCCTTGTAGGGACGCCGGCCCGCAAGGGACTCGAAGAGGGTCACGCCCAGCGCATAGAGGTCCGCGCGCTGGTCGCTCCCCGCACCCGCTATCTGCTCGGGGGCCATGTAGGCGTAGGTCCCGAGGACATCGCCGACCCCCACGTCCCCGGGCTCCTCGGGGTCACGAGCCAGACCCAGGTCCAGCAGCTTGACGCGCCCATCAGAGCAGAGGAACACGTTGCCCGCCTTCACATCTCGGTGGACGACCCCGCGAGCGTGGAGAAAAGCGAGGGTGTCCAGCAGGGACTCGGCGAGGGCCAATACCTCCTGCTCGGCGAGGGATCCCCTGGTGCGCAGGGCGTCGGAGAGCGCCACGCCGTCGAGCAACTCCAGGGCGAGGTAGGGGCGGGGTGGTCCTTCGCTGATCTCGTAGCAAGTGGGCAGTCCCGGGTGATCGAGCCGCTGCAGCATGCGCCCCTCGCGAAGGAACCTGCGCGCCACACCAGGGGCCGCGCTCGGGTCCCGGAGCACCTTGAGGGCAACCGCCTCGCCTGGCTCGAGCTCGCCGAGCTGCTCCTCGTCCTCCGGCAGCACACCGAGGAACACATCGGCCAGGCCACCCTGGCCGATCTTGCGCTGCACCGCGTACCGCCCGAAGCGAATCACGGGCCCAGTCTAGCGTTGCTGCTCGACGGCGCTCTCGCTGGAAGGGAACTCACCGTCGGCGAGGAAGCCCAGCGTGAGGCGCTGGACCTCCTTGTTGCCTGGCAGAAATGTGTGGCGGACAGGGACGACGACGAAGTGGCTCACGCCGTCGAGTCGGGCCTCCTCAACGCGCACGGTCTGGTCGTTGTCGCCGTCGAGCACGGGGTTGAAGCCCCTGCTGGTGCCGGTGCCTCCGGTGATGATGCCGACCTCCGCAGTGCCGCGCGGGAGCTGGGCCGGGATGCCCGGGAGGACTTGCGCGAAGGGGTCCCATCCCACCTCGTGCACGGGAATCAGGCGTCGCGCGATCTCCGCCGTCTGCGCACCATGGTTGGGCGGCGCGAGCATGACCAGCCGGCGCACCGGAGCGTGGGGGATGACGGCGCGTGCGAGCACGCCACCGTAGCTGTGGGTCACGAGATCGATGGTGTCGCCGGTCTGGTCAGCCAGTGACTCGATCCGGCCAGCCAGCTCCTGGGCAATGTCGGGCAGTCGGCGCCAATGGTAGGCCCAGGTCGGCAGCGAGACCATGTAGCCAGCCTTCTTCAGGGCAACCGCCATGGGCAGCATCGACACCCCCGTACGGAGGAAGCCGTGCAGCAGGAAGACCTGTCGGCTCAAGGCAGGACCGCCCGAACCTGCGCCCTCCCCCGGTCCAACTCGACGAGGAGCAGGTCCTCGGCGAGCGTCGTGCAAGCCAGTGTGAGGCGCCCTCCGACCACCCCGACCACCTGGATCGAGTCGATGTCGAAGAGGGGCTCGACCACCAGCGGGATCGGCTTGTCGCCCTCGCCCAGGACACACGCCCAGGCACCGCAGCGTCCATCGGGCTGCTCGCGAGAGTAGACGACGACGGGCTTGCCATCCACCGCCACGAGGTCGAGCGCGGCCACGGCGTGGTCTCCGTCGAGTGTCACGGAGGTGGGTCGCGCGTCCTGGACGAGCTCGGCCCAGCGAAGGCCCCCATGGCCCTCGGCGAGCCAGGCGACGACGGTTCGATCACCGGCGCGGCACGACGCGGCGACCCGAACGGCGAATTGGCTCGGCTCCTGAAGCGGGTCCTCGAGACCGCGGGGTCCGATGGGGTGGATGACGCCACCACGAGTGCTGAGCACGGGGTGCTCGTTTCCGAGCAGCGCGCGCGCCGTCGACGCGCGGGCGGCGAAGACCCGCTCGAGCTCATCTGCAATCCGGTGGCAGTAGAGAGTCGGTCCCCGGCGTCCCAGGCCATAGACGTGGACCTGGGCGCCGCCGGTGACGATCGGGGCCACCACCGGGTCGTACCCGAGCCGGAAGCTCGAGCTGTCGACGATCTCACCCGAGGTCGAGAGCCTCGTGACCTGGAACTCGGTGCCGGAGGGCCGCTCCAACATGCAGACCGAGGCGAAGCCCTCGCCGCAGACGACGATTCCTCGGGACAGGACGAGCTCGGCGGGAGCCGGAATCGCTGGGGCGCGACCGGCGAACCCGTCTCCCCGGGCCAGCACCGCGCAACGATTGACGAGGGTCCGTTCGTCGTCCTCGTTCTCCCACAGGATGGCGATGTCGGTGCCGAGGATGGCCGCGTGCGGGTCCTCGATGCGAACGGTCTCGGGAACGTCCGGGTAGCTCGGAGCGTCCGCTTGCTGTCCCAGTCCCCTGCGAGCCGTGCTGTCCAACCGAGCGCGGGTCAGGTCCGCGTCACGGAGGATGGCTCCGGCGAGCTCCGCTTCGGCGAGATCTGCCTCGACGAGGCTCGCTCCCGAGAGGTCGGCGTCCACCAGCGACGCTGCGGTCAGATCGGCGCGCTCCAGGCGAGCGCCGCCCAACGAAGCGCTCCGGAAGCAGGTGTTCGCAGCGCGAGCTCCACGGAGGTCGGCGCCGACCATCCCGCAGTCCTCGAAGCTCGCCCCTGCGAGGTTCGCCTCCGAGAAACGACAGCCGCTGAGCTTCGACTTCGAGAAGTCCGCCTTGTCCAGTCGGGCCTCGCCGAAGTCGGCCTCCTCGAAGTGGACACCCTTGGCTTCGGCGGCGGTGAGGCGGCACTTGCGGAAGATCGCGCTCGGCCCCTTCGAGCCGTTCAGCACTACGTCCGAGAGATCCGAGTCCGAGAAGTCCGCGCGGCTGAGGTCGACCTGGTCGAGGTAGGCCTCCCGCCACTTGCTTCGGACAGCGACCACACCGTCGAGGCAGGCACCGGTGAGGTCGGCGCCGTTGAGATTCGCGCGCACGAGCAGTGCGTTCGACAGGTCAGCAGAGGACAGGTCGGCCTTCTCGAGGTTCGCGCCGGAGAGGTCCACGCCCTGCAGGTTCCTTCCAGCCAGGTCCGCGGCGAAGAGGTCCGGCGTGCTCCTCCGTCCTCTCTGCTCGTTGAACTCCGCGACTCGTTCCTGTTCCAGAAGCTCGAGCAGCGTCACGAGGGCCTCCGAGCTTGCGGTGAAGCCGCTGATCGGTCAGGTTCCAGCGCTGGAGTCGTCATGTTGAGCATCATGGTCGTCCTGGCCTGCACCAAGCCTGGAGATGTCGGGGAAGACAGCGGAGCCGCCGGAGAGCCCGACGACAGCGCGGCGCAGTCCTATCCGTCGTCCTACGACAGCGGCAAGTACCGCGCTGAAACCCTTGTGATCGTGGAGGATCAGGAAGCCGGCGGTGACGTGGACGGGGACGGCGTGACCGAGAACAAGCTGCCTGCCGTCCTGATGCTCGTGGACATCGTCACGACCAGGCCGACGGCCGCAGCTGACATCAACGCGACCTTGGTCGAGGATCTCGGCGACGGCTCCATCGTCGTCCTCGCGGAGATGGCCTACGCCGACGGCTCCCTCACCCAGGACATACTGCTCGGTCTGATCGACGATCTGGGCGCCCTGGGCGTAGACCCGGCCAGCTTCGCCGAGGACGGCACGCCGAACAGCCGGTTGACCGGCGTCTTCGTGGACGAGACCGCCTACCGGGTGAAGGCCGATCGCATCCTGCTCCCCTTCCCGATCCTGGAAGACGAACCGCCGATCCTGGTGCCGCTGGAGCTGGTCAAGATCGAGGGCGCCGTGACCAGCGAGGAGGTCGACGGCCTGATGTACGGCGCCGTCCCCGTGGACGACATGGTCGACGGGGTGATCGACCCAATCACGCCGAGCGGCGAGGACTACGACCCCGCCGACTACCAGGACATGGAGCGGGACGAGTTCCTCGAGTACGTGAGGGAACTGGCCAACGATCCGGACTTCAGCGACATCGACCTCGGCGACGGACGTCGGGCGATCTCGGCGGCCCTGACCTTCACGGCCACGAAATCCGACTGGTAGGAACCACCTTCGGGGGCGAGCGGTTAGCTTCATGCTCGACCTTTCCAGGAGGCAAAGTGTTGATTCTCATGGCCCTCACCGGGTGCAAGGACCCGACGGGTATCTGGCTGTTCCAGCTCGAGTCCGGCGACATCGAGTGCACCGACACGGTCACCGAAAACTACACGGATGGCTCGGCCACCGACACCACGACCACCGGTGACTGGACCATCGTCGAGTCCGAGAGCATGAGCCCCTCGCTCGTGTTCGGGCAGATCGTCAAGCACAGTCGCAACGAAGGCGTGCTCGTCATCGGAGATTTCGTGTTCCCGGGCACCCTCGAGGGTGGGATCTGGACCTTCACGTGGACCGGTGAGGAGACGACCAGCGACAGCGAGACCCACGCGGACGGCTACACCTACACGCGCGATGTCCTCGGAACCAGCACGACCACCTGGACCCTGACGGTCTCCGGCGACAACGCCGAAGGCACGGGCAGCACCGACACGGACGAGACCCGCAGCTGGACCGAGACGGACGAGTGGGACACCCTCGAGGTCGGCGTCGACACCAGCAAGGTGCCCTCTCCGAACTACCTCGAGGACGAGGACGGCTTCCCGGTCCTCAACGAGCCTGAGGAGTCCGACTGCTCTTCCGGGAGATGTGAGCTCTCTGCCCAGTCAGTGTGCAGCGGCAGCGCTCCGTTCTCGGCGGTCTGGGCAGGCTTCCTCGAGGAGGACGCCTACAACGGCGTCTCACGGGCGCGCCAGGACCCCGGCACCTGATGTCGGTCCTCCTCCTCCTCACGCTCGCCGCGGACGCCGCCGAACTCCCGGTCGCCCTTCGTCCGGCCATAGTGGACGCTGGCGGAGAAGGCGGGAAGAACAAGGGCAAGAAGAAAAAGAAGAAGAAGGCGGGCTGGAGCTCGGCGCCCTTCGTCCAGCCGCAGATCGGCGCCGTCATGCTGGCGGCGAACGGGGGCGGCGCCCTCGCGGCAGACCTCGGTTTCACGGGTGGAGCGCAGTACCGCTGGACAGGCGATCCGAAGCTGCGAGGCCAGAGTCACGTCGCCCTGTCGGGTCAGCTTGGCGCCGGCGTGCTCGGAACGGACGCTCGCGTGGGCACGAGGCTGGGCCCTGTGGTCGGAGCTCTCTCTCCGCAGCTCGGGCTGGAGCTCTTCTGGAACCGAGCCGCCTGGTCCGGGGCGTCGCTCGCCGCCTCTCCAGGGGTCGCCATCCCGCTGGCGCTCAAGGTCGGCAAGGGCGATGTCCGTGCAGATTTCGGCGTCGCCCCAGCGTGGCTCTCGAACACCAACCGGCGCACGCCCTCCCGCGCAACGGGCCTCCCGGGTTTTGCCCACGAGATCTCCTACTCCGCCGCCCTCGAGATGAAGCGCGACAGCCTACGCCTCGGCCTGGCGTACGAGGCACAGGTCCGCGAAGTCGGCACCACCCACACCCTCGGCCTGCGGGTTCGCCGCAAGCTGGGGTGATCCCCCTGGCCGAGCGGCTATGTTGGCCGCTCGGGCAGGGAACGAGGAAAGCACATGACCCTACTCGCGCTCACCCTGAGTGTCGGCTGCCCAGCTCCGGAGGCTGACGACAGCGCCGTCGAGGCTGACGCCGACACCGACAGCGACGCCGACACCGACACCGACACTGACGCGGACGCGGACTCGGACACGGACACGGACACCGACACGGACACCGACGCCGACGCCGACGCCGACAGCGACGCGGATGCCGACACGGACGCCGACACGGACGCCGACGCCGACACCGACAGCGACGCCGACACCGACACCGGCGGCGAGACCTGCGCTCCGGCCGACCTGAGCTGGCTGGCCGAGACCCGCGACTCCAGCGGCACGGCCACGACGAGCTTCACGACCGCCGACGAGATCATCGCGGCCGGGGTCGTGGAGAACCCATGCTCGGTGGACGTCAGCTTCACCACGCCCGACGCCTGCCTGACGACCGGCGGTGGCCTGACCTCCGGGTCCGGTATCGGCATGGCCTGGTCGAAGCTCTGCACCGGCGGTGTGACCTCGTGGACGGTCCCAGCCGGCGGCTCGATCGAGGAGTCCGAGAGCCTCGGGCGACTGTCCGCCGACAGCTACGGCCTCGAGATCTACTTCAACCGTGGCAGCTTCAAGGGCACGACCTCGTTCACCGTGAAGTGACCCCCAGCCCGGCGGACGGGCGACAATGGGCCGATGCTGCTCTTCGGGCTGGCGCTGGCCCACACTCCCCACGACACGACGACCTTCCTCGCAGTCGACGAGGACGGGCGCCTGCTCACCGCGCTGTCCCGCACCCCCGAGCTCCTGCTCCTGAGCTCCGAGGACGAGGGACGAAGGTGGGACCGCGATCGCTGGCTCGGTGACATCCCCACGGACGGTGTCTGGCTGGACGGCGAGGCGTTCGTGGTCGACGGGAGTGACGGCATCTCCTTCGCGGACATCTACGAGGGAGAGCTCTGGACCGGAGGCGAAGCGGGCCTCTTCATCGACGGCGAGCCGGTCACTGACGAGGTCATCGTCGCGCTCGCCTCGCCCTGCTACGCGACGACGGATCGCGTGGTGTGCCAGGGGGAGCACAGCCTCGATGCCCAGGTGGTCGACATCGCCTGGGGGGGAGACCAGACCTACGTGGCCACCGACGGCGAGGGTCTCCTCGAGCTCGTCGGAGAGAGCTGGGAGCGCGTGGACGGCCCGGGGGATCGCGTCGCCTGCGTCGATGTGCTCGACGGCGTGCTCTACGTCGCCGAGTTCGCCGACATCCTCTGGGTCGACGGGGTCTCCAGCGAGCCCTTTCCCGAGACCCAGGAGGGGCCCGGCAATCCCCCTGACGGACGCCACTATTTCGGCTTCGAGCAAAGTCAGGAGGCGGTCTGGCTGGCCAGCTGGGAGGGCATCCTCAGCAGTGACGACCAGGGCCAGAGCTGGCAGGAGCATCCTGTCATCACCCCAGAGGTGCACCGCTCCGTGGCGATCGACGACCAGGGTCGCTGGTACCTCGGCAGCTATGGCGGCGGGCTTGTTCGCTTCGACGCCTCCACGGGGATCTCGGAGCCGCTGTCGAAGACCTCACCTGCCGGTTTCGTACGCCAGGTAGAGGTCGGAGACACGGTCTGGTTCACCGAGAAGGGGCAGCTGTGGCGCTTCGACGACCCTGACTGGACCTCCATCGAAGGCAGCGCAGAGGACATCTCCGTGGATGGCTCCACGTTGTTGGTAGCCGGCGAGGACGGAGTCCTGCGCTCGACGGACGGAGAGGTCTTCGTGCAGCTCCTCCAAGGCGACTTCGAGCACGTCGCCCTCGACGGGGAGCGCTGGGCCGCGCTGGACTCCGACGGCACCCTGACCCTCGACGGCGAGGTCGTGGGCGATGGCTATCAGGGCGTCAACGACATCGCTCTGGACGAGGGCGTCGTCGTGCTCTCGACGTCTGCCGGGCTGATCCGGACCGACGGCTCGGTCGAGCACGCCGGAGAGTGGGTCGAGGCCTGGGAGGACGGAGTCGCCCTGCTCGACGACGGGCACGTGGTCACGGACCTGGCGGTCGTCGGCGACATCACGCTCCGGAGCACACACGACGGCGTCTTCGATCAGGACGGCGACCTGGTCAGCAACGTGCTGCTCATCGACGCCGGCCACCCCGGCTGGAGCGGCGAGGCCATCGCCCACACCGACACCGAGTCGATCCGCTGGACCCGGCACGTCGTTTCCCCGTGGGAGAGCCTGAGCCTGTCATTCCACGGGGAGGGGCTCCGCCTCCACGGCGTCGGTACCGTGCTCGTCGACGGCGAGGAGGTCGAACCCTGCGCGCTGGTCTCGCCCGGCTACCACACGCTGGAGATCCCGGGACCGGCCGAGGTCGACGCAGTGGAGATCCTCCTCGGCCGTGGCTGGCAGGACCTGGACTGCGGCGAGGAGGAGGAGGAACCACCCAGCTCCCGCTGCGGAGGCTGCGCGTCCCTCGATCTGGCAGGCGGGGCCTGGCTTCTCGCCCTGCTCCTGGCCGCTCGGCGCGACCGCGGGTCGTGAGAGCCGAGTCGCCCAGCAACCTCCTGCGGCTGGTGGTGGTCGGTGGCACGGTGCTGCTGTTCTGGTGGATCTACGGGGGCATCGGGGTCATGCAGGCCGATGGGGTGGAGCTCCACACGCTGCCGACCCGGCTGGACGCCTGGATTCCACTGTCGCCCGCCTAGGTGCTCGTCTACCTGTTCCTCTTCCCCCAGGTCATCTCACCGCTGGCCATCGTCACGAGCCGACGCGTGCTCTGGCGCTCGTGGCTCGCCTTCATCCTCATGATCGCCGCGGGAATCCCCTTCTGGCTGCTCTTCCCGGTGACCGTGCCGCGTGAGCCTGTCCCGGTCACGGACCTCTGGTCCTACGGCCTCGCCCTCACGCGCTTCATCGACCCGCCGACGAACTGCTTCCCCTCGATGCACGTCGCAGACGCGGCCCTCGGCGCCCTCATCATGCGCCGGCACGACCGGAGGGTCGGCAACCTGCTGATCGCCACCACGGCCTTGATCTGGTACAGCACCGTCGCCCTCGACCAGCACTGGATCGTAGACGGCGCGCTCGGCCTCGCCATAGCCTTCACGGCCAACGCGCTGGCCTTCCGTGGCCTGCCCGAGACCGAGTTCCGGAGCCGCGCCAGCACCTGGCACGCCAGCTGGCTGGGCCTCTACGTGCTGCTCGTGCTCATCACCTCGTCCGGCTGGTGGACCGGCTGGGCCCTACCCTACCTGGACACACCGATCTGGCGCTGAGCGGCCCTCTCAGATCCCATCGTCACCCAGCACGAGCTGGTTCTCGGCCCACGGGAGCACCTCCCCTTGGTTGTCGTCGGCGGCCCCGAGGACGTTCCAGCCGACCTCCCGCCCATAGCCCAAGGTGAACGCCGCTTGGACTCCCACGGGCTCGTACCAGAGCAGGCCCTTGCTGTCGCTGCCCGCGTTGGCGCTGTAGGCGAAGGGGCGCTCTTCGCCCTGGTACTCGAACTCCTGGTCCCCGTCGTCGCCCCAGGCCAGGGCGATGTAGGCAGCGCTGACGAGCCCGAGCGCCGAGTAGTCGGTTCCGTCTGCGGAGATGGAGCTCAGCGACTCCTTCGCGGGCATGCCGATGGGCTGGAACTCGAAGCGCCCGTCGGCCCCAGCCTCCGCGAGTCCGTGCCACGGCGCCCGGTCGGTCGGGTCCCCGCTGATGAGCTCCTGGAAGAACTCGACGTTCCACAGGGTGACCGTGACCTGACCGTCGGGCAGCTCCGCGTCGACCTTCCCGGAGACGCCCTCCTCGGTCCGGTTCAAGGGCAAGAGGTTCGACTCGACGTCCCAGACGAAGAAGGACTGCTCGATGGCGTAGACATCCTTGATCTCTCCGACGTCCAGGTCCGGGATGCTGATCAGGTACCAGCCCGGCCCCTCGTCGAAGCCCGAGGCGTTCCCGGAGACGACGTGGACCAACAGGTCGGTGGAGTTGCCACCGACGATGGTGTCGGCCGGGTCGATCACGCCGTTTCCGTCGTCGACGTAGGCAACGAGCATGAACGTCGTGCCCGTCATCCCCTGGATGTCGTACTCCTGCTCTGCGGGGACGGCGTCGGGGACGCCGAGCTTGAAGGGCCGCTCCACGCCCGGGGAGAGGTCCTCGACGAGCGCCTCGTCCACGAGCTCGAAGACGTTCATGAAGGGCTCGGTCTCCGCCGCCCCGAAGATGAACTCGAAGCGAACGACACCCACGGTGACCCGGGGGAGCGCGTTCCGAGAGCTCCGGTCGGGGAGCATGTCCAGCGAGCCGCTGATCTCGATGACGTGGTCGTCACCAGAGTCACCGGAGTCCTCGGGGCCGACCTTGGTGCGCCAGTCGTAGTCGCTCTTCGTGATGAGCGCGCAAGCCGAGAGGAGGAACAGCATCTCGGGGAACCAGTCTACTCGCGGCTTCTCTGCGAATCTACTTGAAGGGAACTCTTGACAGGACAAGAGTAGTGGCGGTACTCATTCGAGGAGGACCGCGTCATGCTCCTGCTGCTGGGCTCACTGTCGATCTCCCCCGCGCACGCGAAGGACCTGCGCAAGCGCGTGGGCGTCGGGCTGGACAACCAGTTCGGCCATGTCTCCAGCTTCTCCGTGAAGGCAGGCATCCCGACACCGGATCCGGCCATCAACCTGCAGGTCCAGGGCACCTTCGGCCTCTCCGTGCTCGACGGCGCGGCGGACGACTGGTGGTTCGGCGGACGCGTGCTCTACGGCGTCGTCGCAGAGGACAACATGAACCTCTACGCGGCCGCAGGGGCCGGCTGGCGGGTGGCCGGTCGGGACAAGTCGCTCCGGCTCTACCCCGCCGTCGGCACCGAGTTCTTCCTCTTCGGGCTCGAGAACCTCGGCCTCTCCGCCGAGGTCGGCCTCGGGATCGACCTCGGCACCGGCGCTGACTTCTACAGCGTCGGCTCCGCCGCCGGCATGGGCGTCCACTACTACTTCTGAGGCTTCCGATGCTGCTCATCGCAATGACAGTGGGCTGCGCAGACTCCCCCTGCGCTGATGTCGACGGGAGCAAGCTCTATGTCTTCCCGCCGACCCAGGAACAACGGAGCGTGCCCTCGAACGCCCGGGTCTTCGAGACGATCCAGGACGCCCTGGACCACGCCGAGCCGGGCACGGCCGTGTGCGTCGCCGAGGGACACTATCGCGAGTCACCGACCGTCTACACGCCCGACGTGATGCTCTACGGCGCCGGCCCCGAGCGCACCGAGATCATCCCCGAGACCCTCCAGATACGAGCGCCAGGCACGACGGTCCTCAGCGTCGGGGCGGCCGGCGTCCACGTGCGTGGCTTCAGCCTCCGCCACGGCGCGACCGGCATCTACGTCGAGCCTGGCACCAGCGCGCTGGTCGAGGACGTCGCCCTGGAGGACAACGGCGTCGGCCTGCTCGCCCCGGAGCCTTCGGGGCTGGGTCTCGTGGGGCTCGACGTAGCGAGGAACACCAGCATCGGGCTGCTGGTCACCGCGAACCACGACTTCCCGACCGTGACCGTCCACGGGGGTCGTTTCGTCGGGAACGGCACCCTCGGCGAGAGCGAGGTCGGGGGCATCTACTCCGACACCGCGCTCGAGCTGCGCGGAGTCACCCTCCGCGACAACGTCGGAGAGCTGACAGCGGACGTCTTCACCCAGCGCGGCCTGACGCTCACCGACGTCGTACTCGAGCGGGCCGCGCGACTCGGAGGCGCCCCACGAATCTCCAGCCAGGACGGCCTCGTCGCCCGGGACCTCAGCGTCCACACCTACGGCAGCGTCGGCCTCGACATCGGCTGCCGGGAAGGAGGCGTAGAGATCGACAACCTCGCGCTGTCCGACGCCGGGGGTGGCGCCACCGGCCTGGTGCTGGAGGACTGTGTCGGCCGCATCGCCCACGCCACGCTGGTCGACACTACCCAGACAGCGCGTCCAGCGCTCTCCGGGACCGGAACGCTGGAGATCGTCAACACCGCCTTCGTCGGCTTCGGCGCCCCGGATCTCGATGGATCCCTCCAGACCGCCGCGGTCTTCACCGGGACGGCCTCTGACGCAGCGCTGATGCGGCCCCTGCCTGTCGATCCCGACCTTCGCCCGCAGAGCGACTCGCCGTTGATCGACGCCGGAGTGATGGTCGGCGTCGGCTCGGACCTGGACGGACGCCCGCGCCCCTCTGGGGACGCCCCGGACATCGGAGCTTACGAGTTGTACTGACCCCAATGCTGCTGTATTTTTCTCGCGCACCCGCGAGGAGGAGCAGGTGGCCGACAAGACGGGTCTTCGGAAGGGAGGAGTGGCTTGCTGCTCCTAGCAGTCGGCCTCGCCTACGGCGCCGCCTACCAGCCCGAGCTCGAGTGGCGCACGCTCGAGACAGAGAACTTCAACATCACCTTCCACCAAGGTGAGGAGCAGCTGGCCAACGAGCTCGGCTTCATCGCAGAGGACGTGCACGTCCGCCTGACCGCGGACATGCAGAACACTCCGAAGCGGGCGACCGAAGTCGTCCTCGTCGACCACACCGACATCGCCAACGGCTACGCGATGCGCTTGCCGGTGAACACGATCGTCATCTTCGTGACGGCCCCGCAAGAGGCCTCCGGACTGGCCCTGTACGAGGACTGGCTCCAGACGATCATGACCCACGAATACGCCCACATCCTGCACCTCGACACGGTGCGTGGGCCACCCCTGCTCCTGCGCTACGTGCTGGGTCGCGTGGTCAGCGTGAACGACCTCTCGCCGTGGTGGATCGTCGAGGGCAGCGCCACCTTCCAGGAGACCCGCCACACCACTGGCGGCCGAGGACGCAGCAACCACACCGACATGATCCTCCGCATGGCGGTGATCGAGGACGGCTTCCCCGAGCTCGGCCAGATGGACGGCTTCCTCACGCAGCCGCCGGGGGGCAACACGCGCTACCTCTTCGGACAGTCGCTGCTGTCCTACATCCAGCAGCACACAAGCGACGACGCCATCACGCGCTGGAACCTCAGCTACGGCTCCTGGGTCCCCTACTGGCTCCCTGCGAAGCAGGTCTTCGGCAAGGGGTACAGGGCCTGGTACGAGGAGTGGAAGGCCCACCTCGAGGGGGTCTACGAAGACCAGCAGATCGAGGTCGCCGAGCTGGGTGTCACCTGGCCGCAGCTGTTGATGAACGACGAGCTGGACGGTTCCTGCTCCGGGCCACGCTTCTCTCCCCAGGGGGACAAGCTCGCCTTCGCTTGCAGTGACCGGCGAGATGGCGCCAACGTCTACCTGGCTGACGGCGAGGGCGGCGAGATCGAGATCGAGGTCGAGGAAGGCTGGGCCAAGCAGTTCGCCTGGCGGCCCGACGGCGAGGCCTTCGCCTACAGCTCCACCCACATCGTCAACGACTACAGCCTCTACGAAGACGTCTACTTCCACGTCCTCGGCGAGGAGACCGCGGTCCGCCTCACGAGCGGAAAGCGAGCCAGGGACCCGGAGTTCAGCCACGACGGCGCGGATCTGCTCGTCGTGACCAACGAGGTCCAGAACAACAACCTGGCGCGGATGCGCATCGACCAGAGCCTCGAGGAGCTGACCGAATACGCGGATCACACGCAGCTCTCCACGCCACGCTACTCGCCGGATGGGCGCTACATCGCGCTGTCCGCCTGGATGGACGGAGATCGGGACATCTGGATCTTCGAGGCCGACGGGACGCCCTATCGCCGCGTGACGATGGACATGTACACCGATCGGGACCCGACGTGGTCCGCGGACGGAGAGCGGCTCTACTTCTCCAGCGATCGCTCGGGCATCTCGAACATCTACGCCGTGGACCTGGAGACCGAGCAGCTCTGGCAGGTCACGAACGTGCTCTCCGGAGCCTTCCAGCCCACCGTGCGCGCCGACGAGCAGGTCATCGCCTGGCTCCACTACACCCACAACGGCTACCGAGTCGCGCTCATGGAGCTCCAGCCGGAGGCCTGGCGGGATCGCGGCCTGCTGCCCCGGCCGCTGGTCCACGGCGGGCCGCTGTCGTCCTGCTTGCCCGGAGAGCCAGGAGACCGGGTGGCCCAGAGCGGTGGCGTGGCTGGCTTCGAAGAGCACCCCGGGATGCGTGGGCACACGCCCCGGCCCATCCACACGGTCCTGGACCAGCCGGTGAAGGGTCCGGATCTCGACGACATCGCGGAGGCGGACGAGGACAAGGGCGAGCACGACGACGAGTACCCCTTCGACTTCGAGGTGCGGGACTACGAGGCCCTCTCGACCCTGGTCCCGCCTCGCTACGTGCTGCCGACGATCTACAGCACGAGCACGGGCTTCATGGGGGCGCTGTCGACCAGCGGCGTCGATACCCTGCGACGGCACGGCTACAGCATCTACGCGACCTACCGGACGGACGCGAACTTCGCCGGCGGAGGCGCCGCCTACACCTGGAACCGGTGGAAGCCGATCTTCAGCTGGGGCGCTCACACCTACGTCGTGCCCTACGGCAAAATCTACCGGCAGCAGACGCCGGAGCCCGGCGCCAACATCCCCGTCGTCCAGGAGACCGACCGCCAGTACTGGGACCACCGGACGCGCTTCTGGACCGCCGCCAGCGTCTCCCGCCGCGAGCGCACGGCCATCTATGCCCGTTACACCGGTGTCTACCGGACACCCAAGGACAAGCCGGGCCCGCACGCCTACCGGGACTTCCTGCCCACCCGGGGCTTCCTCAGCACGATCGGCGGCGGCTGGCGCTACGCGAAGGGCAAGGTCTACACCTACTCGATCGCGCCAGAGGACGCGCGAGTCCTCGCCCTCGACGCCGAGTGGACCTCTCCCTGGCTCGGCTCCTACACGCTGGACACGAGCGACAAGCCGGTCGCCTTCAATCGCATGCAGGTCAGCGGCGAGGTGCGCGAGTTCGTCTCCCTGCCCTGGGCCTACAACCACGTCCTCGCGATGCGCGGCGCGGCTGGCATCAGCTTCGGTGACCAGCTCCGCTACGGCGCCTTCCGGCTCGGCGGCAACTACGGGGAGAGCGGCTACTACCGCCTCCCGGACGAGTGGAAGAGCCTGCGGGGCTACCCCGTCGCGACCGTAGGAGGCAACGGCTACTACCTCAGCTCCATCGAGTACCGCCTGCCGCTCCGCCGGCTGGACTGGGGCCCGGGCACGCTGCCCCTGTTCCTCCGCACGCTGCACGGCGCCGCCTTCATGGACATAGGTGACGCCTTCGACGAGCTGACCGAGCTGCAAGAGCCCACAGCGATTCGCGACGGCGGCGCGGTCCTCCCCTTCCGCCCGCCTCTGGTCGGAGTCGGCGCCGAGCTGCGGCTCGGCACCATCGTCGGCTGGGGCCTCGGCTTCAACACCCGCGCCGGCTACGCCATCGGGCTGACCCGCTCCGACTACTACGCGCCGACGGACCTGCAGACCTTCTACTTCCGGATCGGCAGCTCCTTCTGAGGCCGCTCAGGGGTCTCCGTAGATCCAGCGGTAGGTCATCAGGTAGCCGAGGACGCGGCGGGTGTAGCGGCGGGTCTCCGAGTAGCTGATGTTCTCTGCGAACCAGTCGACCTCTGGGGGCTCCGCGTACTCGACCAGCCAGCGCTCGACGGCCTCAGAGCCACCGTTGTAGCCCGCGATGGCCAGCGGGAGCCTGGGCTCGACCCCCGCGCCGTGGAAGCGGACGTAGAGCTCGCCGATCTCGGTCGTGCCAAGCCAGGCGTTGTAGCCGGGGACGTAGAGCCGGTCGGGGTCGTAGGGATCCCCGGGCAGGCGCTGGGCGTGGAGCTCTCCAGCGAGATCAGGCATCAACTGCATCAGCCCCCGGGCCCCGGCGAGGCTGGTGACGCTCGGGTCCAGGGCTGACTCCGCGGTCATGATCGCGAAGGGCAGCAGGGGATGAAGTCCGTACTCCGCTGCGGCGCCCTCGACGACGAGCCTCTCCGGACGCGGGTAGCAGGCGGTGGTGGCGATGGGAGACTCGCCGGCTCGCCAGGGCTTGGAGCACCACGGCTTCGCCAGGGCCTGGGCGTCCTTGTAGGCGCCGACCTCGACGAGGAGGTGGGCATAGGACAGGGCCGTGGTCTTGCCCTTGGCCTTCGCCGCCGGGATCGCGGCGACGAGGCGCTCCCGGGCCCAAGCGAACTGGCCGGCTTCATAGAGCGCGATGCCGAGGCTCACGTCCTCGTTGGAGGCGACGAAGGCTGGGTCGAGCTCCGGCACCTCCACCTCTGGGATACCCGGGAAGGTGCGACCCAGTCGCTCGGCCGCGAACCAGGCATGCCCGCTCACCGGGTAGCTCTTCAGGAGCCGGGACAGGGCCGCCGTCTCCCCCGCCGCGTCGCCTTGCATGCCGCGAATCCGTGCCTTCCAGTACAGGGCCTGGGGCGCGAGGCTGGAGCTCCCGTGCTTCGCGAGCAGCGTATCGAGCCAGCCCTCGGCCTCCTCCAGCTGCCCGAGGCGCAGGCACGACCAGCCCAGGAACCAGTAGGTCTCGTCCGCGTGCTTCGTCGAGGGCCGGCGCTCGAGGTGGTCGGAAAAGAGCGGGATCGCGTCGGTCAGGCGCCCCTCGTCGTATGCGAGGTAGCCGAGCTTGTAGCTGGCCGTGTCGGCCCGCTTCGTCGACGGGTAGAGCTCGATGAGGCGCGCGTAGTAGTCCGCCGCCGCGGCATAGTCGCCGGTCCGCGATGTGCCCAGGGCGTAGTGGTAGAGCGTCTCGGCGCCGCCCTTCGTCCCAGGCTCGGTGGGAGACAGCTCGGCCATCACCGCCATCGAGCGCGGGTAGTCCTTGGCCGAGAACAGCGCCATCGCGAGCTCGTGGGTCCAGCTCGCGTCGCTGCGTCCGGTCGCCTCGCCGATGGCGTCGTAGAGCGGGATGGCCTCGCCCGCCCGGTAGACCTTCACCAGGTTTCGGGCTCGCGTCAGGGCGAGCTCCTGCCCTTCGGCAGTGCCGACATCCGGCACCGGTGAGCCCATCGCCGCGAGGCGCTCGGCGCTGGCGGCCGAGTAGGGGCTCTTGACGTTCTTCGCCCAGTTGGAGCGGTGGGCATCGAGGGCCGCGTCGAGGTCCCCGCGCCCTTCGGCGCCCACGGCTAGCCAGTACAGAGCCTCGCCGGTGCTGTCTCCGCCGAGCAGCCCGCGCAGGTGTGGTCGGGCGTCCATGCTGCGACCGGCGCCGACCAGAGCGCGGCCGTAGAGCATCGTCGCGTCGTCCCCAGCGGTCCCCGGCAGATCGACCCCCCGAACGGTCTCCACCACGAACTCAGGGTCGTCCTCTACCCATCCCTGGGCGATGAGGACCCGAGCGTAGGGGTCGAGCGGCCCACCGCCGAGGTAGGCGACGAGGTGCTCCGCGTGGCCGCATCGGGCGAGCGCCATCGCCTCTTCCATGTCGGCGACGTCACCAACGAGGGTGATGACCTCGCCGCAGTCGCCCCGTCGAAGGGCGGTGAGCAGGTCGGCCGGAAGGGCGGCACGGGCGACCGGAAGGAAGGCGAGCAGCATCAGCGCCCCGCAGTGAGTCAGCGAATGTCGAGTTCGACCGGCATCAGCGCCAGAGGTTCGTTCGGATGGGCCGCGAGGAAGTCCACGAACTCCATGAGAGCGCCTGCCGACTCCACGGTCTTCAGCAGACTACCGAGTCCGAGGGTCCCGACCACCACCTGAGCCGCACCGGGGATCATCTCCATCAGCCAGGAACGGGCGGGGCGCACGACGACATCGATACGGCGCCAAGGGCGACCCGGGGCGATCCCCGCCTTGGAGCGGGCGCGCCGGATTGCTTCTTCGAGCCCTCCGAGGTCATCGACGAGTCCGACCTCCTTGGCTCGGCGTCCGGTCCACACGCGGCCGCGGGCGACGGCCTCCACCTCGTCGTAGGTACGTCCCCGGCCCTCGCTGACCCGACGGACGAAGCCCTCGTAGGTCTGCTCCAGGCGCTCGCGGAACTTGGCCCGCTGGTGGTCGTCGAAGGGTCGGTCCGGCTGGTACAGCCCCACGTTGCGTCCTCGGTCGATGGCTTCTGTGAAGACCCCGAGCGCGGCGCTCCCCTTCCCGGTGACCAGCTTTCCGCCCACGACCCCGATGGACCCGGTCATCGTGCCCGACCGCGCCACGATGCTGTGGACGGGGGCCGCGATGTAGTAGCCGCCGCTGGCAGCGACGTCGCCGAAGCTGGCGATGACCGGCTTTTTCTTGGCCAGGAGCTCGACCTCGTGCCAAATGAGGTCGCTGGCGAGCACCGAGCCCCCCGGCGACTGGATGTGCAGCACGACCGCGTCCACCTTGTCGTGGTCCCGCACCGCTCGCAGCATGGGCACCACCTCCGTCGGCGAGATGCGCGGCCGCGCCGAGGGGCCGCTGGCGGTGCTCACCCCACCCTCGAGGTGCACGACGGCGACCAGGGGATCCGGAGAGAGGAAGTCGTCCACGCGCCGGGCGGTGCGCATGAGCATCTCGACCCCGCGGTAGGGCACCCTACGCACGTCGACGCCCAGGAGCTCCTCGAGCAGTCGGTCGACGGCGTCCTCGTACCCGACGATGTCGATGAGCCCGGCTTCCTTGGCCTCCTCGGGGTGCAAAGGCGCCCGATCGATGAGCGCCTGGACGGTGCCCTCGTCGAGCTCCCGTGACTTCGCGAGACAGCCGACGAGATCCTCGTGCAGATCGTCGATCAAGCCACTGATGGCCTCGCGGTTCTCGGCAGAGGGGTGCTCGCGGGTGAAGGTCTCGCCGAGGCTCTTGTACTCGCCGGCCGCCTCGACGTCGAAGCGGAGCCCCAGGCGCTCCAGGAGCGGCCCGATGAAACGCAGGCGTCCACCGATCCCGACGACGCCGACCTCTCCCATCGGCGGCACGATGATCCGGTCAGCCGCGGTCGCGAGGTACATGCCCGCGTTGCCGGGGGATGGCGCGAAGACCACGACGAGCTTGCCGAGGCCCCTCACCCGCAGGAGCCCGGCATGCCACTCCTGGAGCGTGGCCCAGCCCCAACCGATGCCGGAGACCTGGAGCACGACACCCTTGACCTCGCGAGCGGAGATCGCCTGCTCGAGGTTGCGGAGCAACAACAGCGGGTGCTTGATGTTGCCGTCGAGGCGCAGATCGATGACGCCGGCGGGACCGAGACGTGCCTTCGCGCCAGCGTTGAGGCCCTGGGCGAGGAGGAAGCCCAGCGGGCGCGTGACCAGACGCAACAGATCCTTGACCAAAGAGCCTCCCAGAAGGCGGAACGAGAGCCTAATGACTACACTCTAAACACCCCGAAGTCAGCTCGGAAACGCTCAGCCAGGAAGCAGTCCTCATGAAGTTCAGGTTGAGCACCACAGAGGCGGCCCAGGTCGAGTTCGTCCCGGTCGGCGACCTCGTCGATCTCGCTGTGGAGCTCGATCACATCCCGGACCAGGACATCGATCGACTCGAGCTCCTGGCCGAGTTGATCCCCAGGCTCTACGAGTTGGCGCAGCGAGATGGGCTGCCGTTCTCCAAGTACGACGCAGAGGACCTCGCCGAGCTTCCGACGGAGCACCGCGCGGCCCTCGCCGAGGCGATGGGCTGGGACTCCGACGTGTCAGCGATCCTCAGAGGCGGCGGCAAGGTCTACCGGAGATACGCGAAGAACAAGAAAAACTCGCAGATCGCGCTGTTGCTCCCTTGCCTCTTGCGACCCCTGGCGAGGCACGCCGCAGAGCGGGGCGGCTAGAGGCCGCTCGCAAACGAAAAGACAAGAAGGAAGCCGGTCTATTGACCGCGCCTTCGAGCCTGAACTAAGTCATGTAGCTGTACCACCCGGGCGCAGTGCGCGCTCCAGGAGCACCACGTGGCCACCAAGACCTGTCCCAGCTGCAGCGAGGAAGTCCCCCTCGCGGCGCCGCGCTGCAAGCACTGCTTCCACGACTTCACCGAGACCGCCCCCAACAAGGGGCGGGGCATCGTCGGACTCCTCGGCCTCATCGCCGCCATGTGTGTCCTGGGCGGTGCGGTCCTGTTCTTCGTCAACCAGCGGGCCGGCCAGGAGATGATCGTCATCGACGAGGAGACCAGCTCCATCGTCTTCACGACGAAGTTCGCCGACCACACAGAGACCGAGCGCGTGCGCTTCGACGATGTCAGCAACGTCGAGGTCGTCATGGGCGGCAGCACTGCGACCTGGGAGGTCGCGATCCTGACCGTGGACGGCTCCCGGCGAGTCGTGAACCTCTCTGACGACAAGTCGCTCAAGGGCTACGCGGAGCACATCGCGGCCGTCATGGACAAGCCGCTGGTGGAGAAGAGCGAGGCCCGTGGTTTCGGCGACCTCGGAACCGGCGGAAAGAAGGTCGAGTAGGTGGAGCAGGCCCTAGGGCGCCTGACACGCGACCTCGCGATCGATCTCGGCACCGCCAACACGCTGGTGTGGGCGGAAGGCCGCGGCGTGGTCCTCGACGAGCCGAGCGTGGTCGCCGTCACGACAACGGACGCCGGGACCTATGGCGACGTGCTCGCGGTGGGCACAGAGGCTCGAGAGATGCTCGGGCGCACGCCCAGCGGCATCGTCGCCATGCGACCCATCCGCAACGGCAGCATCGACGACTTCCAGGTCACCGAGGAGATGTTGCGCGCCTTCATTCGACGGGCCGGGGGTGCCGGCATGGTCAAGCCCAGGGTGGTGGTGTGCGTTCCCCTCGGCCTGACAGAGGTCGAGAAGCGCGCCGTCCACGAGTCCACGCGCGCTGCCGGGTCGCGCGACGTCGTGCTCATTCCCGAGCCCATGGCTGCCGCCCTGGGAGCGGGCCTTCCGGTGCTGGAGGCGGTCGGGTCCCTGGTCATCGATGTCGGTGGTGGGACCACGGAGGTGGCGGTCATCTCGCTCGGCGGACCCGTCGCGGCGCGGTCGCTGCGAGTGGGGGGCGACGCGATGAATGCAGCCATCGCCGACTGGGTCGCCGAGCACGAGGGACTTCAGATCGGTGAGCGCACGGCAGAAGCCCTGAAGATCGAGATCGCTACGGCCGCGCGCCTGAAGGAGCCCCTGGTCTCGAGCGTGAAGGGGCGTGACGCGCAGACCGGCATCCCCCGACAGACCCAGGTGACGAGCGAGCATCTGCGAGCGGCGCTGCAGGAGCCACTCGCCGAGATCGTAGAGGCGATCAGGTCCGTGCTCGAGTCGACCTCTCCCGAGCTCTCGGGCGACGTGCTCGAACACGGCCTGGTGCTCGCCGGGGGCGGCGCGCTCCTGCGCGGCTTCGAACACTACCTGCGCGAGGCCACCGGGCTGCCGGTGTCGAGGGCCGAAGACCCCGCTCGCTGCACCGTGATGGGCGCTGGCCGGGCGCTCGAGGACAAGGCCATCCTGGAACGCATCAGGCTCTCCTGAGCTCGAGCCCGTCCTCCCCGACGGACAGCCAGGTGTGTTGGTGGAGGAAGTCGCCCAGGTTCACGTAGGTGCCACCCGGCAGCGCTCGAACATCGGGCGCGTGAGAGTGCCCCATCACGACCACATCCGCGGCACCCAGCTCCTCGACCGCGAGCGCGACCTGCGCCTCGATGAGTGAGGCGTTCGGCTCTCCCACATAGGAAGCCCCCGCGAGGCCGAGCCCGATGCGCTGGGCCCGGGCCGGACCGACCAGACGCATCAGGCCCGCGTAGGCCGGTCCCCGGAGGAGACGCCGCGTGAGCCTGTAGCCGAGCGTGCGATCGGCTTCGTCACCGTGGATGAGCACGAAGCGACGTCCGCCCAGCTCCACCTCGATGCGGTCGCTGACGACGATGCCGAGCTCACGGAACAGGGGCGCAGCGCCGAAGTCGTGGTTGCCCGGCACGAAGTGCACCGCGGCCCCCCGTCCTTGCAACCGCGCCAGGGCGTCCATGACCGGGCGGTGCTCCGCGAAGGCCAGGTCTCTCCCACCCCACCACCACTGGAACAGGTCCCCCAGCAAGAAGACCTGCGGCGCATCGAAGGAGTCGAGCAACGCGGTGAGCCGACCCTGGTTCGGATCGTCCAGCCCGTTGAGATGGGCGTCCGAGATCATGGCCGCGAGCATCGTCAGCACGCTAACCGAATGAAGTGAGCACTCCCCTCGCCGAGCGCATGCGGCCCCAGAGCCTGGACGAGATCGTCGGCCAGGAGCACGTCCTGGGACCAGACGCGAGCTTTCGCCGCGGCTTGTCCTCTGGCCTGCGAAGCGTGCTGTTGTACGGCCCGCCGGGCTGTGGCAAGACCACCCTCGCCCGCTTGCTCGCCCAAGGCAGGGAGCTCGTCACGCTCAGCGCAGTGCTCGCCGGGAAGAAGGAGCTCATGGAGGTCGTCCAGCGCGCCCGCACACCTGGGCTGCTGGGCCGCGACATCGTCCTCTTCGTGGACGAGATCCACCGGTGGAACCGAGCGCAACAGGACGCCCTGCTACCCCACGTCGAGGACGGAACGCTGACGCTGGTCGGGGCGACCACGGAGAACCCGGGCTTCCAGATCCGACGAACGCTGTTGTCCCGCATGGAGCTGGTCACCCTCCGGGCCCTGTCGGAAGACGACCTGGTCGTGTTGATGCAGCGCGCACTCCAGAGCGAGCGAGGACTCGACGGCTCGGTGAGCGCGACGGAGGCGGGCCTGCGCGTCATCGCTCGTGTCGCGGGTGGAGACGGGCGCTGCGCCCTGGGCCTCCTGGAGCGAGTAGCAGACACAGGCGTGATCTCCGAGCAGACCGTGGCCGAGCGCCTGGACCGCGACGCGGCCTCTCTCTCCCTGGACTCCGATGAGCACTTCGCGCTGGCCTCTGCGCTGGTCAAGTCGATGCGAGGCAGCGACCCGGACGCGGCGCTGTACTACCTGGCGCGCATGCTCGAGGCCGGCGAGGACCCCATGTTCATCGCGCGCCGCCTGGTGATCTTCGCGAGCGAGGATGTCGGCAACGCCGACCCGCGGGGCCTCATCCTGGCCTCGTCTGCGGCCCAGGCCGTCCACCTCATCGGCATGCCCGAGGCACGCCTGGTCCTGGCCCATGCTGCGACCTACCTGGCCACCGCACCCAAGAGCAACGCCTCCTACCTGGGACTGCAGCGCGCCCTCAAAGAGGTCAGGCGCACGGGGAAGCGGCCCGTGCCACACCACCTCCGCAACGCCGCCACAGACCTGGATCGAGACGCCGGGATTGGAAAAGGCTACCGATATCCACATGATGCGGAATACGGCGTGGTGGACCAGCAGCACCTCCCAGAGGGCATCGAGGGCGGGTACTACGAGCCCAGGCCCTGGGGCAACGAGAGGCTCATCGCCGAGCGGCTCGCCTGGTGGCGTCAGAAGCTGGCGGAGCGCTGACGCCAGACAGAGAGACCCCCCGGGAGCCAAGAGGCTCGACCGGGGGGTCTGAGGTGTGGACGGCGATGACCTACTCTCCCACCGCGTGACCGCGGCAGTACCATTGGCGCTGGGAGGCTTGACTTCCGTGTTCGGTATGGGAACGGG